>Ga0268264_10000013_pt1 | contig 513859 bp, 414 predicted proteins | sample KBSSwiS32_FD_190357 | JGI IMG/M metagenome (GOLD analysis project Ga0268264, IMG submission 190357) | Switchgrass rhizosphere microbial communities from Kellogg Biological Station, Michigan, USA - KBS Switchgrass S3-2 (SPAdes) (version 2) | ecosystem: Host-associated > Plants > Roots >...
CCAATATCCTCAAGCCGGCCCTTGCCCGTGGTGAGCTCCGGGCCATCGGCGCCACTACCCTGAATGAATACCAGAAATTCTTTGAGAAGGATAAAGCGCTGGAGCGCCGGTTCCAGAAAGTACTGATCGACGAGCCCAATGTGGAAGACGCCATATCTATCCTGCGGGGGCTAAAGGACAGGTATGAGACGCACCATCACGTACGGATCAAGGATGAAGCCATCATTGCTGCCGTGGAATTGTCACATCGCTATGTTTCGGACCGTTTCCTGCCCGACAAGGCCATCGACCTGATAGATGAAAGCGCAGCCAAGCTGCGGCTTGAAATGAACTCTATGCCCGAAGAGCTGGACAAGCTGGAAAGGCAGATCCGTCAGCTGGAGATCGAACGTGAGGCCATCAAGAGAGAGAACGATAAGGATAAATTAAAGGAGCTGAGTGCTGAAATAGGCAATCTCACCGTGAACAGGGATACATTAAAAGCTAAATGGAAGCAGGAAAAAGAGCTGGTGGAGAAAGTGCAGAACGCCAAGGCGGAGATAGAGAATCTGAAGCTGGCTGCTGAAAAGGCCGAAAGGGAAGGACAATATGGACTGGTAGCAGAGATCCGCTATGGCAAGGTGAAGGAGCAGGAAAAGATCATCGAAGAGTATTCCCGGCAGCTGGCAGCCATCAGCGTTCATTCGCGGCTGATGAAAGAAGAAGTGGATGCGGAAGATATTGCGGAGGCTGTGGCAAAGGCCACGGGCATACCGGTCTCGAAGATGCTGCAAAGCGAAAAGGAAAAGCTGCTGAGCCTGGAGGACGAGCTGCACAAGCGGGTGGTAGGACAGGAAGAAGCCATCACGGCCGTAGCCGACGCCATCCGCCGGAGCCGTGCAGGCCTGCAGGACCCAAAACGCCCCATTGGATCGTTTATCTTTCTGGGAACTACCGGTGTCGGTAAAACGGAGCTGGCAAAGGCATTGGCCGGATACCTGTTCGATGATGAGGGTATGATGACCCGTATCGATATGAGCGAATACCAGGAGAAACATGCGGTGAGCAGACTGGTAGGTGCACCTCCCGGATATGTGGGATATGACGAAGGTGGTCAGCTGACGGAAGCCGTCCGCCGCAAACCTTATAGCGTCATCCTGCTCGACGAGATCGAAAAGGCGCACCCTGATGTTTTCAATATCCTCTTGCAGGTGTTGGATGACGGACGGCTTACTGATAACAAAGGCAGGGTGGTGAACTTCAAGAACACCATCATCATCATGACCAGCAATATGGGGAGCCAGATCATCCAGGCGAATTTTGAGGATGTGACGGAAAATAACAGGGAAGAGGTAATGGAAACGACCAGGCGGGAAGTGACGGATCTGCTGAAGCAGACCATACGGCCGGAGTTCCTCAATCGCATAGATGAGATCATCCTGTTCCAACCCTTGCTGAAAAGCGAGATCAAAGGAATTATCCGGATACAGCTGGATAGCCTGCAAAAGTTGGTGGCTAAGAGTGGCATCGACCTCCAATTCAGCGAGTATGCGCTGGATTACCTGGCGGAAAATGGTTTCGATCCCCAGTTCGGGGCCCGTCCGCTGAAGCGGCTGATCCAGAAAGAAATAGTTAACAAGTTGAGTAAGAATATATTAGCAGGGGATGTGGCAAAAGATCACCCGGTGCTGGTGGATGTATTCGATGGCGTTGTCGTGTTTCGCAATGAAGCGCATGAGACCCACGCGATCTAATAGCCGCAGTGGCTTGAAAATGACCCGGGGAAGTGTTTTCCCGGGTCATTTTTATATAAAGGTCCAATAAAAAGGGTATATTGCAGATAAGCTGAACCAAACCGATTAGGAATTGTTAAATAGATGAATTATGGCACTAAAAGCAAAAGAAGTGGAGATCATCCCTACCCGGGATATCTTCGTAGGAGACCTTAAAGCTCCCGTAACACTAACAGAATATGGTGATTATGAAAGTGAAGCCTGCGCAAAAGTCAATGAAGTAGTCGATAAGCTGCTGAAAGCATACGACGGCAGGATACGTTTCAATTTCCGTCATTTTCCCCTCACCAAGATCCATCAGCATGCGATGAAGGCGGCGGAAGCCTCCCTTGGAGCGGCCCAGGAAGGTAAATTCTGGGAGATGCACAATACGCTCTTCGCTCACCGGCGGCGCCTGGGCGCTATCAGCCTGCGCGAATACGCCAAGGAGGTAGGGGTGATCAATAAGAAGTTCCTGGAGCACCTGGTGAATTGTACTTATGGCTGGTCTGTAAAGAGCGATCTGCTCGAAGGATTGGATAAAGGCGTAAGGGACGTACCGGCATTCTTCATCAATGGAGAATTGTTCACCGGCAAGCCCACTTATGACAATCTGAGCAAGGGTATCGAAGCCGCTCTCAGCCAGGGAAAGAAAAAGAAGAAGGTTCCGGCAGCGAAGGTCTGATAAAATTTTCTTACATAAATGTTCAGCCTGGCCCCTTTTGGAGGGGCCTTTTTTATTACCTTCAGGAGCATGAAGATCATCCTCCTCCTTTCAACCCTCATCCTACTGGCCTCCCCGCTCAGTTTTGCGCAACGTGCTGTTCCTTACGGCAAAAACAAGGACGCCGGCAAATTTTACGACATCCGCGGCTTTAAAATGTACTGTGAGATCTACGGGCAGGGACAGCCGGTGCTGATCATTCATGGCAATGGAGGGTCGATCGAAAATTTCAAGAAGAACATACCTTACTTTTCCGGCAAATACAAGGTGATCATTGCCGATAGCAGGGCGCAGGGCCGTTCGGCGGACCCGGGCGACTCGCTCACCTATGAAATGATGGCCGATGACCTTTCAGCGCTGCTGGACAAATTGCATATAGACTCGGCCGATGTCATCGGCTGGAGCGACGGGGGCATCAACGGGCTGCTGCTGGCCATGCGCCATCCGGAAAAAGTGAAGAAACTGGCCGTCACCGGCGCCAATCTCTGGCCGGACACCAATGCCGTTTACCAGGAGATATGGGACATGGTGCGGCCTGACTATGCAGGACTAAAGAAAAAAACATCCCTTACAGCGCAGGAGAAAGGCAGCTATAAATTGCTCAGGCTGCTATGTGATCAGCCGAACATCCCTTTGGGCGATCTCCGGGCTATCCATTGTCCCACCCTGGTGATAGGGGGGGATTATGATGTGATCAAACCGGAACACACCATGCAGATAGCCCATAATATCCCGCGCAGCTATTTGTGGATCCTGCCTAATTCAGGCCACAGCACGCCGGAAGTGTATAGCGATCTGTTCAATAGGACGGTGGATGATTTCTTTATACTGCCTTTCCGGGAGATAAAAGGAGAGGAACGATTTAATTGATCGTATGATCCAGTTCACTACGACTATATTACAATTTGCAGACCAGGGTGAAAAGACAGGATGGACGTATATTAAGATCCTGGCTGCCCAGGCGCAGCAGCTAAAGCCCGGCAATAAGAGATCCTTCCGGGTAAAAGGCAAGCTGGATGAGCATCCGATCAAAAAAGTGGCTTTGCTGCCCATGGGAGAAGGAGACTTCATCATGGCTCTTAATGCGACCATGAGGAAAGCCATCCGGAAGAACAAGGGCGCCAGGGTGAAGGTGCAGCTGGAAGTGGATAATGCGAAGATCGAGCCGCCATCAGACCTGCTGGAATGCCTGGCCGACGAGCCCGCTGCGATCGCTTATTTCAGGGGGCTGCCCAAATCTCATCAGAATTATTTCGGTAATTGGATACGTAGCGCCCAAACGGATGTCACCCGTGCCAGGAGGATCGCCCGGGTGGTGACGGCCATGGTTAAAAAGCAGGACTATGGGCAGATGATCCGTTCGGGACAGCAGGACAGGCAGGACCTGATGGGCTGAATGAAGCGCCCGCATTTTCATTTTGGTATGTTTCCTTTCCATTTTGGGGTGGTGCACCCCGGCGTTGGGTTAAACATTAAATTTTTTTCGCATCTCCCGTAATCCTTTACCACAGTGGGTTCTGGCCACGACAAGGATCTTTCTTCCAGGGCAGGGTATGTTTTTTGATGATTGGCAGCGACCCTACAGGTATAGTTATGGACACAGGCCACTCAAAAAAGATCACCACAGCAGGACTGCTTATTACATTAGGTATTATTTTCGGGGACATCGGTACTTCTCCCCTCTATACTTTTCAGACCATATTGAACGAAGGAGGAAAGGTTTCCACCGAGCTGGTGCTGGGCGCCATCTCCTGCGTTTTCTGGACCCTGACCCTGCAGACAACCTTTAAGTACGTTTTGATCACACTCCAGGCGGATAACAGGGGGGAGGGAGGCGTATTCTCCCTTTTCGCGCTGGTGCGGCGCTATGGCAAGAAGCTGGTGTACCCGGCCATCATCGGGGCAGGCACCTTGCTGGCGGACGGTATCATTACCCCTCCTATATCTGTGACGTCCGCCATTGAAGGCCTGAACTCCGTGAAAGGACTGGAGCATATCATCGTGCCGGGCAACAACCTGGTAGTGGAGCTGGTGCTGGTGATCATTTTATTGCTGTTCGTATTCCAGCGCTTCGGCACGAAGGTAGTCGGCGGCTCATTCGGGCCGATCATGCTCATATGGTTTTCCATGCTGGCTGTCCTGGGTGTCAGCCAGATCATACATTATCCCCTCGTATTAAAAGCGCTGAGCCCGCATTACGGATTGGAACTGCTGATCCGGCACCCGAAGGGTTTCTGGCTGCTGGGCGCCGTCTTCCTCTGCACGACAGGGGCCGAAGCCTTGTATTCCGACCTGGGGCATTGCGGGAGAAGGAATATACAGATAAGCTGGATATTCGTAAAGACGGCGCTCGTACTGAATTACCTGGGACAGGGCGCCTGGGTGCTGCTGCAGCAAAAGTCCGACCTGGGCGGCGTCAACCCTTTCTTCGCTATCGTGCCTCACTGGTTCCTGGTGCCCAGCGTCTTTATTGCCATGGCCGCCTCCATTATTGCGAGCCAGGCCCTGATAAGCGGCAGCTTCACCCTGATCAATGAGGCCATCAGCCTGAACTTCTGGCCCAAGGTTACAGTGAAATTCCCTACCGATATCCGCGGCCAGATCTATATACCCAGCATCAACTGGATACTATGCACGGGCTGTTTTCTGGTCGTGCTCTATTTCAGGACTTCCGAAAGCATGACGGCGGCTTATGGGTTTTCCATCACGATCGCTATGCTGATGACCACTATCCTGGTATATCATTTCCTGCGGTATGTAAAGCATTATTCCGTCTGGACAGTCATCCCCATTCTCATTGTCTTCATTGTCGTGGAATCTTCTTTTTTCGTGGCTAATGCCGTCAAGATAGTAAAACGTCTTTTCTTTCTCGTATTCGAAGTAGGTTTGATCTTTACTATGTATATCTGGTACCATGCGCGGAAGATAAACAACCGGTTCCTGAACTTTATCGATCTGAAAGAGCATATTCCTCTGCTGGAAAGTCTCAGTAAGGACGAGTCCATTCCCAAATTCACCTCTCACCTTATATATCTTACCAAGGCCAACCGGCCCGCGCAGATCGAGGAGAAGATACTCTACTCCATTTTCAGCCATAATCCCAAACGGGCGGACATATACTGGTTCCTGCATGTCGAGCGGACGGACGAGCCGTACACAATGGAGTATGGGGTGGAAGAGCTGAGCGATAAAGTGATACGGGTGGAGTTCCGGCTGGGCTTCCGCGTGCAGCAGCGTGTGGGCCTCATGTTCCGCCGCGTCGTCACGGAAATGATCTGCAATAAAGAGCTGGACATTGTCCATCGCTATCCTTCCCTGAAAAAGCACAATATCGCAGAGGATTTCCGTTATGTGATCCTGGAAAAATTCCTTTCCTACGACAATGAGTTCTCTGTCCGGGAAGGATTTATTCTGAATGCTTATTTCAGCCTGAAAAAACTGGCCCTGGCGGAAGACAAAGCTTTTGGTCTGGACTCCTGCGAGACAGTGGTGGAAAAACTGCCCCTGCTGGTGACGCCGGCTACAAAGGTCAACCTGCAGCGGGCTTACTATCGCATCCATCACACCGCTAGCGTATGATGAGATGCGCCGTGCTGTCCGGACGGTATGCCGGTTCCTCCCGGGTGATCAGTCTTACCTGATGCAGATCGATCTCCCTGGCCTGTGTGGCGGCAAGTCCCTTTCCTGCTGAGATAGTGATCGTGTCAAACCATATTTTATGCACGGGCATTTGCGGCAGACCGGTGATGGAGATGGCTGTCCTGGCTCCATTGCAATAAATGCGGCTGATATGGAAGTCCCTGAATTCCGGTGTCTTGCCGGCCGGCCTGGCTTTGTTGGGGTCTTTTACTGCTCCTGCCGGCACGTCTTCGTAGTAAGTATCGAAAAGCACCGCCTCGTTCACGATGTCCTGCATGAATATATCCTGAATGAAGATGCTGTCCACCAGACCGCCTCTTCCCATATTACTTTTAAAACGAAGGCCGACGTCCGTACCGATGAAATTGCAGTCGCTGACGAAGATGCGGTGTATACCGCCGTCCGTGTTACTGCCAATGACGAATCCGCCATGGCCATGGTAGACCGTACATCCTGCGATGATCACATTTTGCAGAGCGGCCTGACCATCCCGGGCGGTTCCTCCGGATTTCATACAGATGCCGTCGTCGCCGGCGCTTACTGTACAATGGTAGACCATGACGTTCCTGCAGGCGCTGATATCGATGCCGTCCCCGTTTTGCGCCCACCATTCATTGAAGATGGTGACATGGTCCATCGTGAGATCCGTACAGTTATTGGGATAAAATATGAATTTGGGTGAATTGCGGAGGGTGATGCCTTCCAGCAGGATGCGTCTGCAATGATCCAGCTGCAGCAGCACTGGTCTGATCTCTTTCCCTTCCATGGCCTCGCGGCTGGGCCACCAGATCGTCTGTTCCTTATTGAGCGTGCCACCGGAAGCAAGGAGGTTCTTCCATTGCGCAGCCGTGGCCTTTTCTTTCTTCACGGGCCGCCAGCTGTCGCCGCCTCCATCGAAGATACCCTCCCCCGTGATGGAGACGTTCTCCAGGTCGTGTCCCGATATCGGCGGCAGCATGACCGGCTTGCCTTCGTCGCTGCCTGTGCGATATAGTGCATGATCGCGGGTGAACAGGATCATGGCCCCGCGTTCAAGGTGAAGATCGATATTGCTCCGCAGCCGAATAGGGCCTGTAAGCCACGCGCCTGCCGGTACCACGATCCGGCCGCCACCGCCCGCAGCGCAGGCGGCAATGGCTTTCCCGAATGCCTCCGTATTCAGGGCCTGTCCATCGCCCACTGCACCATAGTCGCTCAGGAGATAGGTGCGGTCGGGTATGGATGGACGTTCCGGTTCCTGCATGGGAAAGGGGGCATGTTGTATATAGTAAAGGATTTTTTTTTCAGCACTTTGACCATGTGCGGGGCCAGCGGCGGGCAAGGCCATGGCATATAGCAGCAGCAGCTTCGTTACAGACTTAGTCATGGCAGCCAAATTAATTCATCCCTTCATCTGTAATGGAATTAATTGTGCAATCGTTCCCGGAGAGCCGCCTTTCAAAGGGAAACAAATTTTGCTGCAATCATTTTATTTCAGTAGCTTTTCAGTAGATTAACTCACATGACCTGTTTTTAACTCCGTTTCCGTCCGGATCCGACTACCCCAGGTTTGCTTGTAGCCCTTTTACACCTTTTCAGAAGCCAGTGCTGTTCGTATACGCATTGGCTGTCGCATTTATACCCTCTGCGTAGGAAACAGGCCGAAAATTGTATGCCTTTTCAAATTTAGAAGAGTCGAACAAATAATCGTATTCATACTGGTAGAGCATTTCATGCAGCTCGGCCGTCGTCTTGTCGAACAGTCCTCCCATACGGATCATCCATTTGGGAAGCACCATGCTGCGCGGCGCTTTGCCCAGTGCAGCCGCCGCTGATGCGATATAGCCGGCGCCGGTGAGCGGGCCGGCAGCGGTAGGAAGATGCCAGGCCTGGTTCCAGGAGTTTTCATCACTCCCCAACAGGTAAAGGGCCCTGGCAGCGTCCTCCGTATAGGTAAAGGAATGACGGGCATGGAGGTTCACCAGCCACTGGGCTTTTTGATCTTTGACGAGCCGCTGAAAAACCAGCAGGTTGAATACACTGGTCTTGTCGGCCCCCGGGCCATAAAAATCTGCTGCGCGGGCGATGCTGGCAGTGATATTGCCCTTCCGAACCTCGCTCATCAGCTGGGTGGCGATCCGGGCGCGGAGATCGCCTTTCCGGCTGTCGGGATCATAGGGCGTTTCTTCTGTCATAGCGCCATCGACTCGTCCGTACATATATACGTTGTCGAAAAAGATAAGGCGTGCATTTGTCCGCCGGCAGGCATCGATCAGGTTGTTCATGATGAGGGGCCAGCCTTGTCTCCAGGTGGCGTAATCGTATTTCAGACCAATGCAGCAATACACGATGGCGGACCCTTTGATAGCCTCTGATGTCTCACCGGCACGGGTAATGTCAGCAGCAAATGTTTCAGCTCCCGGAAAGGGCGATGGATGACGTGAGACCAGCCGCACTGGCAGCTGATGCCGGACAAGCTCGCGGGCAAGACCGTTGGCAATGATGCCTCCGGCGCCCAGTATGGTATGGATTGACATAGTGTTGGAATTAGCTTTCAAAGATAAACAGGAAGGACATTAACGCTTCATCCGACCCTAATTGTATGAGAATAAAATATTTAGAAATATAAGTGATTAAAAATTGATTAAACGTTTGTTTAATTTAAACGGTTGTTTAAATTTGCTGCGCAATAGGTGTATGGGGTACACAAATACATCAGCGGTTGCTTTGTCATAATTATTTGTAACGATTTTTGCCGACCCTTCGGCCAAAGGCTGGTCCAAAAGATGATCATTTAATCTATAGTCAACATATTTATGAATAAAGTAATATATGTAGTATTTGTCAGCAGTAGCTTACTTATTTTCTCTCTGGCGGTCAAGGCTCAGAAAGCTCCCGACACCGTCCTGCAGCAGGCGACCTTGCCACAGGTGGTTGATTTTGCCCTGAAACACTATCCGCTCATTCATCAGGCGATGCTGGACGAACAGATCACGGACCGGCAGATCCGCAGCAAGCTGGCCGACTGGCTGCCTCAGCTGAACCTCAATGCCAGCTATCAGAATAACTTTCAATTGACAAGTTTCGTGGTCAATGGCAACATTAACCGCAGCGGTGCATACAACTCTTCCGTCGTGGGTCTGGGACTGACGCAGAATATTTTCAACCGGGACGTGCTGCTGGCTAGCCGGACTAAGAATGACGCGATGAAGTTGAGCCGGCAATATACGGCCACGGATAAGATCAACCTCGTTGTGAATGTCAGCAAGGCTTTTTATGATGTGCTGCTCACGCAGAAACAGATAGAGGTGCTGGATTATGATATCCGCCGGCTGGAAAGGAACCTGAAAGATACCTACAATCAGTACCAGGGTGGACTGGTGGACAAGACGGACTATAAGCGGGCTACCATTTTACTGAACAATTCCAGGGCGCAGCGGAAGACGAATGAAGAGCAGCTGAAGGCAAAGTACACCGCTATGGAAGCGTTGATGGGTTATACTTCCAAGGACAGCATTCATCTCGTGTATGACAGCGCGCAGATGGCATCCGAGATCCTGGTGGATACGCTGGCAGGCGTGGATTTCAACCAGCGGATAGAATACCAGGCGCTGTTGACGCAAAAAAAATTACAGCAGGCCAATCTGCGGTATGAGAAATGGAGCTATCTGCCCACTTTGACCGCCAATGGAGCCTACAACATGAATTACCTCAATAACCGGTTCTCAAAATTATATAACGACAATTTTCCGAACTCCTTTGCCGGTGTGCAGCTGAGCTTCCCCATTTTTCAGGGGACTAAGCGGACGCAGAATATCAGGATAGCGGAGTTGCAGGTCAAGCGGATGGACTGGGATATTGTCAATCTGCAGAATTCCATCGGCACTGAATATGCGCAGGCCCTTGCGAATTATAAAAGTAATCTCAACAACTATTATATACTGAAGGAGAACCGTGATCTTGCCCGGGACGTGTTCAATACCATCGACCTGCAGTACAGGAGCGGGATCAAGGCCTATCTGGAGTTCATCACGGCCGAAACAGATCTCCGCAATGCGGAAACCAATTTCAGTGACGCGCTGTACCAGGTGTTAAGCAGCAAGCTGGATGTTCAAAAAGCATTAGGCACCATTAAATTTTAATACAGCAAATAAATCATCGTTTTTATATGGAAAATATTACACGTTGGACAGGATTAATGATCATCGTATCCGGATTAATGGCGTCCTGTGGCGATAAAAAGCCTGCAGGTCCCGTAACACCACCTCCCGTCCCCGTATCGGTGTACTCAGTAGCTCCCGGGGACGCCACTTATTTTGATTCCTACCCTGCGACGGTGGCTGCACTCAACCAGGTGGATATCAAGCCACAGGTTTCGGGTAATATTACCCATATCTTTTTCCAGGACGGGCAGCATGTACGCAAGGGCGCCCCCTTGTATGAAATAGACCAGCAGCAGTATAAAGCGGCTTATGAGGCGGCGGTCGCCAACCTCAATGTCACGAAAGCCAACCTGGCCAGGGCGCAGCAGGACGCCGACCGTTATACGGAGCTTTCGCAGAAGGATGCTATCGCGCGCCAGACGCTGGACCATGCCCTGGCCGACCTGGAATCCAACAAACGGCAGGTAGAGGCCGCGCAGGCCAATGTGGCAAGCGTGCAGACCAATCTGAAGTATTCCATGATCTATGCTCCCTTCGACGGCACGATCGGGATCTCGCAGGTGAAGCTGGGTACCGCCGTGTATCCGCAGACCTTGCTGAACACCGTTTCCTCTGACAACCCCCTGGCCGTGGATGTTGCCCTGGATGAAAAGCAGATCGCCCGCTTCACTGGTTTGCTGCAGCAAAAGTCCCCTGCAAATGATTCCACCTTCACTTTTGTACAGCCGGACGGTTCCGTCTATCCTTACCCCGGACATATCCTGCTGCTGGACCGTGCGGTGGATCCTACGACAGGCACTATCAAGGCCCGTCTGACCTTTCCCAATACAAAGAACGCATTACGTCCCGGTGTTACGGGGAACGTACGTGTCCAGAATAAAGGCGCCATCGGCAGCCTGCTCATTCCTTTCAAGTCAGTAGTCGAGCAAATGGGTGAGAATTTTGTTTTCGTGGTGGGCGATAGCAGCAAGGTGGCGCAAAAGAAAGTTGTCCTTGGCGCACATGTTGGCGATAAGGTCGTCGCCAGGGAAGGAGTGCAGGCAGGTGATAAGGTAGTGACCGATGGTGTACAGAAACTGAGAGACGGCATAAAGGTAAATGTAGGAGCTCCGGGAGCTAAACCGCAGACAGGCGCACCGCAAGGCAAATAATATTCTTCAGACAACCGATTAAGAGATTTAGCTATGATTGCAGATACTTTTATAAAAAGGCCCGTAACGGCTATCGTAATATCACTGGTCCTTTTGATCGTAGGGGTCCTGGCAATATTGACGTTGCCCGTGAGCCAATATCCGGATATCACGCCTGCCACTGTCCAGGTGACCAGTAATTTCACCGGCGCCGATGCCCAGACGGTGGAGCAGACCGTGACGACGCCCATCGAGACCCAGATCAATGGTGTGCCCGGCATGACCTATATGCAGAGCAACAGCACCAACAACGGACAGTCGACCATCACCGTTACCCTGGACGTGGGCACCAATGTGGACATTGCCGCGCTGGATATCCAGAACAGGGTTGGTATCGCCACGCCGCCGCTTCCCGCGGTGGTCAAGAACCTGGGGATCATCACCCGTAAAAGGAACCCCAGCATTTTGATGCTGGTGGCCATCTATTCGCCGAACGCTTCCCATGGCGTACCGTTCCTGGATAACTATACCAATATATTTGTTCGTGACGCCCTGCTGCGTGTTAAAGGGGTAGGTGACGTGTTCACCCGGGCCGATGATTTCAGCATGCGCATATGGTTGAAGACAGACAAGATGGCCCAGTTGGGGCTCACGTCACAGGATGTCACCGCCGCCATCCAGGAACAGAACCTGCAGATCGCTGCCGGTTCCGTAGGCGTACCTCCTCAGAGAGCCACCTCATCTTTTGAGTATACCGTATTCACCAACAGCCGGCTGAGCTCTGAAAATGATTTCGAGAACATCGTCATCCGCAGCAATACCCAGAATGGCTCGATCATCTACCTGAAAGACGTGGCCAGGATCCAGCTGGGTAAGTTCAGCTATGCCAGCAACTCCTTCGTCGACCGGAAAAGGGCCAGCTACCTGCTGGTCTACCAGGCGCCGGGCAGCAACGCCCTTGCTACGGCAGATGGCGTATACAAGGCCATGGACGCCCTGAAAAAATATTTCCCCGTCGGCGTTGATTATATAGTGCCTTTTGAAGCGGTGTCCGTCGTACGGGTATCCATCAGCGAAGTGGTGGATACCCTGCTCGAAGCCCTTGGACTGGTGGTGCTGGTGGTATTCCTGTTCTTACAGAGCTGGCGGGCGACGCTGATCCCTGTCCTGGCCATACCTGTATCCATCATCGGCACCTTCATCATGTTCATACCACTGGGCTTTACCATCAATACGCTTACCATGTTCGGTTTCGTGCTGGCCATCGGTATCGTGGTGGATGACGCCATCGTGGTGGTGGAGGCCGTACAGCATTATATGGATGAGGAAGGGCTTTCGGCGAAGGAGGCTACCACGCGGGCCATGAAAGATATCTCCGGTCCGGTGGTGGCGATAGCCCTGATCCTGGCGGCAGTGTTCGTGCCCGTAGGGTTTATACCGGGCATTACCGGACGGCTATACCAGCAGTTTGCCATCACCATCGCCATTTCCGTGCTGATATCCGCCTTTGTCGCCCTTTCCCTTACGCCTGCCCTCTGCACCTTGCTGCTGAAGCCCATGCACCTGGACAAGAACTCGCGTGGCCTGAACAAATTCTTCTACCATTTCAATAACTGGTTCCACCGGGTGTCCGTGCGCTATACCAAAAATGTAAAGGGATGGATCAAGCGCGCGCCGCTGGCCATCATCCTGCTGATCTGTATCGTCCTGGGAGCCGTGTTCCTCTTTAAGCAGAAACCCAGCGCCTTTATCCCTACCGAGGATGAAGGTCGTGTATATGTCACCTATGAGATCCCTGAAGCGGCTTCCACCACCCGAAGCCTTGCCGTACTGGACAGCATGATGAAGGTCATCGACAGCATTCCCGGTGTGGCCCACTACGCGGCCCTGGGTGGACTGAACGTTGTGACCTTTGCCACCAAGTCCAACAGCGGCACCATCTTCTGCCAGCTGAAGCCCTGGGATGAGCGAAAAGAGAAGACCCAGCAGCTGGACGGCGTTATGGCCGAGATGCGTAAGCGCTTTGCCGTCTTCAAGGAAGCCAATGTGGTCGTGATCTCGCCCCCCGCCATTCCCGGTCTGGGACAAACGGGCGGTTTCACTTTCGAGCTGGAGCAGCGGCAAAGCAATGACGACCTGCCCACCTTTGAAAGAGTGGTCCGGAACTTTGTCGGCGAAATGAACAAACGGCCCGAGATCGCCCAGGCTTTCAGCTTCTTCACCGCCCATACACCCAGCTACCAGGTCACCGTTGACAGGGATAAGTGCAAGAAGCTCGGCGTGTCCTTATCGGATGTGTATTCGACGCTGCAGATGTACCTGGGCAGCAGCTATGTCAATGACTTTACCATCTATGGCCGTAACTTCCACGTAGTGGCGCAGGCTGACACCATTTACAGGGCCGATATATCCGACATCGGGCAGTTCTATGTGCGCAACAACGCCCAGCAGATGATCCCGCTGAGCACCGTGGTGAGTTACAAACTGCAGGAAAGCGCTCCGCTGATCTCTCACTTCAATATCTTCCGGACGGCGGAGATCAACGGGGGGGCCAAGCCAGGCTTTAGCAGCGGCCAGGCCATCCAGGCCCTGCAGGAAGTGGCGGCTAAAACCTTGCCCGAAGGCTATGGTTACGAGTTTGCCGGTCTCAGTAAGCAGGAGATCGAGTCGGGATCCAGCACTATTTATATCTTCGCCCTGTCCGTCCTGTTCGTATTCCTCTTCTTGTCGGCCCTTTATGAGAGCTGGTCGGTGCCATTCTCCGTATTGCTGGCAGTGCCGATCGGTATATTCGGGGCTATCCTCACGCTGACCCTGGTGCCCAGGCTGACCAACAACGTATACGCCCAGATCGGGTTGATCACCCTCATCGGCCTGGCTGCAAAGAATGCCATCCTGATCGTGGAATTTGCCAAGGAAAGGGTGGATAGAGGGGTGCCGGTGCTAACGGCTACATTGGAGGCAGTACAGCTCCGTCTCCGCCCGATCCTGATGACGTCGATGGCATTTATCCTGGGCGTGTTGCCCCTGGTTTTTGCGACCGGCGCCGGCGCCGTTGCCCGTAATACGATCGGCTTTACTGTATTCGGAGGGATGCTGTCGGCTACCTTGCTGGCCATTTTCATCGTGCCGGTGCTTTTTGTGGTCATCACGCGGGCGGCTTATGGCAAGGAGAAGCTGGAAGAGCTGCAGAAGCAAAGACCGAGTTTGTCGGAATAAGATCCATAAAGTTGGGGTAAGGTCCCGGAAATATACAGAGCGTCTCAAAGTGTTTGGGACGCTCTTTTTTTGGGGCCGTGTATGTAATCGGCAAAAGGCGGGCATCCTTACCTGAAAAGGTATGTATGCCGGTAAAACAATTTGCCTCCGACCCACGCTGGTTCCAGCTGTTCTTTCAGACTATTTTTATGTCCTATGGTCTTCTTTACCTGGGGTGGACCGCCGAATGGGATCATTACCTTGTCAGTACCGGAGGTGCGGTGGCCTTCAATTATCTGGCCGAGGGCATCCGGCACCGGAAATGGCCCGCCTGGCATAGCTGGCGTTCCTGGGGGCTAAGCGCGCTGATCAGCGCTTTGAGCCTTTGTCTTTTACTAAAGACGGGCCATTGGTACACCAGCTTGCTGGCCGCCTTGCTGACTGTAGCTTCGAAATATATTCTTCGGGTCGGGGGCAAGCACATTTTCAATCCCTCCGCCTTCGGAATAGTAGCTACGCTGCTGATCACACAGGATGCCTGGCTGTCTCCAGGGCAGTGGGGCAGCAATGCCTTGCTGTTCTTCCTTACCCTTATTTTCGGAACGATCGTCGTGACAAGCGTGCAGAAGCTGGATACCAGTCTTGCCTTTCTCCTGACTTTTGTACTGCTGACCTGGTGGAGACAGACCTATGTGCTGGGATGGCCGGCGGATCATTTCTTTCATTCCATTACTACCGGGAGCTTACTATTATTCTCCTTTTTTATGATCAGCGATCCCAGGACCTCTCCCGACCATCCATTTGCAAGGATCATATGGGCATCGCTGATCGCTGCGGTATCCTTCTATCTTGCCGCCTTCCAATGGAAGTATAATACTTCGATCTGGGTATTGGTCGCGGCGGCGCCGCTTGTCCCCATTCTGGACAGGATCTTCAGGGCCAGGCCTTTTACATGGTCAGCTACTCCCATTCATTTTAATCTTCTTTTACAATTTAAAAAACAGGGTATGAGAACAAGTATGAGAAAAGCGGGCGCAGTGGTGATCCTGATCACCATGATCAGCCATGATGCAGCTGCCTTTTGTGGATTTTATGTCAGCAAGGCGGACGGCACGCTGAAGAACAAGACCTCGCAGGTGATCATCGTACACGATGGCGACAGGAGCACCATCACGATGTACAATGATTTTAAAGGCGATCTGAAGGATTTCGCCATGGTCGTGCCCGTGCCCGTCGTATTAAAAGAAAGGGAGATCAAAGTGGTGGACCAAAAGATCTTCGCGACCCTGAATGACTATAGTCAGCCCCGGCTGGTGGAATACTATGACGAGAATCCTTGTGCAGGCAGGATGTATGACCTGCAGGGAAAGGCTGCCGGTGTTGCCATAAATGATGTGGTCGTGGTTGGGTATGGCAAAAGCAGAAAAAAGGACCTCGGTGTCCGCATTGAAGCCAAATACCTGGTAGGTGAATACGATATTCTCATTCTCAGCGCAAAAGAATCCCAGGGATTGAAGACCTGGCTTACAGAAAATGGCTATAAGATCCCTGCAGGCGCTGAGGAGGTTTTGGAACCCTATATCAGGAGTAACCTGAAGTTCTTTGTCGTAAAGGTAAATGAGGAAGAAAAGAAGAAATTGCCGGGCAATTTCCTCAGGCCCATCCAGATCTCCTTCAACTCTCCCAGATTCATGCTGCCCATCCGTCTGGGGATGGCCAATGCGGAGGGCGACCAGGATATGATCGTATATGCTTTCAGCAAAAAGGGAAGGGTTGAATGCGCGAACTACCGGACCGTATCCCTGCCGACCGGGAAGAATATTCCCTTATTCGTACAGCATAATTTCGGGAACTTCTATTCCAATCTTTTTCAGCATCAATGGAAAATGGAAGGCAAGGCGGTGACGATGCTGGAATATGCCTGGGACGTAAGTCCCCGGAACTATGTTAAATGCGATCCCTGTATCGCCAGCGCTCCTTCCCGGCAGGACCTGGTACAAGCGGGCGTATGGTGGATGGGTGGACCGCCGGTGGAGGAGGAGGACGGCCAGGGCGACGGATCGGACAAAGTTTATTTTACGCGCCTGCATGTCCGGTATAATCGCAAAGCTTTTCCCCAGGACCTGCTTTTTCAGGAGACCGCCAATACGGAAAATTTCCAGGCCCGCTATATTATTACCCATCCGGCTACCGGGGATCTCAACTGCCCGGAGGGGAAGAAATATCTCGATGAATTGAAGGAAAGGCGTAAGGATGAACTGGAGATGCTGACCCATCTCACAGGCAAAGGGCTCAATGACTGGGACCTGCTCGTGAGGACGGATGAGGAAGGCTCCATTCCCGCTGAAGACTCTTACGCCGGGGCTGCCGTGTCCCTGCGACAAGAGAAAAGGGGGGGACAGGAGGTTTGGGCCGCTTCGTTAGGAGTGGTTGTATTGATCTCACTGGCTTGCCTCAGGCGGCGCTGATCTTTTTATTTTCCCGGCAAATGGGGGATTTCGTATCTTCCAATTTGCCGGGTTTTTCTTGCTAAATTGCTTGGTGCCCAGGCCGCAAAAACCCGCAGAAAAGGGAAATTCGGGCTACTAATAGGATTGGGTAAATGTATAAAGGTATAAAGAATTGATATGCAATATATTAGATAGTATCATCTGTTGTTTATCACAAACAAAGTGACATGATGAAATACGATCATAAACCTCTCCAGCCCCAATGCTTGAGCAAGGCTTAATTTAATTTAAGATAGATGACTTTAATAACTGATTTACAATACTTTCCAAGCATTATATTATATAAAATCTCAAATAATGTATCAAATATAATATTTGAACAATATGAATCTTACCAAAAAATGAGTTTTCGCAACAGGTGTGAGATCGCCGGCTCCCGGGGACCCATCCATCTCAGCATTCCCCTGGAAAAAGGGCGCGACCAAAAAACCCTGATGAAAGAGGTGAGAATCGCGAATGCCTACTCCTGGCAGGATCAGCATTGGAAGACCATTCTTGCCTGCTACAGCCGTTCACCCTGGTTCGAATTTTACCGGGACGAGCTGGAACAATTCTACCGCAAGCCCTTTACTTTTCTCCTGGATTGGAACCTGGCCTGTTTCGAATGGACATGCCGTGCCCTGGCGTTATCCGTTCGGGTAACGCTTACGGAAGCGTGGCGGCCGCAATATGAAGAAGAGAATTGGCTGGACATAAGGGGGCAGCTCCTCCCCCGGAACATCCGGGAGGCCGGCATGCCGTCCCCCGTGGTCTATCGCCAGGTCTTTGAAGAGATCACCGGTTTCATCCCTCATCTCTCTATCCTGGACCTCTTATTCTGTGAAGGCCAGCGGGCCCGATCTTTACTTGCCAGGGTCGCCCCAACATCGTAAATTACATGGCTTGCAAACCAAAACAGCCTGATGCAATTCTTTACGAAAAGAGCGTTACCGGTGATCGCCGGCCTACTCCTGGGACCCCTGCTGCAGGCACAACAAAAACCCGAGTACACCCAGTATATCCTCAATAACTATATCCTTAATCCCGCCCTTACAGGGATCGAGAATTTCACAGATGTGAAGATCAGCCATCGCCATCAATGGGTTGGTGTTCAGGATGCGCCGGTCACCACTTATCTCACCATCCATGGACCGTTGGGTAAAGATGACGATCGTGAAACGGCCACTTCTTTTCATAAGCCTGGCTACAATCCCCGGGGAAGGGATTATTGGGATGATTATACGGCCGCAAGACCTCACCACGGTATTGGCCTTCAGGTCCTGGACGACCGGACCGGTCCACTCAGCCGCTTTTCCGCCTATGCTACCTACGCCTACCACCTGGGACTTACCACCCGCACCAGCCTTGCCCTGGGCTTTGCTGCAGGTATGAGCCAGCTGAGCCTGGACAGGAGCAGGCTTTTTTTCGACGTGCCGGTGGATCCCGCTGTTTACTCCAGCGGCGAGCTGAACAGGATCAAGCCGGATTTTGGTGCAGGCATCTGGCTGTATTCAGCGGACTACTTCATGGGCTTCTCTGCACAACAGATCATTCCGCAGAAGATAGCTTTTACGGATAAGATCGCCCCGCATCCCGGAAAATTAGTGCCTCACCTCTTTGGACAAGCCGGCTATCGTTTCCTGCTTGACGAGGACTTCAACCTGATCCCTTCTGTGATGGTGAAATATGTTGACCCCTTGCCCTTGCAATTCGACTTCAATGCCAAACTGCAATACCAGGACTTCTTATGGATAGGGGCCAACTACCGGACCTATGATGGCTTTGCCGCCATGGCCGGGCTTAATGTATCCAATACCTTTAATATAGGCTATTCATATGATCTGACAACTTCTAAATTGAATACCGTGAGCAAAGGTACCCATGAGATCATCATTGGATTTCTCATCGGGAACAAATACGGGGATTGGTGCCCCAAAAATGTGTGGTAGGCGAGGGGCGGATCATCAGATAACCACTATGACCTTCTTTCTGCCGACCCTTTCCAGTTTTCTTTGTAATTGCTGTTGCTTGTCGAGATATTGCTGCTGCAGTTTCAACTGTTCCAGAAGGATCGTCCGTTTTTGTTTCAGCTCAGGCGCCTCTTTCACACCGGCCTGCTGCAAGAGCTTTAGCTGAATTTGCAATTCCTTTTGCATCTTATTGATAGCCACCTCTACCTGGCGAGTGGCCATTTGCTGCAGGTATACATACTGCTCTCCCGGAAGGGTAGTGCTGTCCTGTATGTTCTGGCAGGAAAAGCTTGAATTAGGAACATAAGGTGAGGGAGCCTGCAGGATGGTGATCGCATCGGTGTGTGCCGTAATGGAGTAGTCCCGTTTGTCGGCTTCCGGGGTGGTGGAAGCATAGCCTGCCAGGGCATTGCCATCTTCGTCTTCAGACGGAGCCTCTGACCGGGCCTGCTCATCCGTCGCGTACCCGGACTCATCGTCCTCCTCATCGTTATGATGAGCATGTGGTCTTGCCGGCTTTCCGGGAGCAAGCGCTTCATGCTTATGTGCTATAGTGAAAGAGACCGTTACAAATGCTGTCGTTCTCCTGTCTTCTCCGCCGGCCGGCTCGCCCGTGTTTTCTTTCAGCGAAGCAGCAGACGCCGGGACAGGGGTCTCTGCCGCCTGGTCCACCGCAAAGTGTGGCCGTGACAATAGTATGCCGGCCGTAAAAAGCGTCAGGAACAGGAATAGGAATGGCCTTCCCCTCAACGGTTCGGACGTTGTATCGTTGAGCTTCAGGATCCGTCTAACCCTTTGCAGCAGGAGCCGGTCGTTGCTTCCGGTGGCGGCCAGCGCCAGCCGGGGACTTCCCTGTATGCCTTTTGCCAGGGCCAGCAGCGCAGAGACATAAGTATGGGGATCATACCGGAATTGAAGGACCAGGTCGTCGCAACGGTGTTCCCTTTCTTTTTGAATGCTCCGTATGAGCAGTTTTGAGAACGGGTTGAAGAAGAAGACTACTTCCAGGAAAGCTATCCACAAATGCAAAAGATAGTCATGCCGCCGGATATGTGCCAGCTCATGCAGGATCAGCGCCTCCACCTGTTCCGGGGTGAGATGGCTTACCGTTGCCAGCGGAATGAGAATGACAGGCTTCAAAGAGCCAAGGGTCACGGGACCTTCCACCAGGGAGGAAAGCCAGACCTTCACCTCCTTCTTTATCCCCATCCTATGACCTGTTTGCTCCGCGAAGGTCCGCAGCTCCGGTGGTGCTTGTGATAAACCTGCATGGGCGAGCCGTCTTGAATAAAAGTATTGTTTGCCGAAACGGGCAAAAAGGATACATAACGTCAGCAGATAAAGTGTCGAGCAGTAGGGGAGTCCTTCGATGATCAGCTGCCTGCCTGCTGCCAGGAAGTCACTGATGCGGTGTGCTCCCGAAAACAAAGGCAGTCCCAACTGGTAAGCCGGCCTGAGAGGATCAGCGGTTAAAAAAGCATTGAAAAAGCTGATGACCGTCCAGCCTGTCCCGGCGCCTAATAACAATATTGCAAGTCCATGGCGGATATGGGCGGAAGTACGCCTGAAAATATTGATGAAGCAAACATACACGAACCACAAAAAGGCCATTTGCCAAAGGCTGTTTAACAATGACCATCCCAGCGCCCTCAGTAAAGCGGATTGGGTAAGCAGGTGCATGCCTATTGATTTTTCAGATTATTTAATAGCTGCTGGATCTCTTCCAGCTCTTCGGGGGAAGCCTTGTGATTGCCCAGCGCTTGCAGGACCAGTTCCGTAGGTGATCCGCCGAACAGGGTGTTGATCATCTTGCCGAGCAGGTGCTTCTGTGTTTTCTCCCTGGTGACAGCCGCCTGGTAGATATGGGTCTTGAAAGAATCGTCTCTTTTGACCAGCCCTTTCTCATGCATGATCTGCATCAGCTTGAGCGTGGTGGTATAACCCACATCCTTGGATTTTGCCAGGTCCTCGTGCACTTCCCGGACGCTCGCCAGGTCTTTTTCCCAAAGGACCTGCAGGATCTCCAGCTCGCTTTCCGTTGGTTTTATATACTTCGTCGACATAAGAATATATTTGAAAAGCAATTTACGAAATATATCGTAATTGAATGTTAAAAATGTTCCTGACCCTGCCGGCGATGTTCCTCGATGAGTTGACGGGTAGTGTGGCTGCTGCCGTCATGGCTCCAGCCTGGCGGTTTGATAAAATAAAAGAGGGCATTCTTCAAAGAGCCCGAATGGGCCGCTTTTTTGAATAATTCCCCCCACGTCTTGAAAGCCACGATAAAAGGATTGAAGGAGCCGATATTGCGGGTAAGCCCGTATTGTGGGCGTTGCTGTTCGGGCGTGAACGTACCGAAGAGCCTGTCCCAGATGATCAGCACCCCGCCGTGGTTCCTGTCCAGGTAGGCGAGGTCCGTTCCATGATGAACACGGTGATGGGATGGCGTGTTGAGGATAAACTCCAATGGCGCCGGCAGGCGTTGGATCATCTCGGTATGTATCCAGAATTGGTAGATAAGGCTGATGGATTGCATCATGAGCACAATGAAGGGATGAAAGCCTGCCACGGGCATCCAGCACCAGAAGACAAAGGCGCCCGTCAGGTTGCCTGTCCAGGTTTGCCGCAAGGCAGCCGCGAGATTATATCGTTTGGAAGAATGGTGCACTACATGTGACGCCCAGAACCAGTTGATATGGTGGCTGGCCCTGTGGAACCAGTAATAGGAGAAGTCGTCAGCGAAGAAGGCCAGGACCCAGTGCCACCAGCGGCTTCCGTCCAGGGTAAAGATCCGAAGGCGATAGAGAAGCATGAAAATTCCGAAAATGAGGGCTTTGGTGATCAGGCCCGTCGCCACATTGCCGATGCCCAGCGCCAGGCTGCTGAAAGTATCTTTTGTCTCGTAGAGATCACGCTGCTCCCGGTAGGAGAACCAGGCTTCCAGGATGAGCAAAAGGATAAAGCCCGGAATGGCGTAATAAAGGATGGCTGGAGGCATGCAAACGTATTACACGTAATTTAACCTTTTTTTCCGGCAGCTGCAAACCTGAAAACACCTGATTTGCCTAAAGCCGGCCACAGGCCGGCTGCCCGAAGGGCCATCATTAGATTTTTTTTCGCCGAAGGGAGTACATTTCAGATACCCCGAAGGCGAAAAAAAAAGCCCCCATGTAGAAACATCGGGACTTTTGGTATTTGGATCTGATTAGTGTCGTTCTTTGAGGTCGTAAAGATAAATATACCTACGAATTATCCAACTATTTTTTTTGTTAAAGCTGTAATTAATTAGCAGCTGCGGTCACAGCTGGCTGAACCGCCTTGACCACTACGGCAGGTACATCCTTCCTGACATGGATCTTCACCTCGTCGCGCGTGTGAAAAATAGACGCGAGGGTTGGAGCGATGACAAGGGATACGATGGACATCAGCTTAATAAGGATGTTCATGGACGGACCGGAAGTATCCTTGAATGGATCTCCCACCGTGTCACCTGTCACAGAAGCTTTGTGCGGATCGGATTTCTTATAATGTGTTTCTCCGTTTATCTCCACGCCTTTCTCGAAGGATTTCTTCGCATTGTCCCAGGCGCCGCCGGCATTGTTCTGGAAAATACCCATCAATACGCCGCAGACGGTAGCGCCGGCTAAGAAGCCGCCCAGCGCTTCCGGTCCCAGCAGGAACCCGATGATGAGGGGGGAAAGGATTGCGATCGCACCCGGCAATACCATCTTTTTAATGGAAGCCTGTGTGGAGATAGCAACGCATTTGTCATATTCAGGTTTGCCCGTCCCTTCCATGATGCCGGGAATGGTACGAAACTGGCGGCGAACTTCTTCCACCATCGCCATGGCCGCCTGTCCCACTGCCTGTATGGCCAGGGAGGAGAAGATGAAGGGGATCATGCCGCCTATAAAGAGGCTGGCCAATACTTTCGCTTTGTAGATATCGATACCCTGGATACCGGCCACGCCAACAAAGGCGGCGAAAAGGGCCAGCGCCGTCAGGGCAGCCGAAGCAATGGCGAATCCTTTACCCGTCGCGGCTGTTGTATTTCCTACCGCATCCAGTATATCTGTTTTTTCACGTACTTCTTTGGGCAGCTCGCTCATTTCGGCAATGCCGCCTGCATTATCCGCTATTGGACCAAAGGCATCGATCGCCAGCTGCATGGCAGTCGTCGCCATCATGCCGGCAGCGGCAATGGCGACCCCGTAGAGACCGGCGCATGCAAAAGAACCCATGATACCGCCTGCCAGGACAAGGATCGGCAAAAAGGTGGATTGCATACCTACCGCCAGACCGCCAATGACATTGGTGGCATGACCGGTGCCTGACTGCCGTATAATGCTTAATACAGGTCCTTTGCCCATGGCCGTATAATATTCCGTGATGATGCTCATAAGCGTGCCCACCAGCAGACCTACTGCGATGGCGCCCAGCACACCCCATTTCGTGAATTCCGTTCCCCGCAGCACCATCGTCTCGGGCAGGATATAATATACCAGTCCGATACAGGCGAGGGCTGTCAGCACGATAGAGCCCCAGTTACCCATGTTCAGGGCCTTCTGTACGGTGGAAGTGCTCAGCTCGGCTGACTCGCTTACGCGGACGAATAAAGTGCCAACGATGGAAAAGAGGATACCGATGCCGGCGATCATCATGGGCAGCAGGATAGGGGCCATGCCGCCAAACTGGTCGTCAGACTGTGTCTCCCGTCCCAATACCATGGTGGCCAGTACAGTGGCTACATAAGATCCGAACAGATCGGCTCCCATCCCGGCCACGTCGCCTACATTATCACCCACATTGTCGGCAATCGTAGCTGGGTTGCGGGGATCATCTTCGGGGATACCCGCCTCTACCTTTCCTACGAGGTCTGCTCCAACGTCGGCGGCTTTTGTATAGATACCACCTCCCACACGGGCAAACAGGGCAATGGATTCCGCGCCGAGGGAAAAGCCTGTCAGCACTTCGATCGTCCGGATCATTTCCGGTGAATCCACCGAAGCGCCGGGGGCGAAGATTGCTTTGAGTATAATGAACAAACCTCCCAATCCCATCACCGCCAGGCCGGCTACACCCAGGCCCATGACGGACCCTCCGGTGAATGACACCTTCAAAGCCTGGCTAAGGCTGGTACGGGCGGCCTGTGCTGTCCGCACATTGGCCTTGGTAGCGCTGCGCATACCGATATAACCTGCAGTGGCGCTTAAGATGGCTCCCAGGATGAACGCAATGGAGATCGCCCAGTGCGAGTCAGGGTTGCTATAACCCATGAAGGCCAACAGTATGGCCGCCAGCACCACGAAATAGGAGAGGATCTTCCACTCCGCTTTGAGAAAGGCCATTGCGCCTTCCGCAATGTAACGGCTGATCTCTTGCATCCGCTCGTTACCTGCATCTTGTTTAGACACCCAGGCAAACTTGATAAATGTGTAGAGGAGACCGATGGCGCCCATGACGGGAACTAAATAAATCAATTTGTCCATAAAAAATATTAGTTCTTAAAAGAGGAGTTCCACCAGCAAACAGTCGCTTTTTTGGTTACCTGGTGAAAACAAGGGAGGCAAAAATAAGGGGAAAAGATTGAATATTACTATCGGAGGGGGACTTTTAGGTATTGCCTCGCAGGCGAGGCAAGGACGGCTTGGTTAGACGCTAACCCATTGCGCTTCGCGCGGCCGCCCTGTGGGCGTCCCTAATGAAAAATCCCCCCGCTTCAGTTCGGGAGGATCTCTCAGAAACCTTGAAATTTGAAAAAAGAGAAGAACAATCTTTATTATGAACTAGAGATGGCCGGTTTAAGGAAAAAGTTGTTCGTTAGAAAAGGTTTAAGGTTTAGGGGTTAAAGTGGTGGTTCAGGTATGTTAGGAAATGTACGAAACCTGTGCCAATTGAATAAGTATGTGATAATCAATTGATAATTGCAAAAGGGGTCGCTGCGTTTTTCCCGATTTTGGAATCTTTCTCCCGAAATGAATTGATTTTGCTATAAAAGGGTGGACTTAATTACATTTACAAAGCAACGGTAAACCCCTCCGCACCGTCATGTAGTTAACTAGCTTTGGATGTTCTCTAAAAAACTGCTTAGCATTTTATCGGTGCTTATATTTACCCTGGTTAGAGGCCTTCCTGTGCTTTCTCAGGGCTGTACTACATTGGGTCAGACTCCTGCCACGGCCTTTCCGGTGTGCGGCAGCGCTACTTTTACCCAATCCAGTGTTCCCGTATGTACCAATGGTACGGTGAAAGCGCCATGTTCTTCGGGTACCGGGAATGTATATGAAGACAAAAATCCCTACTGGTATAAATTCACCTGTTTTATCCCGGGCACCCTTGCGCTTACCATCTCTCCTAAGAACCAGGATGATGACTACGACTGGCAGATCTTCGATGTGACAGGACATGATCCTTCCGACGTATATACCAATGACAAGCTGCTGGTGGCCTCCAACTGGTCGGGACTGTTCGGCACCACCGGTACAGCCGCTAATGCGGCTTCCCTCAACGAATGCGGATCCACCGGCAACTTTAATCCGCCGAAATACAGCAGGCTGCCTTCTCTCGTCCAGGGACATAATTATCTCCTGCTTATCAGTCATTTCACCGGTGATCAGCAAAGCGGTTATGATCTTTCTTTTCTCGGAGGCACTGCCAGCATTACCGATACGGTCCCGCCTACTTTTAAGGACATTCGCCCCATTTGTGATGGCAGCCGCATCCGGGTGATCCTGAACAAGAAGATGAAGTGCAGCAGCCTTGCTGCCGATGGCAGCGACTTTTCCATCAGCCCTGCCGCTGCACAGGTCATAGGCGCTGTTGGCAACAGCTGCAGTGCGGGTTTTGATATGGACACCGTAACATTGACGCTCAACAGCGGGTTTGTTCCGGGCACTTATTCGGTCGTCGCAAAAAATGGCCAGGATCAGAACACGCTTTTTGATAACTGCGGTACGCAAATACCGGCAGGCACTTCCCTGCCTTTCGTCATTGCACCTCCCGTACCCACTCCTTTCGATAGCCTTACCCCGCCGACCTGCGCTCCCGATGTGCTGCAGCTGGTGTTCAGCAAGAAAATAAAATGCAGCTCCATCGCGCCGGATGGCAGTGATTTCGTTGTTTCCGGGTCCTACCCGGTGACGGTCGTTTCAGCCAACGGCAAGTGCGATGCCGATGGACAGACCAATGTGATCCTCGTGCATCTTTCAGCACCCATCATGACGGCTGGAAATTTCCAGATCAGGCTGGTGAATGGGTTGGACGGCAATACCATCGTCGATGAATGCGGCCTGATAACCCCTTTGGGAGCCCCGCTGCCGTTTGCCACCAAAGACACTGTCACAGCCGTTTTTGATAGCCAGGTGCACCTGGGATGCATCCAGGATACGATCGACCTTTTCTACCCGGATAAGAACGGTGTCGATCAATGGACATGGGTCTTTGATGATGCTGACACCAGCCATTTGCAAAACCCTGAGCACCGGTATACTGTCTTTGGAGACAAAAAGGTGCAGTTGATCGTCTCCAATGGATTTTGCAGCGATACCAATGTGGTCATCATTCCCCTGGACAATGCCATCGATGCGGCTTTTGAAGCGCCGAATATTCTTTGCCCCAGGGATGCTGCGCCATTCAAAAACTTTACCAAAGGGCATGTCAGTGCCTGGGACTGGGACTTCGGGGACGGGACTACCAGCACGGATTCGCTGCCGGCGGACCATCTTTTTCCCGTCATAGGCGCCGAAAAAAAATATGGCATCACGCTCATCATCACCAATGACCTGGGCTGCAGGGACACGGCCACCCAGCAGATAGACGTGCTCAAATCCTGTTATATAGCGGTTCCCTCCGCTTTCACACCGAACGGAGATGGTCTTAACGATTACCTTTATCCGCTGAACGCTTTCAAGGCAGACAACATGGAGTTCAAAATATTCAATCGCTGGGGGCAGCTCCTGTTTACTTCAAAAGATTGGCTGTCGAAATGGGACGGCACGGTCAACGGGCACCCGGAACCCACCGGCACGCTCGTATGGATACTCCATTATACGGACAGGGACACAGGTAAAAAGATCTTCCAGAAGGGGACTGCATTATTGATAAGGTAAAAATAAAAACGCCCCACTTTTTAAGGTTGGGGCGATTTTCATTTTTTGTATAGAACCTGTAAGCCTGAAAAAACTAGAGAAACCTTTTTAAACTAATTGATGGCCGTCAAATTTGTTTTTAAGGTGAATATCTTGAAGAGCTTAAGTTGTCAATTGAATACGTGTTATGGATTACGAATAGAATGCCAAATTGTAAGTGATTGAAAGTCAGCTGTAAATGAAAATGCCGGCAATTTTTGCCCTCCATAATTGGGAAAAAAATTCCGGGTCAAGGAAAACAGTCATAAATAGACAATTTTATGACAAGCAGCACGTTTAAATACTACAATCCAATATTCTCTAAAAACTAATGCTCATCCCTATGACCCCTGACATACGCAACAACCAGGATCATCTGGCAGAAGAGTTTCGCCAGTCGGAAAATTATCTTTTACAGGAAAGCAGGATCGCGCTGCTGAAAATACAAAGCTGGCAATTCGCTATGCGGACCCCGGAAGTCGGTCTGCATTATCAACAAGAGGCGGCAGCCATGGTAAAGCAATCCCTTCTTAGTTTCGTTCCAAACAGTTTTGTACTAAACGAAGAAGGGTTCTATTACAAACCCCTTGACAATTAACATCAACACCAATTTCTTTTCGTTTGTGTAAGACGGGCGGACCATCGGTTTCTCCCAGCTCCTTCGCATGCGTCCGTTCGACGGCCGAACAAATGCCCGCTCAGTAGCTATTTACGCTGCTGAGCCGGCAGCCGACAATTGACAGTCGACAGTCGACGCCTATGTGAAGCTGACACATTCTTTAAGCTCCTTCTCGGTATAAGCCAACCCATATTGTTTGAGGACATCATCCGGAACGCCGTTCCATTGATTGGGGACATTACCGGCATATCCAAGGTCTTTTACGCCTATTTGTGAAGTGAAGAATCCTGTAGCTACGAGGTTGCGCATGAGGTTGAAAAAAGCGACACCCTGCGCCATTTCCGGCTTTGCTTTTTTCGGATAGGCGATGGCGTCCACCATTTCTATTTGTTGCTGCGGGGTACAATCCGAAAAAGCTTTCTCATAGCGGCTGAGGCAATGCACATCCAGCCAACGGAGGCCGCCGCGCATCGGGATCTGGTGACTGGGAATATCTTTTACGATGAATTCGATGAATTCCGGAACTTTCGCATCCGAAGCGCTGCCGCTGTGCTCATCCTTCGGGATGATGATATCGCCCAGGATGGTGATGGTGGTCATCTCCTGCGGCGTAAAAAATGTTTTGGCGACAACTTCCTTATAGTGCGCTTCCTCTTCCTTCATCCGGTTAGTCTCAGGCGACGCCGTTGCTTCGGTTGTCTTGGGCGCCTCGGTTTTTTTCTCTTCGCCGGGATTGCAGGCCTCAACCAGCACGCCGGTGGATACGGTACCTACGATAAGGGCTTTGATGGATTTTCTTCTGTCCATAAGATATTTTAAATATTACGTTTTTTCATTTCATCAACGATATACTCGCTGGTCCGCATGGACAGCGCCAATATGGTCCAGGTGATATTCTTATCGGCCTGTGATACGAAAGGACCGCCATCCACACAGAAAAGATTTTTCACTTCATGGGCCTGGCTCCATTTGTTGAGGGGCGAAGTCTTGGGGTCATTGCCCATACGCACAGTGCCCGCTTCGTGAATGATATTACCCGGCGCATGGATGCCGTAATTGTTCTTTTCGTTGTCATCGCCACCCCAGGTGACTACAGCGCCCATGGCATGGAGGATCTCCTTGAAGGTCTCCTTCATATGTTTGGCCTGTTTGATCTCATAGTCCGAATGGCTGGTGTTGAATCGCAATACAGGAATACCGTATTTATCCACTACTGACGGATCGATCTCACAATAATTATTGATATTGGCAACAGCCTCACCACGGCCTGCCATGCCTACATGGGCGCCGAACAGCCGGCGGTAATCGTCTTTCAGGGATGCGCCATAGCCTCCGGGCTCTTTAGCCTTGCCCATGATCTTGCCGTCCCCGTTGATCTTCTCGATGCCCCATTCAAAACCATAGAGCGGCATTCCAAAACCTCCGCCGTACTCGATATGATAGCCACGGGGGAAATCTAATTTTTTATTGTCCAGCCACCAGGGGGTATACACATGCATCCCGCCAGTGCCGTCTTCATTATAGCGTTTGCGATCCAGCAGGTGAGGGATGATGCCTCCCATATCCGCGCCTGTGGAGTCGTGCAGGTATTTACCTACTATGCCGCTGCCATTCGCCAGGCCATTGGGATAGCGCGATGATTTTGAGTTGAGCAGAAGGCGGGCGCTTTCACAGGCGCTGGCTGCCAGGATAACGGTCCTGCCGGTGACCTGATATTCCTGCATATCGTCTTTGCTGACGTAAGACACGCCGGTGGCCAGCCCTTCCTTATTCGTCAGGACCTCGCGTGCCATGGCATTGGTGACCAGGTCGATATTACCCGTCTTCAGGGCAGGTATTACCAGGCAGCTGGACGACGAGAAATCGGCATAGACCTTACAGCTCCGGCCACATTGCGAGCAATAAAAACATTGGCCTCTGTCTTTGTTGATCTGTTTGGTGAGAATGGACATCCTGGAAGGGATGACTGGTATGCCGATGCCTGTAGCCGCTTTTTTGATGAACAGCTCATGTAGCCTGGGCTTTGGCGGAGGTAGGAAAAATCCATCCGGATCATTATACAGTCCTTCGTTCGTCCCATATACGCCCAGCAGCTGATCTATCTTGTCGTAATAAGGTTTTACGTCCTCATAGCCGATGGGCCAGTCGTCACCCAGGCTGTCGATGCTTTTCCGCTTGAAATCCTTCGGACCAAAGCGAAGGGAGATACGACCCCAGTGATTGGTCCGGCCTCCCAGCATACGCGCCCGCCACCATTCCCAGTTGGTGGTGCCTTTGTTGCCCGTCTGCGTATAGGGCTCCCCTTCGACCTCCCATCCCCAATAGCAGCCATCGAAGTCGCCGAAAGGTCTGAATTTCGTATGGGCGCCCCGGCGTGGCGATTCCCAGGGATTTTTCAACTGGTTGGAATCTTTTTTGGGATCGAACATGGGGCCTGCTTCCAGCAGGCACACTTTCAGGCCCGCGTTGGCAAGCACATATGCCGCCATTCCGCCGCCTGCACCGGATCCCACTATAATTGCATCGTAATTCTTTGGCTGTTTCCTGATCTGAAGATCTCCCATATCTGTTTGGGGGTGAGGGCATTTAGCCCTCTTTTGTGTATGAAATACAAAAGGTAAATATAAAGTTTTAGCAAAACAGAAAGCAAATAATTTTTATTTTCTTTCCCTTGCGCTGCTGTCGCGGATGGCCTTGAATTCAGAGCCTGCTTTCCATTGGGGCCAGGCGCTGCCGAAGGCCAGCTTCTTTCCTATGAGATACACCAATCCAACGTCCTCCAATCCGCCGGAGAGGTCCCATGTTGCAGCATCGTATTCGTCGCTGGGTTGATGATAGCGCTGCGCCGTGTACTCATCATGCTTCTGTTTGCCGAATGCTGCCCCTTTTGCCACGTCATCCACGCCACCGTCAGCAGTCAGTGAAGGTACACCGGCCCGTGCGAAATTGAAATGGTCGCTTCGAAAATAATGGCCTGCCTCCGGATGGTCCTCCGGCGCTATATAGCGGCCCTTTGCTTTTGCTTCATCCGCCAGCAGGTCCTCCAGGTCAGACTGTCCTTTGCCGCTGTAGGTGATGTCCCTGGTGGGCCCTGAGGTATTCAATACATCGATGTTCAGGTTGGCCGCCGTCCTGGCCAGCGGATAGACAGGATGCTGCCCATACCAGGCCGAACCCAGCAGTCCCTGTTCTTCAGCTGTCACCGCAAGGAAGATCACTGTGCGGGCAGGCTTCTCCGGCAGGCTCTTAAACGCACGGGCAAGCTCCAGCAAGGCCGCCGTGCCACTGGCATTGTCTGCTGCCCCATTATAAATAGAATCGCCTTTTTCATCAGGCTTACCTACCCCCAGGTGGTCCCAGTGGGCGGAATAAATGACATATTCATCAGGCCGCTGACTGCCCGTGATCCTGGCAATGACGTTGTGAGACCTATTATACACTTCCTTCACTTTCAGCGAAGCGGATAATTTCACATTCAGCGGCTGTGCTTTGAAACCTTTTTGTTTGGCTGCCGTGAGCAGTGTGCTGTCCTTGCCTGCCGCCGCCAGCAATTTCTTACCCGTCTCTTCCGTGATCCATCCCTGTAAAGCCAGCTGGTACTGACCATTGCCCCTTGTATCCAGGTGCAATTTTACACCGCCATTGGAGCTTTGTACCACCTGGAAAGGGTAGGAGGCTGCTCCCGTGTTGTGAATGATGAGACAGGCCGCGGCGCCCTGACGGGCGGCTTCCTCGTATTTGTAGGTCCATCTGCCGTAATAAGTCATCGTATGCCCTTTGAACAAGGTGGTATCATAATATCCCGGATCGTTCACCATCACCAGTACTGTCTTGCCTTTTACATCCAGGCCTGCATAATCGTTCCAATTATATTCCGGGGCGACGACACCAAAGCCGGCAAAGACCACCTCATTCCTGTCGAGGCTGATGACAGCGTCAGGCCGCTCCGTCCAGATGACAAAATCATTCAGCGATTTCAGATCAAAGCTGTTTTTTGACGACTGGACCTTTATGGCGGGAGTGCCTACAGGGCTGATCTCCACCATGGGCACATCCTGCGTATATCCGGCGCCGTTGCCAGGCTCCAGGCCGAGGGCGGCAAAAGACCTGGTGAGGTAATCCACCGTCCTGTCCTCACCTGCGGTAAATGGACGGCGTCCCTGGAAGCTGTCGGAAGCCAGGACCTTTATATGGGCGGCCAGGCTGTCCTTATTGAGGACGGAAAGCCCTTTTTCTCCATCTCCCGTGGCGGAAGAGGAGCTGCTGCCCTGCCCGCATCCGGCGGCGGCCATTATTAAACTGAGAAAAACACCTGCGCGAAAAAGTGAATTTGTCATACGTATTTTATTGGAAAGGGATAAAGTTAGGGGATTGCAATAAAATACTTTCACCCGATGCAAAGTTTGCTGTGAACGGGCGTCTCATCGCGCCTGCAGCCAATCGACGGCCGCGGCTCTCACCGGGTCCTCGTCTGCAGGTCCCATGGTGGGTGGACGGATGATCCTGTCAGGCAGGATGCTGCCTTCGCAGATCCGGCCCATATAGTCGGCTTCCCGGCACACGGTAAGCACCAGCATGGAATGGTCCGATAAAGAATAGGTGGCATTGGCCGTGGTAAGACCTGCCGTAGGCTCCCCTACGAAGTAAGCATGTTCCCTGCCTTTAAAAGCGAGCGCGACGATCTCCCCGGCGCTGATCGTCCGCCGCCCGGTGAGTACCACGATCGACTTGCGTTCATGCTGGGTGCGATAGCCGTCCCTGCTGACCCGGCAGAGGATGTGCTTTCCCTGGCAGGCGGCCCCGTTGCGATAAGAGATGGGGATCTTTTCCCCGCCATTTACAAAATAACCATATACGCCGTCGCCCAGTAAAGGGCCGATCCCTGCCAGCATGGGCCAGCAATTGCCGCCTGCATTCTTTCGCAGATCGATGATCCATTTTGAAACGCCCTTACTGTCCAGTCTCGCAATCAGTTCCTGCAGGGAGTCGGCTATACGCATACAGATAAATGAATCTGTCGTGCTCACCCAGGGTACAGTGAGATAAGCAATGCTGTCGTTCAGCCATTCGCCCCTGATCTCACCCACCAGTTCGGACAGAGGGGGCAGCGGAGCAAGACTGGCGTCATAATTATAGCGACCCGCTTTTTTGGGAGGCATGATAAAGCTATGCTGCTCATTGAGCTGTTTGAAGCAGGATGAAATAATATCATATACATCATCACATCTCCCGGAAGCTTTCAGACGTGTCTTTGCCTCATTGGTAAGGTCATCCCAGCTGACATCGCTTCGGCGGTAGTAGTTCTTTTTCATAAAGCCCAGCGCTTCATCCAATAATCCATTCGCCTTGTCAAGGCAGGATTGGGCGTTTGAGATGGAGGAGAGCAATAAACAGGAGAGGAGTAAGATTAGGCGCATAAGGTGTATGGTTTGTGACGTGCCTGCGGCACGGGAGTATTTAGACGCTAAGGAAGTTAAGATGAAAAAACACCCCTTTTCCATAAAATTGAAATTTCACATCGTTTTAACGCCTCCTGCCGGACCAGCCCGGGACTTATCAGGCATCGTTATTGTATTTAATAGTTTATCAATAATTATCTCTATATGAAAAAGATGATAATAATGGCAGGCATTGCGCTGTTCGCAGTCATCCTGCCTCCTGTTGCGCAGCATGCAAGCGCACAGGTCAATGTCAGCTTTCAGCTCTTTTACGATCAGCTGAGCCCATTCGGCAGCTGGGTCAGCTACCCTGATTACGGCTACGTATGGGTGCCGGACGCAGGCTCCGGATTCAGACCCTACAGTACCCGCGGCCACTGGGTATATACAGAGGATGGGTGGCTATGGGTGTCGGACTACAGCTGGGGCTGGGCTACTTTTCACTATGGCAACTGGTTCTATGACGACGTCTATGGATGGATGTGGATGCCTGGATACGAATGGGCTCCTGCCTGGGTCACCTGGGGGTCGTACGGGGGATATTACTGTTGGGCGCCCATAGGTCCGCGGATAGACATCGGCGTTTCTTACAGCACGTATCGTCCGCCGGCAGGGTATTGGAATGTTTGTCCGAGAGAACGCATCACCAGCGTAAACGTCAGCAACTATTATGTAAGGAATGTGCATAATACCACCATTGTCAATAATATCACTGTTATAAACAATGTCAACAGGGGAAATGGACATGCCTACCTTAGAGGACCACAGGCCAACGATGTGGAAAGATTTACCCACAGGACCGTGCGACCGGTGGGTATCCGCCCTGCGGAAAGACCTGGCGCAGCCGCTGTACGCGATGGGCAGCTGGCCATTTACCGTCCCTCTGTGCAGCCTAATAATGCGTCGGCACGACCCGCCCAGGTACGGGAACTGCATGCGCTCAGGCCTGTAAACAACCGTCCTCCGGCGGCCGCGAACCGCCCCGGCAATACTCCCGGCAGACCGGCCCAGCCTGCGAACCATTCACCACAGCCGGCTGTGCAACGCCCGGGACAGCCTGACCGGGGTGTGCAGCCAAGGCCAAATCCCGGGGCGCAGCCCAGGCCCGGTCCTGCGACACAACCCAGGCAGGTCCACCCGTCAAACCCGGGTCAGCCGCCCGGACAGCAGGCGCACCCAACACCGGCCGATCGCCCGCTCCAGCATCCCCCTGTCCAGCAGCAGCCACATCAGCAGCAGCCGGTAAGCCGGCCTGTTCAGCAGCCACATCAGCAGCCACACCCGGCTCAGCAGCCACGTCCGGCCCAGGTGCGCCCAAACCCTGCTCCCCGCCCGATGCCGCAGGAGCATCCCGTGCAGCGACCGCTAAAACCACCGCCGCACCCTGAGCATAATCGTTAGTAACTTTTTAAAACCCCGTTCCCGGCGAACGGGGTTTTAATATAATTCATTATATTCGTCATATGAACCAATCACGGAGAACTTTCCTGAAGAACAGCGCATTGGCAGCAGCCGCCGCCGGTCTCATGCCGGTCGGCTCTTTCGCAGCCCCCACAAAAAAACGCATCCTGGGACTACAATTATACTCTGTCAGGGATGACATGAAAAATGATCCTGCGGGGACGCTGCAGAAGCTGGCCGCTATGGGCTATAAATATGTCGAGCATGCCAACTATATAGACAGGAAATTCTATGGCTATGGTCCAAAAGAATTCAAAAGCCTGCTGGACGGCATGGGATTGAAAATGCTCAGCGGTCACACCAGGATGGATCCCCAGCACTGGGACGACTCAAAAAAAGATTTCTCTGACTCCTGGAAGTGGACGGTGGAGGACGCTGCTGTCGTGGGTCAGCAATATGTCATCAGCCCCTGGCTGGATGCCAGCCTTCGCAAGACCTACGACGATCTTCTCCGTTACATGGACGTGTTCAACAAAAGCGGGGAGCTGTGTAAGAAGTCCGGTATGAAATTCGGCTACCACAACCATGACTTTGAATTCAGCACCGTGCTCGACAACAAAAAAGTATTCGATATCATACTCCAGCATACGGATCCCGAATTGGTGGCCCAGCAACTGGATATTGGAAACCTATACAATGGAGGCGCCATCGCCATCGCCATCGTCATGCAATACCCCGGCCGGTTCGAGCTGATGCATGTAAAAGACGAGATCAAAGCCACCAGCGGCAGCGAAAAATACGAGAGCACCGTCCTGGGCCAGGGCATCGTCAATACCAAACAGGTCGTTGACCTGGGTAAAAGATCCGGCGGTACGCAGCATTACATCATCGAGCAGGAGTCTTATCAGGGTAAGACGCCGCTGGATTGCGCGAAAGAAGACCTGGCAATTATGAAGAAATGGGGGTACTAGCTATGGGGCGGTGTTCACATAAGTGAATACGGCTTTTTTATCTCCTGCCATCACGTCAAAATCACCTGGCTCCGCAGCCATCTTCAGCTGCGCATTGACAAAAGCCAGATCAGCGGCGCGTAACGTAAATCTCACTGTCCGGGACTCGCCGGCCTTTAAAGATATTTTTGAGAATGCACGTAAGCGCCGCATACTGGGCGTAATACTGGCATAATGCTGCCGGGTGTATAGCTCCACCGTGTGCTTCCCGTCCCGGTCGCCGGCATTCTTCACTGTAACACTTACGGTCAGCGATCCGCCCGGGCCCGACAATCGGGGGCCGCTGAGCTGGAGGCCGCTGTATTCCCAACGGGTATAGCTCAAACCAAAACCAAACGGGAACAAAGGCTTATAACCATCCATCGTCATGTCTGAATTGAATATCTCCCGTATCTCTTCCGTAGGCTTCCGGTCGTACAGCACCATCTCTCCCATGCTGCGGGGATAGCTGAAAGGCAGGATGCCGTCGGGGTTGTAATCTCCTGATAAAACGTCACTGACAGCCTCGGCAGTCTTTCGCCCGCTCCAATATGCCAGTAAGATAGCTTTCATCAATGGTGCAATGGAAGTGATCAGCCGGGGCCTTCCCTCTGTGAGCACAAGGATGACGGGTTTGCCCGTGGCCGCTGCCGCCCTTGCCAGTGCTGCCTGTTCTTCAGGTAATGCCAGGTCGCCTATGTTGCCTGGACTTTCCGCATACGCGTTCTCTCCCAGGCAGAGTACGATGGCGTCTGCGCCCGCAGCCGCCGCCTTCAAGGCCGTTGTATCATAGTTCTCACGGCCATCAAAGCCCTGAACGGTCGTAGTGCTTATGTTCCCCGCGCCAAATTTATCCTTCATGGACTGCAGGATCGTCTTACTATCTTTAGGATACCATCGTTCATCTTTCCCTTGCCAGGTATAGCTCCAGCAGCCATTCAATGCGCTGATGCTTTGCGCAGACGGCCCGGCTACCAGGATCCGGCTGTTACGGGCCAGCGGTAAGACCCCATCATTGTTCTGCAGGAGGGTCATGGCCTCCCGGGCTGCCTGTAAGGCCAGTATCTGGTATTCCGGCAATCCGAAATTGGAGGCTGCCGCTTCTTCCGGGTATGGATGATCGAAAAGTCCCAGCTTGTATTTCAGCTCTAAGATCCTTGTGACGGCCTCGTCGATGCGGCTTCCGGATACTTCTCCTTTCTGAACAGCTTCTTTCAGCAGATCGAAAAAAGAAAGATCGTATGGCACCATGCTCATATCGATGCCCGCATTTACGGCCATCACTACCGCTGCACGGGGCGTGGCCGCTACATTATGACGGGTATGCAGACGGATGATATCTTCCCAGTCGGTGACGGCTACTCCCCGGAACCCAAGCTCCTTGCGCAATACGTCCGTGAGCAGGTATTTGCTGGCGTGCACCGGCGTTCCATTGATCTCGCCGGAGTTCACCATGATAGTGGACGCCCCCGCCGCTACCGCCGCCCTGAACTGCGGCAGGTAATACTCCCGTAATTCTATATCCGGCAGGTAAATAGGTGTACGATCCTTTCCGGTGCGGCTGGCGGAATAGGCGAGATAATGTTTCATACAGCTGGCTACTGCCGTGGGCTGCCGGAGGCCATCTCCTTCATATGCTTTTATAACAGCCGCCCCCAGGGTCTTGCCGATGTAGACGTCCTCCCCATAGGTTTCCGGGAACCTGGACCATAGAGGCTGGCGTCCGCAATCCAATACGGGCGCAAAGTTCCACCGCACACCCGAAGCCCGCAGCTCACGGGCGGCTGCTTTTGTCACGGCTATGGCAAGCTCCGTGTTACGGGTGGCGGCCATACCGATATTTTGAGGGAATAAAGTTGCATCCAGCGTATAGGTTTGGCCGTGAATGCCGTCGAGGCCATAGATCACCGGTATTTTCAGACGGGTCTTCAACGCGGCATCCTGGATCTGGCGGAGGACAATATGCCATTGCTCCACCGACAGCGCATGATTGGTAACATTCAGTATCGAGCCTACATGATGCTCCTCCACGATCCTGGCCAGGGCGGCCGGGTCCAATATGCCGTCCTCGGACGTAGAGACGACACCCAATGTCACCTGTGTCATCTGTCCTATCTTTTCATCCATGGTCATTCGCTGCAGCAGGGCGACAGCTTTATGATGATCCGTATTGACAGACTGGGCAGGAACTGTCAGCGAAAGCAGGAAAGAAAGAAAAAGCAGGAAGAACGGCAACGTAAAGTGTTTTTTCATAATGGATTTAAAATTAAGGAGAAGCCGCTCCGTTCCTGCATGACATTTTGATCATTTATAATACTTATTTATCTGGACAGCTGGAGTTCCTTTAAATCCTTTAAATAATCATATTGAAGGTCCTCATGCAAGGTAGCTATGACCGAGTGGACCTTTTTCAGCTGCCCCTTGTAGAGGTTCGTCAAAACAGGGTGTTTGTCTATAGGTATGCCGGACTGCCGGACCTTATTAAGAAAATAGGTCAGCAGCTCGACTTCTGCCTGCGGAGAGCTCGTATATCGTATTTGCCGGGCCGTTGCGCGAAGCACTTTCCGCAGGCTTTTCTTTGTAAGATACAGGTTGGGCTTCGGCAGCTCCTCGAATTCCAGGTCGATCTCCTTCTTTACGCCGGCGATGTACCCCCCGATATCAGCGGCTTCGAATAAAAGATAGGTCAGCAATTCCTTATTATCCTTTTTGAACCTGGCCAGACGCAGGCAAAGGTCTGCCAGCGCAGTGGGTGATAAGGAAGACAACTCCTGTTTGATCTCGTGGACCGTTGCGGCTTTCATGCAGGGAAAAGTTATCTGCAAAAATATTTTTTTCCTGGCAAATAAAAATTGATATATATACTAACAACCGTTAGTATATTTGCGACTCAACCCATAGCATGCACAAAGAAAATAAAGAAGTTGTCATCATAGCTGCCGTACGTACGCCCATCGGCGCTTTTGGCGGAGCCCTCAAGGACCTTTCCGCCACCCGTCTGGGCGCAATTGCCATCAAAGGCGCCCTTGAAAAAGCCGGTATCCGGGGAGACCAGGTGCAGGAAGTGTTAATGGGGTGTGTGCTGCAGGCCAACCTGGGACAAGCTCCTGCCAGGCAGGCTGCCAGGGGCGCCGGCTTACCCGATGAGGTCGTCTGTACCACAGTTAACAAGGTCTGTGCCAGCGGAATGAAGTCCATCGCGTTGGGCGCCCAATCCATCCTGCTGGGAGAAACGGACATCGTGATCGCCGGCGGGATGGAAAGCATGAGCAACATCCCATTTTACGTGGAAAATATGCGCTGGGGGAATAAATATGGGGACAGCAAGCTGATAGATGGTTTGGCCAAAGATGGACTGACGGATGCCTATGACGGCAATGCCATGGGAAATGCAGCGGAGCTTTGCGCTTCCACCTGCGGCATCAGCAGGGAGGAACAGGACGCATTCGCCATACAAAGCTATCAGCGCTCCCAGGCTGCCTGGGCGGCCGGCAGGTTCAATGATGAGGTGGTCCCGGTTGAGATACCTCAGCGAAAAGGCGATCCGCAGATCTTCGCCAAAGATGAAGAACCCTTCAACGTGAAGTTCGATAAGATAAAAGAATTGAAACCTTCCTTCAAAAAGGACGGTACCGTGACGGCTGCCAATGCTTCCACGCTGAACGATGGCGCAGCGGCCCTTGTCCTGATGAGCGGTGAAAAAGCTGCGGCCCTGGGATTAAAGCCCCTGGCCCGGATACTTTCTTTTGCCGATGCGGAACAAGCGCCGGAATGGTTTACAACCACCCCTGCCATCGCTGCACCCAGGGCTGTCGCCAAAGCGGGACTAAAAATGCAGGACATTGAATATTGGGAATTGAATGAAGCCTTTTCGGTGGTAGGCATCGAGAATACCCGTCGTATGCAATTGGACCCGGCCCGGGTCAATGTCCATGGCGGGGCCGTATCCATCGGCCATCCGCTGGGCGCCAGCGGCGCCCGGATCATCACTACTTTGGTGCATATCCTCAGGCAGCACAATGCGAAGTACGGAGCTGCCGGCATTTGCAATGGGGGAGGGGGCGCTTCCGCCATGGTACTGGAAAACCTGTCTATTTAAGCTTGTTGTTGATCCGGTCAATTTCTTCCTGCATCTTGTTCAGCCTGTGCAGGAAATAAGTAAGGCTTGCCTCATCCGGCTCCTTTACCAGGGACTCTTCTTTTTTTTCATGGTCATACTCTTTGATGCCGGTCTCTTTTTTTCCTTCCTTGGTCTCCTTGCCCACTTCCCAATTTGTCAGTGACAGATCCACCTTTAACAAGATATCCAGCGGAGTACCAAAATAATTGCTGAGAAGGAGGAGCTCCTCCAGGCTCGGTTCGCTGACGCCGTTTTCCCAATTGCCCACTGTAGTTTGACCTTTCCCCATCATTTCTGCCAGCTCAGATTGGGTTTGACCGAATTGCTTACGCAAATGTCTGATATTTTTTCCTAGAAAATGCATAGCAAGGACGTGTTACTAAGTTTGTTGGTATTATTATATTTATTGCTCTACCTTTGCTAAGGTAATCAAAAAAAATGATTTATGCGTACCGATATAGACCATCTGACGCCTTTCGCCCGTAAACAGGTGCTTTCCGTTGTCCCCGTGATCATCGGGGCAGTCAGTCCCGAAAAGATCATTTTGTATGGAAGCCATGGCGCCGGCAGCCTTGATATGGCCGTGGATGACAGGAATGACCCCGCCTTCGCGGTACCATTTTCCTTAGGGTACGATCTGCTGGTGATCACCCGCCGGGGAGACCGGCGTCATGACCACGAGATACAGGATATCATTGAGAACCGGTGCCGTATACACGCCACCGTCACCGTCCTGGTGCACGATATAGATTATGTGAACCTGCGTCTTTCGGAAGGACAGTATTTCTTTACCCTGATGAGCCGGGAAGCCATCCTGCTGTATGACGCAGGCCGCATACCTTTTTCCCCGGCGGCCCCTCCGGACTTCGCTGCCATCCGTCTTACGGCCCAAAAAGACTTTGACAGATGGAGCCGGCAGTCCCGCGCCTTTTTCAACAGCGCCCTTTTCAATGTCCGGGAAAAAGAACCCAGGCTGGCCGTTTTCCTCCTTCACCAGGCAGCAGAACATATCTACCAGGCCATCCTGCTGGCATTCATGGGCTACAAGCCATGCACGCACAACCTGGACAAGTTGAGGCGCTATACCCACCGTTTTTCCATAGAGCTGGCCTTTCTTTTCCCGCGCGACGGCGCCGGAGAAGATCATCTCTTCAAGCTACTGCTGCAGAGCTATGTGGATGCCCGCTATAAAGAAGATTACCACATTACAGAAAATGAATTACAACAACTGGTGCACCGGATAGACAGGCTTTTGTCCATAGCTGAGCGTATTTGCCATAACAGGTTCATCAGCCTGGAGAAAATGGGGGCGGGAGTTTAACAGACCAGGGTTACAACGGTGGGGCATCAACGCTTGGCAAGATCGGCGATGGTCTTTTTTTCCAGTATCTTCAGGTTGGCGTCGCGCACCTGGGACATGACGATGTGAAGACCACAGTGGTTTTGGTCGCAGTTCTTACATCGCTCATAAAAATATAGACTGACACACGGCAGCAGCGAGATAGGACCATCCAGCAGCCGCATGATCTGCGCCAACGGGACATCCTTGGGGTTCTTGGCAAAAAAATAGCCTCCGCCCTTGCCCTTCTTACTTTCCAGCACGCCGGCATTTTTCAGCTCCAGCAGAATATTCTCCAGGAACTTCAAGGGGATCTTCTTCTTCTTGGCGATCTCCGCGATCAGCACCGGCTCGTCTTTCCCTTTTTCTGCCAGGTACATCAGCGCCTGGAATGCATATTGTGTTTTCTTAGACAGCATTTGGTATCCTTATTTTGTAGTAGTCTAAAATCCAAGAACATCCTTCATTTGGAATATCCCTTTCTTATCCCGGATATACTCCGCAGCCAGCACGGCTCCTGTAGCAAAGCCCTTGCGATTGTGCGCGGTATGTATGATCTCTATATCATCAATGGCTGAATGATATCGCACCATATGTGTCCCCGGCGCCGGGTCCGTCCTTTCACTTACAATGGACAATTCATCAAGGTTATCACTTGCATGGTTCACCCACTTCTTTTTCCGGGGCATCGTCCCAAGGATCTGCTCCGCCAGCGTAATAGCCGTCCCGCTGGGAGCATCCTTTTTTTCCGTGTGATGCACCTCCGTTAACCTGACTTCATAATCAGGGTGGGAGGCCATCAGCTCTGCCAGCCGCTTGTTCATTTCAAAGAAGATATTTACGCCCACACTGAAATTACTGGCATATAAAAAAGTCCCTCCGGTCTTTTCACAATATTGCCTGATTTCCTCATATTTCTCCAGCCATCCAGTAGATCCGGAAACCAACGGAACACCCGCGTCCAGGCATAGCCTGATATTCCCGTAGGCGCTTGCAGGACCTGTGAACTCGATAGCGACGTCCGCTTTGCGGATATTTTCCACCGTATTGTCCTCCAGGTTATCTATCGACGTCTTTAAAACAATGCTATGACCCCTCTCCAATGCGATCTCCTCGATGGCCCTGCCCATTTTACCATATCCGATTAACGCGATCCTCATGATGTTGAAAAAATTTTGCCAAACCTACATTAAATTGTTTATACTGCCATCAAGGCAGTGGGATAGGCTTGTACCTTGCCTTGTGCATGTCGAAAACAAGGCCGATCCCTGCCGGACTGGCCGAACCGGGAGGCAGCAGATTTCCCTGCCCACCCGACCCTTCCCGCAGGTGCATGCTCAGCTCCGGACTAATGTCAAAATTCATCAGATGTGCATCCACAGTGGCATCCACGATCTGCAGGCCCCAGAAGAGAAGGAAGAAAATCACGGAGTAATCCTGGTCCTTCCGGAATTCATTGCGGTATTCCCGGATATAATTGTCTTGCTTGTTCCTGACGAATCCCTGCAGCTTTGGATCTACCGTATTGGCAATGGTTGCAGAATCGGTAATTCCATTCAGCACCACAGTCAGGGCATACTGACACTTCTTGTACCAGTTCCTGTTGTAGAAATAGGTGTATGCCGGAATGCCCACCGCTGCATATACAAGGGGCAGCTTCCAGTATTTCCGGTTGTATATCTGTCCCAAACCCGGGCAAAAAGTGGAATATAAAGTGGCTTTATGGGGATCGTGCTTCTTTTTGACAACTGGCGAATCCACTTTATCGGGCATATCTTTACTTCTTTTCCTGCCTTTTGCAGCATCCGCTTTCGGAGGTAAAGTGTCCAGTACCCGCTCCCCCAGCACCACTTTACCCTTGATATAAGGGGGTAATGTATCGTTCTTTACCTGGCCATAGCAGATGCTATGCAGCCATATCAGGACACAGACTGTAAATAAATACCTGACCGTCTTCATGCGTGAGATGCTTAAGTTTGCAGCCAGCTCGTCAATTGACGGCAATCCCCAATTGGTCCAATAATTTATTCAATTCCTGGAGAGAGTAATACTCAATGGAAATGCTGCCTTCTCCCTTCTTGTTGTGATTGAGTTTTACCCGGGTGCTGAAATGCGATGCTAAGTTATCTTCAATTCTCTTGAAAGCCTCAGGCAATGAGGGTTTTACGGAATTTTTAACGCCCGCGGGACTGCCTTCCTTATAGAGCCGGCGCACCAGCTCTTCCGTCTGGCGGACGGAAAGACCTTTATCCTTTATCTCACCAAAGAGGTACAGTTGCTTGTCTACTGTGTCCACATTCACCAGCGCACGGGCATGTCCCATGGACAGTTGATTGCTGCGTACAGCCACCTGTATGTCAGGAGGAAGCTTCAGCAGCCGGATATAATTGGCCACAGTGCTCCGTTCCTTGCCCATCCGCTCGGCCACCTGCTCCTGCGTATAGTTCAGCTCCTCCATCATCCGTTTGTAACTGAGGGCTATTTCCATCGCATTCAGGTCCTCGCGCTGGAGGTTCTCCAGCAGCGCCAGTTCCAGCAGCTGCTGGTCATCAGCCTGGCGAACATATGCTGGAATATCCTTAAGGGCGGCGATCTTCGCGGCCCGGAACCTGCGCTCCCCTGAGATCAGGCGATATTTTCCGGAGGGCAGCTTCGATACGGTGACAGGCTGGATGATGTCATGCAGCCTGATGGAGTGCGCCAATTCCTGCAATGCCTGCTCGTCAAAATCATGACGGGGCTGCCGGGGGTTGGTCTCGATCTGGTCCAGGGGAATCCGCAGCATATTCGTCACCGCCTCGACGACGGAAGACTTCAGCTCCCCGGAAGTGGTCTTCAGGTCTGCGTCTATGCTTTTCAACAGCGAGCGGATGCCCTTGCCCAGGGCCTCTTTATCTTTTTTATGGGGGGTGGTCATAGTATTGTTTTATTCCAGGATCCTCTCTTCCTGTTTGATCTTTGTCATATTATTCTTCTGCAGGATCTCCTTTGCCAGGTTGAGATAGTTCACGGAGCCTTTACTGAAAGCATCGTACAGGATCACAGGCTTGCCTACGCTCGGCGCCTCGCTGATCTTCGTATTACGGTGGATGATGGTGTTGAAAACGATCTCGTCGAAATGCTTGCGCACTTCGCTCACAACCTGGTTGCACAAACGCAGACGACCATCATACATGGTCATCAGAATGCCTTCGATAGCCAACTCGGGGTTCAGCCTGCTCTGAACGATCTTAATGGTATTCAGCAACTTACCGAGGCCTTCCAAGGCGAAGAACTCCGTCTGCACCGGCACGATCACGGAATCCGAAGCCGTCAGGGCATTGACGGTGATAAGGCCCAGGGAAGGGCTGCAGTCGATGATGATGAAGTCATAATCCTTCTTCACCGGCTCAAGTATGCCTTTCAGCACCAATTCCCGGTTGGGATAGTTGATCATCTCGATCTCGGCTCCGACCAGGTCAATATGAGAGGGGACTACATCCAAATGGGGGATCTCAGACTTTAAGATCACATCCTTTACAAGGACATTGTTGACCATACAGTCATAAAGGCTCTGCGTGACATTATGCAGGTCAAAACCCACCCCGGTGGTGCTGTTGGCCTGTGGATCGGCATCGACCAATAAGGTCCTGAATTCCAGTACGGCAAAGCTGGCCGCCAGGTTGATAGCCGAAGTGGTCTTGCCTACGCCGCCCTTTTGATTTGCAACTCCGATTGTTCTTGCCATAGTGATAATGTAACTTAGTCCTCCCATGAGGGGGGGAAGTTTTAATTCCCCTCAGGGGGAAGTGGAGCAAAAATACATTCTTAAAGATAATTATCAGAACTTTCCTTTTTCTTTACTGTTGAAGACGCCGAATATGTATACTATTATATCAGGGACTAACCGGCCCAATAGCAAAACGCTTAAAGTAGCCAGGGTCTACCAGACAATTTTGCTTCAAAAAGGTATGGAATCCAATCTGTTATCTTTGGAGGGGCTAAATGTCCTCGAAAGGAACCCTGCCTACGAAAAAATTGAGGAGGAAGTCATCATACCCACTACCCGGTTCATTTTCGTTTCCCCGGAATACAACGGCAGCATCCCCGGTGTCCTGAAGGCCCTGTTCGACATTTCAGACATTGAGAAATGCTGGTGGGGCAAACATGCCCTGCTCACCGGTGTGTCCACAGGCAGGGCGGGTAATCTTCGTGGCATGGAGCACCTGACAGGAATACTCCACTACCTGAAGATGAAGGTACACCATAATAAGCTGCCTATTTCCGCCGTCAATACCCTGTTGAATGACCATGGGGGCATTGAGGACGCACGAACCCTGGAAGCTATTAACATACAATTGGATGAATATCTTGAAAATTAAGCTCAAATACTAAAACCGGTCTTGCATGCGTAATTGGAGGTTTACCGCTGTCGTCATCATCCTGGTCGTACTATTGGATTTTTATATATTTCAGGCCGTGAGAACTGTCTGCCAGGGGGCATCTCCCCGGTGGCGCGCCATCATTTTCAACGGCTATTGGGCATTAACGATCATTTCCCTGCTTCTTTTTGCCCTGCTGCCCATGCTCACCGACCCGTACTGGCACCGGGTGAGGACTTATGCATTCGCTACGATCCTTGGCTTTTTCTTCGCCAAGCTGCTGGCTGCCGTCTTCTTCCTTGTTGATGATATCCGCCGCCTCATCCAGTGGGCTTCCGCCAAATTATTCTTTCCGAACACCGATACCGAAGGGGAGAATATTTCTGAAGAAGGGATCTCCCGTTCCGTTTTCCTCAGCTGGCTGGGCATAGGCATGGGAGGCGCCCTCTTTTCGTCCCTCGTATATGGCTTTAGCAACAAGTACAGCTACAAGATCAGGCGCATCTCCCTTGCCTTTGACAATCTTCCTCCTGCCTTTAAAGGACTTAAAATAATACAACTGTCTGATATTCATTCGGGTAGCTTGGCTAATCTCCAGGCCGTATCCCATGGCGTCGACCTGGTGCTGGCTGAAAAAGCGGACCTGATCCTGTTCACAGGAGACCTGGTCAATGATACAGCCGTTGAGATGGAGCCCTATAAGGATATCTTTAGCCGGCTGAAAGCCCCCATGGGTGTATTTTCCACACTGGGGAATCACGATTACGGGGATTACATCTGGTGGGAGACGCCGGAACTGAAAAAGGCCAACCTGGACCGGCTCAAAAAGCTGCAGACCGATATGGGCTGGCGGCTGCTGATGAATGAGCACGTAGCCCTGGAAAAAGACGGTCAGCACATCGCGCTGATCGGCATCGAGAACTGGAGCGCCAAAGCCCGCTTTCCCAAACACGGCCGGCTGAACGAAGCCTATGCCGGCGCCGAAAAATATCCCTTCAAGATCCTGATGAGTCATGATCCCAGCCATTGGGATGCGCAGGTAAGACCCCACTTTCCCGACATTGACCTCGCGCTGGCAGGCCATACGCACGGTATGCAGTTCGGCGTGGAGATCCCCGGCCTGAAATGGAGTCCCGTCCAATATGTATATAAGCAGTGGGCCGGACTCTACGAGGCAGGCCGCCAGAAGCTGTATGTCAACCGGGGATTTGGATTTATAGGCTATCCCGGCAGGGTGGGGATCCTGCCTGAGATCACGGTCATCGAGCTGACCTGACGCCTGCCGGCATCGCCTGCAGCGCCCGGGGATTACTACCGGGAATATATAGACGAAATATTTTTATCAACGCTTTTTGTCATCTTGTCCCCTTTCACAATAATATCTTCACACCTTATCACAAAAGGCCATAAATTTGCGGGCCCGGCAACGTTTTACAACTATTTAACGTACAGAGGAATGATTAACGAGCCATTAAAAATATTTTAACAAAGCTATAAGGGATTCAACCCTATATTCACCATTATTTGTATTTGAACCAAAAAACAGCACCAACAATGAACCCGAGAGTGAAATTCATTATCATTTCTTTTGTCTTGTTAACTACTGCGACTGCTACTTCCTATGCTCAAAAACTGCACCTGGGCCTAACGGCCGGCGCCAACCTTTATAAGATCACCGGCCGCAGCTTTGAAGAGAAAACGAAGTCCGGCTTCAGCGCAGGCGCATTCGGTGAATATAGCTTCAACAGGCTGCTCGGCGTGCAAGGCGAACTGATCTGGAGCCAGCTCAGGGGCAAGACCAACGACCAGTTCAATCAGATCTATGGCACTTATGGAGGAGTATCCGGCGCTGATGTATATTTGAACTATATTTCCCTTCCTTTGATGGTGGCTTTTAAACCTACGCCCGAATTATCCATCCTAGTAGGACCCCAGTACAGCTATCTCGTCAACCAGACCTCGGGCTTATTGCAAGCCCCTGGATACCAGGACAAAGATGCCTTCAAGAAAGGCGAAACGTCACTGGTTTTCGGCGGACAGCTCAACCTGGGTAAAATGAGAATAGGCGCACGGTACACAGTCGGATTGACCAATCTCAACGGTATCAACAGCAGCGACGAATGGAAATATCATGGCTTCCATTTCTCTTTGGGATATCGGTTGAAATAAATGGACAAGGTGGCATGATTGTGGCGTGTAGATAATTTTCCTCTTAAAATCGTGGCATATAAGTTGAAACATTACTCTTAATCCAGTTAATCACTAAAACACCTTTAACATGAAGAGTAAGTCAATCGTTCTGTCGCTGCTGCTAATAGGCCTTGCCGTTATGAATACCAGTGCCCAGGGTATCCACCTGGGTGTAAAAGGCGGCGCCAATATTTTTAAGGTCGATGGCCAGGGCTACGACCAGGGGTTCCACTTCGGTTACAATGTTGGCGCTTTCGCAGAGCTCAATTTCACCAGTTCCTGGGGCATACAACCCGAGCTGTTATGGAACCAAACGAATTACCGCACAGGTACAGACTTTCACAGTGTCGTTCCCGGCGGAGTCGATGATGTCAAAGGCAAGCTGAACTATCTGAGTGTTCCCCTGCTGCTGAGCTTCCGTCCCGTAAAACTGATCAGCTTCCAGGCAGGTCCACAGTTCGGGATCCTTCTGAACCAGGATAAGAACCTGGTGGAAAATGGAAAGGAAGCCTTCAAGAAAGGAGACTTTTCCCTGGTTGGCGGCGTGCAGCTCAACCTTGCCAATATAGTCGTTGGCGGCCGCTATGTGGTCGGGCTTACCGATATCAATGATGTGACCGACGACAATAAGTGGAAGAACCAGGGTTTTCAGGTGTATGCGGGATTTAGGTTCTTTTAATAATAAAAGACATTTTGAAAATGGTTGGGTTGGAAACGACCCAACCATTTTTTTATAGCGTAGCTTTGGAGAGATAAGTGTCGGACCTGACGGTCTGACCGTGGTTTATTCAGACTTTTATGATGCCCCTTCGGGGACCGGGCCTTTGGCCCGGTTTTGGACCCAATATATTCCTTTGTAAAACAGTAGGATATTTCCCTTACAGATGCTATTTTGTCATGGATTCAGCCCGTCCGGGGCGCCCATTACCCCTGGCGGCAAACAAAAACAACAGGATGAAAGAATCGAACTTATTTATGCGTGCCGAAGATGATATGGATTTTATGCCAATCATACCCTTGAATGAAAGCGACAACGAAAGCTTGAACGATATTGAGATCCCCAAGGAATTACCCGTACTCCCCCTGCGCAATACCGTGCTCTTTCCCGGCGTCGTGCTCCCCATCACGGTCGGCCGGGATAAAAGTATCAAGGCGGTGAACGACGCCTATAAGGCGGACAAACTGATAGGAGTACTGGCACAGAAAGACAGCAGCATCGAAGACCCCTCCGTCACCGATCTGGAAGACGTAGGCACTGTGGCCCGCATCATAAAATTGATCAAAATGCCGGATGGAGGCACCACCGTCATCCTCCAGGGCAAAAGAAGATTTAAGGTAGGAGCGGTCACTGCGGAAGATCCTTATTTCAAGGCCCAGGTGGTCCTGCTGCAGGAAGAGGAAGCTCCCAAAGAACAGGACTTCGAAGCCTATGTCAGCAATATCAAGGACCTTGCTGCCCAGATCATCCAGCTATCACCCAATATCCCTTCAGAGGCTTCCATCATTCTGAAGAACATCGAGAATCCATCTTTCCTCATCCATTTCATCTCCAGCAACCTCAATACGGAGCTCCACGAAAAACAGCAGCTCCTGGAGATCCACCATATCAAGTCCCGTGCAGACCTGCTGATGCAGCTGCTGCAAAGGGAATTGCAGTTCGCCGAGCTGAAGAATAAGCTGACCAATAAGACCAAGACGGAACTGGACAAACAGCAGCGGGAATACTTCCTGCAACAGCAGCTGAAAAGCATCAAGGACGAATTGGGCGGCGATACCAACGAGCGGGAAGTAAAGGAGATGCAGAAAAAAGCTGAAAGCAAGAAATGGCCTGTCGCCGCCAGGGACACTTTTAAAAAAGGCATCGAACGCCTGGAACGCATGCACCCCAGCACACCGGACTATTCGGTCGTATACAATCATCTCGACCTGATGCTGGAGCTGCCCTGGCAGGACTATACAGACGATTCCTACGACCTTAGAAAAGCTAAAAAAATACTCGACCTGGATCATTATGGTATGGACAAAGTGAAGGAAAGGATCCTCGAATACCTGGCGGTGCTGAAGCTGAAGGGTGATATGAAAAGCCCCATCCTTTGCTTTGTTGGTCCTCCGGGCATCGGTAAGACCTCTCTGGGCAGAAGCATCGCTTCGGCCATCGGCCGCAGATACGTTCGTATCAGCCTTGGCGGTCTGCATGACGAAAGCGAGATCCGCGGACATCGCAAGACCTATATCGGCGCTATGCCGGGCAGGATACTCCAGGCGCTCCGAAAGGTCAAATCTTCCAACCCTGTCATGATCCTGGACGAGATCGATAAGGTAGGCACGGACTTCCGGGGCGACCCCTCTTCCGCACTCCTGGAAGTGCTGGACCCCGAACAGAACCATACCTTCTACGACAACTACCTGGAATTGGAGTATGATCTGAGCAAAGTACTGTTCGTAGCAACGGCCAACGACTTGGGGGCCATTCAGCCAGCTCTTCGCGATAGGTTGGAAATCATTGATTTAAGCGGCTATGCCATCGAAGAAAAAGTAGAGATTGCCCGGCAGCATCTCCTTCCGAAGCAGAAGGAGGCCCATGGTGTCGACAAACTGAATTTCAAGATTAACAATAATGTCCTTACCAAGATCATCCAGGACTATACCCGTGAAAGCGGCGTCCGTGAACTGGATAGACAGCTGGCCTCCATCATGCGCTACCAGGCAAAGGAATTTGCGATGAAGGGCAAGGTCAAATCCCAGCTTACGCCCGCCGACGTGGAGAAGGTCCTGGGTAAATCCCGCTATAGCAATGATCTGTATAAAGTGGCGAATATGCCCGGCGTAGCCGTTGGTCTCGCCTGGACCTACGTGGGCGGAGACATACTTTTTGTGGAGACCAGCCTCAGTGATGGCAAGGGCGATCTCAAACTGACAGGTAACCTGGGCAACGTCATGAAAGAGAGCGCCGTCACGGCCCTGACCTATCTTCAGTCAAATGCCCGCAAATACGACATCGATCCCGAGCTGTTTAATAAAAAGACCATCCATGTCCATGTGCCGGAAGGCGCCGTACCTAAAGATGGCCCCAGCGCGGGTGTCACCATGATGAGCTCCATCGCCTCTGCAATTACAGGTAAAAAGGTCAAGCCTTACCTGGCCATGACCGGCGAGATCACCCTGAGGGGCCAGGTCCTGCCGGTAGGGGGCATCAAGGAAAAAGTGCTGGCCGCCAAAAGGGCCGGTTTACGGGAGATCATCCTCTGCTGGCAAAATGAAAAAGATATCCAGGACATCGACTCCTCTTTCATCAAGGGCATGAAATTTAGTTTTGTTAAGAATATGCAACAAGTGCTGGAATTGGCGCTTGCCTGACGCATCGAATGAACTAAACCTTTACGCCGCATGTTAATTATCCAACGGCCGTCCAATTTAAGGCCGTATGAATATTTTCATGTTGGTTGTTTTAAGGGTTAAAAAATCCCTCATGTCCATGAGGGATTTTTGCTAGTTTGCAGCCACGTCATGAAGCTGATAGCCGTCATCCTCCTCTCTTTAACCTTTGGCCAGATGTCTGCACAAACCCTGGGAGGCAATACTGTCTATAGCTTCCTGAACCTCCCCAATACACCACAGCTTACTGCCCTGGGCGGCATCAACAATTCCGCAATCACTGATGACGTCGGACTCTCCTTTTCCAACCCCGCGCTCCTGCGATCTTCCATGCATGCACAGATCAACGCTTCTTTCAGCACGCTGTATGACGGCGTCCGCAACTACAGCTGCTGGGCGGCAATGCACAGCACCCGCTGGCAAACGACATTTGCCACGGGAGTGAATTTTCTGGATTATGGCAACGTCACGCAGACCGATGCAATGGGAAATATCCTGGGTGACTTTCGCCCTTCCGACTATGTGCTGCAGGTAGCCGCCTCCCGTCAATATGAGAAGAAATGGTTCTATGGCGTCACGTTTAAATTCATCCATTCCGCGTATGGATATTACAGGTCTTCCGGCGCCGCCCTGGACATCGGTATCAATTATTATGACAGCATTCAGCTCTTCCAGGCAGGTCTCACGCTGCGCAATATGGGCGTTCAGCTAAGCCCTTATCCCGGAACGACGAGAGGCGATCTCCCTTTCGATCTGACGCTGGGCCTGACCAAGCGGCTCGCCAGGGCCCCTATCCAATTCTCCTTCACGGCGCATCACCTGCAGCAATTCAATATCCGGTATGACGACACCGCCTTTAACAACTACAATGGATTCGATCAGAATAATAAAAATTCTTCCTTCACCATCGACAAGCTCTTCCGGCATTTTATCCTGGCTGCGCAGGTGTTTCCTGAAGATAGGGTAGAGATCACCGTAGCCTACAATTACCTGCGAAGGAAAGAGCTCAACATCGGGCAGACAAGTAATGGCTTTAACGGATTTTCATTTGGACTGGGCGTATTGTTTAAGAAATTACAGCTGAGATATGCCCGCGGATTCTATACAAATACGACAGGGTATAACCAGTTTGGTATTAGTCTAAGGTTAAATGATTAGACAGCCGTAAGTAGAGACAAGTGCCGGCTGGGGAAACTGGGTAATCGTGCAGGGGATTACATCGATTTGCGTCTTTTTTAATGCTTTAACAGTAATTTTGATCTGGTAGAAACAACTTTCATGGTCAGGATAATTATCGTAGACGATCATTTTCATATCCGGGAGGCCTGGAGCTGGGTGTTGAACCAGGCGCCCGGGATCAAGGTCATAGCCCAGTGCGCCAACGGACAGGAGGGTATCGAAGCTGCCAGGAAATTGCGGCCCGATGTAATTCTCATGGATATCAATATGCAGCCTGTTAATGGCATCGAAGCCACCCGGAGCATCCGGCAATTCGACACCGAAATTAAGATCATCGCCGTCTCCGTCCAGGCGGAACGTTCTTATGTAAATGAAATGCTGCGCAACGGCGCCAATGGATATGTCACCAAGAATTCCTCCAGCACCGAAATGATTGCCGCCATCGACGAAGTATTGGCCGGAAAGACCTATTTATGCGAAGAAATCGGCCATCTCCGGGCCCGGCTGGTGAATTAATTGATTCCTTCTTCCGCCAACTCCTTCTCTGTCTTGAAGGCTTCTCTCGGCTTCAATCCCAGCAGCTCGAACATAATATTGTCCTCCTCGAAGGATGGATTGGGAGTTGTCAGCAATTTCTCACCTGCAAAGATGGAATTGGCGCCTGCCATGAAGCAAAGGGCTTGCTCGGCCTGGCTCATCTCCGCCCTTCCCGCGCTCAGGCGTACCATCGTACGCGGCATCAGGATCCTGGCTGTGGCGATCATACGCACCATATCCCATGTATCGACCTTGGGGTTATTTGCCAGCGGTGTGCCTTTCACCCGTACCAGCGCATTGATGGGAACGCTTTCGGGATGCTCGGGCATTGTTGACAAAGTGTGCAGCATTTTGATACGGTCGGCATGGGTCTCACCCAGGCCAATGATGCCTCCGCAACATACGGTCACCCCGGCTTTACGGACATTGTCCAGCGTGGACAACCGATCATGATAGGTCCTCGTGGAGATGATCTCACTATAATATTCGGAAGAAGTATCCAAATTGTGATTGTAAGCATAAAGACCCGCATCAGCCAGCTTTTTGGCCTGGTCCTCATTCAGCATACCCAGCGTACAGCAGACCTCCATCCCCATTTCGTTCACACCTTTCACCATATCCAGCACCCTGTCAAAATCCTTGTTATCCCGCACCTCTCTCCAGGCGGCGCCCATGCAGAACCGGGTAGAACCGGCGGCCTTTGCCTTCGCAGCATATTCCAGCACCTCTTCCTTTTTCATCAATGCCTGCACATCCACCCCCGTATTGTACCTGGCGGCCTGGGGACAATACGCACAATCTTCCGGACATCCGCCCGTTTTGATCGACAGCAGGGTACAGACCTGCACCTCTCCGGTCTCATTGTGCTCCCGGTGCACCTTCGCGGCCTGGTAGATCAGGTCCAGCAGCGGTGTATTGTATATATCATTGATCTCTTCTATTGTCCAGTCTTTTCTTATCATAATTGGTATGATTTAATTTTGATGGAACTCCAATTGCTTAATGGAGGCAAATTTATTTCTTATCTTTTACATTCACGATTGAATCTTTTAATAAAGGGATATTTTGTCTGAACAGCGTATTCAGTACAACACGGAACTGGTTTACACCTGAAATACTGTCATACAGCAGGTGATAGTCCCGGGAAGGGAAATAGACGGCATTCTGGTTCTCCAGGAAGAAAACGGGGTTGTATCCCAGCCGGTCATGGTAACGGAGACCATGGTCTCCCATGAATATGATGACAGCCTTACCGTTCGTCCGCTGCTGGATGGTCCGGATCATGTTTTTCAGGACGCTGTTGGCATAGGACACATAAGCCAGGTAGTCCTCCGCACGGTCTTCGTCAGCAGGAGCATAAGGCGCCGTCACCTTAAGCGGCCGGCCTTTCCCGTCAAAATAGTACGGGGGGTGCGGAAGGTTGAAATGACCGTAAACAAAACGGGGACGCTTGCCTGGTACCAGCGTGGCCTGCTTCAACAGCTCCTCCAGCTTTTCGTTGTTATATAAAGGGCCATAGATCTTTTTCTTTGACAAAGGATCATGGAAATACCGGAGGAAATTCCACGCAATGTCCCGGGAGAACCTTGAATAAAAAGTCTGATCCGTTATCAATCTTGTCTTCAGCGGCAACAGCGTTTCCGATACGGGCGTGGGGTTGCCTTCCAGGTCAAAGATGGAACAGTTGATGATGTCATACCCTTGCTCCTTAAGCCAGGTCGTAAGGATATTGTCCCTGATCTGCCTGCTGAGATACAGATATTCCTCCGGCGGACCGCCCCTGACATTTTTCAGGTCGTCGAGATAATCCATATTAAGAATGGATGGCATCGAAAGGATAGTGTATTTGTAGTTACTTCTGCTGCGGTGTTGTATGTGAAATCCCTGGAATGTTAAGAAGCTGTCGAGCTCCGAATTGTCATAGTGGAACTGCTCCCGCAGCGCTTTTGAGCTGGCATATCCATCAAACAATAAAAAGTATATATCAGGCCTGCTTATGCTGTCAGCCACGGGTGTCAGCGAAAGATGCCGTACAGCGGTCCCCGTCTCCCGTTTGGAGGAGGGCCATATCGCAGCGATCAGCAGTCCCGAGATATCTATGACAAGATAAATGATGAACAGCCCGTTGAGAAAAAGCGACCATCGGGGCACCGCCTGTGGTTTCCGGCGCAGGTAGAGGAAGACGACTATCGCTACGGCCATCCATAAGGGAAGAATTACGGACCACCGGTGCAGAAAAGGAATATGTACCTTAAAAAAGTCTTTTATGGCCCCAAAGAAAAAATAAAAGAACAGGACAGCACCGGTATACACACCTGCTTTGCCGGCATTCCGGCAGAAAAGAAAAAATAATCCAAACATCATTCCGGCCCCCGTGCAATATGTCAGCAAGAGCAATAACACATCCGGGAAAGATATATACCCATAATACTCCAGGCTTCCATGGAGGACAAAGAAGGCCGGAAGGAGAAGAACATAAAAAGGTATCTTTTTTAGCATGCAGCTTATGGAAGTCAAATGTAACTAAAGCTTCTTATCTGTCAAATAAACGGTGGAATCCTTCAATAACGGGATGTTTTGCCGGAATATGTTATTGAAGACGACCCTGAACTGGTTGACCCCGCTGATGCTGTCATACAATAAGTGATAATCTCCGTTGGGAAAGAAAATGGCATTTTGGTTTTGATGATCGTGTACATTCAGCGTATCGTCCGGGGCCGGATACCGTACGCCATGGTCTCCCATCATGATGATCACGGCATTATTATGCGTGTTCTGCCGGATGGAGGTCAATAGCTTTTTGATCACATCATTGGTATAAGGAAGGTAGTCGAGATAGCCCTGGATATTCTGGCGCAGGTTGCGCGGCTCGTTCAGCGTTCCGTGCTTATCATAATAAAAGGGGTTATGCGGCAGCAGGAGATGCGCATAGATAAAACGGGGGCGTCCGGAACGGATCGTACTTTGTTTTTCCGTCTCTTCAATGAAACGGTTGTTGTCATGCAGGGTCTGGTATACCTGGTTCCTTATCGCCCGGACCGGCAGGCCATGGAGATTCCACCCGATGTCACGGATAATACGGCTCCACAGCGTCTGCCCCGTAATGAGGTTCGTTTTCCCGGGCAGCAGCAGCAGGTTGACCTCCGAAGGTTTGCCTTCCAGGTCGAAGACAGAATAGTTGACGATGTCATATCCATGTGCAGCAAACTGTTTTACGACCTCACAGCTGCGTATCAGGTCCGTGGTAGAAGCGTAGTCGGCGATGGTGGCGGCATTGCCTGGACCTAAACCATTCAGGTAGGACATGTTCAGGATGGATGCCATCGAAAAAGATGTGAAATTATAATTACTGCGGCTTTTCTGCTGAATATGAAATCCCCTGTCCCGCAAAAAACTATCCAGGGCGCTGTTGTCATAGCCGAACCATTCTTTCAGGGAAGCCGTGCTGGCGTATTCATCCATTAACAACAGATAAACATCAGGGAAGGAACAGGTGTCGCAGGCAGGCGCAGGCTGTTTGAAAGGAGTAGCCAACGTCAGCCGCTCCTGGTGCTGGTCACCCGAAAAAGAAGCCTTTGCGCCATCTACCAGAAGATAAATCAACAGTAGTACGTTGAGGAACAATACGAGGCTGCTTAGTTTGCGGGAAGTCTTCTTTAGCCAGATCAATACAGTGACTACCAGGATCGTCAGCAGGGGCAGGATAATGCTGTACCTGCTAAGAAAGCCTGCATGCCGGGTGAGGAAGTCGTGCATGGCTCCGAAGAAAAAGGACACGGCCTGCAGGGCGCCTAATGCTAATGACGCTTTTGCTGCGTCCCTGTACAATAGATACAATAAAATGTAAAGCAGCCCGGCTGTCAGCAGGTAGGTCAACACCAGCCCGCTGCAATCGCGCAGGTTTATGAAGGCCATGTTTTCAACGAACCCATGCAATACAAAGAAAACGGGCAGCAGAAAAGGGAAAAAAGGGATATGACGCAATTTCATTCTCATATCTACGACAGATGTTTTTTCATCATATATAAGATCCTTTCCGTGCCCGGTACCCTGCTTTTTTTCTCGATGGTAAAATACTCCAGGAAAAATTGCTCGAAAGAATGCTCGTCATAGGGAAGGTGCCAGCGGTGTTTGTTCCGGATTAGCTCCTGTGCCTTTTCATCCTCCAGGGGAACAAATTCGATGATCAGCAGGCGGGTGCTTAGCTCCGCAAGATGGCCGGCGACATCGGGGACCGGAACATTCCCGCTCAGCACAAGATGATGGACCAGGGCCAATGCGACCACCAGTTCCGCCCGGAACCTGTCGTTGAAAGAAGATCGCTCTTTGTTACGGAACCCAAGTGCAGGGGAAGGATGCAGGATGTCGATATTTAATGGAAGGATATTGCTAATGTGCTTATTGTAGAGGTTATTGATACAGGCAGCGTCGGCGTCGATGGCTATAACGTCGGCATCGCTTCTCTCCGCAAGCAGCTGTGAAAAATAGCCGTCGTTCGCACCCATGTCCAGGACAGTACGGAAAGAGATGCCATCTATAAAATGCCGGAACAGCTTTTCTTTTTCTTCCAGGTAATTGCGGCTGAGAATGGTTCGCCCGTAATAGTTGTTCCAGGTGGAGAGGGATGTGACCCGGGTCCTGAGCTTTCCCACGATGCCGGCAAGATTTTCAACGAGATTCGTCAGCTTCTGCTGGCTGAAGGCCGGTGACTTTCCCTGACGGGGCCCATTGCCTGTCTTCACCCAACTTTGCAGGTGCACATGCATCAGGGCGCCCGGGTTGAACCTGCTTTTCCCGGGAAGCAGCCGGGCTGTCACATCCGCCGGGATGCCGTCCGGGTACGCGGTGAGCAGCTTACCCAGTTCGATGCCGCAATAATGTTCCAGGTACAGGGGGAATAAAAAACACTCGCAGAACTGACGATAAGCTACCCATGGCAAAGCCGGATCATATCTTTCAAAGGAGAGCGTATCGATAAAAAGAGGTTTTCCCCTGACAAACTGTATGTTGAAAGGCGTAGCGTCTTTCAGGATCATGCCCCGCTGCATGGCCATGGAAAGGATGGACAAAGTATGGAGGGCGGCATCCCGCAATTGTTCAAAGCCCCATTCATAAGGGTAGGTGATCTGGTCAAGATGCCCGGGCAGAAGCGTCTTATACCAATCTGCCGAACCCGTTGGATTGCCGGGTATTTCCTGGTGAGGGATGAGCCATCCTTTTTCTGTGAGGGCTGTATAGAGGCCGGAATCCATGAGCAGGGTATAATCCGCCGCATAGGACTGGTTTACCTGCCTGTGATAAACGCCATTCACCTGGAATACAAAACCCGACGGATCTTTGTAAGATGACGGGTGATGGATCGGTTCAGGCATTTTCGCTGTCATTTTTCGGCGGCTGGTCTTTTTTATTTTTAGTGAAAAAAGACCTGAACTTCCACCACAGGTTCCTGAAATAAAAAGCAACGCCCAGCACGGCGGCAATGATCATCTGGATCAGATAGCTGCCGCTGCCCGGGTCGATGTATAAAAAGAGCTTTCCTATCATAGATACCGTAAATTGGTTTGTGGCGTCAATGTCAGCAGGGTCTCATACATCAATTGAATGGTTTGTTCAACATCTTTTTTGTGCAGCATTTCCACCGTCGTATGCATATAACGGAGAGGAATGGAGATCAGTACGGAAGGGCAGCCGTCATTGGCGTATGCGAAAGAATCCGTATCCGTGCCTGTGCTCCTGGATACGGCCCTCATTTGTACGGGGATCTCTTTTTTAACTGCCACATCCTGTACCAGGGCAAGCAGCTTGTTGTGCACGGCAGGGCCGAATGCAAGGGAAGGTCCTTTGCCGCAGGCGATATCCCCTTCAATAATCTTATTGATCATGGGAGTGGAGGTATCATGGGTGACATCTGTTATAATGGCTACATCCGGCTTTATCCGGCGGGCGATCATCTCCGCACCTCTTAATCCCACTTCTTCCTGGACGGCATTGACGACGTATAGTCCGAAAGGCAGTTTCTTTTTATGCTCGTGCAGGAGGCGCGCTACTTCGGCGATCATAAACCCTCCGACGCGATTGTCAAAGGCACGGCCGACCAGGTAATCGTAAGCCAGCTCATCATATCCCGCCTGGTAGGTGACCACTGCTCCGATGTGAACGCCCAGGTCCTCTACTTCCTTCCTGTTACGTGCGCCGGTATCGAGAAAGAGATTGTCTACTTTGGGCTGCTGTTCTTTTGCGTCCGGATTGCCCAGCCGGGTATGAATGGCAGGCCATCCGAATACCGCCGGCACCGGTCCTTTCTTACCATGGATAAATACCCTTTGAGCAGGCGCTATCTGGTGGTCTACGCCTCCGTTGCGCTTGAGGTACAACAATCCTTCGGGAGTGATGTAATTGACGAACCAGCTGATCTCATCGGCATGGGCCTCGATGACGACCTTAAAGGCCGCCTTGGGGTTCACCACTCCGACGGCCGTGCCGTAGGGATCTGTAAAATAGCTGTCGACATGGGGTTTGAGATATTCCAGCCAGAGCTGTTGTCCGCTGCTCTCAAAACCGACAGGAGAGGGATTGTTGATATAATTCTTCAGGAAATTCAGTGATTGGGCGGTCAATATGGACGGAGTTTTTGTGGTGGTTTTCGTGGATTTTGCCATTTTGTCGGTATTTCAGTATTGTTGATAAGCTGCAAATTTAACTAAATTCGGAAGACCAGCATCAGCAGGCCGGAAAACATCATCAGGCCATCCAGTACGAAGTAATAGAGGTAGTCGGAGAAATCTTTCCTGGCCCTGTCATATAATAATGCCACCAATATACCTGGGATCAGCAGCAGCAGGATATAAAAGGCCGGGTAATGAAAGAAGGCCAGCGCAATCGTGCATAACCCGAACAGGCTCAGCGAAGCGACGAACAGGCGATGGATCCCTTTCTCGTTCAGCAACGTGATGAGGCTCCTGATCCCATCCTTTCTGTCGTCTTCCCGGTCCCGGTAATCGAAGAGGATGCAGATGGCATAGATGAGGAAAAAGCGGGCCAGGCAAAAGAGGAAGTGCCCTGCCTGCCAGGAAGCGCCTGCAACGATCAGGGGCAGCGCAGTGGTAACGTACATCCATACAAAGGCGAGAAAAATGGTCTTGCCCACCGCGATATCCCGCAGCCGCCGGAAGATAGGCTGCGGTAGCTTGGGAGCCGAATAAAGGAAAGTGACAAAGGCCCCGAAACAGAGGGCTATAATATGTGAAAGCAGGTAAAAAAAATAGACGGCAGCCCCCACCAGTCCCACCAGGTATAGAATGAAATGCAGCACCTTGTGTCTTTGTGTCCACAGCGCCCGCCGCGAAGGATTGACCGAATAGGGAGTTAGGTACCAGTGAAAATTATAGCTGCAGATGGTGGAGAAAAATACAAATCCTATGAGCCTGCCCGAGGGCGGCGCGCCCAACAGCAGCCAGCTCGTCTGCCACACCATTAATACGGCGCACAAGGCAATGTACAGACTGCTGAAAATAAAAAGATCGAATATTTTTCGTAGCAAGGCGCTAAAATTACTGGATCAAAGATCTTAAGGGTTGATCACAATGATCTTGGGGGATGATATGGTATCGCTGGATATCCCATTGACGTCGATGACGGCGAATTTAAGTACAAGTGTGTCGTTGATATGATCGATAAAATGGAGGTAGCCCTGGTAGGGTTGGATGAATTCCAGCTCGCCTTTTTCGGCGCCGTTGAAATCGGGGATCTGGGCTGCAATCGTGTCCCCGCTGATGGGATTGGGTGGCTGGATCTGGTTCAGACGCGTGCGAATGGCCAGGAAAGTACCCTTGGAAAGCTTGCTGCCATTGGAGAACTTGAGGTTGACCGTCAATGACTGGTCCTGCTGGATGGGATTGTTTAAGGATTCTATGCTGATCTTCGGTTTGCTGCCGTTTCCACTTTTGCTGCAGGCTAATACGGCAATGGTCATCGTTATCAATATTCCGGGTAACAATAAACACGAAAGCTTCATGCTGAATGGATATATGTACAAACCTACCTAATTTTGTCGAAAAGGGCCAGCCTTAACGCAATTTTTGCAATTAATTGACTAAAAAGACGCTAAATACACCGAACGGAATGATCCACCTGGAAAAGGACATATTTGGGGGCGCAGCGCTCCCGGGCCTGGCATTGGAGGTATTTCACTTTCAATATACACATAACCCGCTTTACCGCAGTTGGGTAGACACATTGGGGATTTCACCGGACACGGTGCGATCGCTGTCGCAGATCCCTTTCCTGCCTGTGAGCTTCTTTAAATCGGGACAGGTACGGACGACGGATTTTGTCCCCGCTGTCGTATTCGAGAGCTCCGGCACAACAGGCACGGGCGGCAGCCGCCACGAAGTGAAAGACCTGCAGCTCTATATGGAGAGCTTTACCCGGGGCTTCCGGCTATTTTATGGACCTCCCGAAGACTATTGTATCATCGGTCTGCTGCCCGCTTACCTGGAAAGGTCCGACTCTTCCCTCGTACTGATGGTTCATGAACTGATCGGTCTCAGCGGCCATCCCGACAGCGGCTTTTACCTGTATGAGCATGATAAGCTGCACCAGCTGCTGACGAAGCTGGAGATGAAAGGGCAAAAGACCCTGCTCATTGGGGTGACTTTCGCCTTGCTGGACTTTGCGGAAAAGCACTCTCTGCGTCTGCAGCATACCATTGTCATGGAAACAGGAGGCATGAAAGGCCGCCGCAAGGAGATCACCCGTCCCGAGCTGCATGCTTTCCTGCAGCAAAGGCTGGGCGTGGAGACAGTCCACGCGGAATACGGGATGACAGAGCTGCTTTCACAGGCCTATTCCGCCGGCGAAGGGTGCTTTCACTGCCCCCCCTGGATGAAAGTATTGGTAAGAAAGGAAGACGATCCGCTGGATGTGACCGACAGGGGAGAGGGCCTATTGAACATCATTGACCTGGCGAATATCTACTCCTGTAGCTTTATTGCGGTGGATGACATCGGGCGGATCCATGCCGACGGCAGTTTTGAGGTCTCCGGACGGGTGGACAACAGCGATATCCGCGGGTGCAGCCTGATGGTGGTCTAGGGTAGGGCTAGAGACTTTTCATAACAGTCATAACGGCTCTGAATAGTGTATTACAGCTGGCAAGGATCACCAGCGATCCCACGGCAATGAACATGGCCTTGATGGGTACTTTGCCCACCAGCCTTGCGGCGATCGGCGCTGCGATGACGCCTCCCAGGATCATGCCCGCTACTTCCAACAAGGGGATATGCTTCAGCAGGATAAAGAAGGTAATGGCGCTGGACAGGACGACGAAAAACTCTGCCAGGCACACAGACCCTATGACATACCGGGGATCCCTGCGCTTGGATATCAGCGTGCTGGTGACCAGCGTTCCCCAGCCGCCGCCGGCAAATGCGTCCATAAACCCGCCTATCGAGGCCAGCCAGCCGGCTCTTTTCACCTTATCCTTCGGGTTCCTCCGTTTGAATGCTTTTCTTAAGATGTAATATCCCAGATAAATGGTATAGACAGACAAGGGGATCCGGACGTACGAAGAATATTTCTGCCCGAAATAGGCGAGGGTGGCGCCGATCACCGCCCCGATACAACCCGGTATGACCAGTACGCTGAAGAGCTTTTTGTTGATGTTCCCAAACCGGTGGTGGCTGTACCCGGATACACCGCTGGAAAAGACACGGGCAGAATGCACCCGGCTGCTGACGATCGCGGGACTTACCCCATTCGCCAGCAGGAAAGTGGTGGCGATGGTGCCATAGCCCAGGCCCATCGAGCCGTCCACCATCTGCGCGATAAATCCCGTCAGCATCATAATGAGGAATCCGTGAATGGCATCCTGAGGGATGGTCTCGATATACCCTCCGATATCACGGAGAGGTACCAGCGAAAGCAGGCCATGTCCCAGGATCATGAATAAGAAGGCGAAAAGACACCATTTTACTATTTGCATCCATTTGCCCGGAGGAGGTCTATGAAGGATCTCCGGTTTATCCGGCACCGTTTGTTTGGCTACCAGGACGCTGGTGAGGTCATTCAGCTGCCGCACTTTTTCGCTGAAATCCCCATTCATCCGCTGCCGTATGGTCTGCATATTTTCGAGGACGCTTTCCATTTCATCAGGGATCATACTGCCGATCTCTTCCTTCAGCCGTTTGGCAATGGTAGGAGATTTGCCATTCGTGGAGATGGCGATCTTCAGGTTGCCCTTCCTGACCACGGAGCTGAGATAAAAGTCACAGAGCTCCGGCTTGTCTGCCACATTTACCAGCTTCCCTGCCCGGCGCGCATCCGTCTTTATCTGTGTGGCGACAGGAATATCATTCACCGCCACGATCACAAGGTCGGCACCTTCCAGGTCGCTGCGGTCATAGGGTTTCTCTATCAGTGCTATATTGGCATGTAAAGACGCTTCCGCGGCCAGGCCTTCCGACACGGCTTTTGCCACGATCTTTATCTTTGTGGCAGGTGCATTGGAAAGTACGGCATGCAGCTTTTCCAGGGCCACTTTTCCACCGCCTATGATCAGCAGGGAAAGCTCCTCCAGCTTTAAAAAGACGGGGAAGAGCCGGTTGCCTTCCTGCTCTTCCCTGGCTTCTGCGGGTGCCCCCCCGATAGAATGATCATTTATCTCCATAGTCCTCCAAATTTATAGAATATTGGCCATTATGCTGCTCTTATTTCAACAATCCGTCGATGGTAATAGCCGCATAGTAAAGACCTCCGATAGTAGGACCGCCGGCATACTGCAGATACCTGTGATCGAAGAGGTTCGATCCTCCCAGCTTGATGGTGGAATACAGCTTGGGGAGTCGGAAGCTCACCTGGGCATCCACCGTGCTGAAAGCAGAGATACCGCCGGTCACCAGCGGGCTTTCCCAGAGGAAGCTGTCCTGCCACCTCCAGACAACGTTGAAACCGATGTTCTTTACGATCTCCCGGTTGCCGAAAGAAATGTTGCTCGACCATTTCGGCGTGTTAAATCCTGTTACGAAGATATCGCTGGTCTTGTTGGACTTCATTTCATTGTAGTTCACCACACCGCCCAATGTAAATTTCTTGTAGAAGTTATAGGTCACGGCCAGGGCCGATCCGAAATTGTTATACGTATTCTTCGCATTGGTATATACGCGGTACCGATCCTGGGAATTCCTGTTCTTGTCCAGCATGGCCAGTACGGCGGCATCTGATCCGATGGTCTGTCCATGCGGCACATACACCTGCACCTGTCCGAGGAACCCGTTATAGCGATTAATGTAAGCATCCACGTCGACGATGAGCCTGTTGTTCAGCAGCACACTCTTATATCCGGTCTCGAAGGAAGTGATCTGTTCGGGCCTGGCATTGGGCAGGTTGGCCGCCACCAGCAGATTACGGTTGTCAAGCGCTGCCTGGTCCGTATTCCCCTGTGCAGCCACCTTGGCGTTGAAGTTGACCACAGATGCCTGCGTATAGCTGTTATTCAGATAGCCCAGCCCTTCATTGATAAAGGGAAGGCTGCCGACCCTTTTTACACGCCCGTTATTCACATAGGACAATGCTTCGAAGAGGGCGGGGAACCGGTAACCGTTCTGGAAGGTAAAGCGGAAATTATGCCGCTGCTTCAGCGTATACACGGCCGCCAGGCGGGGCGTGAATTTGGGATCGAATTCCGGGTTGTAATCGTAACGCAGGGAGGCAAACAGCTTCAGCTTTTCTTCAAAGAAGGTCTTTGTCACCTGGGCGAAACCGCCGAATTTTTCATATATGACATCCTTTCCAAAGCTGCCGTCCTTCTCCGGCTTATTGCGATCTGCGATGGGACGGGAGAAGTCCACGAAGTTGTTGCCATCGGGAATGACCTGGTAGATACGGGCATCGGCGCCGATGAGCAGGTCGACCACTTTCACATATTTCGAAAGGTCCCACTGCGCTTCGGTATGGTAAAGGCGGCTTTTCTGGATAAGCGCTGCGCCGCCCGTAACAGGCGCATCGGGAATGCTGGAGGATCTTATGTCCCAGTTATTGATCTTACGGATGGTGTCGATCAACCGGCGGAAGCGGTCCGTTCCGGGCTGCGCTCTGCTGGCATCCGCCTGTTGACGGGCATATACGCCTGCCGCCGCAAGGTTGGAGGAGTTCAACGCACCTCCATGATCGGTGGCGTATTGCTGCAGGGCGGCCTTGTATTTCGAACCCCAGTCTCCCGGGTTCTTTGAATCCGTGGCGCCGCCTGTATACAGATCCAGGTTGTCGGCCAGCGGCTTCACATTATATGAGTCGCCCGTATTCTCCAGGGAGACATAGGCACGCACAACATAGTTGCTGCCCTTTAATTCCAGATGATGGTTCTGTACGACGACATTGTCCAGGCGGACCTTGTTCCCCCGCTGGAATACGCCGTCCATGGAACCTACCCGGTAGGAATAGGAGATCTCAGTCTTGTCTGTTATACGATAGTGGAGCGCCGCGTCGAATTTGATATTGCTCACTTTGGGGCTCACCAGGTCCGTCTCCCAATAGCCGGTGCGGGCTACCCTTAAGGTCTGGTTGGCTTTTCCGTCGATGGTGAGACCGCTGAGCGAGACCACATTGCTGCCGGAAAGTACATCGTCGCCGTATTTATTCCATCCGTCGAAAGCCATATTGTTGGCCGCGCCGTTCAGGGCAGGGAAGGCAGGGTTTGCGCTGTTGAGCTTATTAGGGTTTTGGTCCAGCCGGGTATTGCTCCGCCAGTCCGTGCCTTGCATATATCCGAAATTCACCTTGAATGCCCACCGGTTGTTGATCACCTTGGCATAACGGATAGCTGTTTCGGTAAGGACGGACGGGTCATGGTCCTTGCCATCGACATGGTTGACGCCTGTCTTATGATAGATGCTGAGACCCTGGCTGGTGAAAGGGCTCTTCGTCAGCAGGTTGGCCATGCCGTTGATGGCGTTCATCCCGTACAGGGCGCTGGCCGCGCCCGGCGTGATCTCCACACTGGCGATGTCCAGTTCGGTAGGCCCGATGGCATTGCCCAGCGGTACGCCCAGGGTGGCCGCCTGCATATCAACGCCATCCACCAGCTGCATAAAACGGAAGTTATTGGGGATATTGAAGCCTCTTGTATTGGGCACTTTGAAGGTCAGGCTGGAAGTGGTCATCTGCACACCCTTTACATTCTCCAATGCGTCATAGAAGCTCGGCGCCGGCGTTTCCCGGATGGCCCGGATATCCAGCTTGTTGATAGCGACCGGGCTTCGCAATATGCTCTCCGGCACACGGCTGGCCGTTACTACCAGCTCATTTCCCAGCACTGTCTGCGTGGACAGCTCTATCTGCAGATTGGAGCCGAGGTTCTTTACCTCGAATTCCTGCTGCCTGAAGCCGACAGAGGAGAATATCAGGGTAAAAGGCAGCCTGGCCTTGGTACGCAGCCTGAAATCACCGGACTGGTTGGTTACGGTACCCGTGACGGACCCCTTCACCTGCACGCTGACGTCAGGGAGAGGCTCTTTCTTCTCCTGGTCTGTCACCCTGCCTGAGATCTCGATGATGGAATTGTTGTCCTGGGCAAGGAGGGCATTACCCGCGGACAGGAGAAGGAAAAGGATAAGGGTTGTAAGCAATTTCGCATTTCTCATACCGGAATTGTTTGGGCGTTTTAAGATGGTTTTTAAAGTGTTAGTCTACTTATTTTATAGACTTTTGGTTCGCAAAAATAGTCTATTGAAATAATAGACTAAAATATAGTTTAAAAATGCTGCACGCAGCATTTTTGATTGTTTAGACGCTAAACTATTGCGCTTCGCGCGGCTTCGCTGTGCTCAGCCCTTGTACCACTTCTGCCTCCAGGCAAAATCCCCGAACTTTTCTCCTGTAGCCCGCTCTTTCTTATAGAGCCAGAACAGGACGTCCAGTTCCCGCAGGATGGCGGCCTCGTCCAGGTTCTCTTTGTAGATCCTGTTGAGGCGCAGCCCTTCATGGTCTCCGGCGAGGTGCATATTATAGTGCCCCGGGGCCGTGCCTACAAAGCCGATCTCGGCTGCATAGGGGCGTCCGCATCCATTGGGACATCCCGTCATACGGGTAATGATATTCTCGTCGTTCAGCTCATGCTTGTTCACCAGCTCTTCGATCTTGTCGATCAGCACGGGCAGGTACCGCTGTCCTTCCGCCAATGCCAGCGGGCAGGTGGGCAGGGCAACACAGGCCATGGCATTCTTCCGCAGGGCCGAGGCCGCCTCCGTATGTTGTATGATGCCGTACTTTTGCAGAATGGTCTCGATGGCGGCTTTATCTTTTTTATTGATATCCGCCAGGATGAGGTTTTGATTGCCGGTAAAGCGGAAATTGGCTTTTCCCGTTTGCGCTACTTCCAGCAGCGCGGTCTTCAGCGCTACCTTCTCATCGTCCAGCACGCGGCCGTTCTCGATAAAAGGAGTGTAGTACCAAAGTCCTTTGTGGTTCTGGCGCCATCCGTAATAATCGATGCGGTCGGTGAAACTGACAGGCCGTGCCTCTTCCAGCTTGAAACCTGCACGGCGCTCCAGCTCTTCCCTGTACCATTCCACGCCATACTTGTCGACAGTATATTTCAGCCTTGCGAGCTTCCGGTCGCTGCGGTTGCCATAATCCCGCTGGATCGTGAGCACCTCGTAGATCGCTTTCATCAGCTGGTCGTCGCCGGAAGCAACGGAGATAAAGCCGATGGTGGTGGCCAGGCGTGGATAGGTCTCCGCATTGCCATGCGTGGTGCCCAGGCCGCCGCCGATGGCGATATTGAACCCTTTTAAGGTTTTTTTCTCAATGATGGCGGTCAGTCCCAGGTCATTGGTAAATACGTCCACCTCGTTGTTTGGCGGGATCGCAATGCCGATCTTGAATTTCCGCGGCAGATACCGGTCCTGGTATAAGGGGTCTTCCTCAGAAGACTTGTCGGCCAGCTTTTCCTCGTCCAGCCAGATCTCATAATAGGCATGTGTCTTCGGTTTCAGCAGCTCGCTGATCCTGGCCGTATAGGCGTGTATCTGCTCATGTACCTCCGACTGCAGCGGATGTGCCGCGCAGGTGACATTTCGATTGACATCACCGCAGGTAGCGATGGAGTCGAGACCGGCCTCGTTGAATGCCTTGATCGTGGGCTTTAGCCGGGATTTCAGCAATCCGTGCAGCTGGACGGTCATCCGGGTGGTGATCTTGATGGTGCCCGTGGAATTCTCTCCCGCAATATGATGAAGTGCGATCCAGTTTTCGGGTGTGAGGAATCCACCCGGCAGCCGGAGACGGATCATAAAGGAATACAGCCGCTCCAATTTCTTTTCCGCACGCTCTTCCCGCCTGTCCCGGTCATCCTGCTGGTACATGCCGTGAAATTTTACCAGGGATTGATCGTCCTCGCTGATGGCGCCCGTCACCTCGTCCTGCAGGCTTTCCACCAACGTGCCCCTCAGCCCATCGCTCTTCTGCTTGATCCGCTCGACCGGGGTCAGATTGGCTTGTTTGGGAGGTTCCACCGGTGCTATTTTCGTTTGCTTGGTCTCGCTCATAAGTTCTTTTGTTTAATACACGTCTTTTACATACCGGCCCGCTTCCTTCAGCTCGTCCAGGTAACCTTCCGCCTGTGCGGCATTCTTTTTCCCCTGCTGCTGTATGATCGTCAGCAGGGCGTTTTCGACATCCACGCTCATCGGCTCTTTCGCGCCGCAGAGATATACATAGGCGCCTGCTTCAAGCCAGGCATACAGCTCGGCGGCCTGTTTATGCATCTTATGCTGTACATATACCTTTTCCTGCTGATCCCGGGAAAAAGCCGTATTGATCTTCGTTAGTACACCCGTCTGTATCCAGTTTTGTATCTCTGTCTGATATAGAAAGTCGGTGGTAAAATGCTGGTCGCCAAAGAACAGCCAGTTCCTGCCGCTGGCGCCCGTGGCATCCCGCTCCGCCAGGAAGCTGCGGAAGGGTGCGATACCCGTGCCGGGACCGATCATGATGACATCCTTGTCATGCGCCGGCAGCTTGAACTGAGAATTTCTATGTACATAGAACTCCAGTGTATGGTCCGGGCTAAGCTGCGACAGCACATCGGAGCAGAGGCCGTGCTTGGTCTCTCCATTGACGACAAAAGTGTCTTTGGCGACTGTGACATGGATCTCACCGCTATGCGCTTCCGGTGACGAAGAAATAGAGTACAGCCGGGGCGCGGTAGGTTCGAGAATACTGATGACCTCCTGGAACTGCGTGATATCCTTTACGGGATAGATCTTCAGCAGGTCCAGCAGTCCGATCCTGGTTTCGGGAATATCCTGCCGGACAATGGCTGCATATTTTTTCACCACTCTCTCCGGGAGGAAAACAATGTTCAGCTTCCTGCGCAGCAGGTCGGCTACGGATAGCTCCTCTTCCCGGTAGGTCACTTTGCGTACCGGATCGATCCCTGTGACGGATATGATGGCCTCTACGATCTCCCGGGGATTTTCCGGCGTGATACCGATGGAGTCGCCTGGCTGGTATTCCACTTCGGCCGCGATCTCCAGGTGGTGGGTCTGTTTGCCGGAACCGATGTCGTTGAGGTTGATATTGCTGAGAACAGTGCCCGCATGGATCTTTTTACCCGTGTGCTTGCGGACCACGACGGCCGGAGCGCTGAGCGCCGGGGCTGTGCTGCTGAGCAGTTTCTGCAGGATCTGGTCAAACCATCCGCCGGCCTCTACCTCGTAATCCGTATCGCACTTCTGTAACGAGATGATGCGTTGGCCTCCCATACGGTGCAATTGCTGGTCCACGTCCTCGCCGGCCTTGCAAAAGAGGGGATAGGAAGTATCGCCAAGGGCCAGCACGCCGTATTTCAGCTGGGTCAGCTGCAGGGTTTCCTTATGGATATGATCGTAAAATTTCTTTGCGGAGGCGGGAGGTTCGCCATCGCCCTGTGTGCTGATGACCGTGAAGAAATATTCCTCTTTTGAAAGGTCCGTGAGACGGTATTGTTCCAATCCCACTATTTTCGCATTGATCCCTTTCTTCCTGGCCCTGGCTGCAAAGTCCGTTGCCAGCTTCTTGGAATTGCCTGTCTCAGTGCCGTACGCAATGGTGATCTTATTCACGGCAGGCTTTGCTGCAGCTTCCGGCTCCTGTGCCGATGCGGCCGCCAGGACATTCGCGGTGATGGCCGGTTGCCCGGTGGTATGTGCCACGACGCCGGCCAGATAGCCGCTCAGCCAGATCAGCTCTTCTTTGGTGGCGCCGGCTATCAGCTCCTGTAAGGTCTTCAATTTCGGCGTTGTCAGCATGTCGGTAACTTTTTATTGTATAGGTCTGCTCCTGCTACGCTCAGGGGCGTAAAATAATGTTCTTTGCTGCGGCTTTCCGGCATCCACCCGAAAGAACCGTGCAGCGCCGCTACCTTTCCAATGATGATCAGGGTAGGGGATGCATAGCTGCTGCCTGCTGCTTTGTCCAGGTAGTCATGGACAGGGAATTGATGTACATGCTGGAGCGGCGTGGTGGCCTGTTCGACGATGGCTATCCATTTGTCGGATGCTATCCCATATTGTACCAGCTTTTCCACCAGCAGGTCCAGTGTGCCGGAAGACATATAGAACACGAGGGTGTCGTCGGTCCGGGCCAGGTCCTGCATATAGGCTTCGTTCAGCAGCTCGCTCCTGTAATACGTCAGCATACGCACAGCCGTGGCATAACCCCTGGCCGTGAGCGGTATGCCTGCATAGGCAGCCGCGCCGAGAGCTGCCGTCACACCGGGAATGATCTCATACTCGATCTGGTGTTCGGTGAGCGTCTTCAGCTCATCCAGCACATTGGAGAAGATGGAGACATCGCCGCCTTTCAACCTCACCACGAGCTTCCCCTGGAGCGCATATTCCACCAGGAGCTCATTGATGACTTCCTGTGGTGTGGATGCCTGATCGCTGCATTTTTTGCCCACCGGCACGATGAGGACGTCTTCGCGGGTAAATTCCTGCAAAGCTTCCCGGCTGACCAGGCGATCGACGATCACCACATCGGCTTTTTGAAGCCAGCGGAGGGCCTTTAGTGTGAGGAGCTCCGGGTCTCCGGGTCCTGCACCTGCGAGGATTACTTTGCCTTTTTTCATGTTGGTCTCTGTTCCTTTATCTTTTTTAAGCCCTGAACCTGACGGTTCAGAGTTTGGAGTGGTTAGACTCCTATGATGGCGCTTCGCGCGGCCTCGCTGTGCTCGGCCTTACTGTATCATGCACGCGCCTACTGTTACGAAACTCGTCTCATCGATCAGAATTGCGCCGCCGTTCGCTTGCAGCTCACTGTAACTGTCGAAGGGCAGGGGAGTGGCCGTACGGATAGTGGCCTTCACAATATCATTCAGCCCGATCTGCCCCGGGCTGGTATTCTTTTCCAGGGTATTGACATCCAGCTGGTAGGCTATCTCTTTTACCACGGCGCGCACTACCCGGCTGCCTTGCTGCAGCAGATATTTATTCCCCGGAATGAGCGGCTTGGCATCCATCCAGCACAGCAGCACTTCCAGCTCCTGGTCTACACGGGGTGGATGTTCATTCGTCACGATGAGATCGCCCCTGCTGATATCGATGTCGTCTTCCAGCTGCAGGATGGCGCTCTGGGGGGCAAAAGCCTCTTCCACTTCCCTGCCGCCTGTTTCAATGCTTTTGATACGGCTGGTGAGCCCGGCGGGCAGCACGGTCACGGCATCGCCTTTACGGTACACGCCGCTGACGATCTTTCCCGCATATCCCCGATAGTCATGCAGCTCCTCGGTCTGGGGTCGAATAACATATTGCACGGGCAGCCGGCCGTGGGTGAGGTTGACATCTTTCTCCACCTCCGTCTGCTCCAGCAGCTCCAGCAGCGTTGGACCCTCATACCAGGCGAGCTTATCACTCCGGTCCACAATATTATCGCCTTTCAGGGCGCTGATGGGCAGGTAGACCACATCCCTTAACTGCAGCGTCCTGGCGATCTCCGCATAGTCAATGGCAATATTGGTATATGCATCCTCGGAATAGTCTACCAGGTCCATCTTGTTAATGGCGACTACCACGTGCGGGATGTTCAGCAGGCTGGCGATGATCGAATGACGGCGGGTCTGCTCCACCACGCCATTACGCGCGTCTACGAGAATGATGATCAGGTTCGCATTCGAAGCGCCGGTGATCATATTCCGCGTATACTGGATATGCCCGGGCGCATCTGCGATGATGAACTTCCGTCTGGGCGTAGAAAAATATTTGTAGGCGACGTCGATAGTAATTCCCTGCTCCCGCTCCGCACGAAGGCCATCTGTCAGGAGCGCCAGGTCGATCTCTCCGTCCTCCTTATTCCTGCTCTGCTTTTCCAGCGCCTCCAGCTGGTCCGCCAGGATGCTCTTGCTGTCGTATAACAACCGGCCGATGAGGGTGCTCTTCCCGTCATCCACACTGCCTGCCGTAATAAATCTTAATAGATCCATATTCTAATATTTTTAAGCCCGCTAAAAGTAACCGTTCTTTTTCCTGTCCTCCATCGCCGCCTCTGACACCTTATCATCGATGCGGGTCTCACCCCGTTCGCTGGTGCGGGTGGCGGTGATCTCACGAATAATATCATCGATGACCGCGGCGCCGGATTCCACAGCCGCAGTACAGGTCATATCTCCCACGGTGCGGTAACGCACCCGCTTTGTTTCTATCTGGTCGCTGGGATCCAGCCGGATGAAAGGCGATACAGCCACCCATTGCCCCTCATACCCGATGACTTCCCGCTCATGCGAAAAATATATGGAAGGAAGGTCTATCTTCTCGCGACGGATATAGTTCCAGATGTCCAGCTCGGTCCAGTTGCTGATGGGGAATGCGCGTACATTCTCACCTTTCCTGATCTTCCCGTTGTAGGTATTCCACAATTCCGGCCGCTGCCGTTTGGGATCCCATCCGCCAAACTCATCCCTTACCGAAAAGATCCGCTCTTTTGCCCTTGCCTTTTCCTCATCTCTCCTGGCCCCGCCGATGCAGGCGTCGAACCCGAACTCTTCAATGGTATCCAGGAGCGTGTAGGTCTGCAGCGCATTGCGGCTGGCGAATTTGCCGGTGGGCTCCGTCAGATGCCTGGCCTTGATGGTATCCTCCACCTTGCGAACGATGAGCTTCTCTCCAATGCTGGCAGCCAGCTGATCCCGGAAATCGAGCGCTTCCGGGAAATTATGCCCCGTATCGATGTGGACAAGCGGGAAAGGGAATTTACCCGGCCGAAAGGCTTTCAGCGCCAGGTACACCAGCGTGATGGAATCCTTACCCCCGCTGAAAAGAAGGGCCGGACGTTCGAATTGTCCCGCAACTTCACGCAGGATGTGGATGGCTTCCGACTCCAGCTGATCGAGATAATCCAAATGATATTTATTTATTGTGCTCATATTTTTTCTTTAAGACGTATGAAGTCCGCATTCTTTTTTGCTGCTGTCCTCCCACCACCATCTGCCAGCCCGGAAATCCTCTCCGGTCCTGATCGCACGGGTGCAAGGTGCACAGCCGATGCTCACAAAGCCCCGGTCATGCAGAACATTGTAAGGGACGTCATTTTTTCCTATATATTCTTTTACCCTTTCCGTATTCCAATGCAGCAGGGGGTTGAACTTGATGATCTGGTTGCCCTCATCCCATTCGATCAGCGCATGATCCTTCCGCTCCGGCGAATGTTCCGCGCGCAGGCCCGTTACCCAAATTGCTTTCCCCTTCAGCGCGCGTTTCAAAGGTTCTACTTTACGGATCCGGCAACATTCTTTCCGGTTGTCCACGGACTCATAAAAGGAATTAGGCCCTTTCTCATTGAGCAAATTCTCCAGCAGGGTGCGGTCAGGATAATATGCCTGTACCCGGGTATGGTATTTCTCATTCGTGCTGCTCCACACGGAATAGGTCTCTGCGAAAAGCCGTCCGGTATCCAGGGTGAACAAAGTAATGGGGATATCCCGGGAAGCGATAGCGTGCGTGATCACCTGGTCCTCGATGCTGAAGCTGGTCGAGAATGTCACCTGCCCCGGAAAGCGTGCTGCCAGCAGGGTCAGGGCCTCATCTATGCCCAGTCCTTCTGTTTGCTCTGCCAATGCGGACACCAGCTCCTTTAACCCACCATTTTGGTAGGGTATTGTAATTTGGTCTTGTTTTAGCTGTATTATATTGTCCATGAATCAGGTGGTTAATTTCGAACGAATAAATGTCTGGGAGTTTGGTGACAAGTATCAGCAGCAACAACAACAGGAGTTGTGACGGGAGAGAGACATATACTTTATGGACGCTGCAGATTTCATACTTATTATTAAGTCTACCATTATGATGGACAAAGATATAGTGGAAAATTCAAATTAAAAAAACCTTTTTCGACGACTGGGGGTCAATAGAAAATTTCGTTTGGACCTGACGCTAAGTGTTGTCCAGCAGGGGACTGCGTATTACTTTAATAAATTAAAATATTTTGTAATATCTTTACAAAAATGCTTGATTATGAAAAAGTTAACGCTATGCCTCTTCCTGGCCGGAGGGTTTCTCCAGCACTCCGGATCCGCCCAGGTCAATGTAAGTATCAATATTGGAAGTCAGCCACTGTGGGGCCCCGCTGGATATGATCAGGTGCAATATTATTATTTTCCAGAATATGACGCCTATTATGATGTTCCTCACCGGCAATATATCTATTGGAATAATGGCCGCCGGGCTACAGGGAGGGCATTGCCTTCCCGATATCATGCCGATCTGTACAGGACCTATAAGGTGGTGAGAAATGAACCGAATCCCTGGAGACGCCACAATGACGATATGCAAAAATACAACGAGTATAAGGGACGACATGATCAGGTAGTCATCCGTGATAGTCACGACGAAAAATACTGGCAGGTAAAGGGCCACCCGGAACATAGTAAATGGAAGGGGAACGGAAATGGAAATGGGAATGGGAATGGAAATGGAAATGGGAACGGGAAGGGAAATGGGAAGGGACACGGTCGCGGACATCATTAAAAGAAAAGGGGGGCTTCAGCCCCCCTAATTCATATTATTTAAGTGCCGGTGGCCCCGCCGGCGCCGGTTTACCATTGTACTGTTTATCCCAGTCTTCCATCTGAAGCAGGATCTGATAAGACGACACGATGTCCTGTGCAAAAGGAGCCTGCTTATCCGATAGATTGCCGCCCTTGCCCTGCAGCATCATCTGGGCATTGACAGCCATTTGCTCGTCCGTCATCCCTTCTCCCAGGGATTTATAATACGCCATCTGCTGCTGAAGGTCCTTTTTCAGGGAAGCCGCCACTTTCTCCGCCAGCTTATGGTCTTCCGCCTGATAACACGCTTCCAGGAAACGGAAGGAGAAATAATCATGCAGGTTGTTCTGGTTGCTGGTCATGCCGTAGGAGAAATTGGACTCCAGCACATTCTGGTCATAATGTTCCAGCACTTTCCGGGCGGAATCCTTAAGGCCTGCCTGGGCGAGGCTCAGCCCCACCTGTGCGTGCGCGAATTTGATGCTATTGAGATGACGGCGGTTCTCTTCGTCATAATACACCCCCGGCTTATTGGCATTGCCATAGGTGAACTTTTCCATGAGGGTCTTGTAAGCCACTTCGTTGTCCACGTTGCCATTGGCCACGGGCACCAGCTGGTAGGACATACCCCGCAGCCGCACATATTTCGACAGGCCCAGATCGCCCAGTTCCTGCGGAGAGGTGAAGCAAATAGGCCTGTTCCATTTATTGGCTGCTATGATGGCCAGAATTGCCAGGTCATTTTTTACCAGGTAGTTTTTCTGTGCAGGGATGTCGAGGTGCAGTTCGGATACGACGCTGTCTCCCGGATGCACTGTCCCGTTGCCTCGCACGGTATTCAAGTCCACGGGAACGGAGAATTTCTGCGTAGGCACCATGTTGACGGTGCCGCCGTTATTTGTCTGGTTAGTGAACTGGGGACCGTCGCTGCCAACTACATTCTTCAGCACGTCGTAAAGATCATAATATTTGTTCTTGTCGAAGCCGGGGATCCTGTCGGTGAAATAGCAGACATTCCGTTTGTCGCCCATGATCTGCTCCGGCGTGAATATGACGTCAAAAGGCGCGCTTTCATTCACCTTATACCGTAGCTGGTTCATGTACCAGTCCGTACCCAGCAGCGTATTTACCATTACGCGTACATCGGGGCGGATGCCTTCCACTTCCTGTGCATACCACAGCGGATAGGTATCGTTATCCCCGAAAGAAAAGAGAATGGCATTTTTCGGACAGCTCTCCAGGTAGTTCCGCGCCAGGTCTCTTGCAAGGGTTTTTTTGCTGCGGTCATGATCATCCCATTCCTGGTTGCCCATGAGCACGGGCACGGCCAGGAAGCAAAGGCCGGCTGCAGCATAGTTTGCGATGGCCCCTTTTCCTTTTAATACATATTTTTCCAGCAGCTCCTTTATCCAGAGGACACCCAGGCCGATCCAGATGGCAAACACATATTCGGAGCCCGCATAGGCATAGTCACGTTCGCGTGGCTGTAATCCTGCCTGGTTGAGATAGAGGACGATGGCAAAGCCGGTGAAGAAGAACAGCAGTCCTGTTACTATAAAATCTCTCCTGGCGCGCCGTGCCTGGAATATCAGTCCCAGGAGGCCCAGGATCAGCGGGAGGAGATACATCCGGTTGTAAGACTTATTATTCTTCCGGATGGAATCGGGCAGCTTGCTTTGGTCACCCAGGAAAAAATTGTCGATAAAGGATATGCCCGTAATGGCATTTCCGTCCCGCACATTGCCGAAACCTTCCAGGTCATTCTGCTTGCCGGAGAAGTTCCACATAAAATAGCGGAGATACATCCAGCCCGTCTGGTAATTGACGAAATATTTAATGTTGTCGGCCATATTGGGCTGATCGCCTTCCATATGGGAGTATTGCCGGTAAGTGTCCACTTCCCGCCTGTCGTTGCTGGGGTTCCACATACGTGGGAAGATGTGTGCGGAAGGAGCACCGCCCCAATCCTGTACGACGGCTTTGCCGGCCACTTCATACTTATCCTTTCCTTTTGCATATACGTCGGCACCTTCGACAGTGGGGGCCGGGTCTGTAAAATCCGGTCCGTAGAGGATGGGCCAGTCTCCGTATTGTTCACGGCTGAGATATCCGACAAGGCTGACGGGATTGTCGACATTGTACATATCAACGGCGGGATTGGCTGTACTGCGGATAAGCGTGGTGAAATAAGTGGAATAGCCCAGCAGCATAAAAGCAAAGCACCAGAGGGCCAGCTTGAAGCTGGGAAGGGCATCCTTCTTAATGATATACCCACCGACGTAAGCCAGGACCAGCCCCACCAGCACCTTGAAGATCTTACCGCCACCTCCGCCAGCGGAATGGATGATGACAGGTAATGCGACGATCAGGACAAACAAGGCCAGCCAGGTGCGCATTTTTATGACAGAGGTACTTTCCCTTTTGAAGAAAAGGCCCCAGGTCAGCAGGGCTGTCAGCAGGACGAAGTACAAGCCAAATCCGGAGAAGAAAGGTAACCCCAGGCTATTGACAAAGAAGATATCGAATGCGCCCGCGCCTTTAATAGTATATTGAATGACCACCACCTGTACCACGCCCGTGATAATGATGCCGGTAAGAAGGGCGAAGATGGTGCCCCAGGTAGTAGGCTTGAATCGTTTGAAATAATACACCATTACGATGGCCGTAATGGTCAGGAGGTTCAACAGATGCACGCCGATGGAGAGGCCCATCATATAAAAAATGAAGACGATCCACTTGTCGGACCCGGCCTGGTCGGCGTTATGTTCCCATTTGAGAATGGCCCAGAATACCAGGGCCGTGAAGAAAGCGCTCGAAGCATATACTTCACCTTCTACGGCACTGTACCAGTAAGAGTCACAGAAAGTATAGGCCAGAGCGCCCACGACGCCCGCACTCATGATGGTGAACAGCTGGCTGCGATCCGGCTCGACAGAAGTATTTTGGCGCTGCACGAGCTTTCGTGCAAAGTGCGTAATGGTCCAGAATAAAAAAAGAATGGACAGGCCACTGGCGATGGCGCTCATGAAGTTCACACCCCGGGCGGCGGTGAGGGGATTGTCACCAAACAGGACGATGAAAAGACGGCCCATGAGGACGAAAAGGGGAGCGCCGGGCGGATGGGGGATCTGGAGCTTAAAACAGCTGGAGATAAACTCGCCGCAATCCCAGAAGCTGCCGGTGGGTTCCATGGTCATGACATAGACGGTACATGCAATCACTCCCACGATCCAGCCCACGACATTGTTCACTCGATTGAAACTCATAATATACTAGTTAACAGGATTTTGTTGGACACAAATGATAGGGCCGCAGGCCCATTTTACTACATGCCGGGCAAATATAGATTATTTCACCAGCAATTTTTCCACCTTCCTTCCCCCTTCTGTATCAATTATTACAAAGTAGATACCTTGAGAAAGGGGGCCAGGTGTCAGCGTGCGGGCGCTGCCGCTGGCTGCCGTCCGGAAAAGGATCCTGCCGGAGACATCCGCCAGGCTGATGCTACGCAGGCTTTGGGTACTGGTGATATGCAGCTCGCCGCTGTGCCAGGGGTTCGGATAGAGATGGACAAAGGTACCTGCATCATTCAGGTCCAGCGAGCGTATGAAGGAGTAATTGTAGCGTCCGTCGGCATCCACGAGCTTCAGCCGATAGTAATTCATCCCTTTCCAAAGCGAATTATCAGCAAAATGATAAGAATTGGTGGTGTCTCCGTTCCGTCCGGCGATGGAATCCAGGGAGGTGAATGTCACCCCATCAGGGCTTTTTTCTATGATGATCCGGCTGGTATTTGTTTCTCCGTCCGTACTCCACTGCAACAGTCCCCTGTCGCCGCTGCGGCTGGCAGTGAAAGAAAGCAGGGTAGGTCCCTCGGATTGCAGATTGCCCGGCCCTCCGGCATTGACCCAGAACTCCGAGAAGCCGGCGACGCTGTATTCTGCATAATAGCCGTTGTCATAGGGGATCACGCGGACGTCCTGGTGAGGCTGGAAGAAATGATAGAAGCCGGTAGCATTATTGGTCAGGGTGCTGTCCTCTTCTTCGGCGACGGCGCTGCTGTATTGGGCCACACCTGCCTCGTAGGCGTCGGAAAACAAGGTACAGCCAGGGCAGCCGCTGGCGGCGATGAGGTCCCGGGCTTCCAGGTCAGTAAAATAATAACGCACTGCTACCTTGCCTGCCGGCGCATTTGAAGGCCGGACGACGATATTCCTGTCCAGGTAGTATTGCTTGCCGTCATTACGCACCCCGCCCAGGTTGATAAAGACCTTCACCTCCACATTGCCAAGGTCCTGTCCATTAGGCTGGAGGGACAGGATCCGTTGTCCGGCCAGGTCGAAATTAACCCATTTTTCGCCGCTGACAGGCCGGGTCAGCGTGGTGTCATGGCTGCCATAGATGGCAGCTTTATCGAAAATATGAATATCGTCGATGCCTATCCCTTCGTAATGGGTGCCGGGATCGCTGCTCATAACGATGCGGAATCGGACACTGGCCGCATTTGTGGGGATATCGTAACTCGAGACATGCCACAGGGTATCCGAAAGCTGCCAGGCCTGCCGGGGTGCATTGTCGTACCAGTTGACCCCCCTGGCGCTGGTGCCCAGCCTTGTCCAGCTGGCGCCGTCAGTGCTGAATTCCACCCAATGGAAGTCGCACATACAATTGTCTTCCGTCTGGAAGATATGACTAAACGATAGAACAGGATTCGAAAGGGAGCTGAGGTTAAAGCAGGGAGAGTAGAGGTAGGACAGCTCGTTGTCATTATATCCTCCCGTGAGACTGGTAGCCCAGCATTTGGTCCCATTGGCGGCCTTATTGATCGTGGACTTGACCGGCGTACCCCACTGCCAGCTGCTGTTGACCCCGCCGGTGTACCAATGACCATCATTGGTCTCAAAGCTCTCCAGGTAGGGGAAGCTGCTCACCATGGGCACAGTCTGGAAAACGATCACCGGAAGGCTGTCATTGGCTGCATAGGTGTCGCCGGCTGCGCTTACCCAGGCTCGTAAGCTATAAGAACTGTAGGCGGAAAGGTCGGTCTTTTGCGTAAAGGCGTAGATCATCGAATCGTTGGCGTTGATAGCAGGTATATGCTCGGTGACATTCACTCCATTGATGGAATAGGTAACAGGTATATTGCTGATGGCTGCGCCGCTGTAATTCCTTACTTTGATACTGATGGTCTCCGCATTACCGAGGTTACATACACCGGACACATCAGGACCTGTCAGCGCCAGGACGCTGACGTCATTGGAAGCCCGGGTCAGGGTGACATCGTCGAAAGAATAACCATCGTCCAGGTCCGTATCCGTCACCACAGAAGTGGCGGACGTATGCCCCTGCTGCCCGAATTTTACCTGGAAACTGCTGCTCACAGTCTGTGAAGGGACTGCTGCTTTCAGAACGCCGGTAATATCTATATTGGAAGAAGGCTGATAGACGCCGATCTTACCAAAAGTGGCATCCAGGGTATAGACGGGGATCCAGGCTGCCTGGTCATTGCCGCGTACCCAGACAGCGTTGCCCGGAAAAGAGGAATCAATGCCCTGGTTACGGTAAAAAAAGTTCAGCCAGATCTGGTCGGCGGCCGTATAGGCTGATAGATTGAAAGTGGTGATCAGGCTGTCGGTGGTGGTGGTGCCGCTGTAATGCGCCTGGTCCAGGACGGCGCTGCGTGTGCCAGTTCGCGCAAAGCCTGTATTGACAAAGGTTCTGGCCCTTCCATTGGCATTGCTGCGGCTGAAATCACAGCGGTCCAGGCCGGAGAATCCCATCACGGGCCGGATATATTCCGCGGCATCGGCTGACTCGAAGCCTTCGGTAAAGGAAGGGCTCAATGTAATGGGATCGTTCTGTAAATGTTTGATCACCGTTGTCAGGGTATCGTTGCCGGGCTGCGGATCGCCGGGATAGGTCACCCATGCCTGTATCGTATAAACGCCGGGAGCCGAAAGGTCGGCATTGGAGGTAAAGCTATAGCTATAGACACCGCCCGGCGGGATCACCGCATTGCTGCCTTCTGTGATCACCGGGCCTCCATTGATCCGGTAAGACAGACCGAAGGGCGTTGCCGCAGGCACAGTACCCAGGTTCTTTAGTTCAATTCGAATGGTCTCGGTGGATGTCAGCGCCGAAGGCGTATGTTGCCGGCCCGTCAGCGGACCGATGAGGGAGTCTGTAGTAAGGTCGTTGTCAAGGGCGGCAAGCGCGCAAGCGCCTCCGGAAGGAGTGACTACGCCTGCGATCGACCGCCGGCCCCGAGTTCCTCCATTGACGGCAGCCACCGCCAGCCAATAAGTGCTGTCACGCCGCAGGCTGCCCAGCAGATAGCTGGTGCCCGTTGTGGAAGCCACTTTCGTCATGCTGTCCCCTTTTAGCTGAAATATATCGTACCCGGTGGCGGAAGGTATGGCGCTCCAGGCCAGCTGCGCATATCCCTGGCAGGGGTTGGTCACCGTGACAACGGGGCGTCCCAGGATCGTAATGTTGCGGCTGCTGACATCGCTATAGGCTGTCCCGTTGCGGCTGACCCGGATCAGGCCCTGGTTGGTAGCCGTCACAGGCGTCGTCCAGGTATACATACGCTGGGTGGAAGGAATGCTGCTGCTGATAAGGGTCCAGCTGCTGCCGTTGTCCGGTGAATATTCCAGGGAAAAAGTGTTCGGCTCACCTCCGTAAGCATTCCATCGTATCGTCTCGCCCGCGCCCGGGAGCCAGGTTTCCAGCCCGAGAGGGTATTGCAAAATAACGGAAGGTTGAATGGGCTGCCAGGCCACCACGAAATTCTGGGAGCCGGATGCAATGCTGGTGCCTTTCACCGTCACAGTAAAACTGCCGGCGGCAGGATTATCAATTACTATCTGTTCAATATTATTTAGATGGTCGGCGCCTTCCACGGCCATATCGGCTGTATGCCCAACGGCCGGATTCAGGATCAGGGGCTGGTGCACCACGGCGTCGGGGGTAGTGACGGTAAGGTCCAGGTCATTCACCAGGGCGGCCGCCGCATTCGGTGCGGCAGGCACATCGGGCCAGTAAAGCAGGATCTTCAACTGGCGGAGACCCGGGGGGATGCCGGTGAGCGTGTAAGTGTAGTTGCCGCTATTGTTCACCGTGCTGGTGATATACCGATCGCCTTCGAGCGCCTCTACGGCAGCCTTTGCATTCAGCGATCCGAAACCGTAGATAAAATCGGGACCCGGATTACCCAGATCGGTAGCCGTATTGCATGCGATGGCCTTGATCACAGCTGCAGGCGGATCGGCGCCGCCATGCAGCTGCCGGTAGCGTTGAATCAGCAGCGCCAGCGTCCCGGTGACCGTGGGCGTCGCCATGCTGGTGCCCGTGCCCGGCCCATAGGTATTGTTCGGCGTAGTGGAAGTGACATTCACCCCTCCCGCCACGATCTCCGGCTTGAGCCTGCCGTCATTCACGGGGCCGCAGCTGGAGGTGGGACCGATGATATATTTGCTGTTGTCCACGTTACCCACTGTCAGGACGTTCTTGGCGCATTGATAGCCAGATTTCACCGTGGCATAAGGCAGGCTGTAAGGCGTGCAGTTTTGCGTTCCGTCATTGCCAGCTGCAAAAACGTGCAGAAGGGTGGGGTAGGACGCCAGCTGTCCATCCACATAGTAGCTGAGAAAATCATATTCGCCTTCCCAGGAACACCCCGGGTCATAGGCCGTATAGGAATTATTGGTCAGCGGCATATCGTAATCCGTAACGTATGTCCCCGCGTTGACAAGGATATCGCTGAAATACTGGCTGACAAGGGTCACGTGAGGCGCCATTCCCTTATACATGGGATCAAGGATGCCTCCGCCGCCTACTGTGCCGGAAGTATGTGTGCCATGCAGTGCGACGGGCTGGGAGAACCGGTCGATCAGCCTGCCTGTAAAATCCACGTGCGTATAGGGTGAGGAATTATCTCCCATGCCTACCGTGATGCCATCCCCCTGCAGGTTGCGCACCGGGTCATAGTTCAGGGCATCCAGGCCGTGCGCCGCGCGGTTGTTATAGTTCAGGCTTTGGTCCTTTAATGACTGCGTTCCTATATAGCTGACATAGGGCAGCGCGGCGATGCGTTGCAGGGCCGCTTTTCCCGCCTGTATGAAAAACACATTGCCGGGCCTGATCTTCGTCGTCACCAGGCTTGCTCCGGCAGCTGTCAATGCTTTTTCCGCCTCGTCTCTGGTGATGGTCCCGAAATAGCGGACGGCTATCAGCTGACCTGCTGCCTGCGTATAGGCTTCCGGGTTGCCTGTGAGCCGGGGGGATATCTTCATTGAAGAGGTCAGGTTATACACGCCGCTGACAGCATGTTGCTGCAGCCCTGCAAGGCTGAGATCATCCGGCACTTCTGCCAGGTAGGCCTGGCCGGGCACATAATCGAAAAGACGAACACCCTGTGACTGCAGGACCGATCGCCGGGCGGCATCCGGCAGCCTGTCGAATTGCAGCAGCACATAATAATGCTGACGGAAATGTACGTGGTGCAATGAGTCGCTGGTGATGCGGGAAATATTTCTTTCCCGTTTGAGCAGGCCATTTTTCAGACGAATAGGGACAGATTGCTGCTGAGCCGGAAGAGTGGAGAACCAGAACAGGAAGACCAGGGAGAAGCCGATGGGACGCAATATGGTTACCGTTTTGGTTTTCAATGTTCCTGGAAGGGTTTAGGGCTAAAATAAGCAACCTCGCTTCTAGAACGCCCGATCGTGGAAATTATTTTCTCAATTACTTATGCGGCGTGCTAATACAACATTTATTGTGTAATAATGGTTAATATATGGTTAAAGTCATAGGGTGATTTGTTAAAATTGATGAATCAGCGGGCAGCACGATAGGGTAATTTACATCAACTTAAAACTACTGCTCCTCATGAGAAAGCTCCTACTGCTTTGCGTGCCGCTATTGGTGGCGCTTAACGCTATTTCCCAAAATATAATTACGGTGAGGGGGACGATCAAGGCTGATAATGGCCAGCCCATTGCCAATGTTTCCATCCGGGTAAAAGGGACTAATAAGGGTACTACCACTAATGAAAAAGGAGAATTCACACTTGCAACGGCGTCACAATCGACGCTCGAGATCTCTGCCATCAACTACTCGCCCCAGGAGGTCAAGCTGGCTGGCAGGGCTACACTGGCATTGACGCTCCAGGAGAGCAACAGCAGCCTGGGCGAGACCGTGATCATTGGCTATCAGCGTGTCACCCGTAAAAAGACAACAGCTGCCATTTCCAGTATTTCGGGCAAGGAAATTGAGAACCTGCCCTCTTCCAGCTTTGACCAGTTGATGCAGGGCCGTCTTTCGGGTGTCAACGTACAGAATTTCAGTGGTGCGCCCGGCGCCAGGCCTACGGTAAGCGTCCGGGGTAATTCCCTCGTTGCAAGGGACTATGATCAGAATAATGTTGTCAATAACCCTTTGTATGTTGTAGACGGTGTTCCTCAGCCTAATGAGGAATATGCCGGCCCTGGCGCTACCACCGGCATGAACTCTCTGGGAGGCGTCAATCCCAACGATATCGAATCCATTGACGTATTGAAAGACGCCTCTGCCGCCGCCATTTACGGTTCCCGTGCGGCCAACGGCGTTATACTTATCACGACGAAAAAAGGCCGCGTGGGCGCTCCCCGGGTGACAATCTCCGGGTACAGCGGCGTTACCCAACGGCCAAAGTTGCGGGAAGTTACAACAGGCGCTTTGGAAAGAAGGCAAAAAATGGCCGTCCTGTTTCAAGAGCTGACCTATTCTCAGCGGCAACAGCTGCCTTACCTGCTGACGGACAGCCTTAACCCCGCATTCAATGGCAACACCAACTGGCAGGGACTTTTCTACAAGCCGGGGCTCATCAGCAATGGCGATCTCAGCATGAGCGGGGGCAGCGACAACTCGAATTATCGTTTCAGCGCTGGTTATTACAACGAGGATGGCATCATAAAAGCAACTGGTTTCAAACGTTATTCCATGCGGCTGAACCTAATGACTAAGGCCCTCCATAATAAGCTGGATATTAATCCGATCATCTCTTATTCCCGTACTGATAAGGCCCGTGGTAACGGCCAGGATCCCCGTTATACCAATAATTATAATCCGTTTAGCCTAAGCGCCGGCAGCATGCCTTCCTCGCTTTTTGCCCTGGATGCAAACAAACAGGCGGCTATCCTGGGCGCTTATAACAATAACCTGGACAAGAACATCGCCAATAATCTGAACTTTAACCTGAACCTGGGTTATAGCTTTAATCCTCATCTGAGGTTCCAATCGCTTACGGGCTATCTTTATAATACCTCCCGCAGGAATTTTACCCGAAGCACTGCACAGGAGAGTCATCAGGGCAATTATTCATACACTTTTTCAGACAATGAGATAGACATCCAGATATCTAATTACCTCACTTACACCAACAGCTTTGGCAAACACAATCTGAGCTTGTTGGGTGGCCAGGATATCCAGTACGATCAATATGAGAACACCACCGCATCGGGTTCGGCAGGGGCTTCCGACCAGATCCAGGTGGTAAATGGTTTCCGCCAACAGACACTGACAGCAAGCTCGGATTACCAGGCTTACGGTCTGCTGTCCTATTATGCGCGTCTGGCTTATGACTATGACAGCAAATACCTGTTGTCCTTTTCCGCCCGTAGGGATGGTTCTTCCCGATTTGGTAAGAACAGCAAATGGGGCTTTTTCCCTTCGGCCTCCGTAGGCTGGATCTTGTCCGATGAGAAGATACTCAAGAACTCTTATTTCTCCCTGCTGAAGCTGCGTGCAAGTCTGGGTACGTCCGGCAGCCTTCCGGACAGGAACTATCTGCAGTACAACCTGTATAATGTTAATGCGGCCGCCTTCTACGGCAATAACTCTAACTCTACAATTAATCCCGCCAATTCTTATAATTCCATTTCAGCGGTGACACCCAACTTCCACGATGGGGTGGCCCAGAAAGGTCTCAGCTGGGAAAAATCCATGCAGTGGAACATTGGTACGGACATGGAGATCGATCAGGGGCGGTTTGGCGCTCAGATCGATTTTTATAACAAAGAGAGCTCTCTCCAATTGTTCTCCGTCAACCTGCCAGTTACCACAGGTTATGACATAGCCCTCACCAACTCCATCGGTGTCAGGAATGCGGGCGTGGAACTGTTACTTAAAGCTTACCCGTTACCCAAATCCAGCCCGGTGAAATGGTACACGAGTTTCAATATCTCCTACAATAAGAACCGTATCATGAGCTTGCCCAATGGCGGTAGGGACCTGGTGTTCCAGAATGGTGACCGGTTTGACAAATCGCATATACTTTCGGTCGGCCGGCCGATCAACAGTTTTTACCTGTACAAGACGCTGGGCGTATTCGCTACAGATAACGATGTTCCCATCGACAAGTACACCGGCGCACGTTACCATAATGGCAATGGCCCGTATAAGGGTGGTGATTTCTACCTGGCTGACCTGGACCATGATAATTTCATCGATGTTTTCAACAGTAACCTCAATCCCGACAAAATGCCCATTGGTGACCCCAATCCTAAGTTCACTGGTGGATGGACGAATAACTTCACCTGGAAGAACTGGAACCTGGGTGTATTCTTTTCCTTTACTTTCAAACGGGACGTATTGGACCTTTATAAGTCCGATCAGTTCAGCAATTCCACTGACAACAATCCTAACGCCAATTTCGCTCAGTACAGCATCCCCAACCTGGATAAGCTCAATATCTGGCGTACGCCCGGCGACAAGGCCGAATATGCGAAATATGACTTGGGGACTTATCTGTATTACTACACTTCGGCGCAGACCTTCTTTCTCACAAAAGGAGATTATTTCCGCCTGAAAAGTTTGAGTCTTACCTATCAACTTCCCAATAACCTTCTGCATAAGATTGGGCTCGAACGTGTGAAGGTCTTCGGTGTCGCCGACAACCTGCTGAGATGGCAAAGCTCCAAGGACCTGCCAGATGCGGAAAATGTGAATGCCTATGGCGAATATGACGGCGCCGGTTACCCCATCCCGAAAAAAATCACGCTGGGCCTGGAAGTTCAATTTTGATCCAAAACAATTTTTAAGCTATGACAAAGTACATAAGAAGAAGTATTATATATCTGGCAGTTTTAATGGTCTTCATATCCACCTCATGCAGGAAGATCCTGGAACAACAGCCAAAGAATTCCACTTACCTGGAGCAGTTCTGGCGGTCGGCCAATGACTGCGAATATGCCATTGCCGGTAATTATGCCCTGATGCGGGACGCTTTCACCGATTATAACAATAGGTATTATATGTACGGAGACGCCATAGCCAATACCTATTTCACTATCGACTACAATGGTGATGGTCTGGAAGGTATTCAATCGGGGAATTTTACCTTTCAGTACAATCTACAGGCCCTGGGCAACTGGACGAAATATTACAAGACCATTGCCATGAGCAACCTTATTCTCCAACGAGTGCCGTTGATCAGCGATGCTCAGCTGGAAGCATCCGATTTCGTCGAGGATGCGACTACTTACAGGAATAAGATATTGGGAGAGGCCCTCTTCATTCGGGCCCTTACTTACTTCGAAATGGTAAAAGTATGGGGTGATGTACCCCTGGTCATCGAGTCCTATAACGATCCTCTTACGGCGCCCCAATTACCCAGAAGCCCCAAGGCCGACGTAATGGCGCAGATAGAGAAAGATTGCCTGGCAGCAGCCAGCATGTTGAAATGGGGTTATGCAAACAAGCTGGATATCGCTGTGAGGGCCAATAAGGGTTCTGTTTTTGCACTGTTGACTCATTTCTACCTGTGGAGAGCAACGACCACCAACCTGGCAAGTCCAGATCCCATCATGGCCGACGTAGACAAGGCCAATGCTGCAATTGACTCTATCACGACGATGGGCGGATATGCACAGGTGGATACAGCCTCTTACGGAAAACAATTCAACGGGCGCAGCACTGAAAGCATCTTTGAGATATACATGAGTGAGGATTCCAGGGAAGGCAGCAATCAACATATCGGGTTTGAATTCCTGACCGACCGTTATGTCAATGGTTTTGGCACCAACCATCGTTATTGGGTACCGCCGGCTTATCTGAATGAGCATTTTCATACGAATCCTGTATTGCACGTGGATACTGTGGGTGGTAAGAACGATTCAACCTATCACAGTGACTCGCTTGATGTCCGGTTCCGGAATAATTTTGACCTGGTGCACGATGCCAAGCCTACCTGCCGGAAATATGCCAATGTGAGCTACCGTAATGCCGGGACACAGACCGACCCTTTTCTGAGCAATAACATGATCATTTTCAGATTGACCGATATGCAATTGTTGAAAGCAGAGATAGCGTTGTACAAGAACGATTTGCCCTCTGCGGTCAATATCATCAACGGGTTCAGACAGCGCAATGGGTGCGACACTCTTTTCCGTGTGAATAATACTTATTCCAAAGATGACCTGATGTACGAATACATGTTGGAAAGGGGCAAAGAGCTTTACCTGGAAGGTCACATTTACTGGGACCTGATCCGGACGCGGCAATATATCAACTTTATTCCCTGGCTGGGTGAGGACCGCTTTAATGCCGGAGGGTTTTATTGGCCTGTGGACCCCACTTTATTCCGTGACAATCGATTCCTTGTTCAAACACCTTACTGGAGAGGAAAAGTTTAATTGTTCTTCGAAAAAAATTATAAAAAAGATATTATGACTGTGAGTAAAAAGATAGATATTTTGTTCCTGCTAATCCTGGTTGTCTTCTTTGCATCCTGTAAAAAGAGTAATGTTGACGATGGCGGCACATCGAACCCCAATGTCAATAAGACCACTTATGATTTTCTAAAGTCAGATACTTTGTTCTCCGACCTGGTGCATCTTATTGACAGGGCGGGGTTGAAAGACGCTGTCAACGGGAATATTACCTTTTTTGCTACAACGAACTATGGGGTTGGAGAGTATTTGAAAGCTATGAAGCAAAGGAGAGCTGCTGAACTGGGCGATGAGAACATCACCTATACCCTGGATAGTATTCCTCTTAGCAACCTGGACTCTCTGAAGACCTATATGTTCGAAGGAAAGATCAACCGCGACCAGATGTCCGTTCAGGGAAAGTTGTATAATTCCCTGTTTGGCCCTATTCCCAATGTCCAATACCTCATCAAGCTTACCCGGACTTTTATCTATAATGCCTATGTGGATCATGTAGATTATGTCACTTACTACAGGGTCTATGGCACAAGAGATGATCTTGAACTGGATCCCAAGACCATCCCTCCGGATCAGGTGGATGCGGGAAGCACCTGCCAGACCTCCGGGATCGTCACGAAAACTGGCATCGTACATGTGCTGGACGGATTCCATCGGTTGCTGTTCAACAATGATATTTTACAATAATTAACTGCTATAAAGTTCTACCATGAATAAAACAATACTACTGCTGGCGGCGTCCATTTGTTGTCTGGCAGCCTGCAAAAAGATCACGGATGGGTTCCTCAGCGATACCCTGCGGTATAAAAGTCCGGACCTCTATTGCCAACGGGGGCTGCCGCTGGTGCAGTCGGACCCCATTAACCTGGACGGCTCTACTCCTCCCATGACATTTAAAATACTGAACCTTCGCGATAGCTCGGGTAAAGAGCTTCCCAAAGAGTGGAATACGAAGTATGAGATAGTGGCCTTCAAGGCAGGAATGACCTTTAATGTAGATGAGGATACCACCGTCGATTTGTTGAATAAGAAGAGGGAAACACTGAATGTTACTCCTATGGAATTTAATACGGTCAGCGGGCAGCTGACTTTCAACAAAGGGTCGCTCAACCTGCCGCTGGGTATCTATGTCTTCGATATCCAGGCCACCAATGTACATGGCACCAAGGTTTATCCATCTCTGGGACGCATCAACGTGGTAGACCCAACCATTGACGATATGTTCCAGCTGGAGGATAAGTCCAACAATGCATTCTTGGATGGCGACCCCACCAATAAAGCAACACCTTTAAAGGCATTGAAGGTGACTTTTACCAAGGTATCGGCCGAAGGGGATAGGATCATTCTGAAACTGGTGGACAAGAACGGCAATCCCTTCAACTCCCAGGCAGGCGAGATCATCAAGCGTGGCGATCGCCCTACATTTGAGAATTACACCAAGTTCCATCCCATCACTTACAATGATACCAGCATGATTTGTGACTTCGAAGTGCCTCCTTTCCCCCTGTCGCAATATATAACTCCGACCACTAATTGGGGGCACCTGATCTACTATCGGATACCCAGCAAATTTTGCCTTATCGATGGACTGGCGGCCCATCAGTATTCAGCCAATGTCCGTATAGCATTCGATATAAAGCTTGATGGCACTTATATCGTAGAGTACAAGATGCTGGACGTTACACGTACACCGTAGTTAATGCTCCGATGATAAATGGTAAGGGTGTACAGATCCGGTACACCCTTTTTTATTAGTGGCTCCGGGACGGCGAATATTGCAAATGATTTCCCGGATATTTCCTACATTCATCGAATAAACATTTTTAATCCTTTACATCGCATGACGCAATCCCCGGCCGCCCCCGTTCTCCCGTCCTCTTCCAGGAGCCTCTCCCTGGATGTTTTCAGAGGCATGACCATCTGTTTTATGATCATAGTTAATACCCCTGGCAGCGAGATCTTTACCTATTCGCCCTTGCGCCATGCCCACTGGAATGGCTGTACCCCTACCGACCTGGTATTTCCTTCCTTCCTCTTTGCCGTAGGCAACGCCATGAGCTTCGCGCGGAAGAAATTTGCCGCCATGAGCAATGCAGCGGTGCTGGGAAAGATCTTCAAAAGGACCCTGCTGATCTTTTTGCTGGGCTACCTGCTTTACTGGTTCCCTTTCTTCCACCAGGGCGATGATGGCAGCTGGAGCCTGGCGCCCATCTCTCATACCCGTATCCTGGGCGTGTTGGAAAGGATCGCCCTTTGTTATTGCTTCGCCTCCCTGCTGATACAATACTGTTCCACCCGTACCATATTCGTCGTCTCGGCCCTTTTGCTCATCGGCTATTGGGTGGTCTTGCTCCTCGCTGCTGCACCGGGGGCCGACCCCTTTGGTATGACCACCAATGCGGGCTATTTCCTCGACAAATGGGTGCTGGGAGAAAACCATATGTACCACGGTGAAGGCGTCGCTTTCGAACCGGAAGGCATTCTCGGCACCTTCCCGGCCATTGTAAACGTCATCGCCGGCTATTTCACCGGCGTCTTCGTCCAGCAGAAAGGCAAGACCTATGAAGGGCTGGCCAAAATGCTGCTGGCCGGGAGCATGCTCCTGGCCGTCGCGGTAGGGTGGGACCTATTGTTCCCCATCAACAAAAAACTATGGACCAGCTCCTATGTCCTCTATACCGTAGGCATCGACACGATCTTCCTCTCTTTTCTTATTTATATCATTGAATTCCGGCAGAAAGTGGCGTGGACGTCCTTCTTTAATGTTTTCGGGAAGAACCCGATTTTCATTTATATGCTCTCGGAGCTGTTGGTTATAGTCCTGTTCACCATCCGCCATGGCCATGATCAAAGCCTGTTTGAATGGATCAACCAGGGTTTTTACCAGGCCCTGTTCCCCGGTGCTTTCGGATCCCTGCTCTTTGCCCTGACTTATATGCTCCTTTGCTGGTCGGTGGGTAAATGGCTGGATGTCAGGAAAATTTACATAAGGGTATAAATGTGCGTAAACGAACCATAGGTTCGTGGAATGTCTTAAATTGCGCATCCATCAACCCAATTGTAGCACATGTATAAGGCAGTATTCCTGGACATGGATGGCACCCTATTGAGATCAGACCATTCCGTCAGCGAGCCCACGAAAGATATGATCAGGCATCTCACCCGTGAGGGAATTCCCGTCATACTGGTTTCCGCAAGGCCGTTGAACGCCATTTTGCCCACTTTCCGGGCCATCGGCATTCCCGATCACTATCCCCTGGTAAGCCTGAACGGCAGCTATATCGTGGAGCAGGAGAAGCCCGTCTTTGATGCCAGGATCGACCTGGAGACCGCTGAGGCCGTATCCGGCAAAGTACGGCCCTTCGGGGCTACCATTGCTTATTACCTTCAACGGGAATGGTTCGCGGAAGTCAGGGACGTCTGGACTGACCACGAACAAAGGATCATGGACGTGCAGCTGGAAGTAGCCCCGCTGCCGGAACTGATCAGGGACTGGTCCCATCGTGGCATTTCCCCCAATAAGATGATGGTGATGAGCGAGGCAGCCAATATCGGGCAGATCCAGCAGCATTTGAGATCGGTATACAATGGCAGGTTGAACATCTATCCTTCCAAGCCGACCTATCTGGAAGTGATGGATCCTCGTGGTTCCAAATCGAATGCGGTGCAATGGTTGATCCAACGGATGAATATCGATCGTTCCGAGGTCATCGCCATGGGCGATAATTATAATGACAGGGAAATGATAGCATTTGCGGGCATGGGCGTAGCCATGGGCAATGCGCCTGATGAGATAAAGGCTGCCGCCGGCTTTGTAACGGACACCAACAACAACGATGGGGTCCGCAAAGCATTGGAGAAATTCTTCGGCTAAAGGACCGAAGTTCTACTTAAATGATCTCGTAAAGACGGGCCAGATTGATCAGCTCCACCGTATTGGAGATCTTTAGCTTATCCAATATACGGGTCTTGTGGGTGCCCACTGTGGACTTATGCAGGCTCAGCGTATTGGCGATCTCCGAAACCGAACTGCCTTTCAGCATTTGAAGCACAACTTCAAACTCCCGGTCGGAAAGATCTTCGAACGGATTATCCTTTAATTTCTTGGTAAGCTCACCCGACAGGATCTCCGCCAGGTTATCGCTTATATATCGCTTTCCGCCCAGCACTTTTTGAATAGCATACTTGATCTCCGACTCCTTCGAATATTTGTTCAGGTAGCCATGCGCACCTATCTTCAAAAACCTTTTAGCAAAAAAAACTTCCTGGTTCATGGTGAAGATGATGATCTTTAAGGAAGGATATTCTTTCAACAGGTAAGTAGTGAGACTGAAAGACTCTGTATGCGGCATATTGATATCCAGTATCAGCAGATCAAAGCTGGCGGATCGCATTTTCTTGATCACAGTCTCTCCGTCTTCGGCTTCATCGATGGTCACATCCCGGATGCTACTATTGATGAGTAGTTTTAGTCCTGCCCGGACAATAGAATGGTCATCTGCGATTAAAATGGTGTGCATGGAGTCTCGGTTTGTATAGGGTTCTTGCACCAAATATAAACGATATAAATTATATTAAATGTCCCGGGAGGCTGAGTTTTATTTTTTTTGTGGCCGGGTGGTGATACCGTGCTTATATTTCCTGACTGCCGCCAGGAGCTTCTTATATTTTGGAATGATCATATGAAGGGAAAGGATGTAGAAACTCACCGACAGAAATATAATGATCAACCACTTATATATGCCGCTGTTATTCATGGATAGCAAGGAGCCTGCCTTTGTCCAGGAAAGAACCTTTTCCAGGATAGCCAGGGAATAAAATCCCGAAAGGATACTTACTACGCCAAAAGAAAGTATGTACTTATCCAGAATGGTCTCGACCTTTTGCAGGAAGGGCATGAGCCGCAGGGCCAGGAGGGCAGGGTAGTCGGCAAAAAGCAGGAGCCTCGTATGGAAATAGATAAAATACCCCAGTACGAAGAAGAGGACTACCTGCCTGTCGAGGTCGCCGCCCCCTGATATATACTGTTCACGCAGCTGGTATAGGTTATATAACAGTAGCAACCCGCCGGCAATGATCCGGAAAAGGATCTTATTCTTCAGGTAAAATGCGTCGGAAAGAGGATTCCTGACCACTATTTTTTCCAGGTCGGACGAAAGTACCGGACGCTCCTCCAGGGAAACCTCAGGAAAGTTGTCCCAGTATTGCTGCAGATTTTTTAGCTCCATATCAGTTTTTCCTTTAGGTAAGGGATAAAGTTCTTTTTAATCCCTTCCTTCGGAACAACATTCCGGGAGGGCAACGGACCCGTCAGATCGGCTATCTCTCCCGGTGACAATTTCTCAAACTCCAGGAAGAGGCGCATCTTGTCGTAGTCGGATATATTGCCCATGCGCTCCCGAAATTGAAGCATATTTCTTTGGTAGTCAGGTGATTTAAACCGAATGCTCCGGTCTACTGCCGGCTCCATTTCCAAGGTGATGGAATGCAGCGCCACCATATTGATGCAGGCTCTCAGCAAGAGTTCCTGTTTACTTTCCCCTCCACGCCGCGAACGAATGCTCTGAGAGGCCGCCGAGATGATGTTGGCGAAAAGACGTTGGTGCTCTTTGTAGTTGTTGGCGAAAAAACGGCAAATGGAATAAACTTTCTTGTGCTGGGTCTTGAGAAGTGATCGCAGGTCCTGGTCCGGGCCTTCCTTTTTTTTCAGGTTATTCATGCGGGTATGGATTTTCTTGTCATAGGTATGGTTGGATCGCGGGGTAAATATTTCAATAAAACAACACTTTCGATAATTGTCAAAATTGTTTCACATACGCAAAAGGACAAGGCCTTCATACCACCAAAAAACAAAATATGTTTTCTTATAGCGTTGTATATATTAAAAGTATAAGATATTTAAGTTAGAGGCACTGGGTTTGTAGTCCAAAAACTACAGGCAATTAAATCTTGTACTATACCAGCGCGGTAGCCTTATTAATAACTTGTCGGCGCAGAAAAAATCAGCTTATATAGATTAGTAGCCTGTATAAGTTCTTTACGTAGGGCGAATAAATTTAAGTCAATGAGTTATGTATCTCTTGAAAATTCAGAATCTTTTCTGAAATGTTTTGAGGTGATGGCAGAAGACAAATCCTGTATTGTTACTGATTCGGTACTTTATTTTTCGGGAAAAAATGGTAAAGGCTTTATGACTGTCGCCGGTGTTTCCACAGGGATCGAGGTCCTGGCCATCAATGCTTCCATGCTTTCCGAAGATCTTACGTTCAGTTTCTTACCTTCCCGCAGCGCATCTTCCTACATCTTATGTTTCGATGATATCAGTGTTCCCGGTAAAATAGAGAGCGATCTCCCGCTGGCATTTACAGGGATTCCCGGTGACAAGCATAACTCTTCCGTATCTATCACGGACGCCAGCTATGGGAAGCTTATCAGCTATCCAAAAGAGAAAACGATCCGGGCGTTGATCGTAAGAGTGCAGAAGTCAAGCATGGGGCATCTCATCGATGATTTCGATGCAGGCGCTATCCAGACCATACTGCAATCTCACAACAACGCCTCTTTTCTAAGCTGGCCCATCACATTCAAATACCGGTTGCTGCTGAATGATTTTATGTCCGATATCATACAGCATCCTTTCAGGGAGCTGTTCACTATCCGCAACGTATCCATCCTTGTGGAATATCTCCTGCAACAGTTCTTCGTGATGGAGAAGCTGGTAAAGGACGGCAATTACCTCAGCACCCAGGATACACATAATCTATCCAAAGTAGAGCAGCACCTTTGTGTACACTATAGGCAGGAATTTCCCGGCATCGAGAAACTGTCACGCATATCTGCCATGAGCCCCACCAGCCTCAAGACAAAGTTCAAGAAATATTATGGCGAGACCTTATTCGGTTATTACCAGAAGAATAAGCTGGAGCATGCCCGTAAGCTGCTGGATAATAAGGTGCCTGTAAAGGTAGTGGCCACGGAGATCGGCTATTCCAACCCCTCGCATTTTACCCTTGCCTTTAAAAAAGAATATGGTTTTTCACCCTGGCATTACCTCAACCCACATTAACCCAAGCTTCGATTGACCCCTAATACTAACCAGGCAATACATGACTATGAAATCCCTAAACACTGCTTTTAATGACCCGGAGGTCGCTCCTCCTCCCCGGTTCACGGAAAAATTACCCGTGGGTCTGGGGATCTCCTGCTGGTCTGCATCTGCCGATCAGCTGGACCTTTCCATTCCCGCTAACGTGGGCAACGGACTGATGCTGACTTTCATTAATTACAAGGGCGATCTGCAGATGGCTTCGGGTGACGGCAACGATGGATTTCAGCAGGCCAGTCCCGGATTAGGCTTGTTGACAAGGGCCGCTCAACCTTTGCTGTTCCGTAGTTTTACCTCTATTCAATTCTCGGCTGTCACGCTATTCATATCCGCTGAATGGGTCGACATCTTTTTGAAAGTAAATCCGAATTTTATCAAGATCGAGCAAGCACTGGAAGGAGAGAGAAGCATTGTCACATGCCGGCTGGGACGCAGGCAGTTAACCCTCTTTTCTTCGATCACCGGCTATGGTCGTCAGGGATCGGATGAAGAGACCTCCGGTCTCCTGGAGGTCCAGAACCACGCGCTCAGCCTGCTGGAGCATTTTCTTTGCAGCAGGCACCGCAATCTCGCCGGAGTAAATGCCTCCACGGGTATTGACAACGAAGATGATCTGAGCCTTATACGTGAAGTGGAATCGTATATCTCGGAATACTACTGCTCCGACACTTTTACCGTCGACAGTATCCTGAAAAAGACCTATACCAGCTATCACAAGCTGAACTTTCTGTTCAAATCGACACATGGTATGACCATCTCGGAGTATATCCGTAATAAAAGGATCGAAAAATCCAGGGAAATGATCGCTGATAATGTCAAATCCATCAGCCAGATAGCCTATGAGATCGGCTATTCCAGCATCAGCAATTATATATTGGCATTTAAAAAGATCTACCGGATAACGCCCGGGAAATATAAAAAGCAAATGGACAACCTCGCATAAAATCCCTTGACCTCCTGTCGACTCATTCACAATGGCCGGGCTCCCTTAAGTCCGGCCTTGTTTTTCACCGAAGAACCTTAAGTTCACTGTCGTTCCCATTCCCTCCCGGCTTTCCACCATCACCTGGCCATTCAGCCGGCGAGTAAGATCGAAGACGAATTTATGGCCCAGCTGGCTGCCGCTCTGTACATGCTCCAGGCTTACCTCCTGCATGAAATACGCTGCCTGTTTCGGGCTCATGCCCCTTCCCGTATCGCTGACGGAGATACAGAGGTCGGCGCCTTCTTCATAAGCCCGTAGAGCAATATTTCCTCCATCCGTATATTTATTGGCATTGTCGACCAGGTTACGGATAATGGTGATCAGGATATGGGGGTCCGACCAGGTTGTGAGCTCCTCTTCTGCTTCATAAGACAGGATATTCCCTTTTTGCTGCACCTGCCCCAGGTAGAAATCATAGATCTCCCGGAGTAATGGCTTCAGGTGGAGGTGCCGGCGGGTAATGTTGAAGTCATCCCGCTGGCTGGTCACCCAAAGCAGGAAATCCTCCGAAAAATTGTAGATATCCTGGGTGCCTTTCTTAATCCAATAGATACGCTCCTTTATTTCTTCGGCCGAATAGTTTGCCTGGTTGTCCAGAAGATCACTTGATATTAAGTTGAGAAAACGCAATGGGCTACGGAGGTCATGGATCACCAGGGAAATGAGCTTTTCCCGGAGATTGCTGCTTTGCAGCAGCGCTTGTGCTGCGTGTTCAGCGCGCGCCAGCGCCTCTTTCCTTCGCGCCCTTAATTTCATCCATATCTGTACCAGCGCGCCCAGTAACACCAAAAGAAACAAGAGGACGGAAACCTCCGGCCATGTGAAAGCCTTTCTAATCATGCCTAACCATAGCTTAAAGATTAAAATAACAGAAATAAAACGATATAGCATGACTGAATGGAAAAAAAACGCGCAGGGGCAGGCGCCCGGCAACGTTGATAATGCCCTCCATAGTGTGATATAAAGGTTTTTTTGTACCCTTTTGTCCTTATGAGGTGCCATTTTTTGCGTGATGAGTATTCCGGGGCAGCATGTGGGGGTACTTTTATAAGGAATTAAAATCTGTACGCTATGGACAAAATCTACACTCGCTTTTGTTCCTCCTTCGCGCATGCTGTTTTATCAGGCCGGCTGGCAAACTGGTAATAGATATATTGGTTTCTCACAGTCCCCCATTTTACTATTTAAACCTCTTATCTATGCCCGTATTCGACTTTACTATCAATATCGTCGTCCTATTCATATTGATGGCGCTCGCTGCATTGACCGGGTTTGCCCTGCGCAGCAGACAGCTTGCCAAAAAGAACAGACAGATCGCATCCCTGGAAAAGGAAGTGGTCGTGGTCAGCGCAGAGATACTCCAGGTACAAAAAGAGTATTGCGAAATGGAGCTGAAACTAAAGGACATGAACATACCCGTAATCTCTATCAGACAGGCCGCAAAGGAAGAACCTCCCAAAAAGGATGGCAGAACGGCATGATGAAGATCAAGAAAATTGCTGGTTGTCCTATAGCGTAACCTGTTTTAGAATTATAAGCATAGAGACGTATTATATTTTGTTTTTTTTAATGTCGAGATATTCAATGAATGCCATTGTACTAAACCCTACATTTTCATAGATATTGGTATTATTGAAATTTCTCAACTAACCAATAAACCTGGGAAAATGCCATTGCCATTATCCTTGAAAGGCAAGCTGATTGCCTTTATTGCCACAGCAGTTCTGCTGACGACCGTTGCTAAAGCCGATAGCCGTAATTTTTTGCATTCTTCCCCCGGAAACAGTCATATTTCCGGGATTTATGCGTTATATATTGATAAGGACACCGGGTGGCTCAGTCCGGCCGATGATGGGATCTCTTCGAAGTATGTCCGGAAAGAAAGGAACAGCGATCTGTCGATCGTAGTCCCCAATCCCCACGGAAGATACAGGATCCGGTTCTTCGACGGCCAGGATCGACTACTGTTCGAGATAAGGCAGATCCGCGACTCCTTATTGATTGTTGAAAAAGTTAATTTCCGTCACGCAGGTCTTTTTCAGTACGAGCTGTATAAGGACAATGCACTGGTGGAGAGGAACACATTCATGATTAAATCCAACCCTTGAAAATGAAACAAAAGAGAAAGAACTAACGCTAACATCCTATTCAACTAAAATCCAAATTCCCATGCGAATCCTGACCAGCCTGCTATGCAAGGTCACCCTATCATCCATGATCATCACTGCACCATCGATCACCGGCAGCAGCAAGGATGACGGCGCCGAAAAGCCGCACGACAAAGACCTGATGCAACCCTATTATTCTTCCGCAGTTATTAAAAAATTTGTTAACTATACGTCGTTGACCGCCTCTCCCATTTATTCGGAGAAAGGCGAAACGACCGCCCGCCTGGCAGACGTCCAGCGTATCCATCTGGCCACATCCGTCAACCTCACCAGGGTTGCTGTCTCAGCAAAGGTCCGTGTACAGGCCTCCGCAGGCAGCAGGATGATCGCATTGGCCACTGCCGCGGTCAGGGCGAATGCAGCCGCCAACGCCAAAGCCGCCGAGCTGAAGATGGTGATCAACGAGGCCGCGTTCATGTATAACTATATGGACCTTGAAAACAGCGACCTGAACGAACAGGCCTTCGAATACGCCTGGCGCGGTTACCACAATCTGTTGAAGAAAGGACTTGTCCGAAAGAAGAATGTACTCACGATCTGTGACTTCAGCCAGCCTTCCTACAGCAAGCGCCTGTATGTCATCGACGTCCGTCACAAAAAATTGCTGTACCAGACCTATGTGGCGCACGGACAAAACTCCGGTGGAGATTATGCTACCTCTTTCTCCAACGACCCCGAGTCATTTAAGAGCAGCCTGGGTTTTTATCTCACCAATAAGACCTACCGGGGACGCAACGGCCTTTCCCTTCGGATCAACGGCATTGACACGGGTTACAATGATATGGCTTCCAAGAGGAACATCGTCCTGCACGGATCCAATTACGTGAACCCGCAATATATGAGCGATTTCGGAACCATCGGCACCAGTCTCGGTTGTCCTGCCATGCCTACCGGCGTTAGCAAACACATCATCCGTGCAGTGAAGAATGGCAGCTGCCTTTTCATTTATCACCCGACTCCAAAATACCTCGAGGAATCGGTTGTCATAAACAGGTATTGACTATCAACCCCTATCCCCTATAGCCCCGGGCTGGTCGAAAGACCAGCCCTTTTTTTTGCATCCTGCGACGTACGGACATCCCATTTTGGCACTTACTTAGGGACAATAAGGGTCTTTTCGACTAACCATTTCGGAGTTGATAGGTGGATATATCTAATTTCCTCTAAGAGTTTAAAAAATTTTTACGTCATTTGATTAGCGATATATTTAATTTTATCAGGCATCATACGTTATCCGGCACTCCCCATGAATACGTTGCCGTTGCTAACTTATCCAGATCAATTGTGTAAACCCTCTTATGAACGATAATAACAAAAATCCTTTCGACGGGAATTTATGTCAGCCCCTCGACCCCGATGCAGCCTATGGGGTGGTCTGTACAAAACAATTTCCCCGGGAAGGCATCACGCTCTCCCTTAGACCGCTGTCCCTTACCGCCGACGATACCCTCCTGAGGGAATTTGCCATCCTCGAACTGCCGGAAAGAAAAGAGCTGGCGGAGGTGCTGTACCGCACAAAAAAAGAAGAATTAGGACTACTCACTATCTCCGACCTCGGGCAATCTTTTATAGGCTTTATCGATGACCAGCCGGCCTTCCTGGTGTCGATCTATCGCATGCAGCAAAACAATCTGGGCCGGTGTTATCCCTCCCTTCCCGGCGATTACAGGATCCACCTGGAACGCCTATCCCTGGTAGGTGGACGAGATGCGGAAACCTTTGCCCTCGCCGTCTGGCAGGCTTGTCCTGCCTGGTTCTTTTCCTTCCCCGAAGTCAAAAGGCTGATCACCGCGCTCGATATCGAACGTCCCTCGGAAAAGCAATACTGCCGTGCCGTTGGTTTCAGACCGCTGGCCAGGACGGGCGGCGGACCGGATTGGGAAGAATTGTACGTCTACTCCGGGCAGGAACTAAAGGTTGATGGATGATGTAAGCTCGGGCGGCACCGGCAGCAGGATCTGCACTCTTGTGCCCTTGTTCTTCTCGCTCTGAATGAACAGGCTGCCCCGGATGATCTTCAGGAGGTCTTTTATGATCAGGTAACCCAGCCCATTGCCTTTGCGCCGGTCGACATTGGCGGAGGAAATGATGAAATGATCCGCCATGATGTTGTTGATCTGCTCCTGCGTCATACCTACACCTGTATCTTCAATGATCAGCGTTATCCCCTCCGGCGCCGTCTCGCTGCTGACGACAATATGCCCTTCCGATGAAAAGTTGATCCCATTCAGCACCAGGTTGTACAATACGATCTTTACAGGCTCGATGAACTGGTAGATCTGGAGATCCTCTTCCACCTGGTTGATCAGCCGTATCTGCTTCTGCTTGGCCATGGAATTGAAAAGACTGAAGAGCTGCTGCACCAGGGCATGCAGGTGGAAGCTTTCCTTCACCAGCCTCCTGTCCTCATTCCGGTATTTTATCCAGTTGAGGATGTTGGTGGACAGGAGCTCCAGCTCCTTGGAAGTATTCATTATCTCTGTAATGGTCTCCCTTTGCAATGCTTCCGGCAGCTCGCTTTTCTTCTCGATAAGGCTCTTGCCGGCCAGGTGGAGGAATTTCAATGGCGTCACCAGGTCATGGCTGATGATGGAGATCAGCCTTGTTTTGATCTGATCCGTCTTTTCCAGTTCCTCGTTCTTTTGCTTCAGCTCTCCTGTCTTGGCTGCGACCTGCAGCTCCAGCCGGTGCTGTCTTACCTGGAACTGATGGGTACGCGCCCGGACGATCCATACCACCAGCGCCGTTAGGCAACAAAGGCCCAGGAACCAGGTCAGGGGCTGCTGATACCAGTGCGACTCGATGCGGAAAGAGGATTCTGTCATGGCATAGTTGTTCCTTCCAAAGCCGTTGAGCTTCCTTAATTTCAGCACGTAATCACCCGGGGGAAGATTACCGAAGGACAACGTGGGGTTCTTCTGGAATTCCAGTGGCTGCCAGCCCTTGGAATAGGGTTCCAGCTTATATTCGATGTAGATGTTCTCTTTATTCACCCAGGCAGGGAATCCTAAGGAGAAGGAGATATCACGGGTGGTGGAGGGTAGATTGGGCCTCAGTAAGGAAGCCATGTTCAATTGCCTGCCGTCCGCCAGGAATGCATCGACAAAAATGTCCCCTTCCGGCAGCTGGGTCAATGCGCTGTTGGGGTCTACCCAAACCAGCCCATCCATGGAAGGAAAGGACACCGTCGTGTCATTCAACACCAGCGCACAGGGGGTGCATCCTCCATTCAGCTCCGTGATGTCCATACCGTCATTCCTTCCGTAATAATGATAATACACCCTGGCGTCACCATTATCAAAAGCATTCATCATGTCAGAAGGTCTGGCCCGGAACAGGCCTTTATTGCAGCTGATCCAGCAGAACCCCAGCTTGTCGGGGATAAAACAATGTGCATACTGGAGGTAATTGTTCTTGTCGACCGGGATAGGTTTCAGTACGCCATCCTTCCAGATAAAGATACCTTTTCCGTAGGTGCCGATGAACAGGTGATCCTTATACTTCCATAAGGCGCGGACACAGGTGCCGGGAGAATGGAACAAAGTGTCCAGCCGGCGGGTGTGCGTATCAAATGTGAAAAGACCGTTGCAGCATCCAATGGCCAGCAGTCCGGGACTGATCTCGAGCATGGCGAAAGGAACATTGCTGTTGACGTCGGCCTGTGGATACCGCTGCAGGTATTCCACGCTGTTCGTCCTCAAAATGCCGAGGCCGATGGCGTTGGCAATATAAAGACCGCTGTCGCTTCGGACAAAGCCGTCGGTGATCGATCCCTTCCCGGCATAGATCGTATGTGTTTTGCCCGTGCGATACGCATAGGAATAAATACTGTCTCCATAGCTATACCACAGGACGCTGTCGACGTCTGTATAAAGGAAATTATTGAAGGAAGTCCCGATTGGCCGGAAGGAGGGTGGGGTAGGCCTTCCTCCCAGGATATCCCCATGGCTGGTGAGAATGGCCCCGCCGGGCAGACCCAGCTGGCTGTAGGTAGAGGTCACCTTATCACTGGAAGGCTTCTCCACTTTCACAGGACGAACCCTGTTCTTCCGGATAATAATGAGGCCCTTGGAATTGGTGCCCAGGAAAAAGACGCCATTCTTTTCATTGTACCCGGCGTAGGACAATAGTCCATTGGTAGGCACCGCCTCACAAATGGGATGACACACCATCCGGCGGTCTTCATAAGACAGGAGCCAGGCTCGCTCACCCGCGATGAGGATGGGATGCGGCATGCTGCTTTCCCAGAAGAGCTGCCAGGTTTCTTTCGCAGGGGGAGGGCTTCCCCTGAATAAAAATGGCACCGGCTCGGGCTTCCGGTCGGATCTTTCCATATCCAGCCGTTGAAAGCCCTGCCGGAAATTGTAAACGAACAGCTGTCCTCCCAGGTAAAATACCTTGGAACCGGGCTCAACGCTCATCATGGGGACAGGCTCTTTTTTACCCTCCCGGTAATCATACAGCGTGTCTTTACGGAACAGGATGATACGGGTTTCGCTCACGGGGATCAGCATTTCTTCCCTGAAGTTGAAGCCGAAATGAGGCGCCGGCTGCTCGGAGGATTGCCGGAACATTTTCCCCGATGCCGCCAGCCCGATCAGCCGGAAGGCAGAAGGACGGGCGTCCAGCCGCACCTGGCCCAGGAACTGCAGCTTGTTTTGCATGACAAAGAAGATATTCCCTGCCTCATCTGAAGTATAGATCCTTCCTGCCTGGTTCTTAAAAAGGAACAACATCCGGTCGGAAGTGAATTCGGGGGTGTTGGCCTTGGAGAATGTGAGGAAATCCGCACCATTGTAGCGTGTAACACCCGCCTCTGTGGCAATCCAGAGAAAACCAGTGGTTTCATCCCACTGCAATCCCTTGATCCCGTTGGACGGCAATCCGTTGTCAGTGGTAAAACGCTCCACCCGGTAGTTTTCCTGGGCCGGCGCGATCAACCATTTCCCCAAAAAGAAAAGGAGCAGCAGGTGGCGAAATGACATAGTACTGGGCTTTTCCCGCCGCCAAGATACAGCTTAATAATTTACATTATATAAAGTGGCTAATTCGATCAGCTCTTTTAGGTTACTGGTCTGTGTCTTCTCGAAGATCCTGTTCTTCACGGTACTGACGGTGTTCATCCTTACATTCAGGGTCTCAGAGATCTCTTTTGTGCCCAGCCCCTTCAGCACATAGTGCAGGATCTCCAGTTCCCGTGGCGCCAACGCCGAAAAGGGATTATTGGGATATTTCATTGGGCCCTGGTCCCGCAAAGGCTGTTCATTCTGAAGGAATCTTTGCAGGAGCCGGATCGTCTCCTCCTCCGGCGTCGTTTTGGGAAGATAATGATCGATGCCATACTGTTTGAGTGCCTTTCCGTATACTTCCGCCGGCTGCATAGAAAATACCATGACCCGCAGTTCAGGGTATACCCGCCGGACGTTCGGCAGGATCTCCAGCGTACTGCCGTCCGCTAAAATAATGTCCAGGATCAGATGGCTGTATTTTTTCCTGCTCAGCTCTTTCATGAGCTCGTTACAGCTTACCACCTCACTCACATCCGTAAAGTTGAAATGTAGTTGCAGGAGCAGCTTCAGGCCTTTCCGGATCATGCTGTGATCGTCTGCCAATAATATTTGTGGTTGCATAGTCAGCGTTGAATATCTCCGGATAAGGGTTTACATGTAAACGTGCGCCCTACGCTAAATTCAGCAATAAAAAAGAATGGTCTGTAGAATTAATTCTACTATCTGTTACTGGAAAGCTATTAAGTTTGTTCGTCGGTTATGGATCGTTTCAGATCCGATGTCGTTAAGCCAATCAACCTGTGTCCTTCAATATTCAGGTGCTTCATCTGGCCCGCGAAGTACATGATACGAAGTGTTAGGCCATTATCATTGTAATAATTTAAATTTTTACTATGTCTGGTTTCAGATTGAGACTCAACAGGTTAAGAAATATTCCATACGCCTCATCCATCCAGGAGTCATTACCTTTCGAAAGCTGTTTTGAAGTGGAATACCTCTTTTCCGGAAAGTGGAGCTGGGTGATGGTCAAACCGATAGTCATCAATACCGTGGTGATCTTCCTTGTGAACTTTCTCGAAAGCTATGATGAGCCTATGGCCCTCGTCTACAACAAAAAAGACGTCTGGTCGGACATCGAAAAAGAGTCTTCCGGCCTGACGGAAGCCATTGGCGCCGCCATCGAACAGTATTATTCCACCCGTTATTTACCTTGGTCCAACAGTCAGAAAGATGGTCAACCCGATGGGGTTTGGGATAGCCACTTATTAAATTGATCTATTTTAAGCAATGCACGATGACTGATCAGGAAGACTCTCCCGAGGTGTTCAAAGCGCTCTTTTTTCAATATTACCCTACTTTTTTTTCTTTCGCTCTCTCATTGGTGGATGACAAGGCCTCTGCCCAGCAGCTGACCATGGAGGCGCTGTCCATTCTTTGGATCAAAAGGAGCGACCTCATCGGTGATGTCAACAACAGGGCATTCTTATACAGCACGATTCGCAACAATGCGCTGAATTATCTGAAGCATTTACAGCGGGAGCCTGATGCAGGAGCTTATACGCCTGATAAAAAGATGGATACGCTGCTGCCGGAGGAGGTCCTGCAGGAGATAAAGGATTATGTTGCCAGGGAGAAATGACGCTGCCTGACCGGACGCTCCTTTGTAATGAACCACAGGGCCAGCAATACACCATAGCTGCCGCCTCTTTCCACCCATTCGAAGAGCTCATAATGCGGGTAGAAAAGCTCCGTCCCCATCTTCCAGAGAATGAGGAAGAAGAGGAGGCCCCTTAAAGGCCGGACAAGCAGCGAGGTTGCCGCCACCACTTCAAAAACACCCGCCCATAGCGCTACTGTCTGCGGGCTGCCGAATCCCAGGTGGGTATATTGATCGATCAATCCCTTCTTCTCTATTATATTGAGCCATCCGTGTCCCATCAATAGCAGAAAGCCTGCTATCCGCAGGCAAAGGCCCGTCAGGTGCAGGTTGTGCCCTTCATCCGGCATTACTCTTTTCCACCATCCCTTACCCCCGGACAACAGCAGAAAGGCCAGCGGTGCGCCAAAATTACCTCCACGCTCGAGCAGCTCCGCAAAAGGCTCTCCCGACAGCGGCCGAAGCGTCGCCGTCACCAGCCCCCAGACCAACAGCCAGCCTGCAATGGCCCTCATGGGATACACCAGCATCATGACGCCCAGCATGATGTCCACTGCGCCCACCAGGGGCATAAGCCGATAAGCCATTTCCCGGCCAATGCCGAAAACAGCAAAATAATGGGTCCAGATCTCTTTGGTGACAATGCCGAACGCCCCATGCCCGATAAAGCACATCGCTATGGCAATACGCAGGGTGAAATGTATTTTTTGTTCAGCAGTTAAGGAGGACATAATTTTAAGACCTCATAAAGGTACAAAAAAAGGCGGGTGCCGGATGTATCCATCAGCGGGGACAATTCCGGCGCAGCAAATAATACAGGTTACAATTTGTAAAAAAATGCCAGCCCTGAGGCAGGGCCTGCATAAGGGATGAGGCTGATCTTCTTATTCTTTATCAGCTTGCACTTGTGCAGCCTGGGCACCAGCAGTCCGGACAAGGTGCCTACAGCCGTTCCCACGAGGATATCCGAAGGAAAATGCTCTCCCGCTTTATGCCGCATATAGGCTGTGGCGGCTGTTGCGACGCCGGCGGCGCCATACATGACCCATTTCAGATGGGAATCCGGGTGATAGTCGGCAAAGACCTGGGCCATAAAGAAGGTAGAGGTCGCAACCAAGGCTACATGGCCCGCAAAAAAAGCATTCCGGGAATTGCTGGCCTGACGTACATCCATGGGACTTCTTGTATCATAGACCAGGGGACGAAGCCGGGGAAAATAGTGTGCGGCAGACCCATATAGCGCTCCTGTTATGGACATCGCCTGCGTATAAAGGAAAATAAGCTCCAAATAATCCTTTCTCATCTTTCTGTCGAAAAACATAAAGATAGGAGGGTAGGGCACGGCAGCATAAAAGGGGTAGTAGCTTGCATTGTCCACACTTTTATTAAATGGCCGGATGGCCCACCGGTCGAACCAGTTGACGTCATCCTTTGTCAGGCTGGACAGCTTTTCCGCACTGGTGTTCTCTTTCTTGCTGATCTGGGCAAAGCTGTAGACCGTCCAGCCTGCCATCGCTGCTGTAAGGGGAATGTCTACCTGTTTTTTGATCGTATAGGGCCTTTGAAGACCATTGCTTTGCAGTCCAGCGGTATCGGCAGTTTGTCCGAAAGCGTTCGTTATAACGAAACAAGAGAATGTGATGGCAGATAATAATTTTGGCATGGTACAAAAATATTAAATAAATTATAATCCCGTAAACCGGGACTTGCATTCCACTTCATTTCAGCTGATTTTGACAAGAGAAGTGATGATATGGCCACCAAATGGTAGTATTTTCGCTAAAAAAAGGATGAAGCCGCTGTTCGTTTTATTGGGTGCTTTTTTCATCGTTTTCATCCTCCTTCGGCTGACTAACGGATGGTGGGATTACCGGCTGTCGGCAAGGATCGCCATGGCCGCGATGCTGCTGTTCACGGCAATGGCGCATTTCGCTTTCACCAGGGGAATGGAAATGATGCTGCCCGATTTTGTACCTTTTAAAAGAACTATGGTGTATATCACTGGTATCGCGGAACTGACAGGCGCCGCCGGTCTGCTGCTCAACGCATGGTTTGCCCTGGCCGGCCTGATGCTGATCCTGCTTTTCATGATAATGCTGCCAGCCAATATTCATGCCGCACTGAAGTGCATCAACTATGAGAAAGGGACGCTGGATGGAAAGGGACCGGGCTACCTCTGGTTCAGGGTGCCGCTCCAATTCTTCTTTATCGCCTGGATCTATTTTTTGATCCTGTATTAACCCTCTATCGGATCAGCATGACGGAGCCTTTCCTGTATGCCACTCCGCAGGGCGTGACAGCCCTGATCTGATAGAAATAAGCACCCGGAGGCTGAGGCTTTCCTTTAAAATTGCCGTCCCAACAGTCATCCAGCGTCCTGGAAATAAACACACGTTCTCCCCAGCGATTGAAAACCTCCATTTCCAGGGTTATCAGCCTCCCCCAGTATTTTAAACGGAAACAATCATTGTTGCCGTCATTATTGGGGGTAAAGGCCGAAGGGACAGGATATTTACTTATGTCGGAAGTAAAATCTGTATTTACCGTGATGGAATCTTTTGCAGAACATCCATTTGTACCTGTGACAGTCACATAGAATTTTGTTGGAACTAGGGGGCGGACTACAGGATCGGAAGATGTAAGGCCGGAGATCTCCGGGGCAGCATTCCATAAATATTTGTAGCCTCCGCTGGCATGCAGCGTCGCTTCCCCCAGCGTACAATTGATATCGTTGGACTTTGTGACGGAGGTCACCGGCAGTGGCCGCACGGTCACATGACGCTGCAGGGTACTGGCCACCTGGCAGATGGTATCGGTGATCTTCACCTCGAAATCCTCATTTGCATCCAGCCATGCCACTAATCGGGGATTATCACCCGGGATCGGCCCCGCGCCGGAAGACCAGGCATACAGATCGCCGCCTGAGGCCACAAGCAGGATGGAATCGTTCTTGCAGACGGTGGGGAACCTGGGCATCAGTGCAAAGGTTGGAAGGTAGTGTATCTGTACTGCGATGGAGTCTGTCTTGCTGCAGCCATTACCGCCTTTCACCTGCACATAATATTTAGTGGATTGGGCAGGAGCTACGGAAATCGCAGGGGCCACAGTTTGTACAAGACCATCCGAAGAGGTCCAGGTATTAACGATGCCGCCCGATGCTGATAGAATCACTGACTTTCCTTCGCAGATCGTCGTGTCTCCACTCCTTACGATAGTTGGCAACGGCAGAAATGTCACCTGTATGGAGGCGCTGGCCTGACAGCCCTGGGGATTGGAGGCCGTCACCGTATAGGTTGCCGGCGCTTGCGGAGTGGCTATAGGGTTGGCAATGGATGCATCAGAAAGGTCTGCTCCTCCGGTCCAGCTATATTGGGTGACATGATTGCCGCCGGCTGACAGAGGTATGGGACTGCCGGGACATACCGATGTGTCCGGCTTAGCTGTCGCGGTTATGCTGCAGAGCGCGGACGATAAGACAAAATAGTCCTCCACCTCGCCGTCCCGGGCATTTCCTGTAGCTGCCTGGCTCTCCTGTTGATTGGAGGACAGCCTGAACCTGAACCCGTATCCTGAGGCGCTTCCCACAGGTAGAAAGTTGGGCAGCCCTGTCCAGGTGAGGGCAGCGGAAGCTGCATTGTTGGGAACGACGGCTGTCACTGATTCTCCCTGATCGAATTGCCCGTTGCGGTTGTAATCAAACCATCCTGTCAGGTAAGCATCGCTCCCGGTGGCGTTGCCAAGGGTGACATTTACCGAATAGGACCCACTGTTGTCGTAAGCCGGAAAGGCCGCCACACCGTCTTCGTCGGCCCCAACGAGATTGTCATCAGCAGATTGCAAGGGATCCGGGTCACCAGCTACGGAGCCTATCCTCAGGTCCTGTGACTGGCTGGTGGCAGGCAGGGGGGGCAGGTAGTTACAGCTGTTAGCAGTGGTATATAATAGCTCGTGCGCTGCTGTACCGTACGAGGCCGGAAGATCCCCGCGGTCGACAGATTCCAAAATGCCAAAAGCCAGCGCCATACCGCCCGTGGTGGTGCCGTGATCCACAGTTATATCCAGTATCAAGGGGGTTGTTCCCGGACTTCGGGTGGCGATGATAGGGTTCTGGCCTATTTGCGCACCGGTACCGATACTGCCATGGGTATCCAGGATGGCTGCCGTCTGCGTGCCACATCCCGTCACCGGATCGGTGACCTGCCCGGAATTCCGAAAGAGCTCAACAATCGACCAGGCGCCGCCGTTCGTTTGCAAGGTGCTGATCTCGCTCAGTTCGCTGGCCTCGGCGTCGGCGGCCACCAGGGAGAAGTTGACAGGGTTGCTGCCCTTCTTAACGGTGACGGCCATCTTAAAATGGCTGCTGCCGGAAATAGTCCCGGAGGCTGCATCATATAATGCGGGTTGGAGGCTGGCATCTGAAAAATCGTATAACAGATGTAAAAGTGCGCCCGACCAGGTGTTCATGACATAAGGGAAGAGGTGGTTGGAGGTCACGTCGGAAAAGGTCACGGTAATGGTCAATCCGTTATTGGTCTGGATAGTCCGTGTGGCGTCATTCGATATAGTAAAACCTGCCCAGTTCAACCACCAGATCTGGTTCTTCAGGCCGCCCGTCCCAAGGTCGGCATATTGGGCTTTCGGGGAATGACAAATACATAAAGATAGGCTTAGGAGAAGGAGGAGGGGTTTCATAATTCTGCCCCCAAAATAATATAATTATCTCACTTACGCTAAACATCCGCCAATTCCCAGGCGCTCTGCCAGGCGCCTTTCTCCTCAGCGTATTGGATGAGCCCCACATAAAAAGCGGACTGGGAGAGCGTAGCGCTGTCACCGATGACCACCAGTTTTTTACGCGCCCTTGTCATGGCCACATTCATCCGGCGGATGTCCGAAAGGAAGCCGATCTTGCTGTCGGCGTTGCTTCGGGTCATGCTGATATAAACGACATCCCGCTCCTGGCCCTGGAAGCTGTCGATGGTGTTGACAGCGATCCTGTCCCCATAGACCTTCAGAAGGGGGGAATGCTGCAGCTGCTCCTTCAGCAGCTCCACCTGCTGACGGTAAGGCGAAATAACGGCAACGCGAGGCAGATCGGCGGACGGCGCATGTGTCTGCAGCTCACCGGTGAATTGCGCCAGATGCCTGAAAAGAAAAACGGCTTCTTCGGGATTGCTGGTGCTGACGCCTTCTGTCTTTTCCTCGTAGCCGCAACCGGCCGTGTCCACGAATACAAAAGGCCTGTCGCCGGCAAAGAGTTTGTGCTCGGCTACGGAAGCGTGGGCTCTTAATCTTTGTTCATAGAACACCGCTGCGGAATAGCCCATGATCGTTGTATGCATGCGGTACTGTTCTTCCAGCAGGATCACTGCTTCGGGATGCCGCACAACACATTTTTCCATCAGTGTTATACTTAGTCCTTTGCGGCCCGCCTCTGCAGACTTAACGGTAGGAGGGAGTTGACAATGGTCCCCCGCCAGCACCAGTTTTTCTGCTTTCAGAATGGGTATCCAGGAGGCCGGTTCCAACGCCTGTCCTGCCTCGTCGATGACGATAGTGCGGAATGAGAGGTGGCGCACCGTGTAATGGTTGGCTCCTACCAGTGTGGCCGTGATCACCTGGGCCTTGGTAAACAGGTCGTCCAGGATATATTGCTCCGTGCGTTCTACCTCTTTCATGATATTGCGGGCCTCGTTGAAGAGCGCCTTGCGCTGTTCTCTTTCCGCCTGCCCGAAATTTCGTTTGTATTTATGGGCCATATCCCTGAACGCGGATGCCTGTTTCTTCATTTTCTTCACCTCTTTCATGGAGGCATGCTCCGCCATCCTGCTGTCAAGGGTCAATGACATCAGCCTTTCCGATACCCGGGCCGGGTTGCCGACGCGCAGCACATTCAGCCCTTCATCCGATAGTTTCTCGCTCAGCAGGTCCACCGCCGTGTTGCTGGGCGCTGTCACAAGGACTGGCCCGCCTTCCCGTCCGATGATCGCCTTGATCGCCTGCACCAGCGTAGTGGTCTTGCCGGTGCCGGGAGGACCGTGGACAATGGCAAGCTCGTTTGCCGAAAGGATCTTGTTCACTGCCGCCTGCTGGGATGGGTTGAGGCTGTTCGATATCGCAGTATTTTTTTCTGCGATATGAAAGGTCGGTGATTGCCCCCCCGTGAGTATGCCGATCAGCCGCCCTTTCGCCGTCTTTTCATCCAGGGTGGGCGCCAGCCGGAGAGCGTTGAACATCTCCGTGTAGCTGTTGTCGTCGAAAAGCAGGTCTACACCTAATTTCCCGTCACGCGTCCAGTCGGGCAGCTCGTCGACCCGCAGGGAGAGCCTGAGCGTATTTCCTCCCTGAAAGGTCACCACTCCTTCTATGCGGTGGTTACCCGCATCATGCTGGGAAAACAAGGCTACGGAAGCTCCAAAACGAAATTGGTGCAGGACGTCCTGGTGACTGGGGCGTTCCACCTCCACGGTGAGGTAATCTCCCCGGCCGATCTCCGTATCCTTTATGACGATGGGATACCAGCTTAGTCCCGCCGCCCGGCGTTCTGCGACGGACGACCGCTCGGTCAGCTCCCGGTAAGCCTGTTTATCCTCTGCCTGCTCCATCTTCAGCAGCTCCGCCAATTGCTTAAAATAATCCATCCGGCAAATATACTTACCCCTCAGGATATTAAATGGCGGTTAAATGCTATAGACGGCGATCGTATATTTGTCTAAATGTTTGAGATGTCGGGGACAAGCTGGATGTTTTTATCCGTTGTCTTACCTAAATTTGTTCTCATGATATCTAGGATCCTTACTTTCGTCCTTTGCCTGATAGCCGCAGGAAGCTATGCGCAGCGCAGCGCCGCGGATATCGTGCCAACCAGTATGGGGCCGCTGACCATCCAACCCGTCATGCATGCCAGCCTGGTGCTGTCACTGAAAGACCTTGTCATTTATGCCGACCCTTCCGGCGGCGCGGCAAAATTCAAAGACCTGCCGGCGCCCGACATGATCCTGATCACGGACATCCATGGCGATCATTTCGATTCCAGCACCCTTGCCGCTGTCAGAACGGAAAGGACGATCCTGGTCGTACCACAGGTCGTCGCCGACAAACTGACGGCGTATGACAAAAGCAAGCTGGTGATCTTAAAGAACGGCGATCATGTCAAACAGTCCGGTGTCGGCATTTCCGCCCTGCCCATGTACAATCTTCCGGAAAGCCCCACTGCCAGGCATACCAAGGGCAGAGGTAACGGGTATGTATTAGATATTGGAGGAAAGAAGATCTATCTTTCCGGCGATACGCAAGGTATTCCCGAAATGCGGGCACTGGAGAATATCGATATTGCCTTTGTTTGTATGAACCTGCCCTACACAATGGACGTCAACGAGGCAGCGGATGCCGTGCTGGCATTTCAGCCGAAGATCGTTTATCCTTATCACTACAGGGGCCAGGACACCAATCAATTCAAGAAACTGGTGGATGCGGGCAATAAGGGGATCGAAGTTCGTTTGCGGGAATGGTATCCGGCGAATTTGTAATGTGTTTTATTTTTCCTGTAATGCCACGTTCCTGCCCTCCCGATTGTCAGAACAGGGTCACCTATTTCTACACCCTTTTTTAAAATCGACTGACTATGAAGCTTTCAAAGTCACTGCTTAGCGCAGTTATGATCGGCATCGCTGTGCATGCAGCCACTTCCTGTAAGAAAGATAAGCCTTCCCCGGACAAGGCGAAACAGGAAGCTGAAAAGAAAAGCAAGGAAAAGACCCCTCTCCCCGATATTTGCCCTGCCTGCGGTATGGGCTGAAAATGGTGCCTTATTAAAGTGTCAATGCAATGAAACAGGGAACGCCGCTGATATGCTCTTCCGTTGCCTGCAACCTCGACGCAGATATGCTGGCGGCTTGCCTTCCGTTACTAAAAGAATCAAGGATCGATGCTTTAGAGTGGTCTTTTGATGCACTGTACCGGGAAAAGGAGATACCTGGCTGGTTCCGGGATCTGTTGACTGCTTTTGGGAATGAGCACAGGTTGATCGGTCATGGGATCTTCTTTTCCCTTTTTTCAGGTCGCTGGCTGGAAGGACAGCAGGAATGGCTGCAACAGTTACGGCGGGTGTGCAGGGACTTCACATTCAGCCATATCACGGAACATTTCGGATTTATGACAGGAAGGGATTTTCACCATGGCGCCCCGCTGGGGATCCCCTATACACCCACCACACTGAGGATCGGAAGGGACAGGCTGAAAAGGATCTACGACGCTTGCAGATGTCCGGTAGGGCTGGAGAACCTTGCTTTCTCCACTTCGATAGAAGAGGTGAAAAGACATGGCGTATTCCTGGAGCAGCTGTTGGAGCCGGTGAACGGCTTTATCATCCTCGACCTCCACAATTTATATTGTCAGTTGCATAATTTTGGAATGGCATTTGATGAGCTTATCGCTTTATATCCGTTACATCGTGTCCGGGAGATCCATATCTCCGGTGGGAGCTGGGACGACTCACTTGCTGACCCGGGACGCACTGTAAGAAGAGATACGCATGATCATTCAGTACCATCAGAAGTTTTCCGTCTGCTGGAAAACGCCCTTGGGCGTTGTCCGCACATTAAGTATGTTGTGTTGGAGCAGCTGGGCGTAGGATTGCAGACAGCAGCCGCCAGGAAAACTTTTTACGATGACTTTCTGAAAATGCAAAATATTATACAAAGGGATCACCGGCAGCAGACAACAGCCGGCTTTGTAAACACATTCCTTCCAGGATCAATATTGCTGCCGGAAACCAGGGTGGAGGACGAGACCCTATATCAACAACAGCTGGAGCTCTCCCGCATACTGGAGTCTGCCGCTACGCATAAAGAGGCTATTCATGCATTACGGCAAAGTTCGCTTGCTCATTCCTCCTGGCAGATAGAATCCTGGGAACCCTATATGGTCGAAGCAGCAATAAAAATAGCGCAGAAGTGGAAGCTCAGTTCAGCAAATTCTTAATGGAAACATGCAGCTGCTGCTTTGTGAACGGTTTTGCCAGGAAATAATCCGCACCTATTTCCAGGGCGGCGTCCTCGGCTTCAGGATCGACACCCGAGATCATGATGATCTTGACGTCAGGTATGCATTTTTTGATATAGCCGATAAAGTCCACACCCAATCCATCCGGCAGCCGATTGTCCAGGAGGATCAACGCCGGGGATTCTTTTTCCAGGAATTGCCTGGCAGCAGATAATGTCTTGACGTGGTTGACCACTAATCCCTGGTCATCCAGGATCAGGCTTAATAACAGGCACATTTCACCCTCGTCCTCGATCACTAGGACCTTATGCTGGCTTTGGTTGGAACTGGTTGGCATTTTTATTTTTTGAAGTGGTGTAAAATCCTAAACACAACTACTGTGCTAAATTTCAGGCCGTTCACGGTGGCGGAGCCCTGCCGGCATTGGGGAAAAAAGTAGGCAGTCCTGTGTATCCGTGTCCACAATAAAAACATAATTTCACGCCATGACAGGCATTCACGCGCAGTTGATCTCCCTTACTTCTTATGGCAACGCATTCCTTCAGGCAGGTGAGTTCACCGATGATTATTACCCGGGGCATTCCTCCTTCCGGTCTTGCAATACCGTCGATTTCAAGATCCTCAGGAAGAGCCTTTTTTCCTCTGCCCCCAAAGAGGTACTCATCGCAAAGGACCCTAACGATTGGTTCCGGCTCTTAAAAAAAGACGGCTGTAAAAAGATCAGGCTCTTTTATCACAGTGCAGAGAACCAACCGTCGACAGAAGAGTATAAGCTCGCCGGCATGGTCGGCGGCGGCGGCACCTGGATGATCGAGACCATCTACCGCCGTCATTCAAATTATTGGTTCAACCGCTGGGCAGTGACGGACAAAGATAATTCCGAAGGAAACATATGGTCCGTGTCCTATGGTATGATCGACAAAGCCCAGCCAACCACCGACACACACCTGGATATCGGGGAGATCTGTTCTCAGCTGCATCAGGCGCTTGCTGCGATAACAATCTTTGCAGACAGGCAGCAGCTGCCCGAATGGGCTGAAGTTTTTAAAAAAGCCAAGGCCATATTAAGCAATGATTCGCCGGGGACGGCCTATTATCACCAGGACCTCCTGGTTGACAAACATTATTCACTGATTGCCAGGCAGGTCCTGTCCGCGGCCGGCACTGCCTGGGTATTTGGCGGTATGGGCTCCTGGAATGACCTGGGGTTTAATACGGCAGAAGAGAAAAAAAACTATAATGACGTTTCTGCCGGACTGTATGCCGCCATTAACCAGTCCATCCTTGCTGTGGCAAACTCCTATTAAGCAGGACGATAGTTCAGCACTATGACTCCCAGGTCCAGGGTTTGGGTCCCGATGAGCTGCAGTTTTGCATGCATTCCATCTGTAAAGAACCGGGCCCCCTTGCCCATAATGACCGGGTGGACCAGCAATTTCAGCTCATCCACGAGCCCGGCTTCCAATAGTGGCCCTACCAGGGAGGCGCTGCCTTGTATCAGGATGTCCCCGCCAGCCTTTTGTTTCAGCTGCGTGATGGCTTCGATGACATTGCCGTTGATGATGGTGGAATCACCCCAGCCGGCCTTTTTCAACGTGGAGGAAACGACATACTTGGGCGCTTTGTTCAGCTTGTCCGCCACGCCCATTTCGTTGTTCTTTAAAGAGGACCAGTAAGGGGCCAGCATTTCATAGGTCTTACGTCCATACAGCATGGCGTCGCAGGACAATATGCCTTCTTTAATATAGTTTGCCCTGCTTTCACTATGATAGGGGGCGTTCCATTCACCCATTAGACCGGCGTCAAAGACACCATCCAAAGACGTCCATTCTGAAGCGATGATCTTTCTCATTTTTAAATTATTTATAAGTCAAATTTCAGACTTGCCTGGTCCAAAAAGTAGAACGAACCCGACAAATTACATATCTTGTATTACTTTATCCGGCATGATAACAGAAATACATAAACCTGGCTCCTTATTAAAAGACTTTGTCAGGGAAGTCCTTATTTTAGATGACTTTCCTCCCGTGGCAAAGGAGACATCCCTACCGTACTTTGCGGACGGCCTGCCGGGTATTATGTACCAGCAATGTGATAACGGGATGTATTTGAACAAAACAAAGAAGCTCTCCAATTTTTTTCTTTATGGCCAGACAGTGAAGCCGATTGAGCTGAACATGACCGGCAGGTACAGGATCATCATCTTTTATCTTTATTCACACGCAGCCAGCGTATTGTTCAGGCTCAATTCCAGCGAGATCACCGACACCTGCCTGGACCTTACCCTGCTCAACAGGTTTGGACTAAAGGAATTAATTGCAAAATTGGAAGACAGCAGCAGTATTTGGGCACAGGTGGACCTGATCAACAGCTTCTTGATCACACATATTTATGGCAACGATCTCAGGATCGACAGGGAAATGGATTTTGCAGTTCGCCAGCTCGCAGGATCCAGGAACCCGGGTTCGCTGAAAGACATCAGACAGCAGCTCAACATATCGGAACGGACCTTCGAAAGGAAATTTGCAGATCATGTCGGCATTGCACCCAAGCTCTTTGCAAGGATCTGCCAATTTCATGCTTCTTTGCAACAGCTGCGAGGGCAGCAATTTAATAAGCTCAGCGACATAGCCATTGACAATGGCTATGCGGATCAATCCCATTTTATCCGGAGCTTCAAAGAATTTACGGGACTTACACCTTCCAGATTTTCCGAATTGATACAATATCCTAAAAAATGATCTATGCAATTTTCAAAAAACACACAGCCGGCATGACAAGCGGATGTCTGCTTAACAGTGACTTTGCATGCTCATAAGAACTATTGGCATTCCCGAACCGTTTCTGCCAGGAGATAGCGGTGATTTCGATCCGTGTTTCAACGCTATAAACTGTCCGGACTGCTGGCCTGAGGGGCTGACGGGGTTTGCCTGACCGGAACGTTCCTGCAGGCAATGGTAAACACCGCCAATGCGGCGATGCTTGTCAGCCAAAGCCAGTATCCGGCTTTATATTCCGTTATCCTGGCATACGAAGGCCGCTCGCTAACCACAATGGTCTTCATAAAAAGAAAGGAGAGTGCGAGGAGCGTGGCAACGATAGCGATAAGCATGGCCATTTTTCTATTTTTAAGAAATAAAACAAGGGCAGTAATGAACAACGGATTGGCCAACCAGGCGACGGCCGCAAGGGAGCCCATTGCCAAACCCAGCCATCCGAAGAGGAACAGAAAAACAGCGGAGGACCATCCGTCTTTTGGGGAAGCATCCGTATAAAAGGCAGGCTGTGTAAGCGAGACCAAAAAGAGGCAAACTGCTATTCCTGCAAATACACGTTTATTCATATTATTTAGCCACTTCGATCTTAACTTTCTTATTCTTCAACCTTTCATTCTTGATCAGCTGCAACGTATGGCTCGCCTTCGACTTACGAATAGCTACAAACGAAGTGAAATCCTTCACTTCGATAAGCCCGATATCCTCTTTCTTAAGCTGGCCTTTATGAGAGAAGAAGCCTACGATATCCACTTTATTGACCTTGTCTTTTTTGCCGGCGGAAATAAACAGGGTCGCCCACTTGGGTTTATCCGGCAGCGTAGCGGTAGCGGGAAGCTCGATCGGAGTGACCTCCTCCTGAATGTATGCGGGCAGCGTTTCACCGGGAGAAAGAATGAGGATGGCCGTTCCGCTGGCCTCTACGCGGGCAGTCCTGCCATTGCGATGGATGAACACTTCTTCGGTCGGGGGCAGATGGAAATGGATGATATAACGGATGTTCGGTACGTCCAGCCCTCTGGACGCAAGGTCTGTGGTCACCAGCACATCGGAGCTGCCGTTCCTGAACTTTGCCAGTGCAATATCCCGTTCCGGCTGTTCCAGGGCGCCGTGGTAGAATACATTGGTGATGCCTTTGTCTTTCAACAACGCGCTGGTGCGTTCTACGGATTCCCGGTGATTGCAGAATATGACGGCGCTCCGGTCGCCAATACGGCAGATCAGCCGGAACAGCGTCTCTATTTTATCTTTGTCGGGGCTATGTACCACCTGCAGCGCCAGACGCTCCGGTTTTTCTCCGGACAGGAAATCCAGCGTCTGTGCGTTCCGAAGCCCTACAAAACCAGGTATCGCAGCAGCCGCAGTCGCCGAGGTGAGGATCCGTTTTTGTAAAAAGGGTAGGGCGCCAATGACAAAAGACATCTCTTCCTGGAAACCCAGTTCCAGTGACTTGTCAAATTCATCCAGCACCAGGGTTCGTATAGTATCCGTGTGAATATTATCCCTGCGAATATGATCGGCCAGCCGTCCGGGCGTTCCGATGATCAGGGCCGGTGCTTCGATGAGATTATTTTCCTCTGTCTCTCTTTTATGCCCTCCATAGCAGAGGGTGACTTTAAAGCCCGTGCCCATGGTCCTGAACACCTGCTCTATCTGTATCGCCAGCTCGCGGGACGGGACGATCACCAGTGCCTGGGTGCCCGCAGCTTCTTCGTCCATCAATGCAAGTACGGGTAACAAGAAGCCCAGGGTTTTGCCGGAGCCCGTATCGGATAGCAATACAAGATCCTGGTCCTTTTCACTGGCTTCCAGGGCGGCAGATTGCAGCTGGTTCAATTCAGCGATCTTCAGACGGGACAGCATTTCCTGTATAGTGCCGGAATTCATTAACATGCGGCAAAAGTACGCTCAAATTGCTTACATTCGGGTTACATGGCTTAAATACCATTTATTAACTGCTGGATCAATAGCTCAAGAGCATGTTTACAAAGTCAACTCTCCGACGGTTTATGCTACCTGTTATAGTGCTGCTGGGACTTTTATCGATATGGTATTTTGTCTCCATTACAGATCTTTTTCCGGGGTATGCACTGCCATCGCCGCTGGCCGTCGCAAAGAGCTTTAGGGAAGAGATGCTGGCGGGACGCCTGATCAACGACATCATAGCTTCCCTGTGGAGGGTTGCCGTAGGCTTCGTTCTCTCCGCCTTACTGGGCATACCCGCGGGTCTCTGGCTTGGTCAGCATATGCATGCCAGACATGCTTTTTTGCCCATGCTTAATTTCTTCCGCTTCCTTTCCCCTCTGGCATGGATCCCCTTTGCAATACTGTGGTTCCACATCGGGGACAAGCCGGCTTTTTTCCTGATCTTCATGGCGACCTTTTTTCCGCTGGTATTGGCGACCATGTCAGCTGTGGCGACCATTCCCAGCATTTATTTTCGTGTGGCGCAGGACTATCATTATAAAGGACTGGAATTGTTGAGAAAGGTGACATTTCCCGCAGTGCTTCCCCAGATAATTACGTCGCTGCGGGTCAGCTATGGCATTGCCTGGGTAGTTATTGTCGCAGCGGAAATGGTGGGGTGCCAGGATGGATTAGGTTATGGCATCTGGGAAGCGCGTAACGGCCTGCGGCTGGATTCCGCTGTCTGTTATATGATGGTCATCGGACTGCTGGGCATGGGTATCGACCGGCTGCTGTACCAATTAACAAAACTTCCTAATGTACGCTGGGGATATGAAAGATAAAAGCGCTGTCTGCCGGCTGCAACTGGAAAGGGTCTCTCATAGTTTCGGACAGGTGTCCGTGCTGCATGAATTGAGCCTTGTGGTCAACCACGGTGAAGTAGTGGTGCTGGTAGGTCCATCAGGCTGCGGCAAATCGACTATTTTAAACGTATTGTCCGGTGATATCACCCCACTCTCGGGATTGGTCCGGAGAGAAGGTGTTATTCGCACCATCCACCAGCAGGATGGCCTCTTTCCCTGGCTCACCGTGTCTGAGAACATCGCGATGGGACTACGGTCCATGGAAAATACGGCACACCGGGAAAGAGAAGTGTCGGATCTCATCAACCTGGTTCATTTGGAAGGTTTCGGACATCATTATCCGCATCAGCTGTCAGGTGGGATGCGCCAACGGGTTGAACTTGCACGGGTTCTGGCAGGCGATTCAGATATATTGCTGATGGACGAGCCCTTCTCCGCACTGGATTACCAGTCACGGGTTCGCATGCGGCGTGAATTGATCCGTCTGCTGCAATTAAGGCCACGGACCGTCGTCTTCGTCACGCATGATATTGAAGAAGCCGCGCAGTTGGCCGACCGCGTGATGGTATTATCCGGCCGGCCGGCAACCATTTCATGTGAGCTGCTTATTGATGCTGCCCACCCAAGAGATCTGACGGACAATGCTGTTATTGAAACCATGAAAAAGATATTGAAAGAACTAGGATTATAAATTATATTTATAATATGAAACTGTCACCGGGAGGACTCATTGTTGGCGTCATTTTCGTCCTCTGCGGGCTAGGGCTGCTCCGCTATCGTCCATGGGATCGCGGCGGCGCTTCTGCCACCCGGGATGTTATTCACGTAGGCTCGAATGAAAAGGCGCAGAGGGAACTTACAGTGGGTTATTTGCCGGTGACCTGCCACCTTACCTGCCCGGTCACGGATTTTACTTCCAAGACAACCCGGACGAGTACGAATTTTAATTCCCGGCTCTTCTCGGATTTTCCGACAGTGGTCAGCGCCCTGGAATCAAAACAGGTGCAGGCCGCATTTATGATCGTGCCTTTGGCAATGAAACTTCGCGAGCAAGGTGTGCCGGTGAAAATATGCTACCTGGGTCACCGGGATGGGTCTGAAATTGTGGTCGCGAAGAACGGCCGGGTACGCAGCCTGGTGGACCTGAAAGGTAAAAAGGTCGCTATTCCCAGCCCTTACAGTAACCAGAACTTTGTCATTCACAAACTGATGGCTGAATATGGCATGCAACAGAATGATATCACCTTTATTGTGCTGCCGCCGCCTGATATGCCAACTTCCCTGGCAGCGGGCGCCATTGACGGCTATTTTGTCGGTGAACCCTTTTGCGCCAAGGCGGAGCTCGACGGTACAGGCCGTGTCCTTTATTATGCCAGGGATATATGGCCAAACTTTATCTCTTGTGCACTGGTGGTGCATGAGGACCTTATCAAACGTAACCCTGAAGTTGTTCAGGATCTGGTCCGGGGGATTGCGGAGTCTGGAAAATGGGCAGAGACACACCGTGCAGAGGCAGCAAAATTAGTGTCGCCATATTACCGGCAAAACGAAAAAGTGCTGAATTATGTATTGACGGCTGACCCGCACCGGGTGAGCTATCTCAACCTTACCCCAGCGGATGAAGACCTGCAGCAGATCCAGGACATGGGTCTGCAAATGGGCCTGCTTACAAAACACATCGCCATGAGTGAGCTCATCGACAGGAATTTTGTACCCCGGGCAATACAGTCCGCCCCTATCGACACGAAAAAGATACCTGAAACCCACCGATAACCTTAATTTATTCCTCATAATTTAAATTTAAACAAATGGCCACTGCTCAAAAAGATCAACAGCTCCTGAACAACCAGGTAACTATCAAAAAGAACCAGGAACTGATCAAGACAAATCAAAAAACTTTAAAAACCAATCAGGGTTCGATCCTTTCTAACCAGAAGGCTATCTTAAAGAACCAGGCGCTTATCCTTAAGAATCAAAAAACGCTGGACCTGATCGTAAAGAACCAGCAGACGATCCTGCAGCTGCTGAAGAAGTAAGCAGGGACATGGCCTATAGGCATGATCTCTGGTACAAAGTTTGCCCGGCATTACCCTATCATGCACAATAGATCCTTAAAAGACCTTGCATTACTGGCAATTTTCATCCTATCGGCCTGTCATTCCCCTTCCGGAGACCCTTCCGCCGCGACGGATAGTCCGGCCGTTAAACGCCGTGCCTTGCCGATGTTCAAACGTAACCCCGAATTCCGCACCCGGGTGAAAAAGGAGCCGGTGGACGAATACCGGATCAGGACCGACAACAGCCTCAACGAAATGTATTTCTCCGTTCGCTTATACGAGACCCCGGCGACCATGAAATACCTGGTCAAAATGGAGTTCGAGGGAATTACGGGAGAGGATACGATCAAGCTTCCGGACATGGGTACGCCACCGCACCCCGTCCTGCAAAAGGGGCCGGAAAAATATTCCTGTATCATAGGGCTGCTGGACAACAACAAAAATTTCCGCGAACTGAAGAAGGTGTACGTGACGGAGAAGGGGCAGGAGCTGAAGATCACTACCCTGAAGCATTATATGGTAACGGAGGACTATCGGCTGGTGAACCAGTAACTGCCCTTTATTGTCTTACCAATTGCCGGGAGATCAGTTTTCCGTCCAGGGAAAGCGTCAGCACATACATACCTGTAGCCAGCTTTTGATTGACCGGGACGCTATGCATGCCGCGGGACATATAGCCGTTAGCCAATACAGAGAGACGCCTTCCTGCCAGGTCGTACAGGGCGAGGTTGGCATATCCCTCCTGCTCCACGTTTATGTATACTGTAAAAGCGCCGGATACGGGGTTGGGGAACTCCAGGACCCTTTTTTCCATCTCAGGGGACGGGTCGGTCTTACCAGCTGCCAGGCTGGTTTGTCCGGCAGCTATAGCAGCAGCGCCAAGGCTTTGCAATGTATACTGCTGGTTTTCGCCCCCATTCCAGGTATTTTGCTGTACAGCCGCCCCATCCGCGGTAGAGCTTCCGACCACTTCCACTACTTTTCCGCTCATCCTGTTGACGATGCGGTAGTAGCCTCCGCCATTGTCTGCCAGCTGCCATTCATCATTCGTATTGCTGCCGCCGTAAGTATACTGGATGATCGCTGCTCCATTGCTGGTAGAAGCGTTCTGTACAACCATATCCTTACCGCTGTTGCGGTTGATGATCCTGTAATAACCGCCGCCGATGCCGGAGATCTGCCATTCATCATTGGTGGCGCTGCCGCCATAGGTGTATTGGACCACTGCCGCACTGTTGCTGGTAGATGCGTTTTGCACCACCAGGGCCTTTCCACTGTGACGTGGGGTCAGCCGGTAATAACCGGAAAAGCCGCCACCGCCACCTGAACCCGCGCTTGACGGGCATTGAGACTCGCTGCTCTCAGATACGCAAAAATCCGCAAACCGCACTTGTTCATCGCGCAGCCCCGAACTGTTCTTGGACCGGTAGACACCCCATTTGGGATGATTTCTGGATGCCCCTGTCCTCCACAGGTCGATGCCGCTCGTTTTGCTGTAGCTGAGCAGTACGGCGCCATCACTCACTCTGGTGAGCGTGATCTGAAATGAGCCGTTGTCGCTGCTGGTGAATTTCACAAAAGCTTCCACCCATACCCCTTTGAACGGGGCGAGGTCTACTGAAGTAAGCCGGCCGAGGTCCACAGAGCCTGCCTCATCTCCGCCATCGTGTATCACTTCCAGTATAGCGGCCCTGGGTGTGATGGTAATGAGGGGGGCGCCGGCATCTCCATCAACGGCCTTGATCTGGAAGATATGGCAGAAGGATGAGCCCCCGATGAAGTTGGCGTCCAGCTTGAATTTCCAGCGATACCAGGCTGTTTGCCCCTGTGTTTGCTCGGCTGTGCTGTTCCCGCCTTTGATCTCCATGCGGACACGGTCGAGATTGATGCACCGGTCATTATCGTCCACGATATGGCTGTGGAAGATAAACACATTCTTACCCAGGTTCGTATCGAAGGTCTGGGTGACATGCGGCCCGAATGAAGTGTGAATACAGTCGGGATTTTCATTGCCAAAGCCGGCACTGGCGATCACGGGATATCCGCTGCCTGAGCTGGCCGTGGCAGTAAGGGTGGATTGTCCGAAGATCTGAAAGGAAAATGTACAAAGCAGGAACACCAGGCCGATGGCCTGCTTTGACAGGAAGAATGATCTCATTTGATAAAAGTTTAATGGTTAAGCAATAAAGGATGTTAAGTGTATCCAATTAAAACTGCTCTCAAAGGGTAGGACCCCAAATAAGCGATAAATTGGTGCGGGATATGTGCAATGGTTGGCCTTTTATTCAACCTCTTTGGCAGGATCGGAGAGGGAGCTTTTCGAAACGGAATTAGCAGTATATATTTTTAAGTGTTACTAATTACTACTAATAGTTTGTGACAGGTTCACATAGGTTTATTGAGAACTTTTCAGGATCTCATTGCAAAAGGTTTGGAAACGGGCTGCCAGAGGGGCCATCTTTGTATTAATCTTCAAATCTCTTTTTATGGAAAAATATTACACACAACAGGAAATATTACTGGTCACTGGCACGACCTTTACCTCCGGAGAGCTGTGCAAAAAAGATGAAGCCAGCCAGGACGGGAACCATACTGAAAAAGAGAAGCTGCAGGAAGCCTGCTGGAATGGGCTGGTGCGGGCAATGCTTCCTGAAATAAGTTTGACAACGGCCAGTGGAGGGATCCTCTGTATCTGGGAGATCAAAGAAGCGGCATCTTTTCTGGAGCTCGATCTGGGAGAGATCCCTGCTGCTATAGACAAGCATTCTTCCATTACGCCTCATAATTTCCTTTGCGCGCAGAATTATAACTGAGCGCGGCTGAGAAAATCTTCTACTATTCCCGCTGTTATGGCCGGCAGGTTGCCGGGTTTATCCGCAAACATGATCTCGCCAAGGCATTCGCCGTGGCCGCCGGGCAATATGACCAGCCGTGCCTGGGGCAAAGCCGGTACATAGCTGCAGCGTGCTCCGGCAGTGTGACATCCTGGTCCCCGATGAGGATCAGCGTAGGAAATCCGCCTTGGGTATGTTGAGATACCGGAGCAGCGCGGCTACGTCGTCTGCATCCTGCCGGAAGGTCTCCGGGGTGTCACTGTCGCTGGTATGACCATGCGCCTGCAATTCCACGGCTATCAGCTTGTAGCGTTTGGCAAGGTGAGGAATAATGCGGCCAAAGGAGGTGCCGATGGTGGAGCCGCCCCCGTGAATGAGTACCAACGGTTGCCCATTGCCAATACGACATAGCGGGGCAAAAAATATTGACCTTTTCAAAGAAAAAGGTTAAATTGTATTAGAAATAGTGAACCTTCTCTATCCTCCTTATTTGCATCCTTCGCATCCTGCTACATAGACTTTATATCCTCACAAAAAGAAGCACGTACGCTATCAAGTCAACGGGATAGCAGTGTTTGTTATTCCCTTTATTGTACCGAATCAACAGTAATCCCTTCACTCAAAAATGTTTTAGTCTATGGAACATGCATCCGTTCTTAAACGTTTCGGCCTGCTCATCAGTCTGACCATTTCGATCCAGATCTTGTTTGCTCAGCAGGACGAGAAATTCAAGCTCGAGGAGGTCAAGCAGCAATGTGCCGATCTTCCCCTGGAGAAAAGAGCCAGGCTTAGCGTCACCCGTTTTACAGTGACTACGAAAATGCCCGGCTCCGAAACTGAAAAAAATGCGAGAGCCAACAACAGGCTCAAGGGGCTGGGTACCATTTTCAACAGGGGCGAAGCGCCACAGGCGGATAAAATACCACCCACCCTTGGCGATAACCTGACCACTATGCTTACGAATGCCTTGCAGGGCGTCAATTGCTACAGAGTGCTGGAGTCTCTCAACAACAATAAGGACCTCACCGGCGAGATCGATGCCGGCAGCAATCAATACAGTAGCAAAAAAACACCCAAGGCCGGCAAACAGCTGGGGGCGCAGATAGTGGTAACAGGGGAGGTTATAGAATACAGCGAGAGAGACAAAGGCGTTGCTGTCGTAGGTGTTGGAACAAAAAAGAAAACTATCAAAATGGGATTTAACCTGAAAATGATCAATCCCGAGACCAGGGACATCATCGCTTCACATGTATTCAGGATAGAGTCGAGGGCCAATAAAAGTGTTTCCGTGCTGGGGCTGGTAAAAACAGGCGATACTGATCCGGCAGTTGCTGCGGTGATGGAAGACGGGATAATAGAGGCCGTACAATATATGGCGAAGGTGAGGGATTCTTTAAAGATCACCGCTGATGGCAATTTTGCAGGTAATGCTTCTTCAACAGGGGAGAAGGAAACGGAGATATCATTGTCGCATGCCACGTTTTCTTCCTTTACAGCGCTCGCCAACATTATTTCCGGGCTTCCTGGTTTTAAAGGAATGGAGAAGTCCTTCACGGGCGGGGTAGGCAGCTATTCAGTGACGCATATGGGGTCAACGGATGAGCTATTGACGCAAATGAGCAAGAAACTGGGGAGTGGCTACGAGGTCACGGGGCAGGAAGCCGGCAAGATCGAACTAAAAGCTAAATAAGCAACCCCTGTCGCAAATGTCCTTAAAATTGTCGGAGCCGCCCCTTTTTTGGGTAGGTGCAAGACGGTAGTTTTGTGTAATTAAATCAAACACTTATGCGCAAAATTATCTCTTTCATGCACGTCTCATTAGATGGCTTTGTGGCCGGCCCGAATGGTGAAATGGACTGGATAAAGATTGACGAGGATATCTTCGATTTTGCATCGGAAGCTGCCGGGAGTTCTGATCTTGCCCTGTATGGCCGGACGACTTATCAAATGATGGACGCTTACTGGCCGACGGCGGCAGACCAGCCGAAGGCTACAAAGCACGCTAAGGAGCATTCCGCCTGGTACAACAAAGTCGACAAGATAGTGCTATCCAAAAGCCTGGCGGGCCAGCAGATCCCAAAGGTGACCATCATCGATAAAGATCTGCGTCCGCAAGTCACCAGGTTCAAAGAAATGCAGGGAGGGGACATTCTTATTTTCGGTAGTCCACGCGCCGTTCATGCGCTGATGAAAGAAGACCTTGTCGACGTGATCTGGCTGTTCGTCAATCCTGTCCTCCTCGGTAGCGGTATCCCTATGTTCATGCATAACGACAGCCGGAAAAAATTGACATTACTTGCCGATACACGTTTCCCTTCCGGCGTAATGTCGCTGAAATATGAGATTGTTCATTAATAATCAGTTTCTTATGTCGGCTGAAGCACATGTTACGGCTATTTTAGAAAGCTACTTAAATCTTGAGTCGGCCTTAAAAGGTTATGCTCAGGCAAAAGAAGAAGCTTCGAAAAAGTATACCAGCCTATTAAGTAAACATCATTCGCCCGGTCATAACTATACGATTCATACAGCAGCTCCCGTATTAAGTGCTTATGATGAAATAAAAAATTTAGACAGGGTCATACTGGAGACAAATCATAAGCTGAATGAAACAGGCGAAATAATAAAAGAATACCTTCATGCTTTAAATGGAAGTTCTCTGGATGCTCATTTCACTTTTGACAGCCTGAATCACCGGGCGGGGATCCATACCTTTTACCTGGAAAATGAAGAACTAAAGATCAGGCATTTGCCGGTGTCTTGATACGGGATCCGGCTTAGAGGATGATCAAAACAGAGCCCTTCACCGGTGTACCCGAGGTGAATCCGCCATCGACATAAGCGCCTTCAAAAGCTGTATAGTTCGGTCCGTAATCGGTAAAATTCCAAATGACTGTTGTTACCTGTTTGGAAAAAAACGACAAAATATGGCGCTCAGCTGATTTTTAAAGTCGGGCAAAGACTTTATATTTGGGTATAAACCCAACAACCAATGTCAGAGCAGGAATATTCCCAATCAGGCAGCCCGATCTACAGATATGAGGACCGGATTTCCCAAGACTTTATCCCGGCCGTCGGCGATGGTACAAGTATCGAGGCCATTTCAACGCATATTGAAAAGCATGTTGGAACACCAGACATCGTATTTCATGAGATCGTTTCAGACATCGTCCATATCGATGTTCACTGGGTGAAACCCAATGGGAAATTCCCGTTCCATACCTTTGTTACTTCCGGCATGAGCGACAAGCCGATGACTGTTCCGGAAGGATTGGAAGCGTTGAGATATGCTGAGCTCTGTATTTTCCTTCCCAACGACTGGGCCATTGGGCAGGAGGAATTCAAAGACGAAAACAATTATTGGCCTGTACGCTGGCTAAAGCAACTTGCCCGGTTTCCCCACGAATATGGAACATGGATTGGACATGGGCATACCATTCCCAATGGAGAAAATGCCGAACCATTTGCAGCCAACACGAAATTCGGCTGTATGATGCTGCTCCCCTGTTTGTCCATGGACGATGAATTCGATAAATTGAAGATTAATGATGAAAAGACAATAAGCCTTTATTGTTTATACCCTCTTTATAAAGAAGAGATGGAACTCAAGCTGAAAAAAGGTGCGAATGCTGTGATCGATCAGTTCAAAAAGTTCCAGGTGACCGACATCGTCGACATCAAAAGATCCAACACCTGCAAAAAGAAAGGGTTCTTCGGTTTGTGGTGATCGGGTCCTATATACGGTAAATGTGTGCTACGATTCCTCCCGGGAATGCCTTTACATCCACCAACTTCAGGTCCAGTGGTAATGCAAGATCTGTGAAGATTGGCAACCCCGAGCCCAACGCAACGGGATGGATGTACAGATGGTATTCATCGATGAGACCAGTTGCTATGAGGCTCCGCATAAATCCCGCGCCGCCAATCGCTACGATCGGCTTGCCCGGCTCGGCTTTGAGTTCCCTGATCTCCCCGGCAAGATCGCCGTCAAAAACCCGTGCTCCGGCCCAGGAAGCTGCGGCAGGCGACTGATCCGTAGCGGGCTGGATCCCCGCAAATCCTTTTTTGGTAAAGACGGCCTTTGGTATCTCATTCATCGGTGCGGCAAAAGGCCCGGTCGCAGTCGGCCAGTAAGGGGCCATACTCTCAAACGACTTCCTGCCCATGATGATCAGACCTGCTTCCCAGGTCCGCTCGACGGCCCAGGCCCTCGAAGTTTCATCGGAGGATTTGAAGATCCAATCATTCCCGGCATTGGCCCCGCTGACAAAACCGTCGACCGACATGGACATTTTCATCATCAACTTTCGCATAACTATAGATTTTTTTCAAATGTACCGCGGCCTTTCCGAACTTACGGAGCGTTAATACGACAATCCAAGGGGGAGATCACGCCAATCCGGGAATAGACAGATATTTTGTCAACTGTTTGTTTGAAATAATTACTTCTATGAGGGGCACTTCCTTTTTTTCCTGCGTTTGCTGGGCAGCGGCGGGTGCGAGAAATAGGCTACCGCATCCAGTGGATATGTTTTACAGCGGTTGGCGATAAGAGATCTTATCCATGAGCAGCCATTTCCCGTCTAACTTAACCAGGTTAAACCGGTCAATAAACCGAAAAGTGGGGAAAGTCAACCGCACGTGGGCAGACGCGGTATCCCCATCCCAGGTATAGGAAAGGATTTCGGGCTGGCATTCCTGTAAGGAAGCCTTTGCAACCGCATCGAGGTATTGCGGCACCGTCCACTGAACCAGTTTTCCGTCCACAACCATCCTTATGCAGGCATCCGGGTGAAAGGCGCGTCGGAGTCTTTCGATGTCTTTAACAGGACGGCCCTCAAGATATTCGTTTACGGGAAGAAGGATCGACTGCTTTTCTACTTCTATTTCTGTTTTTGTTGCTGTTGTTTCCATGTATTTTAATTTTACAATTATGAAACAAAATTAGTCAGGCGAACAATGGCAGGATAAAACTATTCAAGCGGATACTTCTAAAATTCAAACTGCATGCTTCCTAAGTTCATTTGGAGTCGTGCCGGCATGTTTCTTATAAAAGCTATTAAAATAGCCTGGATACTGGAACCCAAGACAGTACGCAATCTCCGAAATAGGCCAGTCTGTATGGCGAAGAAGGTCATTGGCTTCCAACAATATCCTGGCAGCTATATGCTCGGTAGTTGTTTTGCCGGTAAAGTCTTTGACCGCCCTGTTCAAATGGTTCGTATGCAGCGAAAGCTGTTTGGCAAAATCCTTTGCAGAACGGAGTTGAAGTTCGTTCTGACGCGAATCGATAGGGAATTGCCTATTCAAAAGCTCTAAAAATAAATTGGTTATTCTGGCAGCAGCATTCAAATCCCGGTCATAATCCCGGGCCGGCTGTATTTTTAAGGCGTGGTGAACGATTAGATGAAGGTAATTCCTTAATATGTCATATTTGTGGATATAATTCTCCGTATTCTCCCTCATCATAGCTTTAAAGAAAGCCGCAATTTCGTCTACACTATCTGCATCAGGAAAAAAAACCTTGTCTGTGTCAATCTGAAACATCGGCAGATTGGTAAGCAACCCTTCCCTTTGTTGGACGAAAGCCTGGTTGAATATACAAAACCATCCTTGCTGATCAGTCGGATCAGGATTCCAATTATAAGGAATCATGGGATTTGAAAACACGAGGGCCGGGCGATCAATATAAATAGATTGATTAGCATAATCAAGCCTTCCGGTTCCCAATATCAAAGTCACTTTATAATAATCTCTTCGGCAATATGGAATTGCTCCTATGCAGGATGCCCGCTCAAAGACATTAATATGAGGCTTGTCTGCTCCAATCCTTTCCAAAGCCGGATAATGGATACGCTCGTAAAAGCCTGAAATATCTTCCCGCTTGTTCATGGTGCAAAATTACACAATACAAACAATATACATCACAGGTGCTAAATGCAAGGAACCAGCTATGGTCTGGGGCCTTTGTGCGGGGAATAGGGCAATTATCTAACCGATCGCTTGCTGATCTTGAGATGTTTTACAGGTGTTTTATTTAGACAAAACTTTAACAATTCCGCCTTGCAAATGACATTTATTTTTTAGATTTTTATTTACCTGTTGCTATTCCAAATCCTTAAGACCTGTATCATGAAATTGGCCCTTTTTCTTTGTGCCCTTGTTTTATCCCTTCATGGATGGTGTGCCTCTGTAACTCCATCTCAACGCATTGCCCGCACAATTACGCCGGGGCATAAGACCGTTGAAAACGAGAAGTTGAAGGAAGAGACGAACAGTCCGTTGCTGTGGAATAAAATAAAGGCAACAGTGATTGGATGGGGCCTGATCACATATCTTATCACCATTTTCTGGTGGGCTGTTGCAGCTAAGAATTCCCTCGATAAGATCTTAAAAAATGTCTTGCAAGATATAGACCGGTATCCGTCATAGGATACGGGCACATTTCACCGAACGCCGATGTTCCCTATACTTCTACGAGGGGCGTACCCAAAGCGTTTGCCCCGCCTTCGGCGGGCCCGGCGTTTTGACTTATTCGCTTGCGTGAGCAAGCTCCCGCCGCTCATAAATCTAAACGCCTTCTATGGAAAAAATTCAAATGTGTATAACTGCAAGTAGTTGAAAATAATAGGCGTGTGAGAAGAAGTATGTAATTGCCAAAAATTGACGAAAGTTTGGGGCGGATCACGACGAGTTTCGTAGATTTATGAGCTAGCGGAAATGGTATCAGACCAAACTTTAACATTTATGAGTATTTAACAAATGAAAAAAAAACTTTTGTTCTGCTATTTGATGCTATTTGTCACACTGTTGTTGGTAGCAGGTACTTTTATGTACCTTTCCTATTCCTCAACTACTGAAGAAATATTACGTTCCGATAAACATCTCACAACACTTAACGGTCCATGGAAATTTATAGCTGGGGATAATATGCAATATGCTGAATCCAACTATGATGATTCGCAATGGGAAAACATGGACCTTACTGCACCACCCGGATTACACGATGACGATGTGGGGCTTTCAGGCTATATTCCGGGATGGACAGCCAAGGGACATTCAAACTATTCAGGTTACGCCTGGTACCGTCTGAAAGTTAAACTGGATAGTCTATCAGAAAACAATTTAGCTTTCGCAGCACCACCCTCTGTTGATGATGCCTATCAGTTATTTATTAACGGGTCACTTTTAGGTAATGCAGGTGATTTTTCGGGTACAGTTCCAATAATTTACAGTATTCAACCTCGTATGTTCCTGGTACCGGAAAATGTAAAAAAAGAAAAGGATATTGTCATTGCTTTCAGGGTGTGGATGAGTTCAGCTAGTCTGGGTGCCGATGCAGGCGGTATCCATATTGCGCCAACCCTTGGAGAAAAAAAACATATCGAAAAGAAATACAGATTTCAATGGGAGCAAACCATAAAAGGCTATATCGTGGAAGTTGTTTGGCCAGTACTATTTATTTTGCTGGCTATAACGATGTTTTTACTGAATAGGGGTCGAAACCCACCACAATCCTGTAAATGGTTTATGGCAGCTTTAATTTTGTTAGGTCTGATGCGACTTAATCAGGCTGTTTACTTCTGGTGTCATATAGAGAATAGCCATCAATCTGTTATCGTTGGACCAATAATCCTCAAACCATTGGTGCTTGGTAGTTGGTTAATGGCCTGGAGGGAATGGTTTAACCTGCGCCAACCGAAATGGCTGCCTAAAATTATTGCACTGCTTGCTTTACTATTCATGGCATCCCAATTGCTCGGAATTTCCTGGATTTCACACTCCATCCATACATACTTTCAGACAATTGCGGATTATATCAGGTTGTTGCTTTTGGCATTGATGCTATTTATCATCTACCAGGGAATGCGTAAACAGGGCATGAAAGATTTATTAGTTTTAGTAGCAGCATTATTGATATTAATTGCTTTGTTTCCAAAAGAAATATCTGACTTGCATATTATTCCAGGCATTTGGTTTCCGTATGGAGTAGGCGTATCTCGTGGTCAATTCTTTTATGTGGCTTTTGTTTTTGTGATGTATGTAATATTGATTCAGAAAAATAGAAAAGTCAAATTAGAAGGTCAACAATAAAAAGCTCCAGCCTAAAGACTGGAGCTTGTGCCCAGAACAGGATAATTATGTAACCATTTATTCGCTGATTTTGTGGCTTTTAGTAGTTTGCCGGGGTTATATACTTAGCGGCAGGCCAGATTACCAGTGAATATTTTTTGAGGGGATGAATTCGCACATGATCAATTCGTCATCGGATTCGAGAAAAACAACGGTATATTTTCTTTTATAGGGGATACATTTGTACCCAATGATGGCTCTTTCAGGATCTTTGCAAATGGCATGACTTCTCCGGGAATCGGCTAACTTTACAAAAAAGTCGTATACATCATCTGCAAATTTTTCAGCAGTTGCTACCAAGCCTTTTGACTCTATATACCAGGCTATTTCAGCTATACTATCTGCAACCGACTCTTTAATGATTATTTCGCGCTGGCCCACTTCTTTATTAGCTTTTTACTATGTGCTCTTGCTTCTTTTATCGTTAGCGTCTTTTCTGGCCTGCTTTTTAAGGCGGCCTTCTTTTGCAGTGCCTGATAGCTTTCTGCGGGTACGACAACGTATGATTTATTTTCAATAACGAGCGTATTCATATCTCAGTAATTTACACGAATTTACAAAATTTAGTGAGGATAATAGGCTCATTTATTAGGTTGTATTCCGGCACGGATTATTATCCTGGTGGGTTCCAAATAAAAAAAGCCGCCGTAATTGCATTTTTCTTAATTTGGTTGAATCTTAAGTCCATCTAACGGGACTACCTCCGGACTACACCCTACGGTGTTCCCGGGACTTCCACGAAGGTCTCCTTCGCTCCTAAGTCCCCGGCGAACAAGTTCGACTCACTGCGCAACAAAAAGGCCCTTCTAACGAAGTTGGGAGAGCCTTGTACCCTGTCCCGATTTACGTTGAACCTTTTTCTGGAGGATTTAGTTCGTTTTTTTAAGCTAAAGGTATATTAACTATACAAGGAGGAATGGACCCAACTGGGCTTTATTTCCTTGAACTCGATTCGAGCCACTCCCTAAGTTTGTGGGGGAATTGATTTTTTGAGATAGTCGTTAGGCGCATTTCGGATCGAGGACCGGGCGGTAGTCTGAATGTTCTTACCTTCGCGGACTAAATTATTTGTCATGGAACTAGATATACCCGGCTTTGCCGAAGAATATAAGGCCTTCGAGGAGTTAGAAGGTGCCTTTTATGTGCGGATGCACAACAACGTGCATGGATTTTCAGCGCAGAGATTGCAGGAAATAGAGGACGAGTACAGGAACTTGGACGTAAAAATGCGACTAGCCTTTGGCACACCAGGATAAAAACTGATTCAATTTTTATGGGACGAGCATATCCCCGTTTCCTCTATTCCGAGGCGGCCAATGCGAAAAGCCAAGGGCCTTTTATCATCCACACTTTACCTCCCCGATTTATTGCGAAAGCAAGTTTCGACAAGCAGCGTCGGATCAGTGTTATGGTGCAAGACATGTGGGACGAAGCTAACCTTCAGAATCGGAGGGATCTTGAAGGAGAGGCTTCGGACTGGTTTAATTTTTCAGGCCGCCAATACTCGACGCATCTATCGGACAAAATCTTGCTTGCGCTCGAATCTCTGGATTTTCTGAAGGACAGGAGTGCACATTTTACCGTGGAACAGGCGATGGAAGTGGTCAAAATATGCTTTCCAACCCCGGTAAAGACAATCAATGAGCGGCATTCCTCTTATGGCCTGAAGCATTTGATGGAACGGATTTCTGAAAGATTCATTAAGGAAGACTTCTATCGGTATTGTAGTAATTCAACAATGAAGGAGGCTTTTAAGACCGCAGGATTTCGCTCGGTACCAGCTGATAATAAGGGGCTGAATGAGCACTACAATATTTCCGAAAGTGACTTTACAAGGATCACTGATTTGACGGACAAGCGTTAGCCCGTGGACTGTCTGAATCTTATACAATGGGATACTACGCAGGGTCAGATTTCCGGCATATCTTTCCTGAAAAATTAATTTTTCAGGAAAACAAATATCGAACCACATGAATGAATGAGGTCGTTCACTGGATATGCAGGCCTGTATCGGCTTTCAGCGAGTATGAAAAAAAAGAAAGCTCCGAGTTATCGGAGCTTTCCGGTTTGGTGCCCAGAACAGGAATCGAACCTGCACATTGTTGCCAATACCAGATTTTGAGTCTGACGCGTCTACCAGTTCCGCCATCTGGGCCTCAATTTCAGGGGTGCAAACATACGTATTTGCCCCCTCTTGTCCAAAAACCATCCAAAAAATCTATCTTCGCCGCCCCTGGCCAATAAAATCAATATCGCATGATCAGGATCGGCTTACTACAAGAAAGAAAAGTGCCCGCCGATAACCGGGTGGCCCTGACGCCGGCGCAATGTAAATGGATACAGAAGAACGCCGCGGACGTGAAGGTCATTGCCCAGTCATCCCCGGACCGCTGTTATTCGGATAGGGAATACTTGTCTGCGGGGGTAGAAGTAAAACAGGACCTTTCGGAATGCGATATCCTGATGGGTATAAAAGAAGTCCCCGAAAAGGAGCTGCTGTCCGGCAAAACCTACCTGTTCTTTTCACATACCAAGAAAGAGCAACTTTATAACCAACGTATGTTCCAGTCCATCCTGGAAAAAAAGATCACCCTCATCGATTACGAATGCCTGGAACATGACGATGGGCAGCGTATCCTGGGCTTCGGATTCTTTGCCGGCGTGGTAGGTGCGCACAATGGCATGATGGCCTATGGTGAGCGAACAGGCCAGTATAGTCTGGGAAGGGTACACAAACAGCAAAGCTTCAGGGAACTGATCCACACTTATTTCGGGTTGAAGCTCCCCAGCATCAAGGTTGTCGTCACCGGCTCGGGCCGGGTAGCCCACGGCGTGCTGGAAGTGATGAACCTCATGGGCATTATCGAGGTGGAGCCGGATGAGTTCCTGGAGCGGAAATTCTCCTATCCCGTGTTCGCGCAATTAAAAGGTCCCGACCTGTATGAGCATAAGGACAAACCTGCCTATAACCGTGAGGACTTTCACCTCCACCCCGAAAACTATCGCTGTAAATTCCGGCCCTACACAAAAGCGGCGAACATCCTGATGAATGGCATTTATTGGGATCCGGATACACCCCGGCTTTTCGAGTGGGAGGACCTGGCGGAAAAGGACTTTACCATCACGACCATCGCTGATATTACGGACGACAAGGGTGGGTCCGTTCCCTGTAACCTGGGGGATACGACCATTCTGGACCCGGTCTATGGCGTACACCGACAGACAAGGGAGAAGACGAAACCCTACCTGCCCGGCTGCATAGACATTATGGCCGTAGGCAATCTTCCCAATGAACTGCCCCGCGATGCCTCCCGCTATTTTGGGGAGCAATTGATCAAATATGTGCTGGAAGACCTGGTGCGGGGCGGCTCGCCGATCATCGACAGGGCTATGATGGTTCGAAATGGCCAGCTGACTGAACGGTACAGCTATCTGGAGAATTATGCCAAAGGCCGTTAATGCATATAGTGCGACGGGGGGCCGGGCCGTGGCTTACAGTTTCAAATAATAATCCCGCATCAGCTCTACAAAGTCCTCGGTATACATGCCCTGCTCATCCTGGATGCTGAGCTCGGTCTGGGGAACAAAATTCTCCCTGTTACGTGAGAAATGCAGCACGGCACGGAAAAGATCGTGACGGGGGGTCTGCCGGATCAGCAGCCGCTCCCTCAGATGAAAATGGCGGGTGCTCGCGAGATCCTCGAAATATTGCACCCGATGATAGGGTAGGAGAATGCCGAAGGAGCCTTCAGCAGAAAGATTATCGTCGACAGCCGTCAGCAGCTCTGTCAATGTCAGCTCTTTGCTGTGCCGGGCCAGGTTTTTAGTATGCGAGCCTGCTTCCAGGTCCCCTTCATAAAAAGGAGGATTGCTGATGATAAAATCGAATTTATGCGGAAAATTGAAATGCCGCACATCTCCCGGAAATACTTTTAGTTCTCCTTTCCATTTGCTTTGCCCGATATTATCTTTCAGCTGCTTGAAAGCTGAAAGGTCCAGCTCGATCCCCAGGATATCTCCTTTATGTTTTTGTGCCAGCATCAGCATCAGCAGTCCAGTGCCGCTGCCGATGTCCAGGATGGAAGAATAGGCGGCTGTTTTCTCAGAGAACCATGCTCCCAGTATACAGGCGTCCGTGCAAACTTTCATGGCGCACTGATCCTGGAAGATGGTGAATTGTTTGAATTTAAAATAAGGATTTGGCATACGATCAGATTTTTCACCACTCCGCCCGGGCGCTGGCGCTCACGGACAATGGCGCTGCCTGTCCCGCCAAATATTTATAATGACCGGTAATGGCGATCATCGCGGCATTGTCCGTACAATATTCGAAGGGAGGGATAAAGGTACGCCACCCCTGCTGTTCGCCCAACTGCCGCAATGCATGGCGCAGCCCGCTGTTGGCGGATACGCCTCCCGCAATGCAAAGGTCCCGGACGCCTGTCTCCCGGGCAGCCTTTTTCAGCTTGTTCAACAAAATAGAAACGATCCGTCCCTGGATCGAGGCGCAGATATCGGCCAGATTTTGCTGGATAAAATCTGCATCCCTGGCTGTTTGTTCCTGCAGAAAATAGAGAATGGCCGTTTTCAAACCACTGAAGCTAAAGTTCAGGCCGGGGATCTGGGGTTCAGGAAAGCTGAAGCGGGACGGGTTACCCTCGCGCGCATATTTGTCGATCAGCGGGCCGCCAGGGTAGGGCAAGCCCAGCAATTTGGCCGATTTGTCAAAAGCTTCCCCCGCGGCATCGTCCAGCGTTTCTCCTATGACCTCCATTTGTAAAGGGGATTGACAAAGGACGATCTGGGTATGGCCGCCGCTGACGGTGAGACAGAGAAAAGGGAACCCGGGCCGGTCAGACGCCGGTATCAGGTTCGCCAGCACATGAGCCTGCATATGATGCACGGCCAGCAGGGGAATATCCAGCGCCAGCGCCAGTGATTTGGCAAATTGAGCGCCCACCAGCAACGATCCGATCAGGCCGGGCGACTGGGTGAAAGCAATGGCCGTCAACGATGACTGTTCGCATCCCGCCTGTTTCAGGGCCCTGTCTACCACCGGAACAATATTCTGCATATGGGCCCGGCTGGCCAGCTCCGGCACTACCCCTCCGTACTGCTCATGCACGGCCTGACCGGCAATAATATTCGACAGGATCATCCCATCCCGGCAAACAGCACAGCTGGTCTCATCGCAGGAGGACTCTATTGCCAGGATAGTGACAGGCCCATCGGGTACCTTCAATTTTTGCATGGCGCAAAATTACTTATTTCGACCGTATGGCCACCACCGGATCCATCCGGGCGGCAATAAAGGCTGGAATGATCCCTGCGGCAACACCTGTAAACAGGCAAATACCAACAGCCAGCAGGATAATATCGAGGGGTATGAAGACATTAAAGCTCAGCATGGAAGAGAACACGAGGGTGAGGATGAACACCGCCAACAGCCCTATCAATCCACCGATGATGCAAAGGAAGGCGGATTCCAGCAGGAATTCCATCATGATGACATTCCGTTTTGCACCGATGGCTTTTTTCAACCCGATCTGGCTGGTACGCTCCCGCACCGTCACGAACATGATATTGGCCACCCCGAACATGCCCACCACCAGCGATAAGGCCGCAATCGCCCATCCGCCGACGTTCATCCCCGAAAAGATGGGCTCGAAGAATTTACTGAAACTGTCGATATCGTTCAGGGCGAAATTATCTTCTTGGGTAGGACTAAGCTTCCGGATGGATCGCATCGCTCCTTTCAGCTCATCTTTCAGCGCTTCTATGGAGATCTTTTCCCCGGCCTGGACAAGGATCTTTGGATTGGCATATTCTTCCCGCACCAGCTGCCGGAGGAAGTTATAGGTAAATAAAACGCTGTTGTCATAATCCCATCCTCCCAAAAGGCTTTTCCCTTGTTTCTGTATAAGCCCGATGATAGTGGCCGTGCGGCCATCCTTCAGCTTTACCACCTTGCCTACGGCCTTCTCCGGGGATCCGAACAATTTCTCGGCGATGGTATAACCCATTACGATGAAGGGCGTGCCGCGATCGAAGTCCGACTGTTGGAAATAGCGGCCGCTGCCAATGATGATCTGCTGAATCTTGTCGAAATCCTCCGTATTCCCGTAAAAATTAACCCCCGTCAGCGAATTATCCTGGTAATCCACATTCGACTGCATCTCTATCTCAAAGTCGATATGGGGCGCATCGGGCACCTTTAACCGCAATAACCTCATCTCTTCGATCTTTGGCACCGGCCGTTTAATATATTTCCACCAGGGAAAGTCCGGTCCCCCCCCATATTGCCATTTATCTATATAAATGGTCTTGTTTCCCATGGATTTGATGTCATTATTCACCGCCAGCTGCATGCTGCTGATCGTAGATAACACGCTGATAATGCAGAAGATACCGAAGGTAATACCCAGCAGGGACAGGAAGGTCCGAAGCTTGTTGGAACGGAATTCCTGCAAGGCCATCCTGAAGCTGGTCCATGCAATCTCCCGGTACCGGAACAGGGTCCGGAACAAACGCTGGGTTTTATACGCAAACATAATTCGAATATACATATTCGGAGACACCTGGCAACGACAAAAACCATTAATATTGCATCTTAAAATACCCATTCGAATTACAACTTAAAAAAGACCGTTCATGCTCAATATTGAGAATCAAAATCTGAAAGTTACCATCAACGCGAAAGGAGCAGAATTGACAAGCATTTATCACAAAGGCCTGCAAATGGAATATCTCTGGGGCGGCGATCCCAATGTGTGGGGTAAGCATTCTCCCTTGCTGTTCCCTATTGTAGGCACGCTGCGCCAGAATGCCTGGAAATATAAGGGCAAGACCTGGACGCTTCCCCGTCATGGGTTTGCCAGGGATATGGAGTTCGCAGTGGAGCAGCAGAGCAAGGACGGTCTCACCCTGCTGCTGAAAAGCAATGACGCCACCCGCGCCAAATATCCTTTTGACTTCGAGCTGCGGGTCATTTATCAGCTGGCGCCGAATGGCCTGGCTACTACTTACAACGTAAAGAACAATTCAGGAGAAGAAATGTATTTCTCCATCGGTGGTCATCCCGCTTTCAGGGTGCCCCTGGCCGAAAGGACCACCTATACGGACTATTACCTGGAGTTCGAGGAGAAAGAGACGGCCAGCCGATGGCCCATCTCCAAAGAAGGACTGATTGAAACGACACCCCTGCCCATACTGGATAACACGAATGTCATGCCCATTACCAGGGACCTGTTCTCCGGTGACGCACTGGTGTTTAAGAACCTGGCTTCTACCACCGTCAGCCTCAAATCCCGCCGAAGCCGGCATGGCCTGGACTTTGACTTCACCGACTTTCCTTACCTGGGTATCTGGTCGGCAAAAAACGAAAAGGCCGATTTCATATGCATAGAGCCCTGGTGCGGTATTGCCGACAGCGTGGACTCAGATCAGCAGATGGAAGATAAAGAAGGGATACAGCAGCTGGCGTCCGGAGAGACCTTCGAAAGGATCTGGGCCGTGACACTGTATTAGCTGCAGGCCTGAAACTATCGTCCGGATGATCTCGCGTCCCCGTTAGAATTCAAACGCCTTCACCGCCGGATCGCGCAGGATCTCATGGATACAATGACGATGATCCTTCTCCGAGCCCTGCACCAGCCATTCCCCTGCAATGATGCCTGCATCGGTCTTGGACTGGCGGTTGCGTTTGAAGCTGAGATGATGCGTGCGGAACAGGTCTTCATACCGGTGAAGCGTTTCATTTTCGAAGGCGCATACGATCTTATAATTGCGTATCTGGTTCACCCTGTCGATCCATCCCTCCAGCATGCTGAAGGTGAAGATAACAAGCAGCACCAGCAGGCAGGCCATAATGGAGATAAGCTTGTATCCGGCCCCGATGCCCATGCCCAGGGCCGCCGTCACCCAGATCATGGCGGCCGTAGTGATACCGTTGACCTTGCTATGCATGGGGTCGCTGCGGAAGATCACGCCCGCCCCTACAAATCCGATGCCCACCACTACATTGGAAGCGATCCTTTCCGGGGCGTGCACCGCCCCGATCAGTTCCGACAGGATCGTAAACAGGGTGGCGCCAAGACAAATGAGGGTCAATGTCCGGAACCCCGCCGACTTGCTTCTGTATTCCCTTTCAGCCCCGATGAGGCCTCCCACGATCACCGCCAGGACCAACCTCCAGGCAATCTCTTCCGTAGATAACATAGTTATTTTTGTTTTTTTATGCCGACAGGCCGGGCCTGTGTAAAAAACCCGTCCTTGTAGGCGGCAAAATAATCCTTGTAATCTTTTTTAACCTGCTCCGCATACGCCGCCCCATAGTCTATGACCCCATTCTGCCAGTGATGGTCCGCACCGAAGGCGATAAGTTCGTCCGGTAATGCCGCCCCCTGCCGGCCTGCGCTGCGCAGCTGGGCCGAAGCCGTCAACAGCGCCATGTCGATGAGCACGCATTCGATGTCCCTGGGGCTGTCCCGCAACAGCATAAAATTGATCTTGTCCGCTGTGGGCTGCATCTCCTTCACCACGTAGTGTCCGTCCCGGAAGAGGGTAGTGCCCAGTAAAGCTGGACAGACATTCTGCATCCGCTGCTGTATCGCAACGACCCGCGCCGCCTCGGAAGTCCAGGATGGCTGCGTAACGTTCACCCGGCTTTGCAGGCAGGAAGGCAAAGCCTGTTTCATATCGATCAGCAGATGTTTATCAGGGTTTTTCGTCTGCCGTACGAGAAAGACATAGCGCCGGACGCCCAGGCTCCCTGTACCGGCTATGCGGAAAGCGACATCCACCACCTCGTGGCTTTTTCGCAGGCACGGCTCCTCCTTCATCCATTCCTGCAGATGGGCCGCCAGCTCTTTCCGTAAAGGCTTTTCCAGTGGAAAGAAGCGGATATTGTCGATCCGCAGGGCGAGCTTTCCATTCTTTTCCTCTGTCCGCTGCCGGATGAGTTCCTTCTGCCTGCGCTCGCAGACCTTGTCCAGGAATACCCGTACAATGCCGTTTGCCGTGCGGGGCTCGATATAACGGGATTTCCCTTTCGCCAGCGTTTCGCTATACCTGGCCAGGAACAGCCCGGCCAGCCGGCCAGACTCCTTTTTCCTCATGCCCAGGGAACCCAGGCCGGAGCAGATGCTCGTCACCATCCGGGCGAGCTCCCATACAGCCGGCGCCAGCGCGCCCTCGTCAAAATCATTCACATCGAAATAGACCAGACGATTGTCCCCCTTATAGCTCCCGAAATTTTCCAGGTGCAGGTCGCCGCAGATCCAGCTCAATGGATATTGAGGAAGGGCATCGCTCCTTTGCAGGTCTTCGTAAAACAAATGACAGGTGCCGCGGAGGAAGCGGAAGGGGTTCTGCGCCATCTGCTGATATTTCAGGGCCATATAGGCAGGAAGCCGGTCGCTGTTGAATGCTTTGACCCTTTGTGCAATGGTGGCCACGATGGTTTGTTTTCAGAAAGATAGGTATTATTCAGGAATTCATAAATCCACGTATCTTACAGTCTTATGCAGCATACGACCCAAAAGACGTTCCTCCTCATCCTGGTCCTGGCAGGACTGGTGACTGGCTGCCGTCAGCCGCAGGCCCCTGAGTATTACGGATTCCAGGACCTGCGCTTCGGCAGGGGCCAGGGACAGCAGGCGACCCTTGGCACCACCCTGAAATTCTACAATCCCAACCCGTATAGTCTCCAGCTCAAAGGAGCGGAGATGGATGTCATGCTCAATGGTAAGCCCGCAGGCCATTCCGTGCTGGATTCCACCGTCCAAATTCCCCAAAGGGATACTTTCTATGTCCCTGTCACCATGCAGCTGAACCTCCAGGGCCTGCTGGGCAATGCCCTGCAGATCTTCCTGGACAGGCAGGTGACGGTGACACTGGACGGAAGAGTACATCTGAAAAAAGGCGCCATCCCTTTCAGCCGGCCTTTTCATTATGAAGGAAAGGAAGATCTGAATGCACTTTTGCAGGGCGATTATTGACCGGTCACTTCACCACGATCCACCGGTTCACCGTATTGTATGTCCCTTCCAGCACCACCTTATAAAAAGCAGAAGGGTAGGAGCCGATCCCAAATGCAGCCGACTGCTGGCCTGCCGGCACTTCCGCTAATAATTTGTAATCATCCTTCCCGCCAGTCTTGAAATCATTGGTCCTCGCGAGCCAGATCTTCACCGTCCCATCTTTGTCAATGGACTTCCAGCGTATATCCAGCTTGTTGTTATCCAGGCGTACCTCAGGCAAGGCTACGGATACTTTTCCTATCAGGGGCACGCCGTCCGTTTCAAACTGGGTTTCCCTGGGGATATTGATGTCCAAATACCGTGCGATGGTTGGCATGATGTCCACAATGCCCGGCGTATAATCGCGCCAATAGTGGTTAAGGTCTTTGGCATTCGTTACGATCCACGTGGTACGCTCCCTTTCTGACTGTCCCCCATGTCCCTTACCTGTGACCGAATCCCTTCCATGATCCGTGGTGACGACGATCATCCAGTCTTCCCTGAACTGCTGCTGCCGGTACTGCAGGGCGGCCCAGATCTTACCTATCTGCTTGTCCGTATACTTTACGGCCTCTTTTTGTTCCGGGCTGTCCCCATACTTATGTCCCATGTCGTCGGTGTATTCCAGGTAAAGCCATGTGAGGTCCGGCCCCTGCTCGCGGATGCATTTCTCCGCTTCGTCCGTTACTTTCTCATCTATCGCATGGATATACTGGCTTTGTTTGTCATGTGGATAGCTGACGGTGTCCAGTTCAAGGCCGTCAGCATGGTAATCCACCTTTATATTGCCTGTCTGTGGCAGGGATTCGCCCACCAGCCTGGTGCGATTGTCCAGCCAGGTGGAAAATACGGCGATCTTTTTGGTGCTGTCGGCCTTTTTCAACAGCCGGAAGATGGTGGGATAATGATAGTTGGGCTCCCTGATATCGTTGTCCCATACATTATGCTTGTTTGCCCACACGCCAGTAAGCAAGCTGTTATATCCCACGGCGGAAATGGTCGGCGTCTGCGAATAACCTCCCCGCTCCCCGCCGACATAAGCACGCTTATACCCGTCACGCCGGCCTATCTGTTCGGGAAAGGATACATGAGCTTTCTCCAGTACATCGGCGGGTATGCCGTCGGCAATGATGAAGACGACCTTTTTCTTTTTCGGCTGCGCCACTGCGTAGAGGGCCAGCGTTGCCATCGCAATTAAAGTGAGGATGTGTTTCATATCTGCCGAGTTAAGGAATTTTCATCAAAAATAAGCAGTCCGGCATTATCAGGTCATTAATTTATATTTGCAGCATGAGCACCATCCGTCGGCAGAGCATTATTTCTTCTGGCATCGTTTACTTAGGCTTTGCGCTGGGCGCCTTCAATACGCTGCTGCTGACAAAAGAGTTTAGGCCGGCCCAATACGGGCTGATGGCCATCTTCATGTCGCTTGCAAATATCATGTTCCCTCTTGCGAGCCTGGGCATGCCTTCCTATGTCTATAAATTCTATCCCTACTACCATGACAACCTTCCCCCGAAGGAGAATGACATGATGACCTGGGCGTTCGTCGCCAGCTTTGTCGGCTTCCTCCTCGTCATATCGGGAGGCATTATTTTTGAGAACTTCGTGGTAGAACAATACATTAAGAACTCACCTGATCTTGTTACCTATTATTATTGGACATTCCCATTCGGATTAGGGCTTACATTCTATTCGATCATGGAGGCTTTTGCATGGCAGCTGAAAAAGTCCGTACTGACGACCTATTTCCGGGAGGTGCAGTTCCGTCTTTTCACATTTGTGCTCATCGTTCTTTCCCTTGCAGGCATCTTGCATAATTTTGACGCGTTCATAAAGATCTATGCCTGGACCTACTCGCTGCTGGCCCTGAGCTTACTGCTTTACCTGATGATAAAACGCCAGCTGCACTTTACTTTCCATGTCAGCAGGGTCACCAAAAAATTCTTTAAAAAGATACTGTCCCAGATCAGCCTCATTTGGAGCGGCCAGGTGCTGTTCAATGTATCTTTTTACTTCGCACAGCTCGTCATTGGCTCTGTTATCACGGATGGAATGCGCTTTGTGGGCATCTACACATTGGCCTTATATATGGGAAGCCTGATCCAGGCCATCCAGCGGAGCGTGATCGCCGCCAGCGTCGGCCCGTTGTCCCGTGCATGGAAGGATAAAGACTATGGAAGGATCAACCGCATTTATCAACGCTCCTCTATCAATCAGCTGATCTTCTCTGCCGGTATGTTTGTCCTGATCTGGCTCAATTTCAAGGACGGAGTGTATACGTTCCATTTAAAAGATGACTACCTGCTGGCCCGGCCTATCTTCTTTTATATTGGGCTGACCAGGGTCCTGGATATGGGTACTGGCGTGAATACACAGATCATCGGTACTTCGACTTTCTGGCGGTTTGAGTTCTTTACGGGAATGATACTTACGATTCTTACCCTGCCTGCAAACTTCTTCCTGACAAAGAAACTCGGCTACATCGGACCGGCCATCGCCGACCTGGTTACTTTCTCTATTTACAACGGCATCCGATTCTTCTTCCTGTATAATAAATTCGGGATGCAGCCCTTTACCCGCAAGACCGTTTATACCATCCTTCTGGCACTGGCGGGATACCTGGTCTGCTACATCCTTTTTGACGCCCATCATGGTTTTGTCTGGCTGGTGGTCAGAAGCGCCGTATTCATCGGCATTTTTGCCACGGGTGTGCTGACGCTACGTCTCTCCGACGAAATACTGCCTGTATGGCAAACCATCAAAAAGAAGCTGGGCATCGCTAAATAAACATAAACTACCCTTGTTGCTAACCATCGGACAGCGACCAGGACCGGGACTGTCCGGTTCCTCAAAATTTCGTACTTTTGCCGCCCAATGGCACGGGCGGGCGACTGCATTCCACCATTGAAAAGACATATATACCGAATGACACGATATAGCAGCGAGATCAGTAAACGCAAAACTTTTGCCATTATATCCCACCCCGATGCCGGTAAAACGACCCTGACGGAGAAATTCCTCCTTTTCGGCGGCGCCATACAGACTGCGGGGGCCGTAAAAAGCAACAAGATCAAGAAGCACGCAACCAGCGATTTTATGGAGATCGAAAGGCAGCGCGGTATCTCCGTGGCCACCTCTGTGATGAGCTTCGAATACAAAGGCATGCTGGTGAACCTCCTGGACACTCCTGGTCACAAAGACTTTGCTGAAGACACTTACCGTACCCTAACGGCCGTGGACAGCGTCATCCTCGTCATTGACAGCGTCAACGGGGTGGAAGCCCAGACCCGCCGCCTGATGGAAGTATGCCGTATGCGGGATACCCCCGTCATCGTGTTCATCAACAAAATGGACCGGGATGGGAAGAATCGTTTCGACCTCCTGGAAGAGATCGAAAAAGAGCTGAATATCCAGCTGCATCCCATGACCTGGCCGATCAACAGCGGAAAGGATTTTAAAGGCGTTTACAATCTTTATGATAAGAACCTCGTCCTGTTCACTGCCAATACAAAGGCTGCAGATGAAGACACCCTGCGTATCGACAGTCTGGATAGCTCCCTCCTGGAGGAGCGGTTGGGTGAAAAGGACGCCGCGACGCTGCGGGAAGATGTGGAGCTGGTGGATGGCGTTCATGGTGAGCTGGATGTGGACGACTACCTTGGCGGAAAGGTAGCACCCGTTTTCTTCGGCAGCGCCATCAATAACTTTGGTGTACGGGAAATGCTGGACACTTTTATCCGGATCGCTCCGACGCCACGCAGCCGCGAAACCTCCACCCGGCACCTGGATGTGGAAGAAGACAAGTTCAGCGGCTTTATCTTTAAGATCCATGCCAACCTGGACCCCAAGCACCGGGATCGCATTGCGTTCCTTCGGGTCTGCAGCGGAAAGTTCGAAAGGAATAAATACTTTCACCATGTCCGGTTGGACAAGGATGTGCGCTTCAGCAATCCTTATACTTTTCTCGCGCGCGATAAGGATGTGATCGATGCTGCCTATCCCGGGGATGTGGTAGGGCTGTTCGATACGGGCAACTTCAAGATAGGTGATACCCTCACGGAAGGAGAGGATTTCTTCTTCACAGGAATCCCATCCTTCTCACCGGAGATCTTCAAAGAAGTGGTGAACAAGGACCCTATGAAGACCAAGCAGCTGGAGAAAGGACTGCTGCAGCTCACTGACGAAGGCGTTGCCCAGCTATTCACCCAGTATGGCGGCAATAAAAAGATCATCGGCTGCGTGGGCGAACTTCAGTTCGAGGTGATCCAATATCGCCTGCTGCATGAGTATGGCGCTTCGGTCCAGTTCAATGCGATGCCGTTCTATAAGGCTTGCTGGATCACCAGCGCCGATCCCAAAAAACTGGAGGAGTTCACCCGTTTTAAACACGCTAATATCGCAGAGGATAAGGACGGCTACATTGTCTACCTGGCTCAAAGCGAATGGTTCCTGAATACCGAAAGGACGAATAACCCGGCCATCGAATTCCATTTCACTTCAGAAATACACAAGTAACGGATCTTTCTGTCCAGGCGGCGGCCCTGCGATGATTACCTTATCAGTGTGAGGTGACCGGTGCGGGTCACCGGTCCGCAGAAAGTTTTTGCCCTGATGATATAGACATAGCTGCCTGCCGTCTGCGGATGCCCGTTGAAATTCCCATCCCAGCACTGAGCAGGATTACGGGTAGTAAAGACCTGCATACCCCATCGGTTGAATATGGAAAACTCTTCCACTTCCACGTTTCTTCCCCATCTTTGGATGCCAAAGCAGTCATTATACCCGTCCCCGTTAGGTGTAAATGCATTGGGGAGCACAAAAAGATCTTTCCCCGTAGCTTTGACATTGACAGTCACCGTATCGAGGCCATAGCATCCCTCCGCATTGGTGCCTTTGACGGAATAGGTCATTGTGTTCCCAATGCTGACAGTGGGATTGGCCGTATGCAGATCGCTGAGGCCATCGGCAGGGTGCCAGGTATACGATGCGGCTCCCGAGGCATTCAGCTCGGTGGTCGGCTGGGAACAATCGATATCATGCGCTTTTCCCGCTCTGACCATGGGATTGCTGTTTACCGTGATTGTCACAGAATCTCTTAATATCGTAATGGGTATGAATGAAATGTCATCCAGGGCAAAATCATTGTCCCACAGGCGGGTGTTCTGATTCACGACGCTTATGATCGCCTCTGTGCTGCTGCCCGAATACCAGGTGCGTTGCAGCTGTTGCCAGGTGCAGGAAGCGCCGGCAGCGACGGCGTTTCCCAGCGGTATCCCGTTGATGAAAAATTGCAGGACGGCAACATTAGTGGAAGTAATGGACTGTATCCAGCTGCAAAGTACAAAATCGGTATTGGGCTGTACATCGACCTTCTGCGTCCATACATTGACACCGGCGACAGGGCTGCCATTCATTATCATCATATTGCCGCTACCGCTCGTGTGATCGCCGCAGAGGGGCATAGCCTGGTTCCAGCTATGAGGATTGGCGCCGACGACATATTCCCCTTCACGGCGGTTCACGGGATCATATACATAGCCAGAGGTAAATCCTGTATTGCCATTGCTGAAATCCCCGTTCACGATCAGGTTTGGGCCTATGACCCTGGCGGTAAAATAATATGTCGTGGTAACGGGAGGAGTGGCCGTCGGGCAGGCTGATGCAGGGCTATCCAGATAATTTATGGGAGACCAGTAATAATCCTGTAAAGGGGTAGCTGACAACTTAACCTGATCTCCTGTGCAAATAGCGGTATCGTTGGTAAGGATGAGGCCGGGAGATGGACGGAACTGCATACCCTGACCTGCACCGTAATACGGAAGTAACTGGATAAGCACAGCTGCACATGCCCTTATGGGAAATCGTTGTGGTTTCATGCCTGGAGGACAGGCAATAAGGGCAGTGCTAAACTACCGATTTATCGGTAGATTTCAATAAAATGCAGACATTGCCGGCCAGGCAGCCTTATCTCACCAGTGTCAGGTTTCCCATCCGGGTGACGGGTCCGCAGAAAGTCTTTGCCCTGATGACATAGACATAGCTGCCAGCCGCCTGCGGGTGGCCGTTGAAATTTCCATCCCAGCACTGGGCAGGATTGCGGGTAGTAAAGACCCGCATACCCCATCGGTTGAATATGGAAAACTCTTCTACTTCCACATCTCCCCATCGCTGGATGCCATAGCAGTCATTATGCCCGTCCCCATTTGGGGTAAAGGCATTGGGAACGATAAAAAGATTCGGACCGATGGCTTTGACATGGACAGTCACGGTATCGTAAGCATAGCATCCGTTGAAGGCGGACCCCTTCACATAATATTTCGTAGTGCTGTCGATGCTGACAACAGGACTGGCGTCGGTAGTATCGCTGAGGCCGATCGGGGGGAACCAGGAATATTTGACGCCACCGGTGGCATTCAGCTGCGTGGTAGGTTGTGAGCAGTCGATGTCATGTGCCTTGGACGCCTTGACTACCGGATTGGGCTTCACCGTGACATTGACAAGGAAATCACTGTTATAACGGGGACAGGTGGAGTCGGAGATATGCACCGTATAAGTACCGGAGGCAGAGGGCGTCACTACGGGACGGGGGGCAGAAGCATCGTCCAGGTCGGTGGCGGGTGACCAGGAATAGACATAGTGTATATAATCGTTGCGTCCCAGGATACCGGAGAACCCATCACAGACGGACAGGTCCAGCGGCTGTACAAAAACCGGCGAAGGCCGGATAAAGACCTTGACGGAATCCTGTTCGATACAGCCATTGCCATCTGTGATGGACACATGAAACATTGTGTCCACCGAAAGGGTACCGACAGGTGCAGCGCTGGTGGGATCATCAAGTAAAGCCACCGGCATCCATGAGAAGGAAGCCCCTGTGCCTGCCTCAATGCGCAGGTGAATATTATCACCGCTGCAAATGGCCGTGTCCGGGCTGATCCTAATGTAGGGAGGATAGAATAAAGCGACGTCGATAGTGTCATTGGCACTGCAGCCTTGCGGGGTAGTGCCCGTAACGATGTATTCCGTTGCGACGTCCGGTGTAGCCACCGGGCTGGCGCTGACCGGATCGGACAGAGTGGATGCCGGCGTCCAGGAATAAGTGGCAGCCCCTGTCACCTGTAAGGGCACGGGTTTACCCGGGCAGATAGAAGTGTCGGGTTTGGCTTTAACGACTGGCAATGGATTAACGGTGACTGTCACGGAATCCCTTAGCAACCCCACCGGGCTGAACGAAATATCGTCTAACGCAAAGTCATTGCCCGAGAATATGGTATTCTGGTTGACGATGGAGATAACAGCTGTCGTGCTGCTGCCGGAATTCCAAACTGTGTAGAATTGGTCCCAGATGCAGAAATTGACATTGGCTGTGAGTAGATTGCCCATTGGATGCCCGTTGATGGAGAATTGCAGGATGGAAGGGTTCACCGTAGTGATGTTCTCCAGCCAGGCGGAAAAAGCATAATCAGTATTGGGAGAGACGGTCACCGTCTGTGACCAGACGTTTACGTCCGCTTGCTGAGCCCCATTGATCATGAGCATATTCCCGCTCCCGCTGGTATGATCGATACAGGGCGGCGCATTGGGAAGCCAAACCGCCGGGTTTGGGCCCACCCCATACATACCTTCGGGGAAGCCATTGGTAGTATACGTATAATCGGATGTAAATCCTGTATTGCCCGCCGAAAAGTCTCCATTGACGACCAGGTTGGCACCAGTGACTCTGGCCGTGAAATAATATTTGGTTGTAACGGGAGGGGTCGCCACGGGATTTGCTGAAGCCGGATTGTTCAGGTAGTCTGTTGGGCTCCAGCAGAACTCCAGGACGGGCTTTGTGGATAAAGGGACCGGCAGGCCCGCGCAGAGGGTCGTATCTCCTGTATGGATGACTTCACCTGCCTGTATCAGTACGGGTATGATCCTGGTAACACTGTCTGTACAGCCGTTTGCCAGGGATACCTTTAGCTTAACCGGGTAGCTTCCGGTCTGCGGAAAGATATGAGAAAGAGTCTGCCCTGAAATATATGGTCCTCCATTCACCATCCAGCTGTACGAGGAGCCGGCATAGGACGATGCCTGGAAATGCACTTCCAGGGGATTGCAGGGCAGCTGGTAAAAAGATAGATCGGGAACGGGCAGGCTGTCCAGGACAACGTCCACAAAGGCGCTGTCGACACATCCTTCTGCGTTGGTGATAATGGCTGTATATCGGGTGGTTACGGCCGGAGAAGCCCTGGGATTGGGAATATGCGGATTACTGAGGCCAGCTGCAGGCGACCAGTCATAGCTGACGCCTCCGAATGCATTCAATTGCACCGAATCATGGGGGCATACTTCAACATGTCCGCTGGTGACATTGCTGGATTTAAAATCAGAGAAAAAGCCATACCGGCTACCGGAGACACCATCCCCGTCAATCAGGCCCAGACTGAACTTCCCGGTGCTATTAACGAATTGCAGCACGCTTCCTGCCGACAGATATCCCGATAGGTCAACGGTGGCTGCCACATAGACTCCTCCAGTACCCGGAACAGGCGAGAAGCTGCCTGCAGATATGACTCCGGAATTGCCGTTGACGGTGAAATTACCCTCGTTGCCGGCCTGGGTGATCAGCATCACTCCAAAAGTATTGTTGGAGCTCCGGACTATATTGACAGAGGTGGAACCCGTACAGCTCAACTTGGGGATGATGGCCGATCCCAGCTCGCATCCCAGCCCCGTGACATGATAAACGTAGAATTTTTTGTCAGACCTGATATAGGTGCTGGGATTGGAAAGATTGAAGGTCCATGACTGTCCCTTATTCAGCATGACGGCGGCTGTGCTGCCCCCATCCAGAAAAATAGCCGTATTATCCTGCAAAGCCAGGACGAATACCCTATCCTGCGGTGCAAGAAACCCTTTGGAGACGATGTACTCGCTGCCCACTACACTGGTGGGCACGGTCTGATCACCTATCAGGTCTGCACAGGTACCATCTCCGAATACAAGATCATCTTTCAGGGTGACGGCTATCGGCTTGTCCGAGGCAACGTAAGAACCCTGTAGATGATGGATGTTGTCCCGCCAGACGCCTGTGGCGGAATAGGTTTGTCCCTTATTTAACACGATGGAAAAGGGAATGCCTGCTGTGTGTCCAACGATCGGCTGAGAGGGGATCACCGTTACCGTGGTGTTGTCCTGTGTAGCCACGATGTCGAAAGAAGTGGTGGCCGGCGGATGACGGATGGTATCTATGTTATAGGTATACTGCGAAGCGATATAAAATTCATTCCCCAGGGCATTCCTTCCTTTCAGGGCAAAGATCTCCGGGTTGCAGTTGCAATAGCTGCTAACCACTTCATAATAGGCTGTAATATCGTTGTCGCTGCGAATAAGAAGACCTTTGTTAAGGACAGCATTAGGCGGTGCATTCTGCAGCACATTCACCCAGGGCGAGAGGTCCACGGTCTGCGTGGAATTGGCAGGCATACTAACCACGATAGGTGTGAAAGTAGCGTCGGCAGGCAGGGAAATGGTCACTGTGGCCGCGGAAGAAAAACTCGTAAGCCGCACGACGATGGGAATATTGTAATTGGCGTTATTGGAAAACACATCCGGGGCAGCAAACCAGAATTCCCTATCAGTTTGAGCCATCGCAGATCCTGTAGTCAGTAGAAGACCAAGGACTAAGGAAAGGAAGAAGCGTAGGGTCACAAACGGTAGTAAGGTTGGGTTCAGGCCAAAACTAATAATTTATTATGGATTTTTCAACTAGGGGAGAGCTATGCCGGTATAATTTTGCGGTGTGATCCTTTTAAGCTCTTTCTTCAATGCCTGGGAGATCTTCAGTTTCTCGACGAATTGGTGGATGGATGCTTTGTCGATACCACCCTTACCCCTCGTCAGCTCTTTCAATGCTTCATATGGCTGTGGATAATTTTCGCGGCGCAGAATTGTCTGGATGGCTTCCGCCACTACAGCCCAGTTGCTTTCCAGGTCACTATCCAGCCGGGCCCGGTTGAGCACCAGCTTTTCCAGCCCTTTTTCGATCGATTTCAGCGCAAGGATGGTGTGGGCAAAAGGAACGCCGATATTGCGCAGAACCGTTGAATCCGTCAAATCCCTCTGCAGCCGCGATACAGGCAGCTTTGCCGCAAAATGCCCGAACAGCGCATTGGCCACGCCAAGATTGCCCTCAGCATTTTCGAAGTCGATGGGATTGACCTTATGGGGCATAGCGGAAGAGCCTATCTCCCCTTTCTTTGTCTTTTGTGAGAAATAATCCATGGATACATAGGTCCATATATCCCTGCAAAAATCAATGAGGATGGTATTGATCCGCTCCATTGCATGAAAATGAGCGGCCAGGTTGTCGTAATGCTCTATCTGTGTGGTGTATTGCTGGCGCTGGAGTCCCAATGTTCCTTCCACAAAATCATTGGCGAGCTTTACCCAGTCTTTTTTAGGAAAGGCGACATAATGTGCATTGAAGTTACCTGTGGCTCCTCCGAACTTGGCGGAAAAAGGTACCTGGATGAACAGCTCTACCTGGTTCTCCAATCTTTCGACAAACACCATGATCTCCTTCCCGAGGCGGGTAGGGCTTGCCGGTTGTCCGTGTGTCCTGGCAAGCATCGGCACATCTTTCCAGTCACGGGTCAGTAGCTGCAGCTGTCTTTTCAGGTTCAGCAGTGCGGGCAGGTATTCGAATTCGACTGCGTGCTTCCATAACAGGGGAATGGCCGTATTATTGATGTCCTGTGATGTAAGACCGAAGTGGATCCATTCAGCCACCGGCGCCAGGTCTTCTCCCAGGCGGCTCTTTAAAAAATATTCCACCGCCTTTACATCATGGTTGGTCTCCTTCTCTTTCTCCTTGATCCAGCGGGCATCCTCCAATCCAAACGTCTCCAACGTGACCTGCAGCTTCCGCCTCGTCGCGGCATCCAGGAGGAAGAATCGTTTTTTGCCCAGGAAAAGAAAATATTCTATTTCCACCAGCACACGATAGCGTATCAGGGCGAATTCCGAAAAATAATCATCCAGATGCTGCACCTGGTGGCGATAGCGACCGTCGATAGGGGAAATGGCGGTAAGTGTGTTCAATTCCATGTAGCGTGTTTAAAGAATGCTTGATCCAAGGTCAGCCGGAAAATTGTACCTTTGCGGCAAATTTAACGTAAAGGAATTGGACAGAAAAATACGAGTAGGAGCTGTAAGTTATCTCAACACGAAACCGCTGCTCTATGGAATCCTGCAGTCAGCTGTCATGGATGAAATTGATCTCATCATAGAATACCCGGCACGCATCGCTGCAATGCTGCTGGAAGACAGAATAGATATTGGTTTGGTGCCGGTGGCGATCATACCGGAATTGAAAGAATATCACATCAACGGGAATTATTGCATAGGCAGCAATGGGGCTGTCGCTTCTGTATGCCTGTTCAGCGAAATACCTATAGAACGGGTGGAAAAGGTATTACTGGATTACCAAAGCCGTACTTCTGTGGAACTGGCCAGGATCTTATTGAAAGAGTACTGGAAGACGGCACCGGAGCTGGTAGAGGCGGGAAAGGACATCCGTGATCAAATCAGGGGAACGACTGCCGCTGTGATCATCGGCGATCGTGCCCTTGAACAACGGCAAACATCTCCTTATGTCTATGACCTGGCTGAAGCCTGGAAGGATCTCACCGGCCTTCCCTTCGTCTTTGCTGCCTGGATCAGCAACAAACCATTGGATCCTGCTTTCATCGCCCGGTTTGATGAGGCCAACCGCCGCGGCATCGGGCAAATTGATAACGTAGTAGCCGAAAACCCCTATTCTGTATTCGATCTCCACGATTATTTCACCGATTTTTTGGACTATAAGCTGGACGATCTCAAGCGGCAGGGGCTAAAAAAGTTCCTGAGCTATCTTCCTATTTCTGCTCCAGCCGCGTTGCGGACCGAGGATATCTGATCAATGTCAAATCAAATGTGCTAAGTAAGAGATGATTCATGAAGGGTACATTCCAATATGACAAAATAAGGTTAAATTCGCGCCATTCTTGAACAAACAGATCGTCAATGAAAGTTGTAATTTTTGCCGGTGGTTTAGGGACGCGGATCGCCGAGGAAACGGAGATCAGGCCAAAACCGATGGTTGAGATCGGGGGTAAACCTATATTATGGCATATCATGAAGGGGTATAGCCAGTATGGATTCAATGAATTCGTCATTTGCCTGGGGTACAAGGGCTATTTGATCAAGGAGTATTTTATGCATTATTTCCTGCATAACTCCGACATAACCATTGAGTTGGGAAGCAATGAACTGGATGTGCATTATACCAATACCGATCCATTCCGGGTCACGCTGGTGGATACAGGGCTTTCTACAAAGACCGCCGGGAGGCTAAGTAGAGTTAAGCAATATGTGGGAAATGATGATTTTATGCTTACCTATGGAGACGGCGTAGCAGATATAGATCTGAGTGCCTTGCTGAAATACCACGATACGCATGGCAAATTAGCCACGGTCACCGCCATACAGCCTGAAGCAAGATTTGGTGGCATGGAATTGGGAGATAATGGCATCGTAAAGAATTTTAAAGAAAAGCCCAAAGGCGATGGTAAGTGGATCAACGGCGGTTTTTTCGTGCTGAAACCTGGCATCTTCGACTATCTGGAAGGCGATATGAGCGATACAATGTGGGAAGATGCACCCATGGAGAGACTTTCTCAGGATGGCCAGCTTATGGCCTACAAGCATGGGGGGTTTTGGAAATGCATGGATGCCATGCGCGATAAACTAGAACTGGAAGCCCTATGGCAAAACAATCTTGCAAAATGGAGAACCTGGTAAACCTTCACAGATTACAGGAATTTTATGCCGATAAAAAAGTATTCATTACAGGCCATACCGGGTTCAAAGGCGCCTGGGCAATGGCATGCCTGTATTTAGCAGGCGCACGAATAAAAGGGTATTCCCTGGCCCCCGAGTACGACAATGGATTATTCGGAATTCTCCCATCTCTTCAAATGGCCGAATCCTGCATTGCGGACATCCGGGATAAGGATCGTCTTCAAAAGGAACTGCTGTCTTTTCAGCCTGATTTTATCTTTCATTTTGCTGCTCAGCCCCTCGTCCGACGGTCTTATGGAATACCGGCCGAGACCTTCGATACCAACGTCACTGGCACGGCGAATCTGCTGGAAGCCGTTACCCGGCTGAAAAACAAATGCACTGTCGTTATCATAACGACGGATAAGGTCTACGAAAATAAGGAAACCAATATTTTATATACCGAGGATGATAAACTGGGCGGCCATGACCCTTACAGTGCCAGCAAAGCCTGTGCGGAGCTCGTCGTCAGCTCATTCCGGGACTCATTTTTCAATCCGGGCAAGGTGGATGCGCACGGCAAAGCAATCGTCAGTGTGCGCGCGGGCAATGTCATAGGCGGCGGTGACTGGAGCGAAGACAGGATAATACCTGATATTGCCCGGGCATTGCTGAAGGGCCAGGTCATCGAAGTCAGAAATCCACTTTCCGTGCGGCCATGGCAACATGTACTGGAGCCTGTAACGGGCTACCTGCTCCTGGGAGGGCTGCTGCATCACCCGCAAAAGCGCTATGCAAAATCTTATAATTTCGGCCCTCTTCCGGATGATCACCTGCAGGTGAAAGAATTGGTGGAAACGGCTATCACGCAATGGGGCAGCGGCTCCTGGGTAGACCGATCATCCCCCACGGCAGTTCATGAAGCCGGATTGCTGATGCTGGATATAACACGTGCAAAAAATGATTTGTGCTGGATCCCCAGACTTACGGCACGGCAGGCCGTCCAATGGTCGCTGGAATGGTATAAATTATCTCCCGACCTGCAGGCGGATTACACCTTTTCCCAAATCAAATCCTATTTTGCCTTATGATCTTCACCCCAACGCCTCTGGCAGGAGCTTATTGCATCGATCTGCAGCCTTTCAGCGACGACAGAGGTTGGTTTGCCAGGTTCTATTGTAAGGATGAATTTCAACAGATAGGTCATTTTAAGGAATGGGTACAATTAAACCACTCGGCGTCCTATGAGAAAGGCACTTTAAGAGGTCTGCATTTTCAAATGCCGCCCTATCGCGAGATCAAAATGGTACGCTGCATAGCAGGCGCCGTCCTGGATATCATCGTGGACCTCCGCAAGGATTCGCCTTCTTTCCTGTCGCACTTTGCTCAGGAATTGTCGGCAGCAAATAAGAAAATGCTTTATATCCCTGAAGGATTCGCTCACGGATTTCAGTCCCTCACCGAAAATGCCGAATTGATCTATCATCATACAGCATTTTATACGCCGGACGCTGAAGGCGGGTTGAGATATGACGATCCGGCCCTTCGTATCCAATGGCCCTTACCCGTCACCGTACTATCTCAAAGAGATTCAAATCACCTATTTATCGACAAAAATTTCAAAGGGATCTGATTATGCAATGCAGATTTTGTAATACCCGGCTGACTCACGTTTTTATTGATCTGGTGAATTCCCCGGCCTCGAATTCTTTTTTGACAAGCGAACAGTTGAACGAACCGGAAGTCTTCTTCCCCCTGAAGGTCTTTACATGTCCTTCCTGCTTTTTGGTGCAGGTAGACGAATATAAAAGTTTCAATGCTATATTTAATAGTGATTACGTTTATTTTTCGTCTTTTTCCACCAGCTGGCTGGAACATAGCAGAAGATACACCGGCGAGATGACGGATCGCTTTGGGCTTAATGCAGGTTCTTTAGTGGTCGAGCTGGCTTCCAACGACGGCTATCTCCTTCAATATTTTAAGGAAAAAAATATCCCTGTTCTCGGTGTCGAGCCGACAGCAAATACCGCTAAAGTGGCCATGGAAAAAGGAATTGACACCGTGGTGGATTTCTTCGGTGTTCGTCTTGCAGGAAGACTGGCCGCGGAAGGCCGTAAAGCCGATCTCCTCCTGGGCAACAATGTGTTGGCGCATGTCCCGGATATTGTAGATTTCGTGGGGGGAATGAAAATAGCTTTGAAAGAGACAGGGGTCATAACCATGGAATTCCCCCATCTGATGCAGTTGGTTGACAATAACCAGTTCGATACCATATACCATGAACATTTTTCATATCTTTCTTTTTACACGGTGGAGAAGATCTTTCGTTCACAGGGACTGGAAATGTTCGATGTAGAAGAGATACCAACTCACGGAGGTTCACTGCGGATCTATGCAAAACATTCCGGCTATGAGGGTCACCCGGTATCTCCGCGTGTGGCGCATCTCCTGGCAAAGGAAGACGCAAAGGGACTCACCACCATGGCCTACTACGATCATTTCCAGCAAAAGGCGCTTGATATCAAATTGGCGCTAACCTCGTTTCTTATCAACCAGAAACAGGCCGGTAAAAAAGTAGCAGCATATGGGGCGGCCGCAAAAGGCAACACACTCCTTAACTATTGTGGGATCAAGAACGACCTTTTGGAATATGTGGTCGATGCCAACCCGCATAAGCAGAATAAATGGCTGCCTGCCAGTCATATCCCGGTAGTGCCCGAATCCCATTTAAAAGGGCATCGGCCTGATTTTGTGCTGATCCTTCCCTGGAACCTCAAAGAGGAGATCATCCGGCAATTGGCATACATAAAAGACTGGGACGGAAAATTTGTTATTCCTATTCCTCATCTACAAGTGCAATAGGCCTCATGAGCAAGATCCTGGTCACAGGCGCTACCGGTTTCATCGGACAATATACGGTCGCGGAACTGATCCGCCGTGGTCATACCGTTATTGCGTCCTCAGCCAACCCGCAAAAGGCCCGGCAGGCTGACTGGTACGGGCAGGTGGAATATATACCTTTCAACCTTGCGGAACAGCCTTCCGATGCCGATATCTTCAGCTTTTTCGGAGCACCTGACAGCCTGATCCACCTTGCCTGGGAAGGCCTTCCTGATTATAAAGGAGCCTTTCATCTTGAAGAGAATTACCCCCGTCACGCCGCCTTTCTGGAAAATCTCCTGGCCCACGGTTTGCATGACCTTACCGTCATTGGCACCTGCCTGGAATATGGCATGCAGGAAGGGAAGCTTGAAGAGCAAAGGCCGGCTAAACCCATTGTCGCATACGCTTCGGCAAAGAACCGGCTTCGCATTCGTCTGGAAGAATTGCAAACCAAGTATTCTTTTTCCCTTCGTTGGGTGCGGCTTTTTTATATGTATGGCAGGGGGCAAAACCCAAAATCCTTACTTTCGCAGTTGGATAAGGCTTTGGAGGCAGGTGAAGAAATTTTCAATATGAGCGGCGGGCAGCAGGTGAGGGATTATCTGCCGGTGGAGAAAGTTGCAGCATACATTGTAAGGATCGCCGAACAACGCCGGGTTCAGGGCATTATCAACTGCTGCAGTAACCGTCCAGTCGCGGTCGCAGATCTCGTTGAAGATTATCTGCGGAGGGTTCGGAAAAAGATCTCGTTGAACCTGGGTTATTATCCATATCCTGATTATGAACCCATGCGATTTTGGGGAGACGATTCCAAATTAAAAATTATTTTAGAAGATGAATAATCCAATTCTTCAGTTTATCGAAGAACGAATTCAGCGGATCCGCGGGCACAGGAACAATGATTCACTAAAGGATGCAGCAGCCAAATTTAACGAGGCTTCCAATAAGGCCCAGTATTCCTACAACTTCTCGTGGATGGGACGCCCCATCATTCAATATCCACAGGATATGATTGCCATGCAGGAACTTATCTGGCAGATCAAGCCCGATCTGATCATTGAAACAGGTATAGCACATGGCGGGTCTCTTATTTACTATGCTTCCCTGCTGGAACTGATCGGAAAAGGAGAGGTGCTGGGTATAGATATAGATATCCGGAAGCATAACCGCGAGGAAATCGAAAAACATCCTATGTTTAAGAGGATTAGGATGATACAGGGTTCCTCCATAGACAGGGACATAGCGGCCCAGGTGAAAAAGGAAACGGAAGGCAAGGAAAATGTACTGGTATGCCTGGATTCCAATCATACGCATGAGCATGTCCTACAGGAATTGGAATACTATGCTCCTCTTGTGACGCGCGGATCGTATATCGTGGTATTTGACACCATCGTCGAAGACATGCCGGACGATTATTTGCCCGGAAGGGCCTGGTCAAGGGGTGATAATCCAAAAACAGCTGTATGGCAGTTCCTGGAAAAAAATGATCAGTTTACGATTGACAAGGACATCGATGATAAATTATTGATAAGCGTGGCTCCTGGCGGCTATCTCAAACGGATAAAATAATTCTGATGTCATCGCAACCATTGGTAAGTTTTTGCTTTACTACATTCAAGCGGAAAGATTTTCTGAAATCTACCCTTGAAAGTGTCCGACAACAAACTTTCGGGGATTTTGAAGTTATAGTATCCGATAATGACCCCGAAGGGAGTGGACAAGCTGTTGTAGAGGGGTTCGGAGATCCGCGGTTTAAATACTTTGCCAATGAGAAGAACCTCGGCATGAAGAAAAGCTTTAACCAGAGCCTTAACAGGTCGTCCGGGAAATATATTGTCATGATAGCAGATGACGACCCCGTTTATCCTGACATGCTGGCGACATTGATGGAGCTGAAAGATCGATATCCGGGATATGGGATGTATCTGGGCTCCTCCAATTGGTTTTGCACAGACCCTCAGATCGCCCAATTGTATAATTTGAAGGAAGGGATCAATTCTTTCCTGGCGGATGCTCCAGTGGGCACGGTGACAACCTATTCTCCCGCTGAATTCCTGCCGGCTTTTTTTGGCTTGAAGATATTTTCTTCCTACCTGTGGTCGACGGCTATAGTGGAAAGGGATGTACTCGTCAAAATGGGAGGTGTGCCGGATTATGAGACTGCCTTTTTAGGTGACTATGCCTATCTCAGCATTATGGGATCCTATTCCGGATGCGTGGTCATCAATAAAGCTTTGGGACACCAAACCATCCATCCGCAGAATTTTGGCAGGGATCAGAATGATCAGATACGTTCTGCAGCCGTTAACTTCGTAGAATATGTGTCCCCAAAGATCAAGCATGTGGAAGGGTGGCCTGTTACGGAGAAGGCGATGAAAAATTTTGTCGCGATGTGGGTGATCTCGCATCTGAATTTTTTAAACAGGTACTACCGTCTTTTCAAAAGGGAAGACTATAGGGATCTCCATCGGTTTGAAAAGGGAATATTTGAGATCGAATTCATAAAGAAACTCTATTTCAAATATTGGCTAAAAAAGAATCTACCCGGACTACACGACCTTATTGTGCTTGTAAAGAAAAAAATCCTTCAAAGATTCATTGTATAGCTATGGCCAAGTACAGCATCATACTGCCCGTGCGCAATGGTGGATATTATGTGAAAGAATGTGTAGCAAGCATCCTGGCGCAGTCCATTCAGGATTTTCACCTTCACATACTCGATAATTGCAGCACGGATGGAACTTCGGAATGGTTAAGCTCCCTGAATGATCCGAAGATATCTGTCTTTCCCGCCCAACGGCCACTTACCATTGAAGAGAACTGGGGTCGTATCACCGCCCTCGAAAAAAATGAATTTATCACCCTTATCGGGCATGACGATATCCTCGAACCGCATTATCTGGAGGTAATGGATCGCCTGATCCTTAAGCACCCTCAGGCCAGCTTGTATCAGGCGCATTTCCGATACATCGATTCCAAAGGAGATACGCTGCGTCATTGCAAACCGATGGACGAACGGCAAACTCCCGTGGAGTTCCTGTCCTTTTTCCTCGACGGGATCATCGATACAATGGGGACAGGGTTCATGATGCGTTCAGCCGACTACGACGCTGCAGGAGGGATACCTCCATATCCCAACCTGTTATTCGCCGACTTTGAATTATGGATCAACCTGACGCTGTCTTCTTATAAAGCCACCGCCTTCGAAGAATGCTTTGCATTCCGGCTGCATCAAAGTATGACCACAACTTCTTCCGATGTAAAAATGCAATATGCTTTTGGGCGTTTCATCGATTACCTGGAAAAATTAAGGTCGCAGGACAGCCGGCTCGATGAGGCCATCAGGCGCTATGCGCTTAAATTCATCCAATTCTATTGCCAGGGCTTGTCACATCGTCTTTTACGCACCAGCAAGAATAAAAGGGAAGGGCAGACGGTCGCAGGCTTCACAGGCAAATGCAGGAGCTATGCCGATAGATTAGTGCCGCAGAATGATTTTGACCCCTATCGCTCCTTCGGCATGCGGCTGGCGAAATATATCGACAGCAATGCCTTTAGCAGACAATTATTCCTGATATTTAAAAAAATATATCCAACACCGCTGTATTCGTGACGCAACTTTCCATCATCATCGTCAACTACAAGAGCCCGGAACTGGTGCTGGACTGTCTCGGTACGCTCTACCATCAGACCAATGACATTCTTTTCGAGGTGATCGTAGTGGATAATGCTTCCAATGACGATAGTATGAGGCGGATCACGAGTTCCTATCCTTCAGTACGCTGGATACAGATGGAATACAATGCAGGCTTTGCGAGGGCTAATAATGAAGGCATCCGCCGTTCGGCAGGCACTGCAGTGCTGCTCCTGAATTCAGATACGCTCATACGGGAGAGGGCAATCGAAAGAAGCTGCAGGCTATTCCTTTCTTCCGACTATGTGGCCTGTGGCGTACAGCTGTTGAATACGGACGGCAGCCCGCAGATATCCGGCAATTTCTTCATGAAGGGGGGCTTGAATTACCTGCTTCCCCTGCCATACCTGGGCGGCATGGTGAAAAAGGCGGGCCTGCTTTTCAAAGTGGAAAAGCCCAATGTGCCGGACGCCAGTTCGCTGGTGGAAGTCGACTGGATCAATGGGGCATACCTCATGGTGAAAAAAGCAGCCATCGACAAAGCCGGACTGTTGGATGAGGATTTTTTTCTGTATGCGGAAGAGGCGGAATGGTGCAGCCGCCTGCGCAGACTGGGAAAGCTTTGCATCTATGGCCAAATGCACGTGATCCATCTCCAGGGAGCTTCTGCTAACGAGACCTTCGGTTCCCAGGGCCAGGGATATTACAACCTGTATGATCGCAAGGGACTCCAGATCATGCTTAGCACCTTCGTCAGGATCCGCAAACAGTTCGGCGCCGGCTGGTTCCTGCTCCTGCTGGCGTTCTATGTGGCGGAGATCCCCCTGTTCCTGCTGGGAATATTTTTTTCAGGCATTTTCCGGGGGCGGCGCAGACCGTATTCATATAAACAATTTCTTCAATATTGTAAGAATATTAAGATTGTTATGGGTAAAGCCTTGATCATCATCCGGAATAAGCCTTATTTTTATAAGGTCTTATGAGATCGTCCTTATTAATTAGCTTTTCGTTACTGTCTCTATTCACTTATTATTCCACTTTCTCCCAGGAATATAGCTATACACATTATGACATCGGTGACGGTCTGGCCGGCTCTACTGCCTATTGCCTTACCCAGGACAAGCAGGGATTCATCTGGGTAGGAACAGAGACGGGAGTAAGCCGCTTTGACGGCACACATTTCATCAGCTATACCTCCGCTGATGGTTTGCCGGATACAGAAGTGCTGCGAATGTTCTGCGATTCCAAAGGCCGCGTATGGATGGCGAGCTTCCGTTCGGGCGTATGCTATTATTTCAACGGAAAGTTCCATAACCAGGACAATGACAGCATCCTTGGAAAGGTCCGTTCAGGGGGCAGCATAGAGAATTTCTCCGAAGACAGGGACGGGAACTTATTAATGCAGGAAAAGATGGTGCTGCACCTGCTTACGCCCGACGGCCATGTCATCGATTACAAGGACATTGAGGGGAAGCCTGTCAGGCGTTTCTACAGTGTTGCCGCCGGCGAGGGTAATGCTTTCCACGTGATTGCGGACCAGGACCTTTATGCGTTGCGTAATGGCCGGTTTACTCCCTTATTGCATACGCATATGCGTACCACGGAGCCACAGTACCTCGCTATCAATAAGTGGCTGATGGTCTGGAGAAGCGGTTTCAATGAAATTTCCATCAAGGTGCTGCGGAAAGACAGCATCATAAAGCGTTCCTACAACTTCCAGGAAGACAACCACGTAGGCTTCGAGGTCATAGGCGATAGCCTTGTTTATGACTGTCGCTCCACGGGAGCGGTAGAATTGAACATGCGTACCGGCGCCGAACGAATGTATCTTCCCGGACAGCGGGTAAGCAGGCTGTTTTCGGATGATGAGGGCAATATTTGGTTTACTACCCTGGGGCGGGGTATATTCCGGCTTAACTCCAATGAAATAAAGAACCTGACGCTCCGTGACCCTGGATCGCAGGCTTGTTCCGCCGTCTTTATAAATAAAGTGGATAACGAGCTGCTCATCGGCGCTGATCACGACATGATCTTCCGCTATCCGTTGCCTGCAGGCCCGGTCTCGGGACTAAAAGTATACCTGGGTACCTATGGTTATTATTCCTTTGTCGACAAGACTCCAAACGGATACCTGCTTTGCGGCGGACACAATCGCACTATCCTTACCAAACCCGGACGATCAAAGTATGGGCTACTAACCCTTCAACTAAAAATGGCGGTGAAAAAAAATGCCTGGGAGCTGATCGTTGGAAATAAGAATGGCGTATTCACTTTAGATGTGGGCTTGCTTCAAATAAAAGATACACTGTGGCGGGAAAGACCTACAGCGCTGCATCTCCAGGGAGACACGCTGTATATCGGCACGCTCAATGGCCTTTACCGTCGTACGGCGGATGGAGCCGTAAGTTTTCTTGGCGACAGCATTCCCTTTCTCAGGAGGCGGATATCGTCCATTGCGGGATCCAAAGATGGAAATCTTTGGGTGTCCTCGTATGACGCAGGCCTCATCGGATGGCGGAATGGGCATCAGTATGTATATCTTACGATGGAGCAGGGCCTTACCAGCGACATCTGCAGGACCCTACTCGTGCATGGCAATGATCTTTGGGTAGGCACAGACAAAGGCCTGAATAGGGTAGATGTTAGTACACAGGATTATAATGTCACGCACTATACCGCTAAGGATGGACTGGCTTCAGATATGATCAATACAGTCTTTGCAGATGGCGACATGATCTATGCCGGAACGCCCGAAGGCGTTAGTTATTTCAATACGGCACACGCATCCCTGATATCGGGTTGCCGCCTGGTGCTGCTTGGCATTACCAATTCGGGCAGGAGCCGGCTTTCTGATACATCCTCCTTGCGCCTGCATTATAAAGAGAATAATATCCGGTTTGATTTTGCCGGTGTTTCTTACAGGTCTGCCGGCAACATTACCTATCGCTATCGGCTTTTAGGATTGGACAGCGGATGGAAAACCACCAAAGAAACTTTTTTGGAATATCCTACGCTTCCTTACGGTGACTACACGCTGCAGCTGCAAGCGACTAACAAGTTCAATCAGCAAAGCCCTGTGCGCACCTTGCATTTCACTGTCGAAACGCCTTTTTGGCGGACCACCTGGTTCTATCTGACCATCGTCGTGCTGTTCGTGTCCTTTACCTGGCTATTGGTAAGCCTGCGTGTCAGGCAGCTGCGCCGTCGTCATGCACAGGAAGAAGAGCTGCATAAACGCCTGGCGGAAACAGAGCATATGGCCCTTCAGGCGCAGATGAACCCTCATTTTATCTTTAATTGCCTGAATTCCATACAGCAATATATTTTTGACCAGGACGTCTTTAATGCCAATAAATACATTTCAGGTTTCGCGAGGCTGATAAGAGCTACCTTGCATAATTCCAGCAGGCAATTTATTTCCCTTGCTGAAGAGATAAATTATCTTTCTGCTTACCTTTCCCTGGAAAAGCTCCGATTCAAGGAAAAAATGACCTATAGCATTGATGTCGCGCCGATCATTAGTAAAGAGGCGGAGGATATATACATACCGCCTATGTTGATCCAGCCTTATATCGAAAACAGCATGCGCCACGGCCTTCGGCACAAGACGAATGCGGGCGGTCATATTCAGATCAATATTATACAGGAAGGGACTGATCTTACTTTCATCATTGAAGATAATGGCATTGGACGGGAACAGGCGGCACGTTATAAGACGCGTGAGCATATCGAATACCAATCCAAAGGAATGTCCCTCACGGCAGACCGTATACGGCTGATCAATACTGTAAAGGGAGGAAGCATCCGGACGGAAGTAATTGATCTGAAGGATCCGCAGGGAGGGGCCTTCGGTACCCGCGTCATAGTGAGGTTTCCACAATATCATCAGGAATAAGCGTTATTTTTATAAGGTCTTATGAACATGTACCGACTTCTCATTTTCCACGTGCTCGCCTTCCTGTCTTATTCCTCCTTTTCCCAGGAATATAGCTATACCAATTATGACGTAAAGGACGGGCTCGCAGGCTCCAATGTATACTGCATCACGCAGGATAAGCAGGGCTTCTTATGGATGGGGACGGATGCGGGCGTCAGCCGGTTCGACGGCACCCATTTTAAGAATTTTACTTTGGAGGACGGACTACCTGATATCGAAGTGCTTCAGATCTTTACGGACTCGAAAGGCAGGGTATGGATGGGACCTTTCAGCAAGTCCATTTGTTATTATTACAGAGGGAGTATTCACAACCAGGATAATGATTCTCTGCTGAAGCAGCTCCATCTCCCGGGAAAAATCGATGGCTTCGCCGAAGATAAGGATGGAAATATCCTTGTGGGAACAAGGGATGCCATTTATCTTCTCACACCCGGCGGTCAGGTGCAGCGATACGATACTATTGAAGGGCAGCAGCTCGTATGTTCGGCCGTAGCCTCTGGCAAAGACGGCCATTTCCTCGTTACTGACAAATCCGGCATCTATAGATTGTCCGACGGAAAGTTCACGCTGCTTCTCAGCCTGCCGATGTCCCCAGACTGGATTGATCTCCGTAGCCGTATCTATAATCCTGTCTATATTGGCCTCAATGCCGGCATAGTGGCCTGGAAGGACAGTTTTTCGACTATTAAGGGGGAGTCTCTGATCACAGGAAAAACGATAAAATATTCGTTCGAACGCCGTATGGTGCATGTCAGTATAAGCGTGATAGGTGATAGCCTGATTTACCACAACGAAACCCAGGGAACGAAGGAATATAACATTTTCACCGGGGCCAGCCGGTATTTTAAGCTGGATGCAAATACATCCAGGACCTTTCGGGACGATGAAGGTAATACCTGGTTCACGAGCATAGGACGAGGGGTTTTCCGCCTGAATTCAGATGAATTCAAGAACATTCGCCTCTCTTTGCCCTCTTATGCCCACTGTACCGTCAAATTCATCCGTAAGATGGATAATTATCTGGTGGTCGGTGCCAATTATACTTCGCTGTTCCGGTTTTCCCTGCCTGCATTGCAGGATGCAGGCTCGTACAAGCTTGATTCCTCCGAGACGGACGAGCTGCAGTTTATTACAAAGATTAAGGATGGACGGCTCTTCGTGGCTACAAGCAACCGCATTTTTACATGCTTTTTTGGCCATGATCCCCTCTCAGGGCAGGTCACATATTCCGTCAAATCTGCGGTATTGAAGAACGATTCGGAAGTGATAGTAGGAGGGGCCTATGGCGTACATACCATGAACATGGAAACCCTGCAATTCAAGGACACATTATTTAAAGAAAGAGCGACTGTAGTAAATTACATCGACGGAGCTGTCTATATCGGTACCCTCAATGGCCTATATGTAATAAATAAGGACAGGCGGATGGATTATTGGGGGAAAAAAGATCCGGTTCTCCGCAAGCGCATCAGCGCCATACAGCCATCATCTGACGGTACGGTCTGGATTGCCACTTACGGGGAGGGGATCGCTGGCTACAAAGATGGACGCAGAGCAGGGGCTTTCACACGCAAGCAAGGACTCAGCAGCGATCTTTGCAGGGATATCCGGTTGCACGGCAATACAATTTGGGCAGGCACGGACAGGGGATTGAACAGGATCGATCTGGAGAACCAGGACGATCCCATCACCATTTACACCGCTAACGATGGTCTGGGGTCCGACATTGTCAATACCCTGTTCACCGACAGCTCAATGGTCTATGTAGGCACGAGTGCCGGCTTGAGCTTTTTTAATGCCAATCACGTGGACAAGTCCGCCGGCTGCCGGCTGGTCCTGCTGGGATTGATCAATTCAGGGAAGGACAGGCTGTCCGACTCTGCTTCCCTCAGCCTGCCCTACACTGATAACAATATGCGTTTCGAATTCGCCGGCATTTCCTACAAGTCATCGGGGAATATCTGGTATCGCTATCGGCTGCTGGGCCTGGACAGCGCCTGGAAAAGAACGAAAGAGTCGTTCCTGGAATATCCTACTCTTCCTTCCGGCGAATATGCATTCGAATTGCAGGCCATCAATAAATTCGGGATCCTTAGCAGGAAGATATCCCTGCCTTTTACAGTAACCACCCCTTTCTGGAGAAGTCCCTGGTTCTACGGGGCCTCCCTGTTGCTTTTCCTTTCCATTATCTGGTTGTTCGTAAACCTGCGGATCAAGCATATACGCCGACGCCAGGCTGAACAGGAAGAGCTTCGCAAACGTTTGGCAGAGACGGAGCACATGGCCCTCCAGGCGCAGATGAACCCGCACTTTATCTTCAATTGCCTCAATTCCATTCAGCAATACATTTTCGATCAGGACATCCTTGCCGCTAATAAATATATCACAGGTTTTGCCAAGCTCATAAGGGCTACTTTGAATAATTCCACGAAGCAATTTATTTCACTTACTGAGGAGATAGATTACCTTTCTGTCTATCTCTCTCTGGAAAAGCTACGCTTCAAGGACAAAATGAGCTATGCCGTCAATATAGAGCCGTCCCTCCGGAAGGACACAGAAGAAATATTTATACCACCCATGCTGATACAGCCCTACGTAGAAAATAGTATGCGCCATGGTCTCCGGCATAAGAAGAATGGAAATGGCTATATACATATCCATATCAGGCAGGAGGGAGAAAAGCTGACCTTCGTCATTGATGACAATGGCATTGGCAGGGAACAGGCTGCGCGGTACAAAACACGGGAGCATATCGAGTACCAATCCAGGGGAATGTCCCTGACGGCTGACCGTATCCGGCTGATCAATACTATTAATGGGGATGGTATAAAGGTTGAGGTGATAGATCTCACGGGCCCAATGGGTGAATCTACCGGGACCCGCGTAATTGTCAGGTTTCCCAGATATGACTTGTTTTTAAAAAAATCAGTATATGATTAGGACTGTATTAGTTGATGACGAGATTGACAGCATCAGGGTATTGCAACGGTTACTGAATACCTATTGTCCTGAAGTGGAAATAGTGGGCAAGGCGGATGGCGTGGAGATAGGTTTACATGTCATTCAGACTGTTAAGCCGGACCTGGTTTTCCTGGACATTGAGATGGCGCAGGGTAATGCATTCGACCTGCTGAACCAGCTGCAGCCTATCGAGTTCCAGGTCATCTTTGTTACGGCGTTCGACAATTATGCTATCAGGGCCTTTAAATACAGTGCCGTGGACTATCTACTCAAGCCGGTGGATATCGATGATCTGCGGGCGGCCCTGGAAAGAGCCACCCGGAAAGTGCAGGGAAGAAATTTTTTGGATCAGATGGAGACCCTGCTGTACAATGTGGAAACCTTCCAGCTTACCCAGCAGAAAATGGCCGTGCCCACCCTCACGGGCCTCGTTTTCATTCCGATCAAGGACATCATGCGCTTCGAGGCGAATGGCAGCTATACCACTATCTATCTTACCAACAAAGAGGAGATCATCGCCACCCGCAATATCAAGGAGTATGAGGACCTGTTGCCGGCCGCCATTTTCTGCCGCGTGCATAATTCCCATATTATCAATCTGCACAAGATCCAAAAATATCATAAGGGCAGGGGGGGCTATGTCATCATGGAGGACGGGAGCAATATCGAGGTGGCCAGCCGCCGCCGGGAAGAGTTCCTTCGAAGGCTGCTTAAGTAGGAAAGACGCCTTTTTGTCCTGTCCGGCCGGGCCCTCATACGAGTACAAACGGATTCCATCAAAAGCCTTTATTTTTGACAGATGAATGCAAGCAGCTTTCTTTACGGTGAAGATACTTTGGATATAAGCAAGGTGATGGCGATGGCCGGGGGCAGCCTTTCTGGCCACCTGTCGCCGGAGGCGCTTGAAAAAGTGAAGGTCAGCCAGCAATATGTATCCGGGATCGTCAAACGTAATGTCACCGTCTACGGGATCAACACCGGCTTCGGCATCCTGGCGGATACCCGGATCTCCGAAGAGGATACGCGTATTCTTCAGCACAAGATCCTTCAGAGCCATAGTGTAGGGGTAGGGGAGCCCGTTCCTGAGATCATCGCCCGCATTATGCTGATCACGAAAATGCATGCCCTGGCGCAAGGCTATTCCGGTGTGCGGCTGGAAACCCTGGAACGCATACAGTGGCATATCGACGAGAATGTGATTCCCGTCGTGCCGGATAAAGGTTCGGTTGGCGCATCCGGTGACCTCGCTCCCCTGGCCCATCTTTTTTTGCCCTTGATAGGCCTGGGTGAGGTGTATTACAAGGGTCAGAGGCGCCCAACCCAGGAAGTGCTGCAGAAATATGACCTCGCCCCTGTGCAACTTGGACCGAAAGAAGGCCTGGCGCTCATCAACGGCACCCAGTTTATCCTGGCCTATGCCGCCAGCGGGGTGCAGCGCCTGCACTATTGCCTGGAAGCTGCCGATATCATCGGCGCCATGAGCCTCGAGGCGCTCACGGGGACAAAGGCGCCCTTCGACGAAAGGCTTCACCGGCTGCGGCCCTTCGCCGGCACCACCCTGGTGGCCCAGCGTCTGCGCCGCCTGCTCCACAACAGCGCCATCATGCAAAGCCATGTGGACTGCGGTCGGGTGCAGGACCCGTATTCCCTGCGATGCATGCCCCAGGTACATGGCGCCTCCCGCAATGCGTGGCAGCATCTTCGGGAGCTCACGGAGATCGAGCTGAATGCCGTCACTGACAACCCCATTATCCTGGGTGAGAACGACACCATCAGCGGGGGAAATTTCCATGGTCAGCCTCTGGCCCTCCCATTGGATTATGCCTGTTTTGCCGCTGCGGAGATAGGCAATATATCGGATCGCCGCTGTTACCTGCTGCTGGAAGGAAAGTGGGGCCTGCCTATGCTGCTGATGAGCAATGTAGGGCTCAACAGCGGTTTCATGATCCCCCAATATACCACCGCCGCGCTGGTCACCGAGAATAAGACACTCTGCTTTCCCGCCAGCGCCGACAGTATTCCTACCTCCCTGGGACAGGAAGACCATGTGAGCATGGGCAGTATCAGCGGCCGCAAACTGGGCAACGTGCTGGACAACCTTGAATATATCCTGGCCATCGAGCTGATGAGCGCCTGCCAGGCCATCGAATTCCGCCGCCCCCTCAAAAGCAGCGAAATCCTGGAATCTGCGCATGAATATGTCCGTAATTTTGTAGGGTTTGCCAGTGAGGACCGGATCTTTTCGGAAGACATCCTGAAATTGCGCACGATCATCAGGGATCACTCTTTTGTAAAAAGAGTAGACCAGGTCGCTGCTGCGAAAGGTTTGGATCTCAACAGCACATTTGAAGCCTTTAAAATCGTCTAAGATGAGTACCACCGCGTTCAGGCATTATGACCCCGTTAAATACAAAACGCCTACAGGCGCAATGCTGCATTGCAAGGGCTGGATCCAGGAAGCTGCACTACGCATGCTCCTCAATAACCTGGACCCCGAAGTGGCTGAACGCCCTGACGAACTTATCGTCTATGGGGGCAGAGGCAAGGCTGCCCGCAGCTTCGAGGCCCTGGACCTGATCATAAAAGCACTGAAGGAGCTGGAGGATGATGAAACCTTGCTGATACAAAGCGGGAAGCCCGTGGGCATCCTGCGGACGCATCGGGACGCTCCCCGTATCCTCATTTCAAACTCACAGCTGGTGCCTAAATGGGCCGACTGGCAACATTTCGACGAGCTGGAAAAAAAAGGCCTGATAATGTACGGCCAGATGACGGCCGGCTCCTGGATCTACATTGGGTCCCAGGGCATTGTGCAGGGCACCTATGAGACCTATGCCGCCGCCGCCGCCAAACATTTCGGAGGTTCGTTGAAAGGTACCCTGAATGTCACTGCTGGCCTGGGCGGCATGGGCGGCGCACAGCCCCTGGCCATTACCATGAATGGCGGCGTAGCCCTTATCGCTGAAGTGGAAGAATGGCGCATTGACAAGCGGGTTGAAACCAAATACCTGGATATCAAGCTGCCCGACATTGATGACGCCATCGACAAGGCGCTGGAAGCCCGCCGGCAAGGTCAGGCCCTCTCCATCGGCGTCCTCTGCAACGCCGTGCATCTGCTGGAAAGGATGATCCAACGGAATTGTATACCCGACACGCTTACCGACCAGACCTCTGCTCACGACCCGCTCATCGGCTACTGGCCGCATGAGATCAGTTACGAGCAGGCAAAAGTACTTCGGACAGACAATCCACAGCAATATATTGATTATGCCTACCGGTCTATGCGCCGTCACGTGGAGCTGATGCTGGATCTGCAGGACCGGGGCGCCATCACTTTCGACTATGGCAATAACCTTCGCGCGAGGGCGCAGGAGAAAGGGCTGGAAAATGCTTTTGGGTTTCCGGGTTTCGTACCGGCCTATATACGTCCGCTGTTCTGCGAAGGCAAAGGACCTTTTCGATGGGCCGCCCTCAGTGGCGACCCGGGTGATATTGCTGTCACTGACGCTGTGATCGCCGGCCTTTTTCCCGAAAATGCCTCGCTTCAAAGGTGGCTGCAGCTGGCAAAGGAAAAGATCGCATTCCAGGGACTACCCGCCAGGATCTGCTGGCTAGGGCAGGGAGAAAGAGAAAAGGCCGGACTGGCTTTCAATGAGCTGGTACGCACGGGCAAGGTAAAGGCGCCCATCGTCATCGGCCGTGACCACCTGGACACGGGTTCCGTTGCGAGCCCAAACCGGGAAACGGAAGCCATGCTGGATGGTAGTGACGCTATTGCCGACTGGCCCGTTCTCAATGCCCTTGTCAACACAGCTGGGGGAGCCAGCTGGGTAAGCCTTCATCATGGTGGAGGTGTCGGTATGGGCTATAGCATACATGCAGGTATGGTCATCGTGGCGGACGGGACGCCGGAAGCAGCTGTCCGCCTGGCCCGGGTATTACGGAATGACCCCGGCATGGGCGTCATCCGCCATGCGGATGCCGGTTACGACATTGCCCTTGATACGGCCCGGAAACACCAACTGGATATTCGCGAACGCCTTAAGGATTAGACTCCCTTAAAGGCCTGCACGCCTATTGTCCAGATCGACACAGTTATGGCTAGTTTCTACACACTTGTGAACTGGTGGTTGCACATCGAGGGTTAAAGGTTTACCTTTACGCCGGCAATAGTTTTCCCTAAACCTAAAACATTATGAAAATAAAACTGTTAACTCCGTCCCTGCTCCTGGCTACGCTGTTTTTTTCCTGTAAAAAGGATAGTCATCCCACTCCACCTCCTACAGATTCTTCCAACATCGTCAACCTGAAGAAAGGATTGCTCCTCTATCTCCCTTTTTCGGGAAATTTTGCCGATTCCAGCGGAAACAATAACCCAACTGTCGCCCTTAATGGCGCATCGCTCACTTACGATGAACATGGCTATACCAACAGCGCCTTCGGGGCCACGGGCGCCGGTGAAATGATCCAGGTTACCAACAATGGCTCCATTCAATTTGATACCGCTTTCACTATAGCTCTCAGCTTTATGACAAGGGACAATAATAGTCTTCATTGTTATCTCAGCATGACCAACTATTCCAATGATCATGGACCTTCTTTCGAGCTGGGGACTACAGTCCCGGGGTATCCTAATTTTGACCTGGGAGTAGTAGATGCCGTCAACGGATGTGATGGTTTTGGATATGGTCCGGGGGATATCAACGATACTACGAGCTTTATCCCGGCTACAGAAAGATGGTATAATGCCGTTTGAATCTATCACAGGGGATCAACGGCTATTTACATCAATGGGAAGCTCATTTCTTCGAAAAAAGGCACAGGCAGCCTGGCTTTGCTCTGTCCCGACTCGAAGATCAACGTTGGCGCCTGGTGGAGCTACGATCCGGAAAGCATGAATGGTGTAGTGGACAATATCCGCCTTTACAACCGCGTGCTCACTCCCGCAGAGATCGCTATGCTGGCGGAACACTATCAACCGAATTCCAACAGTATCCGGCAAATTGTGAACCATTGATCATTATTTTTTATCCAATTGCGAAAAGGGCCCGGCGACGGGCTCTTTTTTTTATATATGATTGTCACGCCTATGCCCCAATTAGACACACCTGTTGTTATCTCCTGCACGCCCGTTAGATCATTATATGAAGGAAACGAAATTGATTTTAGCTTTACCGGGCAACTTAATCATTAACCTTTATCAAATTAACCTTGTATGAAAAATTTAGTAAAATTAGCCTTCTCCTGGCTTATCATTGCATCTGCGATCTCCTGTCAGAAAAGTAATCTCAAGGACGCCAGTGGCCGGACGATGCCCCGCAACCTGACGATCGACTCCATCCGCTCATTGCTTACTTCCACTACCTGGAAATATTATGAATATTTCACAACTTACGACACCACCCCGACACGCCTGGTCTGGAAGATCGGTAAGTCCAACAGCCCGCTGAACCTGGGATTGAACAGAGTGACCTTCCATGCCGACAGCACTTATTCCGAGATAGATCAATCGGGAAATACTGTTTCAGGCACCTGGGCCATTATCAACAGCGGTACGCAGATAAGCGTATCCAACTACCTCGGCACTTTTGTTTCCACCATTGAAACGCTCAATGCCGAACAATACCAATGGAAAGACGTGGCCGGTAATACTTTTGGCTTCATGGTGCCGCAAAACCAGGTCAGCGATACGACGGCCGGACGGCTGTCCCTCCTTACCTCCCATGTATGGGTGTATGACGAATATTTTAACCAATATGATTCGTCTGTGACAAACCTGCTCTATAAAACAAACAGATCGAACAGTACCATCAATCTATCTTTAAATCAGGCCAAGTTCAATACGGACGGCACCTATTGGGAGATCGATCAGAACGGCAACTATCTGACAGGAACGTGGTCGTTCCTCAATGGGCAGACGCAGATGCAGGTGGTGAATTATCTCGGCACGTTTACGTCGAATATCCGTTTGCTGGATACAAAAAGATTGGAATGGCAGGATGTCGCAGGCAGTATCTATGGAGAGGAAGTGGCACAATAACTATGGTCCATCTTGTCATCCATATCCAAAGGCCTGCACGCCTGTTGCCCAAATCGACACAGTTATGGCTAATATCTACACGCCTGTGAACTGGTGGTTGTACATCGTGGATTAAATGTTTACCTTTACGTCAGTAATAGTTTTCCCTAAATCTGAACATTATGAAAATAAAGCTGTTAACTCCGTCCCTGCTTCTGGCTACGCTTTTCTTTTCCTGTAAAAAGGATAGTCATCCTACTCCGCCTCCCACAGATTCTTCCAACATCGTCAACCTGAAGAAGGGATTGCTGCTCTATCTCCCTTTTTCGGGAAATTTTGCCGATTCCAGCGGAAACAACAACCCAACGACAGGTGTAAACGGCGCCAGCCTTGGCTCCGACCTGTCCGGCAATGCTTCCAGCGCGTTTGATGGCGCGGGCAATGGTCAAAGGGTTATTGTGACCAATAACGGCTCTATTAAAATAGATACGGCATATACCGTTTCCATGAATGTAATGCTGCGTTCCTATCAAAGAGCTAATTTGATCGATATGGTGAAACATGCCACCGGCGATGGCTGGGTCTTCGGCATAGGCACTGCCGAGTATTCAACCAATATTATCAATATGAATACGGTGGATACTACAGGCAATTGTTCCACTACCGTACAACCTTATAACAGCCAGCTCCTTCCGTCAAATTCCACCCTGCTGCCGGGCGTCTGGAACAATGTCGTCACCGTTTTCAATAAAGGGGTCAGCAAAATATATATCAATGGTCAGCTGAATGCCACTTTAACTACTTCCAACAGCCATATTCCGGAGTGTATGTCCTCCAATGTGATCGTCGGCGGATGGTGGGATGGCGATGTTGCAAGCATCGATGGCAAGTTGGATGAAGTGCGTGTGTATGATAGGGCTGTGAATGAAAACGAGATCGCTAAACTGGCCACAGGGTTTCCTGCCCAGTCTTCCGGCCCTGTAGCCGATCTGACCAGAGGCCTGCTGCTTTATTTGCCCTTCAGCGGCAGCATCGCCGATTCCAGCGGTAATAATAATCCGACAACAGCTCTTGGCGGCGCTTCCCTGACCTATGATGTCCATGGTTATGCCAACAGCGCATTCGGCGGCACCGGTAATGGAGAAAGAATTGTTGTAACCAACAACGGCTCAATCCAATTCGATACGGCCTTTACTTTCTCTGCCAGCGTGCTGTCACGCACAACACAAGGGCAGAGTTTCGTGTCAATGGTAAAAAGAGCTTCTGGTAAGGGGGTAACTTTCGGTCTTGGTTACGGCATACCTGGTATCACCCGTGTCAATTTTACTGTGTCCAATAGCCTGGCTACCTGCGACGACGTTACTAGTGTAGCTAACACGGTCGTCGATACTTCCAATCTGACCTTGCAGCCCGAGTCCTGGTATAACCTGGTGGTAATCTTTCATAAAGGCACCCTGCAGATGTATGCCAACGGACAGTTGATCTCGACCAAAACCGGCGCAAGCAATACGGTTCCCATCTGTCCGGATGCTGAGATCATCATCGGCGGATGGTGGGATAGCGGTAACGCGCAGTCGATCAATGGAAAGATGGACAATGTCCGCCTGTACAATCGTGTGCTCACTCCCGCGGAGATCGCCTTGCTGGCAACGAACTACCAGCCTTCATCCAACAGCATCAAAGCAGGGGGCATACACCAGGCCAATTCGGCTCGCTGGTAACAATCTAAGCCTCAATTTGTTCAAAGAGTCCCCTCGTGGGACTCTTTCCTTTTTTCGGCCTTATTTTTGGAATAGAGGCAGCATAACTATGGGTCGTCTCATCATCATATCCAATCGCCTGCCTTTTTCCCTTGATAAAGAGGGGGATAAGCTTACCCTCCGCCAAAGTTCAGGGGGACTGGTGTCTGCCATCAAAAGCTATTTTGAGAGCAATGGTAATAAAGATCAGCTGACGGAAAAATTGTGGATGGGTGTGGCGGATTTTCCCCAGGAAGACTGGGACCAGGCCGTAGCGTCTCACGTGGCGGACCAGGATTTCGGCGTCATACCCTTGTACGTGGATAACAGTCTGTATGACAACTACTATAATGGGTTTTCGAATTCCGTTCTATGGCCTCTTTTCCACTATTTCTCTTCCCTGGCCATCTATGACAGCAAGTTCTTCGACGCATATGTGCAGATGAACCAGCTCTTTGCTGAAAAGCTGGCGCCGCTGCTCAGGCCGGACGATCAGATATGGGTACATGACTACCAGCTGATGCTGCTGCCGCACCTGCTGCGCCAGAAACGGCCGGACGCCACCATCGGCTTTTTCCTGCATATCCCATTCCCGTCTTACGAGATCTTCCGCCTCCTGCCGACGGAATGGAAGAAGATCCTTTTGCAGGGCGTCATGGGTGCGGACCTCATCGGCTTTCACACCTATGACTATGTACAACATTTCCTGCAGTCTGTAAAGATGCTGCTGGGAGTGGATAACTACTTTCACAATTTGCAATACCAGGACAGGCTGGTCCGCATCGACCTCTTTCCCATCGGCATCGATTATAATAAGTTCAGCCAGGCGGCCCATGATCCCGAAGTGCTGGACATGTGCAATAAGATCCGCAACAACCTGGAAGATAAGAAGATCATTTTCAGCGTCGACCGGCTGGACTATACAAAGGGACTTCCAAGCAGGCTCAGCGGATTCGAATACTTCCTGGAAAGATACCCGGAATGGCGGGAAAAAATGGTCTTTATCCTGAATATCGTTCCCTCCCGCAGCAATATCCCCGCGTATCTGGAACGGAAAAAGATGATAGAGGAAAAAATAGGTATGATCAACGGAAGGTTCTCCACCATCAGCTGGCAACCCGTGATCTATCGGTATAACCATCTTTCCTTTAGAGAGCTGATCGCGTTATACCAGGCTGCCGATGTGGCCCTTATCACGCCCTTGCGGGATGGTATGAACCTGGTAGCAAAGGAATACGTCGCCAGCTGCACCACGGGCCGGGGCGTATTGATCCTCAGTGAGCTGGCCGGCGCCGCCAGTGAGCTGAGCGAAGCCATACTGGTGAATCCCACCGATACGGCTGACGTGGCTTCTTCTATTACCCGGGCCCTCGCCATGCCTTTGTATGAACAACGGAACAGGCTTGCCCTCATGCAGCGAAGACTTCAGGAATATGATGTGATCAAATGGGTGAATGATTTTATGGACCAGCTGGCGCAGGTCAAGCAGGAACAACAAAAACAAAAGGTGAAGATATTGGATGACAAGGCCCTTGCCGCTATACGCAAGCATTACAATAACTCCAAGAACCGCTGCCTCCTGCTGGACTATGATGGCACATTGGTGCCTTTCACCCGTTTGCCTTCAGAAGCATCTCCCGACAATGCGGTGAAGGAAGTGCTCGCCAGGCTCACGGGCGATCCCAGGAACCATGTCATCGTCATCAGCGGCCGGGACGTCTCTTCACTGGACCGCTGGCTGGGCGCATTGCCCGTGACACTGGTGGCCGAACATGGCGCCAGCTTCAAAATGCGCAACAGCAGCTGGCAGCAAATGGTCTCTGTTTCTGATATGTGGAAGGAAGAGATCCGCCGCGTCATGCAGCTGTTCGTCATCCGTTGCGCAGGCTCCTTTATTGAAGAGAAATCCAATACCATCGCCTGGCATTACCGCAATACCCAGACAGGTCTGGGCTTTAGCAGGTCGCGGGAATTGCTTAATACACTGTCCCAGCTTATCCAGAACACCACCCTCCAGGTGATCGACGGCAACAAAGTGGTGGAGGTACGCATAGCAGGCTTCGATAAAGGCGCTACGGCCCTAAAGATCGTGAATGAAGCGGACCCGGATTTTGTCCTGTGCATAGGAGATGATACGACAGATGAAGATATGTTCAAAGCATTGGAAGGGGAGGCTTATACGATAAAGGTCAACAATGGCGCTTCGGCGGCCCAATATACCATCCTTTCGCAAACGCAGGTTCTTCCTTTGTTGAACATGCTGACCACTCCTTTAAGCGAGCCATTGGTTGAACACCTAAAATAAATCTATGCCGGTCCACAAATACAACATGGGCGTCATCGGGAATTGCTCTTACCTTGCCTATATCGACACCAGCGCCAACGTGAAGTGGATGTGTCTCCCAAGGTTTGACAGCAGCTTCCTTTTCGGCAGCCTGCTGGATGAAGAAAAGGGAGGACATTTCTTTATCCGTCCTGTAGATGACACCTATAGCTCCTCCCAGTATTATGTGCCCAATACCAATGTGCTCTGCACCGAATTCAAATGCCGGGATGGCAGGTTCATTGTGAAGGACTGCGCTCCACGTATGCGCATACACGAAAGACAGTTTCGCCCCCTGATGCTGGTGAGGAAAATAGAATTGCTGGAAGGCGAGCCGGCCATCCTGGTTTCCTGCCGGCCAAGAGGCGACTTTGGTAACCTTGTGCCTGAAACAGTCATTGCCAGCAACCATATACGATATCTCAACCTGGACCAGCAGGTGCGGCTCACGACGGACGTGGCCCTCACCTATATTCAGAAAGAGCAATCCTTCATCCTGGACCAGGACCGTTACCTGGTGCTTACTTATGGCGAGCCGCTGGAAGCCCCGCTGAAAGAGACGGCAGACGAATTCCTCCGTAAAACAGTGGAAGACTGGCAGAGCTGGATCAAGAGCTCTTACCTGCCCGACATTTACCAGGAAGAGATCATCCGCAGCGCCCTGGTCCTGAAACTGCACCAATATGAGGATACCGGCGGCATCATCGCTTCCGGCAGCACCAGTCTCCCGGAGTTTCACGACAGCACCCGCAACTGGGACTATCGTTATTGCTGGTTCCGCGATGCACACTATACCCTTCGTGCTTTCAACCAGATCGGCCATTTCGAGGAGCTGGAAAAGTATTTCGACTTCATCTACAACATCATTCACAACGCCACCAACTCCCTGCAGCCTTTGTACTCCGTCACAGGAGATAAAAAACTGTTCGAAACGAGCCTGGACCTGGAAGGCTATCTGGGCAATAAGCCTGTACGTATAGGCAACAAGGCTTATATCCAGTCGCAGCATGACGTATATGGTCAGGTCCTGGTAAGCCTGCTGCCCCTTTATTCGGACAAACGCCTGATCTTTAAAAAGAAGAACAGCTACCGTAAGATCGTTCCCTGGCTGCTGAACCAGATCGAGCGGACCCTCTCCGTGCCGGATTCAGGCCTCTGGGAGTTCAGAAGCGAAGTGCAGGTGCATACCTATACGCTGCTGTTCCACTGGGCCGGCGCCAAAGCCGCCTATAAGATCGGCGCTCTCTTCGGCGACAAGGAGTTGATGCACAAGGCGGGGCAGCTGGCCGTCGCCGCGGACAAGCTGATAGACAACGCTTATGATCCGGAACGCGGCCTGTATACCCAGGCCATCGGCTCCGCCAACCTGGACGCCAGCACCCTCACCATGATCACTATGGACTACCTGGAACATAATTCAGACAGGGCAAAGCAACACATCGCCGCCCTGGAAAAGGAGCTGCTGACGGAGAAAGGGTTGTTCTACCGTTATAAACATTACGACGACTTTGGCTTCCCCGAAAGTACCTTTCTGGTGTGCGCTTTCTGGTATGTCGATGCGCTGGCCTGCGTGGGACGGATCGATGACGCTATGCTTAATCTGAACCAGCTGCTGCAGTTCAGCAATCACCTGGGCATCTTTAGCGAGGACGCAACCACCGACGGCTCGCAATGGGGCAATTTTCCGCAAACCTATAGTCACGTGGGATTGATCAATGCTGCGTGCCGCATATCCCGCAAGCTGGATAAGGCTGATTTTTTGTAGAGGTGACGGAAATATCTATCTTGAGGCATGTCTACCCAACTGATCGTAAATTGTAAGCTGGCGGGTGTCCACAGGATACAAGGGCCTCTGCGGGGACCTGCGCTGGCTGAGCTCCCCTGTATAGAGGATGGATGGCTCCTGATAGAGGATGAGCACATTGCGGCGATGGGACCTATGACGCAATTGCCAACTTCCCCCGCCACCGTCATTGATGCTGCCGGCCGTTATATCCTCCCCGCCTGGTGCGACAGCCACACCCACCTCGTATATGCGGGCAGCCGGGAGGCTGAATTCGTGGACAAGATCCGGGGCCTTAGCTATGCAGAGATCAACGCCAGGGGAGGAGGTATCCTCAACTCTGCCCGTGTCCTTCGGGAAACCTCCGAAGACGCCTTATTCGACCAGGCATGGAAAAGACTGCAGGAGCTCAGCCGCCTGGGCACCGGCGCCATCGAAATAAAGAGCGGATATGGATTGACGGTAGATGGAGAGCTGAAGATGCTGCGCGTTATCAGGAAACTGAAGGAACGCAGCCGTCTTTCCATCAAGGCCACATTCCTCGGCGCCCATAGCTATCCGCCGGAATTTAAGGAAAACCACCAGGGATATATCGATCTTCTCATCAACGACATGCTGCCGGTGATCGCCGGTGAGAAGCTGGCGGATTACATCGACGTATTCTGTGAACAGGGGTTCTTCAGCCCTGAAGAAACATCGATGATCTGCCGTGCCGGCATCAGGCATGGCCTGAAGCCGAAGATCCATGCCAACCAGCTGCATCTGTCGGGTGGGGTGCAGGCAGGAGTAAAGCTGGGCGCAGTGTCCGTCGATCACCTGGAAATGATGGACGGGGAAGCTATTGCTATGTTAAAGGACTCGTCGACTATCGGGACGCTGTTACCAACCGCGGCTTTCTTCCTGCGCATGCCTTTTCAGCCGGCAAGGCAGCTGATCGACGCGGGTTGTGCGATAGCCCTTGCATCCGACCTGAACCCCGGCTCTTCACCCAGCGGCAACATGAACCTGGTAGTGGCTATGAGCTGCATCCAGATGCGGATGCTGCCGGAAGAAGCCATCAATGCAGCTACGATCAATGGTGCATACGCCATGGAGCTGGGCGCCGTCACAGGCAGCCTTACGCCCGGCAAAAGAGCTGATCTCATCATTACACAACCTATTCCTTCCCTTTCTTATCTGCCCTATGCTTTTGGGTCCAACCTGATCTACAAGGTCATCATCGGAGGGGAATTTGTTTAAAAGCTTTTAGCATGTTTGGACGCAAGAAAAAGGGAAAAGTAGATTTTATCCGGGCTGCATCGGAACGTAGCACCATCCTGCCGATATCGGACAGCCAGCAGGGACTGGACTTTCTCATATCCTTTTTGTCCACTATCCGGCCTTCCTCCTCACCTGACAAGCGTCCGGTGGCTGAGAATATTCGTCGCGTTACCGCGGCCCTGCATCTGAGTCCTGTGCTGCTAAGCAACCTGCAGCATGCCATTCTTTCCCAGTTAGTGCGTACCGACCTTTCGTCCGCATTGACGGAGAGCGGCATACCACTGGCCCGCGGCTTCTGGCAGGAGTTCTTTGGAAGGCTGCGGCACAAGCTGCTGCCGACCTTACGGAATGAAAATGACTTCCTGTATGTTCTGAACCGGGTCTTCTTTCACAATGACGATTATAAATGGGTGGAAGACATTCCCCGGGAAGATTGGGTACTCTTCTTCCAAAGCATCGGCCTCAGCCTGCACGTAGACGACCGGCGCATACTCTCACAGCTGCTGTATTCGCTGAAGACGCTTAGCTTCCAGGTCGCCCAGCTGGGATTGGAAAAGGAAGTGCTGGATTATATGCCGGAAGGAGAAAAGGACGAAAACCCCTTCGTACAACAGAATTACCATATACATGAGATGGAGCAGGAGCTGCTGTTCCCTTCTTCGCCTGGCAATGCCGTGATCAAAACGATTACAGAAAAGATCAGCCGGACGCTTACCCGGTGTTATGACAGCCTCGAATTCATCCGGGAGAACCATACCCGGCGGGGCGCCAGCCTCCATCAGACCTATATCCTGATCCTCCTGGCCAATCGCCTGGAACGGATCTCCATCCTCACGGACCTGCTGGACAAAGACCATACCTTTGACGCGGGCAAGTTCGTCGACTTCTTCCGCATGCTGGTGCGCAATGAGAACAGGAAGAACAGTCTCCTGGAGTTCATGTCCCAGACCATGGGTTACCTGGCCTACCAGATCGCGGAGCATAAAGGCGCAAAAGGAAATAAATATATCACGGCCACCTGGGCGGAATACCGCAGCATGCTGGTGAGCGCGATGGGCGGCGGTGCCTGGGTGTGCCTGGTGGTCATCATCAAGAACCTGCTTACCAGGCTGCCGATGGCCCTCTTCTGGCATGGCTTTGCTTATAGCCTCAACTACAGCCTGGGCTTTATCCTCATTGAAGAGACCCATACCACCCTGGCTACCAAGCAGCCTGCGTTCACCGCCAGCGCCGTGGCCGGCAGCCTGGATACCCGGCGCAATACCCGCCAACCCAATCTTTACAACCTGGCCGTCACCGTTGCAAAGGTCTCACGCAGCCAGATAGCTTCGTTTGCAGGCAATCTGCTCATTGTATTTCCCGGCGTCTTTGGCCTGGCCTGGGCCTACGATAAGATCTTCGGCAGGCCCCTGGTGGCCGGCGAGGCGGCCCTGCATATGCTAAAGGACCAGCATCCCTGGCAAAGCCTGTCCTTGCTGTATGCCTGCAACGCCGGCTTCTTTCTCTTTCTCAGCGGCATCATCGCCGGCTATGTGCAGAACAAGATCCAATATGGACACATCTCCCAACGATTGCAGATGCACCCTGTTCTGCGGATGTCCATGCCACGTGAAAGGCTAAAGAAACTAGCCGACTATGTGGAAAAGCATGCCGGGTCCCTCGTAGGCAATGTCGCCCTGGGCTTCTTCCTGGGTATGTCCGGGTTTGTAGGAGAGATCTTCGGCATTCATTTCGATATCCGGCATATCACCATCTCTGCCGGGAATACTGCCCTGGCCATGTATGGCCTGGGCTTCCGTCATGTCAATCCCTGGTATCTTGCCACCGTCATCGGCGGCGTGCTGGGTATCGGCCTCCTGAATTTCCTCGTCAGCTTTTCCCTGGCCTTTGCGGTGGCGCTGAAGAGCAGGGGTGTCCGCCTGCGGGATTACCCCGGATTCCTGGGTATCCTGGGACGCTATTTCATCAATAATCCCCTGGACTTTATCCGCCCAAGGAGAAGGCTGGCGGAGAATGACTGACAAAATGCACCAGTTTGCTTAAATTGCCACCCTATGGCGTATCAAATCATCGAATGTGTACCAAACTTCAGCGAAGGACAGGATAGTAATATCATCAGGCAGATCACCGGCGAGATCGAAGCCGTAGCAGGCGTTCGCCTGCTGAACGTAGACCCGGGTAAAGCCACCAATCGTACCGTGGTGACCTTCGTGGGCAGTCCCGCTGCTGTAGTGGAAGCGGCTTTCAGAGCCATCAAAAAGGCCGGCGAGCTCATCGATATGACGCGCCATAAAGGTGAGCATCCCCGCATGGGAGCCACCGATGTCTGTCCCCTCATACCCATCGCCGGCATCACAATGGAAGAGGTGGCAGTATGGGCGCAGCGATTGGCCAAAAGGGTGGGAGAGGAGCTGCAGATCCCCGTCTATTTATACGAGGCTGCGCAGCCTGACAAGAACCGCAGCAATCTCTCCGTCATCCGGGCCGGCGAATACGAAGGTTTCTTTAAAAAGATCCAATTGCCTGAATGGGCGCCCGACTTCGGGCCTTCCATATTCGACGCCCGCCGGGGCGCCACAGTCATAGGGGCGCGTGACTTCCTGGTGGCCTACAACGTCAACCTCAATACTACATCCACCCGTCGCGCCAACTCCGTTGCTTTTGATGTCAGGGAGGCCGGCCGTGTCCTTCGGGAAGGTGATCCGATCACTGGCAAGCCGGTCACGGGCGCCGATGGTAAGCCTGTCCATACTCCCGGGCGGCTCAAAGCCGTCAAAGCCATCGGCTGGTATATAGAAGAATATGGCATCGCACAGATATCCATGAACCTGACGAATATAGGGGTGACACCGGTACACATCGCATTTGATGAGGTGTGCAGGTCGGCGACGGAAAGAGGGCTCCGTGTGACGGGCAGCGAACTGGTGGGTTTGATCCCACTGCAGGCCATGCTGGATGCCGGCCGCTATTTCCTTGAAAAGCAGCAGCGCTCCACGGGCGTCTCCGAAAAAGAGCTGATCCGTATCGCCATTCTCTCCATGGGGCTAGATGAACTGTCCCCTTTCAAACCCGGGGAACGCATCATAGAATATCTGCTTGCTAACGATGCCGGCCATATGCTGGTCTATAAGAGCCTTGCCGATTTCGCCGATGAGACGGCCAGCGAAAGCCCTGCGCCGGGCGGCGGCTCAATTTCAGCATATGTCGGCGCCCTTGGCGCCGCCCTTGCCGCCATGGTAGCCAACCTGTCCGCCCATAAAAAAGGTTGGGATAGCCGCTGGAAGGAGTTCAGCGATTGGGCAGAGAAAGGACAGTCTCATAAAAAGGAGCTTGTTAGCCTCGTAGACGCCGATACCCGCGCTTTCAACGGGATCATGGCCGCATTTAGCCTGCCCAAAGGCACGCCGGAGGAAAAAGCCGCACGTACGGCAGCCATCCAGGGAGCTACAAAAGTCGCCATTGAAGTACCTTTACGGGTAATGGAGCTGGCCTATGGCAGCCTGGAGACCATCCGCGCCATGGCGGAAACAGGCAATCCCAACTCCGTATCCGACGCAGGTGTGGGGGCTCTTTGCGCCCGCACAGCTGTCATGGGCGCCTGGCTCAACGTGCGTATCAATGCCGCCGGCTATGACGACAAGATATGGGTGGAGCAGGTGCTGGCCCGTGGAAAAGAGCTGGAAAGCAAGACCGCTGCAGCCGAAGCGGAGATTCTCAGGATCGTCGATAACAAGATCTCTTCATAAAAAGAAGCTATATGCAATACCTTCGCGTTTATACCAAACAGGATATTCTCTCCCGAACCCGTATCCGGAAATTCGAGACCAAGCTGGGCGAACAGGTATTGACAATTGCCGATGCCAGGTCCCTGACCTCTTCCATTGAAAAAACCACCGCAGAATATATATTGGTAGGCGTGCCCGAAGACGTAGGAGCCCGCGCCAATGGCAGCCAGGGAGGAAGCTCCACCGCCTGGCTGCCGTTCCTGGATTGCTTCCTGAACATCCAGAGCAACGATTTTCTCGCAGGCGACAATATTCTGGTGCTGGGTCATTTCGATTTCAGCGAAATGCAGCGGCTGATAGAGGCCAACGCGCACGATGGGGAAGAGAAGCAGGAAGCATACCGTCATGCCTTACACACCATTGACGAAGCCGTGGAAGACCTGGTTAAGGTCATCACCGCCAGCGGCAAGATACCCATCGTCATCGGAGGCGGTCACAATAATTCCTATCCGCTTATCAAAGGTTCAGCCAAGGGCTTGTATAAGGCGGGATTGATACCCCTGGCGCAGATCAACTGCGTCAACCTGGATGCGCATACCGATTTCCGGCCCGCAGAAGGAAGGCACAGCGGCAACGGCTTTCGTTATGCGGAAGAAGACGGGTATCTGCAGAAATACTGCGTCATCGGAGTGCATGAGAACTATCTTCAGCAAAATGTATGGCTGGACATCGTCAACAATCCATTCATCGATCTCATCACCTACGAGGATATCTTCATCCTGGAAAAACGAAATTTCATCCAGGCCGTAGCCCATGCTACTTCATTTACGGAAGACGGTTACATTGGACTGGAGCTGGACCTGGATAGCATCCAGAATACACTCAGCGCCGGCATGACCCCTTCGGGGCTTACCCCGCTCAATGCCCGCCAATACCTGACGCTGGCGGCTACGGATTCTAAAATAGCCTATCTGCACATATGCGAGGGCGCTGCCACGCTGGATGATGGACGGAACGACCCCATGACAGGGAAGCTCATCAGCTATCTGGTCAGTGATTTTGTAAAAGCGCGGGAATGAGTTTTCTCCGCCTGCCACTCAGAAAGGTATCCCGATATTCACATAGCCCAGCACCCGTTTTGACTGATCGGAATACATAGCGCTCACTTCCAGCGGCCCCAGCGCAAAATTGTAGGTGAACGTCAGCGCGTAGCCGGAAAGAAAATCCGGCGTGGTAAAAAAGGTCTCGTTGTCCGTGATGAAATTATTGAAGAGTATATTGGCTTTGCCTGTGATAAAGGTATTGCTGAACAGCTGGTAACGCAATCCCACCAGCAATGCCGCCAGACTGGAAGAATAAAACGTCCCTTCCCGCAGACCGGCGAAGGTCACCTGGTTATGAAAATTACTTGTAAGTCCCCCGATAGAAAATTCATTCATGATATTACGGAGGTAGTTGAAATTCATGCCTGCCTGCACATGCGTCAGTAAGGTGTAACGCCTGGCCAGGGGCGTGTACCTGTCCAGGCTGAAAAGCACCCGCTGGTAAGTTTTGTCAGAAAAGCTGGTGTCGCTGCGCGTGGTATTGGAAGCGAAATATTGCGCATGAGGGCTTTGCTCAAAGACATAGTCCGCCTCTGCTTCTATCTTCGTTCCTTTACGGGGGAAGACAGGCCTGTCCAGGGTATTATGACGGAGAAAGAAATAGCCGGTCATAAAGTCGTTCCTTCCCTTGAACTCCAGGCTGGAAGTGATGGAGGGATCGTAATGTATCCATTCAAATCTGCTGCCAAGTCCGAAACTAAGGTCCCTGTTAGTGGAGTAGCTGAACTTGCCATCCAGCTTGAAGTAATTCTGGTCGTAAAGACCTGCTTCCTTGAAGCCGGCATTATAGCTGGTGATACGGAATTGGTCGAACTGCGTTGCGAGTATAAAAGCAAACTTACCTCCACGGCTGAAATATTGGAGGTGCTCGGCCCGCATTCTGAAGTTCTGCCCGATGTTCAGGGTCACCAGGCTGCGGGACGTGGGGGTAAAGAAATTCCGGCTGGTAAGATTGATGATGGCGCTGATGCCGCTGAACTGGTTGTAGTTAAGGCCGAGCTTCGCAAAAGTGAGGGGATTCTCCGTCACTTCGAAGATGACACGGCTGCTGTCGCCGCTGCCCAATGGTTCAAGGGAATAGGTTATCCGGTTGTAATAGCGTGTGCCGAAGGCGCGGCGCACCATGCGGGAAAGGTTCTGTGCGGAATAATATTGATTGACCTCCAGCCCCGTCGCCTGGATAAAAAAGGATTCCGATGTTCTTTCCGTCCCTCGTACCTCGAAAGAAGAGATCTTGACGGGAATTTCGGGAGGCAGCCTTTTCCCTGTGTTTTCCTGAGGACCATAAATAGCATTCAGGCTGTCGGCCAGCCGCCGGAAGACCGGATAAAGCCTGCGCCCTTCCGTGATGCTCGTATCGATGATCTGGTCCGCTTCTCCAAAGCTGCCCATTCCAAACTTTTCCAGGGGCTGATGCACATAGATATTACATAACGGGATCTGTTTGCGGGTGTCCTCCGCCTCCCGGCAAAAAGCCACCTGCAGCAGCACCTGGATGGCATTGGTCACCTGTTCCGAAGTGCGCAGGGCGCCTGATACATTGCTGCCGATCACCAGGTCTGCCCCCATGTCCCGGACGTTCTGCACCGGGAAATTGCGGACAACGCCTCCGTCCACCAATTTCCGGCCATTGTATTTTACGGCGGTGAAAAGGGAAGGGATGGCCATGCTGCTGCGGATGGCCGAAACGATCTCGCCACTGTCCAGCACCATCGCATCACCCGTGGACACGTCCGTCGCGACACATTCGAAAGGGATGGAAAATTTATGGAAATCCTTGATATTGTAAACAGGGCGGAACAGCTCCGCGAACTTCAGCCAGAGCTCCTGTCCTTCAATTACGCCTGTGGCAATACGGAACCAATGATTCACCCAGGGCAGCTCGATATCATATTTACCGTATTCGTCCTTCTCTTCCATGATCATGCTGCGCATGGTGGACTGATTGGAGAGCAGCAGGTCCCAGTCGATGCGCCGGGCGATCTTTTCGATGCTGTCCGCCGGATAGCCGACCGCATACAATGCGCCGAGAATACTGCCCATGCTCGTCCCCGTGATATAATCGATCTTCAGTCCCGCCGAATCGATGGCCTTCAGGATGCCGATATGGGCAAGCCCCTTCGCACCGCCTCCGCTGAGGGTCAGCCCGATCCTGGGGCGCCTTCCCGGTGACTGCGCAAAAACCTCACCGGCGATCAGCATCAGTAAAAGCACGGTAAAAAAGTATCTCGATGGGCTGTTCATATCGGCTTCGGTCACTGGTTTTTTTCCAGTTCCATGATCTTCTCGAAGACTTGTTCGTATTCCTTATTGGCCTTGCTTAGCTCTTCACCGGCCTTTTTATAGGCCGTTTCCGCCTGGACGAACTTATTCCTGTCGGAATACGTAGCCGGATCCGCCAGGGATGCTTCCAGCTGGCTTTTTTGACGGGAGAGGGTAGCTATCTTTTCTTCCAGCTGCTGGAAGATCCGCTGCTGTTTTTGCAGCTCTTTTTTCTGCTCTTTGTTGATTGGCGCAGGCGGAGGAGCTGTCTTGACCTGCACCGGGGCCGCCTGAACAGGCCTGGCGACAGTCTCAGCCGACGTTAGAGAATTTTTTTTTTGAGCCGCTTCCATTCTTTCCTTCCATTCCACATATTCCTCATAGCCGCCCTTGAACTCCCTGATGCGGCGGTGTTCGTCTATTTCCCAGATCTTATTGGCTGTCCTGGAAATGAAATAGCGGTCGTGGCTTACCAGCAGGAAGCTGCCTTCATATTTGTTCAGGGCTTCGATCAGCAGGTCGCAGGAGTGCATGTCCAGATGGTTCGTAGGTTCATCCAGCAACAGGAAGTTGGCCTTGCTGACAATGGTCTTGGCAAGGGCCACGCGGGCCTTTTCGCCTCCGCTGAGCACCTTGATCTTTTTGTCCACATCATCCCCGCTGAACAGGAAACAGCCCAGCAGCACCCGTAGCTCCAGGTCTGTTTTCTGGCTGCCGCACAGCTGCATTTCTTCCAAAAGTGTATTGTTCACGTCCAGGGCTTCCAGCTGGTGCTGGGCATAGAAACTCTCTTCTACATTGTGTCCCCATATCCGCTCGCCTTCGAAAGGTTCCGTACCGCCGATGATGCGCAGCATGGTGGATTTCCCTTTGCCGTTGGCGCCGATCAGCGCGATCTTGTCTCCCCGGTCGATCTCCACCGAAGTATCCTGAATGATGGTAAGGTCGCCGAATTTCTTTGTGGCATGTTTTAAAGTGGCCAATACGCGTCCGGGCGTCTTATCCACCCGGAAGTTGATCTTGATATTGGGGCGCTCTATTTCCACGTCCTCGATACGATCGATCTTTTCCAGCCGCTTCATAGCACTTTGTGCAGCCGCCGCCTTGCTGGCCTTGGCGCGGAAACGCTCGATAAAACGCTCCTGCTGGCGTATGTAATCCTGCTGGTTCTCGAATGCCCGCTGCTGCAGCTCTACCCGCATGGCTTTCTCCGTCTCGTAGTAACTGTAGTTGCCGTTGTAGACGTGCAGCTCTTTCTGGTACAGCTCCACGATCTTGGTCACCATTTTGTCGAGGAAGAATTTGTCGTGGCTGACGATGACCACCGAGCCCTGGTAATGCTGCAGGTATTTCTCCAGCCATTCGATGGAGGGAAGGTCCATGTGGTTGGTCGGTTCGTCCAGTAACAGAAGGTCCGGCTGCTGGAGGATCATCTTGGCCAGCAATACCCGCATCCGCCATCCACCGCTGAATTCCCTGAACGGTCTCTGCAGATCGGCATTGGCAAAACCAAGCCCCTGCAGGATCTCCTCCGTCTTGTGATGGATGCTGTACCCATCCAAAGTATCCATTTCATGTAAGGCATCCGTATACTGATGGAGCAGGGCTTCATCCTCGGAATTCTGCTCCAGGCGTTTGCCCAGTACATCGATCTCCTTTTCCAGCTGCAGCACCCGGTCGAAAGCCGTCATGGCGACCTCCAGTATCGATCCGTTGGTGTCAAAGCTCAGCAGGTCCTGGTGCAGGTAGCCGATGGAGGTGCTTCTGCTCCTCTCCACCGTACCTTCCGAAGGGAGGTAGTCGCCGGCAAATAATTTCAATAAAGTGGATTTCCCCGTACCATTGTAGCCGATGAGGCCGATACGTTCATTGGGTTGGATATGCCAGGTGGCGTTGCGTACGATGGTCCGGGCCCCGAATTCAAAAGTTACATTCTGTAGTCCTGCTAACATGAGTGCAAATGTACTGCAAACAGACTGTAACCCCATGTCCCTGCCTGTTCTATGAGTAGATTTTATGCTACCTTTATAAAAATTCTAGTATGAAGAAGTTGGTTTTATTGATCATCGTTCTCGTAATAGCAGGACTGGTTGGCTGGAAGCTTTTGTCAAAGAAAGAAGCTCCCAGGACGGGAACACCCGACCAGGCCCTGAAGATCAGTAAGAACACAGGCCTTTTTAACACGGCTTTTGCAGGTCTGCTGAACGATTATTATGCCCTGAAGGATGCCCTGGTAGTATGGGACACCGTAAAAGCAGATCAGGCGGCCTATGCCCTGGCCCTCAGGACCGACAGCCTGCCTGTAAACCAGATCAAAGGCGACAGCGACATTGTCAATACGGCGAAAAGTCTTATCGCCAGCGTGGGCAGCGAAGCAAAAGGCATTGTAGGAGAGGGGAATATCGAACAAAAAAGGAGAGGACTGAACATGCTCACGGGCTATATGTATGACCTGATACGCACCGTGCGCTACGACGGAGAGATCGTTTATCATGAGCGCTGTCCCATGGCTTTCAACGGGGAGGAAGAAGGCTACTGGCTGTCCAGTTCATCTAAGATCCTCAACCCTTACCTGGGGGACAAGCACCCTACTTATAAATCGAAAATGCTGGGCTGCGGAGAGGTCGTCGATTCTATCGACCTCACAAAGAAGTAGTTAATCAGGCTTATAAACAAACCTTACTGCCGCACTTTTTTGCTCACTGGACGTGAGAAAGACCTCGATCTTCCGGGCTCCCGCGGTCACCATCATCAGGGCGGTATTGGGAGGGATCTCTCCCAGGTTGTCCGCATACATCACCAGCTCGTATTCCGTACCTGCTATCGCATGGACGTTCATGGTCAGGGGCCGGTCGGTCAGCATTTGCCGGTAGAGGAGTAATTTCCCATTGATGAATACGGTCACCGTATCATGGTCGATCTCTCCATTGTCATACAGTTCGATCTTTACGTCGGGACTATTCAGGGTAATAGATTTTATAACCTCTTTCTGCCGTGGCTGGATGTGCAGCTGATGCTGCAGGTTTGCCAACGTATCGTTTTGTGGCGTCTCCTCCGGGAAGTCCGGAAAGGCCGCCCGCTTCAGCAGTATCTTCCCCGGCGGACATGGCAGCCGTTTGTCCTGCATGATCCCTTTCCAGTCTCCTTTGAGCACTTCATCCGTGCCTTCCAGGGAATACGTCAGATCATAGGTCTTGATACAGGCGGCGCAGTCCGGAGGGATGTCTGCCTGCAGGACCCGCTCCTCAATCAGCACCAGCCGGCGGGTCCGGGCATTATAGCGTCCGGTAAAGCTCATCTTGACGAAATGCGTTCTATCGTAATAGTCATATGCTTTACCTGTGATCTGGTCATTGGAAACATCGATCTGCAATTCCAGGAAATAACGGGGATAACAGCCGCCGGGCCCCTGCGTCAGGGTTCCCTTCCAGATGCCCCCTATGTTCTCTGCCAGGAGACAGCAGGGCATGATCGAACAGCAAATTATCAGGTAGAGGAAACGCATACCAATAAAGTTAAAGACAATCCAACCATGAGGAACATCGAACTATAGGAGCGGTCACTTCTGATACCTGAACGTCACCATGGCGTTCTTTTGCTCGGTGGAGGTGATGCGTACTTCATATTCTTTATCGCCTGCCTTAACGATCATCAGGGAGGTATTGGGCGGGATCTCACCTTCATTCTCCGCCACCATCACCAGTTCATGGTAATCTTCGGATTCATCCAGGTGCAGCGTCACCACCAGCGGTTTGTCTGTCAGCATTGCGTGCGAGATCACTATTTTTTTATCCAGGTAGATCGACACGGTGTCGTGGTCGATGGCTCCGTCGTCATAGATGTTCAAAATAACTTCGCGTGTATTCACCGTGATCGCCTTGGTCAGCACTGTCGACCTGGATTGCAGCACCTTTGGCGTGATGACGGAGAAATGCTTTCCGATGCCTGTGGTGGAATCCATCCTGGTTGCGGACTTAGGGGCCTGCGGTATGCTGGCCTTCGCCAGCGGAGCGGACTCCGGCTCTTTTATTTTGGCGGGAGGTTTTGCCGCAGGTGGTTTGGCGGTCGCCCTTGCAGTTGTCCTGGCCGAGTCGGTACGTTTGGCAGCAGGCGGGGGCGTTTTCCTGCCGGCATCCGTCGTCCCGGCTACACCGGCCGGCTTCTTCTCCACTTCGCCCCTTGCAGGCGGGTTCCTATGCTTCTCCATGTCTATCTCTTTCTCCCGCTTGGCTAAGAAAGGCTCTTTATAAAAATCGGATTGGGGAACTTTACGGAGGAAGATGGCGCCGCGACCGCAATTGGAGGAATCCCTCACATTCATGCTGACATAATTGCCTTCCAGGAACTCTTCGTTGCCGGACCGGGAATACTGGAGGAAACAGGTCATGATACAAACATCGCCTGACTGGTTTCGCACTTCCAGCAGCTTTACTTCCTGTAAAAGGGCCTTGCTGGTCTTAGGGTTCACCGCACCGTTAGCTGCCGCCTTACCGTAAAAAATGGAAGAAAGATAGGAGTAGGTGACGGCTTCGATCGTCTTGTCATGCTGGGCGATCTGTACCTCGAACTTATACCGGTCATCAAACAGGGAACTGCGGGTGGACACATTGGTGGCACGGAAATGTCCTTGCCAGACACCCGTAAGGTCCTGCGCATGGATAAAGCCAAAAACAAATAATGAAAGGAGTGTAAAAGTAATCCGCATTGCCGGCTGTTTCACTTTAGCAAGGTAAAGAAAAATGTCCGGAAAATTTGTTCCTGCGGCTCCGGCTGTCAATAAAGGACAACCATTTATGGCAATACTTTGTTAATTTTGCACCCTTATGATCAAGATCACTTTTCCCGACGGAGCCGTAAGGGAATATCCCTACGGCAGCACTGCGCTGGACATAGCGAAGTCCATCAGTGAAGGATTGGCAAGGAAGGTTTTAGCAGCGAATGTCAACGGACAGGTATGGGATGCTACACGCCCTATTCCTGCAGACGCGTCATTGAAATTACTCACCTGGGAGGACACGGAAGGTAAATCCACCTTCTGGCACTCTTCCGCCCACCTGATGGCGGAAGCCATCGAATCGATGTATCCCGGCGTAAAATTCTGGGTCGGACCTGCAACAGAGAACCCTCCGGGTTTCTATTATGATATGGATCTGGGCGGTCACCAGATCTCCGATGAGGATCTTCGTAAGCTGGAAGCTAAAATGGCCGAGCTGGCCAAACAAAATGCAGCCTACCAGCGTAAAGACATCAGCAAGGCCGAAGCGATAGGCTATTTCACGAACAAAGGCGACGAGTTCAAGCTGGATCTCCTGGGCAACCTCCAGGATGGCGAGATAACTTTTTATACCCAGGGGCAGTTCACCGATCTCTGCCGGGGACCGCATATCCCGCATACCGGGTTCATCAAGGCGGTGAAGCTGACCAATATCGCCGGCGCTTACTGGAAAGGCGACGAGAAGAACAAAATGCTCACCCGCATTTACGGCATCACTTTCCCCGCCAGAAAAGACCTGGAAGAATACGAGGCCCTGCAGGAAGAGGCGCGGAAAAGAGACCACCGCAAGCTGGGTAAAGAGCTGGGAATTTTCACGTTCGACGACCAGGTCGGCCCCGGGCTTCCGTTATGGATGCCGAATGGCGGGATTGTCATCGAGGAGTTGGAAAAACTGGCCAAGGAGAGTGAGGATAAGGCCGGCTATAAAAGGGTGGTCACGCCCCATATCGCAAAAGAAAGCCTGTATCTTACCAGTGGTCACCTGCCTTATTACCAGGACAGCATGTACCCGCCCATGGAGCTGGAAGGGGTGAAGTATTACCTGAAGGCCATGAACTGCCCGCATCATCATAAGATCTTCGATGCCGAGCCGAAAAGCTATAAGGACCTGCCTTACAGACTGGCGGAATATGGCACCTGCTACCGGTATGAACAGAGCGGCGAGCTATTCGGGCTCATGCGGGTACGATGTTTGCACATGAACGATGCGCATATCTATTGCACCAAAGAGCAGTTCTATGAAGAGTTCAGGGCCGTGAACGAGATGTACCTGAAGTATTTCAAGATCTTCGGCGTTGATAAATATGTCATGCGGCTTAGCCTTCACGATCCCGCCAAACTGGGCAAGAAATATGTTGATGAGCCGGAACTATGGAAAGAGACGGAAGCCCTGGTAAGGGACGTGCTGATCCGGACCAATACCCCTTTCAAGGAGGTGGCGGATGAGGCGGCCTTTTATGGCCCCAAAATAGATGTACAGATCTGGAGCACCATCGGCCGGGAGTTCACTTTGGCCACCAACCAGGTGGATTTTGCCCAGGGCCGGCGCTTCAAGCTGTCTTTTACCAATAAGGACAACCAGGCCGAGACGCCCCTGATCATCCACAGGGCGCCCCTGGGGACGCACGAGCGCTTTATAGGGTTCCTTTTAGAGCATTTTGCCGGTAAATTCCCCTTATGGCTGGCCCCCCTGCAGGTGAAGATCCTGCCGATCAGCGATAAGTCCATGGAATATGCACAAACTCTTTTAGATTCCCTGAAAAATGCGGATATTCGTGCTGAGGTGGATGATCGCAGCGAAAAGATAGGGAAGAAGATCCGCGACACGGAGCTGGCGAAAGTTCCCTATATGCTGGTGATAGGAGAGAAGGAAATGCAGGAGGGGAAAGTGGCTGTGAGAAGACAAGGTAAAGGAGACCTCGGTACAAAAACCATCGACGAGTTCATCCTTGAGGCAAGAAAAGAGATCAAAGAAAGGACTCCCAACCCCTAAAGGAGTCGTTAAACAAAACGAAAAAAATAAAAGCCTTCAAAATGGGGGAAGGCTGAACTTAAAAATTGTAAATGGCATTTCCACCGAGACCTCCGAGAGGTAATTTCAATCCACGTTTCAGGAAAGAACAACAACAAGAACATCGTACCAATAACATGATCAGGGTACCGCAGGTACGCCTGGTGGGAGAGAATATAGAGGTAGGAGTGTACTCCTTCCAGGAAGCGCTGAAAATAGCGCAGGAGCAGGGGCTCGACCTGGTAGAGATCTCTCCCAATGCAGATCCTCCTGTATGTAAGATCATCGATTATAATAAGTTCCTTTACGAGAAGAAGAAGAAGGAAAAGGAAATGAAGGCCAAGAGCAAGGCCTCTGAAGTAAAAGAGATCCGGTTCACGCCCAACACGGATGACCATGATTTCGACTTCAAGGCCAAGCATGCCGAAAAGTTCCTGAAAGAAGGTAATAAAGTAAAGGCCTATGTCCAGTTCAAGGGACGCGCCATCCAGTTCAAGGAGAGGGGCGAACTGCTGCTGCTGAAGTTTGCGGAGCGCCTGAATGATTCCGGGGTACTGGAAGGCATGCCTAAGATGGAAGGCAAGCGCATGTTGGCGATCTGGGCGCCTAAACCCCAGAAAAAGAAAGAAAAGAACGCCTAAACAGGTATTTCTCGATAAAAACCCGCCTTGATGGCGGGTTTTTTCATTTTTATGGCTTAGCTTTGCGCTCCGTTTACCCAAACGGCTCCATAAGTGTTCCGCCTGTGCGGAACCGCCAGCAGGGTATCATGCAAAAAGCATTCAAAATGCCAAAGGTCAAAACGAATTCGAGTGCCAAGAAGAGATTTAAGATCACCGGCACCGGAGAGATCACCTTCCAGCGTTCATTCAAACGCCACATTCTCACCAAGAAATCTAAGAAACGCAAGCGCAGCCTCAATAAGAAAGGCGTTGTGCACCATGCCAACCAGGATTTCGTCAAACGTCTGTTAAGGTTGAAATAAATAGGCCAGGACGCTTATTTGTATCACCACATTATTCAAATTTCAAATTAATTGAGATATGCCACGTTCAGTAAATGCCGTTGCTTCCCGGGCACGCAGAAAACGCATCTTAAAAGAAGCAAAAGGTTTCTATGGCAAACGTAAGAATGTTTACACCGTCGCCAAGAACGTATTGGAAAAAGGCCTCCAGTACCGTTATGTAGGCCGCAAATTAAAGAAGAGGGAGTATCGCACCCTGTGGATCGCCCGTATCAACGCCGCCGTCCGCGCAGAGGGGCTGACCTATTCCGCCTTCATCCACAAACTGTCTCTGAAAGGCATCGGCCTGGACCGTAAGGTGCTGGCAGACCTGGCCATGAATGAGCCGGAAACGTTCAAGAAGCTGGTTGATTCTGTTAAAGGCTGAGCACAGCGAAGCCGGCCGAAGGCCAATTATTAATGGCTTAAATAGATCCAAATCCTGGCCGTCAGGCCTTCCTTCTACTAGATAGTTATTGCACCACAATGATACGCCGGCTCTCCAAAGGGGCCGGTTTTTTATTGGGCCTACGGCCCGGGTTTAGTTAGACTCTAACCAATTGTCCTTCGGACACCCTCGCTGTGCTCGGGTGAAGGGCCGGTTTTTTTTATGCAAAAAAAATCCCCATTATTTATTCAAAAAACTTCACATTTGCATAGTTTTTTTACAAACCGATAAAAACTATATAACCTGGACCAGTCAATGAACAATTCCTACACCGATCTGGTGACGCAAACCTTCAACTTCCCCCAAGAAGGATTTGAGGTTAAAGATACTTACCTTCAATTCAACGGCCTGGATTTAAAAGCCCTTATCGATAAATATGGCACGCCCATGAAGCTGACCTATCTCCCCAAGATCGGGATGCAGATACGGAAAGCTAAAAAGATGTTCGCTGCCGCCATTAAGCGTCATCATTACGAAGGGAAATATTATTACTGCTATTGCACGAAGAGCTCTCATTTCTCCTTCATCGTGGAAGAAGCGCTAAATCATGAGATCCACCTCGAGACCTCTTACGCCTACGATATCGAGATCATCAAAAAACTATATGCCCGTAAAAAGATCACGAAGGACACCTTCATCATCTGCAACGGGTTTAAACAGAAACCTTACACCAGCCGTATCGCCTCCCTGCTGAACAGCGGCTTCAAGAACGTAGTTCCCATCCTGGATAACAAGGATGAGCTGCAGCAATACAAACGCTCGGTAAAAGTTCCTTTCAAACTGGGCATCCGTGTGGCGGCGGAAGAAGAGCCGAATTTCCCTTTCTACACCTCCCGCCTGGGCTTTCGCGCCCGTGATGTACTGGAATTTTACGTGGACAAGATCGAGGGCAATGAAGACAGGTTCCAATTGAAGATGCTGCATATCTTCCTCAATAAAGGCATCAAGGATGACATTTACTACTGGTCTGAGCTGAACAAGGTCATCAATCTATATTGCCAGCTGAAGAAGATCTGTCCCGAACTGGACTCCATCAACATTGGCGGCGGTTTCCCCATCAAGCATTCCCTGGGCTTCGAATACGACTACCAGTTCATGATCAATGAGATCGTAGGGAATATCAAAAAGGCCTGCAAGCGCAGCAATGTGCCCATGCCCCATATCTTCACGGAGTTCGGCAGCTATACGGTAGGAGAGAGCATGGCGCATATCTATAGTGTCATCGGACAAAAGATGCAGAACGATCGTGAGATCTGGTACATGATCGATTCTTCATTTATTACTACGCTGCCAGATACCTGGGGCATCGGAGAGCGCTTCCTCATGTTGCCGATCAATAAATGGGATGTGGAATACCAGCGTGTGGTACTGGGCGGCATCACCTGCGACAGCCATGACTATTACGATTCGGAAGAGCATATTAATGAAGTTTTCCTGCCCAAGATCATTAATGGCGAGCCGCTGTATGTCGGCTTTTTCCATACCGGAGCCTACCAGGACCAGATCAGCGGGTACGGCGGCATCAAGCACTGCCTGATCCCTTCACCCAAACATGTCATTGTAGGGCATGATAAGAATGGCAAGCTGGTGGACTGGGTATACGCCAAAGAACAGACGGCGCAGAGCATGTTGAAGATACTTGGGTATAAGTAGCGTCCTAAAATCAGTATATGACCCTTAAATACTTGCTGACGTTCTCTCTGCTGGCGGTGATCGGCGGCGCCCGCGGCCAGTCGGCGCAGGATTCCGTCAGGACAGCCGTCAATCAATTATTCGCAGCCATGAAAAGCGCGGATAGTGCGCAGCTGGTAGCCGCATTCGACGATAGCGCAGTACTGCAAACCATTGTAGAGGACAGCACAGGGAAGGTCAGCGCCCGCAGCTATCCCGTAACACAGTTTGCCGCTGCCATCGGCAAGCTTCCCAAAGGTGCTGCAGATGAACAGATCCATATTGAAACGTTGAAAATTGATGGCCCCCTGGCTGCCGTCTGGGCATCCTATCATTTTTACTACAATGGCACCCTGCTCCATTGCGGCGTGGACTCCTTTCAATTGATCCGTGTAAAAGGCGTTTGGAAGATCCTCTATATTGTTGATACCCGGAAAAAGGGCGCCTGCGAATAGCCATGCTAAACGCTATTTTCTCTTCAGCCTGTACTTTTTGTTCACCCTGGGATTATTAAAATAGGCATTCAGCTGTTCCTCCGTCATGCTGCTGGTCTCCTCCAGCGGTACATCTATCAGTTGCACCTGTGTCTGCTTCAGCTCATTTTTCAGGGTAGTCACCTTTTTGGCGATCTCCATATCCTTTTCTCCTACGAGGGCATTGTCCCGCATGCTATACTCCAGTCTTTTGATGGAACTGCGGATAAGGCCCGCCTGGTTCTGCTCTGCTTGAAGGGTGGGGGCCACTGCCTCCTTTACAGGCACCAACGCAACGCCCACACTGGGCAGGATCGTTCCGGCCGTTTTTGCATCCTGGCTGGCGGCCGAGGAAAAGATGGTGCCGCCCAGCGCCGTGGTGGCGGTGGTCATATCGAAATCCGTACGGGTATTCTTGGTCTTCTTCACTTTCTTATCCAACTGGAAGAAAGCATATTTCAGGCGTAGGATATATGTATTGATATTATGGATGGCCAGGCTGTATTCCTCCTTCATGTAAGGATAGTTCAGGGCTTCTTTTATATATATGCGGATAGTGGCCGTGTCCCGCATAAAGATCTTATTCGTACCTACAAAATAGAGGATAAGGAGCTTTGTTTTCGAGGAATCCCCTTCTTTTACGAAGTCATAAGGCGGGCTCCAGGTAAAGTCGTCGTTACATCCTTTGATATTGGAATTGGTCTTAATAGGTATGTTGGAGTAGAAATTGATGCCTTCGATGGGGTAGGTGCCCGTCTCGCATTGCACTTTAAAGCTGATGGTATCCCCTTCGTCCATATATAATACATTGCTGACCGTAGGCTTCACATGGGAGGGCATGATCTCGGTCGTGAAAAACACCAGCGTGAAGGACGTGTCAACCCGTTCCTTGGGATTATTGAGGTTCTGAACGCCAATGGTGACCTTGTACTCATTATCGTATTTCAATCTGCCGGAAAGGAAGTAGGATTTGTCAGCCTTGAAGGTCAGCAATCCATTCTCTTTGATCTTCAGGCCCACCGGTGCATTCTTCATAAAAAAGAAGTACTTGTTGGGGTCCCGGTTGATCTCTAACTGATAGGTGAGCGTGGAATCCACATGTAATGTGAAGTATGGGTTCAGGTTGCGTATACGCAAAGCGGAGTCATCCCGGATCTTTCCCGTATCGGACATAGCCATGGGAATATGAAAAACGGGGTTTTGGGAAAATGCGCTGTCGGAAAATGCCAAGCCTACCACCAAAAGCCAAAACTGAAAAACTTTCACGGGTTTAATCATATTCTTGGATGATGTTGCCTAAAAAAGGTGTAATTGAAGCCCGAAATTAAAACAATCAGGCTGAAAATCCGGAAATCAAATAAAGAAAGTCCTTATTCGTCGCCTGCACAACCTTGCACTTACAGGCCAATATCATGCCGGTCGTACAAAAAACAAAGCCCTCCCAGGACTGGGAGGGCCTAAACCAAAACCAACTGCTAATGAACGTTCTAATATCTTTTAGGCATTGAAGCCCACCCGATTACTGGATCGAGATCTGTTTGGTGTTTTCCTTTTCCTGTTCTTTCTTAGGCAGAAGAAGCTTCAGGACACCATTTTCGTACTTTGCCTGAATACCATTGGTGTCGATGCGGTCATCCAGGTTAAAAGTGCGTTTGAAGCTCTTGAAGGAAAATTCTTTCCGGACTGTCTTGTAGTCCTCTGTCTTCGTTTCTTCTTTCTTTTCAAAGGCGATGGTTAGCTGGCCCTTGTCTACAGAAAGTTGAAAATCTTCTTTTGCACGGCCCGGAGCGCTCAGTTCCAGATGATAAGCGTCCTTTGTCTCATGGATGTTCACCGGGGGAAAACCAAAATTGCTTTCACGGCCCCATGTACCGGGGAAATCCTGGAAAAATCCATCTACTAAGCCGGACAGGTTCCTGGCGGGATGATTGTTAACTTTTACAAGTGTCATAGTGAGTTCCTATTTTAAATTTATCAATTTTGTTTGACAGGAAGAAGGGATCAAACCACGTACCATGGGCCAAAAACATGCTTTTTCCCGAATTTTTGACGGATTTTCTTCCAAAACATGAAATTTTAAATGACATTATTGCATATGAAATCAATTCTTAGTGACATTTATTCCGATCTGGGTCTCCACGCAACTTTTTGACTAAATTTGTGTTTACAATATGCGTCTTGCGCGCGAAGCTAAAATCAACTTTTAAATAGTATAAAATGTATCCAGCAGAAATAGTACGACCGATGAAGGAAGAACTCACGGATAATGGGTTCGAAGAGCTACTGACATCCACGGAAGTGGAGGATCAGCTGAAGAAGTCCGGCACCACCCTTGTAATGGTTAATTCCGTATGCGGATGTTCCGCGGGCTCCGCCCGTCCCGGTGTGCTGATGGCAGTGGCCAACACTGCAAAAAGGCCCGATTTTCTGACCACAAGCTTTGCCGGCTTTGATATGGAGGCGGTTAATACGCTGAGACAGCATTTATTGCCCTATCCTCCCTCATCTCCCGCTATCGCCCTGTTCAAGGATGGTCAACTGGTGCATATGATCGAGCGTCACCAGATCGAAGGCCGGCCCGCCCAATTGATCGCCCAGAATCTGATCGGGGCTTTTAATGAGCACTGTTAAGCAGGCAGTCTAAGTCATAGTAATAATAACCTTCCGGTTTGTCCGGAGGGTTTTTTATTTTGTGGATAACCTTAAAACGCGATCTGTTCCTGTGAAAAACGAGATTTCCCCGAATGAAAAATATCCACAGCTGTTAATAATCTATGAAATGCAGACGTAGCCTAAATTTGAAGAAGAAAGTGTTCCCCGTGGAACACTCGTGTGGAACGGCATTCCCCAGATTTTAGTATTTGTGGAAAATTTATTTTTGAATCTCTTTGGAAACTTTGATATAACAACCTCATCCTCCATTCTTTCGGCAGGATATTCGTTGTTTGCCGTTTTTAATGTAGGTTTGTGCCCGGCGATAAATCTCCCGAAGCACACACAGCACCTAACTTTTTTTATGTATCCTAACCTTTATTACGCTTTCAAGGATCTTTTCGGAATATCGTGGCCTCCTTTACGGTTCGTTAATTCGTTTGGCTTCTTTGTAGCGCTAGCTTTCATCGCAGCGGCCGTTACGCTGTCCCGGGAATTGCTCCGGAAGGAAAGAGAAGGTTTGCTCCAGGGGAGGGATCAAATGGTGCTGATCGGTAAACCTGCCAGCGTCGGCGAACTGGTACTGAATTTTATCATCGGGTTCGCACTGGGCTATAAGCTCATCGGTCTTTTTATCTCCAATAGCCCTCTGACAGCTAATCCCCAGGACTTTATCAAATCCTCGGAAGGCAGCCTGCCCGCAGGTGTTCTCCTGGGAGTTATCATGGCCGGCTGGAAATGGTATGAAAAGAACAAACAGAAATTGCCGCAGCCCCAGGAAAAAAAGATCCGTATCTGGCCGCATGACAGGGTAGGAGACCTCACTATCTATGCCGCCCTTTTCGGTTTCGCGGGCGCCAAGGTCTTCAATAGCCTGGAGACATGGGACGATTTTGTAAAAGACCCCATTGATTCCCTCTTTTCTTTCAGCGGCCTTACTTTCTATGGAGGACTTATCTGCGCAGCCCTCGCAATATGGTACTATGCCCGTAAGAACGGCATTGGTTTCTGGTACCTCAACGATGCGGCTGCCCCCAGCCTCATGCTGGCCTACGCACTTGGACGCATCGGCTGCCAGGTTTCCGGTGACGGAGACTGGGGCATCCTCAACAGCGCTTACTATACGAACATAGGAGGAAAGGCTGTTCTCGCAGGTTCCGGTGATTTTCAGCGCATTACCGGGCAATATAAAGAGGTTTACCTGCCTCAGTTCGGCAGCCTGGATAAAATTCCCCACCTGGCAGTAAAAGCGCCGTCCTGGCTGCCGGATTGGCTTTTTGCCTATTCCTATCCAAATAATGTAGTGGGCGAAGGCGTACGCATCCCCGGATGTGAGGGCGCCTACTGCAGCCAGCTGCCAATCCCCGTTTTTCCCACTCCTTTTTACGAGACATTGGTTTGTCTCGGTCTTTTCTTCCTGCTGTGGGCCCTGCGCAAAAAAATGACCGTGCCCGGCACCTTATTTGGCATCTACCTGTTTGTCAATGGTATAGAACGCTTTTTCATAGAAAAGATCCGCGTCAATACCAAGTACGATATCTTCGGTATCCATCCCACCCAGGCCGAGATCATCTCTCTGCTCCTGGTTATTTCAGGCGCCATCATTTATTTCAGGCTCAAATCCCGTCCGCCACAGTCAAACATGCCGAGGGAGGCTACTGCTGCTCCATAACCATCCTTCCCGTATTACTTCCTTTTATCATTCCCCCTCATCTGCCTGTAACCTACAGGCAAAATACCCGTCTTATTCCCTATAAGCATGCCTGTTGTCAACAAAAAGGAGCCCTATATCTAAAAAATTATCCGTCCGCGTGTTCACGATCTAAGTTTGCCCTACCAATTATCAATTAAATCAGCCTTCCGACACAAAGCAATGTACTATGTAATAAATAGTACCAATCTTTGTATTGTAATCGCCAACGAATAGTACTGAATAATATAAAATAAACGACCATGACCCGCTTTAAGACCTTGCTGACTGCACTTTTCGCTACAACCTTATCCTTATCTCTTTTCGCCCAGGCGCCTGCCGGCCACATCAGCGGAGAAGTTACCGATGACAACCGCAAACCCATCGAAGCCGCCTCCATTTCCCTTTTACATGCCGGAGATTCCTCCCGAGTCCGCCAGACCGTCACCGATAAAACAGGCCGGTATGTCTTTGAAAAGATCGCGGAAGGAAAATACCTGGTTTCGGCCAGCAGCGTGGGGCATAGCATCCAGTATTCCCCCACATTCGAAGTTTCAGCAGCCCAATCCTCGGTCGCCCTTGGCTCCCTGGCCCTCGCAGCCGCCGCTAAGAACCTGCAGGAAGTCGCTGTAGTAGGCAAAAGGCCCCTGATCGAACAAAAGGCGGACCGTATGGTGATCAACGTAGATGCATCTCCCGCCAATGCCGGTTCCACAGCCCTGGACGTATTGGAGAGGTCTCCGGGCGTCACCCTGGACAAGGACGACAACATCAGCCTCAAAGGAAAGCAAGGCGTCACCGTAATGATCGATAACAAACCAACTTATCTGTCAGCTGCCCAGCTCACCAGCTATCTGAAAAGCCTGCCTGCCTCCGCCATCGACCAGATCGAGCTGATGACCAACCCTTCAGCAAAATATGATGCCGCAGGTAATTCAGGGATCATCAATATCAAAACAAAAAAGAATAAGACGAAAGGCTTCAACGGCAGCGTCAATCTCACCCATACCCAGGGCGTCTATCCTAAACCCAGCGGCAGCCTGAATCTCAATTATCGCAATGGAAAAGCCAACTTCTTCCTCAACGGCGGTTATTCCCGGTGGGAAGGCTATCAACACCTGGATATCGGACGCACGTATCTCAACCCCGGGCCGGACAGGGTCGTCAACTCCATCTTTTCGCAAGGCACAGAGATCCATTTCGCCAATCCTGAAATGAACCTCAAGTTCGGTATGGACTATTTCCTGTCCAACAAGACCACCCTGGGATTTGTGGTCAGCGGCTTCCGGAACAAGGAGAACAATTTCACCACCAGCAATATATTCCTGAAAGACGCACATAATTCGGTGGATTCCATGGTCAATTCATCCAGTGTCTCCAAAAACAACTGGAAGAACGGCTCCATCAACCTCAATTTCCGCCATCAGTTCGACTCTACAGGGAGAGAATTGACAGTTGACCTGGACTATGTCCGCTATTCCTCCCAGAGCGATCAGCATTTCGACAATATCACCACCTACCCAGGCAAGAATGATAGACTGGAGACGGTCCTCACCGGCAACCTGCCCAGCACCATCAATATCTATACATTCAAGTCGGACTATACCCATCCCCTGGCCAGGGACCTCAAGCTGGAGGCCGGTGTCAAGAGCAGCTATGTCAATACGGACAATATGGCCAACTACTTCAACATCATCAACAATGATCCTGAAGTGGATACCGCCAAGACCAACCATTTTCTTTATCGGGAGAATATCAACGCGGCCTATGTCAACCTGAACAAGCAATACAAAAAATGGGGCGTCCAGGCCGGCTTGCGCGTGGAGAATACCAACTACCGCGGTCACCAGCTGGGCAATGGCATCTCCGTCATCAATAGGGATTCCACCTTTTCCCGCAACTATTTCAGCTTTTTCCCCACCCTGTACATCAGTTACCAGGCCAGTGAGAAGAACCAGTTCTCTGTAAATTATGGTCGTAGAATTGATCGGCCCGCATATCAGGATTTGAATCCCTTCCTTTTCTTCCTGGACCAGTATACCTATCAGGCCGGTAACCCTTATCTCCAGCCCCAGTTCTCGCATAATGTTGAGTTGTCCCATACCTATGCGGGTTTTCTTTCCACTACCCTGAACTACAGCTATACCGAAAATTTCTTTTCCGAGACCTTCGAGCAGTCGGGCCGTGCTACCATTCTCCGCAATGGCAATATCGGCAGCCGCCAGAACGCAGGTATCGCCGTCAGCGCACAGCTGCATGTTACCAAGTGGTGGATGTCCATCCTGTACAGCAATGTCAATTACACCAAATTCAAAGGCGTATTGTATGGCGAGCCCATCAGTGTGGACGCGACTACGCTTACGCTGAATGTAAACAATCAATTCACTTTCTCCCATGGATGGAGCGCCGAGCTTTCCGGCTGGTACCGTACCAAAGGCGTGGAAGGGCAGATTGTCATCTACTCACTGGGACAGGCCACCGCCGCCGTCTCGAAGAAGCTGTTGCAGGACAAGGCAAGTATAAAGCTGGGCGTCCGGGATTTCCTGTATACCAATAAACCCCACGGCTATCTCAACTTCCAGCAGACGGAGGCTACCTTCCATAACAACAGGGACAGCCGCCAGGTGAGCATGACCTTCAGCTACCGCTTTGGCAAGCCCCTGAAAGTTCCGGTCCGCCGCAGGACCAACGGCGCAGGCGAAGAGGAGAGCAGGGTGAAGACGGGGGGAAATAATTAACTATATTTGCCCCTCAACTTCTACCAATGCCATCTTTTGATATCGTCAGCAAGGTCGATCCGCAGACACTGGACAACGCAGTGAATGTGACTAAGAAAGAAATAACCAATCGCTTTGACTTCAAGGATTCTCCCGTCGTCATCGACCTGGATAAAAAGGAAATGAAGATCAAGCTGGAAGCGGAAAGCGATATGAAGATCACCCAGATCACCGACGTACTGATCAGCCGCAGTATGAAGCAGGGCCTGGACGCACTGGCCTTCGACATGAGCAAGGAAGCCTATCCCAGCGGAAAGATCACGAAAAAGGAAGTGCCCGTACGCAACGGCCTCAAGCAGGAAGATGCAAAAAAGGTCGTTAAGCTCATTAAGGACTCCGGGCTAAAGGTCCAGGCCGCCATCATGGACGACCTGGTTCGGGTCACCGCCAAAAAGATCGATGACCTCCAGGCTATTATCAAACTCTGTAATGGAGCTAACCTGGGCATTCCCCTGCAGTATGTCAATATGCGGAGCTAAGGGGCTATTAGAGGGAGAAAATATTTGTTTTGCCGGCAAATATGCCTATCTTTGCAAACTTAATAAAAACCGTACGGCCAAATCCGTACAACCTTTAAATAGAACTAATTATGAAAAAAGGTATCCATCCGAATAATTATCGGTTCGTTGTTTTCAAGGACATGAGTAATGGCTATTCTTTCCTGAGCCGCAGCGGCGCAAGCTCCAGGGAAACAATAAAGTGGGAAGACGGCAACGAATATCCCCTGATCAAATTGGAAATTTCCAATACGTCCCATCCATTTTTCACTGGTAAAAATGTACTGGTGGATACTGCCGGACGTATCGACAAATTCAAAAAGCGTTACGAAAAGAAGGCTAAGTAATCCCTTGTTCTTCTATAACCTATTATCCCTTCCCGCAGCGGAGGGGATTTTTTTTAGCGTACGGCATCCCCCGACGCCATAATTTTATAGTTTTACCCCATGGATGACACGCTGTTCCCTTTCACGGCCACCCGGGCCATCGCGGATATACGTATCGGCATTCTCACCATTCGGGAAAAAGAGCAGCAGGGCGCCCGGGGTATCCTGCACTGGGTCCCCCGACTCACTCATCCCTGGCATATTTTCCAGTTCAACGCCGAAGCCCTGGTAGACGATTACACGCTCCTCACCAGCGGCGCCGTTTCCCAACCCATTCCTCCCACTGTACAAGCCATTGCCCCCGAGAACATCTTTATTGAGGAAGGTGCTGTCCTGCAGCACTGTATCCTCAACGCTTCCACAGGCCCCATCTACATCGGCGCGCGCGCTGAGATCATGGAAGGCTCGCTCATCCGCGGGCCCTTTGCCCTTTGTGAAGGCGCCACGGTCAAAATGGGTACGAAGATCTATGGCTCCACGACGGTCGGACCATATAGTGTCGTGGGCGGAGAAATCAAGAACTCCGTCATCTTCGGCTACTCCAACAAAGGCCATGACGGATACCTGGGTGACGCGGTAATAGGAGAGTGGTGCAACCTGGGCGCGGGCACCTCCAACTCCAATCTGAAGAACAATGCCGCAGAAGTAAGAGTATGGGATGAGCCCACCCGCCAATTCATATCCGCCGGCACGAAATGCGGTCTGCTCATGGGCGATTATTCCCGCAGCGCCATCAATACCTCTTTTAATACGGGCACTGTAACAGGGGTCTGCTGTAATATCTTTGGGGAAGGGCTGACGCCGAAATGCATACCCAGCTTCAGCTGGGGCTACAGCCAATCGCCGAAATACGAGCTGGAAAAAGCCCTCCGGGATATCGCCGGCTGGAAAAGATTGAAAGGTCATACGCTCTCCGACGCTGAAATACAGAAGTTAAAATATATTTTTGAAAAATCATAAATCAAATCAAGCCATCAATGAGAAAGCAAATCGCGGCCGCTAACTGGAAGATGAACCTTACTTACCAACAGGGAGAAGCATTACTGGACGCCATCCTGAAAGGGAATATCGCGCTGGCAGACCACCAGTACGCTGTCTTTGCCGTTCCTTTCCCTTACCTCATCATGGCCCAGACCAGGCTGGCCAGTAAGAAGAACTATGCGGCTGCTGCCCAGAACTGCTCCGATCAGCCCGCCGGCGCTTACACGGGCGAGGTGTCGGCCGAAATGCTCAAATCCATCAACATCGGTTACTGCGTGCTGGGGCATAGCGAAAGAAGAGAATATTTTTCCGAACATAATCAATCCCTGGCTACCAAGACCCAGCGATGCCTGGATCTTGGCATCACCCCCATTTTTTGCTGCGGTGAACCGCTCAGCATCCGGGAGGTGGACGCACAGGAGAGCTATGTGGAGGCGCAATTGAAAGAATCCCTCTTCCATTTCTCCCCGGAAGAGATCAGCAGGATCGTTATTGCCTACGAACCCATCTGGGCGATCGGCACCGGCAAAACGGCCAGCGCGGAACAGGCCCAGGAAATGCATGCCTGCATCCGCCGGCAGCTGGCATCGAAATATGGCCCCCAGGTAGCCGATGCCATTCCCATCCTCTACGGGGGCAGCGTAAAGGCCGGTAACGCTAAAGAGCTGTTTAGCAGCCCCGATGTGGATGGGGGACTGGTTGGAGGTGCTTCGCTGGTGGCGGCTGATTTTCTGAAAATTATAGAATCTTTGAAGTAAGGATTGTTGATTATCTTTATAATATGCTGAAAGCAATTAAAATTGCGGTTCGGAAAGTGAAGAAGATACCCAGGGGCCAGCTCACTCAACGGGTTGCGCTGGGCCTCCGGAAGTATATTACTAATTATCCTTATTCCATCAGCATCCAGACGGTGAGCGCCTGCAACCTGAAGTGTAAGCACTGCTTTATCAATGACTACCGGACAGAGATCCATGACGGCGTTATTAAGATAATGAAATTCAACGAGTTCGTTCTTTTTGCAGAAAGGCTTCGTCCAATGATCCAGCATGCTTCCTTCTTTAATTTCTCCACTTTCGAGGCCATCCTGAACAAGCATCTGTTCAAAATGATGGACCTGATCCTGGAGATAAATCCCCGCATGCAGTTCCCTTTTCTCTCCAATACCATGGAGCTTTCGGCGGAAAAGATCGCCCAGCTGGAGAAATATCCCATTTCCGAAGTCAATATCTCCCTGGACGGCTACACCAAAAAGACGGTAGAGGATTTCAAGACGGAAGTGGTTTTCGAAAAGATCATAGAGACGATCCGCCTGCTTCGCGGGTCCAGCCTGAAGGACAAGCTTGCCGTTACCTTCGTGGCGCACAGGGATAATGTCCGGGAGCTGCCCGGCTATGTCGATTTCGTCCATGACCTGGGGGTAAAGCAGATCTATGTCAGCAATATTCTCAGCTTTACCAGCAGCCTGGAACCCCTTGCCCTGTATACGCCCGACGGTAATCCAGCCGCCCAGGCGCTCTTCGACGAGGCCGTGAAAAGGGCCGGGCATCATCACATGAACATCAGTATGCCCCGCCTGTCCCCTGTAACTACGGGCTGTCAGTCCACGGAAACCTTCTTTGTAGACATCAACGGCAATGTGGCACCCTGTGATTTCCTGGCCGTCAGCACGCCGTTCACCCTTTGGGGCAAAACGGTCCGCCATGCGCCCGTCATTTTCGGAAATATCCTGAAGGACGATCCCCTGCAGGTTTACCGCCACCCGGCCTTTAAGAAATTCCGGCAGTCCCACCGCCTCGGCAAGGACCTGCCTGAACAATGCACCCATTGTATCGATGCGTATGGTCTGATGTGCAGCAATCGCACCCACCACACCGCTTAAACCGCCACTGCCTATGCCCGTCGGGAAGATCCTGTACCAGAGCTTGCAATGGAAAAGCCTCCAGTTCCTCACTTCCTTCCTCGTCAATATTATTTTTGCCCGGGCCCTCCATGCTGCCGTAGCAGCAGAGTTCTATTCACTGGTGTATTTTTTGTCTCTCATCATCAGCTGCTGCACCCTGGGGCTGGATATCAGCCTGAATTACTATCTCTCCCGGAAGGAAATGGATGGCGCCACTGCCCGGCGCATCATGCTTGCCGTCACAGGCATGGCGCTGCTGATCAGCCTTTCCCTGCTGGCCGTATCCTCTTCCCGTTATACATATCTCGACTTGTCACAACTGCTGCTGCTCTCCGGCCTCCATATCACCGGGGGACTGCTGACGGTCCTGGCGGGCGCAGTTTTCACCGCTGCAGGGAAGAACCATGTTCCGGCGCGCATCGCTTTCGTCGCCAATGTGCTGCTGGCGGGTCTAAGTATTTATTGCAGCAGCCGCTACTCCGGCCAGTCACTGATCTTCTTCCTTTTCTGCCTGTATTTCATAGGCTCCTTCTGCCAGGGCATCCTGCTCTTTTTGCTGTCCTTTCACCTGGCCTTCACGGCCGTTGGCAACAAACGGATCCCCCTGAAGAAGATCCTCCGCTTCTCCTTCCTTGCTTTCGTAACGAACCTGCTATTCTTCATAGCCGCCCGGCTTTATATTTACATACTGCCGTATTTTTTTTCGCCTTACAGGCAAGGCAACTATATCCAGGCGTACAAGATCGTGGAATACCTGGGCCTGGCTATGTCCTTTACGTATTATCCGTTCATTGCATTGGTGGCGGGAGTTGGCGAGGGGAGAGAAAAAATGAAAGACCGCCTCCTGTTGTTAGTGCGGCTGTCCAATACCGTTGTCCTGGTCTTCTGCATTGTCGCAATGGCCGCAGGTCCGTGGCTTTTCCCTTTCCTGTTCGGGCCCAGCTTCGACAGGATGTCCGGTATCTTCAACGGCTTTATTCCGGGACTGTTTGCCGTATGCTCCTCCGGTTTTTTTACAGCCTGGTTCTTTGGCAGCGGGCATATCCGTTACAACCTCATCAGCGCCTGCATCCAGCTGCTCAGCATGCCGCTGTTCTTCTTCCTGCTCAACGGCCCGGCAGCCCCGGAATGGGCCGCCCTTGCTTTCAGCATGTCCAGCTTATTGTCCCTGGCTTATGACCTTTGGATCTTCAGAAAGTCTTTCCCTTTCCAGGCAAAAGAAATATTATTGATCCGCAAGGCCGATGTAAAGGGCCTGCTCAGGCTTTCAGCTTATTGACCAGGTCGATGTACTGCTGCATGGCCGCCGCCTTTTCCCTGCCTTTCAGGGCTGTCCAGGCCTCATGTTTTGCCTTGGCGACAAAGTCGAAAGGATTGGAGGGACCGTCTTCCGTTGCATCTCCTTCCGTAGCCTGTTTATAAAGGGAATATAATTGCAGTAATGTCTCATTACTAGGGCGTTCGCTCAGCTCTTTGCTGTCTGCTGCTGCCTGTTCGAATAAGGTGGTGAGTTCGGTAGCCATACCGGTAATTTGTAGTGAAAATAAGGAATTTAAAGCACTAAAAGCGTACATTTGCACGGCAATGAAGAACATCCGGAATTTTTGCATCATCGCACATATTGATCACGGTAAAAGTACCCTGGCAGACCGATTGCTTGAAATGACCCACACCATATCCGAAAGGGATATGCAGGCCCAGGTGCTGGACGATATGGACCTGGAAAGAGAGAAGGGCATTACGATAAAAAGCCATGCCATCCAGATCAATTATCCCCATAATGGACAGAAGTATATCCTGAACCTGATCGATACCCCCGGTCACGTCGATTTCAGCTATGAGGTCAGCCGTGCGCTGGCCGCATGCGAAGGAGCCTTGCTGCTGGTAGACGCCACCCAGGGTATTCAGGCACAGACCATCTCCAACCTCTACCTTGCGATCGAGAATGACCTGGAGATCATTCCGGTGATCAACAAGATCGACATGGACGGGGCCATGGTGGAAGAGGTGAAGGACCAGATCATCGAGCTCATTGGCTGCAAGCCGGAAGACATCCTGCTGGCCAGTGCGCGCACGGGCATGGGCGTCCAGGGGATCCTCGACGCTATCATCGATAGGATCCCGCCGCCGGAAGGCAATCCCGACGCGCCGCTGCAGGCGCTCATCTTCGACAGCGTCTTCAATTCCTTTAGGGGTATCATCGTATACTACAGGATCCTCAACGGCAGCATTAAAAAAGGGGACATCGTAAAGTTCGTGTCCACCGATCTGGAATATGGGGCGGATGAAGTAGGTATCCTCAAGCTCGCCCTGGACCCAAAACAGGAAGTGAAGACGGGCGATGTAGGTTATATCATTACGGGCATCAAGAACGCCAAAGAAGTGAAAGTTGGCGATACCATCACTTTGGCCACCAATCCGAACCCGCAGATGATCCAGGGTTTCCAGGAAGTGAAACCAATGGTCTTTGCCGGCATCTTCCCGGTGGAAACGGACGACTTCGAGGAATTGAGGGACTGCATGGACAAGCTGCAGCTGAATGATGCCTCACTGACCTACGAGCTGGAGACCTCACAGGCTCTTGGCTTCGGATTCCGCTGCGGCTTCCTCGGTATGCTGCACATGGAGATCATCCAGGAAAGGCTGGAGAGGGAGTTCAACCAGACGGTGATCACCACGGTCCCCAACGTAAGCTTCGTGGCCCATACCAACAAAGGGGAGGAGATCATCGTGAACAATCCTGCGGAAATGCCCGACCCCACACGCATCGATAGGATCGAAGAGCCCTATATCAAAGCACAGATCATCACCAAGCCGGATTATATCGGTAACATCATGACCCTTTGCCTCGGCAAAAGAGGCATGCTTCTCAATCAAAGCTACCTTACCACCACGAGGGTGGAGCTGATATTCGAGATGCCGCTGACAGAGATCGTTTTCGATTTCTATGACAAGCTGAAAAGTCAGACACGTGGTTACGCTTCCTTCGATTACCATCCCATCGGTAAAAGGGACAGCGATATTGTGAAAATGGATATCCTGCTCAACGGGGATAAAGTGGATGCGCTTAGCGCCCTGATCCACCGTGGCCGGAGCACCGATTTCGGTAGAAAACTCTGCGAAAAGCTGAAAGAGCTTTTGCCACGCCAGCAATTCCAGATAGCCATCCAGGCAGCCATCGGCGCCAAGGTCATCGCCCGTGAAACCATCAGCGCCCTGCGCAAGGACGTCACCGCCAAGTGTTATGGTGGTGATATCAGCCGCAAACGCAAGCTGCTGGAGAAGCAGAAGGAAGGTAAAAAGCGTATGCGCCAGATCGGTAACGTAGAGGTACCGCAGGAAGCATTCCTCGCTGTCCTGAAACTGGATGAATAATGCACCCCTATTTATGCAGAAGATATTCCTTCTTTTATCCCTGCTGGCTGCCTCTGCCCTGAGCCGGGCCCAGGGAACGAAGACCATCAATTTCAAGCAGGAGAAGCTGAAAGCCCGCTTGCAGCACTACTATATCGCAGAAGTTAAAGACGACCGTTCCGACACCACCACCATTGGTTCTGTCCGTTCCGGGGTCTTCAGTAAAAGATCCGTTTCGCTCAACCTGCCCGGTGGAGCCGCAGCAGCCTTCCTTAATTTTTTCAAGGTGAATCTTTCTGAGGACACGCGCACCATACCGATCAGCCTGCACATCGTGCAATTGGAAGTGGCCGAAAAAACAGGAGGCCTGAAAGCCGAGTCCGAAGTGCGGATGAACATCGCCTTTCACAATGCTGCAGGTAAGATAGTGGAGTATAAAGGCAGCAATACGGTACAAGCGACCATGGACGCCACCCGCTACGTCGAGGAACTGATCCGGCGGGGACTGGATGATATGCTCCAGCAATTCGACAGCTGGGCGGGTCAGAACCAGGCCCAGCTGAAGGCGGCGCTCAAAGGGCCTTCCGTGGAGGTGGAAGTGGAGATCCTGGCGGATGCCGCCGATACGGAGAGGATAGCCTGGACCCGTGGACGCCTCCTTACACTGGACGACTTCAGGGGCAGGCCGGACGATCTCAGCCGGGCAGCAGCCGCCACCAACAGCGGCCTGGACGTCAGGACCAGCCTGCAAACGCAATATGGCCAGACAAAGGTCACCGTCACCATCGTCCCTTTCTTCGATAAAGGCCGGTCCTGGTGCCGTGCAAACAGCCGCAACGCCCGAACACTTCAGCATGAACAGCAGCATTTCAATATCACGGCCATCAAAGGCTGTGAGCTGGCCGACACCATCCGCCATTTTACGTTTACCACCCAGAACTATATGAAGGAACTGGAACAGCTGTACAGGCAGAAGGACAGGGAAGCCCAGCAGCAGCAGGAGTTGTATGACGGAGAGACCAGCCACGGACAGATCCCGGCGGCGCAGACGAAATGGGAACAGACGATCGGGGAGGTGCTGAACAGGCAATCCTGTTACAGGTAGTAAACAGCCTGTCCGCAACGGCTAAAAATTCCATAATTTCACTGCCTAATAGCCATCACATGCGCACCCCGCTTCAAAAAGGAGAAAAGATCCTACTTGTGACCTACAGCAGCTGGACCCTGCTGATCCTGCCCTTTTTCATTGCCCTGGCAGGGATCGTCGCTTCGTACTTCATCGGCTTCATCGACCACTACGGTTGGATCGCCGCTGTTCTGGGCATCCTGTATGGCAGCTGGAAGTACTTTGTCTGGAAAGTCAATATCTGGGTAGTGACCAACTTCCGGGTCATCGACGAGTCCGGCCTTTTGAGCCACCATGCTAAAGAGAGTCCCCTGGATAAGATCAACAACGTATCCTATGACATGCCGCCGATGGGGCGGCTGTTCAACTACGGTCATGTGGAGATCCAGACGGCTGCCGAGGTAGGCGCCACCGATTATTTCAATGTCAATCATCCGCGCAGACTAAAAGATACCATCACGGCCGCGCAATCCGATTACAAGACTTTTCAATCCACCGCACAGGCAAGACAAATGGCGGCAGCATTCACAGAGTCTGTCGGGCAAGGCCACCCGGGATTGCATCCGGCGCAGCCAGGTCACGCCGCTCCGCCCAATATCTCGGCTGAGCTGGAAAAGCTGTTCGATCTGAAGCAGAAGGGAGCTTTGTCGGAAGAGGAATATTTAAGGGCTAAGAACAGGCTGCTGGGGCATTAATTGCCAGGTTTTTTCTTCGGTTTCGCCGGCTTTGCAGGAGTGACAGTCTTTGCCTTTTCGACATTCTGGATATTCTTTTCGGATTGTTCCTGGAGTTTTTGCTCGTTGACCCCTCCGCTCTCATCCAGGATCTTCTGTTCCTGCGGGAACTGCCCATCCTTCAGTTTGAATTCGAGGATCTTCTTCTCCACATGGACCCACAAACCGTCCTGCCATTTGAATCCTTCGAAATCCCCGTCCGGGATATAGGAGTCTTTTCTATTCGGCTCATCCCCCTCGGGCACAAGGTGGTCGAACATGACCATGTCCATATTGGGATCATAATTAAACCGGGTGGCGGCATCCTTTTTATATTCGATGTTAAAACGGTATTGTGTTCGGCGCTTCACCGAATCGTCCTGGAATGAAAAATAAGGACCGCCAAACATAGGTTCCCCATTGCTCCGGGAGAACGTCAGCACCTCCATCCATTTCTTATTGCTGCTGCGGGTGAAATCGTCGAAACCTATCAATGTATAATAGTTGATCCCATTGTAAGATTTCTCGATGATCCGGTAGTAAATGGCGCCGATCCAATTACGCCTTGTTCTCACTGAGTCCAGGGGTCTGGCGGTAAACATGCTGCCGTCGAAAAGCGGGTAAAGCTTCAGTGATCCATCCGGTTGATTTATCTGGATAGCGCCTTCCTGTAAGAACAACAGATCATCCTTTTTATACTGCCAGGTGAGGATGCGGAAAGTGCTGTCCGGAGCATACAGACGGGAAATACCTTCCAGGCTATCCAGCGGATAATAGAATGAATAAGGGACCTTAAAGGCCCGCACCAGGGTCCGGATGAACTGACTGTCCGCACGGAATCGTATGGCAGGGTCCCCCGCATTGATCAGCGAATCCGACAATACCTTCAAGGAGTCTTCCTTTTCCCGGAGGACCTTCAGCGCTTGCCCGCTGGGACGCGATTGCGCCCTGCTCTCTTGCAAACAGCACACAAACAATACGATTATGAGTATTCGGGCTAACATGCTTTATTCATTTCTTTTCACATCTTGCTGTCTTCGAAGACCTAACGTAATATCCGGCTCGGTATTTTACCTCAAATGCAAAGCTTTTGCAAAATCATACAATGAAGGGAACGCCAGATCGACGGCAGGATGGGGAAGGGGTTGGTCCGGACTGGTCGTCGTCAGGAATACCGTATACATACCCGCATTCCTACCGAACTCCATGTCACTGATGTTATTACCCACCATCACACTCCGGGAAAGGTCTATCTCCGGGATATCCCTTTGTGCTGCAAAAGCCATACCCGGATTGGGCTTGCGGTGAGGATGGTCATCCGATAGCGAATCGCAATAGTAAATGGCATCGATCTTGCCTCCGGCGCCTGCGATCTCAGCCACCATCTTTCCATGGATATCTTCCAGGTCCCCCACGGTCATCAATCCTTTGCCAATGCCCCGCTGGTTCGTCACCACCACTATCCGGGAAAAAATACCCGTCAATAGCCGCAATGCCTCCAGGTTATGCTCGTAAAAAATAAATTCGTCGTAATGGAAAATATAACTCTGCTCTTTCTCCCGGTTGATAACGCCATCCCTGTCCAGGAAAAGGGTCCAGCCCGTACCGGTCTGCCCCTCCCTTTCCAGCGTCAGCAGCCATGAAGGGCTGCCCTCTAAGGAGCTTAGGTCCCTTTGCGCTTTTGCGAAGTCTTCCGGTATGCCAATGTCTATAAAATAAGCATCCTGAACAAGACCGAACAGGCGCCGGCCACCGCAGGACTTTTCGAGCCAGTCTTTTTCAAAAGAGAATTTCTCCGGCAGATCCTCCGCCAGGAACCGGGCTACGTCGAGGAGGTAGATCCCGCCATTGATCAGGCCCTGCGTATAATATTGCTTCTCCCGGAAGCTGGTGATAGCGGAGGTTTCATCCAGTTCTACCACGCCATACCGGTCAAAGTTCTCCATGGGCTTAAGCGCCAGCGTGCAGAGGGCCCGGTGGTCGTGATGGGACCGGGCCAAATCCCCGACGTCGATGCGGAACAGCGTATCCCCGTTCAATACCAGCACCTGGTCACCGGTGGCTTTGCTGCAGGCCAGCCGGATGGCGCCCCCTGTTCCCAGCGGCTCACTTTCAATGGACAGCTGATAGCTGTCAGCCGGCAGCCTGTCGCTGAGAAAATCTGTAATGGGATCGCTCTTATATCCCAAGGCAAAAATGAATTTAGAGATGCCTGCCTGCAGACAGAAGTCAATGACATAGGAAAGGAAAGGCTTTCCTGCTACAGGCGCCATGCATTTGGGCAGATCCGGCACAGCTGAACGAAGCCGCGTTCCCAGACCTCCGGCCAATATGATAACCTCTTTCAATCCCATGAGGGAAAAATTGTCCGGCATTGTCAATCGGCTTTTTCAAAATATTGCGCTTCCACCAGCTCGCAGATAATGTGTCCGATCATGATATGCGCTTCCTGGATGCGTGGGGTATTCCTGGAAGGAACTGCAATAAGCCGGTCACTCCAATCCTTCATCTTGCCGCCGCCCTCCCCGGTGAACCCGATGGTCAGGATGCCTTTTTCCCTGGCGGTTTTAAAAGCATTTACAATGTTCGCGGAGTTGCCGGAAGTGGAAAGACCGACCAGTACATCGCCCGCATGACCGATGCCTCCGATCAGCCGGGAATATACCAGGTCAAAACTATAATCATTGGCCACGGCAGTGAGATAGGAGGTGTTGCAGTGCAAAGCCTCCGCAGGCAAAGCTACCCTGTCGATGTAAAAGCGACCGGAGAACTCAGCGGCCAGATGCTGGGCATCGGATGCACTACCGCCGTTGCCGCAGAAATAAATGTGCTTGCCCGCCCGTAAGGCAGCTACGATCAGACCAGTGATTTCTTCGATGTCCGACAGCATCTTCTCATCTCCCAATATCCTGCTCTTTACGGCCACCGATTCGCTGATAACGCTTCTTATTTTTTCCTGCATAAAGTATAATTTCTGAATGAAATTTATGTACGCTTTCGGCTCACATGGTCCATGTGGTCAGCCCATGACTGGTGAATTGATAGGGCTTGCAATAACCGCCTAGTTTATGCAAGGCCTCCATCACGCTGTATTTCGAGATCTGAGGGCAATAAAAGGTCATAAATCCGCCGCCTCCGGCTCCCGATATTTTGCCGCCGGTAGCCCCGGCCTTTTTGGCTTGGTCATAAATATCTTCTATCAGGCTGTTGGAGATACCTTCCGCCATTTGCTGCTTCTGACGGAAGCCGAAATCGAGTATTTTACCTATTTCATCGATCCGTCCCTTCAACAAAGCCTCCTTCATCATCACCGCCTGGTCTTTCAGCTGATGCATGGCTTCAATGGATTTAGCCTTTTTTTCTATAACATTCTGACTTTGCTTGAGAATGATCTTTGCCGACTCCCGGCTGGTGGATGTATAATACAGCAACAGGTTGTTCTCCAGCTCGAACAGGTGTTGCTGCTTAATACGTAAAGGATTTACGATCACCCTGTCATTTGCATAGAACTCCATGAAATTCACCCCGCCGAAAGTGGCAGCGTACTGATCCTGCCTGCCGCCTGCCATCTGCAGGTCGTTCCTTTCAATGTCATAGGCGAGATGGGCAATATCATATTCCCCCAGTGGCAGCCGGAGCATTTCTGCAAAGGCGCCGATGATGGCGACTACCAGCGTGGAAGAGGTGCCAAGGCCGCTGCCTGCAGGCGCATCCACAAAAGTGGAGAGCCGGAGGCCGGTTACCGGCGATCCGTATTCCTTCCGGATCCTGTTATATACCCCCTTCAGCAGGTCCAGCTTGCCGTCGATGGGGAGGGGCGCGTTCTCCGACCAGGCATCCAGGGGATAGCTTTGTTCTTCCCCACGGTCGATCCCCTGAAAGATGATGGTATTTTCGGCCAGCGGTTCTATATGAGCATATGCATAAAGGGATACACTGGCATTCAGGATGGCCCCGCCGTACAAGTCACTGTAGGGGCTTACATCTGTCCCTCCGCCTGCCAGTCCGATCCGTAAAGGGGCTTTGCTTCTGTATATCATAGGCGTGTTAATAAGGCCTGCTGAGCGCTATCACCGTATTTATCAGCTGGACCCATGAGTATTTCTCTTTTTCCATACGAAGATGGGGAATAAAATAATCTGCTCCTAATTCGAAAAAACGGAGGATGGCGTCTGCGATGGCCTTTGCTTCAGGTTTCGCCACCAGCCCAACCCGCTCATGTGGCACCAGGTCCGGCAATCCTCCCACGTCGGTGACGACCATTGGCTTCTCATAATGATAGGCCAGGGGAGTGACCCCGCTTTGGGAAGCATTCCGGTAAGGCTGCACGACGGCGTCTGCCGCACAGAAATAATATCGTACCTCCTTGTCTGGAATGAAATCCGTATGCATCAGCAACAGGTCGCTGATACCCAACCGTTCGATCTGCTCCCTGTATCCCTGCTCTGCCTCATAGAACTCCCCGGCGATCAAAAGCCTGATACCAGCAGCTCGTATCCGCTCATCGGCCATAGCATCCAGCAAAATATCCAATCCTTTATATTTTCTGATGAACCCGAAGAAGAGGATTATCCTGTCATGATCACCTGCCGCCAATCCTTTCTGCCGCAATACCGCCCTCGCTTCTGCCGCAGGGACAGGCTCCCCGAAAGTATCGTACAAAGGATGCAATACCTGCCGGGCGGGTTTGTTCTTTTCAAACTGCCGCAGGTCGTTCATTACTTTCTCGCTCATCGTGATAAAAGCATCGCAGCTCTTCAGGAAATACCGGGTGAATATCCTGTCGCCGGGACGTTTTTCATGGGGGAGGATATTGTCGGTAATAGCAATGATGCGGGTAAATTTGTTTTTCCGCACCCTGCGCAGGATAGTTCCCAGCGCCGGGCCCATAACGGGCAGCCAATACCGCACGACGATGATGTCAGGACGGCGCCGGCGGAGCTCTTCACCTACGAGCCACCAGTTGACAGGATTGATGCTGTTCACCCTGGTATGGATCGTCAGCCCTTCCGGCGCCGGCTCATCCGTATACTGGGTGGTGCCGGGAAAAAGAAAAGAAGGGTATTGCAGGGAATAAGAATAGATCTGACAGTCGTAGCCTTCCTGTATAAAAGCCCGCGCCATCCGGTGGTTGAAGGTCGTCAGGCCTCCCCGCAAAGGATGGCCGGGACCCAGGATGATGACATTTCTGTTCATGGTTGGTCCAGTCCGAGTTTTTCTTCGATGAGGTAAGAGTTGCGGCCCGGCGAATTACGGGAGATAAGCTCGGCGACAAAGCCGGTAAGGAACAGCTGGCTGCCGATGACCATCGTGGTCAGGGCAATATAGAAAGCGGGTTTGGTAGTCAGACCGAACGTGGCATAATGGGTCAGCTTGGCGATGATCAGATACACGCTGGCGACAAAGCCGATCAGGAAGGAGACGACGCCAATGGGACCGAAGAAATGCATAGGCCGCTTGGCGTATTTTCCGACAAATGTGATCGACGCCAGATCGAGCAGGCCTTTCAGTCCGCGGCCCAGCCCGCCGAATTTGGTGTAGCCGTATTTCCTGGCCCTGTGCTGTACGACTTTCTCGCCGATGCGGCGGAAGCCCGCCCATTTGGCGATCACCGGGATATAGCGATGCATCTCGCCATACACTTCGATGCTTTTGGTGACCTTACGCCTGTAGGCTTTCAACCCGCAGTTGAAATCGTGAAGGTGGATCCGGCTAACCTTTGCCGTTGTCCAGTTGAAGAACTTGGAAGGCAGGGTCTTCGAGATCGGATCATGACGTACTTTCTTCCAGCCGCTGACAATGTCATACTTTTCTTCGATGATCATGCGTCGCAGCTCCGGGATCTCATCCGGGCTGTCCTGCATATCCGCATCCATCGTGATCACCACTTCTCCCATGGACGCCTTGAAACCTTCGTTCAGCGCGGCGGATTTGCCATAGTTCCGCTGGAACCGGATACCTTTTATCATCGGGCTGCTGCGGCGCAATTCATAGATGACCTCCCAGGAATTATCCGTGCTGCCGTCATCGACCAGGATGATCTCACAGGAAAGGTCATGCGCTGTTACGACGCGTTCGATCCAGCTGCACAGCTCCGGCAGGGATTCGTCTTCGTTATATACGGGTATTACTATCGAAACATCCATTAATAGTGTATTTATAATTGCTCTCGCTATTTTAGGTCCGCTTCGTTGAACTCCGGTTTTTTCTTTTTTACGATGGCTGCGATCACCAGGGCGATGAGGAAGTACACAATATAGGAAACACCCAGTCCCATCATCGACTTGGATAAAGAGAACTGGTCGCTGCCCCGTTGCTTTGCCAGCGTCTTGTCGATATCATCCTGGCTTAGGTTCATGCGCACCATGAATTTCTCGATTTTCTCCAAAATAGCCTGCTCCACTGCCTGCCTGAAAGCCGGATCAATATAGTTCATCAGCACCCAGCTGAAAAGGGTTTGGAGCAACAGCGCGATGACAAAAACAAGAAAGGCGGCTTTCAGGGCGTCCTTGAACTCCAGGTAGCCGCCACCGGCCTTTTTCTCTCTAAGGGGCGCCACGATCGCCATGCCTAGCAGGATTACATTTCCCAGGTATGCCGGCCACCCAAGGTAAGCGTTTACGCCAGACAGGTATAATACGGTTGTCAGCAGGATCATGGCCAGGCCTGCGATCAATCCGCAGGCCAATGGGATGGATATTTTCCGGGGTTGCATAATTTAAAAATTATTGTTGATATTAACCTTCCCATATTAGCCTGTCTCCATTGAGGATACCCAACGCACGTCCCTTCAGTGAATGACCCAGGAAAGCCGTATTCTTTGACTTTGACCTGAGCCCTTTTTCCTCCACCAGCGTCGTCCCCGAGGGGTCGAAGAAGCTGAGACAAGCGGCATTCCCTTCCTGCAAAGACGGCTGCTCCAGGCCAAAGATATCCCTGGGCGCCGACGACAGCAATGTGACGGCCCTTTCAACGCTCAGTTCGGGGATCGCCGTCCGCAGCACAGCATACACCGTCTCAAGACCCGTCATACCGGCCTTGGCATATTCAAATTCCACCACTTTACTGTCATACTCGTGAGGCAGATGGTGGGATGCAATACAATCCACGGTCCCATCCAGCACCGCCTGCTTCAACGCAGTTACGGCAGCCCCGTCCCGCAGGGGAGGAAAGACTTTCAGGTTCGTGTCGTATTCAACAAGATCGGCGTCGGTGAAGAACAGGTGATAAGGCGTTACGGAACAGCTGACGGACAGACCGCCGTCCTTTGCCCGCCGGATATAATCAAGTCCGCGGGGGGAGCTCACGCCGGTGAAATGGATCCGGGAACCTGTATACCGCGCCAGCTTGATATCCCGGGCGATGATGAGCTCCTCGGCCATCATGGGCTTGCCCGGAAGACCCAGGCGCGTGGAAATAATTCCTTCGTTCATCAATCCGCCGGCGCCAACGCTCCGGTCGTCGGGGACCTGTATGACGACCCCTTCGAATGCTTTTACATACTGCAAACCTTTCAGGAGCAGCCCTGCCGACTGCACGGGGCTGGTACCATCGCTGAAAGCGACGGCGCCGCTGTTACGCATATCGTACATCTCTGCCAGGTCCTTTCCCTCAAGGCCCTTTGTAAGGGCGCCGATGGGACGGATATTGACAGGCAGGGTGGCTGACTTGCCACGGATATATTCAACCTGGGATTTGCTATCGACGACGGGCCGGGTATTGGGGATGACGAAGACGTCGGTAAATCCCCCGGCTGCGGCAGCCCGGGCGCCCGTCTCCAGGGTCTCCTTGTATTCAAAACCCGGATCACAGAAGTGGGAAAAGATATCAACCCAGCCGGGTGAGACATATAGCCCTTCATGGCGGATGATGCGGTCGGCATCCACCCGGAGGCTTTCCGCTATGGCCTTGATTCGGCCTTCTTCGATTAAAATATCCCGGATCTGTCCGTTGTGGGGAGACAGGCGGTCTATGATGGCAGCCTGCTGAAAGAGTATCTTCATTACCAAAGAATTGCGCGAAGATACAAAAATTGTTAACAGTGCCCTTTATTCACTGATAAATATCAGCACCAAAAAAATTGCCGAAAGAAAAATAATAACGAGGTTCTGTTTCCTGTCTGTTGTCATATTGATCTGATTTATGTACTGTATAACTGGCGGAATGAGAACATAGGGGACTTGGAGGCCGATGAAGCCCCGGGCGATAGACTGGCAAACAGCTAATAAAAGGAATGGAGGATTAATGACCCAGGTAGCAGGTCACGATACATTATGAAATTTTCGTGCCAATTATTTAATACTCTGCAAAAAGCCGGTCCTTATAGCACCAGAGCCATTGCTCTCCCGGCTCGGCAGAGATGATCAGCGGGTGGTGTGTCTTATGGTAATGCCTGGTCATGTGGGTATTGGGAGAGTCATCGCAGCATAAGGTAGCGCCGCAGGTCTGGCAGACCCGGAGATGCACCCATTCATCCCCTGTCTTGATACATTCTTCACAGACATATTCTTTGGCCGTTTTCAGCTGGTCGATTGCGGCGATATGTGAACAGGATGGATCTGTATGCATAAAAATTCCTTAAATTATCAAGAGACGGCCTTTATACTTCGGCCAGGTATTTATGAACAAAGCTGATGGCCATGGACCCCTCACCGACAGCCGAAGCCACCCGGTTCATGGCGCCGGCCCGCACATCCCCGGCAGCAAAGATCCCCGGGCAGCTGGTCTCCAGCAGGTAAGGGTCCCGTTCCTGCTTCCAGATCTTGCCGAAATTGGAATAGGTCTTCAGGTCGCGGCCCGTTTCCAGGAACCCTTTTTCATCCTTTATGATGTCCAGCCCGATCCAGTCGGTGTAAGGACGGGCGCCGATGAAAATAAACAGGGCATCCGCTTTCCGGGTCTCTCTGGCTTTTGTATCTACATCTTCGATCGTCAGTTCCTCCAGCTTGCCGGAACCGCCTGCTTCCGTGATCTCTCTTTTTCCCATCACATGGATATTGGGCCGTGTGCCCAGCTGATCGATGAGATAGGTCGACATGGTGCTGACGAGGTCTTCCTTACGGACGAGGATATAAACATTTTTTGCAAACTTGGACAGGTACATGGCCGCTTGTCCGGCCGAATTGCCGCCGCCGACCACAAAGACCTCCTTGTCACGGAAAGCCGCCGCCTCCGTCATGGCCGCACCATAGTAGATACCTGCCCCTGTAAAGTCACCTATGCCCTTGGTCTCCAGTTTCCGGTAGTCTACACCCGTAGTGATCACTACGGCATGTGAGTCGATACAGGTGTCATTATCCAGGATGATCTTTTTGTATCCGTCCTTTTGCCTGATGTCTTTTACATATCCCGGCAACAGGAGCTCGGCTCCCAGCCGGCTGGCTTGCGTGACGGCACGCCGGGTAAGCTCAGCGCCGCTGAGCCCTGTCGGGAAACCCAGGTAATTTTCGATACGGGAGCTGGTGCCCGCCTGCCCTCCGGGCGAATGACGTTCGACCAGCAAGGTCTTCAGCCCTTCCGAAGCGCCATATACAGAAGCCGCCAATCCCGCAGGGCCGGCGCCGATGATCACCACATCGTACATATTGTTTTTAATGACCGGATTCAGCCCGATCTTCTCCGCTACATGCGGAATAGCCGGCGCCGTCAGGAAGCTGCCATCCTCCATGAAGAGCACCGGCAGGTCTTTCGTCATGATATTATTCAGCTTCAGCAGCTGTTCGCCTTCTTCGTTGGTCTCGATATCCATCCATTGAAAGGGGACGAGGTTGCCCGACAGGAATTCCTTGATATCATGTGACTTGGGCGAGAACTGATACCCGATGACCTTCAGCCCCTTAAAAGCCGGCCTGTAGGTGCTTTGCCAGTCTTCCAGCAAGCCATTGATAATGGGATACAGCCTGTCCTCCGGAGGATCCCAGGGTTTCATGAGGTAATAGTCCAGCTGTATGTCATTGATGGCCCTGATAGCCGCGTCGGTGTCGGAATAAGCTGTCAGCAACACCCGCTTGGCGTCGGGATAGAAAGCTATCGCCTGCTTGAAAAAATCCACACCCTCCATTTCCGGCATCCGCTGGTCCGAAATGATCAGTGCCACTGTCTCGGACTTGTTCTTCAGGTCCAGCAGACTGTCCAATGCCTCTTTGGCCGAAGTAGTGCTCAGGATCCTGTAGTCGTTGCGGTAATGGCTTCTAAGGTCGCGTGTAATAGCACGCAGGACCTGTGCGTCATCATCTATTGTAAAAATGATCGGTTGGTTCATATTATGGGTCTCTTAACGCTCGCAATTTAAGTAATTATTTTCCGGACAGGGTGCCGCCTATCCAGATCATCGCTCATCCATCGATGAGAAAGCAGACGATGAACTCCGTTCTTCCCGGCTGGGAATTCACTTTCACCGATCCCCGGTGCTGCTGCACGATGCGCGTCACCACGTCCAGCCCCAGTCCCGTTCCCTTCCCAATGTCCTTGGTCGTAAAGAAAGGATCGAAGATCTGGGATCTGATGTTCTCCGGGATCCCCGGCCCATCGTCGATGATCCGTACCTCCACAAATTCCCTGTCCCTCCGCGTACGGATCGTGAGCTGTCCCTTATGATTTACTTCCATAGCGTCCAGCGCATTGTCGATGAGGTTGGTCCATACCTGGTTCAATTCTCCCACCATGGCTTTTACCTTGGGTATCGTTTCGTCGAACTCCTCCTTTACTGTCACATTGCCTTTTTTTATTTTATGGTGCAGGATGGTCAGCGTGGTGCGAAGACCGGAATGGACGTCCGTATATTCCTTGCCCTTCCCCTGATCCATATGTGTGAAGGTTTTGATGGATTTCACCAGCTCGGAGATGCGCTGGGAAGATTCCTGGATATCTCCCACCATCCGCTCCGTCACCAGGTTCGTATTGATCCAGTTGAAGACGGGCGACAAATACCGGGCAGGGATGTGGTCCTTAAAGGATTCCATATCATCACAGGTGAATGCGTAATCCACGAAGTTCTCGGCTACTTCGTCGCTATTGCTTATGTTGTGGTCGTCCAGCCAGTCCCGTACAGCATCTTCCCTTTCAGTCCGCTGGATCAGCGTGAGCTTAGGCCTTTCTCCCCTGTGCAGGATCTCGAACAATTTCTGGGTTACAATGTCCACTTCTTTTTCTTCCATCCGGATGGCCATGACCTCTTTGAAGGACTTGGGCTCCAGCTGCAGGTGCTGCATCAGGGAAGTGGATCCCCGTACGATGGCTGCGGCAGGATTGTTCAGTTCGTGGGCCAATCCGGCCGACAGTTTTCCCAGGGCCATCATTTTTTCATTCTGCTGCTGATAGGCCGTAAAGTTCCGGACACGGGTGGTCATGATATGCACCAGCGCCTGCGTCAGCTCGAAATGTTTATTGATCATTTCCCGCGACTTACCGATGGGTAAGGTCATCACCCGGATATTGCCTGCCGCCTGTCCCATCGCTTTGGATATCAGCCCACGGGAAAAGGGGAGATAGCCGAATATGGCTTCCGTCTCCAGGTAAACCTGGTCGCGCATCTCGTTATTCTGCAGCAGGTACATCTTGACCCTTCCCTCCAGGAGGACATGGGTACCTTTCATGGGCTCGTTGTTGCGAAAAAGGAAGTCTCCGTCGGACACCTCATACACCGTGCTGCTATCGATGAACCATTGCAGCTGTTCCAGCGGGACTTCTTTCAGTGTTTCTATGGACTGGAGCCAGGTGGCGGTAACGTTTTCCATGACGGCAATGTACCGAAAAAAACGACATCAGCAGGAGAGGGGAGATATTGGTAAATAAAAAGAGGCCGGCTTCATCAGCCGGCCTCTTACATTAACATTATATCATTCTAATAAGGCAATATGAAAGTATACGTCTTCCCGGCCTCCCACACTAACTTGAAATAGTAGCTCCCATCAGGACAGGTCGTAGCATTACCACTGGCATCCAACCCAAAAGTGATCGTCGTGGTAACTTCAGGACGAATGACCTTCACTTCTCCCTGCGTAAGCCTCCAGTTGCAATTCATATCGATGACCAGCGGCTGTGTGATCTGTGTCACGAAAGTATTGCCCCAGCGGTTGATGCCCCATTCGGAGATACCCGAAGTGCTGCCATCCGTATGCAAGCCGGTGGTCGTAATGACGTACCCCTGATTTACCCAGCTGTACACCCTTTGACGGGCAACATGCCAGGTACGTTTGGCGCCATTGTCGAAAGTAATGGACATATCATCACTGGTAACAGTATGCGTAACAGGCGTTCCTTTGGGTACATCCATCAGGCTTCCTCCGTTGACATTCGTATAGACATGCGTCCCATTGAGCGTAACACTCTTGCTGTCCCGTACGCGAGTGATCTTCAGGTTCTGGATGCTGACGTTGACGACGGCGCCCTTATCCTTCCAGTGCGTACCCTTGGCCCAGGATACGACGACGACACCTGTCCGGGTACGTGTACCGGCACAATTACTGCCGTTGTACGTAATAGTTATATTGCAGGTGGCCGTGCTGGTATCCATGGTCACAGATGCATCACAGATAAGGTCTTGCGGTACAGGCTTGACATCCTGCGTGGCGATGCCTTCTTTATAGCCGGGATTGACGCTGCTGCCTGTAATCGCAGCCTGGTTGGAAAGCATCGCGTTGACATCGTCGGCTACGGCATCCGTTTCATTGGACACCTGCGTCTGATCATCCGACTGCGCCTGCAGCTCTTCGCTGGACTGGCCGGTGCTTTTGTTGTCCTTTTTACAGGCGTTGAAAGTAATAGTTAGCGCTAGAATAGCCCAAATGAGATACAAGGATCTTGTTTTCATACATTACGTTTTAGTGGGTGGTCGCTTGGTTTTTATAAATGGTTTTGTGTAGGACGGATTGTTTTATGGATAGTTTAACGGAATGTTATATAAATTATTTCTTATTAATTGTTAAGGTCCTATTTAGTAGGGGATACTATATCTATCATATACCAAAACAACGGCTCATACGTTATTGGCTTCGTGCCCCTCGAAGTGGACAGCTAACCCCTTAACCCTTAACCCTGTTGATGAGATATTTATTATTCATCGTATTGTCGTTCATTTTAGGACAGGTGCGGTCCCAGGATAATTGCAGAAAAAGTTCGCCCCTGTTCCGGTTTGATCCCCGCGAACATCCACGCCTGTTCACCGACAGGCTGGGCAATCATCCTCAATTCCCTTTCCTTCAGCGTGAAAAAGGTGTCACTACGCCTAACCTTGTCATTCACTTCGTCAAAGACCCCGAAAGCCAGGTGAAATACCCGGAAGAATTTAAAATATTCGATCAGCTATTGAAGGACATCGGGTTTGTCCGTGGGTATAAGGACCTTCATACCGTGAATGTAAGGAAAAGCTATGTCCAGGACGGCACCATCGGCAACCTGGGATTTTATAATAATGAGAAACCCCAATATAATTATATATATGTGCGCCTAAATCCCGCCGGGGAAGGCCGTCGGGGCGTTCCCGCGTGGAAGATCACCGGACCTTCGGGCTGCTGGTTCTATATCCTGCACACCTGCGGCAATGCCTTTTATCCGGGCCATACGAATGATGACTGCTGCAAGGAAATAAAAGCCGAAACAAGGATCAATCCGCTGGAAATAAAACCACAGGCAGTGGACCGTCCCCTGCATTTAAAGATCACCTTCTACCAGGGCCGGATCCTTCCTGCGCATAAGCGTAATGGCAAGGCGGACACGCTGATCGCACTGCTGCGCAGCATCGACACGCTCATGAGTTTTAAAGATACCGCCGGCCATACCTTGAAAGTATATGTCGCCGATACGGTGAATCACCTGTTCGTGTGCCGGGACACCGTCCTGCAGCTGCGTCCCCGTTTGCTGGTCGACAGCATGCCTGGTACGCCTGACAGCGTACAGTACATTCTTTCCGACACCGCTTATGTCACCATGTCAGCCAAGAGCAATACCCCTTGTCAAAAGAAATGGGAGATAGCGCTGGACGGGGGCATTTCCTTTAATTCCATCCCCCGCTTTGACAACACGACGGCGCATACACGCACGGACGGAAGCCACGTGGCTGCCGAGCTGGCCATCTCGCGGATCTTTAATCACTGGTTCCAGGCAGGTGTCATGGCATCCTATATGACCTTGTCCTACCAGGACGATATAGCTTATCCGGGTTCCGCTGCCAATACGTATAACACCGTGTATGTAGGCAAACCCATCATCCCTATCCAGCTTTTTGGAAAGGCTACGATCGGAGGTCCCCTGCGCTGGCAGTCCAATGTGTCGCTGTCCGCGGGCTGGTCTCTTCCCATGAAGGATCAGATCACCAATGGCGGCAATACGCTGACGGCAAAGCCCGGCGTAAAGGGCGGACCGACAGCCGGGTTCAAGATGGGCGTGGCATATTTCTTCAGCTGTAAGTTTGGCCTCGGCCTCTCATTCAGCGGACAATTCTATTCCAACAAGGCCGATGCAATGAGCTACCATCTCTTTGCCCTGCCCATCACCCTGGGGATACGTTACCGGTTCTAATTCCGTAACTTTGCCTCCAACAACTTATGGAGAACAATTACATCATTCCCGCCGGGACAAGGATCGGTCATGTACATCTTAAGGTCGGCGATCTGCAGCGTTCGATGGATTTTTACTGCGGACTGCTGGGCTTCCAGCTGATGACCCGCTATGGAACAGAAGCCGCCTTTATATCTGCCGGCGGCTATCACCATCACATTGGACTCAATACATGGTATAGCAAAGGCCAGTCTCCCGCCCCCGAAAAGGCCCCCGGCCTGTTTCACACCGCCATCCTCTACCCCGAAAGAAAGGACCTGGCCGCCGCATTGCAGCGATTGGTGGATGCAAAGTATCCGCTCACCGGCGCCTCTGATCACGGAGTCTCCGAAGCGCTGTACCTGGATGACCCCGATGGCAACGGTGTAGAGCTGTACTGGGATCGCCCGCGGGACCAATGGCCGACAGACGAAGAGGGGAAGCTTACCATGCACACCCATCGCCTGGATATACAGGGATTGCTGGGTGAGCTGCACAAATAAACACTTACCCCTGCTCTATATATTATCAAATCATTACCTTTCGTTTAACTTATAGTTATCCGGGAAAGACCATAACAGTTCATTCATATCCGTCCCCTACATTTGCGGCCAAAATGAAATTGCTTATGTACCTGCACTTGTCACTTAAACAAGTTTTCTTCCAATTACTCTTATTTTTCTGCTGCACAGCGGCTATTGCCCAGTCCAGCGGATCCGGCATCAGCGGCTTTATTTACGAAGAAAATGGCGGTAAGCCCCTGGAGGCTGCTACCATTGTCGTAAAGAACACGGCCACCGGCTTTACGACCACCTCTGTCTCTAACAAACAAGGTTATTTTAGCTTCCGCGAGCTGCCCGTAGGTGTATACAACATAGAGGTATCAGCTATCGGGTTTCAGCCTGCGGTCATGAAGGACAATAACCTCAACCTGGGCGACCGCCTGGTCCTCCATAAGATAACGCTCAGCAAGAACGCTACTACACTGACTGAGGTCACCGTACACAGCTCCAGCTTTAACAATAGCGTGGATCGCCTGGGCACCGGCACCGCTGTCAGCAGCCGCGCCCTGCAGAAGATACCCGTGGCTACCCGCAACTATACTGACCTGATGATCCTTTCGCCCCTGGCAAGCGGTGCTTCCCTGGCAGGCGCCAAGCCCGGAGGCACGGGATATATGCTGGATGGCGTTAGCAATCGCCGCGCTCACTTTGCAGGCACGACGGATGCCGCTTTCTCTATCTCTTCCGAGACGATCCGGGAGTTTGAGATCTCTACCAACTCTTATGACGTGACCAATGGCCGCGGCTCAGGCGGGGTCGTAAAGGCCATCACCAAGTCGGGGACCAATAAGTTGTCCGGTTCCGCATGGGGCTATTATGGTGCAAATTCCCTGGCCCAGACCAAGGACGTCAATGGTAAAAAGCTTACCAGCAAATATGAGGTAGGGCAGTTCGGCGCCCTGCTCAGCGGCCCCATCATGAAAAATAAGGTCCACTTCATCATTTCCTATGATCAGTATACCAATACCATTCCCTTCAGGGCTTATGATTTCGACTACAGCGGCGCTACGCAGCTGGACGCGGAAAAAGCCCTCAAGATCGCAAAAGACAGTATCGCGGCAATAAAAGATATCATGGAGAACCAATTTGGGTTCCCGGTCAGCAAGCAGAATGGAACCATTAATATCAAGCAGGAGACGAAGAATGCTTTTGCCAAATTCGACTGGATCATCAATAAGAAGAACCTGCTTACTTTAAAATACAATTACCTCCATTTCGTAGACCCCAACAAGCTGAAAAGCGCAGGTCTGCTCACCACCCAGTACACGGGTGTGGAAATTGACAATGCAGTAATGCTGGGGCTGCGCACCGAATTCTCCTCCAGGGTGGTGAACGAACTGAAGCTGAATTTCAGCACTTACCGGAAATTCCTGCACTTCGTGAACAACCATGTACCGGAAGGGTTCGTCAATGTCAAATCCACGTTGTCCGACGGCACTTCCGTCTCTACTACGGTGGCCTTCGGAGACCAGAACTGGGTACCGGAAAGGGATGCGTCGGACGTGATCCAGATCGTGGATTATTTGAGATATAAGACGGGAAAGCTCAACTTCACCTTCGGCACCGATAATAATATCAACCATGTCACCGACCGGCTGTCGCATGATCAGCAGGGGCAGTTCTATTACAATACCATTCAGGATATGCGTACAAACACGCCTTACCGTTTTAACCGTAAGATCCCCCTCAATGGCGTTAATCCCAAGATCAGCGTGCCAATTATCGAACTGGGTCTTTTTGCCCAGATGGAAACCAATCTGCGCCCTAACCTGAACCTCACCGTTGGCCTTCGCTGGGATGGACAGATCATTGGCAGTGCACCTACCTACAATCCAACCCTGGAACACGACCTGGGTGTGAAAACCAACGTCGTGCCTTTCGACGCCAAGAATATCCAGCCCCGGGTCAACCTGATCTGGGACGTGAACAACAATGGCCGTGATATCGTCAAATGGGGTGCCGGTCTCTTCGCTTCAGAACTGACAACTCAGCCCATCACCTTCGCTCATATCGACAATGGCGTGGACTTCCGCCAGGTCGACATCCGTACAAATGTGCCCACTCCCAACTGGCAGGGTTACCAGAAGGACTTCAGCCTGGTGCCCGGAGTGGACTACTACAATTCGCTGCCCACCAAGCAGCCTGCGACAGTGCTCGTCCTGGACAAGCACCTGAAGAACCCGCTGACCTTCAAGACCAGCCTCAGCTACTATCATTATTTTAATAATTGGTTTCGCATGGGGGCCAATGTATACTTCGACAACACCTGGGACAATTTCTACCTGTATGACCTGAACCTGCGGCGTACTCCTAATTTTGTCACCAACGAGGGTCGGGAAGTTTACCTGGACCCTACCACGATCGGCACCACCAGCACCAACCAGGCGCCTATCGCCAACTCGCGCATTTCATCGAATTTCAACCAGGTAAGGTATTTCACCAACACCAAATGGTCGTCCAAATACATCGGCGCCGTGATTGAAGCGGCCGCCCAGATCGGCCGTGACGGTAGTTTCTCCGTCTCGTATGCCAAAGGCAAGGCAACGGGCACCCCGCCTTATGACAATGGTGATCCCCGTAATGCCAATTTCGCCGTGGGATCCTCTTACTGGAACTATTCCTCTTACGGTAAGAACTGGCGCAGCGACGGCGATCAGCCAAATAAGATTGTGGCTTTATTGCTGAGCCCGACCTTCTACGGCTTTAGCGTCAGCTCTTCCTTTCAGGCGTATCAGAATGCACGATATTCCGCGTACATCGATAAGGACGTCATCGGAGAAGCCAACGACGGCCAGGACCTGGCCTATATCTATGACCCCAACAATCCGAACACGCCGGCCGATATCGCTGCAGGTATGAATACATTACTGCAGAAGACCAGCCCGGAATACAGGAAATTCCTGCAAAGCAACTATGGAAAGTTCGCACCTTACCTGGGAGGTCTCATGCCCTGGCGTACTCAGTGGAACATGAGCGTGGCTTATGAACTTAAGGTAACGGGCACCCATAAGATCAGTCTGCGCTGCGACATGTACAACGTGCTGAACCTGCTGAACCATGAATGGGGCGGTTACACCCAGATCATCAACACCAATCCGTATTCACTGGCTGGCTTTGACCCGGCAACCAAATCCTATAAATACACCGTGAACGTCAACGCAGGCGCCAGGCAGAAAACTGCCAGCTACTACTCCGTGCAGTTCGGAGCCCGGTACTCGTTCTGATAAACATAACAATCATCAACGGGAGGGACTAAATCCCTCCCGTTCTTATTATGCGACATCTTCTTTTTCTTTTCCTGCTATCGGCCGCCCTGGCAGCCAGAAGCCAGCCCCTCGCCGTCATCGGCCAGCCGCTGCCCGCCTGGAAAGAAGGCTATCTCGATCTCCACCACATCAACACAGGCCGCGGCAATGCCGCCTTCTTTATCCTTCCCGACGGTACCACCATCCTTTTTGATGCCGGTGAGCTTGACCCTACCAATCCCCGCACTACGTCCAAGCGCAATACGCCCATCCGGCCCAACGATTCCAGGCACCCTTATGAATGGATCGCCTCCTATATCCGCAGGACAGGGCCGCTGAAAGAAAAGACGGGTATCGACTACGCCGTTATCTCTCATTTCCATGACGACCACTTCGGCGGCTGGTACCCCGGGGCGCCGCTGTCAAAGAACGGTGCATTCACGCTCTCAGGCATCACCGGCGTAGCTGATCTGCTGCCTGTCCACTGCCTGCTGACCCGCGATTATCATTATCCCGTCGACCCTGCAAAGCAGCTGGGAAAGGCGGCTGCCGACAACCCCTATGCGAAAAGCTGGAACAACTACCTGGCATTTCTCAAAGATCGCAGCGGGCAGGGGCGCCCGGACACCTTCCTGCAGGCAGGCAGCCGCAGCCAGCTACGCCTGCGGTATCATCCTTCTGCCTTCCCTGACTGCTATGTGCAGAACGTAAAATCCAATGGATGGATCTGGACGGGTAACGACACGGCCGTGGAACAGCACTTCCCGCCGGTGGATACAGCCGACCGTAAGACCTGGCCGGATGAGAACACCCTTAGCAATGTGCTGGTCATCCACTACGGGCCCTTTACTTATTATACTGGAGGGGATTGTCCCGGCAACGTGTTCCCGGGCGATGCAGCCTGGCGTGATGTGGAGACGCCCGTAGCCCGGGCGGTAGGAGAGGTGGACGTCGCCACCATGGACCATCATGGCAATCGCGATGCGGTCAACGCCTTCCAGGTAAAGACCTTCCAACCCTCCGTGTGGATCGAGCAGGTGTGGACAGCCGATCATCCCGGTCATGAAACACTCATTCGGGTGACTTCTCCCTTGCTATACAAAGAAAAAAGGGACCTTTTCGCTACCAATTTTATGGAAGCCAATCAGCTGGTGATCGGCCCTCTTGTGGAACAATCCTACCGGAGCCTGCAGGGACACATCGTCGTGCGGGTCCTGCCCGGAGGTAGAAACTATTATATCATCATCCTGGATGATAGCAGGGAAGACGGTCCTGTAAAAGCGGTGTTCGGGCCATATGCATCGAAGCGTCAGTGACTGTACCGGTCGTTCCGCCAGGGATAGGCGGTATTGGAATAACCGCGTTGTTCCCAAAAGCCCAATTTATTGGAAGTGAGGAATTCAATACGGTGGATCCATTTCGATCCCTTCCATGCGTAGAGCTGCGGTGTGATCATCCGCACCGGACCGCCGTGCTCACGCGGCAAAGGCTTGCCGTCAAAAGTATGCACCAGCAGCACATCCGGTTTCAACGCCTCTTCCATCGAGACATTCGTAGTGTAGTCATCATAGCCATGACAGAGCAGGTGGGTGGCCGTCTCCATTGGCTGCACAAGTGCCGCCAGGTCCAGCAGGCGTACTCCCTTCCAGGGCATGTTCAGCTTCGACCAGGTAGTTACACAATGGAAATCCGACACATCGTCCGTCTGGGGCAGGGCCATGAAATCCGCCCAGTGAAGGGTCACCGGATGCTCCACCGCTCCGTCCAGCACCAGCTCCCATTTGTCCAAAGGAATATCCGGCTGCAGGCCAAGGTCCAATACAGGCCATTTGGCCGTGATCACTTGTCCGACGGGAACTACAGGCATTCCATGCCTGTTGGATACCCCTGTACCCATCGGCTTATCATCCGCTACGGAAGGCGTCTGCTGTATCTTTTCCTCAAAACGCGCCTTCAGCTTCATGCGCGCCTCGACAACCCTGTTGAGTTTGTCAGATCCTTCCATGGTGAGCGATTTTTATAAAGTTAAAACATTCCACCTTATCTTTAATTTCCAATACAGCCATTATGAAATACGAAGCAGGAAAGACAAATATGGCCGTGAGTAAAAAGATACTTGCTGCCGCCATTTTTTTATCGATAGCATTGACACCCCGGGCCCAAAAGAAAGATCATCTTTTTTCCGAAGCACCCGGTATCGTCTCCTATACCTATCGTGACAATTTTCAAAAGGATGTGCCCGCTACCCTGGATATCATCAAGTCCAATGGCATCACCGATATCGAATTCTCCAATCTCTTTAAGAAGACGGCGGCGGAACTGCGCAGTCTGCTGGATCTGCGGGGCCTCCATTGCTCCTCTTTTGGCGTCGGTTATGACGACCTGGTGAATCACACTGCAGAGGTGGCGCAGAATGCCAGAACCCTGGGCGCCTCGTATGTACGAGTGGCAGGTATCCCGCACACGGGAGCCTTCACCCTTGAAGAGGCACGCAAAGCCATCGAAGACTTCAATCGCTGCGGTAAAATTTTAAAAGAGCAGTATGGCCTTGGCTTTATCTATCACAACCATGGTTTTGAGTTCCAGCCGTATGAGAAGGGTACCCTGTACGATCTGCTGGTCAAGGAGACCGATCCCCGGTACGTGAGCCTCGAACTGGATATCCTCTGGGCCTTCTTTCCCGGTGAAGATCCGGCGCAGCTGCTGGGCAAATACGGCAGCCGCTATAAGGCTCTTCATCTGAAGGACCTGCGGATAGGCGTTACCGGTGATCTTTCCGGCGGTACTTCCAAGGAGAATGACGTGATCCTGGGGACCGGGCAGATCAATATTCCCGCAGTTCTGAAAGCTGCCCGCAAGGCAGGGGTTGAGCATTATTACATCGAAGACGAAAGCAGCAAGTCCCTCGAGCAGGTACCGCAGAGCATCGCTTATCTGAAAAGTCTCTGATGCGGCATACTCCTTCACGTCCATGAATATACCCGAACAGGGTATATTCATGGACAGCTTATTTCTGGAAAAGATGCGGCCTTCGATACGATATATGGCTATTTATATATATATTAAAATTACCCAGTTTCCCTGATTTTTCCACATAAGGCGGTTTTTCCACAGTCATGTGGAACGGAAATTGCATATCAACGTATATATTTATTGCTTACCTGTTTTTTCCCGAATGCTTTTCCAGCGGGATTTTCGAGCTTAATTTATAGATTTTCATGAGGATGTGTTGATAAAATAAATCGCATCCGTAGGTTTTGGAATGGAATTTGTAATTCAGGAATCATCCTATAGAAACCGGTGTTTTTATTGTTAACGACAAAGGGGAAATTTGGAATTTCAGTGCGTTTGTAATATTTTTACTAAACCTTCTTGAACTCCTAGCGTAGAAAAGCGCCCCCCAAGCTCCAGCCTATCGAATAAACCGCGCTAAAATTCCTAAAATGATCTACGGTTGCCCGCCTGAGATCCTTTTAAACGCCATGTCGATTCCGATTCTTGCTTACTAGACTCATTTAACTTGTATGATAGCTCCCCCAAGGGATGATATCAGCATTCAAGTAATCGCGAGACAGATTACCCGGATAAACGGTTGCTTATTCCCTGAAGAGGATGGATTTTCAGCACAGGCTGGGGACAGGAAAGGCTTTGTGTAATATATAACAGATATATGTATTCGAAATTATCGATGTTTTTATTTCTTTCAGGGATTTTATTTATGGTGTCCTGTGTCAACAGCAGGAAAGCGATCTATTTTAATAATATCCAGGATACCACTGTGAACAATTCGTTGACCAATGTCGATCCGGTGATACAGACCAACGACCTGCTCAACATTTCGGTGACCAGCCTTAACCCGGAAGCCACTATGGTCTTCAATACACCTAATATCACTACACCCGTGTCAGCGACTTCCTCTGGCACAACTCCCTCAGGGGGGTATGGAACTCCTCAGTTGATGGGATACCTGGTGAATGCAGACGGGATGATAAAATTTCCTGTATTAGGACCCGTTAAAGCCGCCGGCCTTACCAAACGGCAGCTGGAAACCCTGCTCACTGATTCCCTTAGCCAACGTAAATTATTGGTCGACCCCATCGTTACCGCCCGCTTTCTGAACTTCAGGGTCACCGTATTGGGCGAAGTCGCCCGTCCCACTACACTCAACATTGCCAATGAAAGGATTTCCATACTGGAGGCCGTGGGCCTGGCCGGGGACCTTACCATTTATGCCAAACGTGACAACGTTTTGCTTATCCGTGAATCAGGGGGACAAAAGATCGTCAAACGGTTGGATCTTAGCTCCAGTGAAATTCTCACTTCGCCATATTACTACCTAAAAACCAACGATGTAGTCTATGTAGAACCACGTAAGGAAAAGATTGCCTCTACCAGCAGAACACAACAATTATTACCTATCATATTGAGCGCTGCATCTCTTGTTGCAGTCGTCGTATTACATTATGTTAATTAATAAAACGTGAGCTTATGCAGGTGACCAATAATAGTTTTTACCAGGAGGAAGAAGGCAGTCTGTTCTCACAGGTGCTTTTCAAATATCTGCCTTACTGGCCGCTGTTCCTCATTCTACTGGTGCTGTCGGGTTCAGGAGCCTATGTGTATCTGCACTACGCAGTGCCTGTATACGAGACAGCCGCCACCGTCATGGTAAAGGATGAGAAAAAAGGGCTGGATGACTCCAATCTGATGGAGCAGCTAAACCTATTCGGCAGTAAAAAACTGGTGGAGAACGAGATCGAGGTGATCCAGTCCAGGACCCTCATGCGGGAGGTGGTCAAGAACCTGGACCTGTATGCTCCCGTCACCCAGGAAGGCCGGATCAAATCCCGTAGCGCCTATCTGACATCTCCCATCGCCATTCAGGTGAGAAACCCCGATTCGCTCTGGGAATCGCACAAGGTCTATTTTACTTTTGACAGCGCTAATCGCGAAGTGGTGATAGCCGGGCAGCATTATCCCCTTGGTTCCTGGGTCGTCACACCCTATGGCAACCTGCGTTTCCTCTCCAACCCGAATTACGTCGCGGCGGATAAGTCAAGGCCCCTGTATTTCTCTCTCAGAAATGTAAGGGCCGTTTCCGACGAGCTGCTGGCAGGATTGAAAGTCACCCAGGCTACGAAGCTGTCTTCTGTCATCGACCTTAAGATCAAGGATGCCATTCCCAAAAGAGGGGAGGACATCCTCAACGGCCTCATACGCGAATACAACAAAGCCGGCATCAACGACAAGAACGCATTGGCCGCCAACACCCTCCGCTTCATCAACGAACGGCTGGGCCTGATCTCCAACGAGCTTGACTCCGTCGAACATGGCATACAGAAATACAAGACACAGGAAGGTATCGTGGACATCAGCGCCCAGGGCCAGCTCTATTTGAACAATGTAGGCGCTAACGACCAAAAGCTCAGCGAGATGAATGTCCAGCTGGCTGTCCTCGACCAGGTTGAACGCTATGTTCAATCCAAGAACAACGAGGCCGGAATCGTCCCCTCCACCTTTGGCGTGGATGACCCGGGGCTGGGACAATTGCTGCAGAAGCTGTACGACCTGGAAGTAAAATACGAAGGTCTGAGTAAGACAACGGCTGAGAACAACCCGCTGCTGACATCCCTCCGGCATGAGATGGAAAAGATCAAGCCCAGCATCATGGAGAATGTGCAGAGCCTGCGGAGGAACCTGACGGCCGGACGTGGCAACCTGCTCAACACCAGCAACAGCTACGCGTCCATCCTCAAGACCCTGCCGGCGAAAGAAAGGAAGCTGGTGGAGATCAGCAGGCAGCAAGGGATCAAGAACAGCATCTACTCCTTCCTCCTGCAAAAACGTGAAGAGACAGCGCTCACTTTCAGCTCTGCCATCGCGGATACCCGCATTATCGACGCAGCAGCCACCACGGTGATGCCGGTAGCTCCCAAACCCATGCTGATCTGGGCAATGGCCGTCCTGGCTGCCCTTGGCCTGGGCGCCGGTCTTATCGCCATCCGTGAAGGATTGAATCAACGCATTGTATTCCGCAGCGAAATAGAGAAATTCACTACTGTTCCTGTGGTGGGGGAGATCATGTTTGCTCCCGCCCATGACGAGCTGGTAGTCACCCAGGGCAAACGCACGGTCATTGCCGAGCAGTTCAAACAGCTGCGGACATCCCTGGCCTACATCGGCATCAATTCCAGAAAGAAAAAGATCCTGATCACCTCAACCATCAGCGGTGAAGGAAAAAGCTTCGTCACTGCCAACCTGGCCGTGAGCCTCGCCCTGACGGACAAGAAAGTGGTGCTCCTGGAGCTTGACCTGCGCAAGCCCAATGTAGCCCACCTGTTCAATGTCAGCAGGGAAGTAGGGCTTACCAACTATTTCATCGGGAACAAGGACGCCGACCATATCATTAAGCGTACGGATGTCAGCCCTAACCTGTTCGTCATTCCCTCGGGCGCCATCCCTCCCAATCCTTCCGAGCTGATCCTCAATGGTAAGCTGGACGAATTGCTGCAATACCTGGAAACTATTTTCGACTATATCCTCATCGACACAGCTCCAACGGCTCCCGTGACGGATGCATATATCCTCTCACCGCTGTGCGACGCCACCATCTATGTGGTCCGCCATAAAGTGACGCCGAAAGGATATATAAAGATGCTGGATGAGAATATGAAGGTACGCGGACTGAAGAACCTTGCCATCGTCTTCAACGGTGTGAAGAACCGCGGCGTAGGCGGCATCAATTACGGCTATGGCTATGGATATGGGAAAGAATACGGCTATGGCTACGGCGAAGAGAAAAAGAGCAAAAAGAAAAAAGACAAGGTAAGTAAGTAATTCACCAAACCTCCGGTCATTGCACCGGAGGACAAGATAGTCACGGAAGAAAAAATAACCCGTCATCGCCTTGATGTGACTGGATTGGGCGGAGCCCGCTGTAGAATGAAAATTGCATATGAAGAAATGTACGATCGTATCCTTTCACCGGATGACAGCCATATGTACCTATTGAATAATCTGTTAACTACAAAACTATGAACCAACCTAGAATGATGGACCAATCTGGTAAAAGCTGGTATGCAGTGCATACCAGGCCCCGCTGGGAGAAGAAAGTAGCAGGGCAGCTGGGCAAAAAAAGGTTAGAGTATTATTGCCCTTTGAACAGGGTTCAGCGGCAATGGAGCGATCGTAAAAAGGTCGTCCTGGAGCCACTTTTCACTTCATACGTATTCGTTCGCCTTTCAGAATCTGAACATATATCGGTATTACAGACAGACGGCGTCATGAGCTTCGTCTATTGGCTGAAAAAGCCTGCCATCATCCGGGATGAAGAGATCGAAGCCATCCGTCGCTTTATGAATGATTATGAATCCGTAAAGCTGGAGAAGACACAGGTCAATGTGAACGACCGCGTCCGGATCATCGGCGGCCCCCTGATGGAAAGAGAGGGTAATATCGTCGAGATCAAGCACAAGACGGTCAGGGTACAGCTGCCTTCACTCGGATATACTCTCACAGCCACTATTGAGAAATCGAATGTAGAAATTCTTTCTCTCTATGGCGAGATCTCATCCTCAAACGTGATCTGAGCATTTCATATTGAAAACATCATCTATCGACAGCAAGCCAGGGGCCAAGGAGCCCAGCTTCAGGCGGAACCTCTTTAATAACATCCTGGTAGCAGGCAGCTATACCTACCTCTCCCAGGGTGTTACGTTTTTGGCATCCACTATATTGGCGCGCCTGCTTTCCCCGGAAAGCTATGGCGTGGTGGGACTCATCACGGTATTCACCGGCTTTATCATGGTATTTTCGGACGGAGGTCTGTCCTACGCGCTTATCCGCAGCGACTTTGGACGCACCTTCCAAAAGGTGCTGACCAACCTTTCGATATTTCTCGGCATCGCCCTTTTCCTGATCACCGTGCTGGCCGCCTGGCCCATCGCTCATTTTTACAATAACCCGGACCTTGTAGCGCCCATCATCGTACTGGCGAGCACTTTTGTCATCAAAGGCATGGGACTGGCTCAGGGCGCAGTGCTGGCGAAGGAACTGCAATTCGGATACATCGGGAAAGTGACGCTGCTGAGCAATGTCGCACAGATCCTCCTGTCCATTCCCATGGCTTATTTCGGTGCCGGTTACTGGGCGCTGATCATCCCCCAACTGCTCGCCGCTTTCATCGTTACTGTCCTGTACGAAAAGAAAGTAAGACTGGGTTTCAAGCTGTATCCCCGTAACTATCTCGTCGTCGTGTTCCGGCATACCAGGAAGCTGGTGAGCAGCGTTATCGGCTTTTCCTCCATCAACTACTGGTCGCGCAACACAGACAACATGATCGTGGGTAAATGGTATGGCGCCGGAGAACTGGGCATCTATAACAGGGCCTACTCCCTGCTGATGCTGCCGTTGAACCTGATCACCGGTCTGTTCAACAATATCCTTTTCCCCAATCTGAAAAAACTCCAGAGCAGGAATGGTGATATTGAGAATGAATATTATTTTGTGCTGAATGTCATCGGCTTTCTCACCTTTCCACTGGTGCTCCTCTTTGTCGTATTCCCGAAAGAGCTGGTCCTGGTGCTTTGGGGTAAGAACTGGGTGCAGGTGGCCGATCTGCTGCCCTATTTCGGATTGCTGATCTTCACACAATCCCTCTTGTCAACCTCCGGGCACCTCCTTATTCTCTATAAAAAAGAAAGGGCTTTTATGATCTCCGGCTGGATCTCGGCGGTGTTCCTCATCGGCTTCATCGTGCTGGGCGCCACCATCTCGCTGGAAGCCATCGCCCAGTTTTATTCGCTGTCCTTTATCGTCTTTGTCCTTTTACTCAATGTGTTTTATATCTATATAAAGAACCTGCAGCTCAACAGGAAAAAGGTCTATGCCTTCTGGTTACCGAAAATGCTCCTTTCCCTGCTGATCTGGCTTTGCCTTTATTTCAAACAGGATTACCTGAGGAATATCGCCGTAGCCGTATTCTCCGTATATGTCCTGCTGTCCGGCCGGCACCTGCTGAAGGCAGTGACGGGCAAGATAGGACGGACCGCGCCCGGCGCACGGATCCTGCATTCTCTGGCAACCTTGAAACCCAAAAGATGAACACCATTTCAATTGTCATACCTACTTATAAAAGAAAGGACAAGCTGAAAAGGGCCTTGTTCAGCGCCTTGCACCAGAATCTGCCTCCTCATGAGATCATCGTCGTCGACGACAATCGCGAAGAGAGCGAGATCCGTGCGGTAAAAGCATGCATCGAAGGTTTTGACGATGCCCGGCTGAAATGGATACCCAATTTCAGAAAGCCCGGCGGATGCGGCGCCCGGAACGCCGGCATCATGACGGCAACGGGCGAGTTCATCGCCTTCCTCGACGATGACGACGTCTTCCTCCCGGATGCGCTTCGGGCGCACCTCAATGCCTTTGAGGACGGCGTGGGCATGGTGTATGCCAACTGCCAGGTCGTGGACGACCTGTACAAGGTGACGGAGACAACCTCCTTTGCCCGGCAGCCCCTGAGCTTCAACGACCTCATCATGGGCAATTGCCCGCCCAGCTCTTCTGTTGTCATGGTTAGAAGGAATGTCCTGCTGGAAGCCGGCCTCTTCGATGAATCGCTGCCCAGCTTCCAGGACTATGATATGTGGTTGAAGATCGCACGGCTGCACCGGATCGTATCCCACGAAAGAGTAGTGGCCAAATTCATCCAGCACGACGGCCAAAGGACAAGCATCAATTTTGACAAACGCAAGACAGGACTGGACCTCATAGTAGAGAAATGGTCCTCTGAGATCGTAAAGGTCCGGCCCCTTAAAAGCTTTATCAACCATTTCATGGCAGGCGCGTATTTCAATTCCGGGGCTGTGGCGCTCTCCCTGGGCCACCAGCACAGGATGGAGGCCGTCCGGTATTTTTTCCGGGCCCTGCAGCTGAATTATTCATCCCGGCGCTATTGGAAATGGACGGTGTTCAGCCTGTTGGGATTCCAGCTGACAAAAAAGATCCGCAGCATTCATCCCTAAAGCCTGGTTTATGACGCAACCACTTATCAGCATCATCACCATATCATACAACTGCGCAGCCGCCATCGAAAAAACGATCCGAAGCGTGCTGGCCCAGCGGTATCCGGATTTCGAATACATCATCATCGACGGCGGTTCCACGGACGGCACCGCGGATATCATCCGGCGCCATAGTCCCAACCTTGCATACTGGGTCTCCGAAAGGGACAGAGGCATCAGCGACGCTTTTAATAAAGGCATCGCCGCTGCCAGGGGCAGATATATCAACCTGCTCAATGCCGGCGACACTTTTGCATCGGTACACACGCTGGAGGAGCTGGCTCCTCACCTGACGGCGCCCCTGGTGACCTTCCGGTTCATGGAAGAGAACTCGGGCGAACATTCCAGGCTGGTGGATGAAAATGAACCCGACATGGAAAAAAAGGCGCTGCTGGGTCACCAGGCTACCTTTGTCAGCCGGGATGTATACACAGCATTCGGCGGCTATAACGGGAGCTATAAGATCAGGATGGACTTCGATTTCTTCCTGCGGGTATTGCCGCATCACCAGCTTAAGGCGGTGGACATGGACATCGTCCGCTACAACGCCGGACTGTCCGGCAGCGTAAAACACCGCCTGCGTTATGAGATAGAAGGCCTTATCAGTGTCTTCCTCAATGGTAAAAAACCCAATAGCTATATCTTGAAATGCATCTACCTGCCCCTGTGGCGCGTGGGTATGTATTCATTGAAACGAACGGTGAAAAAGCTCATCGGCTATACCCCCAGGCCGCAGAAATCGCCGGCGACACATCCTGATCCTAAACAAACAACTTTCATCGGATGAAAATAGCATTCGACGGTGTACGCCTGGCAAAAAAACCGATGGGGGTGACCAATATCGGGATCTCCATTATTAATACCTATGCCAGGCTCTGCCCGGAACATACTTTCTATATCCTTACCAATGGCAACCTGCATCCGGAAGTGCAATCCAAACTGCAGCTGCGGGATAATATTAAGATCATCAACAAACCGCTGCCTGTATTTGGCTCCATCGGGTTCCTATGGTCCATCCTGCAATTCCACCGGCTGCTGAAGAAGATAAAGCCGGATATCCTCATCGCCCCGAATTTTTTCGTGGTGACCTGGTTCCTTCCAAAGAAGATGAAGTTGATACTCTATGTACATGACCTGGTGTACAAGCAATACAAGGACACCATGCAGCTGATCACAAAACTGCAGATGCAGCTGTTCTTCGAAAAGTCATTGCAGCGCGCCGACATCATCTGGCTGAACTCCGCCTACACGGAGCAGGAGTTCATAAAATATTACCCTGCTATTGCACAGAAGGCACATCTGTTCACGGGAGCGGGGATCAACCCGGGTTTTTTGCAACGCATCGCCCACCCGGCCATCCGGACAAACCCTTTTTATACACGCATAGGGGAGCGGAAAGAATACATGCTTTTCGTAGGCACCATCGAACCAAGGAAGAACCTTGCTTTCCTGCTCCGTCTTTTTAAAGAACTGGAGCCCGGTAAATATCAGCTCGTCGTCGTGGGCGACCCCGGCTGGGGTGACATGCGCAGGCACATCGATGAGATCCTGCATGAAAAAGACTATCCTGCCGGATCGGTCCATTTCATCGGGTATGTATCGGACGATGAACTGATAGCCTTGTACAGGGATGCAGCGTTCTTTATCTCCGCATCGCTGAATGAGGGGCTGGGCCTTCCCCAGCTGGAGGCCATGGCATGCGGCTGCCCCGTCATTGCGCCTCACAATTCCGCCATGATCGAAGTGGTGCAGGGAGCAGGCCTGACAGTGAAAGGTTGGGACCAGCGGGATTGGCAAGCGGCTATCCGTGACCTGACGAGCAACAGACAACATTATATCGAAATGGGCCATGCCCGGATAAATGACTATCAGTGGGAAGACATCGTCACCCGTCTGGACGATCATCTTGCCGGGCGGACGGCCTTCTCCGGCCGTATGACAGCCACGCGGCAGCTGACCGCCGCTAATTAAACACATGGACCTAAGCATCAAATACGCGGATCTAAGCGCTGCAGCTACACCTAAGATTAAGCGCAGCCAGTACCAGGCCATCATGCTGGTGGCATTCGTGTATTTTTTCTTCAACAGCTTCAAGCTGCCGGACGGCTTCCTCTACACCATCCTGCTGAGCCCCGTTTTCCTGTACTGGCTCATGGTGAAGAAGGCGCCTGTCTCGAAGAGCATCACCATCTTCCTGTTGTGCTGGTTCCCCATGATGATCATCCACTATGCTTATGGTATCAGCCTGGGAGCCTATATAAAATCATCCGTCCTTTACTTCACCGCCTTTCTTTTTGGATTGACGGTGTATACGTATTTCAAACATTACAGCTTCACCTATGAGTCCATCATGGAAAAAGTGCTGAAGGTCAATTTCCTGTTTGTCATCGTCTGCGTTGCCTTGCTGCTGCTGGATAAAAGCGAGCCGGTATGGATCACCGGGGATATCTCCGAAGGGGTGACCAATTTTCCACGATTGAGGATGCTGACCTACGAACCATCCTATTACAGCCTGCTCCTCATACCATCCTTTCTATTCTACTTTCAGTACATCTTTTATAAGAATATGAGTCGTGGCCAGTGGATGCTCCTGTTCTCAGTTATCATCTCCCTGGGACTGTCGCTGTCCTATGGAGCTATCTTTATTTCCTTGTTGACCCTGGGCATTTTCGTCCTGTATAACGCTTTCTCCCGTATGCGCCGGCGGCAGAACAAACGGTTCATGGTCTTTCTCGTGGCGATGGTCTCCATCGGCGTTGTGCTGGTGCTGACCCTCTTCGCCAATTCGGGGTTCGTTTTGCGGATCATGAATATTTTGGATGGCAATGACTCTTCCATCAACAACCGGTCCTCTCAGGCTTATTTCCTTGCTTTATCCATTGCCGAACTGAAAAGCACGCTTTTCGGCGTTGGCCCCGGTCAGCTGAAGATCCTGGGTCAGCAGCTGATCAGTCTCGTATATTCTTTCTCGGACGATGAATCCCAGCAAATAGCCCGGATCCCTTCCTCCATGGCCGATCTGCTCGCTACTTTCGGCTGGGTGGGGTTCTTTGGTAAGCTGCTGGCGGAGATGGTCCTTTTCAGGAAGACAAAAGTAAAGACCTCTTCTTTTAGACTGTGTCTGTTCATTTTCATGTTCATATACCAGTTCGTGGGAAGTTTTTCCACGAACATCGTGGAAATTTTCTTCTGGGTGGTGGCATTTTCTCCCATCTTCCCGGATAGTTATTTCCAAAAGCAACCCCCGACCCAAGCTATTCCTGAACTATAACAACCACATTTTGAATTTTAATTCGCCCATTGCGCCTTTTGCGCCGCATTCACCTGCCCGCACCCGCGTCCTGAAAGTGGTGGCTGCCAACCCGTCTGCCACCCGCAAATCCCGGCTGGAATTCCTGGACTTCCTCCGTTGCATAGCCGCCTTCGCTGTGCTGATCCAGCATGCATGCGAGAAGCTATTCCCCTCATTTGTCAATTTCACCAGCCACTATTTCCAGTTCGGTGTTTTTGGCGTCACCCTCTTCTTCCTCTGCAGCGGTTTTGTCATCCCCGTCAGCCTGGAGAAGACACATTCTTTAAAGAAATTCTGGATCAATCGCATATTCCGGCTCTATCCCCTCTACCTGGTCAGCATGATCAGCACGCTGGTAATAATAGTCGCATCAAAAAGAGTACTCCCTTCTTTCACCGATGTCCTTGCTAACCTCACCATGCTGCAGAAGTTCATGGGCCGTCCGTCCATACTCCACCTCTATTGGACCCTGAGCCTGGAGATGGCTTTCTACATTATGGTATCTCTGGTATTCCTGGCGGGGTGGCTGAAAAAAAGCGTAGCCCTGGCTGCGGCAGCGCTCGTCATTACCCTGCTGGTAGGCGTGATAGGTACACAGTACTTTCAGCTCTTTACGCAAGGGTGGGGGACTGCCTTTTATTTTGCCACTATGTTCATCGGCTTCCTGTATTATCGCCGCTACCAGGGGAAAGTTTCCGGCGCCGTTTTTACTGCCGTCATCGTGGCTGCCATGGCTGTCCTGCTGCTCATCACCTATTTCAATCTTTATGGCAAAGACAAGCCGGAAGCCCTGGGCACACTGAGCTTCCTGCCCGTCACTACCGCTATAGCAGGCGCTTACCTGGTATTCACTATCAGCTTCGTGCTGAGAAAGGTCCGGTATCCCGCTTTCCTGCTCACGCTGGGCGTGATCAGCTATTCGCTGTACCTGGTGCAGGCCACCGTTTTTCTTGTCATCCCGGCCGCTCCGCAGCCTTTCCTCACTGTCATTATCTGGTTTACTGCCATCATACTCCTCTCCTTTCTGACCTATCGCCTGGTGGAAAAACCCTTCATGTCCATCGGGAAAAAATTATTGGGGTCCTCACATTAAAACCGCCCCATTAAAATCGAACGTTATGAAGAGAACGAATTTTTTCCTCATCGCTCTGGCGCTGCCCTTCCTCATGGGCGCCAGCTACGGTCAAAAGAGACACAGGCATGTCCGGCACAGCGCACAGAATAGTGACATTAAATTGGGCGCATATTATTTCGATGGCTGGGTTACGCCCAGCACAGGTCATCTGACACCCAAGCTTCGGGATAGCTTTCCGGAGCGTAAGCCCAAATGGGGCTGGCTTACCAGCACACCTGAAATAATGAAGGACCAGATCGATGTGGCGGCAGATGCCGGACTTACATTTTTCGCCTTCGATTGGTATTACCCGGATTATGATAAAAAGAATTTCGTGAAGGACCCTTTAAATCATGCGCTGAGCCTTTATCAGGCGGCTCCCAACAAGAGCCGGCTGAAGTTTTGTCTCATGATATCCAACCACGCAGGACAGGAGATAGGTCCGGATGACTGGCCCGCCGTCACAGATGAATGGGCCAGGCTGATGAAAGATCCCGACTATCTCAAGGTATCCGGGAAACCATATCTCGCATTTTTCGACTTGCGGAGCTTATTAAGATTGTTCGGCTCCAAAGAGGCGCTGCATAGGGCCCTGGATGACTTTCGGAGCAAAGTCGGACAAGGCGCCACCATCGCCGTTGTTGCGGCCGCCACGGCGCCTGGCGTACAGGAGGCAAAGGACTGCGGATTCGATATGGTGACGGGCTATAATTATCCCAATCCCACATACAAGGACAAGCAGATCGAACACCATGTGGATAGTCTTGACAACTTCGGCAATTATGTATGGAACCGCTTTCGCAATACGGCATTGCCCTATGTTCCCGTGGCTACCCTCAACTGGGACCCGCGTCCATGGGCCAAGGGCAACAACTGGTACAGCAGGTCCGTACGGTTCACGGGCTACAGTTCGACTACTGTATATCGCATGGTCAAATCCCTGCGCACCTGGATCCGCAACAACCCGTCATCCACGTCACAGGATCACATCGCCCTGCTCTATGCCTGGAACGAATACGGCGAAGGAGCCTGGTTGACACCTTCGGAGAACGACACGCTGCATTTGTTGTCCGGCGTGAAGAAAGCGCTCTCGGAATAATCTATCTCACCCAAACATACCAGCTATGAAAAAGGCTAAAATTTTCGTTGACGGTCGCGTATTCGACACCGAATACCAGGGTACAAGGACGTACATCCACAATCTCTATAAGATCATAGACAATATTGGAGATTTCGAGATATTCCTGGCCTCCTCCAATCCTGAGAATGCCGCCGGATTCTTTCCGGGTTCGGCCAATATCAACTTTATCCGTTACAACACGGTATCAAAGCTGCAGCGCGCTTTCCACGAGCTGCCGGAGATGATGACAAAGCACAGGATCGATGCAGCGCACTATCAATATGTGGCTCCACCCCGGAAGAACTGTCTTCAGATCGTCACCATCCACGATCTGCTGTTCAAAGACTTCCCGCAGGAGTTCAGCTTTGGATACAAAATGATGAAAGGCGTCGCCTTCTACCTGTCCGCCAAACGGGCCGACCTTGTCACCACTGTATCAGACTACTCGAAAAAAGCAATTGTCCGGCATTTCAATATACCGGAAGAAAATATTCACGTCGTACCCAATGGAGTCTCCGGTTTCTTTTTCGAACCCTATGACAAGCAAAAGGCCGAGATGGAGGTATGGCAAAAGTTCGGATTGAAGAACTACCTCCTGTATGTCAGCCGGATCGAACCACGGAAGAACCAGTTGGACCTGCTCAGGGCCTACCTGGAGCTGGAGCTTCACCGCCAGGACAAAAGCCTGGTCTTCGTGGGCAAGACCTCGATACCCGTGCCGCAGATCAGGGAGATCCTTGCTCCACTGGGGGAGGATATCAGAAAGAAGATCTTTTTCCTGGAAGACATTTCGAACACCGACCTACGCCTGCTCTACCAGGCGACGGAATTATTCGTTTACCCATCAAAAGGAGAAGGCTTCGGTATACCGCCGCTGGAAGCAGGCGCCCTGGGCGTACCTACCATCTGCAGCAACACGACAGCCATGGAAGACTTCTCATTTTTTGGCGACAGGCACATCAATCCCGACACCGGAACACTGAAAACATCCATTACCCGCGTCCTGACCGAACTGCCCTCCAATCTCCGGGAGATCAGCAACACCATCCGGAGGCGCTATGGATGGGAAAGGTCCGCCTTCACCATGAATGAGCTCATCTGGAAAAAGGTAGGCCGCCCTCATCGTATGTTTACACCCGGCCAGCCGGCAAAAGCGGCGCCGGTGCTGGATTAGCTGCCTTATGAATGACTTAGGATCGACCCTCATGATTTACTAATTTCTTAAAACCAACTGGCATGAAAATCGCAATTACCGGCACACGGGGTGTGCCCAACCATTACGGAGGATTCGAACAGTTCGCCGAGCACCTGTCCGAATATCTCGTCAGGGACGGTCACGAGGTGACGGTCTATAACTCCCACACCCATCCCTATCAGGGTGCGGAATGGAAGGGCGTGAAGATCCGGCATTGCCATGACCCCGAAGACAAATTCGGCACCATCGGCCAGTTCTTTTATGACCTCAATTGCATCCTGGACTGCCGGCGCAGGGATTATGACATCATCCTGCAGTTGGGCTATACCAGCAATTCCGTCTGGGGCTTTCTGCTGCCGAAAAGATCTGTCATCATCACCAATATGGACGGCATGGAATGGAAAAGGTCCAAGTACAAGCCGACTGTCCAGAAGTTTCTCCGCTGGGCCGAAAAGCTGGCTGTAAAGACCAGCGACTTCCTCATTTCCGACTCCATCGGCATCCAGGATTACCTGCTTCAAAAGTATAAGGTCCGGAGCCAGTATATCCCTTATGGAGCCAGCCTCTTTGAAGATCCGGACATCGAAGTGCTGCAGCATTATGGCGTGGAAAAATATGCCTACGACATGCTCATCGCCCGCCTGGAGCCTGAGAACAATATCGAGACGATCCTGGAAGGAGTGACGGCTGCAGCTGGCTGCTCGAGGACTTTCCTCGTCGTCGGCAACCATAATACGGCCTATGGCGCTTATCTTAAAGAGAAGTTCGGACAGCATGAAAAGGTGCGTTTCATCGGTGGTATCTATGATATGCACAAGCTCAATAACCTCCGGTATTTTTCCAATATTTATTTCCATGGGCACTCCGTCGGCGGAACCAATCCCTCCCTGCTGGAAGCCATGTCCTCCAATACCTACATCTGCGCCAATAAAAATATCTTCAACTTCTCCATCCTGGGCAATGACGCCACCTATTTCACCAATGCGGCGGAAGTAAAACAATTGGTGGAAACCATGGAGAAGAACAGTGAGGAGGCCCGTTTTAAGATCTTCAACAACCATCGCAAGATCAGGACCACCTATTCGTGGGATGATATCAATGGTCAGTACATCCGCTTTATGATCGACGCCTATAAGGAAAAGAACTTTGCACAGAAAGGCGTCGAAGTATTCAGCCCCAGGACCTTTCCCTCCTTTGGCCGGCTGAGAAAGAATGCCCAGCCTTCCGAAGAACGCCTCCGCCAGCTGGAAGAGGAAAATGCCCGGCTGAAGTCCATGTACGCCGATCTCAGTCTCATTCACAATACTTATAAAGAGGCGGTCACACGCAGTATGTCTTAAGCCGATGTTTAAACAACCCCCTAAAAATTGCCAGATGAAATTTTACTTTTTCCTTCTCCTGGGACTTGCCTGCGTTGAGGGAAAGGCGCAAACCGAATCGGGTCCGGTCAGCGGCAGCGTGGAGGTGCAGGGTATATTTGCCTCACCTCACAACACCCCTTTTTGGTTCCGCTCCAATCAATTTGGCAGCGTTCCCCTGCCGGGAAGCTCAGGCGCTGTCATCGGCGCGGTGCACATCAACTATGACAGCCCCCGCACCAGCCTCATCGACTGGGGCGGCTCACTGGAGATCAGGGGCGATCTGGGTTCCACTGCCAGGGCCACGGTCATCGAAGGCTATGCAAAGCTGAGGGTCGGCATTTTCGAATTGAAGGCCGGCCGTGTAAAAGATTTCATGGGAATGGTGGATACCACACTTTCGTCAGGCGCCTTCGCCATTTCCGGCAATGCCCTGGGCATCCCCAAGCTCCAGCTGGCCATCCCCGACTACTATCAGCTGCATTGGTTCGGCGACCTGTTCTCCTTCAAAGGCAGCGCTGCGGCAGGCTGGGTAGGGGACTTACCCATCCAATATGCGCATAATGCCAAAAGCGCCCATACCTATTACCAGCAATCTTCCCTCTATGTCCGGCTAGGCAAACCCAATTGGTCGTTAAAGCTATATGGCGGCGTCAACCACCAGGTGTTTTGGGGCAATGAACGCGCCGTTTTCGGACCCGGATTCACCCTGCCCGGCTGGAAGTCCTTCCTCTATGCCGGGATCGGCAAGACCTGGCAGAATTCCAAGATCGGCAATCACATCGGCTCCATCGACATGGGTCTGGATTACGATTTTGATGAGGTCCGGCTTACCCTCTATCGCCAGAATTTCTATGATGAAGGAGCGCTGTATCACCTGGCCAATATAAAAGATGGTCTCAACGGCATCTCCATCACCAATAAAGAAGATTATGGCGAGCTCTTCCATTGGACGAAATTCCTTTTTGAATATTTCTGCTCAAAGAACCAGGCAGGATATCCGACTTCTACCTATACCAATTCCGGGGATGAGAACTATTACAACAATTATGAATATAAGCAAGGATGGTCCTATAAAGGCCTCGGCCTGGGCAATCCTTTTATCAGCACGTACACCAGCACCCGCGCAGGGCTGCCAAACGACACGGCCGACTTCTTTAATAACAACCGTGTCGTGGCCTTTCATTTCGGCGCCCAGGGCGCTGTCAGCAACTGGTACTTCACCGCAAAGCTTTCCTATTCCATGAACTACGGCACTTTCGGTACCAGCCCGTATGGACATACAACAGGACGCTTGCGACAGATACCCCGCTTCGGCGTTTGGCAGGAAGTATCGCAATTCTCCTCCTACCTGGAGGTGAAGAGAGCGATTGGCAACGGGTACAGCATCGGCTGTATCGCGGCCCTGGACAACGGTAAGCTGCTGAATAACTCGGGCGGGATCATTCTAAAGCTCAGCAAAACATTCTTTCAGGCTCCTTAAATAAAACAACTTTATTCCCATGAACAGTCGCTACAGTAATCTCTTCCGCTTCTTCTTCGTCTGCGTCGATCTGCTGGCGTTGAACATCGTCTATTTCGTGCTGGTGCTCAGCACCAATAAGATACAGCTGGGAGCGGAGCATCAGTACATGATCCTCTTCATTGTGGCTAACATGGTATGGCTGCTGGCCTCTTATTCCACGGCGCTGTACATCGACAACGCCAGCGTGGACCTGGACAAGTTCGCCCGGCGGACCGTGAAGACAATGATCCTGTTCATCATGGTAATGATCTCTTTTATCTTCCTCTATCATTTCGACTATTCGCGTATGTTCGTGCTGGTGAGCTTTGCAGCCTTTTGCATTGTCATGCTGGCTACCCGCGGTATTCTCATGGCCACCGCCTTTTACAGGCAAAAGAACAACAAGAAGGCCAGCAAGAAAGTGGTCATCGTGGGATATAACAATGTGGCCAAGAAGCTGGCCTATAGCTTTTCAGGACGGGAGAAACGACTGTCTGTGGAAGGGTATTTTGAAGACCCCCGCCAGATCCACGAACTGTCCGACCTGCCCATCATCGGCAACATCGACGAATGTGTCAACTACGCCATCAAAAACCGCATCAGCGAGATCTACTCCACCATTTCTCCTGAATCGAATACGACCATCTACGATATGGCCCAGACGGCAGAAAAGTCCCTTATCAGGTTTAAGTTCGTGCCTGACTTCAAGTTCTATGTCAACAGGGACACACACCTGGAGTACCTGAACGAGCTGCCCATCCTCTCCCTGCGGCCGGAGCCCCTGGAAGATATGAGTAACAGCATCAAGAAGCGCGTCTTCGACATCGTCTTCAGCCTCGTTGTCATCATCTTTGTCCTTTCCTGGCTCACTCCCTTGCTTGCCATCCTGATCAAGCTCAGCTCCAAAGGACCTGTATTCTTTGTGCAATGGCGCTCCGGCAAAGACAACAAGCAGTTCCGGTGTATCAAATTCCGCAGCCTTGCTGTCAATGACGACGCCAACGTACGGCAGGTGACCCGGGGCGACAGCCGCATCACACCGCTGGGAAGGTTCCTTCGCAAGTCCAACCTGGATGAGCTGCCCCAATTCTTCAACGTCCTTGCCGGCTCCATGTCGATCGTGGGGCCCCGCCCGCATATGCTGCGCCATACCGAGACATATTCCAAAATACTGGGACAATACATGATCCGTCACTTCGTCAAGCCCGGTGTGACTGGCTGGGCACAGGTCAATGGCTTCCGCGGCGAGATCAAACGGGAAGACCAGCTGCGTAAGCGCATCGAGCATGATATCTGGTACCTCGAGCATTGGAGCCCCTGGCTGGACATCCGCATCATTTTCCTAACCTTATACGTGTCGTTCAAAGGCGATAAAAATGCTTTTTAATCCCTTGCCGGCAGGAACCAGGGCAATGGAAGAACGCTATCGTTTCATGCAGCTGCGAACAACACTCAGCAGGGACATCACCGCCGTACTCTCGCTGGCCGTCATCTGGGTGCTCACGGAGATGCTGATCCATCCCGCCGGCGAGTTCCCGCTCAATGACGACTGGTCCTATACGCTCAGCCTGCAGCAGTGGTACGACAAACACCAGTACCGGCTGTTGGGATGGACCTCCATGCCGCTGCTGTCGCAGCTGACCTGGGGGCTTCTCTTCTGCAAAATATTCGGATTCTCCTTCACCATCCTGCGTTATTCTACCCTGGTGCTGGGGCTGGCAGGAGGTATCGGCGCTTATTTCCTCGCCAGGGAATTCTCCCATGACAAAGGCGCCTGTTTCCTGGCAGCATTGATCCTGCTGTTCAATCCCATCTATCTCAATCTGTCGAATACCTACATGACAGATGTTCCCTTCACTTCCTTTCTTATCTTATCCCTGTTGTTCTTTGTAAAAGGCCTCCGCCAGGAGAAGACCACCTATATCATTCAGGGTGTTTTCTTCGTGCTGGTCGCGACCCTGGTACGACAGTTGGGATTGTTGGTCGCCATTGCCTTCGCTGTTGCGCTGGTCCTGAAGAACAATTTCTCCAGGAAATCGCTGTTCACCGCCATCATTTCCGTGGGGCTGCCCGCCGGCCTTTACCTGCTGTACAACTTCTGGTTGAAAACCCAGCACGATTACCCGGTCAAATATGACGAAAGCGTTCACAGGATAAAGGACAACCTCTTCAGTAAAGATCACTCCACCTTCCAATTCCTGCTGCGACAGGCACTGAATATCTTCATCTATGCAGGCTTTTTTATCTTCCCGTTCATTTTCCGTGTCGATTGGAAAGCCATCTGGCAGCGTCGGAAGACACCGGCCTTCATCACATGCGTGATCATCATGACGGCGACCGGCATTTATTGTCTTATCCAGCACAACCATCTGGCCCTGATGGGAAATATCATGAACCCTTATGGATTAGGCGTCGTGGACCTGCGTGATAGTCAGCTGCTTGATGCAGGCAACCTCCGGCCGCTTCCGGCCATCCTCTGGTATTTGATCTGCGCCGCAGGTATCATCGGAGGTACCTTCCTTTTGTGGACTATATTCCAAAATAGCAGGGGACTGCAAAACCGTCCTGCTTTCCTCTTCCTCATTGGCTTCTGCGCTTTCTATTGTTTCATTATGCTGGTAGGCGGCACCTACGATCGCTACCTCATCCCGCTGATACCCGTCATGACCGTCCTGCTGATGACGGGTCTGCCGGAAAATAGTCTCAAACGCAATACTGCTGCCGGCCTCCGGCAACACCGCTCCATCGGCAATTATGTTGCCGCCCTGTTCCTGCTGTCCGGAGCCTGGTTCTCCATCGCCGGCACCGCCAATTACCTGGGCTGGAACCGGACAAGATGGGAAGCCCTCCACTATCTCATCGATGATGCAGGCGTTCCTCCCGCACAGATCGACGGCGGATTTGCATTCAACGGTTATTATAATTACAACGACGCCGATATCTCATTCCTCAAAGATCATCCCGGCCCCGGCAAAAAGAGCTGGTGGTGGGTGCAGGATGACGTTTATATGATCTCGTTCGGTCCACTCAACGGATACTCCGTCCTAAAGACCTATCCCTGTCCCGGTACACTATTTCCCGCCTCCATGGAGTCGATCTATGTGCTGAAAAGAATCGACTAACCTTCCCATTTTTCTATCATTTTCCCCTTTTGGGAAATGTTCCCTTTCGTAAGTGTTTGTTATTTACATAGATACGATCTGGCATGTTTCTGGGCTTAAGTATATACCCTTAAAACATCCAAACTATGAATTCCCGGATCTATCGCCCACTTTGTATGCTGTGCCTGGTACTGGCACAATTCGTTTATTCTCCCCAAAGCAATGCGCAATCTTCAACCCGGACACCGCTGGTAACCACCGCTGCCTGGCAAAAACAGGAAGACTATATGGAGTCGCGCCTGCCCGGGAAGCTGGGCATGGAAATGAAAAAGATCGTCGGCAGCCTTGCATCCTGGGCTCAGCGATCCGGTGTTGACTCACTGGGATGCATACCCGCGTGGTGCGGCGGCTATTTTGCCAATAAGGCAAATGCCCTTCCCCTGTTTAAATATGAGATGCGTTCCGCCTTTTTCACAGGCGAAGTGAGCGCCCTGAATGCCGGGCCCGGAAAAGCCAGCAACCTGGTCATTACGGCCAACGACCTTGCTGTCCTGCAGCAGACCTTTTCGGTCAACGGTAATGATTACCTGTCGCTGCCGGCCATGCAGCAGGTGTATGACGGCGTGCAATATGCGGAATGGACCTCTGAAAAAGAAGAGGCTTCGGAAGCGCGGCGGGCCAGGACATGGGTAATATCCTATGCCGGCCGCATGCCCTATTCCATCCTCACCCGCAAGGAATACCTGGAAGAGGCAAAGAAAGAAATTACAGCCGATAAGCAAAGGCTCAAAGAGGACTTGCAGCAGCGCATACCGGTAAAGACGGCCCAGCAGGAAGAGGCTGAACAGAAAAGAGAGATCGAATCCATCGGCGCCATGTACAGCGGCGCCACCCGTGACAGCAGGGTCCGCAGCTACCTTGCTTCCTACAAGCCCGATTCTGTCTACTTCAAAGAGGTATTCGCCGGCCAGTCGGCTTCCCTGGACACGGACTCCCTGCTGCTGGACAGCATGCTTACGAGATCTTCCTCCGACTACCTGGAAAGGCCGGCCATCGTTTCCGTACCTGCCCATGCATTCAGGGATTTCGAGGACGGAAAGCCCGGCAGCAGAATGCTGGCGAAATGGAATATGTCCTATTTCGATAAGAACCTTTCCCTTGCAAGACCCCAGTTCCTCACCGTCTCCTGGCAATATGATCCTGCTGTTCCGGTTGCCGTGAGCCTGGACAAGGTCATCTCCGGGCTGGATTATTGCGAACTGCAAAACCTGCTCATTGCGGCGGCCGCAGGATCTTCGAAGTAAGGAATGTCATCCGACTTTTTTAAAATAAGCAAAAGATGCCATCCGGCATCTTTTTTAATTTGTCCTACATTTAAACGATATTTGGAGCAGAAATATCAATAGCACCAGCAATGCGGAACAACGACCTGAACAATGATCTTGGCCCCATCGTTCAGAAAACAATGGCCGATGTGGTGGAGATCCGCCTGCGGGAATACCTGAAGGAGAAATCCTTCAAGCCCGGCGATCCATTGCCCAAAGAAATGGAGATGGCCCAGTCGCTGGGAGTAAGCAGGAACGTGGTGCGCGAGGCCCTCAGCCGCCTGCGCATGCTGGGCATGGTGGAAACAAAGAAAAAGCGGGGCATGGTGCTTGCCCGGCCCGATATCCTCAGCTCTTTCGAGCGGGTGCTGGACCCCCTGATCATCGGGGAAAGCACGCTCCGCGATATCTTCGAGCTGCGGCTTACCCTGGAAGTAGGGCTCGCCGACCTCCTTTATCTCCGAAAGACAAAGAAGGGCGTGGAAGAACTGGAGCAAATTGCCAGGAACCAGAAAGTAACGAGCGGCCGCCAGACCTTTCGCATCAAAAATGAGATCGCCTTCCACGGAAAAATATACCAGATGACGGGTAATGAGACGCTGCAACGCTTCCAAAGCATGCTGCTCCCCGTATTCGGCTACCTTGTCAGCCTGGAAAAAGTCCCCATCATCGGTAAGGTATCCCACCTCGATCTCGTGGAGATCCTCAAACACGGCTCCAAAGAAGAATTCCGCCAGGGCATGCTCAAGCACCTGGAACACCATTTTGCGAAATTGAAATAGCCTAAAACCTTCTCTCCATAAGCCTTTTATGGAGGACCCTTACCTTGCCAAAAACTTTTTTTGGCAGGAAAAGTATTTTCTTTCTACATTTGTTATGTAGTACATAAGTACTATTAAACGTAATACTTGCCAATATGATCACCTTTCCAACCGACCGTCGCTGCCTTCGCCGCCGGGCATTGTGCTGGCTGGCCGCTGCCGTCTTATGCACTGGCGCCGGCTGCCATAAAACCCCGCTGGCCCGCAGCAGCGCCGGCCAGACCGAAGACAGGGCCGCAGCACCTTACCACAATAGCCTGGTACTGTTCGACGGCGGCGCCACCTATGGCGGCGTCTTTTACCATTCATTCCGGATACCGTCCATCATCAAGACTTACAATGGCACCCTGATCGCTTTCGCCGAAGGCAGAAGATGGAGTCCCAGCGACTATGGCGACATCAACCTTGTGTTTAAAAGGTCATTTGACAACGGCGCCACCTGGACCTCGCTGGGCGAAGTAGAAGGTGTCGGACCCGGCACCTGGGGCAATCCCACAGCTGTGTACGACTGGAATAAGAAACGTGCCTGGGTGTTCATGAACTGGAATGACAGCGCCAAACATAAGATCGCAGACTTCACTGCCTGGGGCGACCGGAGGGTGTATGCCTCCTACAGCGATGATGACGGCGCTCACTGGTCCACACCGGCCAACCTCACTGCAACGCTGACCCCCACGACCTATAAATGGGATGCCATGGGGCCCGGCGCAGGGATCCAAACCACTACAGGCGCTCATCCCGGCCGGCTCATCATTCCGGCCTACGGCAGGAACATCTACAGCGATGACAGCGGTACAACCTGGACCTATCAGCTCCTGTCAGGCGGCAAGCATGAAAGCACCATTGTCGAGCTGCTGGATGGCACCCTCCTCAGGAACGACAGACCTAATGACACCGAATGGGCCGCCGCTAAAAAAAGGATCACCGCGAAAGGCACTATCGAAGGCGGTTTCGGCGCCTGGACAGCAGACCCCGTTCTCACCGATCCGAAATGCGAAGGTTCCATGATCCGCTACAACGCCTCCGCGCCTGCCAGGATCATCTTCCTCAATCCGAACAGCGACAGCAAACGATGCAATATGACGGTCCGGATCAACTATTTCGACAGCACCAATTACTGGCCCATCAGCAGGGCTGTCTATGACTGGAACACCTGTGATTACAATGCCATCAAGGCCGGCGATAATATCGCCAAAGGCGGCTATTCCAGCATGGTAAAAACAGCGGATTTTGCAGTAGGCGCCCTCATCGAGATCAATGAAGGCCTTTCCAACAGCGACAGCAGCAGCAAATCCATCGAATTCCACAAGTTCAACCTGCCCTGGATCCTCAACGGCAATCCGGAACCGGTCCGGTGATGACAACTAATTTTAAAAAACTTCTTTCAACCGATCAACTGCATATGAAACTAAGTACTACTTTGCGATCCCTCTTATTGATCGCAGGTCTGTTCTTGACCCGGCATACTTTCGGACAGGGGACCACGGTCACCGGCAAGGTTACAGACTCCACCGGCAAAGGCATCGATGGCGCCAGTGTCCTCGTAAAAGGTCACAAAAAAGCCACCATCACGGATGCCACCGGCGTCTTCACGCTGGCTATACCCGTCACCCGGGCCACGCTGGTATTCTCGGCTGTGGGCTATGCCCCGCAGCAGATAACGCTTGGGAGCGACCAGCACGAACTATCTATCACGCTCAACCGCGCATCGGAGGCGATGCAGGACGTCATCATTGTCGGCTATACACAGCAAAGCCGCGCGAAGACTACTGCCGCCGTCTCTAAGCTGAACATGGATGAAATGAAGGACGTCGCCAGTCCTAACCCGGTGCTGGCCCTGCAGGGTAAGCTTCCCGGCGTCTCAGTTCCCGTCAGCTCCGGCCAGCCGGGCGCCTCGCCGGTGAACATCATTATCCGGGGCGGCACCAAACTGAACGTTTATGGCACGGGTATCGGCAACAGCGGCGGCAATGCAGTCGGCAGCAGTGATGCCACCAGCCCCCTGGTGATCGTCGACGGCGTCTTCCGTCCCATGGCGGATGTCAACCCCTTTAACATCGAATCCCTCCAGGTGATGAAGGATGCCGCCGCCACCTCTATTTACGGAGCCCAGGGCGCCAACGGGGTCATTGTCGTCAAGACAAAGGGAGGCCGCTATAACAAAAAGATGACGCTCACCCTGAATCACCGCACCACCTGGGAAACCAATTCCAGGTCGCTTGACTATATAGGTGCAGAGCAATATCTCCGCCTGGCACGCACCACGGTGTTCAACACATTCGATGCTCTGAACAAAGATAACCTGCTCAACCAGGGCGGCTTTTCCGCCGGCACCCGTGTATACACTGCCAAGGGCCAGTATAGTTCTAACATCAACCTGACCGCCCTTTACGACAACATCGTGGCCGTGGAAGGCATCGACTATGTAAATAATCTGCTGAAGAAGGGATGGAAGACCATGGACGACCCCATCAAGCCGGGCACAAAACTGCTGTATGCCGACAATCATTACCAGGACCTGCTCTGGAACACGGGCATCACCAATAATGAGAACATATCCATTGACGGCGGCAGCGACAAGGCTACCTATTTCGTCTCCGCCAATTATATCAACCAGGCCGGCACCTTCGTCGGTACGAATTACAAACGTTATGATGTCCTGGGCAACCTCAGCTACCAGCCTGCCGCCAATTTCCGCCTGGACATCATGGCCAACTACCAGAATATTTTACCTAACTACGTAGCGGGCTTCACGAACGAGCTGATCAGGGGCACCCGCATTACGCCGCTTATCCGCATCTTCAAGGACAATGGCGATCCTACAGTGGGTGAGCTGTGGACGGTGCCCAACAGGTTCCACACACTGAAGTACGACCAGACCCGCGTGTCTACCGAACGCTTCGTCAACAGGGTGGCCGGCGACTGGACGATCATCCGGGGCCTGCACTTCAAGCCTTCCGTGTCTTACTACGCGCAGAATTACACTTACCTGTTCATGCGGAAAGCTACGCCCGCCGATGAGGTGCAGCCCAGCACCCAGCGCCAGAAGAATGAAAGCATCAACAATACCCGCCAGCTGATGACGGACCAGATCCTGCAATATGATTTCAACCTGGGCATCGACCATCATTTCACGGTGCTGGGAGGGTTCAACTACACCCGCAAGACCGGCAACTCCGTCAGCGTGGGGACCCAACGGGCCAATAACGATTATATCTTTACGATCTCCGAACCCCCTACCACCAATATCAACGGGACAGTCACCAGCAACGTCACCGACCTCGGTACTTCGCTCACCGAGCAACGTTCCGCCAGCTATTTCGGCCAGATGAACTATGATTATGACGGCAAATATCTCTTCAGCAGTTCTCTCCGTTATGACGGTTTTTCCAACTTCGCTCCGGATAATAAATATGCCCTCTTCCCGTCCGTAGCGATGGGCTGGAACATCGCCCGGGAAAAATTCTGGCATGTGCAGCCTGTCAGCACCCTGAAGCTGCGGGCCAGCTGGGGACAGGCCGGTCTCAGCGACCTGGATATCACCGACACCTATGGCGGCTACGCCGGTACGCAATATGCACAACAGGCCGGTGTGATCCGGTCTAATCTTCCCAATAACAACCTGACATGGGAAACCACCGAGACCACAGACCTGGCCGCAGAGATAGGCATCTTCCGGGACAGGCTAAACCTGGTAGTGGACTACTATAATAAAGTAACGAAGAACCGGCTGACCTCCATACCCCTGCCGTCGGAAGCGCCTTTTTCCAGCATCACCTACAACAACGGCAGTCTCCGCAACAGAGGCGTGGAAATATCGCTGGAAGCCCAGGTTATCCGGGCCGGCGCTTTCACCTGGAAAACAAATTTTTCCTTTGCCTTCAACCGCACGGTGGTCACCAAATTGCCTGCCAACGGCCACGCAAAGAATCGCCAGGGCGGTGACATCGTGTGGGATCCTTCCAAAAAACAAAATGTGGAGACCGGCGGCCTGGCGGAAGGCGAACGTCCCTTCGGGATCTGGGCCTATAAGGTGCTGGGTGTATTCTCCACAGATGCCGAAGCTGCCTCCTGGAATGCAAAGATCAAGGACAACCTGGCCTCTCCTTCCGGCATTACCGTAGGTAAGCATGCCGGTGATTTCATCTTCGCGGATGTCAACAATGACGGCGTCATCGATGCCAAGGACCAGGTCTTCATGGGCTACCGCACACCCGCCATCCTTGGCGGCATACAGAATACCTTTTCCTGGAAAGGTTTCTCTCTCCGGGTGACGATGGACTATGCCCTGGGCCACCTGATCAGCAATGGCGCACTGGCCCGCAGCCTGGGACAAGGTCGCGCCTTCAATGAAGGAGCTCCCAAAGATGCCCTGGGACCGGACATCTGGCAGAAGTCCGGCGATGCAGGGAAAAAACTCGCCCGTTTTTCATTTGCGGATTATGATTTCGGACAACGTAACTACCTGCGGAACGCTTCGCTGGGAACCAACTATACTTATTCTTCCGACGTATCGCCCATGATCTCGAAAGGTGACTTCCTTGCCTTTCGTGAGATCGCTCTCTCTTATGAGATCCCGAAGGACCTTCTCAGGAAGATGCATGTGGCAGGTCTCAATGTCTTCGCCAGCGTGAACAACATCGGTTACATCACGGGCTACAAAGGGTTCAATCCGGAGACCTACACCGGTGTCGACGGCGGCGGCTATCCCCGCCCGAGACAATATTCCTTAGGCGCCACTTTGAAATTCTAAAACAACAAGTATGCAAAAGCTTATTCATATAATTAGTTTACCGGCTTGCCTCCTGCTCCTGCTGTCAGGGTGCAAAAAGATACTGGATGTAACACCCCAGTCCAGCATCACGGACCAATATTTCAGCAGTCAAAGCGATTTCGACCCCTATGTCACGGGCATCTATACGCAGATGCGGGGTATAGCCAACAATATCACCTATGGCACGGAAAGAGGGGAGGAGCTGATCCCCGCATTGAACTCCCGTTTCAGTACAGCCTGGTCGCAGATACTCTCTCCTTCCACCGGCGCTATCGACTACAATGCCTGGTACAAGGCCATCGGCAACTGCAACCTGCTGCTGTACAAGATCCAGGACTTTCCCTTTTCCGACGCTCCTGATACAAAGCTGCGGATACTGGCAGAGACCTACTGTCTGAGGGCCTATGTTTATTTTCATCTCACCCGTGTCATCGGTGACGCACCATTGATGCTCACGGCCGTATTGGACGAGCATGTACCGCTGCTGGCCCGTTCGCCGGCGACGGATGTGATCAAACAGGTGAGTTCCGACCTTGACAGCGCGCTGCTCCTCTTCAGGTCCATCAGCAATTTTTCACCAAAGACCTATCCTTCCAAATATCGTTTTGCCTATGGTTCGGCGCAGGCCCTGAAGGCGGACGTGAAATTATGGAGCGCCAAAGTGCTGGGCGGCGGCGATGCGGACCTTAACGCTGCCATCACGGCTATCAATGAAGTGCAGACGACGGGCCTCTCATTGAACACTGACTTTAAAAATGTGACGGGCATCCGGGCAGCCTCCAACCCCGAAGTAGCGTTGGCTGCTTTTTATCTGCGGGACGAGACAGGGGCCAACTACGGCCTCAATGCATTGCCCTACAAGACGGGCGTACAGGGAGCGCTTAACCTGGACAGCCTGCCCTATGCGGCCACTACTTCCAACGGCCAGGGCGCCTACCAGATCAGCACGTTGTCCAGGGCGCTGTTCAACGCCAGCCCCAATGACAAACGTATCCCTTTCACCTGGATAACGGAAAGGCAGGCTTCCGGCCCCAAGATCTCCTGGATCAGTAAATATCCCGGGACAAAATACACGGACGACAGGGTCTCCGACAATGACATCATCATGTATCGCCTGGCCGATATCTACCTGATGAAGGCCGAAGCTTTTGCCGCCTTGTCTGCGTCCAACACCGACTCGGCCGTCGCCTATCTGAACAAAGTGCGGTCGCGCACCGGCAATGGGGACTATGCCGGGGCAACGGATAAGCTTTCCGTGGAAAAAGAAATATTGAATGAAAGAGGAAGAGAACTATTTTTCGAGAACAAACGCTGGTATGACCTCGTACGCTTCCATAAAGAAGGCGTCATCGATGTATATACCTTTGTGCCCAACCTGGTAGGTAAGACCACCCCTTTATTCTGGCCATTGAATTCCACCGTGCTGGCCAACAACGGCAAATTGCTCCAGACGAGTGGATATTGACCCGGCCGCAGCATGAGAAAACGAAACAATAGTTTAAAGAATAATTATGAGCAAAAAAATCGAAGGATTGATCGCGGCGGCGTTTACCCCGTTCTATGAAGATGGCAGCATCAACACAAGTCTGATCCCTTCCCTGGTGGACAAATTGCTGCAGGATGGCGTCCGGGGAATATTTGTTTGCGGCAGCAACGGGGAAGGTCCCAATATGACCCTGGAAGAACGTAAGCTGGTAGCTGAAGCATTTGTAAAAGCAGCGGATGGGCGGCTGCTGATCATCGTACACGTAGGCCACAGCTGTATCGCCGAAGCAAAGATGCTGGCGGCGCATGCTGCCGCCATCGGCGCCGACGCCTTTTCAGCCGTGGCGGCCTTTTATTTCAAACCTTCCTCGGTGGAAAATCTCGTGGATTGCATGGCCGGCATCGCCAGCGCGGCGCCGGACCTGCCTTTTTACTATTACCATATTCCCCATCTCACCGGGGTAGGCATGGACATGATCGAGTTCCTGCGGCTGGGGGGCCGGCGTATCCCCAACCTCGCAGGGATAAAATATACCGCCGCCACCATCCAGGAATACCAGTCCTGCCTGAACTATAGCCAGGGCCGGTTTGATATCCTTTATGGCGTGGATGAGCTGTTGCTGCCCGCCCTCGCTGCCGGTGCAAAGGCCGCCATCGGCAGCACCTATACTTTCGCCGCACCACTGTACCTTCGTACCATGGAAGCCTTTGAGAAAGGCGATATGGAGACTGCCCGCCAGCAGCATGGGTATCTCGTGGAAGTGATCCGTATCCTCCTGAAATATCCGCCCATCCCGGGACAGAAGGCCATCATGCAGATGCTGGGCTGGGACCTGGGCCCCTGCCGGCTCCCCCTTGCTACGCTGGACAAAGAAAGCTTTGACGAATTTTACAGAGAGCTGGCAGCCTTGTCCTTTTTTGACAAGGTCGGTTCGCGAAAACCTCAGCACATTTCCTAAATATCCGGCATGTCCATATTGAAAAAATTATTTCTCGTCTTTTTATCTCTATCATCCATGACTACCCGTAGCCAACCCCCTATGGAAAGGGATTTCTTCAGCTGGGGACAAGCCAGGCCCCTGCCGGACGCAGATGGTCTTGCCGGCTCCTTTGCCGGCGTCAGCGGGGGAGCGCTCCTCCTGGCCGGCGGCACCAATTTCCCGGGTAACCAACGGCCCTGGACAGGCGGCGCCAAGACCTGGTATGATAAGATCTATGTCCTGGAGACGCCCGGCGGATCCTGGAAAGAGGCCGGCAGGCTGCCAAGACCTTTGGGTTATGGCATTTCGATCACAGGCGCAGGCGGGTTGATCTGTCTGGGAGGCGGCGATGCTCAACGGGAATATACAGACGCTTTTATACTGCAATACCAGGCTGGCGGGATATCCACAATATCTCTTCCGCCCTTGCCGGCGCCCCTTGTCAATGGCTGCGGCGTCCTTCTGCAGGACCGGATATTCGTCCTCGCTCCGGGGGGCGCCTTCTGGTCCCTCGACCTTTCGGCATCCTTGCAAAAATGGGAGATATTACCTGCTATGCCCGGTCCATCCCGCATATTGGCGGCTGCCGGCGCAGGAGAGAACGAAGTCTATATCTTCGGAGGCGTCCATCTTAAGGACAGCGCCGGTACAAGAGAATACCTGAAAGACTGCTGGAAATACCGCCCGGGAAAAGGGTGGGTCCGGGTAGCCGACCTGCCCCATCCCCTGGCTGCAGCGCCTGCGCCTGCCTACCAGGGCGGCCAAAATCATCTCGTCCTCTTCGGCGGTGACGATGGCTCACGGGCAGCACTAACTGCAACATTGAGAGACGACCACCCGGGATTCAGCAGCGGGATAGTAGCTTTCAACACCATCACAGGCGCCTGGTCAATGGTGGGCGGCATCCCCGTCGAAAGAAAGCCCGATGCCGCGACCAACCCCCATGGCAGCACCTATGCGCCCGTGACGACCCCTCTTGTCGTCTGGAACGGCCAGGTCATCCTGCCCGGGGGCGAGGCCCGGCCCGGGGTACGCAGCAACAAAGTCCTGACGGCCTCACCCCGGCAGCCATCCGGTAAGTTCGGAGCGATGGACTGGACTGTCATAGCCTGCTATTTCGCCCTGGTCATCGGCATCAGCGTATGGGTCTCCCGGAATATGGGCAAGACCACGGGCGACTTCTTCCTGGGAGGACAAAAGATCCCCTGGTGGGCCGCAGGTCTCAGCATTTTCGGTTCCAAGCTCAGCGCCCTCACCTTCATCGCCATTCCCGCAAAAGCCTATGCCACCGATTGGACATATATTATGAACAATGTCATGATCGTGGCCATCGCACCCATTGTCACTTTTTTCTACCTGCCTTATTTCCGGAAATTGAAGCTCACCAGCGTGTACGAATATCTGCGCATACGTTTTGACAGCAGGGTAAAATTCCTGGGCAGTCTTACTTTCGTTATTTTCCAGCTCAGCAGGCTGGGCGTGGTGATCTACTTACCCGCGCTCGTACTGAGCACTGTCACCGGCATCAACATATTCGCCTGCATCTTCCTGACGACGCTTATCACCACAGCCTACAGCGTGGCCGGCGGCATCGAGGCCGTCGTCTGGACCGAGGTCATGCAGGTATTCGTCCTGCTGGGCGGGGCGCTCGCCAGCTTCTTTTTCATCACCGCGCATACCCATGACGGACTCCCAGGCCTGCTGCAGGAAGCTTTCGCAAACGATAAGTTCCGGGTGGCCAACCTCGGCTGGAGCATCTCGCAGCCCGTCCTCTGGGTAGTGGCCATCGGCGCCCTGCTCACCAACCTGGTGACCTATACCTCTGACCAGGTGGTAGTACAACGCTATCTTACTACATCCACCGAAAAAGAGGCGCGCCGCAGCATCTACACCAATGCCCTGATGGTGATCCCCGCATCCGTGATCTTTTTTGGCGTAGGCACGGCCCTATGGTTCTTCTATCGCCATCATCCCGGCGAGCTGAACCCCAACGGCCGCATCGATGACGTCTTTCCCTGGTTTATCTCCCAACAGCTGCCCGCCGGCCTCTCCGGCCTGGTGATCGCCGGCCTTTTCGCCGCCACCATGTCTACCATCAGCTCCAGCATGAACTCCATCGCTACTGTCGTCACCACCGACTTCTACAAACCGTTGAAAAAAGAGGCCAGCGACCGGCAATGTCTCCGTTTTGCCCGGCTGTTCACCATACTGCTGGGAATCCTTGGCTGCGGCATCGCCTGCTATCTGGTCTATCTGCAGAACGCCTCTATCTGGGACCAATACCTGAAGATCATCGGACTGTTCGGGGGCTGCCTGGCCGGTATGTTCGCCGCAGGCATCTTCTTCCCGCGCATCAACAGCCGGGGCATCTTTGCAGGGTTCGTCATCAGCAGCATCGGCCTTTATTTCCTCCAACGCTCCGGCGCTGTAAGTTTCTTCCTGTATCCTTTGTTCGCTGTGGCGGGATGCCTGGTCTTTGGTTACCTGTTCTCCCTCCGGAAGTTCACTTTCCTTCTCCTTCCTATCCTCTTTTTGTCCTCCCGCCCCGTCTTTGCCCAGGCTCCCAACCTCAATTATATCTTTAAGAACGGCGAGGACGGCTATTCCTGTTTCCGCATCCCGGCGCTGATCACCACCCGCCAGGGGACCATCCTTGCCTTTGCCGAAGGCAGGAAGAACAATTGCGGCGACGCGGGGGACATCGACCTGGTGGTCCGGCGTTCGGCGGACGGCGGCAAGACCTGGGGACCGCTGCGCATAGTGTGGGACGATTCCACCAACACCTGCGGCAATCCGGCGCCGGTGGTGGATGAAACAACTGGCGCCATCATCCTGCTGTCTACCTGGAACCTGGGCGCCGACAAAGAAAAAGCTATCATCAACAGCAGCTCCATCAATACCCGCCGGGTCTTTGTACTCTCCTCCGGTGACGACGGTCTTACCTGGTCTCCCCCTGCAGAGATCACCAGCAGTGTCAAGCAGGCCAATTGGACCTGGTATGCCACAGGCCCCGGCCGTGGTCTGCAGATCTCCGGGGGCAGGAAGAAAGGCCGACTAGTCATTCCCTGCAACCATATGGAGGCCTCGACAAAAAGGAATAACTCCCATGTTATCTCGTCAGACGACCATGGCAGGACCTGGAAATTGGGCGGCATCGCCCAGGACAGTACCAATGAATCCACCCTGGCGGAGCTTTCCAATGGCCGGCTGATGCTGAATATGCGCAATACAGGCAAAATAAGATACAGGCAGATCGCCATCAGCAGGAATGCGGGAAAGAAGTGGACACCGCAGCCACCCGACACGACCCTGATAGAACCTGTCTGCGAAGGCAATCTGCTCGCATTTCATACCACTGGCAGGCAGCAAGGTCTTGCCTTCTCCAATCCTGCCAGCACCACGGCGCGAATAGCCATGACTGTAAGGATCAGCTATGATGACGGCAGGACCTGGACCTTGCAGAAATTATTATATGAAGGACCCTCTGCATATTCCTGTCTGGCCATGTTGCCCGACGGCAACCTGTCCTGTCTCTATGAAGCAGGACAACAACGTCCCTATGAAGGCATCGTCTTTGAAGAAATACCATGGGCCGAATTCAAAAAGCAGGAATAATGTTGACCACAAAAGATCTTAGAGGCAATTGGGGCACCCTGCTCCTGCCCATCAATGCAAACGACAGCATCGACTTCAGCAGGCTGGGGGAGGAACTGGACTACCTCACTACCGCAGGCCTGGACGGTATCTATTCCAATGGTACGGCAGGCGAATTTCACAATCAATGTGAAGAAGAATTTCTTCGGGTGCAGGAACTGATGGCGGAGAAATGCCATAGCGCCGGCATGCTTTTCCAGATCGGCGCCTGCCACCCCAGTCCATTCATCTCCCTGACTAGAGTTAAGAGGACAGTGGCGTTGTCACCGGCTGCCTTCCAGGTGATCCTGCCCGACTGGGTTACGGCGGGCCGGGACGAGCAGATCGTCTTTCTGCGGAAGATGGCCGAAGCCGCTGACGGTACCCCATTGGTGCTGTATAATCCGCCTCATGCGAAGTGTGTGCTGCAGCCACAGGATATGGCCGGGCTGTCGGCCGCCGTTCCGCAGGTGATCGGTGTGAAGACGGGTGGTGGTGATAGCCGTTGGTATGACGAGATGCGTCCCTATGCAAAGAGCTTATCTGTGTTTGTGCCCGGTCACTTACTCGCTACGGGCGTACAACAGCAGGTGGCTTCAGGCGCATATTCCAACGTAGCCTGTCTGAGCCCGGCGGGAGCGCAGGACTGGTGGCGACTAATGGATAAGGACCTCGACGAAGCGTTGCGGATACAGGGGCGGATAGGGAAATTCTTCGATCGTTGTATATTACCTTTTAAACAAGCGGGCTATTCCAACCCTGCCCTGGATAAATTCCTGGCTGCCGTGGGAGGGTGGGGGGCCGTGGGCACGCGTCTGCGCTGGCCCTATAAATGGATCGATGAAAAGGAAGTAGCGCCGGCCCGGGCCATCGCACAATCACTATTACCTGAATTTTTTATCTATGCGTAGTATATTCTTTCTGCTGTTGCTGAGTTTTTCACTGCATGCTTTCAGCGAGATCACCCTCCCGTCCATCATCGCCTCCAACATGGTCCTTCAGCAAAGGACGGACGCTCCGTTATGGGGCAAGGCCGCTGCCGGGTCCAGGGTCTCTGTCATCACGTCCTGGGACCATAAGACCTATACCATAATGGCCGGCCCTGATGGCTTATGGAAAGTGATGGTCAAGACCCCCGCGGCCGGCGGCCCGTATAAGATCACCTTGTCAGATGGGAAAACCACCATCCTCGACAATATCCTCATCGGGGAGGTCTGGCTATGCTCCGGCCAATCCAATATGGAGATGCCCGTCAAGGGGTTTAAGAACCAACCCATCCTTGGCTCCCCGCAGCTGCTGATGGATGCGGACAATCCGCAGATCCGCCTTTTCCGGCTGGAAAGGGCGCAGTCCCGGATACCACAATCCGACTGTAAGGCCACACCCTGGCAGGAAGCCAACGCCGCCAGCGTAACGGACTTCAGTGCGGTGGGGTACCAGTATGCGAAGATCCTGCAGGAAAAACTGAAAGTACCCGTAGGCATCATCATGTCTACCTGGGGCGGCACCGTCATTGAAGCGTGGATGGATCAGGCCAGCTTAAAAAACTTTCCGGATATCAGGGTTTTACAACCCGCCGATACAACGAAGATCACGAAAAATGAGCCCACTGTCCTCTATAACGCCATGATCCAACCGCTGATTGGTTTTGGGATCAAAGGCGTGATCTGGTACCAGGGCGAGCAGAACAGGCCCAACCCGGAGATCTACGACAGCCTGCTCATAACGATGGTACAGGAATGGAGGCACCTGTGGAACAGGGGAGAGTGGCCCTTTTATTATGTGCAGATAGCTCCCTACGGCTACAACGATAAGCTGGGACCCGCTGCACCTCTGAGAGAAGCGCAGCTGAAAGCTTTGCCCCGTATCCCCAATGCCGGCATGGTAGTCAGCATGGATGCGGGCGAACAGCGGAGCATACACCCGGCAGATAAAGCCGTCATCAGCCGGCGGCTGGCATGCTGGGCGCTGGCCAATACATATGGCCGCGCAGGCATTCCTTATGCCAGTCCCTGTTATCATGGCATGAAGATCGAAAAGGACGGCATTGCTATCAGTTTCGACCATGCGCCGAATGGCCTCACTTCCTTTGGCAGGCCGCTGGCCGCGTTTGAAGTGGCGGGAGAGGATAAGGTATTCTATCCCGCAAATGCCAAGGTCACGGGCAGTGGCGTCACCGTCTGGTCTGACAGTGTCAGGATGCCGGTGGCCGTACGATATGCTTATAAGGATTGGGTAGTGGGCGACCTCTATAATACAGAAGGCCTGCCGGCCGCCCCCTTCCGGACGGATGACTGGCCGTTATAGCTCTATCACTACGTCTTCCACACTGGCGTCCTTTGCCGTAAAGGTCACCCCGTCAATTTTTAAGCCCTCCTTATTCAGGAGGGTGATAATGCCTCCCTTCTGGGAAAGCTGGGCGCCTTTGCCACTGAGCGTTACTTTTAATGTGTCGCCGGCCGGAACGGTGAGCTTGCCAAGCGTGTCTTCCTTATTTTGTTTATCGACGATCTGCCAGCCCGAGAGATCGATGTCGGCAGCGCTTTTATTCAGGAGGATGACATACTCCTTCCCCACGTCGTCCCCTTTGGGGTTCACCTTCGCAGCAATGATGCGCACAGGAGTATCATTCTCCGGCTGCCCGGGATCGTTAGGCGGCAGGTCGTTCAGCGGGTTGCCGGTGACGTCGTCCGTATGGAAGGACTGGGACTGGAAGGCGGTGAAGACGGCTGCCCACCGGTTGCGGGACGGGAAATGGAAAATAAGGCCGCCATCCTGGTAAATGCCATTATCCTTCAGGTAATTCCCTTTCGGGTTACCCTGGTTCATATGGATGTCATGAATGCCTGTACTGGGACTGATCTCCGGGAAATATTTGTCGGCCCCATCCGCATCTACCCAATGCTGCCCGAATGCATAAACGACAGCATCGTCATCCGAAATGGCCTGCTGTACAAAAAGGTCCAGTTTGTCGTTGAGGTCATTGTTATCACCCGGAACATTGGAGTCCAGGGGCACCATCTGCGCTACATCGAATAGATTGCCCCGGATGAAATCCAGTGCCAGCCCATCGGGCCTGGAAGGCAAAGGTGTAAAGGCGTCAGGCAGGTTGGCCTGGAGGATCGCGTCCGTAATAGCATGGTGAAAATCATCATTGGCGTAGAAAAGCACCTGGCTGGGAGCTTCGCTGGATTGTGTATTAATGGCTATGCGGTGAGGGTCGTTGTCATGGTTGATGAGGATCTGGTAATGCTCGCTGTTCTTTGTGGCCAGGATGCGCTGGGAAACTTTTCCTTTAAGGACGCCGTAATCTTTAATAGGCATAATAGTAATAGTTATAAGAGGCAAGTTATTTCATCAGACCCGAAAAAAAAACCGTGAAAATACCCTAACTTCCGAAGGGCTGCATGCAACATTTATCCGGAGGCTTTGTCCTTTACGGATACAAACCAAAATATGCTCAAAAGCCATTGGAAAGCGGCCTGGCGTGCCATGATGAAAGACCGTACTTTCACAATGCTGAACCTGATCGGTCTTTCCACCGGATTGGCTTGTGCCATATTGATCGGACTGTGGGTCTCAGATGAGCTCCACACCGATAAATTCTTCGGGAAGGACAGCAGGCTTTTCCAGGTGATCCAGCATGCGCCGCAAGGGGATGGTGTCTTTACCACGGATCATACGCCGGGACCGCTGGCGGATGCCTTGCTAAAGGAAATGCCTGAAGTTGAAGAGACCGCCAACGTCGTCTATCATCCCTCGGTGGATAAAAGCCTGGGCATTGTCTCCGCAGGGGAGAGCCATATAAAAGCCCGGGAAATATTCGCCTCGGGGAGCTTTTTTTCCATTTTTTCCTATAAGTTATTGCAAGGCAGGAGGGAGCAGGTATTGACCGGCAAATACAACGTGCTGCTTTCAAAGGAAATGGCCCTGAAATTATTTCATACCACCGGGAACATCCTGGGCCGGACGGTGGAGTGGGACAGGGCAGGCATGTGGGGCGGCCATACAAGCGGCGTCTATGTGGTGTCCGGTGTATTTGAAATGCCGCCGGCCAATGCCTCCAACCAGTTTGATCTGGTGTTCAATTATGACGCTTATTTCGAAAAGAACAGTAAATACCTGGACAACTGGGGCAGCAGCAATCCCAGCACCTATCTCGTGCTGAAGCAGGGGGCCGACGAAAGCAGGCTCAATGCGAAATTGAAGGATTTCATGCGGAAGAAATGGGGGGCAGCCAATGGGACAAAAGACCTGTCATGGATCGGCACCCTGTACGCACAACGTTACTCGGACAGATATTTATTCAATCGCTGGGAGAATGGTACACTTGCCGGCGGCCGGATCGAATATGTCCGGATCTTTTTATTCGTCGCCATCTTTATCCTGGTGATAGCCTGCATCAACTTTATGAACCTCTCCACGGCCAGGGCGGCCGGCAGGATCCGGGAGGTCGGCATTCGCAAGGTGGTGGGTGCACGGCGCAGTTCCCTGGTCCTGCAATACCTGGGTGAGTCTACGCTGATGGCATTTTTGTCATTGCTGCTGGCACTGGGCCTGGCGTGGTTGCTGATGCCTGCTTTCAGAGAGATCACGGGAAAGGAGCTGACTCTCTTGCCGGGTCCCGGTCCGGTGGCTGGAATAGCCCTTATCACCCTGTTGACAGGTGTGCTTGCAGGCAGTTATCCGGCTTTCTATCTATCCGGTGCCAAGCCCATGCTGGTACTGAAAGGAAAATTTGCGTCTTCTCTTGCAGAGCTATTGATACGTAAAGGGTTGGTCGTATTTCAGTTTACCATTTCGGTTATTTTTATCATCTCTGTCCTGGTGATCCGCCGGCAGATGGGCCTTATCCAGTCCCGGGATCTTGGCTATAGCCGTGATCATATTATCCAGTTTGCCAGCGAAGGCAATGTCCTGAAGAATACTACCCTTTTCCTGGATAATTTGAAAAAAATTCCCGGTGTTTTAGCAGCATCCAGCGTCAACGGCGATATGCTGGGCTCGCATAGTGGCGGCAGCGGGCTTAACTGGAAAGGCAAGGCCCCAAATCTTTCCATCACATTCAGCAACCTGTATGTGGACTATGGTTTTATCGAAGTAATGGGGTTGCATATAGCGGATGGTCATGCATTTTCTCCCGGCATGCCAACGGACACCACAGGCATCATTCTCAACGAGTCGGCTGTTGCCGCCATGCACCTGAAAGATCCCATAGGCCAGCCTGTGGAACTATGGGGTGATCGCAAAACGATCATCGGTGTGGTGAAGGATTTCAACTTCGAATCCCTGTATAGAAAAGTTGGACCATTCTTTCTCAGCTATCAGTCTGGCAACGGCAACATCGTGGTGAAGATAGCAGGCGGGGCCGAAAGCAACACCCTTGGCCGCATCGGGGAGTTCTACAGGCAATATAACCTGGGGTTGCCATTGGAATACAAGTTCCTGGATGAAGATTATCAGGCGCTGTATGCTTCAGAACAGCGGCTCACCGTTCTTTCCCGATGGTTTGCAGGGATGGCGATCCTCATTAGCTGCCTGGGGCTTCTTGGGCTGGCTGCTTTCACGGCACAACGAAGACGGAAGGAAATAGGCATCAGGAAGGTCATTGGAGCCACTATTACCAGCGTAGTCATGATGTTGTCCGGGGATTTCCTGAAGCTGGTGTTCCTCGCCGTATTCATCGCCTTTCCTGTGTCGTGGTGGTTGATGGCGCAGTGGCTTAACAGCTTTGCCTACCGGATATCAATGAACGTAGATATATTCTTCGTCGCCGGCGGCGTCATCGTGCTGATCACATTGTTATCCGTGAGTTTCCAATCTGTGAGGGCGGCGGTAGCCAACCCGGTCAGGAGTCTGCGGGCGGACTGAGAGCCCGGACAATGACTGTCCGCTTCCGATACAGCCCCTATTGACTGATTCGATGCAAGGCATTGATATAGAATTAATTATAAGTTTGGAACGAAATTTATCCCTCTAATCACAAACAGTCAGCCATGATCAGGAACTACTTTACGATCGCCGTCCGGCATCTCTTGAAGAATAAAGGGTATTCCTTTATCAACATCTTCGGCCTGGCCGTGGGTATGGCGGTCGTCCTGCTCATCGGATTGTGGGTCCGCCATGAGGCAAGCTACGACGCCTTCAATGTCCATAGGGCGCAGATCGGCAAGATCAAAAAAAAGAATGTCTTCAACGGCGAAAAAAAAGTGCAGAACGGCGTCATGCTGCCATTGTATGATGAGCTTAAGAACAACTATCCCGAAGTAGCACATATCACCCGCCTGGATTGGGGCGATGATCACAGCCTATGGGCCGGCGACAAGAAGATAAGCAAAAGAGGACATTTTGCAGACCCCGACATTTTGAAGATGTTCTCCTTTCCCCTGGTAAAAGGCAATGTGAACCAGGTATTGAAGGACCCTTATTCCATCGTATTGACCGAATCGCTGGCCAAAGCCTTGTTCGCCGGCGCTGATCCCATCGGCCAGACGGTCAAAATGGACAACCGGTCGGATCTGAAGGTGACGGGCATCCTGAAAGATATCCCGGAAAATTCCTCCATCACATTCCAATTCCTGGTGCCTTTTGAGCTCAATATTGCTACCAATGATTTTGTCAGAGGGGCCAAAGGGCAATGGCAGAATAATTTCCTGCAGAATTATGTTCAGCTGCGGGAAGGTGTTAGCATGGATGCCTTTTCCCGCCGGATAGCGGAAATTGTACGAAAGAAAACAAACAGTAAGAATGAAGGCCTCCTCTTTGTTCATCCCATGGAGAGATGGCACCTATATAACCACTTCGATGAATGGGAAAATACCGGCGGCGTCATTGATTATGTGCGTATGTTCACCATCGTGGGCTTGCTGGTCCTTGTCATTGCCTGTATCAACTTTATGAACCTGAGCACGGCCCGTTCCGAGAAAAGGGCCAGGGAAGTGGGCATCCGCAAGGCCATCGGCTCCCAACGCGGGCAGCTGATAGCGCAATTCCTCGGCGAAGCGGTGATCACGGCCTTCATCGCCTTCCTGATCTCCTTACTTATTGTCAAACTATCCTTGCCTTTATTAAAGGACGCAGGCTTCCAGTATGTCGAGCTGAACCTGGCCAATTTACCCTTGCTGTGCAGCGCTCTGGCAGGCTGTATCGTCACTGGCCTGCTGGCAGGCAGCTATCCTGCGCTCTATCTCTCCGCCTTTAAGCCTGTGAAGGTGTTAAAAGGCGCGCTTACCCTTGGCAGAGGCGCCAGCCTTCCCCGGAAGATCCTCGTGGTCGTTCAGTTCAGCTGTTCCATTGCATTGATCATCGGCGTCGTCATCGTTTTTCAGCAGATCCGCCACGCTAAAAGCAGGCCGATAGGATATGATCCCAATAACCTGATTGCACTAAACCTTTCTGCTGACCTGCAAAAGAACTTCCTGCCGATGAAAAGGGACCTGTTGGCCACTGACCAGGTAGCTGCCGTCAGCAGGTCTTCCAGCCCCATGACAGGTGTTTTCAATAACTGGGGCGATTTTTCCTGGGAAGGGAAGGACCCCAACAGTAATCCCGTGTTTTCAGCTATTATGGTTGACTTTGATTATGAGAAGGCCTCCGGCATTAAACTAAAAGAAGGGAGGTTCTTCTCGCCGCAATTTGCCACTGATAGCAATGCCGTCGTTTTGAACGAGGCTGCCGTCGGGCTCATTGGGTTTAAAAATCCCCTGGGCAGCACTGTTAAATTTGGAAAGGACAACATGACGGTGATCGGTGTCACGCAGAACGTGATGATGGAAAATCCTTTCGAGCCTGTTGCCCCTGCCATCATGTTATTCAGGCCCTATTTCGTATTCCAGGGAATGATCCGCCTGAAGGACGGCGCCGATGTCAAAAAAGCGCTGGCCTCCATCCAACCCATCGTCGAAAAATACAACCCCGCCTATCCGTTTGACTATCATTTCACCGACGAAGAGTTCAACAAGAAATTCCAGAGCGAGCACCAGGTGGGGCAGCTGTCGGGCATTTTTGCTGAACTCTTCGTCGGTGAAATGATAGTCGGTCTGTTTGGGCTGGCGTCTTTCATGGCAGAGCGCCGCACCCGGGAAATAGGCGTCCGCAAAGTGCTGGGGGCTTCCGTACCCCAGCTATGGCTGTTGTTGTCAAAGGATTTCGTGTTCCTGGTGATCATCAGCTGCCTCATCGCTTCGCCGCTGGCCTGGTATTTTATGCACGGGTGGCTGTCCAAATACGATTACCGGATCAGTATCAGCCCCCTGATCTTTTTTGGAACAGGCCTGCTGGCCATCGCCATTACCCTGCTGACTGTCAGTTTCCAGGCTATCAGGGCCGCAGTAGCCAATCCCGTGAAGAGCCTGCGAACAGAATGACCGGCAGCTGACATAGGGCTGTCACTGGCGCGGCGTAATCTTGCAGGGTCGACACGTGTAAACGCCATTTATGACCAGCCAGGATATAGCCGTCAGAAGACTTTTCAGCCAGCAGATCGCAGGGAGCAGGTTTGCCGAACCTGCAGAGCTTGTCAAATGGATGGGTTGTGTCCGTGCCGAGGATCCTGCAGGTGCCAGATGGTCCATCGGCGCCAGGATATCGGGCAGCACGGATGACAGCATTGGGACAGCATTCAAAGAGGGGCTGATCCTCCGGACCCACGTCCTGCAGCCGGTGTGGCATTTTATTGCGCGGGATGACATCCACTGGATGCTTGCCCTGACGGCGCCCAGGCTGAAAGCTTTTAACAGGAGTCTGCATCATTCGCTGGGTTTGGATGACATTGTCCTGAAAAAAGGCAAACAGATAATCGTGCGTGCCTTAAAAAAAGGACGGCTCACCCCTGGAGAATTGCTGGCGTATTTGAAAGGAACAAAATTCCCTGCCGATGACCTTCGGCTGCGATTGCTCCTGATGGATGCCGAGCTGGATGGTCTGATATACAGCGGAAGCAAGGATGGCCGTCAATTCGCTTATGCGTTACTGGAGCAGCGGATGCCTGCGCCGCCGCGCTTTGACAGGCATGGGGCTATCGCCGAGCTAACCAAAAGATATTTTCGCAGCCGCGGTCCTGCCACCGTTTATGACTTTACAATATGGAGCGGCCTGCGCCCGGCAGAAGTGCACACCGGCATGGAAATGAACAGACAATGGCTTGCCAGCGAAGTGGCCAATGGGCAGGAATATTGGTTTGATCCTGCAGGTAAGGCGCCCCATCACCTCCATTCTCTCCACCTGCTTCCCGCCTTTGACGAACTGACAACAGCATACGCCAATAACGGTATTTTTAAGCCTGCAGTCGTCATCGACGGACTGGCATCCGGCACCTGGACGCAGGTGCTGGAAAAGCATACCGTGGCGATCGAAGTCAGCACTCCCATAAAAAAAAGCAGGGCGTTAAGCGCGGCCATACGACGGGGGGCAGAACGCTACAGCGCTTTTCTGGGTAAGACACTGCTTCTCAAAAATGGAAAGACATGAATTGTGCAGTTTAACAATGCTCCCTCAGCATCTTTCGATTCCTGTACAGGGCGCCAACATCAAAAGTTATGCGCAAAATTCAGCTTTTTGAAGACGATCATCTCTTTTTCTTTTTTTTGCACGGACCCAAAAAAATTACAGAGGTCATCATAAACATCAGGCGAAAAGGTGGTTTTTTTTATGATCAGTCTGCATTTCAGCTGAATATGGTCATCGACCTTTCCGATCAGATATTCAAAGCTGCCATTCGCATCATCGAGCTCTATTTTTGCCGATTTAGGCAACTCTTCGATGGTATAACCTTTGGGGATCTCCATATCCAGGACAAACGTTTCGTAAGAAGCATAGGGCAGCTCTACAGGGTATAACCGGGGCCCGGAGACAAATACATAAGGATTAATGTTGCGACCCATCAATGGACTGAAATAGATTATACTATCGACCGGTTGATTTAGCTTTAACGCATAATGTAAGGTGACAGGCTGATCAAATTGAGTCAGGCTGTCGATAGAATGATCCTGTAATACTGCAGGAAAGGTCAAGGATGTTACAAAAGCCTTAAAATAGTCTTCCTGCTTGACGGAAAGAGACAGCTTGTTTCGGATATCAACTGATTCATTATAACCGGCATTATAAATACATCGGGCAGTTTGACCTTCTTTTTCATCATTGCTGATAAATATGGTGGTCATTTTCGATTCCTGCAGGGAATCCGGCTGGAGGAATATCGGAATGCAGCCGCGCCTGATCACACGGGCATGACCATTATAGCAGCCGGCCGGCAATTTGCCGAAACCCATTTTTTTCCTGCTTGCGTCCAGATAGATCACGCGTCCATCAATATCGAGTCTGGCAATGACATAGTTTAAATTATCCAATAGAGGGTAGGCAACATTTGTTGGACCATTTTCCCGTGTGCTTAAGACAACGGGATCAGCTATTATACCAGCTTTCCTCAACATGGCGATCAGCAGCAAATTGATCTCTGCAACAGTGCCTTCTTTACGGACCATGATATGCTGCAGCGCATCATGCAGATGTACGCCGTTTCCGGTGCACGCTAAATTGTCCCGGACGAAGCTGAATATCCTTTTGGCCTTGTCAGTATTGGTATGGCACCCTGAGATCAGGGTATCTGATACTTTACCAAGCCATGACAAGTCATCCGAAATGGGCTTGCCAAAGCTCTCGCTGTACAGCATCCGGTAGGCCAGCGTTTCCCAGCTGCGTAAAATACCGATATTACTGACGCCATTGAGTGGGATAGCCGAAAGCTGGAAACGAATCCCTGCTATATATTGTTCCGGACAATAGATGAACGGCTCTTTTTTCAGTGGCGGTACTTCTCTCATGATCCATTTTTTAGTATAGATCGTTCTGTCCATGTTGCCCGTCCTAAATGATATCTCTTTTACTACGGAGTCAATGCTGATCTGGTAAAATGGCAACTTGCCATTTATGGTGGTGGCATAGTTGAACAGGTCCGGGATAACCACAGCGTATTCACTCCAAAGTGTCGGATACTTCCCCTGGAATTCCCAAGGAAAGAGAGACATTATATCAGATGACCTGACCGTGTAGCTATACTCGATGATCGAACCCACCTGCACCCCGGGAAAGGCGAATCTTTCTTCGAGCCGATCGCTATTCTTTTCGCGGATCAGGAAAATATCCTTTTCATTTAGTTTTTCGGTTTCCACCTGCCCGTTCTTCAGATTATAAGTATAGGCCCTTAGGTCTTTCAGCTTTCCGTCATGATTGTCTTCTCCTGAAAATGAAATACTTAAGGATCCCAGGCTTAAACCAGCATTACTGAGTATTTTGACACGCTTTGTTCTTGTGAAGGAAATTCTCCATCCATCATTTGACCTTTCAACGCTGGCCTTGCCGATGTCGGCTATAATGACTGCATCCGTTGTTGCTCCGATCAAAGGAGAAGAAAGGGCAAAATCTTCGGAGGATACTTTACCAGGATGGAGGATGGGGCCTTCCTGGGCATAGGTGATCTGTGATAGAAAAAAGACGCTGATCGCGATTGCCGGAAATAGGAGAAGTTTTCGGGGGGAAATGATTTTGTTCATTGGTTGTTAAGGTTTAAAGGTCTATTTCAATATCATATTTATTCAAAAGCCCGGGCAGCCCTTGTAATGAGAACTTTGCCTTTTTTACCCTGTTCCTTTCAGGGTCAATAGAATAATTAAAAGACGTCCGCAGATCAGCTTTCTCAAGGATCGTATTTTCAAAAGCGGCGCCGGTAAGATCGCAATTGTCAAAGACCGCGCTTGTCAGGTCGCATTCTGTGAGGTCGACTTCCCGTAATTGTATTCCTTTAAAAACTGTCTTTTTTAACTTGGCCCTATAAAAGGAAGACTGATCAAGCAGCCCGCCTTCAAAGCTAAATGATAGTCCGAATGGATCGCATTGTTCAAAATGAAGCCCTACCATTTTACATTCCTTGAACTGAGCGTCCCGCAGCACTGTTTTGTCCAGCCGGACCAGGCTTAGGTTGGACCCGATAAACATGCAGTCTATAAATCTGATGGAAGAAAGGGCCGAGCCGGAAAAATTGCAATGCTTGAAAACGCAGCTCTCGTACTCGCCTTTTGGCAGTGGTTCACCGGTGAAGTCTCTTTTGTCAAATGTTTCGTCCAGGAATTCCAACAGTCAGAATTTTTTTTTATTATTGTTCCACCATGGGTAATGCAATAATATGGCAATCCAGATCAATAAAAAATACCTTTTTCTTCTATTTTGGGAATATGGCATGCCTGGGTTTCCTTGGGATTAAAGCCATCCCGGTATGACCGGGACGGCTTTCTTCATCTGCATGACGTCTGGCTTATTTAGCGCCTGATGCCTTTACAGCTGCTTCGATCACCACTGCAGCGACCTTTTCAGGCTGTGACATAAAAACCACGTGACTGCCTTTAATCTCCGTAACCTTGGTATTGGACCGCTTGTACATATTCCGTTGTATTTCCGGCGCTATGCTCTTGTCGTCCGTGGCCACGATACCATAGGCTGGCTTGTTCTTCCAGGCTGGCTGAGTGATCGGTGTGGCAAACCCCTTGGCATAAAAGGCGCCCTGGGATGCAAACATAAAATCAGCTTCTTCCTGGCTGAGATCGGCGCAAAAGCCGGCGTGGTATTTTGCCTTATCATAGTAAACGATCCCTTTGGCATCCGGAGGCAGCACCCCATTTTCAGGAGCGGGTGGAGCGGTCTGCAACCATTGAAGGGCCGTTTCGCCTTTGTCAGGCTGGAATGCCGCCACATAGACCAGCGCAGCTACTTTTGGATGGTTGCCCGCTTCGGTGATCACGGCGCCGCCCCAGGAATGTCCCACCAGGATGGCCGGGCCGTCCTGTTTGTCAAGTGCGACCTTCACCGCGTTTACATCGTCTTCCAGCGAAGTCAGTGGGTTTTGAACGACGGTGACATGATAGCCTTTCCGGGTAAGGATGGTATACAGCGCCTTGTATCCCGAGCCGTCTGCAAACGCGCCATGTACGAGCACGATATTCTTTACTTCCTGTGCGTTTGTTGCCGTTGCAGCACCTGCGACGGCAAATAAGGTCATTACTGCGGCGATCACGCCGTTTTTCAAATTGCTTGTGAAGATTGAAGGTTTCATTTTGTTTGTATGTTGATCTTTTAAGTGTGGATCAACGATACAAAGGTGCGAAAATGAAGGCCCCGGGGGAATGGGAATACTTCCCGAAGACATGTAATTATTTCCCTGCGGCAGTCAGCAGCTTCTCATTTCGGAAATCCAGGGGAGACAAAGTCGTATGTCTTTTGAAGAAATTGGAAAAATAGGCTGCGTCTTCGAAACCCAGCTCGTAGGTGATCTGTTTCACTGACTTGCTGGTGTAGTACAGCAGCCTTTTAGCCTCGATGAGGATCCGGTCCTGGATGATCTGCAATGGGCTTTTCTGATTGTACAGCGAAAACAGGTTGGACAGGGTCTTGGGCGACCGGTTGAGCCTTTCCGCATAGAATCCTACGGTGTGCTCCTCCCGGTAATGGCCTTCCACCAATAAATTGAACTTACGGAAGATATGGAACCGCTCGTCCTGTGGCGCCGGCCCGGGTGTATATTTAGATCTGGCCAGTTGGGTGATAATGATAATGAGACGTTTCAGCAACATCAGCAGCATGTCATGCTGTATCTGGTCTGCAGTCCTGAACTCTTCGACGAACAGGCGCAGCATCAGCTGCAGCTTTTCCTGCATGTCCTTTTCCAGCTGGATGAAAACATTGTCTCCCATCCCGAACAAGAACCCGACACAGCTGACCTCTGCATCATGATCGACAATACAATAGAACTCCCGGTTGAACTGCCAGGCGACGACGTCAGCGGGATGCTCGAAATAGAATGACTGATTGAACATCAGGGGGAGGATGGTATCCGGCAAAAATTCATGCGCCGTGCCGTCGATCGTGACGGTCTGTCTGCCGCCCAGGTTCCAGGCGATAGTGAAATATTTATTGTCCCGGTCGCGGCTATAGAACTGGCGGTCAAGGAGCTCTTCGTTCCTGCAAAGAGACAGGTGTCCTCCGGTGCTCGCGATATTAAGTGTCAGCTTCATGGAAGCGTAAAGATATTATAAATATCATTATCTGCCGGCTCCGGGAAGTTGCCGTTGGATCGACCTGGTCTGCCGGTAAGCTTCATGCGCCCACTGGTGGGAAAATCCTGTCTGCCACCGTCTGATTCCCGGGTACTTTTGACCCTTATTCTTTTATATGGACTATCCTTATTCCCTGACCCAGCCGGTCCAGCCCTGGAGCTTTGGCAAAAAAGCGCTGTTCCGCACCTGTTTCCTTTTCTTTGTGCTATTCATTTTTCTCAGCGCGAACGAGATCCTTCCATTGTCCAACCCTTTTTATGACTTTTATATCAGGCCTTTTCATGTCTTTATTCCCTGGATAGGCCTGCATATCTTACACCTGCCATATCCCATCACTAATTTTCCCCAGGGCAGCCTGGACACTACCTTCGATTATGTGATGCTCCTGTTCATCGTGGTGATGGCCCTTTTCGGCAGTATCCTATGGACATTCATCGACAGGCGAAGCCGGGACTACAAAGTGCTTTATTACTGGCTTACGGTACTCATCCGCTATTATTGCGCTTATTCCATGTTCAGCTATGGGCTTTCAAAGGTTTACAAGCTGCAGTTCGGTTTTCCCAGCCCTAATAGCCTGATCCAGCCCCTCGGCGCTTATTCGCCCATGCACCTCGCCTGGTCATTCTTCGGTTATTCCAGGGGATACAGCTATTTTATGGGGCTCGCGGAAGTGATCAGCGGCCTGCTGCTGCTGTACAGGCGCACGACCCGGCTGGGCGCGATACTGCTGCTTGTGGTCATGGGTAATGTCATGGCCGTTAATTATTTTTATGATGTATGCTTAAAGACCCTTTCTTCCATTCTGGTCGGCATGTCCATATTCCTGCTGCTGCAGGAAAGACGCCGATTGATCGATTTCTTCTTCCGGAACAGGCCAACGGCGCCTGAAAGTGAATGGAGGCCCCGCTTCCAAAAGAAATGGGTCAACCTATCGCTGACAGTATTCAAATACGGGCTTACGCTGGCCATACTCTGGAATATCAACGCGGCGGCGATCAGCCTTCTCAAAGGGTATAGCGATCACCGCCAGAAGTCCTCTTTCTACGGTATTTTCAATGTGCAAACATTTGTAAAGAACAGGGATACCCTGGCGCCCCTGCTCACCGATACGATGAGATGGCGCAGGCTCGTGATAAACGAAGTGGGTGACGGCGCTTTTGCCTCCGTAAAGGGGATGAACGACAGTGCGAGATCTTATGTATTTAAGCTGGATTCTCCGGCGGCAAGGATCACGATGTACAGATCGGCGGATACGACCAGGAAATATAACTTCAATTATGCATTTGTCGGTAAAGATAGCCTGCGGTTGCAAGGTCAATGGAAGGGAGACAGTGTGTCGATCTTGCTGAAAAAGTACGATATCAATGACTTTATCCTGGTGAACAGGGGATATCATTGGATCAATGAAATGCCGTTCCAGCGGTAACTGCGATCCTGCCGTACAGGTTGCCGGATGCAGATGAGCTTATTTTGACAGTATAAATACCTGCTTCAAGTCCTGGTAGGTCACAGCTTATCTGGTTGCTTCCTTTGACAAGGGCTGCCGTTTTTGTCAGCAATATCTTCCCTTTCATATCCAGGAGTGCAAGGTACGCCGTCTCAGCAATGGCAGAATGGATGACAATATTGATTAAGTTGTCCGACCTGACCGGGTTGGGATAGATCATAAACTGCGCTGCAGAAGTTGGTTCGACCATCACGATAGGTGAATAGATGCTTGCTCCCGATTGTTCCTGCATCCTGATGCGATAATATATTTTCGTATTAGTTATGACTGCATCATTTACAACATAGGAATTTTGATTGGCCCTGCTCATTACGGTAGTCAGGACTTTGAAGACGGACCCATCCGGGGATTTTTCCACATAAAAAATATCATTGGCCGCAGGGCCCTGGTTAGTGGCCCATTGCAGTAGGATGCTGGAGCTCTGCTCAGCGACGGTGAAGTTGGTAAAACCCAGGGACAATATCGTGGCGCACGAGGAACAGTTAGTGTGCACTGTAGCGGATCCCCATCCTCCGCCGGCGTGGACGAGTGCGCCGCCCGACATGGCAACTGCGGATCCTTTGCAGATCCCGATTTTGGAAAAGCTGGTGAGATCGGCGTCTAACTTGGCGGAGCTGGTGACGTTTATACAGGCCGGGACGCCATTACCTGAATAGGTAATGGAATTAAGCGTCTCATTGGTCAGGGCGCCAATATATGTAATGGAGTTATTTTGCTCACAAACAGCTCCTGCAGGGCCTTGAAGATACAGACCGGACACGGTGAAGATTCCCCTGTTGATAATATAGGAAGACGTGCCGTTGATAGTTATGGTGCCGTTTATTGTCATGGCGCTGGTCGTAAGATCATTATAAATATAGTTGTTGTTGTTTTGCATTGTAAAACCACTGTTGATTGTAAGGCTTCCCCTGTTGATGATTGTAGTGCTGCCGTTTAGGCTGGACATACTGCCAACGATGAGGATACCACCACTTTCAATGATGAGATTCCCGGAATTATAATTCAGGGATGTAATTGTGAGATGTCCGCAGACCCGTAAGGTTCCCCCATTTAAGTTGATTGATCCGAAGGTGGAAGGCCCGCCGCTAAACCAATAGGTGTTGCCGCCATTTATATTCACGCCATTTGTGGCGGCACCGTTACCGCCGGTGCAGGTCGCTGCTGTAATAGGAGCAGCTCCGCATTGGGCATAAGATAATTTGGAAATAATTAAGAGGCACGGGATAAGCCAGACAATCAGGTAATATTTTTTATGCTTTAGCGCGGTCATGGGGTTAAGGATTATTTTGGTAGTTGATTTGGAAACGCCATTGACTTTTATAAATTGTAGATTATTCCATTTTGAAATTCTAAAAAAATAAATATGTCTAATGTCATTTCGGTCATAATTAAATACCTAGGATTAATTGGAGAGCGTCTCCAAATATTTACCGTTGGCAAATTAAATGTGGGAATATTTGAGGCTGGAATAAAATCAAAATCATATGGTCTTGGGAAGACCGTTCCGCTCCGGAGCGGAAAAAAATAAAAAAAACCTCCTGGATAAGCCGGAGGTTTTTCAGAGAATTGGATAACGAGTTTTTCGTAGGAACTTATTGGATGGTTTTTCTGGACATTCGGTTATTTCACGAGGATATTGGTGTAATTCAGTAGGATATCTTGTTCTTACATTGGAATTGGATACAGCAAAGGTAGTTCGCCGGATGGCTCCCTGCAAGAGCAAAAGCCCTGAAAATGCTAGTATATGTACGTCACCGTATTTCTACCCAATTGCCATTCCTTTAAACCTTCTCTTTGTTTATGAGTCTCTTGCAGTGCGATGCACTATTATGACCCGGCAATTCGTTGGTATAACCGATAAACTATGAAACATTTACAGAATGTAGCTTTTGTATGGCTTATCCTCCTGGCAGGATGCTCGAAAAATTCAGGGCCGGCAACAGGCGGGGCAACGACTGACAGCGCCACCGTCACTGTTATCAACGGCTATGGCAGCGGACGCTACAAGGTAGGGGATACTGTAGATGTCTGGTCAAATGCACTCGCCCCTGACAGTGTCTTCAATGCCTGGACCGGCTATAATAACCTCCTGAATAATGCCGGAGAATGGCATAGCAGCTTTATTATGCCGCAGTCGGATGTGACGCTGAAGGCCTCCTGCAATTACCTGGCGCCGTTTGCCCTAAAATACGAAAAGATCAAGGCGATCAACAACCTTAAAAATGTATATTATTACTTCCCCGCCGCCCATAAAGGAATCGTTTACTTATGTCATGGGACGGGTGGGAGCGCCCAGAATCTTGTAAATAATCTGGAGTGGAAACAGATGATCAACGATCTGGTCTACGCAGGGTACGCCATTGTCGTCACCGAAGCGGAAGAAGTAACGCTGAACCAGGACCTGAACGGTGACGGGAAGATACGCTGGGCGCAGCTCCCGGTGGATACGACGGCCAACGTCGATTATGGGAACATCCGGGCTTTGACGGACACTTTTTATGCAAGAGGATATACGCAACGCTCCGTTCCCCGTTATTCGATCGGGATGAGCAATGGGGGTGGTTTCTCAGCCGCCCTGTCCTTTGTCTATAAGTACGCCGCTGGCGTATCTTACTGCGCGCCTACGAGTACGTTGGTGACTTCCACCAGTGTTACGCCCCTTCAGTTCTGCATGGCGAAATATGATAATGCTCCGGAAGTCGGACCGGCAGGAGACGCCCTGGCACAGACCAATTCCGGGGCGCTGACGGCACGTGGGATATGCAGTCCTTTCTATTTACATGACCATAGCCGCGTATATCCTCAACGCTGGGCCCGGTGGAGCGGGATCAGCCTGTCTTTATCGCAAGCCATCTATGACGAATTGAAATCGAATCACCTGCTGGATACCAAGAGCTATCTGCTATTGACGGCGGATAGCATCGGGGCCCGGATCACGGCAACCCCTTCGAGTTATCCCGTGATCTCCTCCCTGAACATGGTGCAGTACACCTTCGTCACCAATGAGCTCGACGTAATGTACGCGGCTCACCAGTTCTTCAGCGATTACAATAAAACGACTATCCATTTCCTGGAAGGGCCCTGTAAATAAGTGGGTAAACACACTTGACAAGCATGGAACAGTACTATGGGGCAGCTTGATTTTCAAAACCCTGACACCCGGCCCTCCATATCAGTGACTTTTCTGGTAGATAATGCGACCCTGTCTGAGAGTCAATGCTACATGATAAAAAGCGCTTTGATCTTTGGCAGGATCGCCATCCAGAACCAAGAGGTCTGCATCCATGCCCTTCTTGATGGTTCCAGTTGAGTCTGCAAACCCTAATCGTGCCGCAGGGATCGTGGTCAATGAAGCGAGGATCTGAGAGAAGGTCAGGCCGGCGCGCGCCAGATAGCCAAATTCCTTGGTCAAAGAGGGGTAATTTGGTAGAAATCCTATGTCTGTGCCAAACATAATCTGGCCGCCGATGTCTGAGTAACTTTTTACTTCTTTCAGTATCCCGTCGAAATCCTTGTCCTGATCGAAAAGTGTCAAAGTAGGAATAAGGGTGACATTGGCTAACTTCAACCGGCGTGCCAGGGTGCTATCCCATTTCGACGGCTCTTCCGAAGTGTGTGCCAGAACATCAACGTGGGCGGCAAGGACAAGCTCAATACCTTCCAAATTCGTAGGATGTGCGAAGACCAGTTTTCCTTTACGATGCGCCTCGGCCGTAGCTGCTTGAACAATGGGTAATGGCATTGGCTTAAATTGGAGATGACCGTTGGGACGCATGATGCTGACCGCCATAATCTTGACAACGTCTGCTCCCTGTGCCAGTTGTTCATCGACGATTCGAACGGCGTCGGCAGGTGTCGCCGCTTCACTCATTCTGACTCTCGCCACCAATTCCGGCGGCAAATAGTCCGTAACATAATAGGGAAGTCCGTCTTTTGGGAAAATAATCATTCCCGCTGTCAGGATTCGGGGTCCCTTCACTTCTCCGGTTGTCACTCTGCGACGTAATGCAAGCGTGTTCTGCAGTTCAGAGCCGATGTCCACTACAGAAGTGAAACCATATCGCGTCAGCATGTCCTGCAATTGGACGGTGAGCTGCGCGGCGGGGAGTTTGGCTGCATCATTCCACTTGGGTTCCATAAAATGGACGTGTGTATTCCAAAAGCCGGCGACCAGCGTTTGTCCTGTGCAGTCGATAGTCTGAACATTCCGGGGGATTGATATTTCCCCCTTCTTGCCTACGGCAATGATTTTACCGTGATCAACAATGACCACTCCATCAGGGATCGGCACTTCTCCCGGCGCCGGATAGATCAAGGCGCCAGTTAATGCGAATTCATCGGATACAGCAATTGGCTGCGCGGGAAGTGAGATTTCACACAGCATGAAGATGGTAAGTAACAGAGAATAGCCTAATCTTTGGGTTAACTTCATTGTTTCCTTTTTAAACATTGAGGTAGCTATTGATTCTTAATTCTTGCAGCAAAGGGCAATCACCTTGCCAAGCAGTAAGCATGTCATAATCAATTGATTGTATTTTATTCTGCTGGCGGGCGTGTTCATAAACAGTACACTAAGCGTTTGATTTCGATACATAATTCCATATTGGCCAATAACCTAAGATCAAAAAAAAAAGTTCGAGCATTGTATTGCAAGGCCCGCCCTCTCTGCAAGTCTTCATCATTGAAACTTGTCTGGGATCATGGAGTTGGCCGGGAGGGCACGGCGATGATATAATATTTATCTTTGCAATGGTGATCTTACAATCGAAACAGGATTTATGAAGAAAATAGGATTTTTATCGTTTGGGCATTGGTCCAATCATCCAGCCTATAAGACCCGTACGGCAAGTGACACATTGCTTCAGTCCATTGATCTGGCTGTTGCTGCCGAAGAAATCGGTTTAGACGGTGCGTATTTCCGGGTACATCATTTTGCGGCTCAGTTGGCATCCCCATTTCCTTTGCTTTCGGCTATCGGCGCCAAAACAAGCAAAATTGAGATTGGAACAGGCGTTATTGACATGCGTTATGAAAATCCCCTCTATATGGTGGAAGACGCCGGAGCCGCTGATCTGATTTCGGGTGGGCGGCTGCAATTGGGAATCAGCAGAGGTTCACCGGAACAAGTAATCGATGGATGGCGTTACTTTGGGTATGAACCAACAGAAGGAGAAACAGACGCAGAGATGGGACGGAAAAAAGCATTGCAATTTTTGGATAAACTAAAAGGTATTGGATTTGCCCAGCCTAACCCTTACCCAATGTTTCCGAATCCACCGGGTTTATTAAGATTGGAACCCCACTCCAAGGGATTGCGGGAACGTATTTGGTGGGGAGCTGCTTCCAATGCGACAGCTGTTTGGGCGGCAGAAAACGAAATGCACCTCCAGAGTTCTACCTTGAAATTCGACGAAAGCGGCAAGCCTTTCCATGTACAACAAGCAGAACAGATCAGGTTATACAAAGAAGCCTGGAAAAAAGCAGGCCATCAGCGTGAACCAAGGGTTTCGGTGAGCCGGTCCATTTTTGCATTAATAACTGATCAAGACAGATATCTCTTTGGGCAGGAAGCCGATAGAGTAGATAAAATCGGTTTTATTGAAAATGACAAACGCGCTATTTTCGGAAGAAGCTATGCCGGAGAACCGGATCAACTCATTAGGGAACTTGCCCAGGATGAAGCCATCCAGGAAGCGGATACGCTCCTTTTGACAATACCCAATACGTTAGGGGTTGACTATAATGTACACATTCTGTCTTCTATTTTGAAATTTGTCGCACCCGGATTAGGCTGGCGTTAAATTCAGGCTTTCCCTGCCGCAGAGTGAAATTTCTCTTCATCTGTGGTCTTAGGGTTGCCAGTGCTGTTCGGCTGGCCTTTACCTGTCGTTATCAAACTATACAAACTTAGCCGTATATAGTGGGTCCACCCATTTGAACAGACATCAAAACATTCATACTCGGGAACTAAACCCAGGTGTGTGAAGCGGATTTGCGTTTTGTTACCGATTTCAGAGAGTTCAAAGCTAATTTTTGTGCCTGTCCATTCGCTTTTGTTCTCTGTAAACCCATCGTTGCTACGCAAATGACGAGAAGATGGATCGAAGATCCCAGGCTTGAAATAATTGTCCATCACAAGCCAAACGATTTTTTTGTCAGTGACAACTTCAATTAATTTCAATTGACAACGATGAATATCTTCGAAATGATATTTAAACTCATCATTGAGCTTGTCTGTACTGCCTTCAATTTCTTCCGACCACCATCCACGAACATTGGTGATGGCATTGAAAGCTTCTTTCGGAGTTTGGTCTACCAATATGGTGGTAGTAAAATCTGATGTAGCCATTTTTTTTATTTTATAAATTTTATGCGGCAAATTGTATTGCTCAAATACCGACTTAATTGTGCCAGAAAAAATCAGCTTAACATTGCCTGCATACCAAATGCAGTTAAAAAATTCCCGTATTGCTCTTCTACCCCCTTATTTGCTATTTCCGTGAAGTTTCCGGTTGCAGGATCTACAACAGTCCTTAAAGGTCTCTTACCATTGGGGGCATCGATTAGTTGTACAACTGCATCGGCAACCAATTGTGAGTTTGGTTTTACAGCTTCAAACATTTGCACAACACCTGCTCCAATTTGCTCAGGAACTTTTGCCAGGTCTCCATATCCGGCAATTACAGCAGTATCTGAGCCAGCGATTGTCTTTCCAAAAATTTCAGTAGGGAACGCACCGGGTTGTATCAAAACAACATCTACCCCCAAGGGTCTTACTTCATAATGTAAGCCCTCCGTTAAGCCTTCCAAGGCAAACTTAGAACTATTGTAAACCATCTGAAAAGGAAAAGAGAAACGACCTGCGACGCTGGAAATATTAATAATTAATCCCTTTCCCTGCTTACGCATTTGAGGCAAAGCCGCCCTGATGGTTCTCCAGGGTCCTTTAACATTGACATCCATAGCTTTGTCTAAATCCTCTTCCGTAAACGTTTCAGCAATTCCGGTTGCGTAGACCCCTGCATTATTTACCACTACATCAAGTCTGCCTTCTTTTTTAATGATCATGGCTACAGCATCAGTTACAGATTTTCCATCGGTGACATCCACATCCACTACTTCTATGTTTGCCTGCTGCGTCAATGCCTTTGCTTTATCAGCATTACGCCCTTTTGTATCACGCATTGTAGCATATACCTTGTGCCCTGAAGCAGCACAGCTGTTAGCCGCCAGCCAACCAAAACCGCTGTTTGTCCCTGTAATTAATATGACTTTCTTTTCCATTGCCTTTTTTTTAGTTTATGCATTAATCATTGTGAAATAAAATCTATTCCGACCCAAAATTAGGTAACCAACTGGTGACTAATAGATGGCATTAATGACATTTATCTATGGCGATATTGCCACGATTAAGAAAAACATAGTAAAAGGGAAAATTTACCCTTGGGGCTGTAAATGTATATCAGGTCGATATATCTCCAGGATATTAGCAGGGCTGGAAAGGTCCTTGAATTGAAACTGACGATAGAGCCCATGTGCATCACTTGTATTGAGCATCATCCTTCTCAAACGCCTGGACCAGGGCTGTTCCAATATAAAGGACAGCATCTTTTTGGAAATACCTTTCCCGCGATATGCCGGCAATACAAAAAAATCTGCGAACCAACCGAAGGTATAATAATCAGTGATCACCCTCCCAAATGCGACCTGCTGCCCGTTTATAAAGGCGCCTACACAAAAGGAATTAGCCAATGAATTGTCGACCAGCTCATAAGAAATGCCTTTGGACCAGTAGGACTCTTCATTCAGAAAACTATGGATCATCTTGACATTCATATGCTCTTTACCCGTTTGAATGGTTACTTCTGACATATACTTTTACAATTTGGGTGTAAAAATAAACAAGTGGGGCGAATGAATACAGATGCAGGAAGGTCCACCGCTTCACCGGCACCTTAACCGCACCGTCGCCGCCAGTAGAATTACGAAGGTAGCGGACAATAATAGACTCGATGGCAGATAGAAAAAACGAAAAGAGAAATAAGCGCAGGCCAGCAAACTCGTTGAGATCATTCCTGTAATGACACCTATTTGTCTTGGGGCAAGCCGGGCAAGATTCGACAAAAACCAGAGGTTAATCGCCAATGTGAGCAGGAGTACAGCGATGAAAAGACCCCATCCTGAATAAAGGTTCCAGTAGCTTGAACGCTCGCTAAAGAATAAAAAGTCGACAGCTTTCATGGAATGAACAAGTTGTGTTTCCTCAGGAACGTGACTTGAGGTCCAGGGATATCCCGTCATATGCCCGGCTGTTTCCAAAACAATCAGGATGGAACTGACGCGGATCAATGCAACTGGCGAGCTGAAAAAGCCTGGTAGTCGTTTGTTATTAGATTTCCTTTCTGATGTCAATAAAGACGGGTTATCGGAAATTATTTTAGTCATAATTTGTGATTCTCACTTTGAATAATTATTTATCACATTAAGATCGTTGAGAAATTAGGGGTGAACCCTTCAAGCTGATAACTAAGACGTTTGGAGTTAACGTTTCCGGACATTTTATTTGGATTATTTTATTTGGTGGGTTAGGCATTGCATTTGCCGCCTTCGTGCCCGGCTGGAAGCCGGGACATTCATTTGATTGGCGGAGAGAGAGGGATTACCTCCGCCCGCCTGCGCGGTGCTCGGTGATCCCTTAGGAGGGGGCTTCAGCCCGATATGAATAGTGCCGCACTGCGTGCGCCATTTTTCATCCCCTCCCGCTTGGACGAGCTTGCCCTCTAAACATTCAACATTCATTCCAGTACAAGCAATCCCCGCAACCTCGCTCGCCCCGCGTCCGGGAATAAAAAATGCCCTCGTCAAAGACGAGGGCACTATTCATATCGGGCTGGCGGAGAGAGAGGGATTCGAACCCCCGGAAGTTTTACCTTCAACGGTTTTCAAGACCGCCGCAATCGACCGCTCTGCCATCTCTCCGGGCGCAAAATAAAGGTTCGGCGGCCATACAGCCAAAAAAATAATAGGGTAGGGGTGCCGGGACTGAGCACAACATGCAGCAGTGGGCCGCAAATCCGTAACTTTGCCCGAATGAAGCATCTGAAAGCTGTCAATAAGTACTTCTGGAAATATCGCTGGCGCTTCCTTTTGGGACTGGTATTCATCATCCTGTCCAACTACTTCCGTATCCTAACCCCCCAGGTCACCGGCTATGTGGTCAATTCCGTGGAAAAAGAGCTCCGTGACAGCGTGGTCAACAAAAACACAGCCATTCTCCCCGCCGGGCAAGCCATACCCCAGGCGGCTAACCGCCAGACCATCCAGGATAAAAAGGACACCGCTAACTATGACATCCTGGTCAAGAAATTCATCCGCGGCATGGACCAGGCCAAGCCCTCCTTCGGTGCCAAAGTAGCCATCTGCGGCGCCACCTTATTGTTATTGGCCCTGATCGGCGGCTTTTTCATGTTCCTTATGCGCCAGACCATCATCGTCATGAGCCGCCACATCGAATACGATCAAAAGAAGGAGATCTACGACCATTACCAATTATTAGATACCAACTTCTATCGGGAACACTCCACAGGCGATCTCATGAGCCGCATGGCCGAGGACGTCAGCAGGGTACGCATGTACACGGGACCCGCTGTCATGTACCTGGTCAACCTCCTGGCTACCATCGCTTTCAGCCTGTTCTTCATGCTGAAAAAGGACCCTCTCCTCAGCCTGTATGTCCTGGCCCCCTTGCCCATCCTGGCCATCACCATTTATTATGTCAATAACATCATCCACAAAAAGAGCGAACATATCCAGGCGCTGTTAAGCAACCTGACCACCAACGCGCAGGAATCCTACAGTGGCATCCGTGTCATAAAATCCTTCGTCCAGGAAAAAGCCATGCTCCGGTTTTTCACCCACAACAGCGAAGAATACCGCAAGAATGCCGTGGGACTGGCCAAAGTGGAATCCATCTACTTCCCCTCCATGGGCCTGATGATCGGTCTCAGCACCTTACTGGCCATCATGATCGGCGGACTGTACACCATTTATGGACGTCATAGCACTGACCTGGGTACCATCACCGAATTTGTTATCTATATCACCATGCTCACCTTCCCTGTGAGCGCCATTGGCTGGGTGGCCAGTATAATCCAACGTGCTTCCGCGTCCCAGAAAAGGCTCAACGAGTTCCTGGACACTGTGTCCGGTATCCAAAATCCACCTGTCCCCCAGGTACATCACCTACAGGGAAACATTAGCTTCGAACACGTGGATTTTACTTATCCCAATACAGGGATCAATGCCCTGAAAGACTTTCACCTGGAGGTTAGAAAAGGAGAGAAAGTAGTGATCATCGGCCGTACAGGCAGCGGCAAGACCACCGTCGCACAACTCCTTCTCCGGATGTATGATCCAACCCGGGGCCACATCAGCATCGATGGCGTTGATCTTCGCGCGCTGGACCTGCAGGACCTTCGCCGCCAGATCAGCTATACTCCCCAGGATACCTTCCTGTTCAGCGACACCGTCACCGGAAATATCCAGTTCGGCCTGGATCAGCCTGATGAGGAAAAGGTCCGCCTAGCTGCCCGCTATGCATCCGTTGACAAAGAAATAGAAGGGTTTACCGCCCGCTACGACACCATGATCGGCGAGCGGGGCGTCACCCTCAGCGGGGGACAAAAACAGCGTATCTCCATTGCCCGCAGCCTGGTCAAAGACCCCGGGATCGTCGTTTTCGATGACTGCCTCAGTGCTGTAGATGCTAAGACTGAAAAGGAAATACTTAAGAACTTACATGAATATCTGCAAAATAAGACGGCCATCATCATCACCCACCGGATCTTCTCCCTTTTCGATTTCGATCGGATCATAGTCCTGGAAGAAGGCCGCATTGTAGAGACAGGCACCCACCGGGAACTGCTCTCCCTCAATGGCTATTACACCTACCTGTATGAGCAACAACAACAGGAGAAGGAAGATGCATCCTAGTCCCGGTCCTGGTCCCAGTCACCCCGCCCAGTCTCATAACGGGAAATACAAGCCTCTTTCCGCCTTCTCTGGTGGTGCGGCGTCACAAAATGGTCAATATCCCACCGGTCCGGGCAACTTACCGTGAAAAGCAGGCTGGTTGCGGCCTAAATCGGTGATATAAATTCTTTTGTGAATTTTGCTAATTCGAAAACAATACTATATTTGTGCTCGGTTTAAATTGTTATTCTCAACGTAAAAAAAAATTATTGTGGCGTACGACAACAACGAAAAAAGAATGGAAAGCGTTTACAGCAAGCGCATCAGAGCTGGCAAACGCAGAACGTACTTCTTTGATGTGAGGGCAACACGTAGTAACGACTACTATCTGACTATTACTGAAAGCCGTAAGAAGTTCAATGAGGATGGCTACGACAGGCACAAGATCTTCCTGTACAAGGAAGACTTTAACAAGTTCCTGAAAGCACTTACTGAAGCGGTAGATTACGTGAAGACGGAATTAATGCCCGACTTCGACTTCGACGCCTACAACCATGACAACGTTGAAGAGAACGCAGGGATCCAGGACAACAGCTCCAGCATCGCCGATGACATCATCGAAGAAGTTCGTCATACACCCACTCCCACCCCTAATACTACTACCACTACCACTGGTGAAGAGGTGGACAAATGGTAAAAAGATATTAAGTTATGCGAAACCCCTGCAATGCAGGGGTTTTTTTTGGGCCGTCAGGCCTGGAAAGGAAATTATCTTACAAAAACATCCGCTTTCATAAACCCCTTCCAGGTATACCACTGGGACAAGAAAACATACTTTCCCTTAATCCCTTGCCCTTTCAAAACATACAACATATATATCAACAACGAAGCCCCCAGCTTGACTGTAAATTCAATCAGCTTCTTCCACCATCCCATTCTGCCTTCCTCCAGCTGTACCCTGATCTTCTCTTCATTCCCTGTCTTGAGGAACAATTTCCGAAAGCTGTCCAGCTGCAGCCGGGCATTATCGATATTATGATACACTATCGCCTCCGGCAGATAGTATACCTCCGTCGATACTTTCGACACAACGTAATATATATGCTTGTCATCACTCCGGAATGTCAGCTGGTTGTTGAACCCTCCCACCTCATTCAATACGGATGCCGTATAGGTCATATTGCAGCCTGCGGGATACTTCATGGCCGGCTGCTGAAACTGCCGGGGCTTTTCGCCATAATCCAGCCGTCCTACAAACCCGTTGAGATACTTGCTCATCCATGCTGGCTCCTCGGACTCCGAATACTTGGGAATGATCTTTCCGCCTGCACCCACCGCCCGGGGATGGGCCTGCATAAATCGCAGGATGGTTTCCAGGAAGGCCGGCACGGCTTCCGCGTCGTCGTCAATATAGGTGATGATGGGGAAAGAGGCTTCCTGCAGGCCCCGGTTGCGGGCAAAGGAGAGTCCTTTCTGTGTTTCCAGGAAATAGCGGGTGCGCAGGCCCGGATAGCGCTGGATAAAGCTCCGGCTGATCGCAGCCGTCTGATCCGTACTGTTATTGTCGACGATGATGATCTCAAACTGCTCCGGCGGCAAGGTCTGCTCCGCCAGGCATTCCAGGGCTTTGCCGATAAACTTCTGCCGGTTGTACGTGCAGACCACTACTGAAATACCCGAATTGGCCACGTTAGAAGCTTTTTTTTCTGAAGCTCACCACTACGGCGATGATCAGCAGCAGGTAGGTAAAGATGCCGCTCCAGGTGGTGATCTTATTCCCTAATTGGTAAGACTTCGGCTCAAAACGGAACTCGATGTTGTGATCCCCTGCCGGTACGGATAAAGCACGCAGGACATAGTCCACCCGGACAATATCGGCCTTGTTGCCATCTATGTATGCATCCCAGCCCTTGTCGTAATAGATCTCGCTGAAGACGGCGAATTGATTGGCCTTTGAGGAGAACTTATACGTGATCCTGTCATTCAGGTTGTCCACCAGCTGGATCTTTGCCGTAGTATCTTCCACTGGCGCGAATTTTACCAGGGGCTGGTATTTCTGCTGTATGATGGCGGTGTCCCGCACATTCACACTGTCCAATGCCTTCATTTCCTCATTGCCGTCCTTCACATAGTGGATGGCCTTCACCAGCCAGCAGGGGCCAAAGGCCCCCGGGTTGATCCTTGCCTCCGGTTGCCCATTGGCAGGGTTGGCCTGGATAAAATACTTCGTGTTCAGCATATTGAACACCTGTAGATTGCCTTTTTGCAGCTGGTTCTCGATAAGGTCCTGGTACAAACCCAGCTTGGCGGGGTGGTACCCGCCGATGGAATTGTGAAAGTACGAGGCGCGGGCATCCTGAAAAGGACTGCCTGCACTCTGATCGTATACCCTGAAATTCTTTTCCGGATCGGCCTTGATTCGCGTATTCGCTGCCGTAGCCGCCAACTGACCTTCAAATTCAGCCGCGTCGACAAAGCTTTCTTCTGTGAGGTAACGCCTGCCCACTGCCAGGATATCGAAAGAACTGAGCAACAGTATTCCCCCCAGCAAGATCAACTGCTGTTTGTATTTACCCTTCAGATAAAGGACGATCAGCGCCATTGCCAGCGCTATCAGTATGAAAGTTCGCAAGAGGTCACTGCCGAAGATAGACTGGCGGTCTGCCCGCAAGCCGCTCATCAGGGATTTGGCCAGCTCCGTAGCCTGCTGCTGCGCCTGCGCTGTTTGCTGTCCCCGGGAGGCCATCTGTATAAAACGTTCCTGGACCATGGTATCACCCTCGCTCTTATAGCTGGCCGTGAAATAAAAACCTGCCACCGCTACCAGCAACCCTGCCGTAATGAACATCACCTTTTTAAATTTCTTCCAGAGGACGTCGGCGGATTCCTGGCTGCGGACCAGCGTATCCAGTCCCAGCGCGCCTAATAGCGGCACTGCAAATTGCGGCATTATCATGGCGATGGTGGGGGCCCGGAACTTATTATAATACGGCAGATGATAGAGCAGGAAATCATTAATGACGGAAAAGTTCTTGCCCCAGGCCAGAACGATACCCACGATGGTGACGCTCACCAGCCAATATTTTTGCCAGCCTTTCACAAACACCACTCCCAGGATGAACAACATCCAGCAGATGGCGCCCAGGTATGCGGGGCCGGATGTGCCTGGTTGCTCGCCCCAATAGCTGTATGCATTCGCCATCGCCAGGGCCTGGTCTTCCGGTACACCTACTTCTGTCAGCTTGTCCGCAAATTTGGAATTGCCCGTAATCGCTTTGCCGAGTTCTCCCGGGCCTTGTGCGTTCGGCACCAGGAGGTTGAAAGTTTCCGATATTCCATAACTCCACATGAACGCATATTCCGGACTAAGTCCGCCTTTGCTCATTGTTTTTCCCACATTGGTCCCCGTCAGCTCTGTCTTTCCCCCGCGCATCGTCTCTTTCGAATATTCCGCTGTCGGCAAGTTGGCTACGGCCAGGGTGCAGAATCCGATGAGGAAGGCGCCCGCCGCAATGGCCATGCTGATCAGCAGGGGCTTCACCTCCTTCTTCTTCCAGCTGTCGATGAAATAAAATAAAGAGAGGAGCCCTGCACCGATCAAAGTGTAATACACCACCTGCAAGTGCTGCGTGCCGACCTGGAAGCATACGAAACAGGTAAGCAAAGCCGCACCCCAGAGCCATTTACGCTGATAGATCAACAGCAGGCTGGCAATGACACCCGGCGCATAACCAATGGCCTGCATTTTGGTGACATGGCCTACGACGACGATGATGGGGTCATAAGTGGCGTAAGCATATGCCAGCGAAGCCATCACACCGATCAGGGGGTTGATCCGCAGCACCAGCGTGAGGAAATAAAAACATACGCAGGCTACAAAAAAATAGCTGATGGGTGCCGGTAATCCAAGGTTAAGTACATAAGTGAGGTAGCCCGGCGCAATTTTAGTCTGCTGTTCCATCGCGATAGAGTAGGCCGGCATGCCGCCAAACATACTCTCCGTCCAAAGGGGATAATGACCGTACTTTTCCTTGTATTCAAAAGACTGCTGCGCCATACCTTTGTACCCTAAAGTATCATGCTGGTTGACTACCAGCCCCTCCAGGGCAGGCTTGCAATAGACGATGGCGACAACTAAAAAAACAACAATGGCCAGGATATGAGGCAGCGCTTTTTTCAGAAACGGAGAGTTCATATTTTCGGATGAATTATTCCCGGCAAAATAATGGTATTTTGCCCAGAAATACTGATTTTTGGGCAAATATGAGATTATTGAGACTTCTCTCCAGGGTGGCATTTATCTGCAATATCTGCTTTGTGCTGACCTCCCTGGAACAGTATTTACCAAAGGTCCCTGAAGGAGATGTGGCTTCGACCATCATTGTGCTGGGATATATTATGGCCATCCTGGTGAATATATTGGTAAATTGCTGGCTGCTCGCGGCATGGGTATTCAAAAAGGGGCCACTGGATGTTCCAGCCTGGCTGTGGATCGTAAATCTGATCTTTTTAATCATCCAATTGGTCTTCTTATTCGTTCATATATGATCCACGGAATACTTAAAGATAAACCTACCCGCTTATTTCTTTCTTTCACGGCGTTTTTCGTCGCCAATGCCCTTATTGCGGAATGCATAGGCGGGAAGATCTTTTCTCTGGAAAAGCTGCTGGGATGGCAGCCAGCACATTTCACTCTCTTCGGACAGCAGGGGCTTGCATTCAATCTTACCTGCGGCGTCCTGCTATGGCCGTTGGAATTTGTCATGACAGATATCGTGAATGAATACTATGGTCCGAAGGCCGTTCGGCGTATATCTTATACAGCAGTGGCGCTGATCACCTATGCATTTATTATGTTCTATGCGGCAATACACATCCCGCCCGCGGACTTCTGGATCGGCACTAAGAAAGACAGCAATATTCCCAATATGCAGGATGCGTTCAATGGTATTTTCGGCCAGGGAATGTGGATCATACTGGGCTCACTCACCGCATTCCTCGTCAGCCAGATCGTGGATGTCACTGTCTTCCACAAGATAAAAAAACTTACTGGAGAAAAGTACGTCTGGCTAAGGGCCACCGGGTCCACCGTCATCTCTCAGCTGGTGGATAGCTTTATCGTACTCTATATTGCTTTTAAATTGGGCAATAACTGGAGCTGGCAGCAGGTGCTGGCCATCTGCCTGGTGAATTATGCCTATAAGTTCGTCATGGCCATCATACTTACACCCGTCATTTATCTGGTAGAACGCCGTATCGAAAAATATCTTGGCCACGACACCACCCGGAAAATGAAACGTGCCGCCATGGGCCTGGAAGAAGAATAATGATCTACACCGTCACTTCCATCACATAATCATTCATGAAATAATCATTCCCGATAGCTACATCCTCCTCCCGGACAACACTGAACCCCATTTTCTCATAGAACTGCCGCGCCTTGTTATAGCGATTGACATTTAGCCGCAGCACCTTCGCGCCCTGCGCCCGTATATCATCGAAGATAAAATGCAGCATCGCCTTCCCCCTGCCATTCCCCTGTCTTCCTGTCAGGACATACAGCTTATGCAGCTTGAACACCCCCGGCTCTTCCGTGGGCGCCCAGGAAGCGAACCCAACGGCTTCATCCCCTTCTTCCACCATCATGAACCGGTGTTTATCCTCTGTCATCTGCTTTCTCAGCGAGACAGGACTATAAAACAGCTTCAACATATACTCCAGCTGAGCGGCAGGAACGATCTCCCCGTATGTCACGGGCCAGATCTGCTGCGCTAAAAATCCGATGGTATTGATGTCGTCCGGGTCTGCAAAACGAAAAGAGATAAATGGTTCCATAATTATATTCAGGAACGCAAAGGTATAAAATTTTACAACTTTTCTTCCTCTTCGTCCTGATCCTCTTCCTCCCGCGCTGCATGCAGCCGGATAGCCTTCCATGCCTGCCGCACCGCTATATAAAAGCTGGCAAAGGCGCCAAACGACAGGATGCCTTCCGAAATATAACGTCTGACAGACCGGCTCTGCTGGAGAAAAAGAAAGAGATCAAAGCTCCCATGCAGGAGCACGACGATCGCCAGTCCCTTCCACATCAGCCGGGCCTTCCGCTCCGGCCGGAATTTCGCCAGCCCCACATTATATCCCATCAGCACGGCAAATGAAGCGTGTGCCGGCACCGACAGGAACATACGGGCTACACCGGTCTCCAGGCCGAATTTCGATACATATTCTATATTCTCCACCGTGGCAAAGCCCATCCCGATCATCACCGAATAGACCACCCCGTCAAAAGGCTCCTGGAAACTTTTCAGCGGATAGGCATACCAGCGCAGGACAAGATATTTGCTGCCCTCCTCGGTAAAGGCCACGATAATAAAAGCATACCAGGCAAAAGAAAGAATGGAATACTGGTAAGATTCATCCCGCACATCCCCCGCCGCGAACTGGATGAGAAAAGGCGGTATCGTCGCGCACATCCCCAGCAGGAACGAGACGATCAGCTGCCGCACCGAACCCTTGCCCAATCTGCGGAAGGAATAGACGAACAGGCTGATGGCGATGCCCGGCGCGATAGCTAAGGATAGTAACAACAGCAGCATCAATGCGTCCCCGCTTGCGTCGTGAAATAATAAACCGCCCCGTCATTGAAATGATATTCCTTCTCCAGATGCTTGGATTGCGAGATGGTCTCGATGGTTAGAAGGTCTGTGTTGAGGGCGTCGTCAAACCAGACGACATAGAATTGATCCTCCTTCATCAGGTCTTTGATGTCCCAGGGCAGGTCTTTATGAGGGATGAGGTCGACAACCAGGCCCGTGAAGAACCAGATTCCCTCATAAGCGTTCGAATAGACCGGAACGGACCGCATCAGCTCCTGGTTCTTCCGCACGAAGTCCATAGTCGGCGACTTCGTCCATGAATCCTCGGTATAGCCTGGGATCCCTGCATAATGGATCCCATTCCAGTTGAATTTGTACAGGTCCCACTGTCCATATTCCATGCAGGCCGCTCCCACCAGGGCCAACCCCGCCAGCCACCGGCGTTTGCGCTGCTCCACGCGCGCCATCACGGATGGTATCCAGCTGCTGCTGCCCCAGAGCCAGGGTATGAACAGGGGCGACATCAGCCGGCTGTCCAGGTGCTGGAACCGGGATACGCTGGCAATGATCAGCAGGAAAAAAGCATATACAAGAAAATAGGAAGTGGCGATCTGGTCATAGGAATATTCATCATGCTGCCGTATCAGCCGGTAGAGATAGGCGGCCAGGCATACCAGCAGGCAGACAACACCCACCAGCGCGGGGTATTTATAAGGGTCGTCAAAGAAAGGCAGCCAGTCGCAAAAGACACTCCCGAAATACTCGAGGTTCTTACCCAGGCTGGTCACTGCCTTTTCCCGGTAGCCCGTCAGCGTCCCCGTTACCAGGTGGTTGCGGAATACATTCAAGGCGGCCAGGGAAATACTGATCAGCCCAAATAAAATGATATGCAACATCTTTTTGCCCCAGGTCGTTCCCCTGTCCGTGATCATGAGAAAGCCCCCCAGCAGGACAAGGCTGATGCCGGCATAACGCATCACACAGGCCACGGCCGCTATGACGCCCAGCAAAGCCATCGCCTCGATGCTATGGGTGATATGGTATCTGCGGGCAGTCCGGATAAACAACAGCGATAACAGGAGGAATAAAGTTTCCGACCATACCATCGAATATACTTCCAACAGACAGGGGCTCAGGATGATGATGCTCAGCAGGATGATCTTATACACCCTGTTGTGGTGGCTGAACCGTTCCATCATCCACCCCGATAAAAAGATCAGCACACCGAACAGCAGCCCGTTCAGCGCTGTCGCGAATTGCATGGGCTCCAGCCCTGTCACCAGCATGATGCCGCTGAGAAAGACAGGATACCCGGCAGGGAAATCCATCATCGGCGTCCCCGTAAAATCGTTGATGGCGCCATGATGCCGGATATTGGCGGCCGTGCTCATATACACCACTGAGTCCGGCGATACCCCGATCCCGCTGTGACGGGCCCAGAGTTGAATAACCAGGAATCCAATGACGGCAGCAATAAACGAATCAAGGTCCCGTAAGGAGAATTTGGGTCGGTTCATATTCACAAACGAAAATAAGCGTTTCTCTTATTTATATTACTTCCAAACTTATACGTAATTTCAGGGCTATCTAAAGCGATAGTACATGAGCTTCCGCAGCCTGTTCCTTCTCCTGTTTGCCTTGCTCCTTACAACCGGCCTCTCCGCCCAGCAATTTGGCGGCAACCCTCCCTCCCTTCACTGGCAACAGATCAATACGGACACTGCCCGCATCATCTTTCCCCGGGGGCTGGACCTCCGTGCCCGGGAAGTGGCCGCCATCGTTCACACCCTCAGCCGCACTACACTGCCCACCATCGGCGGGCGCCAACGCAAGATCAATATTGTATTCCAAAATCAGACCATAATTCCCAACGGCTATGTAGGCCTCGCCCCTTTTCGGAGCGAATTTCAGCTCACTCCCGAACAGAACAGCCTCGAGCTGGGCAGCCTGCCCTGGCAAAAGACCCTGGCCATCCACGAATACCGCCACGTACAACAATATAATAATTACCGCATCGGCCTCTCCAAAGGGTTCTATTATCTCTTCGGCGAAGGTGGTCAGGCGCTCGCCAATAGCCTGTCCATCCCCAACTGGTTCTGGGAAGGCGACGCCGTCTACCAGGAGACCCTGGTAAGCGACCAGGGCAGGGGACGCCTTCCTTTCTTTTTCAATAGCTACCGCTCCCTCCGGGCAGCAGGCAAGCGCTACTCCTGGATGAAGCTGCGCAACGGCTCCTACCGGGATTATATCCCCGACCATTACCCGCTGGGCTATATGCTCGTGGCCTATGGCCGGGAGCGCTACGGCGATGACTTCTGGAAAAATGTTACCCTGGATGCCGCCTCCTTCCGGGGACTGTTCTTTCCCCTGCAGGCTGCTGTCAAAAGATATGCCTCCATCCCCTTTACACAATTCCGTGAAGAGGCCCTTGACCATTTTAAAGCGTCGGAGCCTCCGCACGCCGATAAAGCCGCTGCCGAAGAATTTGCACGCGCCCACCGCCATTTCCAGGGTGACCAGCAGTTTCCCCACTTCATCGGGCAGGATAGCCTCCTTTATCTCAGCAGCAGCTACAGACGCATTCCGGCGTTTGTAGTCCGTGACCTGAGCCGGAATAAAGAACATACCCTGCGCACCCGCGCCATTGCCATCGACGACTATTTCTCCTATCGGGATAACCGCATCGTCTATGCCGCCTATGAGAAGGACCCACGCTGGTCCTGGCGGGACTACAGTGTCATCCGCATCATGGACGCCACCACGGGCGAGGATAGCCGCCTTACTGCCAGGAGCCGGTATTTTGCTCCCGATATCTCCCCGGACGGAAACCAGGTTGTGGCCGTGCAGGTCGCCACAGATGGACAATCCACCCTCCACCTGCTGAACGCCGGAACGGGAGCCGTGGAAAAACAGCTGCCCAACCGCGATTCTCTTTTTTATACCTACCCTAAATTCTATGGCAGGAGCCAGCTGGTCTCGGCCGTTCGTAATACCAGAGGGGAGATGACCCTGGTACTGGTGGATCTCGCCGACGGGGCGGTCCACCCCCTCCTCCCTTTCAGCTACCAGGCGATCGCCTTTCCTTCGGTGCAGGGCGATACGGTCTGGTTCACCGCCAGCCGCCAGAATCAGGACAGGGTCTATTGCTTCACTGGCAACCATCTTTTCAGGGTACGCCTGCCACATGGCGAACCTGCCACAGGTGACTATGGCTTTCATGCCGCGGATGGACACTATGCATGGAGCGCTTTTACGGCTGTAGGCTATCGCACAGACACCGCATCCCGCACCCAGCTGGGCCTGGAGCCCCTGACCATCGATGGCTGGGAACTGCCCCTGGCCGACCAGGGCATGGACAGCCTCGGTAAAGGTCCCTCCCGCCTCCTGGACAGGATCGGGACAGGCAACTACGCGGTGAAACAATACCCCTCATCCTTCCGGATTTTCAATTTCCACAGCTGGAGACCCTATATCTCCGATCCCGACTATACATTTTCTTTGGTCAGCGAGAATATCCTCAATACCCTGCAGTCGGAAGTGTTCTTCGATTACAACCGCAATGAGAAATACAAACAGGTAGGGGTAGACGCTACCTATGGCGCCCTCTTTCCCTGGCTGGATATCGGTCTGAATTATGTCTTCGATCGCAACAGGCTGACGAACACCGGGAAAGCCTATTTCAACGAGGTCAATGCCTATGGCGGGTATAGCATCCCCCTCAGCTGGTCCCATGGCCGGAGCTTAACCAACCTGCAATTCGGGACCGACCTGGTCTATACCCGGCAATATTATCAGGGCCTCTATAAGGATTCAGGCCTGGACAGGCATTTCACCTACCTGCGCAGCTACCTGAACTTTACGAATCAGATCCAGAAAGCTACGGCTCAGATCTACCCCCGGCTGGCCCAGACCCTCTATGTCCTCTATGACAACTCCATCACTGGCTCATTGCCTGCTCATCAATTCCTGGCTTCGGGGTATCTCTACCTCCCCGGGATCGACCTCACCCACAGTCTGCAGCTGGGCGCGGCCTGGCAGGGTAGGGACAAAGCCGGAAGAGGAGGATTTTCCGACGGCTTCCCCTGGGCGCGGGGCTATGCGGCCTATAATCTTTATCAAATGTACCGGCTGACCGCCAACTATCATTTTCCCCTGCTTTATCCCGATGCAGGCTTTGCCAATATGATCTACCTGCTCCGGGTTCGCGCCAATTGCTTTTATGATGATATGAAAGGCACCTTCTTCCGGACCAATGGCAGCACGGTCCAGATCCCTTTCCGGTCCTATGGTTTGGAAATGTTCTTCGATACGAAATGGTGGAACCAGCTGCCCATTAGCTTCGGCATCAGGTACAGCCGTCTCGTGGACGTGGACATCGATGGCAGAGGACCCAACCAGTGGGAGCTGATCCTGCCGCTGAATATCTTATCGCAGGGATACAGCGCAAGGCCGGCAGCGAAGATCTATGAGTAGGAATGCTACGGACTTATCTGCACCATGGACTGCGCATATGCTACACGTCGTCTACCCGATCTGCGCCAGGCTTTCTTCGATCGTCCTGATCTTTTCCAGCGCATCTTCCTGTTTTTTCCGCTCGACAGCAACGACCTCGGGCTTTGCATTTTGCACAAACCTTTCATTGCCCAGCTTCTTATTCACGGATTCCAGGAACCCTTTCAGGTAGATCAGCTCTTTTTCAAGCTCCTCCTTCTGATGAGCCGTATCCACCACCTGGTCCGTACCGATGTAGAACTTGTCCTTACCGGCAACCACGGTCAGGGTGCCGGGGATCATTTCTTTTGTAATAGCAATATCTTTTGCATTCACCTGGCGGGACAGGATGGAGAAGATCAATTGATAGACCTTTTCCTGTTCCGATTGAATATGGAGGTTGATAGATTCCTTTGGCTTGATCTGCGCTTTGTTGCGTGCATCCCGGATGGCGGTGATCGCCTCCTTCAGCAACGCTCCCTGGGCCAGGAGAGCTGCATCGGGCTTTTCCACGGGCATGAACTGGCGGACACAAAGGTCGTCGCTATGCTGTGCCAGCAGGTGGTATAATTCCTCTGTAATGAAAGGCATAAATGGATGCAGCAGCTGCACCAATTGCTCGAAATAGCGGATCGTGTGACCGTAGATAGCAGCGTCCATGGGCTGCTCGAAACCGGGCTTCACCCATTCCAGGTACCAGCTGCAGAAATCGTCCCATATCAGCGAATAGATCGTCTTTAATGCTTCGCTCAGCCGGAATTCCGAAAAGAGCTGCTCGATCTCCATACGGGCTTCCTGCAGCCTGTTGCCAAACCACCTGACGGCAAAACCCGCGTCGGTAGCGGCGCTTTCCTGCAGCCTGCCTTCCCAGCCCTTCACCAGCTTCAGTGCATTCCACAGCTTATTATTGAAATTGCGGCCCTGTTCCAGCGCCGCTTCGTCGAATAACAGGTCGTTGCCGGCAGGGGAGGAGATCATGATGCCAAAACGGGTGGCGTCCGCCCCGTATTTATCGATCAGGCCCAGCAGGTCGGGCGAGTTACCCAGGCTCTTGCTCATCTTGCGGCCCTGTTTATCCCTTACCATGCCCGTAAAATAAACATCCCTGAATGGAATCCGCCGCTCCATGGGCACATCATCCTTATAAAAGTACAGCCCGGCCATGATCATCCGCGCTACCCAGAAGAAGATGATATCCTGTCCTGTCACCAGCACCGAGGTAGGATAGTAGTAGGAAATATCCGGGTTGCCGGGGTTGGTCACGCCTTTGAAAACTTCCATCGGCCACAGCCAGGAAGAGAACCAGGTATCCAGCACATCATCATCCTGCCGTAGCTGGTCAATGCTGTAAGCGGGCGTACCCCCGGCTGTAAGGCGGCATTGTTCATACGCTTCTTCCCGGGTAGCGGCCACCTGGAAAGTCCCGTCCGGCGCATACCAGGCGGGGATCTGCTGGCCCCACCACAGCTGCCGCGAGATACACCAGTCCTTTACATTCTCCAGCCAGTATTTATAGGTGGCGAGAAACTTATCGCCCGGATGAATGCGTATATGCCCTTCTGTTACTGCCTTCAGGGCAGGCTCCGCCAGCGCCACCATCTTCACGAACCATTGGGTGGAAATACGGGGCTCTACGACGGCATTGGTGCGCTGGGAGAAGCCGATGCGCGTCATATGCGGCTCTTCTTTCACCAGCAGCCCGTCCTCGCGCAGCCGCCCGACCACCGCCTTACGGGCTGCAAATCGATCCATGCCGACAAAGACCTCGGCTGCGGCGCTGAGCGTACCATCCTCGTTCAACGTGTCGATGATGGGCAGGCCATGTTTCAGTCCTAAATTATAATCATTGATATCATGAGCCGGCGTTACTTTCAATGCGCCGGTACCGAATTCCTTATCGACATATTCATCGAAGATGATGGGAATGGGCCTGTTCACCATGGGTACGACGGCAAACTTCCCCGCCAGTCCCTGGTAACGTTCGTCAGTGGGATTGACGCAAATAGCCGTGTCGCCCATGATCGTTTCGGGACGCTGGGTGGCGACGGTCAGCGAAGGGATAGCCGCATAAGGACTGCCATCCGCATGCTGTACCTTGTATTGTACATGGTAGAGAATGCCCTGGTCTTCCTTGTATTCTACTTCTTCATCGCTGAGGGCTGTTTTCGCCTGGGGGTCCCAGTTGATCATCCTTGCCCCACGGTAGATCAACCCCTGCTGGTACAGATCGATAAAGATCCTGATCACGGCCTTGTAGTAGTCCGGGTCCATGGTAAAGGCCACCCTGTCCCAGTCTACGCTGCAGCCCAGCTTGCGGATCTGCGAATAGATGATACCGCCGTATTTGTCCTTCCATTCATAAGCATATTCCATGAATTCGGGACGGGTCAGCTGGTTCTTATCGATGCCCCGTTCCTTCAGCATTCCTACTACCTTGGCTTCCGTGGCGATGGAGGCATGGTCGCTTCCCGGTACCCAGCAGGCATTAAAGCCGCTCATACGGGCCTTCCTGACCAGGATATCCTGCACCGTCTCATTCAGGGTATGTCCCATATGCAGCACACCCGTTACATTCGGGGGAGGGATGACCACCGTAAAAGCGGGCCGCCCATCGGGCTTGCTGTTGAAATAACGCTGCTGTTGCCAATGTTCGCTCCATTTTTCCTCTGTTTCGGCGGGTATGTAGTTCTTGCTTAATTCCATGAATTTTCTTCCGTTAAATGGGATGCAAAAGTAGGCAAAAAAAAAATTCCCCCTTAACGGGGGAATCAAATATATATATGACGGACAGGTGCTGCGCCTATGCAAACCAATACAGGTAAGACAAGAACATAACTAATCCGATAAAACCAAGTGCTAACAATACAGTTTTGGCAGTTTCGCCAATGTGAAAAGTGGAGATCTTTTTCATAATTTAATTTTTTAGGGTGAAACCAAGCTGATTAAAGGTGGAATTCGTAGGGGATCGGACGTTGTTCGGTACGCGATTGGTTTCTCTGAAGATCTTGGCGTGTAGAAGGAAGAAGGCCTATCGAAAATCTTTGCTCGTGCTATAGGTTGTCGAAAGGAGTAGTCGACTATCAGATATCTGGATACAAAGATAGTTCGATTTTCCAGATTCTAAAATTTTCGACCGATTTTTTGGTCATTTTTAGGGTTTTCTGGACTGTTTTAGACCTTATTCCTTCTTTTTCAACAAGATGTACATTTTTCGGCCGTTCACCGGCCTGCGGGCCGTAGACCGCTAGGACATCGTAAACAGGTAAGCAAACGCCATGATCGCACAGAAATAAAGGAGCGCCGTAACAAAGGTCAGTACGGTGCTCTCGGATACCTTAAACTTGAAAAAGTGAATTTTTTCCATCGGACTGGATTTTGGGGTTAGTAAATGGGTCTTTCAGCAAAGGGTGCGGAAAAACGGGTCTTAAATACACGTTTTCGTAGAAGGTAGGGATTGGGGTTAACCGAAACTTTCTTTTTACCTTTATAGCTCAAGTTAAGCCTCAAAAGGAATCCGGAAATGTACGCGATAGTTGATATTGAAACCACCGGCGGTTATGCTACGAATAACGCTATAACAGAAGTTGCTATTGTGTTACACGATGGAATCCGGGAGCTTCGGCGGTATGAGACCCTCGTAAACCCAGGTATGCCCATACCCCGCTACGTGCAGTCCCTTACCGGCATCAATGACGAAATGGTATCCGATGCGCCCTATTTCAATGAGATAGCAGAAGTCGTACATGAGTGGCTCGCCGGCGCCGTCTTCGTCGCTCACAATGTCAACTTCGACTACTCTTTTATCAAACACCAGCTGAAAGCCTGCGGCCTGGACATCGACGCCAAAAAGCTCTGTACTGTCCGCCTGAGCCGTAAGACCTTTCCAGGCGCACCCAGCTATAGCCTGGGCAATATCTGCAGCCACCTGGGAATCTCCATTCCCAATCGCCACCGGGCCGGCGGGGACGCCGACGCCACCGTCCTGCTCTTCGAAAAGATCCTGCAGGCAGGAGGCCTGGAGCATATCCGCAGCATGCTGAAGGGCAATAGCCGGGAACAATACCTTCCGTCCAATTTGCCCGCCGTACAACTGGAACGCCTGCCCGAATCACCCGGGGTGTACTATTTCCATGACCAGAAAGGCAAAGTGATCTACGTAGGCAAAGCGAAGAACATCCGCAGCCGCGTCAGCAGCCATTTTTCCAATAACAAACCCGGCCGCCAGAAACAGGATTTCCTCCGTAATATCTACTCTATCTCCCATGAGACCACCGGCACTGAGCTGATGGCCTTCCTCCTGGAATGTATCGAGATCCGCCGGCTCTGGCCGGCCCATAACCGCAGCCTCAAACGCTTTGAGCAGACCTATGGCTTGTATGTCTTCGAAGACCGCAGCGGCTATACGAGACTGGTATTGGAGAAGCGGCGGAAGCAGCTGACGCCTATCTATACGTTCTGCCAGCTGTGGGAGGGGCAGAACATCCTCTGGAAACTGATCCGGCAATTCCAGCTTTGTCCCCGCCTCTGCTTTATCGAAAAAGGGGAGGGGCCCTGCCAGGGAGTGAAAGAACAATACTGCCAGGGCGCCTGCGAGCACAAGGAACCTCCCGGATCCTATAACCAGCGTGTGCAGCAGGCCGTCGATGGATTGATAAAAAGTCTGCCCACCTTTACCCTGGTGGACGAAGGCCGTCATCCGGAAGAAAAGAGCTGTATCCTGGTGGAACAGGGACGCTTTTACGGTATGGGCTACCTGCCGGCCGACCAATCCTGGGGTCGTGAGAATAGCCCCGTGGATGCGGGCGAGCTGAAAGCCTTTCTTACGCCTTATCCCGAAAATGACTATATGCGGGGCTTAGTGTACCAGCATGTGGAAAAATGGCCGTACAAAAGGATCAATCTTCAAACTCCCAGCTGACCAATGCGCTGAATAAAGTCGAACCTGGGTATCATCCTGGCCCCCAGGCTTTCCAGGTGCTCCGTATAAACCTGGCAGTCGATGAGCTCCACACCCTCGCTGCGCAGCTGTTCGACATAACATATAAAAGCATATTTACTGGCGTTGCTGTACTTACTGAACATGCTCTCCCCGAAAAAAGCTTTTCCCAGGCGAACGCCATAAAGTCCGCCTACCAGCTCTCCATTCAACCAGGCCTCCGCACTGTGGACATAGCCCTCCTTGTGCAATTTTCCATACGCATCCTTTACTTCCTCCGTGATCCAGGTGCCGTCCTGCCCTCTCCGGGCAATGGTCCTGCAGTTCGCGATCACTTCACTGAAAGCCTTATTGATGGTAAAGACAAACGTCTCACGGCGGATCAGCTGGCGCATGCTCTTGCTTACTTTCAATTCATCGGGAAAAAGGACAAACCTGGGGTCGGGGCTCCACCAGAGGATATGCTTGCCTTCATACCAGGGGAAAATGCCATTGTGATAGGCCAACAGCAGCCGCTCTTTGGAAAGGTCCCCCCCGATTGCCAGCAAGCCATCAGGTTCGGCAAGCGCGACGGGGGGAAAGATCATTTCTTGGTCTAATGCAAATAGTGGCATAAGTTCAGGTAGCCTGCCGGAAGGCCGGCCGGGTTAAGTGCCGGCGATCTCTTCGATGGTGGCGCCAATGCCCCGTTCCGTGATCGCGTCACATTGGGGTTTCAGCTCGTCATACGAGCCCTGCTTGACTGCATACTTACCCTTGGTATGGATGATCATGGCGCACTGCTCGGCTTGCTCCAAAGAGTGCCCGCATACTTCCATCAGGGTCTGTATCACCCATTCGAACGTGTTGACCTCATCGTTCCATACGATGAGGCTGAACGGATCGTCAGGCGTGGTGAGCACTGTTGTATCCTCGTCCTCATACTGAACAGGCCGGGGATTGTGCAAATTAAGAGACATCAACATCAACGTGTAATTTTTTGTAAATTTACAAAAAATTACACGTGTCCGAAGGACAATAGATTAGAGTCTAAATAATCCCGTGCCGTCAGGCACGGCAATAAATCTTATCACGATTTTTTCTTGAACAATCCGTTCAAAAGCCCTTTCCCCGCCTCCTGGGCCTTTTTCTTCGTGTCATCCATGGTCTCGGCTTTTTTACCCGTCGTATCCTTATTTCCCAGGAGCTGGTTCTTCAGGGCGGCGCCGGCATCCTTCAATGCCTGCTTGCCCACCGTCTGTGCCGTATCCTTCAGCTGCTGTTTCGCGCTGTCTACCCTGGCTTTTACCAGGTCGGTCGCCTGCTGCTTCAAACCACCCGCCGAACCTGCCAGCGCACTTTTCAGATCCATCTTCAGGACAGGGCTGGTCATGGTGCCGCCCACCTTCACCGGCAGCGCCACCTGGTCATTCATCCTGACATTGACACCCTTTGACCCGGCCTTCGCCACCAGGTCATTCACCACATTGTTGGCTTGTCCTCCCAGCAGGCTGCGGGGGAGCTTCATCGCCACATCATAATCCAGCGTTTGATCAAAGCCGTGAGAACCGCCTACTTCCATATCGATGTCCTTTACTTTTACGTGGAAGGGGTCTACTATTACACGACCGTTCTTAAAGGAAAAAGTAGTTTTGATATCTTTGACGGGAATGTCCTTTAGTTGATCCAGGTGCAGTGTCTGCGCCAGCTTGTCCGTAGGCGCAAAATCTTTCAGCGCCCCGTCCACCAGCAGCAGGCTGCCATTACCGTTCAGAGAGTTGAGGTCCGGTTTCATGTCACCTCCCAGCGTTCCGTCCACCGTCAGCTTGCTGCTGAACTTCCCCGCGATATATTTACCTGCAGGCATCAGCTTCTGCACGGAGTTGAAAGCATAAAAGGTCTTCTGCACATCCAGCTTTTGCAGGTCATAGGACATGGCGAATACGGGCGTTTTCTTGCTGATCTTCGTGGAATAAGCGCCATTGAGGATCATCACCCCGTCCAGCCCGTCTGCCCGCACATTCTCCAGCTTCACCGTCTCGTCGGCGATCCGCAGGTTGCCTGACACCTGGCGCAGGTCCAGGTTGCCATAATGGATCTGGTCCACTCCTGCATGGAGCGTAAAATTGATATTTGCAGGGACGGCAAACGCTTCCCCGGCAGCCGCAGGATGTACCGCAGCGGTATCCGTTTTCACTCCGGTGCTTCCACTGGTGCCCGTTGCTCCACTGGTGCCGGAGGTTCCCATCAGCTGGTCCAGGTCCACCACGTCCGCCTTTACATTCAGCGAGCCGTCCAGTGCCTTGTGCTGAAGCATATAGGCAAGCAGGTTATTCAGCACGCCGGCCGCTTCGAAATGAGTCTTGCCATAGCCGCCCTTCAGCTCATTTAATGTGACGTTCTTCGGATTGAAGGTCAGCAGCAGATCATCAATGCTTATGGGCGTAGGGTAGGCCGTCGAGGCATAGGCGAAGCTGGTAAGGCCCAGCGTGCCGCCGGCGTCAAATTTTTCATACTGCTGTTTTTGTACGGCGGAAAGATTGCCCCGGACATGCATATCTGCATTCAATACGCCGGCCAGACGGGTGCCTCCCTCTAACTTCACGAACTGAGCCACTTTCGCCAGGTCCAGTCTCCCTTTGGCGGCTGCATCGATATACGGGTCGCTCACCGGCGTCTTCAGCAGCATCCGGAAGTCGAATGGCGTCTCTTCCATTTCGATATGTCCCTGCGGTATCTCCACGACCGTGTGGTCGGTGACCCCGTCGGGGTTGTCCATCTTCAAGGCCAGGTTGATATTTTTTACGGGCTTGGGCAGGTCGGGGTATTGGAAGAAGCCATTCTTCACCCCCAGATCCACATGATAAGCCGGGATATGTTTGCTGTCATACCTGCCTTTTACAAAACCCGCCAGGCTGGCCTGTCCGCTTGTCTTGATACCCGCAAAATCTTTTGTGTACATGGCAGGCACCAGGGAAAGGATGCTCTTGAAATCAAGGGAAGGACCATTGAACCGGATGTCCATATCATAGGTGCTGTCATTCACCAGCTGAAAAAAGCCTTCCGTGTGCAGCTTCAGGTCGTTGACAGTGAGATCGTCGACCTTGAAAGTGTATTTGTTTACTTTGTTGTCGATGTTGAAGTCCGCCCCCACATTGGCGCGGGTACGGATAAGATAAGGGATGCCTCCGTAGTTGAAGCTGAGCGCAGCCGTTTGTGTGCTGGTCTGCAGGACGAACTCGTCCGAGGTGAAATCTCCTTTGCCCGAATGGTTCAGACCGGAGATCTCGCAGCTCATATGGCTGCTGTCATCCTTATAGCTGACATATCCGTCCGTGATCGCATATTGCTGCAGCGCCATTTTGAATGGTTTGGAAGGTGCGGTGGCCGTTTTGGCGGATGCCGTATCCGGCAGGGTGATGCTCCAGTTCGCATGCCCGTTCTTATGTACAATGGCGTGTACCCGCGGTTGGTCCACCCGGATGGAATGGATCTTCATCTCACTGCCAAAGACGCTGAACAGGTCCAGGGCCACATTGATCCGCTGCGCCGAGACCAGCGTATCTTCGGCAAATTCATCGATACCCGTCACCCGCAGGCTGTCCAGCGCTACAGACAATCTGGGAAAGTTCCGGAACAGGGAAAGGTCGACGTCCGAGAAATCCACTTTGGCCGCGATGTTCTTATTGATCTGTTCTTTGATCAGGCGGGTGATCTTCCCTTTAAAAAGAATGGGGATAGCTACAGCGGTGGCGATGAGCACCAACAGGATGATACCTGTGATCTTAAGTGTTTTTTTGATCATGGTCAGTAGGATATTAGAGAGAGCTAAAGTAACTTAAAATAATTACAAAAGCAAAGCAGGCTGGCCTCCGGCCAGGACAATCCCGCCGTGCGGGATTTTGGCGTAATTTTGCCCCTATGACCCCAGAAAGAGAAGAAAGGATCCTGAAGGTCCTGGATAAACGCCAGGCCGGCATCACTGTCGTCCTGGAAAATGTATTTGATCCTCATAATATCTCAGCCGTCATGCGCACCTGTGATGCCGTAGGGGTACAGGAGATCTATGTGCTGAACACCCGGATCCCCCGTCATAAGAAATGGGGCGCCAAAAGCAGCAGCAGCGCGGCCAACTGGCTCACCGTCCACCAGTTCTCAGATGCCGTGGAATGTTTTGCACGCCTGCGCAGCAACTATGACAGGATCTTTACCACCCACCTGGATAGCGAGGCGGTGGGTCTTTATGACATCGATCTCACCCAGCGGGTAGCCCTGGTCTTCGGCAATGAGCATGCCGGTGTCAGCGAGGAGATCAGAGGCCTCTCTGACGGCAACTTCATCATCCCCCAGGTGGGTATCATCAAATCTTTGAATATTTCCGTAGCATGCGCTGTCAGCCTGTATGAGGCTTTTCGCCAGAAGCATGCCGCCGGGCACTATGATCAGCGGAGCCTGCCGGAAGGGCAATACAGGGAATTGGCTAAAGAGTGGAGTAGGGGTATGTTAGGACCGAGCACAGCGAGGTCGTCCGAAGGACAATAGTTTAGAGTCTAAATAAACCCGGGCCGTAGGCCCGATATGAAAACCCTTCTTACCATATTATCTTTTACGTTGCTGGCATCTCAAAAGACCGCCGACACCCCCGTTATTCTTAAATGGAAGGTCACCGACCTCGAATCCTATATTGCAAAGGCCGACCATCCCCTCATCATAAATTTCTGGGCCACCTTCTGTGTCCCCTGTAATAAGGAGATACCCTATTTTCAAAGCACGGTGGAAAAATACAAACAGCAGGGCGTGGAGCTGGTCCTGGTCAGCCTGGACCTCCCTGATTATTATCCCGTCCGCATCGCTTCCTTTGCGGGGAAAAATGCCTACAAAGCCACCATTGCCTGGCTCAACGAGACCGATGCCGACTACTTCTGCCCACGCATCGACAAGCGATGGACCGGCGGCATACCATCCTCCCTGTTCATCAACAATAAGACACATTTCCGGAGGTTCTATGACAGGCAGCTGACGGAACCCCAGGTAGGTCTGGCCATAAAAGAATTGATCGCACCTTCCAATTAGGAGATTCATCCCCGATTGATCGAACAACCCACCGACCTGGTCTCTTTCAGCGACACTTCCTTACCCTGCAGGGTCTCATCGATCGCTGCTTTCAAATGATGCCGCTTTACCTGACCGGCATCGCCCGGGCTATCGTCAATGGCCCCGTGATACACCAGCTTGCCGCCTTTATCGAACAGGTAGCATTCCGGAGTACGGCTGGCGCCGAAGGCATCCGCCAGGACGCTTTTATCATCCACCGCATAGACCCACTGATAGCTCTGGGATTTGGCATAGGATTGCATCTCCGCAAAGGAATTGCCGCCGGAGCGATCCCCTTCATTGGCGTTCAGCAGCACAACACCCACTTTGTTGGCTTGGGCATATTTGCAGATCTCATTGGTCCGCGACTGGTTGCGGATCACATATGGGCAGGTGTTGCAGGTGAACATTACCAGCAGCCCGTTGGTCTGCCTGGCTTCCTGCAGGTTCAGTTCCTTGCCGGAAACATCTTTCACCCGTACATCCGCTTTGGGAATGGGAGCGCCGATAGGCAGGCTTTCATTCAGTAGAGAGAAGGACAATAATCCCAGCGCAGGCAGCACCAGGCCAGTAATGAAGATTCGATTCATATTTCAAGGTTTGTCTAAAGTTTACGTAAAAACCTTTGAAAAACCTACTTCTTTTCCGTCACCGGCGACCCATTTACACCAGCGTCCTTCAGCGCTCGCTCTTCCGCAAGGACACGGAGGTGATGAATGCTTACATTTAGTTCATAACCAATTAATAGTATGAGTGAATTAAAGTAAATAATGAGCATGAGGATCATGACAGTACCAATGGAACCGTACACCTTGTTATAGTTAGCGAAATTGTTCACCCAATAGGAAAAGGCCACGGTAATGATAATGGAAAGGGCTGTGGCGAGCAAAGTGCCGGGGGAGAAAAGTTTCCATCGTTTATGCACAGCCGGGCCGTATTTATAGATACAGGCGATGGCGAAATAGAACAAAGGGATGATCACCACCCACCTGACAGTCTTGAACAGCCAGCGGGCATTACGGCTGCGGATATGCATCCATTGCAGCAGGCTGCGCAGTAGTTCCGCTTGTGTCACCAGGATGATGACGGAGCCGATGACCATGAACAGCACCAGCGAGGTCAGCTTGATGGCCATCCACCGGGTCTCCAGCGCATTCCGCTTAGTATTGTAGATAAGGGATTTATTAAAGCTGCGCATAATGCCCATCATAGCATTGGAAGAATAGAAGAGCGCCAGCACAAAACCCACGGACAGCAGTCCCACCCGGGGCTTGTCCAGAAAATCCTCCAGGAACTGGCTCACCAGCAGATAGGTATTCTGGTTAGGGGTGATGTCTCTTGTCAGGTACAGCAGCTGACGCTTTATCTGCTGGGCGATGGGCAGGTAGGGGATAAGCGTGCAGATAAAAATGGTGGCGGCAGGGATGGCCGTCAGGAAGCTGAAAGCGATGGAACGGGCCCTGTCATTCAATCCGACTTTCTTCACCTGGCCGTTGAAGAAAGTGGCTACCTCGAACAAAGGAATACCTTCAAATCCGGGGAGGATGATATGCTTGCTCCTCTCCTGTGCCCACCGCACCGGACGGCTGCTATAAATTTTCCTCTCGAGCTTGATCATGATAGGAGTTGCTGGATGATTTCATTCAATGATGCTTCTTCGTATGCTTTGCGGTTCCGGCAGGCTTTTTCTTCACATTATGACTGTTGCCGGCCGCCGCCTTTTCACTGTGTAAAGGCTGTCCTTTTTTCGCCTGTCCTGCAGGCTGGCCGCCTTTTGAACTGTCCGCGACACCCTGCACTGACTTCCCGTTCTTAATAGCCTCCAAAGAATCCCGGATCGCTTCCTGGGCATGCAGCTCATTCCGGTAAGCATTGGCATTTTCCAGGTGTTCCTTGAAAGTGGCCGCAAAGCTGGTGCCTTTAAAATCCGGCTTGGCCGCAAAGAACAGGTAATCGGTCTTCGGAGCATTCAGCACGGCCAGGAGGGTCTGTTCCGAAGGGGTGCAGATGGGGCCAGGGGGCAGGCCTGTATGTTGATACGTATTATAAGGCGACTCCACTTTCAGATAGTTGCTGTAAATATGCTTCAATTCAAAATTACGCATGGAATATTTGACGGTAGGGTCCGCCGCCAGCTTCATGCCTTTGGCCAGCCGGTTGAGATACACGCTGGCGATATTCCCCTTATCTGCCGGAACATTGGTCTCTTCCTCCACTATGGAAGCCACGATATACGCCTGCACTGGTGTAAGCCCTTTGTCCTGCGCCAGCTGTACCCGCTCCGTTGTCCACCAGGCCCTTGAATAGTCAGCCATTTTTTTAAGGACCCCCGACGGCGTGATATTCCAGAAATACGTATACGTATTGGGAAGGATCAGCGTGGTAAAAGTATTGGTATCGACGCCAAAGGCGGCCAGGGAATCATTGTTCTCCGAAAAGCGCAGCATCCCGAGGGAATCGCATTCCAGCTTCCTGCCTACCATTCCGGCCAGTCCTTCCTTCGTACGAAGCTTGCCAATGGTGAAATGTACAGGCGTCTGCCGGCCGTTGCGCAGCATACGGACAATGCTGAGAAGACCCATGCCTTTAGGGATCTCATATTTGCCTGCTTTGATATTTTGCTTGTAATCCAGTCTCCCGGCAACCAGACCAAAGAATGCAGGGCTTTTCAGCACGGTGTCCTTTTCCATCAGCGCCATCAGCTGGTCGTAGTTCATGCCCGTACGGATATACAGATCGTATTTTTCACGCTGGAAGGCCGTGGCGGACCCCAGCAGGCGCCACGCGGCAAAAACGATCAACAGGAGCAGTACGGATACTGTAATAAGGATGATCCTCTTCATAGGTATTTCGATTGGTGCTCTAATCTATACAAAAAACCCTGCCACAGGTAGTGGCAGGGTTGAAAATATTTTTAACGGGATTTAGCGGGGTGTTTGTTGCGTAGGCACTGTTGTTTTTTCCTGTCCACGCAGGTTGGAAGCCGTAGCCTTGGGAACGAACAGGGCGGAGAAGAGGCATAGGAGCGCTACCACGATAGCCAGCACCCAGGTACCTTTTTCCAGTACGTCCGTCGTTTGCTTCACACCCATCAGCTGGTTGCTGAACCCGCCTACATTTCCTGCAAGACCACCGCCTTTGGGGTTCTGTACCAGGATGATAAGGCCTAAGAACACACAGGCCACAATGATCAGTAACACAAATAAAAAGGTCATATCAGATGATTTTTAACTGTTCTATTTTCTCTGCGAAGTACGCACTTTTCTCAGGTTCCAGCAAACTTAATTTCCGGTACATTTCCGTGGCTTTTTCCCGCATGCCCTGCTTGGCCAGCACTTCCGCCATGGTCTCTGTAACGACCTCCCTGCGTTCTATGGAATGGGCGGCAATGGCCTGTACCTGGTGCTCAGCCGCAATGTCGGGGATGATCTCCCTGTTCTTTTGTGGCAGCCTGCGCATTACCTTCAGCCAATCTGTAAAGCTTTTCATCTGCTTGCCCAGCTTGTCGGTGGGATTTTCATCCAGCACCAGCCGGATGCCCTGGGACGCAAAATAATCGACCGTGTAATAGGGCTCGAAAACGGGCGCTTCAGGTGCTTTTTCGCCGGTGTGGTTCTCTTCGGCGACGACCATCGGTTCCACAGGGTAGTCTGTCCCCTGCTCATGGCCCGATGCTTCCTCCGGAGCTGCTGGTACCTCCGGAGCCACTGGCTCTTCCACCTGCTCCAGCGCCAGCGCGGCAATCCCCATGGAAGGAGCTTCTTCCTCCGGAACGGCAGCAGACTGCTCTGCCCGCCGCTGCTCCTGAAATTCCGCAATGCTCTTCATCAGCTCATCCGCTGCTGAAGGAGGCGCGGGCTCCTCCTGCGCTTCCGCGGCCGGCATGTCCCCGCCCGTTTCATCCGGCTCTCTTTCCCGCGTCACATCCGTATCGATCGTCTCTTCCGTTGGATCTGTCACAGGAGCAAAAATTTCTTCCGCGGGAAACTCAGTATCCCCCGCCGCATCCCACTGCGTCGGCTGCGTGATCTCTTCTTCGATCCCTTGCCGGACAGGGGCTATTCCGTCGACCGGCCGGGCTGCATCCTGCAGCAGCCACTGCAGCCAGAAAGGATTGGTGAAATATAAATTCGTTTTTTGTGTCTCTTCATTGAAATGGTCCGCCGCTTCGGCCTGCAGCTTACGTGAAAGAAGGTAGCGACCGACACCGAAGGAAGGGTATTCCTCCACAAGTTCTTCCAACTGCTGACGGGATACTTCTTCCAGCGATTCCGCCCGGAACAGGTGCCTGATGATATGTTGCGTGGAAAGGGACATTGGAGCTTGTTTACTTTTTACCAGTTCGAGAAGAGTTTATTAAAGATTTCATCCGTCATATTGGTCACGATCGTTGGCAGCAGCTGCTGTTCCGCATCCGTAATGCTGGTGTTACCGGAAAAGTCAAAATTCCTCGTCACGTCCGCCTCGAAATCCGCCGGCGCCACGGTCTTGCCCGTAGGGTCCAGGTGATTCTTGAAGATGATGTGCACGGTGACATTGAGACGGTTGGTCGCCACCTGCTGCTGAGAGATGCCCGATGTGGTATAATTATAGTCGGTGATCGTACCGCTGACATCATAGTCCGCCCCGGGGTCCTGGATCTGCGACAGCCGGGAAGCCTGCTGGTTGATCTTCTGCCGCAGCTTGTCATTCAACTGGGGCGCCAGCTGGGGATTGATCAGCCGGGCCCTGTTCTCTATATACCCTATGTGGATGCTCTTCACCTGTGCAGGGATAGACACATCCTTAAAGGAATAGATCTTGCACGCTGAAAGCCCCAACACCAGGACCAGGGCGCCCGATAACAATTTATTCACTGATATCATATTCTTTTAGTTTCCGGTATAAGGTCCGTTCGCTGATGCCCAGGTCACTGGCGGCATCCTTCCTTTTGCCCTTATGCTTCTTCAGCGCTTTTACGATCAGCTCCTTTTCCTTGTCCATGATGTTCAGGGACTCTTCCACCTCCTCATGATGATGGATATCCTCATGCCCATTGTTATTATGGATCACCATAGGCTGCGCGGCTGTGGTGATGGCAGGCGGCTGATAGGTGTCCGCCGGCTTCAGTTCCTTCAGCTCATTCAGAAAGGCCGAATGCTGGGACGCATTGAACGAAGGGTTTTGCACGATCTCCAGGAACATCTTTTTCAGCTCCGTCACATCTTTCTTCATATCGAAAAAGAGCTTGTACAGGATCTCCCGCTCGTTCGCGAACTCCGGACTTCCATTGGACGCCGTCCCGTTCGAAGGTACCACCATCGGCAGCCGGTTACCTGTCTCCGGTAGAAAACGCCGGAGGGCGGCCGCCGCCACCTGCTTATCCTCCGATAGAACGGAGATCTGCTCGGCAATATTCTTCAATTCGCGGACATTGCCCGGCCACGGATAGTTAATTAACAGATTTTTTGCCTCCTCGTCCAGCTGCACCGGCGCCGTCTTATACCGTTCCGCGAAATCTACGGCGAATTTCCGGAATAGCAGCGGAATATCTTCCACCCTGTCACGCAGGGCAGGTACCCGGATAGGGACGGTGCTCAACCGGTAGTACAGGTCCTCCCGGAACTTCCCTTTATCTGTCAGCTCCAGCAGGTCTTTATTGGTCGCAGCGATCACCCGCACATCCGTTTTCTGCACCTTGGACGAACCGACCCTGATAAACTCTCCGGCCTCCAGTACCCGCAGCAACCGCGCCTGTGTACCCAGCGGCATTTCCCCGATCTCATCAAGGAAGATCGTTCCGCCATTCACTGTCTCGAAATATCCTTTTCTGAAATCCACCGCACCCGTGAACGAGCCCTTCTCATGCCCGAACAGCTCCGAATCAATGGTCCCCTCCGGGATGGCCCCGCAGTTCACAGCGATAAAAGGATTGTGCTTGCGGCCCGACAACGCATGAATGGTAAGGGAGAACGCCTCTTTACCCACACCACTCTCCCCGGCTATTAATACGGTAAGATCCGTATTCGCCACCTGTGCAGCCACCTGCAAGGCATAGTTCAGCGCCGGCGAGTTACCGATGATACCAAATCGATTTTTGATTGATTGAATTTCCATGTTGCTAAATTACTTTTCCGATCAGTGTTGCTCCCGTACAACCTTCCACCCTGACCTGCGCATAATCTCCTTTCCGCAGGCCCAGCTCACCCTTCGGGAACACGACTACCTTATTTTGACTATTGCGCCCCCGCCAATCGGCGGCGCTCTTCTTTGAATCCCCTTCGATCAGAACAGTGCAGATACTCCCAATATCCCGCCGGTTGCTTTCCAGCGACAGCTTATTCTGCAGCTTGACGATCTCATCCAGCCTGCGCTTCTTTACTTCTTCGGGTACGTCGTCCTGGTACCGGCGGGCCGCCAAAGTCCCCGGCCGCTCGCTGTAAAAGAACATATAGCTCATGTCATATTTCGCATAACGCATCAGCTCCAGCGTATCCTGGTGATCCTCCTCCGTCTCGGTACAGAATCCTGCGATGATGTCTGAACTGATACCGCAACCCGGCAATATCTCCAGGATCCGGTCCACTTTTGCCATATACCATTCCCTGGTATAGGTCCGGTTCATCAGCTGCAATACCCGTGTACTGCCGCTCTGTACAGGCAAATGAATATATTTGCAAATGTTGTCATATTTCGCCATGGTATGCAGCACTTCGTCCGTAATGTCCTTGGGATGCGACGTGGAAAAACGCACCCGCAGCATCGGATCTACCAATGCCACTTTTTCCAGCAGCTTTGCAAAGGTCACGACCTCGTCCTGCACTTCATCCATAAAATAATAGCTGTCCACATTCTGCCCCAGCAATGTCACCTCCTTATATCCCCTTTCAAAAAGGTCCGCACACTCCCTGACAATACTGCCTGCATCCCGGCTGCGCTCCCGCCCCCTGGTAAAAGGCACTACACAAAAAGAACACATATTGTTGCAGCCCCGCATGATGCTGACAAACCCGGTCACCCCATTGCTGTCCAGCCGGACAGGGGAAATATCTGCATAGGTCTCATCCCGGCTCAGCAGCACATTCACCCCCGGCTGGCCCGATTCAGCCTCTTCGATCAGCCCCGGCAATGTCCGGTAAGCATCCGGCCCTACCACAAGGTCCACCAGCTTCTCTTCCTCCAGGAATTTACCCTTCAGCCGCTCAGCCATACAGCCCAATACCCCGATGAGCATTCCCGGCCTCTCCCGCTTCACCTGACGGAACAGATGCAGCCGGTTGCGCACCGTCTGCTCCGCCTTTTCCCGGATGCTGCAGGTGTTCAGCAGTACCAGGTCGGCCTCCAGGTAATTCCCTGTGGGACCAAAGCCCCGCTCGTTCAATATAGACGCAACGATCTCACTGTCAGCGAAATTCATCGCGCAGCCATAGCTTTCTATATAGAATTTTTTCCGGTAAGCACGCAGTTCCCCCCCGGAGGAAGCATAGGCTTCTCCCTGGCGCTCTTCATCATGTGTCCTGCTGGAAAAGGTCTCAGACATCGGGTAAAAAAATTTAGGGACACAAAGATACGACAAGATTTATAATGACAAGTTGGCAGCATGTCCCTACCTTAGGGAAAACATCTTCGTATGATGCGCCTTTGCCTGGCCTCCCTGCTTTTGCTCGGTCTCTGTTCGCCACCCTCCCAAGCCCAGTCGTTTTCCGCAGAAGCTTGCCTGCAAAGGATCGACAGCATTTTCCGCACGCAGCAAGGGACTTTCGCCCTGGCTTTTTCAGACCTGTCCACGAGCCGGCAGCTGCTCCTCCATGAGCACGAAACATTCCATGCCGCCAGCACCATGAAAACGCCTGTCCTGGTGGAGATCTACAGACAGGCAGCCCTGGGACGCCTCCGGCTCTCCGACTCCCTCATCCTGAAAAATGAGTTCACCAGCATCGCCGACAGCAGTACCTACCAGCTGGATTCCGCCGATGACAGCGAGACGGCGCTCTACCGTCACCTGGGTGAGCGTCGTACCATCCGGGAGCTGGTATACCAGATGATCACCGTCAGCAGCAATTTCGCCACCAATCTTCTCATCGGTAAAGTGGGCCCCTCCAACGTCGTGACCACCATGCATGGCCTCGGACTGGACGAAGTGCATGTGCTGCGGGGCGTGGAAGATAATAAAGCCTTTCAGAAAGGCCTGAACAATACTGTCACGGCCGCCGGACTGATGGAACTATTCCGCTTGATGGCAGGAAAAAGGCTGGTGACCCCCGCAGCTTCCGATTCCATGATCCACGTCCTCCTGGACCAGCAGTTCAATGAGGTCATACCCGCCCGGCTGCCTGCCGGCGTTAAAGTGGCCCATAAGACGGGTTCGATCAAAGGCGTCAACCATGATTCGGGGATCGTCTTTCTCCCGGACGGCCGGAAATATGTGCTGGTGCTCCTGTCCAGGGACTTAGTCGATGAAAAGGCGGCCATCAACGCCATGGCTGCCGTCTCGGAGATAATATATCAATACGTCACGCAGTAGCAGCAGCCACCGTAATGACCGGCAAAAAAAGGCCCGAACAGGGTCCGGGCCGTACTTACCAAACACAATATGCTTATTTATGCTCAAAAAGGTTATCCGCCAGCTGCTGGTTAAAATGCTTGATAGGATCGCCATTGATATTGTGATAGACAGCGCTGATAAAAATAGTCTTGGCCGCGCTCATCACCACCAATATCGAGAATAAGCCTACGATGAACAGGAGAATGCCTGACAGCGGATGTATGAACCAGCCCAGCAAAAAGCAGATGAAGGCAAGACCCGCGATCAGCACGAACTGCACGAGCCCAAAGCTGAAATTGGCCGCCAGGCTTTCGCCCCATTTTTCTTTCATCAGTTCCGTGGACCGTTTGAAAGCGGCCAGCGGCCCTGCATTCTCATAAGCAATGACGGGCACGACAAAGAAAGTTGCCACGCTCCATACAATGCCGATCAGCCCGACAATGATCTTGCCGATCCTTCCTAAATTATCCTGCAATAACCGCAGGGCTGTACCCACCGTAGCGGCAAAGGCGGCCCAGGCGAAAATGGCCCCGATCCGGCTCATGCTGAATTGCAAACCTTTCTTAATGGTGACTTCCTCACCCATGAAATACAGGTGCGTACAATGCACCAGGGCAGTATTGAAAAAGACAATGATAAAATAATTCACGAGGTAATACAGGAATACAACAACGTAGTTCAATACATCATACCTGTCTGTATCCCGGAAGCTTTCCACATCCCATCCTGCAGAAGCAAGCGCAACGACGGCAAAACTGCTGATCACGAGGACCATCGAAATGCCTGACAAAACAGGGAAAAGTATTAGCTGACGGTTCTCTTTTAATACAGCAAAGCTGTTCATGGCGAGATTCCAGCCATTGGAAAGACGGGTAAAAAAATTCATAGATCGGTTGTTTTAAGATCATCGGATATAGAAGGCCGCACTCAATATAATACAAATCACCGGGTTTTCAAATCATCCCCGCAAACAATACCGAACCCCTGCTCTTCGTTCCAATTGCACAAAAAACACTTAGTCTTTTTGGCCTGAAAATTGCACCCTGGAAGCATCGACACCACCTAACGGAGGTTACGGGCACAGCCCAGCGATCCGGCCCTAGCCAAGCCGGCCAAAGCCAACTTTATGAAAAACAGTCTGCTGCTAATATCCATTATCTGCCTGGGTGGTATAATGCTCGCTTGCAACAAGAGCGACAAACTAACCCCCTTGCTCCCCTCGTCTTCTTTCTCCTTTTCCGCAAATGGATCACAGATCAGCTTTCCCGTCAACCAGGCCTTTACAGAGGATGTATACGATACACATACGACGTTGATCACCGGCCAATACCAGGACACCTCTTCGATGAAAGGGAGCATCAGCATTCGTGTTTTCGGTGACACCACCGGCAATTTCCATGGAGACAGTTTGCTGGTGACCTATGTCAGCAGCAGCGGCAAACAATATTACAACACCGGTGACGGCGGCAATGTCGTGACGATCGATAAGTACGTGAAGAAATACAACGGCGCTGTCAGCGGAAGCTTTACTGTCACGGTAGCCAATGGCTCCGAAAGCATCCGCCTCGATCAGGGAATATTTACAGCACTTTACCAGGAATAAAAAAAAGGTCCTGGTCCGACCTTTGACGGGCCAGGCCTTATATCTGAAATCTGACATTTATGCAAAAGCCTCTTCCGGGAAGTCCCGCTGGTATCAGTGAATACACAGGCAGCTGGGATACTCCGCAAATAGTCCATCTGCTGAAAAGGACCCTTTTCGGTGCTTCCGTCCAGGATATCAATTATTTTAAGACGCGCACCATGTCCCAGGCCGTGGACGAGCTGTTGCTGCCCACGCCGCCGCCGTCTACGGTGCCTTTGAATAATTATGATACGGATCCTACAGGTGTCGCTCCCTGGCAAACGTGGATCAACACCGGCCTTCTGTATGTGGACGACGACATGAACATGAACAGGCTTGACTCCCTGCAATGCTGGTGGATCGGACAGCTGCTCAACGGGGGACGCTCCATCCATGAAAAGATGACCCTGTTCTGGCATAACCACTTTGCAATGGACGCCACCGCCCACGCCGGTGATATCCCCTGCCGCCTTTGGTATGATCAATACCTCACCCTCCGGCAATATGCCCTGGGTAATTTTCAGGCCCTTGTCAAAGCCATCACCCTTGACCCCGCCATGTTGATCTATCTCAACGGCAGCACCAATTTCAAGACAGCTCCCAACGAGAACTATGGCAGGGAACTGCAGGAGCTGTATACCATCGGAAAGGGTAGCGGCTCTGCCTATACGCAGGACGACGTGGCTGCCGCAGCAAGAGTGCTGACGGGACATACTGTCGACGCAAATTACAGCTACGTGTTCCTGGCGGGCGAGCATGAAGATAAGAACAAGGAGTTCTCGGGCTTTTACTCCAATCACATCGTCACCGGCTATTCCGGGACCAACGGCGCGGGCGAGCTTGATGACATGCTTTCCATGATCTTCGCCACACAGGAATCTGCCCGCTTCCTCTGCCGCAAGCTCTATAACTTCTTTGTATATTATAAGATCGACAGCACCATCGAGGCTAATGTCATTTCACCATTGGCGGAGGTCTTCCGCAGCAGCGGATACAACATCACCGCGGTGCTGTCCACCCTGCTGAAAAGCCAGCATTTCTATGACCTGGTCAATTCCGGCGCCTGTATCATCAAAAGCCCGCTGGACTTGCTGATCGGCCTCTGCCGTGAATACCAGGTAGTCCTCCCGTCCAACATCGAAGGACAATATGCCGCATGGAGTATGTTGAACGAAAGGGCCGGCATTCTCCAGCAGGAGATCATGGCCATCGAGCTCGTAGCCGGCTGGGACGCTTACCGCCAGTCTCCCCAGTACCATGAGCTATGGATTAACTCCGTCACGTATACGGGGCGGAATTTTTATACAGACCTGCTCATTGGAAAAGGGGACATGATGGATGGCACCATCCTGCAGATAGATGCCATCGCCTTTGCCAGGATGCTGCCCGCGCCGCATGACCCTAATAAGCTCATCGCCGACAGCCTCAGCGTCCTGATCCGGCCACCCTTGTCCGACAGCTCCGTGACCTTGCTCAAGCAGTCTATCCTGCTGGGCAACCTCACCAACGATATATACTGGACCAACGCCTGGCTAAGTTATACAGCCGACCCTTCGAACATGAACGCTTATTCGGCCGTCAACAGCAAGCTGAGGGCCCTGTACAAATATCTTATGAATTTGCCTGAATACCATTTATCATAGATCGCTATCAACAATATCCTTATGCGACGCAGAGACTTTATACGCAATATGGCGCCCGTGGCATTCCTGGGAGGGTTTAAGATCAACGCCCTCTCGCACCTGCCCTTCATGAACGGACTCCAGGGTGCTACCGATAATGATCACGTGCTGGTGCTGATACAGCTCATCGGCGGCAATGATGGATTGAACACCGTCATTCCGCTGGGCGAATACGGCGACTATGTAGGGGTGCGTTCCAACATCGCCATCCCGCAGGGTAAAGTGCTCACCCTCAGCAAATATCCCAAAACAGGGCTTCATCCCTCTCTCTCGGGTCTCAAATCGCTGTATGACGCCGACAAACTGGCCATCATCCAGGCGGTGGGCTACCCTTTTCCGGATGGGTCCCACTTCCGCAGCACCGATATCTGGCTGACCGGGGCCGACTCCGACAAATACCTCGATACGGGTTGGACAGGCCGGTTCCTGTCAGATACCTATACCAATTTCCCCGTCGGCTATCCCAATGAGGCCATGCCCGATCCGCTGGCTATACAGATCGGTTCGGTGATCTCTCCCGTGTTCATGGCACAGACAGGGACGACAGCTATGGCCGTTCCCACGGACACCGCGTTCTACGATCTGATCAACGGCATCACCGAGCCGGAACAAGATACCCCCATGGGCAACGAACTTACCTATCTGCGCGCAGTGGCCCGCCAAACCAATAAATATGCGGACGCCATCGAAGCGGCGGCCAAAAAGGTCACCAGCCAATCGCCTTACCCGCAAGGGGAACTGGCGGCACAGCTAAAGACCGTCGCAAGGTTGATCGCCGGCGGTCTCAAGACCCGGGTCTATATGGTCAGCATGGGTGGCTTCGACACCCACGGCGGGCAGGTGCAGGGCGGAGATACCACCACCGGCAACCACGCAAACCTGCTGAGACAACTGTCGGACTCCATCGCAGCCTTCATGAAAGACTGCCAGAGCCTGGGCGTAGGTCAGCGGGTGCTGGGCATGACCTTCTCCGAATTTGGAAGACGCATCAAGTCCAACGGCAGCTTTGGCACCGACCACGGTGCCGCACAACCAGTGTTCATCTTCGGAGAATATGCCGCCACCGGCGTATTGGGCAATAACCCCACGCTCACGGGCATCGATGAAGGCGCCAATGTCCAGATGCAATATGATTTCCGCTCCGTCTATTCCACCATTTTACGGGACTGGTTTTGTGTGCCGGCAGATGATACAACTACGATGCTGCTGAAAAATTACCAGTACCTGCCGTTCATGAAGAACACGGCCTGCGGCAACACGTATGACAATTTGAATAACCTGGGTGATAAGCTGATCTCCAACTCTCCCAACCCCTTTACGGATAGCACTCTTATCCGGTTCAAGACGGCAGGCGGGCACACGTTGGTGCAGCTGTTCGACTCCGCCGGCAGGCTGGTGATGGTGCCCGTAGACCAGGAGTATACCCAGGGCACCTACACTGTCACCGTCAATACCGCCGCACTGGCAGCCGGGGTATATTATGCCCGTTTGCAGAACCAATCCATACAACAGGTGAGGACCCTGCTTAAAGTCAACAAATGAAGGTAGTTTTTTACATAAGGGTTATCTGCCTGCTGCTATTGGCAGGGTCGGCGCTGCTGCCGTCGACTGGTCATGCCCAGACTTCCCCGAAGGATACGATCAGCTATTCCACCACCTGCGTGGGCACCACCATCAGCTTTGGGTCGCCTGTTTTCGACAGCATCTTGTTCCCCAGCAAGGTGAAATGGCATTTTGGGGATCCCGCCTCCGGCTATTACGACAGCTCTACAGCCAAAGAGCCAAAGCATATGTATGCCACGGCCGGCGCTTATAATATCTCACTCACAGTAGTGAACGGCCCGGATACGATCCGCATTTTAAAGACGCTCAACATCGTCTCGCCCATGGCCTATAGCTTTGGGGCCGATATCTTCCTCTGTAATGGCATGGACACAGTCCTGACAGCCCCGGCCGTAGCGGGAGCGGCCTATCTGTGGAATGACGACAGCGCCACCACCACGCCCGTACTGCGCATCTCAAAGAGCGGCGTCTACACCGTCAGCATCGACGGCTGCGGCGTCAGCGACAGCATTGGGGTCTTCATCAGCGATACACCCAAAGTGGATCTGGGAAAAGATCATATCATGTGTGACAGCGCCAACCTCACCCTCAATGCATCCGCGCAAAACGGACAATATACCTGGCTCCTCAATGGCAGCCTCCTGCCTTCCCCGGACGGCCAGATCATTACCCACTACCCGGGAGGCACCTACATTGCTATCGTCGATGTCCCGGGCTGCGGTACCTACAGTGATACTGTTTCCATCACTTATGCTTCCCCGGTAGCGCCGGCCTTCAGCCTGGGGCCTGACACCCTCCTCTGTCCCAAAGAAGTGTATACCCTGACGGCCAATCTTTCAGGCGCCTCGGCTTATGACTGGAGCACCAGCAAACGGGAAAGCAGCATCCGGGTCTCCGATCCCGGCACCTATTGGGTATTCGTCAGCTACCAGGGCCAATGCCAGGTGACGGACACCGTGATCGTGCGGTATCGTGGCGACCGGCCGCTGGACTTTCGTGACACTGCCATCTGTATGGGGTCGACCCTCAGCCTCAACGCCGACTTTGGGGTAGGGCAGTACAACTGGGAAGCCATTCCCGCCCAAAGGGATGACCAGAATCAGACAGGCCAGGCCACTTACTACGTTTACCGCCCGGGCACCTATGCGGTCACCGCTTCCGTAGGGCAATGCGTATATAAGGATACGCTTACGGTGAAATTCGACGACAGCCTTAAAGTGTCCATGATAAAAGATACCTCCCTCTGCATGGGTGAAGAATTCTGGCTGCAGGTGAATGGCAATGGAGATACCTATACCTGGCAGGACAGCTCTTACTCCGCATCCTATAAAGTGGAGCAAAGCGGTGTCTATACCGTTGTCGCGCAGAATGGCTGCGGAAAAGACACCTTGCAGGCAACGGTCAACCTCGCAACCTGCACCTGTCAGCTCTTGCTGCCCAATGCCTTTACCCCCGACGGCGATGGCCGCAACGACACTTTCCGGCCCCTCCATGCCTGCGAAATGAAAGACTTCCAGATGGCCGTCTATGACCGCTATGGAGAACTGGTGTTCCGGTCGTCCAACCCCGCATTCGGATGGGATGGCACCTTCGGTGGCCATAAGGTCCCGCCCGGCAGCTTTATATGGATGGTCCATTATCTCAATACCAGCACCAAACAATCAGTGTTTAGAAAAGGCTCCGTCCTGGTCATTAGATAAGAGTTTACACTTATGTTTTGAAATGTTAATATATATTTCCTCCTTGTCTCTATCTTCTTTTCCAATCGATAGCGCTTATTAATTGAAGATTTTCAATTAAATTGTTATCACTGCCTGAGAATTTATTGTTCAAGAGTAAATATTAATAAAATGCACCAACCAAGACTAACCAGACTAGCTATCCTGTTGTTATTTACTTTCTTCGGCTTTTATGCCCAAGCCCAGGTAACCACCGCCACACTGAGCGGGACCGTTTCAGGAGAAAAAGGCAAACCTCTTTCCGGCGCCACAGTACAAGTGTCCTTTTTAGACGCCGGCATCAACAAGAGCTTATCGACCAAATCGGATGGCAGCTTTGTCCTGCCCAACCTGAGGGTAGGGGGGCCTTATTCCGTCACCGTGAGCCACACAGGCTATAGCCCAAGGGTAGATTCGAATATCTATCTTAGCCTGGGAGAGAACACTAACCTCGATATCCGTTTAATTGAAGCCGCCGCAAACCTGGCGGAAGTAACGGTCACTGCAAGGTCGCCCATCTTCGATGATCACCGCACCGGCGCCTCCACGCAGATCAATTCGAGGTTGATCCGCACGCTGCCCACCATTTCCAGGTCCGCCGATGACTACACCCGGCTGACCCCTTCGGCATCGCCTACCTATAACGGCATTTCTTTTGCCGGCAGGAACGGACAATACAATAACTTCTCCCTTGACGGCGCCGTATTCAATAATCCTTTCGGACTGGACGCCCCCACACCCGGCGGTCAGACGAATGCCCAGCCCATCTCCCTCGACGCCATCGACCAGATCCAGGTCAACATTGCTCCTTATGACGTTACGCAATCCGGTTTCACCGGCGCCGGCGTCAACACCGTCACTAAGAGCGGCAGCAACAAGACCTCCGGTACCGTCTATGGCTTCTTTCGCAACACGGGCATGACTGGCCATAAGGTCGACGGAACAAAATTTACGGTCCCCACCTTGAATCATATACAGGCCGGTGCCTCCCTGGGCGGCGCCATCATGAAAAGCAAGCTTTTCTATTTTGTCAATTTCGAGACGGAGCAACGTAAGGACGAAGCCACAGCCTATCGGGCGCAAAATGCTTCCAATGCAGGGCAGATCACTACTTCCCGGGTATTGCAGAGCGACCTGGATGCAGTCAGCGCTATCCTGAAGAATACTTATGGGTATGAGACCGGACCTTACCAGGGCTTTAATCTGAAACAAACCAACTACAAATGGCTGGCCAAACTGGACTGGGTGATCAACAGCCGGCATAGCCTCTCTTTCACCTACAACGGGCTGGACGCCACACAGGATAAGCCCGCCCACCCCAATGCCATTAAACGCCGTGGCCCGGATGCCATTACCCTGCAGTTCCGCAACTCCGGCTATCAGATGGTGAACAAGCTGCACTCCTTCGGCCTGGAGCTGAAGTCGAATTTTGGGGACAGCTATGCCAACAAGTTCCGCGCCGTCTTCACCATTTTCAGGGATCGTCGCAATCCCTTTTCCACGCCTTTCCCGGCGCTCACCATCAGCAAGAACGACGTGTCCTATATCATCGCCGGCCACGAACCTTTCTCCATCAACAATGTCCTGAACCAGGACGCCCTGCAGCTGACGGATAATTTCAACATCATCCTGGCCAAACACACCCTGACCATCGGCGCCAGCTACGAACAGTTCAAGTTCGGCAACTCTTTCAACTTGACGGGTTATGGTTTTGCGGTGTTCGGCAGCACTCCTATCAACGTTTTTCTCGCCAACGCACCCAACGGCAGCCTTCAGGCGGACGTCGACTATGCCAAAAGCCAGGCCGCTGCGGGGAAATGGGCATGGTACTACCTCACCGTCGGTCAGCTGGCAGGTTACCTCCAGGACGAATGGAAAATAGCTTCCAACCTGAAGCTGACCTATGGCGTCAGGATCGACAAGCCCCTCTACTTCCCATCCAAGGCGAAGTACCAGAGCGCTGATGGGAAGATCAGCAGCCCTACTGTGCATAACACTGACGATCTGACCCTCTTCGATCCCAATGGCAACCCTGTCCAGAACGGCCCCGGAAAAGAAATTGATAATACCCGTATGCCCAGCGGCAAGCCCCTCTTTTCTCCCCGCATGGGCTTCAACTGGGATGTAAAGGACGACAAGACCGTACAGGTCAGAGGCGGCACGGGCCTTTTCACCGGTCGCTTTCCCTTCGTCTGGCTCGGCAACGCCATCGGTAATCCCGGCACCGGCTATTACAATGTCACAGCAAAAGATTTCAAATGGCCACAGATCTGGCGCTCCAACCTTGGCGTGGATTATAAGCTGCCCAGCAATACTGTCCTTACAGTGGACGTAGCTTACACAAAGGACGTACATGCCATGATGGTCCGCGATTATGGATTGGGCACCCCCACGGGTACGCTTAATTCAGGCACAGGCGATACACGGTCTTTTTACCAGGCATCGGATAAGGGAAACACTGGCACTTATGTATTCACCAATACCAACACTGGCAATTCCTTTGATGTAAGCTTCCAGGTACAGCAGACCTTTGGGAAAGGCTGGTTCCTCATGGGCTCTTACAATTACCTCGTTGCCAAGGATGCCAGTTCCATCTCGGCTGAAATTTCCGGCGATGCTTTCGACCGCAACCCCGTCCTGGGCAATGCCAATATCGCCCGCAATTCTACTTCTCTTTACGGCAACACACATCGCATCGTGCTGGCAGGTTTCAAACGCTTCGACTATGCGGAAGGAAAATACGCGACGACCGTCTCCTTTTTCGCCAACTGGACCAGCGGCAACCGCTTCTCCTACGTCTATGCGGGTGATGTGAATAAGGACGGCTCCGCTTTCAACGACGTTATGTACGTTCCGACTGCAGCTGAGATCGGTGTGATGAAATTCGATACGGTGCTTGACGTCAATGGGAATCAGCAGCTGGAAGGAGCACAACGCACCGCCCTGGAATCCTTTATCCAGCAGGATAAATACCTCAGCAAGCATCGGGGCCAGTACACGGGTAAATATGCCGGTGCTACACCCTGGTTCAGCCAGGTGGACATGCGTGTGCTGCAGGACATCAACCTGAAGGTCGGTAAACATACGAACACCATACAGGTGAGCCTCGACATCGTAAATCTTGGAAATCTCATCAGCAGCAAATGGGGACTGCGCAAATATGCCAGCGCTTCCGGTTATTTTCAACCGATGACCTATGTAGGACAGGGCACCGACGGCCTCTCTCATTACAAGTTCGATCCTGCCCAGAAGTCGACATTCACCACCAGCCCGGACCTTCCGTCGCGGTGGCAGATGCAGGTGGGTTTGAGGTATATCTTCTAAATAAAAAAGACGCCGGCTCTGCCGGCGTCTTTTTTTAAAACTTTAAATGCTTTATGCGACCTTAAAGGCAGTGAAATAGTAATTATTCGCAGCCCCGATCAGTTCAAGGTTAAAATAGTATGATTGCACGAAATCATGAAAGGCTTTGAACTCATGGGTAGGTACGGCAAATTCATCAAAGAAAATAATGTCTCCCTTCTTTAAAAAAGGAGCAATAGTGGTAATGACATAAAGAGTTGAAGAATATAGATCTGCATCCATCAGAACGATATTCCTGTTATTATTTAGCTCCTTTAAGAAGCCGGGAACGGTTTGTTGAAATAATCCCTGGTAGAATTTGCCCCTCGGATCATCGATCTCAGGGCATTTATTTTGGTTGTCAAATGTGCCTTTTTTGAACGGACCCCAATCTTCCGGTAAACCTGTGAAAGTATCAAATCCATAAAAACGGCTTTCAGGGTTTGTGTTTTGCTTCAGGTACCATTTGAACGAATATCCCTGCGCCACGCCAAATTCCATGTAATTGACAGGCGCAGTTTCCAGGTTCTCTTTTTCGACAACCCATTTATATAAGCCATACCTTTTATTGTAGTCCCATTTCGAAGGGAAATCGTTATAGGCGATCTTCCTGTTCCTGCTGATCCAAATGGAGAACTTCGTCAGGTAATAAAGGTTTAAGAACAAAGGAGAAAATAAATTGAAAATAACATGTAATCGCAAGCGTGCAAATGCGATCTTCAAATACCGTATAAGAAATAGCTTCATTTAATATTGGGGATTTTTAATTATAAAAAAAAAGCAAGGATTATCAGATGCATCTGAAAATACCTGCTTTTCTGAGCGGAAGACGAGGTTCGAACCCGCGACCTGCAGCTTGGGAAGCTGCCGCTCTACCAACTGAGCTACTTCCGCTTATTCCCGTCAGCAAATACGACGGCAGCAAATTTAATATTTAATTCTTTCGGGCCTAATCTTTTTTAAGCCGGCTTCAAAAATCTTCCCCCCAGCCAGCTTTCCTTTAAAGGAACGAGCCACTTTTCCGCCAGTTCGTCCTTCGTTTGCACCGTATTATTGAAATATAAGCTGTCGCCATTGAGGAACCCGTTTTCCAGTGCATAGGACAACTGCGCCATCGGCACCATTTGCACCTTATCCTTAACATGGAATGCCAGGTTAAGCCTGTCGAACATCGCCACGCCAAAACGCTGCTCGATTTCCTTGATCAAGCGAACGGAACTGTCGGTGGAGCATCCGCTGACGCCGGTCGCGGATTCATCTGCCATCAGGACGATGAACTGTCCGTAGAAAAGGTTGGCATAACCTTTCACCGGCGTCCCGTGGGATTTCCAGTCCTTTACGAAGCTTTCCAGCAGCTCTTCGATCTGCAGCGCCTCGGATAACATGAAAAGACGGGAGGCCTGGTAGATCCAAACTCTGCTATCTCCCGCAAAATCAGTGGGTAATAATTCTGTATGAACCGTATTCATCCTGCAAAGATACTCAATTGAGGGAAAACCAGGAAGATGGCCGGGTTCAGCTCATGGAGGCCGCGATCAGCTCCGCGATATCCATTACCTTTACCGCCTCCTCTTTTTCCGCATGCTTCACCCCGTCCGTCAGCATCGTATTACAAAAAGGACAGGCAGCCGCAACGATCCCCGCGCCCGTCTCCAGGGCCTCGCCGCTCCGCTCGAAATTCACCCGCGTCGTTCCCTTCTCTTCCTCCTTGAACATCTGCGCCCCTCCCGCCCCGCAGCAAAGTCCTTTACTGCGGCATCGCTTCATTTCCACCAGCTCGCCGTCCAGCGCTTCCAGCACCTTCCGGGGCGCTTCATAAATATGATTGGCCCTGCCCAGGTAACAGCTGTCATGATATGTGATCCGTTTGCCCTTAAAAGGGCCGCCTTCCTTTAAAACGATCTTTCCTTCATCAATCAGCTGCTGCAGCAGCACCGTATGATGGATGACATCATAATGACCACCCAGCTCAGGGTACTCGTTGCACAAAATATTAAAACAGTGCGGACAGGCCGTAACGATCTTTTTTATCCCATAGTTATTTAAAACCTGTATATTCTGATAGGCCATCATCTGGAAAATGAACTCATTACCCGCCCGGCGTGCAGGATCCCCCGTACAAAGCTCCTCCTTGCCAAGGATGGCATATTTCAACCCCACCTTGTTCAGGATAGACGCAAAGGCACGGGTGATCTTCTGGGCACGCTGGTCATAGCTGCCGGCGCATCCCACCCAGAACAGGATCTCCGGGACTTCACCTTTTGCCGTCAGGTCGGCCATGGTAGGTACCTGCATAGAACTATATTTTCCGTAAATCTAAAGGAACCACCATACAAAACCCAAATTTGGTAACTTTAATCGCCAAAATTGTTATTATGCAGGGAGACGACAATATGCTTTTAATTAAGAACTACGACCTCTGGTGCCATCTGTCCGACGATGAATATAAAGCGTTGAAGGTGGAGCACCATGTCATCGACGTGCGTAAAGGGGAATATATATATTTCGAGGCATACAACCACAACAAGATCTACTTCGTCAAGGAAGGCACCATCAAGATCGGCTTCATCGACGACGATGGCAATGAAAAGATCAAGGAGATCATCCAGAAAGGCGAGCTTTTCGGCCAGTTCAGCCTGGAACGGAACAACCTGCATGGGGAGTTCGCCCAGGCCTATAAACACGATGTCAGCATCTGCGCTTTTACCATCGATGACTTTGAAAAGCTGCTGAAGAACAGACCCGACCTGGCGCTCCGGTACAGCAAGCAGGTAGGCGCCAAGCTGCGAAATATCGAGAACAGGCTGCTCAACCTCCTGAACAAGGACGTCAAGACCCGCCTCCTGCATTTCCTGTGGCAGCTGGTGGAGCAAAACCTGGGAGAGAACACCGCCGAAGGCTTTTGCATACCCAATTATCTCACTCATGAAGACATCGCCAGCCTCATCGGCAGCAGCCGGCAGACCGTGACCACGATGATCAATGAACTCGAGATTGAAGGGATCCTGTCGTACAACAGGCAGGAGATCTGTTTCCTGGATGTTAAAAAGCTCCAAAAACGGGTGAGTGTCAATTGAGCGACAGCGGACAAGGGGAGCGGTGTATATTTTTGGTTAAAATACACCGGACAATGAACAAGACCAACATCATTCTTTGGATCTTCCGTATCTTGGCTGCATTGATCATGCTGCAGACATTATATTTCAAATTCTCCGCCCAGCCCGAATCGGTGCACCTGTTTACCACGCTGGGAATGGAACCCTGGGGACGCATTGGCATTGGCTCCCTGGAGCTCATCGCCTCCATTCTGATCCTTTATCCCCGTACCACACCGTATGGGGCCCTGCTGGGACTGGGACTGATGGCCGGCGCCATCTTTTTCCATCTCACCAGACTGGGGATCAAATGGGACGGAGATTATACCCTGTTCATCTACGCAATGATCGTCTTTATCTCCTGCACAGTGTTGACAATTGCTTATCGCAACGTATTATTGCAGCGCATCGGATTTAATAAAACATAAATCAGGCTATGAAGCATCTCATCGGATATTGTTTGATCCAGCTACTGGCAGTTGTCGCCGTTGGCCAGCAATTTAAGGCCACGGACGAAGGGTCTTCGGTAAAATTCAAAATAAAGAATTTCGGCCTGGAAACAGGTGGGTCGTTCACGGGACTGGAAGGTACGATAACCTTCGATCCCAACGACCTCATGAAGGACAGCATCGACCTGAGCGTCAGCGCCGGCTCCGTCAATACGGACAACAATATGCGGGATAATCACTTGCGTAAGGAAGATTATTTAGATGCACAGAACTATCCCCGCATCCGCTTCGTATCTGACAGGGTCACAGTGGACAATAACGCGCATTTCACCGTCACCGGAAAGCTGACCATCAAAAATACCACCCAGGAGATAACCATCCCTTTTACAGCAACCCCGAAGAATGAAGGCTATATTTTCACTGGCGAGTTCAGGATCAACAGGAAGGACTTTAAGGTCGGGGGTTCCAGCACGATCTCTAACGGCCTGACCGTGCAGTTCAGCGTCTTTGCCAAAAAACGCTAACCTTCCGACGCCCATTTGTCGCGGTCGTCAGGACTGAATTTCCAGGGAGCAAAATTATTCTCCACGTTCCCAAAGAGCACATTCCATTCCTGGGGCGCATTGCTGTCCTCCATGATAAGGGCTCTCCGCATTTCCAGAATGATCTCCAGCGGGCTGATGCTGACAGGACATTCCTCCACACAGGCATTACAGGTAGTACAGGCCCGCAGCTCTTCCACGGAGATATAGTTCAGCAGTGTCTTTCCGTCATCCTGAAAGCTCCCGTTCCTGTCCACATTATGTCCTACCTCCTCCAATCTGTCCCGTGTGGACATCATGATCTTGCGTGGAGATAATACTTTCCCCGTGATATTGGCGGGACACGCGGCCGTGCAGCGGCCGCATTCCGTGCATGCATAAGCGTCCAGCAGGTTGCGCCAGCTCAGGTCGAAGACGTCCTTGGCGCCAAAGCGGGGTGGCGGGGCTGTTTCAGTCCCGGCCGCAGGCGCCTTGTCAGGCTCCATCGCATACAGCACCTCCTTTTGTATGGCGGGCATGTTCCGCAGCTTGCCTTCCGGCTCCAGCCGGGCATAGTAGGCATTGGGGAAGGCCAGCAGGATATGCAGGTGCTTGGAGTAGGGAAGATAGTTCAGGAAGGCCAGGATGCCCAAAATGTGCAGCCACCAGCAGACGCGTTCCAGGACCACCAGTCCTGAAGTGCTCATTCCGTTGAGAATGGGATGCAATAAATGAGAGAAGGCGAAACTCCCCGTGAGATGTTCGCCGTAGTGTCCATAGCCCCTGGCCTGCAGCAGCGTGTCGGCTGCGTTCATGGTAAGGAACAAGGTCATGAGCAGCACCTCCGTCAGCAGGATGTAATTGGCATCGCTCCGGGGCCAGCCATCCAGGTCATGGCTTACAAAACGCCGGAGTTTCAGGATATTCCTGCGACAAAGAAAGACGATACAAAAGGCCAATACGCCCACGGCCAGCAGCTCGAAAGCATTGATCAGCCAGCCATACAAAGGACCCAGGGGGCTGGCAAAAAGCCGGTGCGTGCCAAAAACGCCGTCCAGCCCAATCTCCAATACCTCCAGGTTGATGATGACAAAGCCGGCATAGATGACAAAATGCATGAGGGCCACCAATGGATTGCGGAACATCTTCTTTTGCCCAAAGGCCAGCAGCAGCAGGTTCTTCCACCGGACCCCGGGCCTGTCGTTATAAAATTCGACCCTGCCCATCAGGATATTGCGTCGGATGCGGACCGCGTTCCGGGTAAACCACCAAATGGCCGTGGCGGCCAGCACGATGAAGAGGATCTGCTGAACGATCGTCATAGGAAATTTTTTCTCCCGGTGAAGATAAGTGATTTGCTCTTATTGCTTTAATTTACGCCCACAAATGAAGAACTACATCCTCACGCAACAGGTGGCCGAAAAAAAGCTGCGGCGCATGGCCTATGAGATCCTGGAACATAATGCCGGAGAAGCACAGCTGATCCTGGCTGGCATCCGTGACAACGGAAGCGCCATCGCCCGCACCATCCAGCGTCTCCTCCATGAGATCACGGACGGTCGGCTGGCTGTTAGGATCATCGACATCTCGCTGGATAAAAGAAACCCCCGCGAGGTCATTCTCAGCGAATCGCTGCCTTTCGACGACAAGGTCATCATCGTGGTGGACGACGTGGCCAGCAGCGGCAAGACCCTCCTCTATGCCATGAAACCCTTCCTGGACGCCCATCCCCGCAAGATCGAATGCCTGGTCCTGGTAGGCCGTACCCACAAAGCCTTTCCGGTACATCCCGACTACATCGGCCTGTCCCTTTCCACCACCTTGCAGGAACACATTTACGTGGAAGTGGATGGCGAGGACGTGAAAGGAGCCTGGCTGGAATAGCTCCTTCACCGACGCCTCCCAAGGCCAAAATTCTTACCCACACCCAGTGGAAAAAAGGGTGTTAAAATCCACTTAAAGCATCAGGTTTTCAGGCTTAAAAGGGGTAAATTTGCCATCCTTTCGGGAGACAAACTCCCGCGCCTCAAGAATCGCCTAAAACTCAATATGGAAGATAACAGCACGCCATTGGAAACCCAGGACAACAATCGCATTGTCCCGGTCAACATCGAAGAGCAAATGAAGACAGCCTACATCGACTATTCCATGTCGGTGATCGTAGGCCGTGCATTGCCGGATGTCCGCGACGGATTAAAACCCGTTCATCGCCGTATCCTGCATGGGATGAATGAGCTGGGCAACAACAGCAACAAACCTTACAAGAAAGCCGCCCGTATCGTGGGAGAAGTAATGGGTAAATACCACCCCCATGGCGACGCCTCCATTTTCGACACCATGGTGCGTATGGCCCAGGACTGGAGCATGCGCTATCTCCTGGTCGACGGCCAGGGCAACTTCGGGAGCCAGGACGGCGACGGCCCCGCGGCCATGCGGTATGTGGAAGCCCGTCTGCACCGTCTCGCGGAAAATATGCTGGAAGACATCGACAAGGACACCGTCGACTTCCAGTTCAATTTCGACGACTCTCTCAAAGAACCGACCGTACTGCCCACCCGCATTCCCCAGCTGCTGATGAACGGTTCCAGCGGCATCGCCGTAGGGATGGCCACCAATATGATGCCGCACAACCTCTCCGAGGTCATCGATGGCTGCATCGCCTACATCGACAAAAAGGATATTACCATCGAGGAGCTGATCCAATACGTAAAAGCGCCCGATTTTCCCACAGGCGGCATCATCTACGGCATGGAAGGCGTCAAGGCGGCCATGCATTTCGGCAGGGGACGCGTCGTGCTTCGCGGCAAGCTGCGCGTTGACACCAAGGCCAGCGGCCGGGAGCAGATCATCATCACGGAAGTACCTTACCAGGTCAACAGGGATGCGCTATGCGATCGCGTCGGCCAGCTCGTGAATGAAAAGGTCGTAGAGGGAATTGCCCATGTCAACAACGAATCCAACAATAAGGAAGGCACCCGCATCGTCATCGACCTGAAACGGGACGCCATCGCCAACGTCGTCATCAACCAGCTCTATAAACACACCGAGCTGCAGACTTCTTACGGCATCAACAATGTCGCCCTGGTGAAGGGAAGGCCACGCACCCTCAACATCCGCGATATGATCTCCGAATTCGTGGAGTTCCGCCTGGAAGTGGTCACCCGCCGCACCCAGTTCGAGCTGAGAGAGGCCGAAAAGAAAGCCCATATCCTGCAAGGTTATCTCATCGCCCTGGACCACCTCGACGAAGTGATCGCGCTTATCCGCGCTTCTTCCACCCCCGAGATCGCCAAGAACAGCCTCATCAGCGCAGGATGGGGGCTGGACGAGATCCAGGCCAAAGCCATCCTGGAACTTCGCCTCCAACGCCTCACCGGCATGGAAAGGGATAAGATCCGGGAAGAATATGATCAGCTGATGGCGCTCATCAGCCACCTGAAAGAGCTCCTGGCCGACGAAGGCAAACGTTTCGAGGTCATCCGCCAGGAACTGCTGGAAGTAAAAGAAAAATTCGGTGACGAACGCAAGACCGAGATCACCTATCTGGACGACGAGGTCAGCATCAAGGACCTCATCCGCGAAGAGGACGTGGTCATCACCATCTCCCATCTGGGCTATATCAAACGCACTTCAGCCACCGAATACCGCCAGCAACGGCGCGGCGGCCGGGGCGCCATCGGAGGCAAGACACGCGACGAAGATTATATCGACCACCTCTTCGTGGCGTCTACCCACCACACGATGATCTTCTTTACGGAGAAAGGACGCTGCTACTGGCTGAATGTATACGAGATCCCCGAAGGTGACAAGACCAGCAAGGGCCGCGCCATTCAAAATCTCATCCAGCTGCCGCCGGACGATAAGGTTCGCGCCATCCTGGACGTAAAGGACCTGAAGGACGAAGCCTTTGTCAATACCCATCATATCGTCCTCTGCACCAAGCAAGGCGTCATCAAAAAAACCTCCCTGCAGGATTTCAGCCGCCCGCGTCAGACCGGCGTCAATGCCATCACCATCGTAGAAGGCGACCACCTCCTGGAAGCACGCCTCACCGACGGTAATTCCGAGATCCTCCTGGCTGTCCGCAGCGGCAGGGCCATCCGCTTCGAAGAAGAAAAAGTGAGACCCACAGGCCGGGGCGCCATCGGCGTGGCTGGCATCGAAGTGGATGACGAAACAGACGAAGTAATTGGCATGATCTGTGTCAATAGAGAGGATAAATCCAGAACCGTCCTCGTAGTCAGTGAAAAAGGATACGGCAAACGTACCCCCATCGATGAATACCGGATCACCAACCGGGGAGGAAAAGGCGTAAAAACCATCAGCGTTACAGATAAAACCGGTAAATTGGTGGGCATTTTAGACGTGACGGAACAGGAAGACCTCATGATCACCTGCAAGAGCGGCCTCACCATCCGGATGCCTGTCAACGGCATCAGCGAACAGGGTAGAGCCACCCAGGGTGTAAAACTCATCCGCCTGGATGAAAATGACGAGATCGCTGCCATCACCAAACTGGACAAGCTGGAAGAAGAGAATGGCAACGGCCTCCCCCCATCGGAGGCAGGAACGGCAAATCCGGAATCCGGGACCCTTACTTCGAACGGCGATGCCCCGGATGCACCCGGCAGCACTGACCAGCCCGACCCGGGACTCGATCCGTTGCTTGGTATCGAACCGACTGAAAACGAATAATTAAGGAAAGTTATTTATAATAAAAACAAAGCATCAAACTCCTTAAAATTATAACTATGAACGTGAATAAACGACTCCTGCTCTCTGGATTGCTTGCACTTACCGGATGGGGCTTGTTCGCACAAAATGTAGACAAGGCAAAAGATCTTCTTAAGGCCAACAAGCTTTCCGAAGCCAAGGCTGAAATAGACAAGGTCCTTGCCGTCGACAAAAACCAGAAGAGCGGTGACGCATGGTATACCAAACTGAAAGTATATAACGCCATTGCCGCCAGCGGCCAGATGAGCGGACAATTTCCCGATGCCCGCAGCCAGGCCTTCGAAGCCCTGAAGAAATACACGGAAGTAGATGATAAGAAGCTTCTCCTTTTGCAGATGGACGCCTACAAGCCCGTCAATGAGATCTATCAGGGCTATTTCCAGGTTGGCGCCAACAATTATAATGGCGGCAAATATGACTCAGCCCTTTTGAACTTCAGCGGCGCCCTCCAGACGAGCGCTTTCATGAATGCCAAAGGATGGACTAACCTGAAGATCGACACCACCTCTACTTTATACGCTGGCATCTCCGCTGAAAAAGCCGGTAAAAGAGATTCCGCAGCCGTTTACTATGGCAAGCTGGCCGAAGCCAAAATAGCCAATATCAACGGCTCCAACATGATCGACATCTACAAATGGCTGGTGGATTATTACAACCAGAAAAAGGATGAGGCCAACACCAAAAAGTTCATCACTTTGGCCAAAGAGCAATATCCTGACGACCTCTTCTGGCCCAGCACCGAGCTGGACAACCTCCGCGAAAAAGGACCCAAGGATTCCCTCTGGGCCAAATACGACGAGATCACGGCGAAGTTCACAAAGAATCACCTCTTCTTCTTCAACTACGGCCTGGAGCTATATCAGTATTCCTCCGATACCAGCTCCGGTAAGCGCCCTGCCAATGCAGACGCCCTCATCGCCAAAGCACAGGAGAACCTGAAAAAATGCCTCGAGATCCAACCCGACTATCCCCAGGCGGCCTTAGTGTTAGGCCAGATCTCCTACAACGCCGGTGTTGACATGCAGGCCCAGACAAAAAAGATCCCCGGTAAAGCGCCGGAGGATGTAAAGAAAAGGGCCGACCTGCGCATCGCTGCCGGTAAGAAATTCGACGAAGCCATCCCTTACTTTGAAATGGTCGACAAAGACCTGGGCACGAAAGGCAAGCTGAAAATGGATGAGAAGACAAGCCTCAAGGATGCTTACGATCTGCTGATCACGATCTATGAGCAAAAGAACCTGAAGGATAAAGTAGATGCCTACACGACAAAGTTCAACAACGTGGATAAAGACCACTAAAAATACAGGAGACCGGCCCAATTGGGCCGGTCTCTTTCTTTACTGGTCGATCCAGATCCAATGCAACGGGAAAAGCTGGCTATATGACCCCGCCGTCACACCACGTTGATCCCCTGCTGATCAAGATGGCGATAGATGGCCGCGCGCACTTCGGCGGAGGTCAGGGTGGTCTTCGTGATATCATTGCCCCAGAAGAGCACTTTTATTTCCATAGATTTGGAGTTGAGCATGTTCAGCAGGACTTCCGGCGGCCGGGTCGCATAGACATGCGGGTTGCTCCGCACGATCTCCTTGATGGCTTCCGGCTGAATTGCTTCCGGCTGCTGCGGCCTGTCGATGTTGAAGCTCAGGCTCATGCGCACATGGTTATTGCTGAGTGTCCAGTTCACGATATTGTGCGAGAGGACGTCTCCATTTGGAATGATCACTTCGGCCCCTTCTTCCGTCAGCAGCGTGCTGCTCCGGATGCCGATCTCCTTTACACGTCCCTTCTTATCGCCCACTTCCACCGTATCTCCAATGCGCAGCGGCCTGTCAAAAATGAGGATGATGCCGGATACGAAATTGTTCACGATGCTTTGCAGACCCAGACCGATACCGACACCCAGCGCGCCGATGATCACCGTTATCCTGTCGATGGATAAGCCCGAGGCCGCCACCGCCAGCAGGAAGCCCACGGTCAGCAGGATCAGCCGCGTGATCAGCAGCCTCGACCTTTGCCCTGAGTCATCGAGGGATGCATCGTCGCCCGTGTCGCCAAAGAAATAGGCGATGTATTTCTGGAGGAAATTCGCGACCCAGATAATGCCGGCAAATAGTAAAATACCTCCCACCGTAAATGGCAGGCTGCCCACCTGCCGCGGCGTATTGAAGAAATCCGTCAGCAAGTCGTTCAACGCATCGAAGATGTTCAGATTGGAAGTAAAGACGATCATCCATAGCACAAGCGCCACGCCGCCCATAAATCTGCCGATGGACTTCGTGATCCTGGCATGATCGAAATGTTCAGGATATTTTTTCTTTATACGGCTGGTCTGGATCTGCAGCAGAAAAGCTTCCACCACACTGCGTACAAAAACAGCCAGGCTCACTGTCTGTGCAAAAGCATAGACAGCCGTAGCGGCAAAGATATGCGATAAGCTCACCCTTCCTGAAAGATTGCAAATGACAGCCAGCAGGTTCAGCAGCGTATAGGTCCAGGCCGCTGCCAGCATGAGCCTGGGACGGACCTGCACGATCTTTTTACCGAAAATATAAAGGATGCCGAATGCGACCGAAAGACTATTCTGCAGAAAATTAGCCCAACGCTGCAGACTGATAGGCAGGCCAAGTATCCGGGTAACAGGCACCAGCAGGAACAGCAGGATAAAGATGCACCACCCGTAAAACATAGGCCTGGAAAACTGGTTGTAAAAGATCACCGTCAGCAGCAGCATCAGCAGGAACTGCGTCGACTCGATGTAGATGGCAGGCGCATGGGCGTCGAACAGCGGCGCCAGGCTGAAGATGAAGACAAGGGTAGAAGCCACCGGCCATGGCTTGATATACCGGAACTTAAACTCCCCGATGGACTTCACGGCATCCATCTTTCGCAGCTTCCGGAAATTGAAAGCCACCCATGAAAAGAACAGCAGCCCTGTGACCAGCAGCCACGTCCGCTTGCTCCTTGTATTGGTGAAATAATATCTGGCCAGCTGCTTCTCGGCAACCAGTGACTTTTGAAAGCTTTCCCGGGAAAAGTTGCTGCGGGCGCCGGGGGAACGTGGCTCCCAGAGATAACGTCTCTCTTTGCCAAAAGCCTTGGTGCCAACTTCCTTCAGGTACTGGTCTACTTTAAAGAGCAGGTCCTCGATGGTAATGGAGTTGGTCGTCGCCTGGGCTTTCAGGTCGTTGATCTGGTCCGAATACAGCTTCACCAGGCTGTCTGCCTGCCGCCATTTGGCTTTCAGCTGCGATAGCTGCGGCCGAAAAGATTCTTTCAGAACCGAATCCCGGAAGATATGCAGGATCAGCGTGTCCTTCCGCATGTCGGCAATGCTTTTCTTCACCTCGTCCATACGTTTGTCATAGATATCCAGGTACTTGGTATATCCGCCTGTATTGCGCTCCAGCTCGTCCAGCAGCGTATTGTACATTTGCAGGTTGCGTATGTTCAATGTCCTGTCATTTGCGGCAATACGTTCCTGTAAGATGGCCAGGGCGGAATCTTCATCGTCCAGCTTATCGTCGATCTCGTCGATCCGGATAAAGGTCGTCGTCACCGCCGGCACCTGGCTCAGCACCTGGTACATTTTTTCCATGCTTTCCAGGTAATCGCTGCGCGTTATGACATTCGTATTGGTGAATAAAGTGGAGTCGAATTTGCGCCGCTCGGGCTTCTCCCGCTCGAAGATCTTTCCCTTTTTACGCTCAGCTTTCAGTTGTGGCTTGATTTCTGCATTTTGTCCCGGCCCGGATGTATCGGCTTTCGCCAGGGGACGGGGAGGAACCGCCTGTTTCACTGTGTCCTGGGCCGATAACCCGCCAAGGACCGATAGGAATAAAGAAAGCAGTAAGAAGTTTTTCATAGCAAATCTCTTTTATACGACTTGTTGCAAAACTAAGGCTTTTAATAGATGCATGATTACATATAATATATTAGTAACCTATACGTTAACCAAGCGGAGCATTAGTAGCTTTAAATCCAAATATGTATGACGCCGACAGTTCGACGGGGCCTGATGTTATTGCTTTATTGTGTACCTTTTTGTTCGTTTTCTCAGCCCGTCACGATCAAATTCGGCCATCTCAGCACCAACAATGGTCTTTCCCAAAGCAACGTCACCTGCATCCTGCAGGATAAAACCGGGTTCCTCTGGTTCGGCACACAAAATGGCCTTAATCGGTACGACGGCTACCAGTTCACGGTCTATCGCAACGATCCTAAAGATTCCACCAGCCTTTCCAACAATTACATCCGCTCAATCGTCGAAGATTCCCGCGGCAACCTCTGGATCGGCACCTGGGGCGGCGGTGTCTGCAAATTCAACCAGGAGAAAGCCTCATTTACCCGGTACACCCACGATCCCCGGCGGACCACCAGTCTCTCCGATGACTTCGTCAATTGCCTGCGGGTCGGCTACACCGGCAGTCTCTGGATCGGTACAGAGAGCGGCGGACTGGATAGAATGGATCCCGCGACAGGTATCTGTGTTTCATATAAGCACAATTTCGACCAGCCCGGCAGTCTCAGCGACAACGACGTCACCGATATCCTGGAGGACAAGCACCATCAGCTTTGGGTCGCCACTTTCAGGGGAGGCATCTGCCGGCTGAACTCCGATGCAAAGACCTTCACCCGCTTCAGTCACGACCGCAACAATCCCGCTTCCCTCTCCCTCAACAATGTGCGCTGCCTTTTCCAGGACAGCCGGGGGCAGATCTGGGCGGGCACACGGGGCGGAGGCCTGGATTGCTTCCAGCCGGCCACTGGCGCCTTCCGCCATTACAGGAATAATCCCAATAATGCTAATAGTCTTGCATTGGACATCGTCCTCTGCCTGACCGAAGATGGCGTCGGCAATATCTGGATAGGTACCGAAAATGGAGGGCTCTGCATCTTTAACCCCCGGACGGAAACATTCCGCACCTATCTCAATGACGACATCGACAATGGATCCCTTAGCAATAACTCCGTTTATTCCCTTTATAAGGACAGGCACGACAATATGTGGGTAGGCACGTTCAGCGGCGGGATCAACCTGAGCAACAGGGATGCTGCCCTCATTTCTCACTACCGGCGTAATACCTCTCCTTATTCCTTAAGCAATAACAACGTCCTCGCCTTCTCCGAAAACGCCCACGGCCAGCTATGGATCGGTACGGATGGGGGAGGGCTCGATCTCTTCGATCCCATCACCGGCAGATTTACACCTTTCCGCCACCGCCCGGGCAATGCGGCCTCCATCAGCAGCGATTATGTGCAGAGCCTTCAGGCAGATAAGGAAGGCAATCTCTGGGCAGGCACGGTAGGCGCCGGCATCAACGTCATCGATGGACAGCAACGGATCATCCGGCGCTTTAGGAATGACCCTAATGATTCCACTACCATCAGCGGGGATAACATCAATGCCATAACCCGTGATCCCGACGGTGACCTTTGGGTCGCCACCTACGGCATGGGCCTGAACTTCTATCACCCCGGAAAGAATACCTTCAGCCATTTTACACACGATAATGGCAGCCTCAGCAGCGATCGTATCCAGTGCATGCTGGGCGATTCCAGGGGCAGGCTATGGATCGCCACCTATGACAAAGGCCTGGATATGCTGGACAAAAAAACCTGGACCTTTCAGCACTTCGCGCACAGCGATGCCCGCAATAGCCTTTCCAGCAACAGCATCAACTGCCTCCTGGAGGACAGCCAGGGCAATCTCTGGATAGGCACCAGCGCCGGGCTTAACTGCCTGGACCATCTTACCGGCAGATTCACTTCTTATTTTATTGAAGATGGCCTTCCTGATAATACGATCATGAGCATTTTACAGGACAAAAAAGGCCATCTCTGGGTAAGTACTCTAAAAGGTATTTCCTGCTTCACTTCGTCTACGCATACCTTCAAGAACTATTCCATTGCAGATGGTCTGCAGGGGGACGAGTTCAAGGCGCATGCCGCCATCCGCAGCGGCAACGGATCGCTGTACTTCGGTGGCGCCAACGGATTTAATATCCTGTACCCGGATAGTATAAAAGAAAGCCATTTCGATCCTCCGCTGGTGATGACCCGCTTCCAGCTCTTCGCCAAAGATGTGCCGATCGCCCGCGATGATAAAGATCGCTCGCCCCTGAAGGGCAATATTGCTTTCACCCGTGAGATCACACTGCCTTATGCCAGCTCCATCATTTCCTTTGAGTTTGCGTCTCTCAATTTTACCCTGCCCCGTAAAAAGCAATACGCCTATATGCTGGAAGGCTTCGACAAAGGCTGGAACGAGTCCGGCATGCGGCATACAGCCACTTATACCAATCTGGATCCCGGTTGCTATACGCTGAAAGTAAAAGGCTGGGACAACAGGGGCGCCTGGTCGGATAAAATATATGCGCTGCACCTGGTCATCCGGCCACCCTGGTGGCAGACCTGGTGGTTCAGGATCGGGGTACTGCTATTCCTGGGAGGGACCCTGACCTCACTGTACAAGCGGCGCATCCGGCGCATCCAGAAGCAAAAAGTCATCCTGGAACAGCTGGTGGCCGAGCGCACCCAGCAGGCCGAAACTGCCAACCGTGCGAAGAGCGCCTTCCTGGCCACCATGAGCCATGAGATCAGGACCCCGCTGAACGGGGTCATCGGTATGTCTTCCCTTTTGTTCCAGACGCCGCTGACACAGGAACAGGAAGAATATGCCACCACCATCCGCTCCTGCGGAGAAAGTCTGATGTCCGTGATCAACGATATCCTCGACTTTTCCAAGATAGAGGCCGGCAGCATGGAGCTAGATCCGCATGACTTCGAGATCCGTTCTTCCGTGGAAGAAGTGCTGGACGTATTTTCCGACAGGGCTGCCAGGGCAGATATCGAGCTGGTGTACGAGATAGGCCCGGAAGTACCGCATCTGATCCATGGAGACGACATCCGCCTGAAGCAGGTGCTGATGAATCTCGTGGGCAATGCGGTAAAATTCACCGCACATGGCGAAGTTTATATAGGCGCCCGTTTGCTCGATCAGCCCCTGGAAAAAGACCTGCTGCTGGAATTTGAAGTACGGGATACAGGCATCGGCATACCTGCCGATAAGCTGAACCGCCTGTTCAAAGCCTTTTCACAAGCCGACTCATCCACCACCCGCAAATATGGCGGCACCGGCCTGGGACTGGCTATCAGCGAAAAGCTGATAAACATAATGGGCGGCCAGATCAAGGTGGACAGCAAAGAAGGGACCGGCACGACCTTCACATTCTATATCAAAGCAGAGAAAGCACATGTCCCGCACGCAAAAGACGTACCTGCGCCGCTCGACGAGATCGAAGGCGCCACCGTCCTGATAGTGGATGACAACAATACGAACCGCACCATCCTGCAACGCCTCCTGCTTCAATGGAAGATCCGGCCGCTGCTGGCGGCAAATGGCCGGGAAGCCCTGGCCCTTCTGAACTTTCATAGGGTAGACCTCCTGATCTCCGACCTGCACATGCCGGAAATGGACGGCATCGCCCTGGCAAAGAAACTGCGGGAAAAAAATGATGCGGTGCCCATCCTGCTGCTGAGCTCCGTCGGCAATGAGACCCGGCGGAAATACTCCGACCTCTTCCAGGCCGTACTGAACAAGCCCGTTAAGCACCACCTGCTGCAGAAATACATCGCCCGTCTGCTGCAGGGCAACCAGCCTTTCCTGGGCCAGGAAGAGCAGCAACCGCAAAAACTATCCGATCACTTTGCCGAGAGCTTCCCTTTAAACATACTCATTGCCGAAGACAACATTGTCAACAGGCAGCTGATCACCCATGTGCTGGGAAAACTGGGATATACCCCCGAAATGGTGGACAATGGGCAGGAAGCCCTGGACAAGCTCACCGGACAAGCTTTCGATGTCGTGCTCATGGACGTGCAGATGCCTGTGATGGATGGACTGGAAGCCACCCGCCTGATACGCACACGCGGCGGCAAACAACCCGTCATCATCGCCCTGACGGCGGACGCCCAGGAAGAAGACCGGCAGGAGTGCCTGGCCGCAGGTATGGATGATTATATAAGTAAGCCCCTGCAGCTGGAAAGACTGATCAATATGCTGAAGAAGTGGGCGATGAAAGTATAACGCCTACTCCGTCCTTAAACTTTTCGTCGGATTGCGCACGGCGGCACGCACCGTATTCAGCCCCACCACCACCAGTGTCAGCAGCAGGATGACGCCGCCTACCATCAGAAAGAGCCATGGATTGATGGAGATCCGGAATGTATATTTTTCCAGCCAGTTGGCCATGGCCCACCAGGTGAGGGGGACGGCAATCACAAATGCCAGCAGCACCAGCTTGAGGAATTCCTTTGAGATCAGCATCAGCAGCTGTGCAACAGAGGCGCCCAGCACCTTTCGTATGCCGATCTCCCGTATGCGCTTTTCGATCGTAAAGGAAGCCAGCCCTGCCAGTCCCAGACAACAGATGAAAATAGCCAATCCGGCAAAGATGTCCGTGATCCTGCTGATCAATTCTTCGGTCATGAATTTCTTGCCGAATTCCTGGTCCGCAAAAGAATAGTCGAAAAGGGTAGAAGGACTGTATTTTTTGACCAGCGGCTCCATGGCCGCAATGGCTTTTTGCGGAGAAGCCCCTTTGTTGAGCCGGACGTTGATCGTAGCCGTATTATCGGGTTGGAAATAGATCATCAGGGGGTCCACCGGTTTGTACGGACTTTCACAGACGATATTGTCCGTCACGCCGATGACCGTGTATTTCCGGTTGCCATAACGGAGAATACGCCCGACGGGGTTAGTGAGCTGCATGGCATCCACAGCCGCCTTGTTCAGCAGCATACTGCCGGAGTCGACGGGCATACCGGAAAAGTCCTTTCCTTCTAGCATCTTCACCCCAAGCGTTTGGGCATAGTCTTTATCGGCGGACTGACCGCAAAAAATGATATCGGTCCCCGCCGGCCGGCCGTCCCAGTCGGGTGATGGGCTCTTCCACCAGATATCGGTGACAGGGGAGAGGGTCCGTGTGACGGATGCGATCATACCGGTATTTAACAGGCCCTGCTTCAACGCCGCATAATTTTTGCCCAGGTCGTCGGACTGCGGCATCATAATGAGGTTGTCAGGGTTGTAGCCCATATCCCTGTTTTTGACGTATTGCAATTGACGATAAACGATGATGGTAGCCGATATCAGCAGTATGGAAATGACAAACTGCCCCACGACAAGGACCCGCCTGGGCAGTACTGCTTTCCGCCCTGCCAGGAAGGTTCCTTTCAACACTTTTACAGGATTGAAGGATGACAGGTAAAAGGCAGGATAGCTGCCAGCCACGACGCCCGTAAAGACAATGATACCGGTGACGCCTATCCAGAAGACCGGATCGCGCGGATGCACCACCAGCTGCTTGCCCACCATGGTATTAAAAGCAGGCAGCAGCGCGAGCACCAGTATCATGGAAAAGATAAAGGCGATAACAGTGAGAATAATGGATTCAAAAAGGAATTGCCACCTTAATTGCCTCCTGTCCGAACCCAGCGTCTTGCGGATACCCACTTCCTTCGCCCTTTTCTCGGAACGGGCCGTGCTCAGGTTCATAAAATTGATGCATGCGATCAGCAGGATGATGATGGCAATACCGGTGAATAAGCGCACATACTCGATCATCCCGCCGGCATTCTTCCCATCCTTGAAGTCACTGTACAATCGCCATTTGTTCATAGGAAAGGCAAAATACGTGCTTATCTTATCCTTATTGTGTGATCGCATGACCTCGTTCGCTTCTTTTTCCAGTAGGGCGGGGGAACTGCCCGGTGCCACCTGGACAAATACATTCCAGGAGGAGTTCTGCCATTCAGCCATTTCCCGCTGCATGCCGGAATAATTGAACAGCCGCACAAAGTCGAATTTAAAAGTGGAATTATCGGGTGGATCCGCCACCACACCAGTGACCTTCATATTGACGTCATTGTCCACCCTGAGGATCTTATTGATCGGATCTTCTTTCCCAAAAAAAGCCTTCGCCGCCGACTCCGTCAGGACGATGGAGTTGGGATCTGAAATTGCCGTAGCAGCATCCCCCCGGAGGAATTTCCAGGTGAATACATCGAAGAAATGTTCACTCACCGTGTACCCGTTCTTCTTTACCCTCGTCTCACCATACTGGAAAATATGATTCTCCGGATAGGTCATCTCCACGGCATATTTGATATTGGAATAGCCGCTGTTCAATGACTTGGCCAGTGGGAACACCATATTTTTATCCGTAAAGACATGGTTCTTAAAATCCCGGTTGGCGATGACCTGGTAGATGTTATCGTGATTCCTGTGGAACCTGTCGTAGGCCAGCTCGTCATGCACCCATAAAAATATCAGGATACTACAGGTCATGCCGATGGTAAGACCCAATAAGTTGGATGCCGCAAAACCTTTGTGGCGGAACAGGTTCCTCCAGGCGATCTTGAAATAATTCTTGAGCATATGGGGATTATTTGTTGGGGTTTATGCATCCAAGACAATGCCCCATTTGTTATACGTTGATAATTAAGGGAATAACAACCGCTTTGCTACGAATGTGTTCGTTTTTGATACATTTGCTGTTCGTTTGGAATATTTGGTGATGATCATGCCATCCCCGCGGCGGCCACTTTTTCGTACTTTTTCCTGGACCTTTTTATAGCCGGCATATGTTCATTCGCCCAGGCCGACAAGCTGGTGATATGAGGCAGCAAACTCTTACCCATTTCCGTCAGCTCATACTCCACCCGCGGCGGGATCTCCGGGAACACCTTCCTGGTGATCAGCCCATCCGCCTCCAGTGTCCGGAGGGTCGTGGTCAGCATCTTCTGCGAGATATCCCCAATCGTCTTATGCAGCCCGTTAAACCGCATCTTGCCGGCCTGCCCCAGGATCATTATGATCAATATCGACCACTTGTCGCCAAACCGGTCCAGCACATTCCTGACAGGGCAGGCAGGGTCAAGGTTATAATTTTTCAAAATATTTGTCATTTCTTCTGCTTGATTATCAATAATAGTTTCTTCAAAGTAAGTGAGATACGCCCACGTGCCTTCTTGTCCGGCATTGCTGCTCCCGCTACCTTTGACTTACCAAAAGTAACTAACACTCTTTTGGTAAGCAATTAAAAGTATGAAAAATATGAAAAAGATCCTGGTAACGGGCGCCACGGGCCCCCTGGGCAGTGCTGTAGTAGATAGCCTCTTAAAAAAAACATCACCTTCCTCCATCGCGGTACTTGCCCGCAACGCTGAAAAAGCAGCCGGCTTAAAAGCAAAAGGTGTGGAAATAAGGGTAGGGGATTATAGCAATTACGCTTCCCTGGCAGCCGCTTTTAAAGACATTGATAAACTCTATTTCGTATCCGGCAACGACGTCGTCCACCGTATGACGCAGCATGAAAATGTTATCAGCGCAGCAAAGGAGGCCGGCGTACGGCAGGTGATCTATACCAGTATCCCCCATGGCGAACAGCCGGAAACCTCTCCCATCTATTTTGTCCTCAGCTCCCACATACGGACAGAAGAGCTGCTGAAAAGCTCAGGCCTTACCTACACCATCCTCCAGCATAATATCTATACGGATATGATACCGGTGTTTGCGGGCGAACAGCTGCTGGAGACAAAGACCATCTACCTGCCTTCCGGCGATGGCAGGACCGCCTATGCTGTGCGTACCGACCTGGCTGAAGCCGGTGCCAACGTCCTGCTGGAGACAACAGATAAATACGATAATAAAATATTACAGCTGACGGGCGCAGAAGCTATCTCATATGCCGATGCCGCTAAAAGCATCGCGAAAGCCACCGGCCTGCCCATCACCTACCATTCTCCATCCCTGGAGGAATTCAGGACAACTCTTGCCGCCGCCGGCGTCCCATCGGAAATAGTCGGCCTGGTAGCCGGGTTCGCTACTGCCATCAAACAAGGAGAGCTTGACGGGGTCTCGGGTGACCTCGAAGAGCTCCTGGGCCGTAAGCCGACAACTGCCGCGCAGTTCCTGGCAACAGCGTATAACGGCAAAAAATAATTTCTTTCCCGGCGGCATAGGGGTGAATGTCTGGTCAGTTGTTACCTATCTGTAAAACAACAGATATGGATATGCTAAAGATCATTTCATTCACCCTTGCCGTATTGCTCATCTATACGAACGTACGAGCTCAAAAACCCCGGCAGCTGAAACACAGCCCGGTACATGTCGGCCTTGTATACCCCCTCAGCACCAATGGCCGGCAGGCAAAAGATTACAGCAACAGTTTCTCCCTTCACGCCATCACCGGTGTCTCCGGCGCGGAAACAGGTATTACGCTGGCCGGATTTTCCAATCACATTTTTCAATCAGCCCGTGGCGTACAGCTGGCCGGGTTCATGAATACGGTCAGGGACAGTGCAGCGGGATTACAGGCGGCAGGTTTCATGAATAGCACCGGCTCTTCAGCAGGCGTGACCATGGCGGGTTTTATCAATGTTTCCGGTGATGCAGGCACACAGATTGGAGGCTTCATGAACATCGCCAAAAAAGTGAAAGGCGTACAGATCGCCGGCTTTATCAACTTCGCCGATAGCAGCGACTATCCCATTGCCCTGGTAAACATCATCCGTAACGGGGAAAAGTCCATCGGCATCAGTTCGGATGAGTCCCTCACCAACCTGGTGACTTTCCGCTCCGGCAGCCGCAAGCTATACGGCATCCTGGGCGTTGGCTACAACGGCAGGGACGACAAGGACCTCTATGCCTGGGAAGGGGGACTGGGTGCACATTTCAACATCGCCCCCAACTTCCGGCTCAATACGGAGCTGGTGGCCATCGGTCTGACAGATTTCAAAAAAGGTGATTACTTCCGCAGCGCGCTCAGGGTCCTCCCCTCACTGCGCATAGGCCGTCACGTTGAACTTTTTGCCGGCCCCAGCTTCAATTACATCCGCAGCGAAAAGGGCAAAGGCGCCGGCCTGGTTACCCATTATGCATGGAGCGAAAAAGAGCCTAGCGGCATTCTCCACGGCCTGTATTTCGGCGCCACCGGCGGTATGAACATCATTTTCTAAAAAAAATAGTATATGCGTTTACTGATTTGTCTATTAGTCCTGTCCCTGCGCATGCAGGCCCAGGAAACACCTCCAACTGTAAAACACACCATCAGCGGCACCATACGGGCAAAAGGCAGCGGCGAAAGTATCCTCCGCGCCACCGTCACCGTGGAAGGAAAGAATATCGGCGTCACCTCCAATGACTATGGCTTTTTCTCCATCACCCTTCCCGACGGGCAATATACGCTGGTCATTTCAGCCATCGGCTGGGAAACGCAGCGCGTCGACATCAAGCTCCATGACAACCAGCAGATACAGACCAACCTGGAGCAGCAGGGCGCTCAGCTGCAGGATGCCACTGTCACGGCCCAGGCCCGCGGAAGGAGCATCAGGGGCACCCAGATGGGCGTAGAACATCTTTCCACGAAAGAGATCAGGAATGTGCCCGTCCTCTTTGGCGAACGGGACGTGTTAAAGACCCTCCAGCTGCTGCCCGGTGTAAAGCCGGTGTCCCAGGGTACCAGCGGCCTGAGTGTGAGGGGTGGATCATCGGATCAGAACCTGATCCTCTTAGACGAAGCGCCGGTATACAATGCGGCGCACCTGCTCGGGTTCTTCTCCACTTTTAATTCAGACGCGATCAAAGATGTTACGCTGTATAAAGGAGGCATGCCCGCGCAATACGGTGGCCGCCTCTCCTCCGTCGTGGATGTCCGGATGAATGATGGCAACAACCAGGAGCTTCATGTCAATGGCGGTCTGGGCCTCATCTCCGCAAAGATCAACGTGGAAGGGCCTCTGCAAAAAGACAAGTCCTCCTTTCTGTTCAGCGCCAGGCGTACCTATGCCGATATGTTCCTGAAACTTTCCAACGACTCCTCGGTGAATAAGAACAGCCTCTATTTCTACGACTTGAATGCAAAGCTCAATTTTACCCTGGGCAGCAAAGACAAACTTTATCTTTCCGGCTATTTCGGAAGGGACAATATGGCCAGCCAGGACGTATTCGGTCTCAACTGGGGCAATGCCACCAGCACGCTTCGCTGGAACCACACTTTCGGCCCCCGCTTCTTTTCCAACACCTCCCTGATCTACAGCTACTATAATTACAAGCTCCGGATCAACAACAACGGCAGCAATTTCAATGTCCTGTCCGAATTACGGGACTGGAATATCAAAGAAGAGCTGCAATTCTATCTCAACCCCCGCAACAATATCCGTGCAGGCTTCAACGCCATCTACCATACTTTGAACCCGGGTGTCCTCACCGGCGGCGCCAAAAGCGGCGTGAACGACACCTCTTTTCAAAAGCGCTTCGGCCTGGAAAATGCTGTCTTTGTCAACAACAGCTGGAAAGCATCTGAAAAATGGAATATCTCTTATGGCGCCCGTCTTTCCATCTTCAGCGCGCTGGGAAAGGGCGACTTTTACAAGATGGCGCCCGACGGCAGTATCCTGGACACCCTTCACTACAAAGACGGACAGGTGGTAAAGACCTACGTCAACCCGGAACTGCGCGTGGCTATCAGCTACCAGCTGGATGCAGCTTCCTCCATGAAGGTATCCTATGCGGATAACACCCAGAACATGCATCTCATATCTTCCACCAACGCGGGTTTCCCTACGGATCAATGGGTAGTGAGCAACAACCTGATCAGGCCGGAAAAGTCCCACCAGCTATCTCTGGGATATTATAAGAATTTCCGGGAGGATAAATTTGAAGTGACGGTAGAGACTTACTACAAATCCCTCGAGAACCAGATAGACTATCGGGATGGCGCCAACCTGCTGGGCAACGGCACACTGGAGACGGAGCTGCTGTATGGTAAAGGGCGTGCCTACGGAGCAGAATGGCTGGTGAGAAAAAAAACAGGCAGGCTCACAGGCTGGGTTGGCTACACATGGTCGAAGTCACAAAAACAGATAGCCGGCATCAATGATGGAAAATGGTACAACGCTGTCCAGGACAGGACGCACGACATCTCCGTGGTTGGGATGTATAAGCTCAGTCCCAAATGGATGCTGTCCGCCAACTGGGTATATAACACAGGCAATGCGGTGAGCCTGCCAAGCGGGAAATACAAAGAGGACGGCAGGACAGTATACTATTATTCGGAGCGCAATGGCTACCGGATGCCGGCCTATCACAGGTTGGACCTGTCGGCCACCGTACAGCTGAAAGAGAAAAAACATTTTTCATCCGAGCTGGCCTTCGGGGTGTATAATGCTTACAACCGGAACAATGCCTTTATCATCACTTTCCGGGACAATAAGACAGACCCCTCTAAGACAGAGGCGGTGCAGACGACTTTATTCGGCGCCGTCCCCTTCATTTCCTACAACTTTAAATTTTAAAAAGTGAAACATCCCATCATAGCAGCAGTATTTATTCTTTTGCTGACCTCCTGCCAGAAGGTCATCGACCTGAAAGTAAAAGACGCCAGCCCGAAATATGTCATCGAAGGCAATGTCACCAATCTCCCCGGTCCCTATACGGTGACCCTTTCCCGGACCACCCCGTTCAACACATCGTGGCAATTCAATGGGGTAGGAGGGGCCACCGTGACCATCAGCGACGACATGGGCAATAGCGAGACCTTACAGGAGAGCCAAACGGGTGTTTACCAGACGACAGGGCTGACAGGCGTGGAAGGAAGGACCTATGCGCTGCGCATCACCATGGGAGAGCAGACCTTCACCGCCTCTTCCACCATGCCGCACCAGGTGTCCTTCGACAGTTTATATATCCGCGAGCTGGTGAACTTCACCAAGACCGTGAAAGCGGCAGTGCCTGTCTTTACGGACCCGAAGGGGCAGGGCAACGCTTATCGTTTCAATCAGTACATCAATGGCAGACTGGACAAGGGCGTATACTATCAGAACGATGATTTTACGGACGGCCTGATGAACAGCTTCGCTCTTTTACAGCCCGATCCCGACAGTACGCTGCGTGTCAACGATAGGGTAGAGATCGATATGCAATGCATTGACAAGGCGGTGTATGAATATTGGTTCAGCCTGGACCAGTCCTCAAAAGGAGATGGCAACGGCATACCCGCCAATCCCGTCACCAATATTCAGGGTGGGGCCCTGGGATATTTCAGCGCACATACATCGCAGCGACGTTCGCTCCAGGTCAAATGAATTTCGTATATCCATCAACATCCGCCAGCGGGCGGATCAGTCCGCAACCCGGGCCGGCTATTCTTGGCCGGTCCCTTTTTTTCAAATAATCCACAAACTTTTCTTAATTTGTTGCAGTTGAAGCTGTGCTTCCCCGTGAAATGTTGAAAAAGATCACTGCCATACTGCTATTGGGATTATTCCTCTTCAACTGGGCGGGGTATAGGTTGCTGACACTCTATATGGAGACGAGGGCCGATCAGCAGCTGCAAGTACAGCTTGATGATAACAACTATGAGGAGTCCCAATTGATATCCCTGAAAGTTCCCGTTACACGTCTTTCCTACTACAACAATTCCAAAGAATTCGAGACCATCAACGGCAGTATCGAGGTGAACGGCATCCGCTACAAGTACGTCAAGCGACGGATCTACAATGACTCCCTGGAAGTACTATGCATACCCGATGCTGCCGCCATGCAGCTGAAAGCCGCTAAAAATACTTTTTTCGCGGTTGTCAATGGCCTCCAGCATAACGGGGCGCCCGAAAAAAAACAAAGCGCCAATGCCAACGTTTCTAAGGACTTTACACCCGAATTTTATCCGACGCAGGACCTCCTGCCGATGATCAACGGCGTCTGGTTTTTACTGTCAAAGTGCTACGCCAATAGCTGGTGTCCTCTTTCATCCATGTATGCGCTTGTTCCTGAGCACCCTCCAAAGCCGGCTGCTCCTATAGCCTGATCATTATTTATTGATTTTATTGGAGCTACACCTCAGCGGGCGAATGCCCGCTATCATCATTCATTTTATGAGAAAAAAGACCCTTGTAATCAGTATTACAGGCGTCGCCGTCTTCGTACTGCTGACGTCATTGACCTATATCTGTGTAAAAAGATACAACAACAATAAAGAGACCCGCCAGGTCTACAGGGCAGGATTGAAAAGAATATTTGATAAGGACAATGCATTTGTTCCCGAAGCGCAGCTTGCTTTCTTTGACTCGCTGGAGCTGCTGCCGACGATCTCCGCGCAAAAGAGCCTGGTTGTTCAACTATATAAGTCGCAGGCCCTGTTGAAATTGGGGCAGGAAAAGAAGGCCGTCGATATTCTCACGGCATTGGTAGAAAATTCCGAGCGTCTCGGACAGGGCCGGATGGCTATGGAAGCCAGGAAACAGCTGGGCCTGGCCTATGTCAGGATGGGAGAAAGGAATAACTGCATTGGCAATCACGCTGCAGGATCATGTATCTTTCCCATCAGCGGGTCGGGCGTATATATGGACCCGACTGCGTCCCTGAAAGGCATCGAAGTGTATAAAAGAATACTGCAGCAGGATTCCACCGATCTGGAGGCAAAATGGATGCTCAACATCGCTTATATGACCATCGGCGCATATCCCGGAAAAGTGCCGCCGGGTCTGCTGATCCCGGACCTGGACGTCGATACCTGTGCTTATAAAGTAAAGGCTTTCACGGATATGTCCCGTGACCTGAAGCTGAACAATTTCAGGAGTCAGGCCGGAGGCAGCATCGTGGATGATTTCAATAATGACGGATACCTGGATATCGTCACCTCCTCCTGGGACCTGGAAGAGCCCATGCATTTCTTTAAGAACAATGCTGACGGAACGTTTTCAGATGTATCGGCCTCCTCCGGACTGGGTGCTATAAAAGGCGGGCTCAATATCATACAGGCAGATTATAACAACGATGGGTTTACCGATATGCTGCTGCTGCGGGGCGCCTGGCTGGGGCAATTCGGCAATCAGCCCAATACCCTGCTTAAGAATAATGGGGACGGCACCTTCACCGACGTTACGATCGAGAGTGGCATCCTTTCCTTTCATCCTACGCAAACTGCCACCTGGGCTGACTTCAACAATGACGGCTGGTTGGATCTGTTCATAGGCAACGAATCGTTACCCCGGGGTTATCCGAATCCTTCCGAATTGTACATCAATAACCATGATGGCACCTTTACGGCCAATGTCGCTGCGCTGGCCGGATGTGAAAAGATCGGCTTTATGAAAGGCGTTACTTCCGGAGACTACAACAGGGACGGCTGGCCGGATCTATTCATATCCTGCCGTGACGGACAAAAGATCTTACTGAAGAATAAAGGGATGGAAGGGAATATTCCACAGTTTGAGGATGTCACGCATGCAGCAGGTCTGGACCATGAGCTGACTTATACCTTCCCCACCTGGTTTTGGGATTATGACAACGACGGCTGGCCGGATATCTTCGTATGCGGCTATCAATTCCAGGGACCGCTGGGCGTCACTGCCGCGACAGAGGCTCTTAACCTGCAGCTCCCCCCCAATACAAGCCTTGTATACCTCTACAGGAACAACCATGATGGCACTTTTACGGATGTTTCCAAACAGATGGGGCTCGGCAAGCCGGTATTTACCATGGGCTCTAATTTTGGAGATATTGACAACGATGGCTGGCTGGATATGTACCTGGGCACCGGCAACCCCGACTTTGCTTCCCTTGTCCCTAACAGGATGTTTAAAAACATTGGCGGGCAGCAATTTGCAGACGTCACCCGTTCGGCTCGTGTAGGCAATCTGCAAAAAGGCCATGGCGTGGCGTTTGCCGACGTCGACAACGACGGCGACCAGGACGTGTTTGTTGAAGTAGGAGGGGCCTACAAAGGAGATGCCTATTACAATTCATTCTATGTCAATCCCGGTCAGAATGACAACAACTGGATAAGTATATTATTGGAAGGTGTAAAGTCCAACAGGTCGGCCATCGGGGCCCGCATATCCGCCAGTTTCATGGAGGAAGGCAGAAAAAGGACGGTATATATGGACGTAAATTCTGGAGGAAGCTTTGGCGGCAACCCATTCCGGAAAGAGATCGGGATAGGCCGGGCAGCGGTCATTGATGAATTGACTATTCAATGGCCCACTACAAAGACGGTCCAGGTATTTAAGAACGTTGCCGTGCGCCAGTTCCTGAAGATCAGAGAAGGCAGCGATCAGCTGACAAAAATGAGCCTGGATCGCCTTCAATTCCGGCCGGACAGCCAAAAATTGAACATGATCAGTTGCATACCAGGGAAATAGAAATAGGCGTTTGTGTATTACATTTGCGCAGCAATGCTAAACCCTTATTATAATATGCGACCCGTCTATTTCTATCTTGTGATCCTGACCCCTGTCCTGTTACTGTCCTGCGTCAGCACCGGCAAATTCAAAGCCATGCAGCAGGAATCCCAAAAGTATGACTCGCTGTATACATGGTCACAGCGTACTTTGAAAACCTGCCAGGATGCGAATACCACCCTCAGCAGGCAAAAGTCATCGCTGCAGGACCAGATGAACAGCCTGAACCTGGAGCTCAGCGCCTCCAAGGAAAACAACACGCTTTTGAGAAAGCAATTGAAGGACATTTCAGCGCTGAGCAGCGCCCAGGCGGAAAGCATAAAAAAATCATTGGACAACATGGGTGCAAACGATATTTACATCCGGGAGATGCAGTCTGCAATAAAACACCGCGATTCGGTGAACCTGGCTGTAATAATGAACCTGAAGGCATACCTGGGCAATCTCGGCGACCAGGATATGCGTTTAAAGGTCTGGAAAGGCACCGTCTCCGTTGACTTTTCCGACAGCCTGTTATTCAATGGGGACAGTGCCAGCTATGCACTTTCGGATAAAGGAAAGGCGGTATTAGGCAGGCTGGCCAGAGCGCTGAATAACGGGCCCGACGTCGAATTCTTAGTCGAAGGGCACACCGACAGCCTTGCCTATCAACAGGGCGAATTGCAGGACAACTGGGACCTCAGCGCAAAACGGGCAACCTCGGTGGTAAGGATACTGCAGAACCAATATAATATAGCGCCTCAACGGATGACGGCAGCCGGTCGCAGCGAATATGTCACGGTTGCGCCCAATGATACGCCGGAAGGACGGACAGCCAACCGGCGTACCAGGATCATTTTTACCCCGGATCTGGATCAACTGCTCAGGTTGTTTGAACGTAAGCAGGGACAGGCAGACCCTGCAGCACCTGCCGGGCCGGCTGCAGCACCCGCACCTGCGGCGCCGGCCCCGACCTCTTCGTTCTAACGGGATCTTTTGATTTATCGCATTCCATCTTTTTTTAATGGAATCGTTGGTATTTTGTATATTTATTTACTATTGAATAGTTTATAGATTAAAAAAACGATTCATGAAACGATTGCTTCACCATTAAAAATTCCACTAATGCGCACTTTACTAAAAGCTACATTTGACGTGGTCGCTTCCAACAAAGCCATCCTGGACGGCTCACTCCCCAAGATCATGAAGACTACAATGGACAAGCTTAAGCCGGAAGCAAGCTATTTTCTTGCGACGGATGGATGCAGAAGCTGCTTCATGGTATTTGACCTTAAAGACCCTTCCGAAATACCGTCGATCGCCGAGCCTTTCTTTTTGAACTTTAATGCGAAAGTAGAGTTCTGCCCGGTGATGAATGCCGAAGACCTCCAGAAGGGGCTTGCAGCCATACAAAATGCTTAGGATCCTCCGGCGATTATCCTGCTCGGTAAACCAGAATGAGCCTAAAGTGAATAGGCTCATTTTTTTTATGCATATTCAACGCGCGATTTCCCACAAAGTGGTATTTGCTTTTAATTTCATAGATCATACCTTCATGTAATACTCCTGACCGCGCCTCATTATTTAACCCCTTCATTACTTTTCCATGAAAATTGTTAATGTCATTCCCCCGGCAATGAGCGGGGAAAGCCACCAGGACAGCGGCCCTAATATTGCCGTAAATCCCAACAACACTAACGAGATCGTTATTTCAGCTTTAACGCCTGATCCAAATGGAGGGCCCAATGCCCCTGTGTATGTTTCTACCGATGGCGGTGATACATGGACGATGAAGAGTATCATTCCGCACAACGGACCTATGGGAACATTTGGCATAACGCTTAAATATGGCCAAACCAGTAATGAGCTCTATGCAGGCATAGTGAAGGGCACTGATTTGTACGCATCGGAGATCCTGCGGACAAAGCATCCGGCCGGCGGGATAACGATGACTGAATTGGATTCGACACAACAAATTAGCATCGAGCAGCCCTATGTGGCAGCTGCTACCGTTTCCAGTGGGCCGGATGCGGGGAAAGACCGGCTCTATGTCGGCATGAATGTGCTGAAATCTGAACCATTTCCGGGACCCGATGCGGGGAAGACATCCACTATTAAACAAACCATGGACGCCCAGGCAGGCGCCCCCTTATTCAGTAGCATCAGCCTGGATAGCCGGGATAAAAGCGCACCCGCTTTTCAGGATTCGGGCCCCCGGAACGGGCCGCAGGTAAGACCGGCCGTTCACAATGACGGAACGGTCTACGCGGTCTTCTATAGTTGGAAAACCTGGGCCGACCCGGGTGATGGCAATGGCTTAGTCACCAGTGATGTGGTGATCGTACGGGATGACAACTGGGGCCAATCGACCAATCCATATGGTTCACTCATCGATAGTGGGGACGGCCAGGCCGGCCAGCGCATAGCTATCGGTGTGAGAATTCAATTTTATGGTCGCCTGGGTCAGGAACGGGTAGGGGGAGAATTGGCGATTGCTGTCGATCCGACAAATAGCTCAAATGTATATGTTGCCTGGGCCGAGGTGGAATTTGGCGGTGGCGGCCCCGGAATCGATATAAACTGGCTGCATCTCCGCAAGTCCATCGACAGGGGGCAGACCTGGTCAGATGAGGATTTGTTGGCTATTCGCAATGGCAAGAATCCCGGGTTAGCTATAAATGACAAGGGGCAGATAGGCTTTCTTTATCAACAATTAAAGAGATCCCACAACAGCCAGAAGTGGCAAACGCACCTTGCATTTTCTGCAGATGATACCCATTGGAACGATATGGTGCTGGCCACTGTGCCCGCTGCTACTCCGCTCCGGCAATTCTTTCCGTATATAGGAGACTATGCAAATATCATGACAGTAGGCGATACCTTTTATGGTGTATTCTGCACTAATAATTTCCCTTCATTAGCCAACTTTCCCCAGGGAGTGCATTATCAGAGAAACCATAATTTCGTTACAAAAAAACTGTTTGCCCTGGATGGCCACACTGAAGTCGCTCCGTCGATTGATCCATTTTTTTTCAAGACCGGATTCATTCCTCCTAAGCCGAACTTGAAACCTCCTCTGAAAGATTACTCCTCCGTAATATTTATCCTGTTCGGCATCATCAATGATGGCGGGGGAGTCTATATCGATCCTTCGGGACATATTCATATTGTTGGTCCCGGCGATCCAGGGCCCCTGTGGGGATACCTCGTCAGCCTGGCGGAATATCGTCTGGCAACGGCAATAAACAATAAATCCGGCCTGGAAATGCAAAAACTGGCCTTGCAGAATGTTATAAATATGGCGAATACCCAAATTGCACAGATCAACGACCAACTCGGGCAAATGCGTGGCGAATAAGTGATGTCTCAAAATAAAGCCTGACATTCGTTAAGTTTGCAGATATGGTCGACCTCCTTTTTCAAGATATGGCCCTGACAATCACGCTGACCGATACGGAAAAAGAGCTTCTCAGGAGCGTGCTCATTCCAAAAAGCGTACGAAAAAGGCAATACCTGCTACAGGCAGGGGACGAATGCCGGCATGCGATCTTTGTGGCCGAAGGATGCCTTCGCTCATATACCATCGATCAAAACAAGGTGAAACACATCTTCCAGTTTGCCATCGAAGGATGGGCTATCAGCGATATGTATAGCTTCCTCACCGGCGAACCCGCCACGTATTATATAGATGCAATAGAGGACTCCGAACTCTACCTGATGGATAAGGCCGGAAAGGAGGAATTGCTGGATCAGATCCCCGGGATGGAAAAGGTCTTCAGGCTGGCCCTTGAAAAGAACTACATTGCTAACCAACGCAGGATCAATGCCAGGCTCAGCAGCTCCATAGAAGAGCGATACCTTTCCTTTGCCAGGACATATCCGCAGATCGTCCAACGGGTCCCGCAACACATGATCGCCTCCTACCTGGGAGTAACCGCTAAGACATTGAGCCGCATGCGCAAACAGGTCGCAGGGAAGGGGTGAACATTTTAAACTGAAGGAGTAGAAGGTATTCCAGAAGGGAAGGAAGCTGTTATTGATTAACATTCTATATAACAAGTATACGGTGTAATCTGTTCATGAAATCGGGTAGATGAGATGCAATATTTTGATTATCGCTAAGTTGCGACCCCTTCTTGAAGGCTGAATTTTGCGAAGATGTTCATCAATCCTGTTCATGAACATAGGAATTACAAGTCCATGGTCAATCTCACAAATCCAAATTCAAAATCATTCGGTACGGAGGCTGCGGACGGGGTTCATCAGGGCGGCCTTGAGGGATTGGAAGCTGACGGTCGCCAGAGTGATCAGGAGGATGCCGGCACCGGCGGAGACGAAGATCCACCAGGAGAGGGTCGTACGATAGGGATAATTCTCCAACCATTTCTTCATGAGCAGTGCCATGAGGGGCATGGCGATGGTCATGGAGAGCATGACGAGCAGCAGAAAGTCTTTTGACAACAGCGCCCAGAGGTTGATCACACCGGCCCCGAGGACCTTGCGGATGCCGATCTCTTTTGTACGCTGCTCCGCCACGAAAGAGGCAAGGCTGAACAGCCCGAGACAGGAGATAAAAAGCGCAAGGACTGTAAGGGCAATGGCGATGTTCCCCTGCCGGGTCTCGGCGGCGAACTTGCTCGCATAGGTATCATCGTTAAAACTATAGAGAAAGGGGCTTTCGGGGTTGTAGCGTCTGAAGATGGTCTGGATGGCGGCGAGCGCGCTGTGCATCGCAGTTCCGGGTTTGATGCGGATGGTGATGACGGAGAGGTCGGGGTCTTGTTGGTAAAATACGGCGGGTTCGATATTGTCAAAGGGGGAGTTGGTGAGCATGTTGGAGGCGATGCCGATGATGTGGTAGGTCTTATTGCGGAATTCGACCACTTGTCCGATGGGATTTTTAAAACCGGCGGCTTTTAGCGCCGCCTCGTTGATGATCATGCCGCTGCTGTCGGTGGCGAAGTCGCGGGAGAAATCGCGGCCTTGCAGGATGGTCCAACCGACGGTGGCGCCGAACTCCGTGGACACCTTGGTATTGCGATAGACAGTGCCTTGTCTTTCAAGCGGCATGCCACTCCAGGTGAGATAGCTGTTCGACCAGAAGCCCTCCAGACTCCAGGAGGAACGAGTGACATTGCTGACCAGCCCGGAGCGGAGGAGATCGTTTTTAACGGCTTCGGCATGGTTGCGGAGCGTATCGGTATTGATGTTGACCGTCAGAAGACCTTCCCGGTTATAACCCGCCGGCCGGTCTTTTGTAAACCCGATCTGACGGAAGATGACAATGGTCGCTATGATGAGTGAGAGTGAAACGGTGAACTGGGTGACGACGAGGACTTTGCGGAACAGTCCCGTGCGGCGGGTGAACTGCCGGACCGGGTTAAAGGCGGAAAGATAGAAGGCGGGATAACTTCCTGCCAGTAAGCCGGTAAAAAAGGTGAAAAATAATGCGGCGACCCAGAAGGCGACGTTGGTCCAGGGGAAGTGAATGTCCTTTGCCGAGAGCTGGTTAAACCCGGGCAGTACGAGCCACGTGAGAAGGGTGGCAAGGACAAAGGCCAGGAGTGCGGTAAGCATAGACTCGCTGAGGAATTGCATGATCAGCTGGCTGCGGAGCGAGCCGATGGTCTTCCGGATGCCTACTTCTTTGGCGCGTCGTTCGCTGCGCGCGGTGGAGAGGTTCATAAAATTGATACAGGCGAGCAATAAGACGAAGCCGCCGATGATGCCAAAGAGCCAGAGATCTTTGATGTGGTTGACGGCATACGTACCATTATTATCTTCATTGGGATCATGAAGGTGGAGCCGGTCGTTGGGATAGGCGAGCAGCTCTTCGTGCCAGTCATTGATATTTGGGGTCGGGAGGTTTTTGATGCGTTCGGTCGCCCGGGCATACGTTGTATGAGGGGTAAGGAGGGCGAAGAGCCGACAACCGTGGTTCATCCAGACGTTGTCCGTGTAGAGCCAGGCTATGCCTTTGTTCATCCAGGGAAGAATGAAATCCGTTCCGAAGAAACTGGTGTTATTGGGAAGATCCTCGTAAACGCCGCCGACTCGGAGGTCTTCGCTGATATCGACCCGGACTGTTCTACCGATAGGATCTGCTGCGCCAAAAAGGGCTTTGGCCGTAGTGGCGGAGAGCAGGAGGGTGTTGGGGTCCTTTAAGGACGCGGTGGTCCCGGCGATCATCCGGAAGCCAAAGATCTCAGGTAGTGTGGACTGAGCATAGCAGGCTTTGCGGGTCAACTTTTTTTCGCCGGCGCCGATGAGATGGTCGAGGTTCCAGGTGACGAGGGCGGTTTTTTCGAAGATGTTCTCAAAACCGTGCCCGAGGACGTTGCCAGAGACTGGGGCGACGGTGGTACCGATATAGGTTTCGGGATGTTCGGGTGTGGCGTGGTGGCCCATGACAGAGCTGGAGATGCGTTGCAGCAGCAAGATCTCGGCCACGCGGTCATGATCGGGGGTAAAGTGATCGAAGGTGGCTTCGTCGTTGATCCACAGGCCGAGGAGGAGAGCCGTAGCCATGCCCATGGCGAGACCCGCGATGTTGATAAGGGTATAGTGTTTGTTGCCGGAAAGATGGCGCCAGGCGACGTGGAAGTAGGAGCGAAGCATAGCATTGGTTTTTTAAAGGACAGCAGCGCCGTCGGAATGTTGCATCACCTTGTCTTTGTGATATGTCCCGAAGATCTATTTAACAAGTATACGGTGTAAAGCGTTCATTAACTAATATTTATGAAGTGAGTGAAATTTAAGATAAAAGATTAAAAAAATATTTTATCTTAAGTACCATGGCTGCAAAATTCAACCAGTTTCTGCTTGTTATCTTTTCTATATCTTTCTTGTCCGAAGGTTTTGCCCAAAGTAAAGACAACGTCACCCGGCTTAACAAAGCTAGCATAATTACAAGACCCCTTTTAAAAGGACATAGCGATATGTATACCCTTCATTTGGGGAAGGGCGGCTACGCAAGAGTCGTGGCCGAGCAGCGTGGTGTGGATGTTGCACTAAGAATAGGAAACCCCACGCATAAGTTAATTGAGGAATTTGACATCCCCACGGGTAACAATGGAAATGAATATGCCACAATATCGGCCGATGAAAGTGGTGATTACTATGTATCGGTTATAGCCGTGAATGCGGCTGCGGGAGGGTTTTATACAATAAAGGTTGAAGAGTTATTGGATTCCGGGCAATACCGAAACGTATTGCAGCGGCGACAAGCATACGCTGATTCGGCGGCGAAATACTTTTCACAGGATAGTCTCCTGCAAAATATTCGTCTGCTTTCTTCGGATTCGTTGCAGGGAAGGAAACCGGGGACCGTCGGCGAAACCAGAACATTGGATTTCCTGCAAAGCCGGTTCAAGGAGATTGGCCTGGAGCCGGGTAATGGGGACAGCTATTTCCAGGAGGTCCATCTTCCGGCAAAGTTCGCAACAACCTGGGTATCTCCGCTTGCTGTCAATGCCGGGAACAAGAAACTGGTGTTGAAGGAAAGGGATGATTTTGTACTATTTCCTCATTTTTTTGATACCAGCGTTTCCATGAAGGATATACCATTGGTTTTTGCAGGGTATGGCATTGTTTCCTCAAAATACCATCGTGACGACTATAAAGGATTAGATGTAAAAGACAAGATCGTATTATTACTGCGCAACCCTTATGGCAAATTTGATGACTCCTTAAAATCCTATTCCTATAAAAACAAGGAAGCTGCAAAACACGGCGCACTGGGATGTTTGTATATATTCGACAGCGCAATGGTCGGATATGCTTTTAGAATAGAGTATGATCTCGCTAAGGAAGGGAATTATGTTCCTGAATCTGATTCCCGCAGCAATAAGAAAATGGGCCTGGATGTTAAAATAGACGGCGATGTTACGCTGGCAGCCGCCCAAAAAATACTGCTGCTTGCGGGATTGGACACAGCACTGTTGAACCAGGTGGATAGCCCGAACTTCCGGGGAGCGCAACTTCCAGCATCCATATCTGTTGAAGAGAGAGCCAATATTGTGCCTTCCATAATATCCCGCAATGTGATAGGTAAAATAACAGGCTCCACCTATCCTAACGAATATGTCGTCTATAGCGGACATTGGGACCATTTAGGCATAGGGGTGCCGGATGTCCATGGAGATTCTATCTACAACGGAGCATGGGACAATGCCGCCGGGACAAGCGGTGTTATTGAATTGGCAAAGGCTTTTTCAAGACTGCCGCAGAAGCCCGCCAGGACCGTACTGTTCATTAATTTTACAGAAGAAGAATATGGAGGTCATTTGGGTTCAGTCTATTATACCAAACATCCGGTGTATCCATTGGAGGGCACAGTGGCTGATATCAACCTGGACTGTTTGAATATTTTAGGTAAAGCGACGGACTTTTATGTATGCGGTACCCAACTATCGACGCTGGAAGACCTGGTCAAAGAGGAGGCTGAAAGAGAAGGCCGATGGTTTGGTTATGATTCAAGCATAGTTTTTTCTTCCCAGAATGCATTCTTTTTCTCGGATCAACTGAGTTTTGCCAAGGCTGGTGTTCCCGGGATCTTTTCGGGGGGTGGCAGCCGGCCGATTGGTATGAAAGCTGCCACCTTAAGCGCTTTGTTGAATAAAGAAATGGGCAGATATCATCAGCCTACCGATGAATATGATCCCAGTTTCTGGAAGCTGGATGGCGCGGTGGAAGATCTTTTTATCCTTTATAAAGTAGGATGCCGGCTTGCGGATGGCAAGATCCGGCCTGAATGGAGGAGTGGAGCTCCCTATCGTCGGCCTACATTGTGAGTTGCTGGAATAACCCTTGCCATGGGGCCAACCCAGCCATCGGGCAGGAACCATCGGTCGTACCCGATACCGTCGTGAATAGCATCAAATTGGCCGACTGGCGAGCACGGATTTCAACCAGGGGGTGACCGTATGTTGAGGTTCTCAGTTGAATAGCTTCTATTTAACATAATATTAATTATAAGACAAATATGCTCCAAAAAAGACTATCGGAAAACCCTTCATTCTTCCGATCTTGTCTACTATGATCATCGTTATCCAATGTAAGGACCAGGTTGGACTGGTAGCTGCCATATCAGGCGTTCTGGCGCATCAACAGCTCAATATCATCTCGCTTCGCGAACATGTAGATCCCACGGAGAACCGGTTTTTCATACGAATTGAAGTGGCGGGAGACGGCGCTGCAGAGCAACTTTTCCAACAGCTGAGGACGCTCCTTCCGCCGGACGCTGTCATTTCCATCAATCCCCGGCCGGAAAAAAAGATCGTAGTGCTGGTGACCAAAGAATACCATTGCCTTTCGGATATTTTAGTACGCCATCATTTCAGGACCCTGGGAGCATCTGTACAGCATGTCATTGGGAATTATCCCATCCTGGAGGATATCTGCCATCGTTTTGGGATCCCATTTTTACACATCTCTCACCAGGACCAGGAAAAAGAGACCTTCGAGCAGCAGATCATGGATGCACTGCTCCGGTATCAACCCGACTTTATCGTCCTGGCAAAATTTATGCGCATCCTTTCCCCTGCCTTTATCAGTGCCTTCCCCGCACGCATCATTAATATCCATCATTCTTTCCTTCCTGCCTTCGCCGGCGCCAATCCCTATCGTCAGGCATTCGAACGAGGCGTCAAGCTCATCGGCGCCACGGCCCATTTTGTCACTGACCAGCTGGACGAAGGGCCTATCATCGCACAGCAGATCATCCCGGTGAACCATTCATTCACAGCGGAAAATATGATGAAGGCCGGAAAAGAAATAGAGACTTCGGTACTCGCTAAGGCATTAAGGCTGGTATTTGAGGACCGTGTGCTGGTGTATAAAAATAAGACGATCGTGTTTGAGTAATTATTTTTCTTATCCGCCTGTAACTATTTCCCGCGCTCTGCAACTAATTTTTCATGCTGGAATTTCAACAGGTTCAAAAATCATACGGTCTCCGTGTGATCCTTTCCATTCCTGACAGCAGGCTGCCTCCAGGCACCTGGTGGCTGCAGGGACCCAATGGGTCAGGTAAAACCACCCTGCTACGCATGATTGCCGGTCTGCTCCCTTTCAAAGGCGATATCCGGCTCGATGGCCACAGCCTTCACCGTGCCCCTGTATCCTATCGGCGGTCTGTCAGCTGGGCCGACGCAGAGCCGCAATACCCTGCTTTCCTCACGGGCGAAGATCTGCTGTCCTTCTATTGCGCGGTGCGCAAGACCCCGATCTCGCAAGCCCAACAGCTGCTGTCGGTATTCTCTATGCAATCCTATATCGCTACCCGCATCGGCGCCTGGTCAGATGGTATGATCAAAAAACTTTCGCTGGTCCTGGCCTTTATTGGCCGTCCCTCTCTCATCGTATTGGATGAGCCGCTCGTAACCCTGGACCTGACAAGCGTATCTCTGCTTTATGGGATGATCTGCGATCGGCGTGCGCATGGCTGCAGCTTCCTGCTCACGTCCCACCAGGAGGTAGACCAAAACCATCTTCCCGTAGATTTGAAACTATTGATCCGGGATCAGACCCTTGAAACCTCGGAGCCCGTATGAGACATCCACGCAATCTTTTGTGGAAGACCTTTGTACGGCAGTATTACCGGCAAAATGCCGGATTCTTTCTGTTCTTTTTCCTCATCTTCTTTGGGATCGTCGGCCCCTCTCAGCAGCTGGCCTATCACTACACGCTGATCCGCGGCATCCTGGAGGCTCCATCGCTGCTGGCCCTCGTTCTTTTTCTTTGGCTATTGTATGCGGCTAAATGCAGCCGTTGGATCATGGGTCTCCTGCACAGCAAGGATCATGCTTTTCTGTATATCTTACCGCTCCTGGGAAAAACGAAGACATTCCGATTGCTGTTGATGATCCAGGCCGCACTGTATCTTCCCGTCATACTTTATGCAATTGCTGTACTTATCATAGCCTTCCATAGCTGGGCATGGACCGCGGCCACCATCCTGGTTGCTTTCATCGCCGTTATTTGTCTGGGCAGTTCCGCCCTGTATCAATATGATCTTTTCCATCCGGGGAAACTAACTCGCCTCCTCTTTATTCGTCCGGATGGCAAGCGGTCCGTCCGGAAAAAATATACCCCCTATTGGTCGTTCCTGCTGCGCGGTTTTCTGACTGAGCACACGGCCCTGCTGGCAGGAATAAAAATATTTGGTTGTGGGATGCTCTACCTGTTGCTGAGAACACAGACGCCCGATGATTATGACATCCGGATGCCCTTCCTCCTCTTTGGTATGTCATTGTTCGGTCATGGTGCACTGATCTATCAGCTGAGAAGGATGGAAGACCAACAGCTGCTTTTCTACCGCAGCCTGCCGGTGTCGCTGTCCAGCCGTATGTTGCAATATGTGATACTCTATCTTCTGGTATTACTACCGGAGATGATCACGCTGGGATGGCTGACACCTGATCATATTCGGTTCAGGGACGTGGCTGGATTTGTATTGGCAGGTTATAGTACCTTGTTATTATTGAACGGCTGTCTGCTCATCGCTGCATTGGAACGGGGCGAATTGCTGAAGCTGACAGGGATACTTTTCGGGATATTGTATTTCGGCGTTCTTTCTGACAACCTGATCTTACTATCAGGACTTTTCCTGGTGGTGGCTGGGAGCCTGTTTTTCCGGGCATATTCCCGAAGGGAAGGATAGAGGACTACTTCATGTTCACAATGGACAAAGAGGCAAGGTTGATCCTGGACGAAGGAATGATCACATTATCTTTTGAAAATTCTTCAGCTTCTTCCAGACTAATGGACTTCTGATTGTTTTTCTGCGCTTTAACGGTTACGACAGTCTCGGTACGGTCGCGGTGAATGCCCAGGCCCTGGATCGTGACAAAATACTTTCCGGCTGGCACGCCTTCGATGGTGATGTTGTGGTCATTGTCGGCGGAGAAAACTTTGTACACAATGCCGGCTCCCGTACGATCAAAGAGGTCGAAAATGATCAGGACGGAATCCTTGTGGGCTTCGGCGGGAGCGAGATTGTTGAACTTGAACCGAACGGAACCTTCTTTGATTGCCGTCATCTTACCGGCTTTGGCGCGGGGGGCCTTTTCGGCATGCACTGCCAGGCTCAGCAGCAGGCAGGCAAGGTAGAGGTAAATTTGTTTCATGGGGGTACGAGTTATACCAGGATATATCCAACCTCATGCCATTATATAGGTAGTTTAAAATCAATATAATAAGCATTTCCCCCTTATTTCAGTCTTTCCCTTCGTTAGAACACGATTCCCAACTTTGGAAAAGTCTCTATTTTTCGAGCAATTCCCTGATTACGGCCAATATTGAGTTCCAGCCGCCGGCATTCACCGCCTCCTGGTACCGTTCTTCCCCCTTGGCCGCAGTTTTATATCCGTCCTGTGTCACTTTCAGTTCGGTCAGGCCATCCGCTTCCGATAGCTCATACGTCACATGCAGATAGTTTTCAGGAATGTCCGGGATGTCCATGCCGGGATCGATCACCGAATATTTCAGCAGGCGGCCCGGCATGATCTCTTCTACATACCCCTTGACCGGCGTGATCTCCTGTCCTTCATGCTGCATCTTCCAAAGAACGGAGCTGCCCACCTTCCAGTCGGATTCCACGGAGCAGTTGAACATGTATTGTTTGGTCCAGAAAGGCTCTGTAAGGGCCTCCCAAACTTTAGACACCGGGGCATTGATGCGTATGGTGTTCTCCACTTTCATTTCTTTTGCCATAAATATGTTTTTATTGGAGCAAATCTAGCGGACCTCACCGGAAGGACATTGCACCTGCCGGATAAAAACTAACGGTTTCCGGAGCGCCTTATCGCAGGATCTCTTCTATCTGGGCCAATTCATCCTGACTGAACCAGGTATTGCGGAAGCATTGCAGCGAGTCCGTCACCTGTTCGGGCTTGCTGACGCCTATAAGCACAGAAGTGATCCGTTTGTCTTTCAGGACCCAGGCCAGCGCCATCTGCGCCAGGGTCTGGTCCCTCTTGAGCGCCAGTTCATTCAACCGCCGGATCTTTTCCAGGACTTCCGGGGTGACCTGCTCCTCCTTCAGGAAGCCATGCGGCTTATGCGCCCGGGAATCTTCGGGTATGCCTTTGAGGTATTTATTGGTCAGCAGCCCCTGCGCCAGGGGAGAAAAAGGTATACATCCTACGCCTTCTTTTTCCAGCAGGTCCAGCAGCCCTCCTTCCACCCAGCGCTCGAACATCGAGTATTTAGGCTGGTGAATGAGACAGGGAGTGCCCAGCCTTCGCAGGATACCGATGGCCTTCGCCGCTTCCTCCGGCTTGTAGTTGGAGAGGCCGGCATATAAAGCTTTTCCCTGCCTTACGATGAGGTCCAGGGCAGCCATCGTTTCTTCCAATGGCGTATCGGGGTCAGGACGGTGATGGTAGAAGATATCCACGTAGTCCAGGCCCATGCGCTGCAGACTCTGCTCCAGGCTGGAGACCAGGTACTTTTTGGAGCCCCAATCTCCATAAGGGCCATCCCACATATAATAGCCCGCCTTCGTGGATATGACCATCTGGTCGCGATGGGTTCTGAAATCCTGGCGCAGGATCCTCCCGAAATTCTCTTCAGCCGAGCCCGGCGGAGGCCCGTAATTATTGGCCAGGTCGAAATGGGTGATGCCCGCATCGAAGGCCACGTGCAGGATCTTACAACAATTCTCTAACACATCCACATGGCCGAAATTATGCCAGAGCCCCAGCGATACAGCAGGCAATTTCAGGCCGCTGTTGCCGCAACGCCGGTATTCCATAGACTGATAACGATGAGAAGCAGGGGTATAAGACATTTGAAAACGATTGTAGTGTAAAACTACTTAACTTTATTCTCTTCAACATCGGCATTATGCGTTCCTCTAACATCCTCTTCAAGATCCGTGGTATGCTTGTATTTTTTATGGTCTCCCTGGTGGTCAGCGGTGCAACGGCCTTCCCGGTATATTCAGAGTTGAAGTGGCTGCTGGCAGGCGGCTCACCGTACGTGGGGCCTGGTCACGATTGGATACAGCAGGTATGGCAGGGCGTCCGGGATACACAAGGCGCTTATCCCTTTCTTTTTTACGGCTTTGACTGGCTGGCCTTCGCCCACCTGGTCATTGCCCTTCTGTTCGTTGGCCCCTACCGTGACCCGGTGAAGAATAAATGGATCATCGAGTGGGCCATGCTCACCTGTGTAGCCGTCCTGCCGCTGGCGCTTATCGCGGGTCCTATCCGGGGTATTCCCTGGTACCATATCATCGTCGACTGCTGCTTTGGGATCTTTGGATTGATACCCCTGGCCCTATTGCGTCATTGGATCCGGGAGCTGGAAGCCGTCAAATAATTCATCGTCTATGCATCACCTGGAAAAATTATTAGCGGAAGAACATTCCAAAAGACAGTGCGATCGCATTGAGAACAGCTTAACCAGCAGTGCTTACTTTGATCTTCAATTGCGTCTGCTCTACAGTGGCCCGCAGAACGATGGAATCCCCCATGCTGATGACAACAGTCTGTAATTTGGGAAAGACAGTGTCGACCCGGAGTGTCGTGCCCGGCATGATATCATAAGGCTTGTATGCTCCCGACCTGAACACACGGTAGGCATGAATGGTGTCCGTTGCTTCTGTATCGAATGATGTCACCAGGGTATCGGGAGGGCTTGTTGTGTCTTCGAATGTTTTGAGTGAAATAGTAAACACGTACGTAGAATCTACATGTCTCGTTACTTCATCCTCGCCCCATGAATGACCTGTCAGGGTCCATTGGTCCTTTCTTTTCACATCGACGATGAGGTCGTAATCCCTGTATATGCTTTTCAGCGTGTCTCCTGCATAACCAATGATCTCTGAATTGATTTTGTCGCTGTCTCCCGACCAAATAAGGATAAATGCCAGTTTATCAAAGCCAACATCGCGGGTCACATCTTTTATTTTCAGGTATTCGAGTGAAGTATTACCAGGCAGCAAATTTATTTCAGTTACATCCAGGGTATCTCTTTTGTGCTTCTTCTTGTCATATACGACCAATATATTACCCTTGAGAGAATCAAATGGATAATATTTCCCCTTGAATCCTTTCATCCCGGGACCCAAAGCTGATAGTACAGACACCCCGAAGTTTTTCAGATCAAAGTGTTTGGCTTCGACATAGTATTTTTCCTCCGGCTGTTCCTCCGAAGTCCTGATCCTGGCCGAACTATCGGCCGAACTGTCTTTGATTATTTTGAGGGGATTGCTTCCTCCGCATGCGGTAAGTAGCACCAGAAGAGGGGCATATATTAAGGGGCGCATGAACCAAAGTACAAAAGGACGGCAGTCTAACCAATACGTTTTTTAGCATATACTTTCACAGGGGAGCTCCGGGAAGTGAAAAGGAGCATCCGACTTCAAATTTAATAGCGGACTATATTACATAAGTGATTAAATATCAATTTAATAAAGTAGTCTTGCCTTTAACGTCTGTTTCACTTCTTTCAACAGCTCCAGTGCCTGATTGGACAGTTTTTTATCAATGTCCAGCACCACATAGCCTATTTCATCATTCGTCTTCAGATACTGGCCCAGGATATTGATATTGTGCCGGGACAAAGTGGTATTTATCTCGGAAAGCACACCCGGCACATTCTTATGGATATGCAGGATCCGGTGTGTCCCCTCCTGGGTTGGCAGGCTAAGGGGCGGGATTGTATGGCTGCCGATGGTCATGCCTGTCTCCAGGTATTGGAACAGCTTATTGCTGACATCGCCCCCGATATTCTCCTGTGCTTCCTCCGTTGACCCGCCGATATGCGGCGTAAGGATCACATTGGGCAAGTGCTGTAAAGGCGTCTCAAAGCGGTCGCCATTCTTCTCCGGCTCCCATGGGTATACATCGATAGCCGCCCCCGAGATAATGCCTTCCTCAATAGCCTTGGCCAGTCCTTCGAGGTCCACGACCTCGCCCCTGGCATAATTCAGCAGGATGCTTCCTTTTTTGAACTGCTTCAGGACCGTTTTATTGATGAGATTCTTTGTCTGTTGTGTTTCCGGGACATGCAATGTCACGATATCGGCCTGGCTTACCACTTCTTTGAGGGTCTTTTTGGCCACGGCATTGCCCAGCGGAAGCTTGGTCACCGTATCATAAAAGATCACTTTCATACCCAGGGCTTCCGCCAGGATGCTGACCTGGGTGCCTATATTGCCATATCCAATGATTCCCAATGTCTTACCTCTTAGTTCATAACTACCTTTCGCTTCTTTCAGCCAGATCCCCTCATGGGCCGCCTTGCTCTTGTCCGGGATCCGCCGGATCAGCATGATGGCCAGCCCGATCACCAGTTCGGCTACCGAGCGGGTATTGGAATAGGGAGCGTTGAATACCACTACCCCATGATTTTTAGCGGACTTCAGGTCTACCTGGTTGACACCGATACAGAAACAGCCGATGGCCTGCAATTTTTTTGCGGCATCCAGCACCTTGGGCGTGATCTGGGTCTTGGAACGGATGCCAAGCAGATGAACATCCTTCACTTCGTTGATCAACTGCTCTTCGGATAAAGCCCCGCCTACCTTCCTTACAGAAGCATAACCGGCATCTTTAAAATACTTAACGGCAGCATCGCTGATATTTTCTAAGAAAAGAATGTTAATCTTTTCTTTGGGATAGCTTGTAGATTTTTTATCTGCCATAATTTTGCCCTTCTTTTTACGTTACTTTTCCTGATTGGAAGTGCAAAGTAACACCGGATTATTTTAATTTTGCCGTTTTCTAACCTAAAAAAGTTATCCTGTTGAAAGCTATTGGTATTTTAGTCATATCCGCGTCCCTCTTAGCATCCTGTGGCCAGGCTGCGCAGCCTGCAACAGCCGCTCTTGGGAAAGACACGCTCGATCCCGCGAACAATACCAGCCCCGCATTGACAGAGACAGAACAGCACCATTATTCCGCGATAGCAGGTCATTTTTTTGATTCCATGCTTTCGGGTCGGTTCAATGGGAGTGTTTTAGTCGCTAAAAAAGGTGTAGTGTTATACGAGCGATATAAAGGTTTCAAATACCCTGAGAAAAAGAAAGATTCATTAGACGCACATACGGCCTTTCATCTCGCATCCGTTTCCAAGACCTTTACGGCGATGGCGACCCTGAAATTATGGCAGGAAGGCAAGTTGGATATACACGATCCGGTTTCAAAATACCTGGTAGGATTTCCCGACTCCGTCACCACTGTGCAAATGTTATTGAGCCATCGCAGCGGTCTGCGTAATTATGTCCACTTCATGGATCGTTCAGGCTGGGACAAGCACAAATTCCTGTCCAATGCCGATGTGCTGCAATACATCATCGCCCATCCCCGGGAAACGAGAGGCAGGCCGCCGGGAAAAAATTTCGAGTACTCCAATACCAACTATGCCCTGCTGGCAATGATCATAGAAAAGGCCTCAGGTCTCCCCTATCCTGATTACCTGGCCAGGACCTTTTTCCAGCCTTTGCAGATGCAGGATACATATGTCTATACCCAGGCGGACTCTGCCACATCTATGCAATCCTATTATCAGACAGGCCGGAAATTCCGCATCGAGTTCCTGGACATGGTCTACGGGGACAAGAACATCTTCAGTACAGTGCGTGACCTGTATAAATGGGACCGGGCCCTGCATGACGGTCAGCTTTTCTCCAAAGGTGTACTCGACAGCGCCTATGCAGGCTACAGCTTCGAAAAGCCGGGGCAACGCAATTACGGACTGGGGTGGCGTATGCTGATGATCCCGAATGGTAAGAAGCTCATCTACCATAATGGCTGGTGGCATGGCAACCGCACTGTATTCCTCCGAATGCTGGATGAGGACGCTACGATCATCGCACTTTGTAACAACGATTATAAGGGTGTTTATTCCTCCAAGAAACTGGTGGATCTCTTTGGGGATTACCGCCAGGGAAGGGAGAACTTCGATGAGGAAGACCCTTCCGATCCTTCAGGAACAGCCACTACAACCGCAGCCCCTTCCACCGCCGGCGACCCCGGAGAGGTAAAGAAGGCTGATCCGCCTCCTGCCATTAAGAAACGTTCGGTGGCTAAAAGATCCCCTGCCAAACGGCGGTCCGTACATGCCCATAAGCGCAGGACGGCAACTGCCTCCATACGCTAAGCCGTTGACCGGATACCCGGGAAGGCAATAATTTGGCAATATTGTAATGTGCTTCGCTCAAATTGAGTAAATTCCGGCATGGAAATATTTTCAGCCGAACAGATACGCGCCTGGGATCAATTTACCATAGAAAATGAACCAATTACCTCCATCGACCTGATGGAACGAGCTGCCGCCAGCTGCTTTACCTGGCTGGAGCGGCAAGGCTATCTCGATCGCAGTTTCTCCATATACTGTGGTAAAGGCAATAATGGCGGCGATGGGCTGGCACTGGCGCGCATGCTGTCCGAACAGGACTGTCCCGTTATCGTGCATATCCTTGAATTCGGACATAAAGGCACCGATGATTTCCAGGCTAACCTGGCGAGGCTCCATGCGACGCCTGTGGAAGTACGGTTCATACAGGGCGCTGACAACCTGCAGGCCGTCCCCGAAGGCGATGTACTGATAGATGCCCTGCTGGGTACAGGACTAAGCCGCAAACTGGACGGGGTGACCGAGCTGGTGGTGCAGCATATGAACCAGTCCGGTAACGAGATCATTGCGATCGATATACCCAGCGGCCTGTTTGTGGACCAGTCTTCCAAAGGAAATATGGTAGTACGGGCTGCCCATACCCTTTCTTTCCAATGCTATAAGCTGGCTCTCCTGGTGCCTGAGAACGAGGCCGTCATCGGCAATGTCCATATACTGGACATCGGCTTGCATGAAGATTATGTGAAAAACGTGGCAGGCGAGCTGGAAATGGTGGACCGGGAAATGATAAGGGCGATATTCCGGCCCAGGAAGACCTTTGCCCACAAAGGTAATTTCGGTCATGCCTTGCTGGTAGCCGGCAGCTACGGAAAGGTAGGCGCCGCCCTCCTGGCCAGCCGCTCCTGTCTTCGCAGTGGTGCGGGCCTGCTCACCTGCCATACCCCTGCCTGCGGGTACGAGATCCTGCAGACCTCACTGCCGGAAGCGATGATCCTGACGGACCCTGACGAAAAGATCAATACCAGCTTTTCCGGGGAGCTTTCCTCCTACTCCGTCATCGGTATCGGGCCCGGCATTGGGACCGCTCCCCGTACCAAGGCGCTGCTGGAAACCATCCTGCGCAGCTATAAAAAGCCCATCGTGCTGGACGCAGACGGACTGAATATCATCGGCTCCAACCCTTCTCTTTTCTTCCTCCTGCCCCCCTACTCTATCCTGACCCCTCATCCAAAGGAATTCGAGCGGATGTTCGGTAAGACGGAAGACGATTTTGCCCGTCTGCGGCTGGCATTAGAAAAAGCCAGGGACCATCAATGCGTCATCGTACTGAAAGGGCACTTTACCTTCATCGCCATGCCCGGCGGGAAGGGATATTTCAATTCTACGGGCAATCCGGGTATGGCCAAAGGAGGCAGCGGCGACGCATTGACCGGCATCCTGACCGCCCTGATCTCCCAGGCCTATTCCTCCGGAGAGGCAGCCCTGCTGGGCGTTTATATTCACGGCCTTGCGGGCGACCTGGCTGCAGCCCACCTTTCACAGGAAAGCATGCTGGCTTCCGACCTCATCGATCACCTGGGAAAAGCATTCCTGCAGCTGCCGGATGAGGAGGTGAATTCTATTTTGTAAGATGCCTGAAGGGTGCTATTTTTGCAACTCGCTGAGGGCTAATGATCCTTTTGAGGAATCAGGATCATCAGCGAATCAGGTGACCCGGCCATTGGGCCATTGTTTTACCGGTTTTCGGGAAGTAGCGCAGCCCGGTAGCGCATTACGTTCGGGACGTAGGGGTCGCAGGTTCGAATCCTGTCTTCCCGACAAAACAAATCAGCACAGCCTCCGCGAAAGCGGAGGTTTTTGCTTTTGGAGCGGAGCGGACCGAGCTTGCTCGGGCAAGCGCAGCGACAATAAGCAAAAATGCCCGAAGGGCTGTGCTGATTTGTTTTAGGCCTCCCCTTTGAGGATCACCGAGCACGAAGTGCGAAGGTAATCCTGTCTTCCCGACCAATTTTCACTGAATTTTACGAAGCCCGCTCCCAGAGCGGGTTTTTTTAGTTCGAATATTGTTGGTTTTCATCAGATCAAAATTTAATGCCTTGTTTTTCAATACAAAGCAGTTCGAATCCTGCCTCCTTCGACGCTTATTCCTTCAGAGGATTTATGACCTCGTCGATAGTTTCGGGTAACAATTTCTTCGTGCTTTCAATTGCTTCTTGAATTGAGTTTGTTTTGATATTAGATGTCTCAGCCGAATTGTGACGATCAAACCCTACTTGGATAAATTCTCTATCGCAAAAAATAAAAGGTGACTTGAAAGTGCCAGTTGAGTAAAATATATCACTGAAACACAAATTGTCATGACTGAAAAAGGGGAAAAGCCACCCAAAATTGTATTTAAATGCCTCAAATACTTCCCTTCTGAAAGCAATACTACCCTTCTCTATTGCCACCGATAGTTCGGCCCATCTTAGGTCCAGTATCTCGCTATTGGATAAAGTCTTCAAATTCCTATATCGTTCGGTAATTTTTATATCGGAAAATTCCTGGGCCATGCTGAAAATATCAGAGCGCTTTTCCAACCATTTGTCGATTATTCTAGCCACTTCAGAAACATTAAGAACCGTTGAAGTGCCTGCAATAATCCCTTTTTCCTCCAATTGAAGGTGCTTTCCGTCAAGCCCAATTATTGTTGAAGCCTCGATGCTCCTGGAGTTCGATTTTCCCCATGCCCAATCCTTGTAGTTGAGATTAACAATGGATTTGGTATTGTATTCAGATTGAAGTTGAAGGGTGGAATCAATTTTATATAACTCCGCTTGTAAATCATTTGTCAAGTGGGCTATCGCTTCCATATACAATTGTTTTAACTTCCGATAGTTTACTTTGAACTAAAATATTCAGTACTATTTCAATTTTTGGACAACGCTTTTAGCCATTTGATCCAGCTACTCTGTAATTCTGCCAGTTGTTCTTTGGTGGAATACATCAATACATAACCGAAATTCTCCCCCGTAATCACAGTTAATAGTCGATTCGCACGACCCGAAATAGTGAATAGATCGTCTGCACAGTTAAGTCCATGACCATAAAATTCCATTTGCTTATTTTTAATTCTTTCCCATATTATTAAGTCTGCAGAATTTATTAGGCCGATCTCTTTTTTGATCGTCAATCGTTTAATTAGCTCAGGAATGATCTCTTTATAATGAAACGCTATCCAGTATTCTGCCAAGAACAAATAATTGTAATTACTATCGTTGTCTATCTTTCCAAGCATGAAGATTGTTGAATAGTTTTTATCTGTGCTATCATTTTGAAATAGCCGCTTAAATTCCGCAACTTGGGCGACAATTGCCTTTTGGAAATTGTCAGGTAATACCGCTGGATCAGGGAACCTCAAATCGGAGGACTGAGAATACCCGTGCATAGCCAAATGGATCACCAAAAAGGAGGTCAATATTAATCGATTCATAGATAGAGAGGCGTAGGGTTTTTATGGCTTACATAGATATATTAAGTGATCAACCTTCGACAAAAACGATCTCGTCAGACTTCATCTCCTTACAGATCAAGGTCTTATTCGGAAAATACGTCCAGGTGGTTAAAACATCAAACACTGCAAAATAGAGGAATATATTACGACCGGTCAATATATGGATAAAGCATGAAGCGAGGCAGGAGGAGCATTTCCAATACAGACGGAGTTTGTAAATTTTCAGGTAATGGGCCACCCTTTCGTCGAAGTCAGTAAGGTCCCCCAACCTCCTAAGCAGCTTCTTTTGGTAGGTGGTTTGGAAAATAGCGGCCAGAACTAATAGTAATAACAAAACACGCGTTTGTTTTAGGGAGTCTTCACGGAGCAATACGATAGAAAACACATTTGCCCCGGCTACGTACGTAGCTAAGGTTAACGCAGTGTTGATGCATAGCACGGTATAGAAAACGTTCTTAAATTGTTTTATGTTAAAGGATAAGAAGTCCATATTTAGAAGGCTTTTGGGTTATCTGTTTACGCTGGAATGTTATTCTAAGTTTAAATATATTGATATAATTCATAAATTGATCGTCAGCCAATCGGTTAAATATACAAATAGTCGAAAACATTCGTTCTCAAACAACTAGATTCGCTAAACGCCTTAAATCAATTAGGAATAAGTTCGAAAATTGTACAGGCAAGTCGACAGATTAGGGTCCAACAAGGACCGATAGCCCGTAAAACGCAGTGTTTACGGGCTTTTTCATTTCTTTTCGGGTCCATTCAGCCTAGTAAATATCAGTTGGCCAGTGAGTAAAAAGGTGAGTAGCAGAATCGCTCCGAGGTGAGTTAATTTTGTACTCACCTCGTTCACCGAAATCTCATTGAAATCATCCCTTGTGAATCGTGCGACCGACACCGACAGTACGATTTATTCACTCAAAATGATTTCAAGATGAGAAGCAACAACACATTCGGCGTACACTTCATTACACGCCAGAACCAGAAAGGAAACTGTACGATCTTCGCCCGTATCGTTGTCAACAAGACCCGCAGCGAGTTGGGTCAGCAATATTGTTTACCAGGCTTCGGAGCAGTTGTTGGGGACCGGCAAAACCAGTTTGATGTTAGACCTCAAAGCACTCACATCAGGTATTTATATTGTAAACATTCGGTTTAATACCGGAGAACTGATAAGTAAAAAAGTGGTAATCGCAAAATAGCCGATTTGGAGCTGGTTCTTCGAAGAACCGGAACTTCCAGACTAATTCCACCCTGTCCTAATATCAACGAAGGCTGCAATATCAGCGATACATTTTCGGAATATTCTTAAGTTCCTGTTCTTTAGCTCGTTGTGTATGTTATCTGATACGTCATAGGGATTAATGTTGTTTGATAATTTCTTTGTGTGCCGTAATTCGCTCATACACTTTCCTTTTAATTTCATACACTTGCTACATGAAGAGCTGGCTTAAAATTTTATTTTTTCCTTGGCTGATTTCAGGGTGCTTGTTTTTCCCGGAAGTGGCCAATAGCCAACTTGCGCCCGGGAACGAGATCATCACCAAACGTTTTTTCTCGGTTGAAGACGGGCTGGCATCACGGGAAGTGTTTTGCGGTATCCAGGATAATGGCGGCTTTATGTGGTTTGGCACGCGTAACGGGTTGAATCGTTACGACGGGAAAAATTTTAAACTGTATACAAAACAAAAAGATGGTTTGGCTGAAAATAAAATTATTCAATTAGCAAAGGATGATCATAACCATCTTTTTATTGTTTATGGGAATCCGGGTTATGCACGCAGCGCCATGCGCATTGAAGTGATGGACCTCGCCACAAATAAATTAAGATCACTGAAGGAAACCTTTCCCAATATGCCTTTCGCCGAGAATTCTGTTTTTTGGATCGCAAACGGCGGTAATGACCTTTGCTTTCTCACTTTGAAGCCATTCCGGTATTGGCGGCTTACATCCAAAGGCTTTCAGTTGAAATGTGAAATGAAAAGCTGGGGCGTACCTGGAATTAACGATGAAAATTGGGTGACGCAAACCGGCTTGGGTTGCTTGTTTTACAATGATTGTGCCTTGCTAAAACTACCATATAGTTTTCCTCTATATTTCTGCAGCGCAGAAACAACGAGGGTTGTACCGAGATTAGAAGGCGCCATTGCTTCAAATGGCGATGGGATGTTGATCAATCCACACAAACAACTTACCTATAGCAGGGATGATGTATTTCGTAAGCTTAACTCACCTGGTTTTACAGATAAGAACGCGGAGACAATTTTTGATTCATATAAACATGAGCCTATTTACTTTATTTCCGGCGATTTTCCGAATGCGCTTGTCTATAGAGCCATAGATGGTTTGTTTCTTTATGATTTCAATTCCCTCACCAGGTTGTTAGAACCCGGTGAGTTAAAGATCACCAATGGGTTTGGGCTGTATAGTTATTATATTGACAAGCAAAGCAATATTTGGATCTGCACATCAGGCGGATTGATAAAGGCAAGGCAAGAGAAAAATGTTTTCACGCATTACTTCACCAAAGAGCAATTGAAAGACAGCAGCGATAACCAGGTGAGGGGAATTTATGCTGACGAAGACAGGAATGTTTATGCCGCAGCATGGACAAAGTTTTGTTATAGTAATAACCACAGAAGCGAATTTTCAAAAGCAGGAACCACTATTATTCTTTATGGAATGTGCCGCTGTATGAATAAAATATATGTAGGAGAATCAAACATTTTTTTATTTGAACCAGGTACAGAAAAACATTTAAAAAGATTAACCAATGTTGACTTAGGAGTAATATGGTCTCTTGATTCGCTTTCTGAGGGTAAATTATTAGCGGGATGTACAGACGGAATTTTCAGTTTTGATATAGGTGCCAATAAATTCAAACCAGTTATATATTCATCAGGCGATATACCTAAAGCACAATTTGTTTACCGCTTTATAAGAAGAAAGGATAAGAAGATTTGGGCTGTTGCACAAAACGGACTGTATCTGCTAAATGAAAATGCTGACAGTGTGATAGATTATTTTAGTAAAGCAAGCAGGGACACATCCCGCCGGTTCCCATTTGACATATTGCTTGACGGTTACGAAGATGATGCCGGATTTTTTTGGTTTGCAACAAATGGCGAAGGTTTGTTCCGATGGGACAAGACTAAAAATGAATTTAAGCAATTCAACGGGGCAGACGGGCTGCCATCAGATATTTTATACAGGATTGAAAGCGATGATTATGACAATCTTTGGATAAGCACCGATAATGGCTTGCTGAGGTTTAGCACCAAAGATTTTAAAACCCGTGCTTACACCACATCAAGTGGTATCTCCCATAATGAATTCAACAGAACATCTTCTTTCAAAGCAAAGGATGGGAGATTATTTTTCGGCGGATTGAATGGTGTGAATGCTTTTTACCCGAAAGATTTCATCGGCGACTCAATTGTTTCACAAGCACCCATCCATCTTATTTCATTCAATAAATTTTCAGCGAAGGAAGATAAACTGATAGACCAAACCAACGAGTTGCTCACTCAAAATAAAATTGTACTTCTGCCCGGTGACCGTTTTTTTAATCTTGAATTTCAATTGCTTGATTTTGAAGAAGGGAAGATAAATTATGCTTACATGATAAAAGGCATTGACAAAGATTGGAATTACATCAGTGAAAACTCAATACGCATCAGCGGATTGCCCTATGGTGAATATACTTTGTATGTAAAAGGACAATCACATAACGGGCAATGGAGCAAAAGTGAATTGAAAGTTCCGTTGATAGTGCTCAAGCCATTTTACTTTCAGTTGTGGTTTGTCGTTTTGACAGGTATATTGCTGGTTTTCGCATTCATTTTTCTTTATAGGTGGCGCGTGAGGCAATTGATAAATGTGAAGCTTAATCTGGAAAAAGAAGTCCTGAACCGTACAAAGGATTTAAAAGAATCATTGGCGCAGGAGCAGATACTTCTGGCGCAAGGGCAGACATTATTGAAAGAGAAAGATGTTTTGCTGAAAGAAATTCACCACCGCGTAAAAAATAATTTGCAGGTGATAAGCGGCTTGCTCGAATTGCAGGAAAAAAATTTAAGTGATGACCGGGCAAAGCAGGCATTGCAGGAAGGGCGAACCAGGGTGCGAAGTATAGCGCTTATCCATCAGAATCTTTATCAATACGAGAACCTCAGCCGCATTGAGCTTTGTTCTTTTACCCATGATTTATATAAACAAGTAAGTGCGATGTTTGAGAATAAATCAAAAGATACAACTGCCAAAATAAATATACCGGTAATGGAAATAGATATTGATACGGCTGTACCGTTTGGGCTGGCGCTGAATGAGCTACTTACCAACTCTTTCAAATACGGGCATACAACCGATAATTCATTCACTATTGAAATGAGGCTTACTTCTGAAAAATATGATGGGGAAGGAGGAAATAAGTATATTTTTGTATACAGCGACACAGGACCAGGACTACCTGCGGGCTTTGATTTAAAAAAATCAAAAAGCCTTGGGATGAGATTGGTAAATGATCTCAGTAAACAGATGGGAGGCAGCATGCGCTATACATTTGAAAAAGGCAGTCGCTTCACCATACTTTTCTCTGATAAGAAAGCACGTAAAAAAAATGATTGATAAATATGTCGAGGATAAAAATAGGAATTGTGGAAGATGAAGTAGTGATCGCACACACCATTGAAAGTACGCTTGATGACCTGGGTTACGAATATTGCGGTCCCGCATCCAGCTACGGCGAAGCGCTGGAATTGCTGGAAACAGACAAGCCCGATTTGCTTTTGCTCGACATAAACCTTGCGGGAAAAAGAGATGGTATAGACTTAGCTGAAAAAATAAATCTCCTGTACCGGCTTCCTTTTATTTTTCTCACTGCAAACAGTGACCTGGCAACCATTGACCGCGCAAAAAAAGTAAAGCCGCATGCTTACATTGTAAAACCATTTAACAAAGAAGAGCTTTTTGCAGCAATTGAAATTGCATTCAGCAATTACAGCGACAATGGAAATAAGACTGCGCCAACGAGCAATCAGGCAAATACCGTAAACGATTTTGTTTTTTTAAAGGACGGAAAACATTTTCACAAGGTGCTCTACAGTGAAATTGCATATCTTGAGAGTGACAACAATTACACATCTGTTTATTTAACAACGAAAAAGAAGTTGATGGTCCGTTCACCTTTTACGGAATTTTTAGAAACACTTCCCACATCCATGTTTATCCGTGTACAGCGCAGCTATGCAGTCAATATCACGAGGATTGATTCCCTTGAACTCGATGATGTAAATATTGGTGGAGCAAAAGTTCCAGTGAGCAAGTCCTATCGTGAGCTGCTGATGAAGCTTCTTGGCATCAAAGAATAGCAACTTAATTTTTTAGCAGAATCAATAACTTCATTCAACTGCACTTACGCAGTTTATCACTTCCAGTCTTCATGCGGGATTTGTCCCTGAATTGATTTTGATTCCGTGACAAATTATTTCACCCCTTTTTTCTCGCATTTCACACCGCCTGCTGCTTCAACCGCACCATTTTTTACACAAGGGTATTTCTGCGTCTTATTATTGTACCCGTTATGCCACTATTGAACATCGAAGAATTAAAAATCAAAAAAATAGTAGAAGGCGCCTCTTGTCCTAAATGCGGCGGTGAATTGATTCCGTCAAGTCGAAAACCCATTTCAGGAAAGATAATTAGAGCATTAAGCCTGGGAGTTATAAAGCCAAAAAGCTATGAATGTAAAGAATGTAAAAGTATAATCCAGGCGTTTTGAGAAGTAAAATTGATAATCGAAAATTGACTCACAATCACTTGAATTAAAAAAACATAAAAATGAAACAAACTACAGAGAGACAAGATCTTTTGAAAGTAAATGTCGATAAAGCTTATGTAAAAAAAGCGATGTCCTATCATGCTTACAGGAGACTAATTGATACATTCCTGCAGCCTGAAAGATCAACAACGCCTAAATATTCGGACAGTTTGATGGAATCTACAAGGCTTAATGTGGCACGTATGAATCGCCTGGATAAAACAACAGAAATTATCCCGGACCTTAAAGACACCATTACACAAATAAATAAACAACAAACATGGCTGGTATTAACCGAAGGTTGGTGTGGTGATGCTGCACAAATAATTCCTATATTACATAAAGTTGCATCACTTACTGAAAATATAGCGCTTGGCTTTTTGTTGCGTGATGATAACCTGGAATTGATGGACATGTATCTCACCAATGGTAAGAGCAGGAGCCTTCCAAAAATTATAGTGTTGGACGAAAATAATAATGAGTTATTTAATTGGGGACCAAGGCCGGCTATATTACAGGAATTATTTTATCATCTTAAGGCTAAAGAACTCACCGATGATGCCATTAAAGAAGAAGTTCATAAATGGTATGCACAGGATAAAACAGTTACAACACAGATGGAGCTCTTACAGATTTTAAATAAAATAGTATAGGGTAGTATAAAGCGGCGCAACGCAGAAATGACAAAAGCCCGGAACGGGCTTGTATCTCGTTGAGGCCTCCCCTTTGAGGATCACCAAGCACGAAGTGCGAAGGTAATCCTGTCTTCCCGACCATTTTTCACTGAATTTTACGAAGCCCGCTCCCAGAGCGGGTTTTTTGTGGTTCGATTGAGGCCTGAATTTTTTCAGCAATTTCGCTAGTACCTTGCTAATCAAAAGAATAAGGGGGTCGAATCCTGTCAGCTCATTCTCGCACTTAACTCACTCTAACCTTTCACTCATTTAAGAGATGACTTGTTACGGTTGAAAATATGTAATCATTCGTTCGGCCGGTTTATACCAGATCCATAGGCGCTCCCGGGATTCCGGCTGTCCACAGGTTATAAATTCCCCTTTGAATTCTCGCAGGTAGGCCTTATACTTTTCTACATCCGTATGGAATCCCGCGCTGTCCAAATCGTCCACTCCCTGACTGTATACCATAGAGTCGGCCGTCATTTCTGACCGGGGATAGAAATCAGGAGGCCCGTACAGAACACCTATAGCGAAACATACCCATGTATTCCTGCTGCATTCACTAAACAGGTCTGCATTTAATCCCGTATATGGATCGGAGTATTTATCCCTCCATAAGATATGATTATTCTTTATCCACTTTGAGTCTACATAAACGCTGTCCCCATCATAGTAGACCCTGCTGAATATCGTATCCTGATCCGGATCGCCGTCTATATTTCCGAAAGTGAGAATAGTTGTGTCCAGCTTTTTGCCGTTGAACTTTTTTATCAGGTCAAAAAAATTAGAAACAAATTTTTTATCATAAGAAGCGGTATCATGCAGGCAAGCTTCCTGGTATTTTCTTAATACAGCAGGTGCGATTGTGAGGGTCCCGGGATTGTAAGCAGTTTTTTGTCGGCCACTATCTGTCGTATGGTTGGTGAGAGAATCCATACCAGCTTTAGTATCCGAATGGCTGTTGCAACTAATCAAAAAGAGAATAAAGGTTAATCCAAAGAGAATTTTCTTTAGCATGTCAAATAAGATTTTCATAATTATCGGGCAAATGGCCAATGGCGGAAATGGAAGGGCCACGTTCCAAAATAAGAAAGAAGATGATAAGTCTCTAACATTTCTTTATCTTTTTAGCTCCCCCAACAAAGTCGGCAAGAGAAAATGCACGAGTCATTACCTCATCAATGTAAAGGGGTAGACTATATTTCAAATTCCTGAATTCTCTTTCCATGTTCAATTCGTTCTTTAAATTGGCCTTTTGTATAGTCAGTAATAATCTTCCTCCAAAAAACCTGGGCGGGCCTATTGCTTTCTTTTTGATAGATCTGCCATTGCCCTTTATGCATATTAAATACCTGTTCCGCTATTGATCTTCCAATTCCCTTTCTTCTATATTTTCTCATAATAAAGAACTCGGCCATTGAAAAATAATTTCTATCGCTTAACGTAATATATCTGACCAAAACAAAACCCAGATATCTTTCTCCAACCTTTATGAAATATGGGAATCGTTCATTTTCTTTATCCCAATATTCCCGTAAACTAGCGTAAGGTTCAAATAACCCATCTTCCTTAACATCTAGCTCGACAAATTCAGAAAAATCATAAATATAAAATTGCATTAAATTTTCCATTACACTTATATTTTCTCGCGAGGCTTTTGTTAGTTTGACATTCATTGCTACTAATTATAATTATCTTGATAGAGGTCCTAACGTTTCTCGTGCCAGTGTAAAGTTAGTAAACCTGGATTATGCTGAGGCCATGTACACTATGTAGTCACAGAGTTTTTTCCAGGCAACGGAACTTCTATCCCGTACGTCATTGGGAATTCGTGAAATTCTTTTGTTCATAGACCTTCCAATTTATATGGATCTTAAATGTCGCATAAATGTCTGTCGAAATTTCGTTTTGAATGTCCCGAAGGGAGACGGCATCCACCGATTCGCCCAACGCCGATTGTAAATAGCTTTCCATATCATTTGAAAAATGCAGAACTATCAAATCGTTCCGCTTGTTTCACCCATTGTTCAGGAATGGTATTTTCGCCAGCCACTAACGCAACGATACTTCCTACAATCGCAGCAATGGTATCTCTGTCGCCAAGTCCACTTACGGCGGTCCAGATCGCCTCTTCGAAATTATCTGTATGATTACCAGCACACCACAGCGCAAAAGGTATGGTATCCTGAGCAGTTAATTTGATTCCATTCCCTAAAATGGAGACGATCGTTCTGATATCATAATTTCGGGGAAGCGTTGCTGCCTTCCTAATTTTATACTTTATATCGCTTTCGGGCATATTTACCACTACAAAATCGAAAAACTCCTTTGCAGGCAAGGATTTGCCACTCAATCCGGCCCGTGTACAAATGCTGGCTGCCAAAGCAACAGCTATAGCCCCGGCAACTGCCTCGTTGTGAAAATGAGTAACCTCTGCTGCCAACGTAGCCTGCTCGATCACTTTCTCAACATGTTCATGGAAATAAGCTCCGATCGGACCGGAACGCATTGCCGCACCGTTTCCCATTGAACCCATCCCGTCAAATGCTCTACTGCTCACTTCTTTCCAATGTTTACCCCCTGCAAGGTCTTTTAAAATAGAGTGTGCGGTGCCCCCGTAGCCCCGATAATTGTCTAACAAATAATTATCTGCAAACTCCCTGGCAAGCTGATCTTGTTCTATTTTATTATGTTTTGATAGTATGTTGAATATCCCAATACTCATGACGGTGTCATCGGTAAAAAACCAATCGCCCACCTGTAGCTCTCTTTGGTGTATTCTACTTGTAATTATTTCTTCTTCACCAAAGAATGTTTCACCGAAGGCGTCACCGATAGACAAACCGAGAAGGGATGTCTTTGCGAGCATAAGGGGGTCACTTATTTTCATAACAGGCATCAAATTAGATAACTAAGATATTTTAAAAATTCTAGTGGATTTCACGCCCGGATAATATGATTAAAATTTGTAAATTAATTCAATCCTAACCGCCTCTATATGAAAATATAATAAATTGCTCATTTTCAAAAAGCTATATCCGCTAGCCGCCTTAAATCCATGTGGAATCAGTTCGAAAATTGTACAGGCAGGTCGACACATAGAAAGGCAAAGCCTCCGCGAAGCGGAGGTTTTGTCACTAAAGGCTCAGATTCGCCAATTACTTCAAATCCATTTTTAAAAAGGACCGACAGTTATTTCATGGGGACATGCAGTATTGACCCTACGATCGGGGTAACAACAATCAATTACGAAGAAAGCGAAGTAAAAAAAGCAATTGTGGAAGTATCGAAACGGGTAATTGCATTAACACCTACCGAAAGAATAAACACGGCAGAAGCTTTTTTTATCTGTCCGCTTGAATCGGTTGATACCATTATCACCGATGAAGAAGGTAAAGAACTTGCAGAGCAATATTTTAAAGATTCCGGAATTACGGTGATGTAAGAATGTTTTTCATTTTTGTATTTGACTTTTATGGAAATGAACAGCAATAAATTGTTCTTTCTGCGCATTACCTGAGCCATCTTTTACGTTCGCTGGTCTGTCATGTTTGGCTTAGTTTCAATAAGCGTTCCCTGATGCCTGTAATCAGCCGCTCCACGCTTCTCGATACTTTTTGGCATAGCCACGTCATCACTCCGATCTCAAGCTCTCCACGGGGTTTGCCCATGCCGATTTTATTGCCTGGAAACTTATGGTTGCCAGTGCAATTAACAATGCAGCGGCACCTGCGGCAATAAATATCCACCACGATATGGTAACACGATAGGCAAAATCTTCCAGCCATTTGCTCATCGCCCACCATGCAATGGGCGATGCTATAACGATGGCAATTGCTACCAGTTTTACAAAATCTCTGGTGACCAGCATAGCGATGCTCTGCGCAGTGGCTCCCAGCACTTTGCGTATACCAATCTCCCTGGTGCGTTGCCCTGTGGTAAAGGCTGCCAGTGCAAACAAGCCCATGGCTGAAATTATAATTACTATGACGGCGAACAACAATATAAGGGATGATACTTTTAAATCTGACTTGTATAGATTATTAAACGTGTCGTCTAAAAAAGCGTAGTTAATGGCATCGCCGGGCAGAAAATCTTTCCATACGGTTTCTATGTCCTTAATGGCGGCTTTTGCATTGCCGGGTGCCGTTTTAATAAAAATGTACGGGGCCCATCCCTTGTTGTTAAATATTATCAGCGGGCCAATTTTGGAGTGCATACTTTGGTAATAGAAATCCTTTACCACAGCTATTACCCGCCCTGTGTCGCGATGAAAGGTAAAGCGCTGCCCCAAAACAGGCTTGTGCATATTAAATTGCCGTACAGCTGTTTCGTTTAAAATAAAGTTGTGTTTGTCAGCAGGGTGTTGGTCGTCAAACCACCTGCCTGCCTGCAATTGCAGGCCAAATATTTTTTGATAGTCGGCATCTGTGGCAAGCTGCGAAACGGTAGGCTTAAAGTCTTTTGGCCTGCCATCCCAATCTGCAGAGCCTGCATTGGTGCTGCTTACATTAACTATGGGCTCGTGGGCCAATGTACAACCGGTGACACTGCTTTTGGCAAGCAGTTGCTGCTGCATAATTTGTATAAGATTTTTCTTAACGCCGTCGCTAAGCTTAGTATGGGTACGAAATGGCACTTGCAAAGTGATTATTTGTGAACGGCTGTAGCCGGGGTTGGTGTTTTGTATAAAATGTAGCTGTTTAAAAATTACGATAGAGCAAACAATAAGCATAACTGACAATGTAAATTGAAACACCACCAGGCCCTTGCGCAATGTTGCGTCTTTTACACGCAATAAATTTACTCCCCTAAATATGCTTATCGGGTTGAACGACGACAGCAAGGCCGCAGGGTATATGCTGTTAACAACGGTTGCAAAAACCAACGTGCCGCCGAGGACCTTCCACAATCCGGGGGATGTCAGCGGAAGCAAAAAGTTTTTTTCTGTAAGCTGATTAAACCAAGGCAATAACACTTTTAAAAGTGTCAGCGTAATGCATAAGGAAATGATACTTACCAATACACACTCCGCAATAAACTGCATAAATAACTGCCTGCGTTTCGCACCTGCAATTTTACGTATGCTTATTTCCTTAACACGCAGGCTTGCCCTTGCCGTGGTAAGGTTTATATAATTTATACAAGCCGTTACAATTAACAACACCGCAAATATGCTGAAGATATAAACAATTTTTTTATCAGCATGCGGCATATATGTTGATTGCAGACCGGTTTCAAAGTACATGCCTTTAAGCGGCTGAAGCGTTGCAGTGGCAGTGTTGTTTTTAGTATTTTTTGTAATAACGGCCGTTATTTTCTTACCAACGACAGCAGGGCTTGCGCCTGCGTGCAACTGAAGAAAAGTTATAAAATTATAATTGTCCCAGTTGTCGCTGTTTTTACGCATATTGCTGTCTGCCATCATCGCATCCAAAGGAAGCAAAACATCATATTGAAAGCTGGAGGTGGCGGGATTGTCTTTTATTACAGCTTGTACGGTATAGTTAACACTGTCAATACGCATTGTCTTGCCAACGGCGTTTCCATCGCCAAAATATTTTTTCGCTTTGGTTTCGCTTAAAACAAGGCTGAAAGGATTTTTGAAAAATGCATCTGGGCCGCCCTGCATAAAATCATAATGGAATAAATTAAACCAGTTGTTAGTTACATAAGCACCTTGCTTCTCCGTAAAGACTTCGTTGTTTATATTAAAGGTAACCGGGTTATACACCGCGGGAGAAAGCATAGCTGTTTTTTCAATTTCCGGAATACCCTTTTGTGCCGCAGCGGCAAGTGGCATGGGCGATTTTTCCCATTTCCATTTATCATCCCTGCTTACCTGTATGGTATTTGTAATGCGGTAAATGTTGTCAGCATTGGGGTGGTAGGCATCGTAGCTTATTTCGTTCTGCACCCACAGCAGCATAAATACCGCCGCAGTCATACCCACAGAAAGACCAACAATGTTTATCATACTTACCTGCTTGTATTTCCAGGTAGCCTTCCAGGCCGTTTTAAAATAGTTTTTCATCATGTAAGACAGTTTATAGTTTTCAGTTTGTCGCCTGCCTGCCCGCAGGCAGGTCTATTGCTTGTGCGAATGCACACAGCTATAAGCATCATTTTATTTAAATACACCTCAGAATTTAAAGTGTTGCATATTTGTAACCCACGGCTAAGTGCACATTATGTGTAAAAAGGTAAAGGCAATAGTTTTGGCCGGCCTGCCGGCCTTTTTTCTTTTCACTCGCACCGTTTCCATATCGCTTCATTTTTCTTATTTACGCCTTTGTATTTCTCCTATGGAACCAGCGGGAAGCCCTACACTTCGGGTGTCCTCATTTGATATACTGTATTATCAAATGATCTGTTTAAAGTCATATTAAAGAATTGTATAAATTGAGTGGGGTTATATTGCCGAAATAGAAAAGCGGCCGAAAACATTCGTTTTCAAAGTGCTATGTTGGATAAACGCCGTAAATCATGGACAAATAGGTTCGAAAATTGTACAGCCAGGTCGACTTTTTGTATTGATTTTCAATTAATTAGAAGCTGTTCGGACATATTTCGGGCAGCTTTTGGTTTTATGATCCGATCCTTTCAGATGATAGTCAGGGGCCTGTCAGCTGCTCGAATGGAAACCTCACTGGGTGACAACCCATTTACTGAAAGTAATAATTTGTTCTCCTTCATGTCCAATATTTCTCAATATATGTGATGCTTCCAAAGAGGCGATAATCCTGGAATTATTTAACTCGGTTGGCAGAATATTTTTAATAATTACAATGGAGGTTCCGGATGGCGACTATAAGCGCTATGGGCAGCAGTATTCCGGAATGAAAAAAACGATCAAATGCAGGCTGGTCAAAGTTCGAGACGAGCAAGGCAACCTCCAGGTGTGGAGCTTTCAGTCCCACTTTCCATTTAAAAACTCAAGTGAGACCTTTAAAAACTCAGATTGAAAATCGGCATCCTTGTGTGGTAGATGTCCTCCGTTAGGAACAATCCAAAGCCGGCTGTTGGGTATGTATTGATGCATTTCTAACGCTTGCTGCAACGGAACAGCCTCGTCATTATCACCTTGTACAACTAACCACTTAGCCTTGATTGTAGCCAATATGTCCGGTGTAAAAGAAGGGTCTCCATAAAGTGTTAGGTTATGCCAAAACTGCCTGGCCAAAAGCATCGCTTTTTCTGCACCGTGTTGTTGGGTTGCCGATTCCATAAATTTCACATTGGCACTATCCGGTCCTCTTTTTTTTAGCCACTCTCTTGTGTACTTACTAAAATAAATTTGTGCCCCGACAGCAATAACAGATTTAAATCTTTCCGGCTGCATTGTATTAAGATGTAGTAGTGTCATGCCTCCGCTGCTTGCGCCAATTGCATTCACTTTGTTTATTTTCAACGAGTCCAACAAGGCAAGAATAATTTTCGCATAGTCTCCATGCTTAAAATTGAAACAGTCTTCCTTATAAATATCAGATCGTCCATGCCCCATCATGTCAATGGCAATCGTTCTGAACTGCTTTGCGTAAATTTGCACATAAGGTTTCCATTCGTCAGCAGTTGAAAAAAAGTGGTGGAGTAACAAAAGAGGTTCGCCGGTACCGGTATCTTCATAATAAATTTTGACACCGTTATAATTAAAGAATTTTCCGTTAGGATTAACTTTTACTTGCCCGTATGTGGTGAAGCAAGCGATGAAAACCAAAATTGAAATTGTAAACTGTCTCATGTTTTGATTTGTTTTAAACTTGTGACCGTCCACTGCATTACCGCTAACATACTGCGTTTTATGCTGTTGGGATATTTCCTTCCATTAGGCCCACAACCGCTGCTAAATTTATAATTAAATGTTCATTGTTTGTGTAAATGTTCAGAGTTACTGGTCAAGCTCAAACTGAAGATTGGCTCTGCTTTAGCTGACGATTGTTGGTGAAGCCCCAATAGCATAAAACTTTTTGTTGTAGGCAGGCTTTCTATATCTTCTGCTTCTTTAGTTTAACAAGTTTTCTAATTTCAGTTGTCGCAACTGGAATGATAGCTAATACCAAGCTGCTGATAAATATATTGTCATAATGTATGTCGCTATGATGCAACTGTCTTGTTCCATTACTACAAGCGGTACATTCTGCAATTTTATAAAAGCTATCATAAAAAACCCTGAACTAATGTTGGCGCAACAAGGGTAAGTAAAGCCAAAGCAATATTTACAATTCTTAGTTTAGTCGTCTGCCTATAGCTAAGAAAACAGAGTATTACTATAAAGAGTCCGAATGATAAAATAAACTCAACACTTGCAAAGTTCAAATACTTTTTTGGAATTAAAAAAGAAATCTTTTGATCTTTACAATCTTGTCGATTGGAGATAGCCAAGTACCTTTGGATTTGATGAAGTCGAAGTCTCCAGAACCCTGCCCCAACGCCGATGTTTGGAAAAAGAAAATAAAAGCTATGTAGTTAATGTAGTCTCGCATAGGTAGTAGCGCATAACGTCGGGGGGGTATGCTGGCGGGGGATTAAGATTCCGTATGCTATAAAAATAATTCAAATTGAACTTGAAGGCTCTTTTTGGTTCGAAATCACGCGGCTATTTCGGTGAAGTGCTAAAGATAGAATTCCACCAGCCAATAAAGACGGAGCATGACCGTCTTCAAAAAAACAAAGTACGGTTGCTCCCAAAAAACCGGCCACTGGTATTAAAATATATCCCCGTGGAAAAGTCTTACGGTTAAGAAGTATATACATAAACAATGAGCCCATAATTCCATATAGGGCTGTCGATGAACCGCCGCGCCCCTTTGCATTCCAGTAGACGTTAGCGATTTGTCCCGTTAAGCCGGCCCCAAAATAGATTAGCATGATACTCCGACCGTAAAGATATTCTGCAATTGGCAAGAATGCGACAAAGAAAACACCGTTGAAGAGGCACTGCCATATTCCCATGGGTTGGATAAAAAGAGGGCTGATCAACCGCCATACCTCACCTGATAATAAAGCATCCTTGTTGCGGTCTAATGCATTAATTATTTCAGGAAAAACAAATTGAAGAGTTGTTACGATAAATGTCAAAGATATTATGCTTATACTTATCCAAAGTCTTCGAAAATTTATATCCTTTCCCCTGAATTTATAAAAATTATAGGCAAAGAACATTGCAGGCGGCAGCACAAGACCGTTAGCGATATGATATATAATATTCATTTTTTTATAGGAAGGTTATTTTATCGAATCTAAACCGGCTACCAGAATTTCCACCAGGGTTTGAGCTTTGATCTAAAATTCCGTATTGTTCGTAGTCTCGTATGAGTTTTAAGAATCATCCATTCGCTGATGCTTTCATAATCCGGTTGAACCTCTAATCCAAAATGTTTTGAATATTCTTCAATACTATCAAAGTCAAAGATGTAATCAACATCTCCACGATATTCAATCTTTTTTCCAGGAGGGTCTTCCTCGAAATCAAACGGATGTCCCAGGTTGATAGGTTCGTAATCTTCTCCATAGCAGTATTCTATTACCCGGAATATTTCCCCCCTTTCATATAATGAGAAGTGATAAAAATCGGCAGTTCTTAGCGCGCTGCAGATAATTACTCTTGTATTTATGTGCTCTGACAACTCTTTGCCCCAGCCTTCAAGGTTTTTCAGGGCGTTGTGCCTGATCATTATCCAGTCTGGTTGTGTTTGGGCGTAGATTAAATAAGTTGGTTGAGAGTCTTCAAGCAATAAATTGTCATATAAATCTGCTGTTGGAAAAGCTCCCGTATACAATGTATCTATCCCTGATAGTTGTTTTAACTTTTCAGTTGTCGAATGAATATCATTGGTATTGATAAAAATGGCGGCCCATCTTCCCATAAATTAATTTAATGTGTTTGGGATATTGATAAATAGTCCATTAAAAAATAGTTACTGTATTATCGAGGCACCTCGCTTCGGATAAACGCTTTTATTCGTTCAGCCTACTGGTTACAAGCTTAATGACTCTTAGCTTGTCGATGATCAAAAGTAGAATAAATAAGAGCGCTGCCAATCCAAGCAGTGAGAATATCAGGATACTATAATATTTTATTGTCCATTCCAATGCGACCTTTATTCTTCGTACCAAGCTGATTTTCTGCTCCGCGGCGCCTTCAAACAGGGAGAATTTAACGGTACAGAATTCATTTTCAGCATCGAAATTTCCGAGCTCAACGCCGAGCTCCTGCAACTGCATTTCAACCTGCAGGATCTTGTCGTGCAACTGAATGTAATCGCTGATGGCTCCTCCCCTGGACTTCAGGTCATTTAACAAAGCCAGGTTTTTTTGAAGGGATATCTTTTTAGCGTTCAACTGCTGGTACTCGTTCGTCTTGTCGATCTTCGTGATCTCTGTCGACCTTAGCTGACCGATATCCTGGATCTTTGCATAGAAGCTGTCGAATTTTTGAGGATTGATCCCAATGAACAGCTGTATCTGCCGGTTTCCTTTTTTCCCCGTATTTTGCTCGTATTGAATAATGCCTTTAAAAAGCCCCGTGAGGTTTTTAATGCTGTCCACGTCCTTTTCAAACCTGGACGTTTTTGATTGAACAGTAGCGGTCTTCTCATACTTCTGCGAGGAAGCAAAACTGGCATTCGATGCAAACCTCTGTTGTTGTTCGGATGCGTAATTCTTCCGTACATTATTATTGTCCAGGGTCAAAAAGAACTTACCCGAATTATCGATTGCGTACGTTGACTCAGTGCCGGTATACCCATACAGCAGCCGGAACGCCAGCATCAGGAGAAACAGGGCAATGAACCATCTGCCGAGGCTCCAAAGTCGTTGTCTGAATGTTTGTTTCATGGTTTTTATTTAGGGGATTAGGTGTTCGTCAAATATAGGTGTCTGAAATCGGAAATTTTAGCGCCGTCCTGTTCAATACTATTCAATTTAACGGCTCTAGAACGATGCGGATTCATTCTTTTTGATCACATTTCCAACTACTTGTAATAGAAACTCAATATTTTTTTTACTGGAAGTTTTTAATTCGCGCACGTCGACCTCATAATTAGTCAAATCGATTTCACGACCGGCAATATTCACACTCCATTCCAAAAACCCTCTGCCGGAACTCACGGATACATATTATCTGATTTGTCCCCGTTGCTGCTTGCCATAGATTTCTTCTATTCGTTTATTATGAAGAATAGCGATTTTCAATAAGATAATTAACTTCCCCCAAAATGAGGCAATTCTCCTAAGCCAATTTGTCTTATGTAAAATATGTGTAATTTAATCTGTGCCCCACTTGAATAAAATGTGGTTCAAGTATGCCTAAGTCAGGCTTCAATGTCAGGACGGAATACACAATTAGTGCCGTGTGACGCGCCATTGAGGCAAGATTGATGTACTGCCAAAATCACCCTCAATTCCAAATACCGTTCATTTCCGTCAATATAATAGGTTTCCCCTCCGTAACTATAATAGTATGCTCGTGTTGTGCCATAAAGCCGCCTTTATTTCCGACCAAAGTCCAGCCGTCTTTTAAAGTTTCCGTATAAGTAGATGTTGTTGAAATAAATGTTTCAATTGCCACGACAGAGTTCTTTCTAAATCTTGTTAAGTTAAATCGGTCTCTGTAATTTGCTATATCGCCTGGTTCTTCGTGAAGGCTTCTGCCTACACCGTGTCCTGTTAAATCCTTAATTACTTTGTAACCCCGTTTCTTAGCCTCCGTTTCAATTAAATGTCCTATATCTGAAATGCGAATGCCACCTTTTATGTTATAGATCGCTTTATGCAGGATCTGTTGTGAAGCGTCTACGAGTTTTTGATGTTGGTTAATGTCTTTCCCAAGCACAAACGAGCTGCCATTGTCCGACCAAAAGCCGCCAAGTTCGGCAGAAACGTCTATATTTACCAGATCGCCTTCTTTCAGTATTTTATTGTCGGACGGAATACCGTGACAAAATTCATTGTTTACGCTTATACAAGTACAACCGGGAAAGCCGTAGGTTAGGTATGGTGCGGATCTTGCCCCGAGATCCAGGAGGATCTTTGCCCCATAGTTGTCCAAATGCTTTGTTGTCATGCCGGGTTGCGCATAGTCTCTCATTTCTTTTAAGGTGTGGGCAACGGCTTCACTTGCCTTTTTCATCCCGATCAGTTCAGCTTCTTTTGTTATTGACATATTCAAATATACACAACTTAGCCAATTGTAATCCGCCTGCGTCTGCAATATCCTTTCAAGGGACAGTACAAGAGCCAGACCAACATATTAGATATTTATCTATATTGAATAGACGGGTTTTTAGAAAAATTAAAGTTACTTTATCAGGACAAACAATTATATAATAGCGCCAGCACACAAAACTAATAAATGATGACAGACACATTTAAGTTAACGATCCATATGGTTTCAAGCGTTGACGGGATAATTGCCAAAAAAGACAATAGCATTTCGTGGTTTGAGATATCTGACCACTACGAGAAGGGTGTTTCCGGACAAGACCCCGAAGAATTTCTTAAAACAATAGACTGTTATGTAATGGGCGCCCGGACTTACGAACATGCCCTGGAACTTTCAAAATCTTATGGATGGGCATATGGAGACGTGCCGACGATTGTAGCGACTCACAGAGACCTGCCGGTTGACAGAAAGAACATTGAATTTTATTCGGGCGACCTGACCAGGCTTGTGAACGAACGACTAAAACCAAACTACAGGAATGTTTGGCTTGTGGGGGGAGCCATGCTTGTCAAAGAATTCATCCGTTTGAAATTAGCGGACGAGATAAGGATATCTATTTTACCTGTTATTTTGGGGGACGGGACCCTGTTCTTTGACTACATAGGACAAGAACAAGCGTTGCATCTGAAAGACGTGACAGCCTACAAGAACGGAATGGTGGAACTGTGTTACGAAGTAAGAGCATAGTGGAACCGGATATCGCCCCCAAATAGACCAGATCGGGAGTGGTCTGAAACAAATTGAATAACCATGAAACAAATTGCATAAATTGCGATCATCCATCTCAGTAATAAATAGTTGTCCATTAGAAAAAATATGACAAAATGCGCGGTATTACCACTTAGTTTTAGATAAGTGGGTATGCGTATATGTTATAAAAAACTTAAAAAAACCTCCCTTCTGAGCATAATTTTTTCTCTCATCCCCAGAATTTCACAGCCTCCGGCACAGCCAGATTGCAACCGATTCCAGTCTTAATGTAATTTTTTACAATTTTTAAAAACACCATTCATAGTATCCTGAACACGAGACAGGAAACAATTAATTTCCATTTCCTTTTTAAGGAATGACTATCTATTGGCGCATATATAGAAACGTTAGATAATCTTATATATTTAATACCAGTTGATGAACGAGCAAAAAAAATTTTAAAAGCTAAATTGTTTGCTAAATCGTTTTGTCTGTAGTTTTAACTTATTAACGATTCATTAACCAAGCTAACTGTAACCGCTATATGAAGAACACCAGCTTTCTTCTTCTCGGCCTTCTGTTATTCTCATTGCTGAAGGCCCCGGAACTGTATGCATCTACAAATCCTTCCGTACCAATTCGCGATACAACCGCCCCTGCCAACAAGGGTATAGCAGATGATTCCATCATTCTGGTCAAAAGGTCAACTGTTTATAACAAACTGGCAGACAGCGTCAATAAAAGACCAGATGCGTTTGCCCTCTTTCCCGCTGCATCTTTACAACAGTCCATAAAGGGTCAATTCGCCGGCCTGTATGTGCAGGAGCCCTCGGGAGAACCTGGCTCCGTGCAAAACATGTTTATCCGCGGCGCTCCCATGCCCCTCCTTTCACGTAAAGAACTCTATCAGTCACAACCGCTGGTAATACTGGACGGCATCCCGCTGATCGATGAGCATCCCTTCGTCTTTGATATCCAGCAGTATGACTTTAACCGCATAGGCCCTGCAACGAACCTGTATGCATCCATCGATATGGACAACATCGCTTCCATAGAAGTCCTGAAAGACCTGGCTGCCACCATGGCCTATGGTCCGAGAGCCGTCAATGGAGTCATCCTTCTGAGATCAAAATCCGCCCTCAACCAGAAAAGTATCAGCTTTAATTCCTATGTCGGCGTGGCGGAAAGACCGCATGTGGCGACAACGAATGGAAAATATGAGAACGCGTTCAGGCAAAGGTTCTATGATCTGTATACCACGAACGGCCGTTACTCCGCCGATGAACAATATCCCATTTACCTCAGCGATTCCCTGAACAATGTATACAGCGGACAGTCCAACTGGTCCGACCTGTACTACCGGAATGCAGTTGTCTACGGGATCAATCTCGGTATCTCAGGCGGGAACGACAGAGCTAATTTTAGATTTTCCCTGGGCGATCTAAAAAGCAAGGGAGTGGCCGATCAGACAGGCTTAGACAGGTACAGCGTCATGTTCAATATTAACATGAAACCCATCAAGTGGCTGCTTTTTTCAGCCATGATCAATGGCAATATGATGGACCGTCAGAGGAACAGGACCATGCGTGACCGGTTTGCCCAGATAAACTACTTCCCCGACCTCAGTGCCCCGCTGGCGCCCAATAAAGAATATTATCGCGATTACCTTGTTCAATTCAATAAGGGGTTCGACAAGAACAAAACGAATCTTATTCAGGGTTATGCCAGGCTGGCATTGGACCTGGGTAAATTCAACGTCAGCTCCACTTTCAACATCGATTACAATGAAGGCTACCGGGATGTTTTCTACGCACGCACGCTTCTGCAGGGCACCAGCTATGCCTCGAACTACTATGGATTCAACCAGCGGGTGCAGTTCATCAACAAGGCAACCTATGATGTTTACCTGCACACCGTAAACAAACTGCATGTCGAGTTCAACCAGGCGGTGCAATGGGACACCTACAAGTACAATAACGCCTATGCCTACAAGGGAGCGAATGACTTTATCAAGATCAACCTCCTGGACTCCGATCCAAAAAAGGATGGCAAAGACAACTCCAATTACCTCAACCCCATCGCTTTTCCCAGGGAACTGACCTACCGGTTCCTCGATAAGACTGGCGACGTGCTGGCTTCTTTTTACGGCACCGCAGATTACACCTTCCGGGATAAATATACTTTTTCAGCTTCGTTGCGTGCAGACGGCTCTTCCAATGCACAGCCTACCAGCCGGTGGTTCTATTCCCCCGTGCTGGCGGCGGCCTGGAACCTGAAAAATGAGTTCCTGCAAAAGAACAAGATGATCGATGACCTCATTCTGCGTGCAAGTGCAGGACGGCTGGGTCGCCTGCATGCCTACGACAACTATGCGCAAGGGCCTCAGTACACGGCCACCACAGGATATACAGGCAATCTCACCGTGCCCGGATACAACGCCTTCAGCGTGCTGACCAGGCCTTATTCCTTTGGTTGGGTGGGCTATGGCATCCCGTGGGGTTCTTCGGACCAGGTGAACATCGGGGTTGACGCATCCCTTTTTCGTAATCGTTTGCATGTTTCTCTGGACGGGTACAAAAAGATTGAAAAAGACCTGCTGATCGGTATTCCTGCCTTTGCCGAATACGGCTACAAACAGTCCATCGAACCCGGTATGTCCGTCAGCAATACAGGCCTGGACCTTAGCGTCCGCGCGGAGGTCCTTACCAAAAAGATCATTTCCTGGTCGGCAGGCATCAACGTGAACTATAATCGCAATAACCTAAAGGCGCTGCCCAGAGGCCTGAAAGAGATTGTCATAGGCAATCGCCTTCTGCAGGTAGGTCGGTCGGTGGACCAATACTGGCTATTTGTGAACCAGGGCATCTATACGGCGGACAACCAGGTGCCTGTGGTAAAAGGACAACCCCTGAAATACAACGGTATCGTTTTACATGCCGGAGATCCCCGCTGGAAGGACATGAATGGGGACAATATCCTCGACAATAACGATAAGGTCCTGAAAGGACACTCCCTGCCGGTGATTTCGGGCGGAATGGACCATACATTCAAATACGGCAAATGGACGCTGTCCCTGGACTTTTATTATTCCCTGGGCAGAAAGGTCATGCACCAGGAGATGGCCAATAAATTCGACTTTGTCAATCGGGAAAGCAACCAGAATATGAATTCCGTCAAGGAGATCACCTTCTGGGAGGACCGCGGGGACTTTAGCAAATATCCTTTATACAACCCGTGGAGCACCGTCATTCCCTATCGCGTCGACCAGGACCTCTTCCTTGAAAATGCTTCATTCCTGAAATTAAGATCGCTGGTCCTGGGCTATGATCTCAGCAAATACATGGCGAAGAAAGGCTTTAAGACGAACAGGCTCTTCATATACGCATCAGTGAACAATGTCTTCACCATAACTCCTTACACCGGCGTGGACCCTGAACTCGTGGGCTACGACGGATACGATGCAGGTTATGGACAGCAGATCCCCAGGATCTACACGCTCGGCATCAAGACCGAATTATAAAACTGAAAGTATTTACATAAACGCAAGATCATAAAATGAAAAATTCATTGCTGGCCATCCTGCTCCTTGTACCGGCGCTATTCAGCTGTAATAAGGTCCTGGAAAAAGATTCCGTGCGGGTCGTAGCAGAGCAGAACATGTGGAATACCCTGGAAGATGCACGCGCCGGACTCATGGGCGTCTATGCCCTTACCCGCGCAGCGCTTTCCGACAACAACGGACATTGGATCTACGGTGACGTCCGCTCGGGTCAGTTCTACAGCCCCCAACGCCAGGACCTGAAAGCCGTCATCGACAACCACCTGAATGCGGCCTATCCTGTGGTGGAAGCCTTATCCGACTGGACGAGGTTCTACGCCATCGTCAATGCGGCCTGTCTCTTCATCGAACGGGTAGGCAATGTCAAGGCTAACGACAAACGCTATTCCACCAGTAATATGACGGTGGACCTGGCGCAGGCAAGGCTCCTACGGGCATTCACCTATTTCTACATGGTAAGGATCTGGGGGGATGTACCCTTTATCATAACCTCTCACGACGGCCAGTTCGAGAACAAGCCCCGGGAAGAGCAGGCGAAAATATTGAGCTGGGTGGAGATGGAGCTGCTCGCGGCGGCGCAGGACCTACCCTATGCGTACAGCAACGGGGACATTCAACAGCCTGGCAATTATTACAACGAAGATGCCAGCAGATGGAACGGCGCCCTGGCGACAAAGGTCTCCGCCTATGCGATCCTGTCCCATGTGGCGGCATGGATGGGTAACTATTCCAATGTCGCAAAATATTCCAAGTTTGTCGAAGACAATTACAGCCGCAGCCACTGCAACTTTCAATCCACTTCGGACCTGACGAATTCCAACGGGTTCTTCTATAACAAGAATTCCAGCCAGATGCTGGGATTCAATTCGGACTATGGGCATATAGATGGGTCTTCCACCGGTCATCTGGAAGAGCTCACCCTCGCCCAACCCGTGATCAACAAAGCTGTTCCCGACATCTACCTGCCGAAGGATACTATCGTACGCCTCTTCGATCAGCCCAATGATGAACGATTCAACCTGGATACGGTGGGAACTCCGGGCTCAGACCGCTACTTTACGAACTTCAACGGCAAATACCCCATATTCAGCAAGATCAAGGTTATGGAAGGGGGTATCGTCGATCCCAACTTCAGGTACTTCACCAGCGCCCTGATCTTTACCCGGCTGGAAGACATCGTCCTGCTGCGCGCCGAAGCGCTGGATGTACTGGGCGACACCATCAGCGCCCGCAATGAGCTAACCATTGTCATGACCAAACGGGGCATCACGGCGATCAATCAAACGAATAAAGAGCTGATCGACCTCATCTTCGAAGAGCGTAACCGGGAATTGCTGGGAGAAGGACAAAGATGGTATGACCTCGTGCGCTATAACAGGATCAAGCAGAACAACCCGGCCTTCACCGAGCTCATCAATTCCGAAGGCATCTACTGGCCCATATCCCGCAAGCTCATCGGTCAGAACCATTTATTAACACAAAATCCTTACTGGCAATAAGGGATCCCAATCTGAAAAATATGACAACGTATATGCGAGCCATACAATTTTTGCTGATCCTGTCGTTTGCGCTGCCGGCCTGTAAAAAGGATGGCGGTTATCACGACTCCTCCGACGCAAACAAAAAAGTCCCTTTGAATACGTACGATTATTTAAAAAGCAGACCCGGCGTATTCGACTCTCTGGTCGCCGTCGTAGACAAACTGGGATTGAAGGAAACTTTAATGGACAGCAGCATCACCCTGTTCGCTGTCACCAATCAAAGCTTCCAGCTGGCGGTCACGAACCTGAACAGGCTGAGGAAACAGTCGGATAAAGATCCGCTGTACCTGGCAATCGTCGATCGTCAGCAACTGGATACCATGGTGTCCTATTACATCATCAGGGGAAAATACCTCTCCGATTCATTGCAATTGCAGGATGGACTGGACCTGTTCAGCGTACGGTCTGGCTATCCCATGCATGCAAAAAGCTCAAGGGCTTCCGCCTCCGGATTCGAAAAGGGCGGCCCGGAAGTGATCGACTTCAGCAATACCAAAAGGAGCAAGTTCGTCAGATTCTGGTCCACCACCACCACGGGCTCGAATAATATCGAGACCACCAACGGCGTGGTCCATGTTGTGACACCCGACCATATCTTCGGATTTGATGAATTCGTGAAGCGATTGACATTCGTCCCTCCTCCTCCGGACCTTATCAAGCTCATCGGCGGCAAGCTGACCGTATTGCGCGACAATAACGGCGGACCCGACAATGGAGAAGGCTCGAAGAAAGTGATAGACGGAGATGACCACACCAAGTTCCTCTGCGAGTTCCAGGGCAGGGTCTGGATGAAGTTCGAGCTGAATGAACCGGCGGTGTCTTCCGTGTATACGCTGACATCGGCCAATGACGCGCCGGACCGCGATCCCCGCGCCTGGACATTCGAAGGTTCCAATGACGACGTCAACTGGGACGAGCTGGACAGGAAATTCAATTTCTTCTTCGAACAGCGCTATCAGCTGAAGGTCTTCCCTTTCCCGAATACCCAGGCATATAAATACTACCGGATCAATTTTTCTGAAGTGAATGGCTCGAGTCTTTACCAACAGGCCGAATGGACCATCAACAAGGCAAAATAAGGTACAGGCAAAAACCTTAAAATCGTATGATCATGCAACGCGTCATAAAAAATGCAACCATCTTCCTCCTGTTCACCGGAACGCTTTCCAGCGGCTGCAAAAAGGCGTACGACCTGCCCGGGGAAAAGGACTATCTGAGCTCCAATGTCAATTTTTCCAATAAGGTCTTCGAGCCCATCCTGGGCCGGAATTCCATCATGGGCGGGTTCAATTCAGACCATTCCACCGAACCCCTCACCTTCAAGATCGTGAACGCACGGTTCGGAGACGGACGACCCATGACCGATCTGTTCACCGAGGCCGAAACCTACGTGTGGACGGGCACTTATACGGGTTACGAGAAAAGCCTGGAAGAGATAGAGGCTAAGCGGAAGAAGGAGAAGCGTCCTCTCTTCGAGATCCGGCGTTCGGGAGAATTCATTATGTGGAGCGCCTCCACCAATGAGCTGATCCCACCCCGCGCCGCAGACAGCACCAATTTCGCGCAGAATACCCGGTATTTCGACCTCAAGGTCAGCAACACGGGCGGCGAGATGCTGATCAAGGATTTCCAGGTGCGCCCCTGGCGGGAGAGGCCGTACGAACCTTCCAATGACATGAACATCTATTCAGGCGGTGTAGCACCCAATCCCAAAGATCCTACCAACTCCGCGGACAGGGATTATATCAGGCCTTCTATAGCCAATGTACTGTCTACACCTTCCGAGAGATACATGGTGAGCAACGACGACCGGAAAGATATCGTAGCCTTTATCCGTCCATTCAGCGGGGGAAATGGGCACAATTTACGGATCAGGGTGCTGGACAAGGATTCCCTTCCCATCAACCCCTCTGCTTTCAACGAGACGAAATGGAAGGATATGATACATGGATTCAATATGCAAATAACGAACGAGTATGTTCAGTACGATGTCGCTTATCCGATACCGCTGGTGGAGATCCCTACCACCTATGCACCCGGCGGAACGAGGGCGCATGCGGAATTGAGATACTCCAGGTTCGGCTTTGGCGGAGAAAGGCAATTATCCGCTTTCTGGCTGGATTTTGCGATCTACCGGCCGGGGGATTGGGAGATCGTATTCCTCTTCAGGACCGAGAATCCAAAATTTGAAAATGACTAACTGCTAATAAACGAATACAATGAAACTACGACTATACATTCTTCTCATGCTGACCGGCGGTCTCTTCCCTGCCAAGGCCCTGCTCGCGCAAGCTCCCCCCGCAACAATCACCGTCCGGGGGATGGTGGTGAACAAGGCCTCCAATGCTCCGTTGCAGAGCGTTACCATTGCCAATGAGAAGACCGGGAAAGGAGTGGGTATCACGGATGGAGAAGGTCATTTCGAGGTGAAGGTGCCCGCCAATGCCACCCTTGTCTTTAGCTCGGTGGGACTCGCCACCAAAAAAGTAAAACTGGAGCCGGGCCAGACAAATATAAAAGTGACCATGGAACAAAATAACCGGTCGATGGATGACGCCATCATCGTCGCCTATCAGAGAAGGACGAAGGAGACGACGACAGGGGCCGTCAATGTCGTCATGGGCAAGGAGGTACAGGACGTGCCGGTATCGAATGTGGAACAGCTGTTGCAGGGTAAAGTACCCGGTCTGAATATCCAGAACAATACCGGGGCCCCCGGGTTTAGAGGTTCCGTGCAGTTGCGGGGGCTTTCCAACCTCAGCATTTCGGGCAGCGGCAGTGAATCCTTCCTTCAGCCTACGTCTCCACTGTATATCATCGACGGCGTACCCATCGATGCCGACAAGGCGTCGGAGTATGGGTTTCAGACCCAGGGACCCGGCATCAGCCCTGTGTCATTGATACCCCCGGAAGATATCGAATCCATCCAGGTCCTGAAAGATGCCCAGGCCACCTCCATGTACGGATCGAGGGGCGCCTATGGAGTTATCATCATCACTACCAAAAGGGGTAATTCCAAGGTTCCCCGTGTCAGGTATACCGCCAACTATTTTATGACCACACCTCCCAAACTCCGGGAGACCCTGGGCGGCAATGCTGAACGCCAGCTTAAGATCGGTCAGATCATCAGCAATGCCCGCAGCTACGATGATATCACGCGTATCAACCGAACGGCCTTCCTGTCAGACAGCCTGAACCCTTATTGGAATAACTCCACCAACTGGCAGGCCGTCTTCTACCGGACAACCTACAACCAGACGCATAACCTTGCCCTCGACGGCGGCAATGCCAAATTCAACTACAAGACGAACCTGGGGTACTACACCGAAAAAGGCGTTATCAAAAACACGGGTTTTGACAGGTATAACCTGAATATGAATATGGAGTTCAAGCCCAGTGACAAATTCAGGGTGTTCAGCTCCCTCTTTGGATCATTGGGTATCCAGGGTAAAGGCAATGGGCTGGGGATCCTTCAGCAAGGTGTAGCCGACAACGGAACAGCGTCAACCCTCTTGCCACCACCCTCTTACTATCAATCTTCCGGCGCCGTGGTGTCCGCCCTGAAAACGAAGAATGACAATAGCTCCAGGAACCTCCGGGCGAACGTAGATATGCGTTATGAGCCATTCCCCGGGATGGCATTCGCATCCAGCCTGAGCTACGACAATACTTCGGAGGCGGAATCCACTTTCACTCCTGCAGCAGCGAATAACCAGTTTGCCCGGGTTTATGATTTCACGGGCAAGAACTTCACCTTGTACAACCGGAACAACTTTACCTATTTCAAGGCGATAACAAAGGACCATACGATCTTCATCAATGCCTTCAACGAGATCTATAAACAAGGCGCGCAGTCCCGTATCACAAGGCAGGAAAGGACCCCGAACGACCAGGTGCAGGGGCCCATTGGCTTCGACTCTTATTTTTCACGGGGCGGAGGGGTGCTGGCGAACTTTAAGAATGCCACCATCGCCTCCTTTGCCGGCTCCATTTCCTACGATTATCAAAAAAGGTTCGTAGCGGAATTCTCCTACAGACTGGATGGCACGTCTTCCAATGGACTGGAAAATCTTTATTCCAAGAACCCTTCCATCGGACTACGGTGGAACTTCAGCAAAGAGAAATGGCTGAAGGACATCATCTGGCTTTCCTACGGCGCCCTGCGGTTGACATGGGGACAAAATATCGTGCCGACAGGAAATCTCCAGAGCATTTATGGCATCTATAACCTGAACGGCAACTTTAACAACAATCCCACTATCGGGATCAACTACGACCAGATACCCAACCCCTTTCTCAAGCCGACTACCACCACGCAATATAACTTTGGTTTTGAAACGGGTCTGCTGAACGACAAATTTGTCATCAACTTTGACACCTACATCAAAAAAGTGGACAACCTTCTCTTCGACCGGAATCTTGCCTCGAATACCGGCTTTGGCAAACTGGCCAGCAACGATGCGGGCATCGCCAACTACGGATATGAGCTGATGGTGACGGCCAGGCTTATCGCAAAAAAAGGCTTCACATGGACCGTCTCCGCGAACGGAGCCATCAACAGGGATGTACTGCTGAAGCTGCCGGCGGAGTACAACGGACAGTATATCAGGATTGACAACAGTGACTACCGGCAACACACTGTATTCCGCGTAGGACGCAATACCTTATCCAATTACCTCATCCGGAACCAGGGAGTATACAGCACGGACAACGATGTGCCGGTGGACCCGGTGACAGGCAGGCGATATCAGAGCAATGGCGTGGCGTTCAAGGGTGGTGACCCCCGGTTTAAAGACGTCAACGGTGATTATATCCTGGATGACAAGGATTATGAGGTCGGCGGCAACTCGCAGCCGCTGGTGACGGGCGGTATCTCCACGAATGTGATCTATAAGAATTTTGGATTGAATATCTACGCCACCTTCACCGCTAAACGCACCATCCTGAACAATGCCCTCTCCGATCGCATGTCCATTACAAGAGACCCCTTCGATCAGCGGGCAGTAGTACCCCTCAGTGAGCTGGACATCTGGCGCAAGCCGGGGGATCATGCAAGATATCCGAATCCCTACGATTATGGAAGGTACAACCAGATCCTCCCTCTACGGCCTGACCAAACCCTTTGGGCTGAGGACGGCAGCTACCTGAAAATAAACAACGTCATCGTGTCCTATATGTTTGACAGGGCCCTCGTCAGGAAGATCGGCTTCAACAGCGCCAGGATCTACTTCAGCACGGAGAACCTCATCACCTTTTCGGGATACAGCGGGCCTAATCCTGAAAATGTCACCACGCTGGGGAGGGATGTGTCCAGCGGATATGCCGTCCCCCGCAAATACAACATCGGTATAAACATAGAACTCAATACTGGCAATTAAACCCACTTCATGATGAAAAAATCCATCTGCTATATTATACTGTTGCTGCTGAGCCTGGCAGGGCCCGGCTGCAAGAAATTCCTGGATATTCAGCCCATCGATAAGCTGTCGGGTAATAACTTCTACCAATCCAGGGAGGACGTGGTCGCCAATATCTATGATCTGTCCCGGAAATTGTTCAACAAGGTCAACGAGACGCAGTTCATCGGCGCCACGGGCGAATACAGATCAGGTGAAGTTTTGGCGGAAGCTCAGGCTGATAATGGTCCCGCCCGTGCTTATGTCGAAGTGCTGGGCAGGAATGACCTGATCACCCTTTTGAGCGGCAATCGCCCGTGGGACGACTTTTACCATTTTCAGGTGATCACCGAGTGGCGCGAGTATTACCAGGTGATACAGGGAGCCAATATTCTGCTCAGCAAACTGGAAAAAGGCATACCAGGTCTTTCCGAAACGGAAAAGAAGCAATTCGAGGCCGAAGCGGCATTTGCAAGGTCGCTGGCCTATTTCTTCATGGTGCGCCTTTACGGAGACGTTCCTTATTTCACCGACGCCTTCCATTCGACGGCGCTGCCCCGGGAAAAGATGGTGAAAGTGATGACGAACACCATTGTCGACCTCACAAAATATAAAGATTATCTGCCGTGGAGTTATTCCGATCCCGCATTGAAAGGCGTGCGGGCCAGCCGCGGCAGCATCATCGCCCTGCTGATGAACATGAACATGTGGAACGCGGGCTTTGATAAAGCCAATGCCGACAAGTACTATGAGGAAACGGCAACTTTGGGAAAAGAGCTGATTGGCAGCAACGCATACAGGCTCCTGCCGCTGAACGAATGGGCGACGGTGATCAAAGGCAGATCCGATGAAAGCCTTTTTGAATTCTACAGGAGCGTCAACTATGGAGACGCCAACAGCGCCGTCGGTCCCATCTCCGATATGTTCCTCCACTATCCCTATAAAAGACCTGAATACACTCACCGGGTGAGCTTTGCCTACTTTAGGGCCGAATATATGCAAAAACTGTATCTGGGTAGCGCCGACAGAAGGGCGACCGTATGGTTCGACGAGAATATCTACGCCGACAATGGAAAATTCATGATGCTCAAGTTTGCCCAAAATTCTTTTATCACCGGAGACGAGGATCGGAACCCCGACAATACGTTCATGATCTTCCGGTATGCCGGGGAGATCCTGTTATGCGCCGAAGCCCTGGCAGAACTGGGAAGGGACAACGAAGCGATAGAACTGGTCAATATTGTCCGGGACAGGGCGGAAGCCGATCATTATGCAGGGGGCGGCGGCCAGGACCTGAAGGACTTTATCTTCCTGGAACGCTCGCGTGAGCTCATGGGCGAAGGGCATCATTATTTCGACCTGGTCCGCACACACAGGATCCTCAGCAGCACCTGGTCCTACAATGTGCTGACATTGGATAAGTTCAACAGAGGGGCCTGGACCTGGCCCATCAGCAGGAGCGCCATGGACAACAATCCCTATATGACACTGAACGATTACTGGACCAACGGAGGTAACTAATTACCACACCCTATTTCACGAACTCCTTAAAAGGATAAATATGAACGTGAGTAAAAATATTATTACGATCTGCGGCCTCGTCATACTGGCATTCTCCGCCTGTAAGCGCGATAAATACTATAAGGACGGCGGCCTCGCCCAGGCAGATTTTCCGGGCACCATGCTGGATTATCTGAACGCGCATCCCGCCCCTTTCGATACCATTGCCCAGGTGGTCAGATTGGCCGGTCTTTCCGATATGTTCAACAAAGAAGATATCACTTTCTTCGCGCCGGATGACCAGGTGATCAATCGGACTATCGGCACCATCTATACGGGCGGACTGAACAATTATCTGTATAGACGGGGCAATGATACTGTCCGGGAATTATCCGACATCGATTCTTCCCTCTGGCGGAAATATCTCCTGCAGTATATTTTTAAGGGCGCCAACAGGCTGAAGGACTATCCCCAGATAGATTTCACCCTGGTGAATATCTATCCCGGAGGCCTGTATTATTCCCTGGGCGGGAATGTGATGAACATCGGGGTTCAGTTCGGCGACGCGAATGGTATCAAATACCTGGGCTACCGTCAACTGATGCTGAGCTATATTCCGGACATTTCCAGGCCGGACGTAGACTGGAGTACCTTCGCTATCTCCTCCTCGGATATCAAACCAAAGAACGGGGTCGTGCATGCCCTGCTGACCGATGGCATGTACCTGGGCTTTGACAAATATATTTTTTTCACAGAAGTATTTAATGCCGGACTAAAATGAAAGCATTTACGTATTTTTTGATCATTGCCGTAACCGTGCTCGCTGCACAAAGTTGTAAAAAGTCCGACACAGAGTACAAGGACCCCTATGCCAACCCTAAACCACCCTTAGGTATAAAGCTGGACCGTGAAGCTCCACCCTCCCCTGCCAGCGGGATAGCGGGCACCACGGTACATTTTCAGGCTACCGGTCTCGTCGTTTATAAGGATAAGCTCTCTTTTCTCTTTAACGGAGAAAAAGCGGAGATCGTCAAGATCACGGAATCCGGCATCGATGTGAAAGTACCCGCCGGCGCCAGCAGCGGAATAACCTCCATCAGTGTGGAAGATCAGCTGGTCCTCGGCCCGCAATTCTCCGTGCTGGGCTTTATTAAGATCGACCCCACGTTCCGTGCGCAGGCCGGCGCCAACGATTTTGTCTCGGAGGTTTATCCGCTGGCAGACGGAAGGAACATTATCATCGGGGGTTTTACCAATTATGATAACAAGGGATATGTCGCGCCCCTGAACAGGATCGTCAGGACATCCGCCGACGGGGACCTGGACCGTACTTTCAGGACCGGCAAAGGCGCCAATAATGGCTTGGCCAGCATCATCGAGCTGGGAGGTAAATTTGTCATTGCCGGCGGCTTTAGCGGTTATGACCAACGGACCGAAAATATCAGCAATATCACCACCTTAAATTCCAATGGCACCATCGATACTGTGGGCGTGAAGACCTATCGCAGGCCTTCACAAACGGATACCACTATGTATTTCCCCAAATTCAACGGCGGGACAAATGACATTATCAACCGTTTGTATGTCCATCAAAACAAGATACTGGCCACGGGTAGATTCAGATATTATGTGAAGAGGACATATACCGAGCCGAATTCCACGTTCACCAAGGATACGGTGATATTGGATAGCACAGAGATGCGTCAGATCCTTCGTTTCAACCCGGATGGGACCCTGGACAGCAGTTTCCGGTTTAACCAGGCGACGGGGAAGGGATTTCCGGCCGCCAACGGTCCTATTAGCTCTTTTATGCATTATGAGGCGGAGAAACTGGAAAAGCTGGTGATCTTCGGCGGTTTTACCACCTTCGACGGGCAGCCGGCCAGCCGTATTATCAGGCTGAATCCCGACGGCGCCGTCGACAATACCTTTCATCCGGGCGCCGGCGCCGACAATGAGATCAATAGCCTCACCTATAATACCGTCACCAAAAAATACCTCATCACCGGCACTTTCAGGCATTACGCCGGGAAGAACGCTCCGGGTATTGCCCTGCTGAACGAGGATGGAAGTCTTGATGAAAGCTTCACCGGCAAGGAATTCGAAGGCGGTCTTGCGGGCTTTGCCCGGCAGCTGAATGACGGGCTCATCGTCGTCAGCGGAGGATTCAAGAAGTATAACAACGTTACGCGCAATGGCTTTATGGTGCTGACGGCCACAGGGGATTTTGCATCGGGATACAATGCCACGGGTACCTTTTTAGGCGCCCTCGCTGATGTTATCGAGACCCATTCCGCCGATGGAAAAAGGGCGTTGCTGCTGACAGGCTACATCTACAGATTTGACAACCAGCCTGTGAGCAATATCATACGGATAACCCTGGAATAAGCAGAAGCTAAATTAATTATTCAACGAATTAACTGACCAGCATGAAAAAATACCTGTCCTTCCTTTATTTGACCCTGTGTATAACAGTCACGGCCATGGTATCCTGCAATAAGAAGTTCACCCGGATGCTGCCGGACACGAAGTATACAGACACGGCCACCGTCTCTTTCGGGCAGCGGAAGGTGCTCTACCTGATCGTGGATGGCGCCAGAGGCGCGTCCGTCAACGCCTCCAATACACCTCATATCCAGGCACTGTTACCTCATTCCATCTATAGCTGGGTATCGGTGAACGATCCTGAGGCTGCCTCCATGGCCAACAACTGGGCGGACTTGCTGACGGGTGTAAAAAAGGAAAAGCACAAGGTGGTAGATATGTCGTTCGACAATACAAATCTTCAAAACTATCCCGTCCTCTTCCGCCGGATAAAGCAAAGCAACCCTGCCATCGGCATCGCGGCTTTCACCTCTTCCGCCGACTTTGCCAACCATCTCACCACAGATGCGGACAAAACAAAGCTCCTGAATACAGATGAGGAAACCCGGACAGCTGTTGTGGAGAGCCTGAAGACCGACACAGCCTCTCTGGTCGTCGGGCATTTTACAGATGTCGATAAGGCCGGCGCACAATCGGGTTATGACACTTCTTTTCCGGCATATAAGGCCGCCATCGAAAAATTCGACGGCTATGTGGGTGAGATCATGACGGCGCTGGAGCAACGGCCGGCATTCGCCAGAGAAGACTGGCTGGTCGTTATCGCCTCCAGTGGCGGAGGCCCTTTCCCCATTCCCCCCAATCAAAATGACAATACCATATTCAGCAACCCTGCCGCCAATGCTTTTATCATTTATTACAATCCGGGATACAAGCCCAGGATCATCGTAAAGCCTTTCACGGGGAATAGGTACATCGGCAAAACCATCCGGCTGAAAGGCGACGCCGTCACCGCCCAGATAGACGATGCAAGTGACTATAACATCGACGATACGACCAATTTCACTATAGAGCTTAAGATCAAGAAGAACGAGGAAGCATTCTTCTGGCCCAGTGTCCTGGGCAAACGAAATGAATGGTCCGGCGGGCACCCCAGCGTCGGGTGGGTCATCTATCTGGAGAACCATTATTGGTATCTGGAATGGCGCGGCACGAAAGACAATGATTTCCACCAGGTAAGAGGCGCCGATCTGAAGAAAGACAAGTGGGAGAGCATTTCCGTCAAATGTGAAACCCGATCCGGTAAAAGGTACATACGCACTTATACCAACGGCGCCTTTAACAACGAGGGAGAGATCACCGCTTCGGGCAGTCTCAGTAACAACAACGCTTTAAAGCTGGGCTTCCTGAATGGCAATGGCCATGGAACGCCTGACGTATATATTACGGATATCCGATTTTTTAAATTTACCCTTCCTGATGCGACCATCGACCGGTATTCCTGCGAGACCTCCATCGACCAGAGCCATCCCTATTTCAATTTTTTGGCGGGCTACTGGCCCGCTACCGATGGCGTAGGGACAACCATAAAGGACTATGGTCCTTTGACGCATGACTTTCAAATGCAGGGCGCGTATCCCTGGGAAAGCTTCAATGACCTTATTTGTCCGCCTTCGGACCTTTCCCTGGCGGAGCTGGTGCCCCAAACGACGGATATACCGGCACAGATCATCACCTGGTTTAAAATTGCCAGCAAACAAAGCTGGGATCTCGACGGGAGGGTCTGGCTGGACCAATAACTGAAAACCATGAAAACACTCAATTATTTTGATATGAAAAAAATTGGCTGCTATTTCACGCACATAGTTATATGCCTGATAGCTTTGACGACAGGCTGCAAGAAAAAAGACCTGCAGGACCTGGCATCCGTCACCTCGGATCCCAGGATCGTCTCCGCGCAAAACATCGTGGCGGGCGAGATCACGAAAGACAATTCTTTCGTTACAGTGCCCTTCCATATTAAACTTTCCGGTCCTGCAGGCAAGGCCTTCCAGGTTGCAGTAGACGCTAGCTATGATACTGTGGCCCGGCTGATCGCAAATGGCACTTTGCAGAACACGGTCGTGGCTGCTTCCGGCTCTGTCTTTCTGCCCAGTGTTGTCAATGTATCGTATGGGACGGACAGCGCCACGGGCCTTGCCACTGTCAAGCTCTCAGAGGTAGAGGCCAACTACGGTAAGAACGTGGCTTTTATGATCCGGCTCATGGATCCCGGCAAAGGCAACAAGATCGATGCGGCGAAATCCACTTACCTCGTGGTGATCAATTCCACGGATCTGATGAGCGCCGACGACCTTCATACGCTGTCCATTTCCAATGGGGGCGGCATTCTAAACGTGGAGTATCAGCATAATTATGTCAGCAATTCAGGCGGGGTCACCATCCCGTTGATCATCAGCCTGTCCAACCAGGCCAGTTCCGCCTTTGAAGTAAAAATAAGGCTCAACACCGACACGATCGATAAGCTCATCGCCGGGAACGAACTGCCCCCGAACACCGTCCAGCTGAGTCGCGCCGAATTTTCGATCGATACCCTCGTCAGAATGGGCTCGAATCTGAATTCTGCCATCATCAACCTGTTAATCCCCTGGTCCGTATTTGACGCCAATATCACCGCGAACAATTATTTCGCATTCTATGTAAGCCTTGCCGATCCTACCCGGCATATCCTCCACCCGACAAAAAGTGCCGTGGTCGTCCTGGTGAACCCCTCCGTCAACCTGGATAACAACTCCTACATCACGGGCAATGGCACCGGGCTAAAAGCCGAGTACTTCTCCGACAATCAATTCCTGGACTTTGACGGACGTGCGCCTAACATTGTGCGGATAGACGAAACCATCGATTTTACCGACCATTGGAAGCCAGCCAGCATCAGCCGTGAGAACAGCTCCGCCCGATGGACCGGCGAGTTCCTGGCCCCTGTACGAGGTCAGTATACTTTCTACCAGACCCGGTGGGACGACGGCTGCCGGCTTTTGATCGACGATAATGCCATTATTGATGATTTTACGGTGGAATGGGATAAGCCTACCAGGAAGGCGACGATTACACTGGAACGGGGACAACGCTATAAGATAGAAGCACAGCATCGTCAGAACTATGGCGGCGAGCAGGTCCACCTGGAATATGAAGTGCAGGGCCTGATATCCAGGCGTATCGTTCCTAAGTCTCAATTGTTCCCTGCCCCATAAATGCAGCAACCAGCAAATAAAATGACCATGAAATACGAAGTATTCACAAAAAAGATCTTTAGGTTCTCGTTCATATTGATTAGTCTGTCGGCGGGCTTGTTCGTACAATGCAAAAAAGAGAATAAGACAGCGCCGCCCGTGGTGGAAGAACCCAAGCCCACCGCAGCCTTCACCTACACCGTCCCCGACAGCGCCAAATTCCTGGTTTATCAGTTCGCCAGCTCATCGACCAATTACAAGCAGCTGCTTTGGCAGTTCGGGGACGACAGCAGCTCTACCGAAGTGGCGCCGCTGCATTCCTACCGGTTTCCCGGCGCATACCATGTAGTACTGAATACATCGAATTCCCAGGGTTACTGGGCCAGCAAAGAAGTGCTGCTCAATGTGGTGGACCCTAACTTCGATCCCTCCAAGGTCGGGGAGAATTATATCAAGACCGTTGGCGGGACCCTTTCCGTTTCACGTGACAATGGGGGCGGCCCTTCGGCAAATGAAGGATCTTTGCGCGTGATCGATGAGAACAGCGATACTAAATTCCTCCAATCCGGCTTTGCAGGGGACCTATGGATAAAATTTGAGTTCAATACCCCTGTCGTTGCGGGCGCCTACACCATGACCTCCGGCAACGATGCCTGGGACCGGGATCCCAAATCCTGGTCTTTGCAAGGGTCGACGGATAATATCAAATGGATCACCTTGCACACTGTCAATAAAACACAATGGGCCGCCAACGAAAGGAAGAAAAAGATCCTTTACTTTTTCGATAATTATGATGCGTATAAATTCTACCGGTTGAGCATTAAAGCCAACAATGGCAGCCGTGATTTTCAGCTATGCGACTGGACGGTCAATAAGAAGCAGCCGTAACCCGTTCATCCCATTTCTTAATATTCACACCTTTTATAAGCAGCCATAGGCACATTGAAAATTCTCCTATAAAAGCTAATGGAGCGAGAATAACAGGGAATAACAAGTCCCCTAATTTGGGAGAGAAGATCAGCAAAAAGCTATTTGTAAGATAACATATTCCCGCAATGAATATCATAATGCCTAAGATCCTGGGTAAAAATTCAGATCTAAAGATCAGGTATCCATCTATAAGGCATTCAAATCCAAAAAATATCAGGCCAAACCCGAAACCATATTCATGAGTTTTGACTGAAAGATAACTTAATGCCTGCAATTGCTGCTGGTCGAATGCTTTTAAATAATTACCATCATCCAATAGGAATAAAGGGATCATTAAATTCATTTTATTCGCTACCAGAACAGCGGTTTGTATCAAGCCGAATAAAAGCGAAAGCAAAGCAAGACTTTTGTTTACACGCTTTAAGAGCGTATAATACACCAGTCCCACGACAAGGTCGAACACATGCATAACAAGGTCGCCGAATACTCCGATACGCCACAGCAAGGGAGAAGCTGAAATATTTTTAGTCGTTGCTACAGCATCACCCGGTATAATGATCTTACCTCGAATGAATATTTCTCCCATAGCGCCTGCCACAATTATTATCAAATACGCCAGCCCGCCGATTCGGGCATATGTCTGCGGCGAAGTTTCGGTTCTTTTAGTTGCCATTTGTTCTATCTGCATTTATACCACGTTCATCTTTTATAGTCCTTTTTCCGATTCTTTTATCGGCAGATCATTGATGCTTACATAGCGCCTGGCCATTAAACCATCATTGTCAAACTCCAGGTTTTCATTGCCATATGCCCTGAACCATTGCCCTGCGGCATTATGGTATTCATATTCAAAGCATATTGCAATCCTGTTTTCGGTATGCGCCCAGTATTTATTCACGATCTTGTAGCCTAATTCATTTTTCCATTTTATAGCAAGGAAGGCCGCGATATTCTCTCTCCCATTTATGAATACGGTTCTGGCTCGCCACTCAGTTTCAATGGAACAGAGTTTTGCGACCCTGTCGGGGTCCTGGCTGTTCCAGGCATCTTCGGTAAGTTGGATCATTAGCTTTGCTGTTTCCTGTGTAAATGGCGGTATTGGCAGCCCTTGTTCCATGTTATTTAGATTATGAAACGAAAATACGGCTATAATTCATAAATTAGTATTTAATAAACCTTATATGAAATACGAAGTATTCACGAACACCATTAAAAAGACATTATCAACGTGAGTAATATGCGAAGAGAAGATATTAAACAAGAAGTATTCGACCTGTATGACGATTATGCCCATAACAGGTTAAACAGACGTGAGTTTATGGAAAAGCTCTCTGCTTATGCGGTGGGCAGCATTACGGTGCCTGCGCTGATGAGCTTTCTTATGCCCGATTATAAAAACGCCATACAGGTTAGGACAGATGATCCGCGGCTGAGATCGGAATATATTAATTACAGATCTGAAAAAGGCGGCGGTACGATCAAGGCATTGCTCTCCCGGCCTGCCGGCACGACCAGGAAATTAGGAGGCATCGTCGTCGTTCATGAAAATCGCGGATTAAATCCGTACATCGAAGATGTCGCCAGGAGGGCGGCAATAGCCGGATTTATATCCATAGCCCCTGATGCCTTAACTCCTTTAGGCGGCTACCCGGGTAATGATGACAAGGGCCGCGAGCTGCAGAGCAAAAGGGATAAAAATGAGATGCTGGAGGATTTTATAGCGGCGTATGAATACCTGAAAAATCATCCTGATTGCAACGGAAAAACAGGAGTGGTAGGTTTTTGTTTTGGCGGCGGAATCGCTAATATGATGGCGGTCCGGCTGCCGGGTCTGTCCGCCGCCGTCCCGTTTTATGGAGCTCAGCCTCCGAAAGAACTTGTTCCACAAATAAAAGCGCCGCTTCTTTTGCATTATGCGGAATTGGATACCCATGTAAATGAGGGCTGGCCGGCATATGAAAGTGCATTGAAGGAGAGTAAAAAAGAGTATACAGCATACATTTATCCGGGCGTAAATCATGGGTTTCATAACGATACAACTCCCCGGTATGACAAGACCGCCGCAGAACTGGCCTGGAAACGAACCATTGATTTTTTTACAGAAAAACTAAGCTGAAGACTTTTGGGTGATATTCCTATCTGACAAACCTATACCTGAAACGCCCATTGGGCGCCGTATCTCCTGTATCCAGCCAATGCATGGGATCGCCGTCGGCAGGGATATTATCCGTCCATTTAAAGTCAAGTGAGAAATGCGCACCCGTTATGCCTAAAACCTTCTTAGGTATACTTAGTTCTAATTCATTGTTTTTGACTTCCATCTTTACTAAGCCTGCCTGGCTCCACGTCCCCTTTGCCATATATTGCTCGAGCACAACCTGTCCTGTAAAAGTCTTCCGGACCCTGAACTGAAAGCCTTCCCAGGCAGCATGTACAGTATCTTGCGTGCCGATGTAAAGCGTCATCCAGTTGCTGTCGGCAGAGGGGGACAATGTACTGGCAGTCCTGACATAAAATGACACCAGTTGCCTGTCTGCAGCCACCTTCGCTTTCACAATATCATTGCGGCCGGAAGCATTTGTATAAGAGCTTATTCTTCCATAGCCGGCATGGCTGCGATGAAAAATATCATGCGCGTCATCAGTGAATTCCGGCCCTACCCCATTCCAATCGGAGAACAGCCCATCTATTTGTATTGCATGGTCCCGCATCGCCACGGGCAACGGCCTGCTACCTTTATAGCGCCGGATGCCTTCCACCAGCTGGTAATAATAATTGTCTTTTAATGGCCCTTTCTCAGGCTCGATGTCCCGGCTGTATTCTTCGTTATATTCATCTATGAAATAGGAACCTCCTATTGGAACGACCTTGCCCAGCATCTTATTAGGATTTTTTGCAATAAATCTCATGGCGATCCATTCATTCCAACCCGTAACAAACACGAACTCCGGGTCCACTTCCATAGCCCGTTTCCATTGCTCCGCAAAATAAAGACCTTCCTCACTCCGCGGTGTATCCGGTTCCTTTCCCTCATGGAAGCTTCTGCCGATGTTGGATACAGGATGCTCCGCCACTGTTACACTGATCTCTTCCGGCCTGTCCTTCGCCTCATGCCAGCCATAGTTCTGAGGAGTATGGTCCAGCCAGGGCCATTTGTCGTTCCCGTCGGCAAACCATTCCTGGTCCTTGCTCCAGGCCCAGGATTGCCGGCTGGTGAAAAATGCAGCGGTGGTATCGCTTAAACTTTCAGGCGGGCATAACATCAGGGGCTTGCCTTTCCAGTAGAACCAAAGCTCCTTGTACATTCCTTTGGCGTAGATGGCATCATAAAGCCGGCGTAACGTCTCTTTTGCCTGGGTATTGACGATAAAGGCGACAGAAGGTGTTGACAGGCCTTCCCGGCGCATTGCCTCATAAGTGGTCAGCAGCCTGGTCTCCTGCGGCTCGTAGATCAGGGCATTGGTAGCATCCAGGATGAGCACATCGACACCTGCATCCGAAAGCATTTGCGCATGACGACGGATGACCCACTCGTCGTCGGATACATAATATCCGAAGGCGGGCTGGCCCCAGTGGTGATAGGCATGTGAAGGTCCATATTGCGGATCTGTGGGATGCGCAGCCAGCATCCTTGTAATATCATAGGGGCTTGCCGTATCACCAGGATGCTTATCCTGGACACCTTCATCCTTCCTGGGCGGCGTTTCGTTGTCGTAACCATGGGCACCATGCCACACAAAATAGAAGACACCGACATAACGGTCCTTCCGTATGACACCCTGCTGAGCTGCCAGCGGGAGACGACGGCCCAGTGCGTCAGTAGCGGGCCAGGTGTCTGCATTCGAGGAAGAAATAAGCTGAGGGGAAGTGGCGGACGTCACCGGCATCTTCTGAGCGGCGGCAAATAAACCGGAACCTGTCAACAACGACAGGAACAGAGCCTTTGTTATCAAATGCATACTAATAGTTTCTTCACGGATAAAAATAGGACAAACTGATTGTTCCGGCATCCTGTGCAATCCTGTCGTCAATAACCGTAACTTAGCATTCTATTATGAGACAGATCACTTATCTTTTGCTCTTCGTGCTACCCGGTTTTACCGGCTTTGCCCAACAATTTCTTACCGGAAAGGTCCGTAAAAAAGAAAACCAGGAGATCCTGAGTTCCGTAAGTGTATTTAACCAGACGCAGCGGACGCACAAGCTTTCGGACGAAGAGGGCAATTACAGGATCATGGTGCAGCCGGGTGATATCGTGATATTCTCCTACGTCGGTTACCATGCGGACACCATTACGGTCTCTGCGAAGATCCTGGGCGCAGAATTTCCCATCTTGCTGGATTTGCGGCCTGTTTCCCTGCAAGCGGTGACGGTGGGCAGTCTGAGCAATTATCAGCTGGACAGTCTGGAGCGCAGACAGATATACAGCTGGATCTACGAACAGGAGCCTCAGCCGGTGGTCGAGCGCCAGCGTCAGGGCGACGGTATAGGCGTCGAGCTGAATGTCATACCGCATGGCTCTTCCGAAGTCCGCCAACGCCTGCAGTTGAAGAAACGCATTCTGCGGGAAGAGCAGCGGCACTATGTGAACTTCCGCTTTTCCGCCGACTATATTTCCCGTCTCACGCATCTCGAGGGTGACTTGCTGCAGCAATTTATGGTGCGCTACCGTCCTACCTATGATTTTTGCCGAAAGGCCACCAACCTGGATATTTTGGTCTATATCAACGACAGCTTCAAAAAATTTAAGAACAAGGAATAGTAAGACCGGGACTATGATCAAACTGGCAGCCTTTGAGCACATCGCAGAATTGCAGCAGCTGATAGCTCTTTCCGTCCGCGGATTGAGTACTGCATATTATACCCCGGCCCAGATTGAAAGCGCCATTCGGTATGTCTTCGGCATCGACAGCCAGCTGATCACCGACGGCACGTATTATATCTTTCAAAAAGAGCATGCCATCGTCGGCTGCGGCGGCTGGAGCAGGCGAAACACCCTTTATGGGGGAGACCAGCACAAGGAGACTGAGGACCCGCTGCTCGATCCAGATAAAGATGCCGCCAGGATACGGGCTTTCTTCGTACATCCCGATCATGCAAGACAGGGCATCAGCAGACAGATCATTGCTGCCTGTGAAAAAGCTGCAAAGAATTACGGCTTCAATAGTCTTGAACTGGGTGCCACCTTGCCAGGCGTCCCCTTATACACCGCGATGGGATATCAACCCTTGAAAAGGATCGATGAAGTGCTGCCTGACGGCGAAGTGCTGGGGATCGTAAAAATGCAGAAAAGTATATGATTATTGCTGAAATGCGCTTAAGACGTCAACAAGCGTAATTTCCATACATTTGCAGGCATATGGCAAAAGAAAAAAATAAACCCGTCCCGGTACGATTTGATCTGAAGCTGCTGGAAGTGTTGAAGGAGGAAGAAAAAATAGAGACGCCTCAGCAGGCATTGAACTTCCTGTCGAAATTCTGGGAGGATCACCGGCCTGCCAAAGCTGGCTTTGCAGGTGAACTTAAAGAGATCAGCACCCCTGCTCCAGTCAAAAAGGGAAAGGGACCTGCAGCATCAGCCCACCCTTCGGGCCTGTCGGGCATCGATCTTGCCATCTGGAAGGCCGAACAAAAAGACAAAATTTAGAACACCTGACTAATGGACAGACGAAAATTCGTGCAGTCGACATTACTTTCCGGCCCCTTGCTGACGGGCCTGCTTCCATCTGAAAATGCCCTCTCTATGAGCAGCAAGGATCAGGAATGGTATGAGCTTCGTACCTATCTGTTTGCCAACGATGCTCAACGTCTGCTGACCAGCGCCTATGTTGAACAGGCCTTGCTGCCCGCGCTGAATCGTGCCGGCATTGAAAATGTTGGAGTTTTCTCCGAATGGCAGCCTCAGGCCACCGGCAAAATGTTCCTGCTGATTCCCTTCAGATCCATAGGATCATTCCCGGCGATCAATGAGAAGCTGGCTCATGATAAGGTGTATATGCGCGCCGGAGAAGCCTATCTGTCCTCAGATCCCGCCCACCCTGCTTACGAGCGGATAGAAAGCTCCCTGCTAAAAGCATTCGTACAAATGCCCCGGATGGAACTGCCGGCAAAGAAGCCGCGCCTGTTCGAATTACGCTGTTATGAGAGCCCCGGCGAAACAGCGGGACAAAAGAAAATTGAGATGTTCAATGACGCCGGTGAGATTGCTATTTTTAAAAAGATCGGCGCCCGCCCCGTGTTCTTCGGGGAGACCATCATTGGCCTGCGAAGGCCCAACCTGACCTATATGCTTTGTTTCGACGATATGGCGGCGCATGACGCGTGTTGGAAGGCCTTTGGCAGCGATCCCGAATGGAAAAAGATAAGCTCAATCCCTGAATACTCGGATGCCAGGCTGATCTCCAAGATCACCCGTACTTTCCTGGAGCCCGCCGCTTATTCACAGATCTAAGGAATATGAAAAATTATATCATCTCTTTCAGCCTGTTATTGTTCCTTTTCCTTGCGTGTAAGGTCAATCCCTATAAAACGACGAACAAAGACTATAAAAAGCAGTCCCGGGCATATGCGCGTATCCTCAGCCAGACACCGCTGGCCACAGGGGCAGACTCGGTCCCGTCGCCCCCCTACTGGGTCGGCACGACAAATTTCAACATGCGCAGGCCCAACTTTATCATTATCCATCACACCGCACAAAACAGCTGTCCTCAGACCTTGCAGACCTTCACCTTGCCGAGGACACAGGTCAGCGCTCACTATGTCATCTGCAAGGACGGCACTGTTTATCACATGCTGAATGACTACTTGCGGGCATGGCAGGCCGGCGTCAGCAAATGGGGCAATATTACGGATGTCAATTCCATATCTGTCGGCATCGAGCTGGACAATAATGGGATCGAATCATTTCCCGACGCACAGATCAATAGCTTGCTGCATCTGCTGGATACGCTAAAGAACTCCTATAAGATACCCGCCGCCAATTTCATCGGGCATAGCGATATAGCACCCATCCGTAAGAACGACCCCAACGCTGCCTTCCCATGGAAAGCGCTGGCAGATAAAGGATTTGGATTATGGTATGGTGATACCACCGGCATCTGCGTTCCCGAAGGCTTCAGCAGCCTGACGGCCCTGCGGCTCATCGGTTATGATATAAGGGACAGCAGTGCCGCGGCCCTTGCATTCAAGCGGCATTTTGAACAGGACACCACCCGCACCTGGGGGCAGCCGGAGGAGAAGATCCTCTATGCATTGTATAAGAAATACGAATAATTCACCTTTTCAATATCCATATGATCTGTCTGTCGTGAGCCGTGACCCATACAAAATGATCGGTAGTTCTCACTGCACCGCTCCCTGCCGCCGGATAATATCTCGTCTCAATGGCATTCGAAAGGGGGTTTATCTTTTGTAACAGATATCCCTTCGCACGGACCCAGACATAGCCATTCCCGGCAGCAATATCTCCCCCGGTGCCCTTCACCTGAGTATTGATGACTGCAATCTTCTTATTGGACGCAGGATCAATGCGGCTCACCGTACCGTCCTGCTGGTTCAATACCCACACCCCCTTCTCCCCTGCGGCAAGAAACCGGGGCGTACCGCCGGCTTTGATCGTTGCGACAACACTGTTCGTCTTAGGATCGATACGCTGAACGGACCCGGCAAGGGTGTTCGTGATCCAGATAGCATGATAGCCATACGCTGCACAATAGGAGCCCGGCATTACTTGAATAGTTGCCTGGACCCTATTCGTTCCGGGATCAATGCGTGTAAGGATGCCGGCGCTGTCAGATAAGATCCAGATGGAACTATCTCCTGCGGCCAGGCTCATCTCGCCACTTGCATCCGAAACGCCACAGGGTATGACAGCAAGCACCTTGCCCGAGATATGATCGATCCGGTACACCGACCTTTCGCGGCAGCTGGCCACCCACACCGACTGGAAGCCGGACACAAGGGCGCCACAGGCATCCGGCACATGCACCGTTAATAAAGGCGTATTACTGTTGACAGAAAGCTTTTCCACTCTATCGATGTTCACTACCCAGACATCATCTCCATCGGCGGCCAGGAAGTCGGCGGAACCCTGCAGACGCATTGTTTTAAAAGCGGCCTTTGATATGGATATTTGCTGCTGACTTCGTCCCGCCAGGAACAGGAGCAAAAAAGATAATGTCAGGAGAAGCGTTGGCTCGATCCGGTTGGGGTTCATGTGACTGTGATCTGATTATTATATTACTGAAAATAATAATCTTTTTCCTCACGGACAAAAAAAACGGCCCTTTATCGTTGTTTAATTAACTATTTTTAAATTCATTTCAATTTACGTTATGGCTCAACAGCTGGAAATTCCGTTGAACAAAAAAAGAATGACCTTAATGCTTCTTGGCTCGCTTGCGTTTGTAGCGATGGGTTGCTGGTTTATCGTAAGACCTCCCGCCATTGAAAATGCGATTTTGGCCAATCCGGTAGTCATAAGGGTTACAGGCTTCCTATCGGTTCTTTTTTTCGGACTTTGCGCGGTCACCCTCGTTAGAAAGCTGCCTGATAGCAGGCCTGGCCTGATCATTAACGATCAAGGGATCACGGATAATTCCAGTGGCGTTTCGGCTGGTCTGGTCCTATGGGAGGATGTGCTGGAAATAAAAATGACCGCCGTCTATAAAAATAAGTTCATAATGATCATGGTGCGTAACCCGGAAGAATATATCAATAGACAAACCAATCTGATAAAAAGAAAAGCTATGGTGCTTAACCATAGTTCCTATGGCTCGCCTATCAGTATTTCTGCCAACGGATTGAATACAAATTTTGAGGAGCTTTATGGGATCATCCGTCAGCAATTCACCGGTCGTTTGGCTGTTTGAATCAGGATCACTGCGTCTTCGTCACATCGTAGCTGTCATAGTGATAGACCTTCTCTTCAAATTCCAGCAGGATACCCTCGTCCTCAGGATAATACACCGCCTTTTCGTAATCTTCTCCCGCAAAACGCTTCACCGCTTCCCTGCGTCTCCCGGTATTCTCTGGTGCCGTCATTCAGCAGAAAATCCAGGTAACTATCCGCATGCTGAAGGGATGTTCTTCCATGCCATATTCTGGTTATCATTCTGTATACTTTTTTGAAAAGATACCAATTTCCTTTTCAACCCTTGCCACCCTGAGCAGAATAGGAAATCTACCCTTTATCGTCTCATCATTCCCCCAGCTTACCTTCAATGTATCATACACCTGATCGATCGGATCATGGCCATTCATCTTTTCATAATGCTTTACGGCAGACCAGGTCCCGATGTACCCGATCAAATGCTCGAATGACCATTCGAAGCTATTCTCAAAAGCAGGAGCATGGATCTCCTGGTAAGGGAATGGGATGGTCTTGTAACCCTCATCGATATATCTTCTTTCCTTATCCCAATATGGCCCTACGATAGTACGATATAGGCCGTCAATGATCTTGTCTATTACAGGGTTGATTTGTATAAGCCCATACCCGATCACGGCCAGCACTCCCCCTGCCCTGATCGTCCTGTGAACCTCCTGGTAAAAGGTGTCGAAATTGAACCAGTGGATAGCCTGCGCCACTGTGATCAGGTCAAAAGTATCATCCGGGAACGAAGTCTTTTCCGCGGGCTGTACAGAATATTCGATGCGCTCATGCCTGACAGCATTATCTATCTGCTGTTGGCTGATGTCTGTCGCCACCACCCTGTCAAAAGACTCCGCCAGCACCCGGGCCACCTGTCCATTGCCCGTTCCACAGTCCCATGCGTTTTCTTTGCCCGGAACAATTGACAGCAGGTAGTCAAACAGTCCCTCGGGGTAGGTCGGCCGGAACCTGGCATATTTATCGGACTGGCTTGAAAAATTATCTTTCATAAAGGACCTCTTTTAATCACCGCCCCCACACCCGCCGCATCCGCCTCCACCTCCACAGCTCCCGCCACCGCAGCTGCTTCCCCCGCTGCAGCTGCTGCTGCCATCTGAAGAACTCCAGGAACTCACGGGCGTATAGGTTGCAAATAAAGCGGAGAGCAGCACGCCTTCCGTCAGGCCGTTCATGGCCGGTATACCTTCCAGGGCAAACTTTGACACCAACTCATCATCTTTATTCACCAGCGCTTCAAGCCTTTTTTTTACGCTCGCACGGATCAGCGAGGATTTAGAGAAAAACCTCGTCGCCATAAAAAACAACACGGACAGTCCGGCCGCATCCAGCAACAGTAAAATAAAAGGCCGGTCATTGATCATGGCCTGGGTACATCTGACCAATAGCATCGCATAAAATGCGAAATGAAAAAGGTATGCCCGGGCGAAAGATTCCGGGCGGCGTCCAAATTTATCCAACACCACCAGCGCAGGGTGAGAGAAGTTCCCCTGCGTACACCATTTGTCATAAAGATCATCGTAGCTATGTATGCTGCCGTCCTCTGTTGCAACATATGCGGTGATCAGCGGATTCTGCTCGTCCGGGAAAGTCCGAAACCTGGCTTTCTTTACCTGGAAGGAACTACCTCTTTTCACTTCGATCAGCTCCCTTCTTGTCAGATCGATGATGCTTGCCTGCAAGGCCCGGTGCCTGCCATATAAAAGGTCCGCCATCTGGAAGGCAGAGGCATCGGCTGGAAAATAGTCCGTGATCACCTCTTCAATCCTTTGCTTCACCTGCCAGCGGTGGACCACGTAGGAAATAAGCAGTGCGCCCCCATATAAAGGGAAGAATACGAGAAAATGCGGTCCTCCGAGCGTAAAAGGTGATAAGGTATGATACACGCCTGCCATGAATAAGAAGGGAGAGAGCAGCAGGATCACGACGGATACAACAGCCGATCTGTTCCAGGTGACACGAGGTTCTTCCGGTACGCTGACACCCGGTTCCGGGGGCGGCCAGATATCGGATGGAGGATCGGCATCAAATATGGAGCGATATAGTGCAAGCGTCTCCTTATACCATTCCTGGTGCTTGTGGTTCTCCTGGTCGCCGCCTGACGAAGGATGATGATGGATGTCTTTACCCAAAGTACCACGACAGAAGTCTTTCCAGTAAGATTGGGTATAGGTCAGATGCAGGTGCCATACCTCGTCCACCGTCTGTGAGGGAGAAGCGCCCTTTTCTGAAATACAGCACAACAAAATAAACTTCCTGTATTCTTCGATCGCTCTTTGAGTAAATTCGATCGACCACTTTTGTGCCGTGGCAAGCTTGGAAGAGAAAGGGACCATGGCCTTCCCATCATCGATAGGAAAGCTTTGAATTTTATCCCGGAGAGGCCGGTGTTCTTGCGGTACCATTTGGATATCCAAAGCTAAAACAAAGTTTCAATTGTTGCAAGTCCCCGCTGCAGATTGGCCGCAGCCTGTACAAATGGCGGAAACCCAGGAAAATTCGACATATATTTAAGTACAAATTTCTTCATGAAACCTTTATCCATCCTCCTCCTGCTAACCATGCTCTCCTGCAATGGGACCGATAAAAAAGATGTCGACTATACACACAGCTACGCGCTCACTGGTAAGATTGCCGGCCTCGACGAAGGGCAGGTCTACATATGCCACAGACAGGAAGAAAATAAGTTTGACACCGCAGACATCCACGATGGTGTGTTCGAATTCACCGGTCGGGCAGACACACCGGAGTTCTGCAACCTGGGATTTCTCAATCAGGGCAATATGGACTTCCGGTTCGGTTTTTTTCTGCAGAACGGGAAGCTGGAGCTCACAGCCCGTATAGATTCGTTACAGGACGATGCGGTGGTGATCACAGGCGCCCCTGCCCAGAATGAATTCAGTACCTTCACCAGGTCGCTGGTGCCGGTCCATGCCGCCGCACGCAGACTGGACAGCCTCTTTAAGATTGCAAATGACACGGACAACAAGCAAATAAAAGACAGCCTCGTCAAGGTTGCCAGGATCCTGGCACAACAGGAAAAAGAACTGATAAAGAAGTTCGTCTGGCAGCACCCTTCGTCCTATGTCTCCGCATTTGAGCTCTCAACTGCCTTTGCCACGAACCCGGATGGAAAGGAATTAGACAGCCTCTACAACAGGCTGGATCCCGCCATCCGGACGTCCTGCTATGGTCTGAAGGTAAAAGACATCCGGGACAGGGCCCTCATCACCGACGTGGGCCGGCAGGCTCCGGACTTTACCCAGTATAACCCTGATGGTAAGCCCATATCACTTTCAACTTTCAAAGGTAAATATGTATTGATAGACTTCTGGGCCAGCTGGTGCGGGCCTTGCCGCAGGGAAAACCCCGCCATCATTGTCGCCTGGCAACGCTTCCATCCCAAAGGATTCGACATCCTCGGTGTGTCTTTGGATGATAAGAAGGACAAATGGCTGGAAGCCATCAAAAAGGATCAGCTGCCCTGGACGCAGGTGGCCGATCTCAACGGATGGCAGAGCAGCGCTGCCACACTGTATGGCATCAGGGGCATACCCATGAATTTCCTGCTGGATAAGAATGGAAAGATCATCGCTAAGAACCTGCGTGGTGAAGCGCTGGAACAGCAGCTGGCTGCGGTTTTCCATGACCAGTGAATTATCGGGTCATGACCCTTTAAATTATGACAAAAAAAACAAAACCCCCGAATTACGGGGGCTTCATTCACTAACTTTGGAACTATATTAAAATGTTCCCTGATCTTTTGGCACGATGTGCGCAACAGCCCAACCGGAGCTGCGTGTAGCAGAAAGCGAAACGATCTGGTCTGCATTTTCTACCGTGATATGATAAGAGATCTTGCCGCTGGCCTCTTCCTTGCTAAGAGCGGTGATCCAATAATCCTTGTATTCCTTTTTAATGCTTGCTAAGAGCTTCGAAGGCAATTTGTCGGAGAGAATGTTCCGCACCACGGTGGTGTTCTTTTTAGAACGCTCACCTTCATTGTTAAAATTCCTGTTAATAGCGTGAGCATGCACAGTTCCAAGGGTCATACATAGGACGATCGGAAAAATGGACTTTTTCATGAGGGTATGTGTTTTTTACTTTTTGCTCGCTTATAACGGGATTCAAGAACTTAAAGTATTTTCCGGGCAGAAATTTTCTGCATTTTTTACTTACTGTTATACATAATTGTTAACGGCATGCATAAGCGCTTATAAAACAGTAGCTATAATGGTCCATATGCAGCGCAATTCGTACGACTGCCTGTTAAGGCTTATCCCACCATACCGTTCCGGTCAGGTCATCCTTCCCTCCCAGGCCCGGCTGTGCCTGTACCGCAGCATTATAATTCGCGGTGTTGATATTCGGTTCGCTGCTGGGATACGCCTGTCTTCTGGGAATGGGAATGTCATTGTTGTCAGGCGCAGGTGTGAGCACGGGATATCCTGTACGTCTCCATTCCGCCCAGGCCTCATATCCGTTCATATACAGATGTACCCAACGCTGAAGGCATATCTTTTTTAAAGCATTCGCCGGATCATATGCCACCTCCGGCTGCGCCATATAAGCACCGAGGCCGGTGGTATCGCCCTGATCGGTGGGAGAATAGGGAGTTCTTTCCACATCATCGACCGCACCAGCCTTAAAGCTGTTCCGGTTCCATTGACGTACAGAGGCTTCGATAGCTGCCTTGTATTTCAACGCAGCATCCGCATCGCCTCCGGACAGCCATCCCAACTTATCCGCCTCAGCTTCCGCCAGCAATATCTGTGCATAGGTGACGATATAACAGGGAGCGTTCTGAGCGCGTACATGTACGCCCATAAAAGAGACTTTGGACGATGAAATGGCCGAAATGTCATTGCCATCCAGGCCATAAGGCACCCCTGCATAGTCGCCTGTGGCGGGAGCCGGATCAGCAAATATTGGCAGACGGGGATCCTGCAGCGGATTCATATAATCCGTCATGGTCTTGCTGATCCAGTACCATGGACGATTTTGCACATCGGCCACATAGTACCAGTAATTCTGGTTAGTCGGATCCGATAGGTGCACATACACAGCATTCCCGCTGTTATCCGTAATAACGCCGCCTGCTATTGCATCGGCAAATTCCACCTTACCTTTGTCTGGGTCTATCTTCGACAAACGCAAAGCCATCAGGGCGCGCATGGAATTAGCAAGCCTTCGCCATTTATCCATTTGGGTATTCGGGTCCCCGCCATATAACAGGTCCCCCGCTACCCCATTACCGTCATCTATCTGACCCGCTGCCGCTTTTAGTTCTTTCAGCAAGTCAGCGTAGATGTCCTTCTGCGGATCGTATTTTGGTGCAAAATTGTCCTTTGCTTTCAAAGCCTGTGAATACGGGATATCTCCCCAGCGGTCAGTCATATGCCAATAGAAATATGCGCGCAGGATGCGGGCTACGGCCAGCTGATTGTTCTTCGAACCCTCATTTGCATTGAACGTCTCACCGTCAATGATGGTCTGAAGGTTCTCCAACGGACCGCTGTAAGTACCATAGAAATTGAAGTTTACCGAAATATACCTCGAATCATCCGTATACGGTTTTTCCGCCCATTGCTGCGTATACAGCGCCCCGGAGATACCTTCGATGACCACCGGCAAATAATTGATCGAGGAAGTGAGCAATTGTGCATTGGAAGCAATGGTAGGGTTATTGGGACTAACGTTGATATCAGAGGGAAACTTCTTGCATCCGGATGCAGCCGCCCAGACTGTTATTATTGCTGCTATGATTAAGAATTTGATTCTCATGATCGTAATTTTTTAAAAGGAGATAGTCAGGTTGAGACCGTAGGAACGTGCAGTGGCCAGTTGACCGGTTTCCAGCCAGTTAAGTGTAGAAGCACCCGTGGCCAGTTCGGCGGGGTTCACTCCCTTGGGCGCTTTTTGCCAGATCATCCAGACATTCCGTGCAATGAACGCCAGGTTCATGCTTCTGAAAGGCAGCGAAGGAATGTTTGTTCTGCTGAAAGTGTAGCCCAGTCTTGCTTCCCGCAACCGAATATAGGAAGCATCTTCCGTCCATGCTTCATACACCTTGCTGCCAATGCTCTTTCTGTAATAATCCCTCGCTTTCACATAGGCAGTTACGGGCTGCCCGGTAACCGATGAAATACCGGAAACTTTTACACCACCGCCCGCGGCTATATCATCCCTGATATTCTTTCCTTTATCGTTCATCGCCGCCGTCTCGGCCGCCTGCCCGCTTTTTACTGCCAGCATCTTCGTCCAGCTGATAAACCTTCCTCCATCCTGGAAGTCGACGGCGGCGGATAGATCGAAGTTCTTCCAGGTCACCGTATTTTGCCAGCCGCCTGTATACTTGGGCAATACGTTGCCTAGTTCATGTCCCGACTCATACATGGGCAGATTGGCTGCGTCCAGCAGGATCTTCCCCGTTTTTTGATCCCGTTTGTAACCATTGCCCACGATAGTTCCGAAGGGTTCACCCTCCTTGGCCAGCAAATACATATCCACGCTGGCATATCGGTTGTTATCCAGCTGGTAGGTATGAAGACCAGGATACAGCGCCTTGACCATGCTTGTGTTATGGCTGATGTTAATTGTGCTTGTCCAGCTGAAACGCTTACTTATCACCGGTGTGGCATTGATGGTGAACTCGATCCCATGGTTTTCTATATTGCCCGCATTGATCACCGAAGTGGTGTAACCGCTGGCGCCCGAGACATCCAGGGGCAGCACGGCGTCCTTATTATTCTGGTGGTAATAAGTGGTGCTGAAACCTATCCGGCCCTGCAGGAATTTCATATCCAGCCCCGCTTCGTAAGCTGTGCCCAGGGAAGGCTTCAGGTTGGGATTATTCAGGGTATCCGGCACTTCCATGGGGAAGCTGCCATTATAAGGCTGGCCCAGGTTGAAGTAACCAGTGGTCAGGTAAGGAGGGATGTCCGAACCTGCCTGGGCAAAGCTCAATCTCAGTTTGCCATAAGACAGCGGCCGCCATTTGAGCAGCTCGCTGAAGACCATGCTTGCCGAGACGGATGGATACAGGTAGGAGTTATTGTCCTGTGGAAGAGTGGAAGATATATCGTTCCGCAGACTGGCGTCGAGGAAGTAGATGTTCTTATATCCCAGGGTTACCGACGCGTAGGCGCTCCTTACTTCTTTTTTCCTCAGGAAATTAATTACGGATGGTCTTTCCAGTGAGTTGGCGATGTTGTAAAAACCGGGCGTGACGAATCCGCCCTGCGTTTCCTCCTGCAGGTAGTCATAACGTTGGGTGAGTATATTTCCGCCCAGGTTGGCATTTAAGGAGATGTCGCCAAATTCCTTGTTGTATTGGGCCAGGAACTCATAGTTCATTTCCCTGGACTGGTATTTGCCGATCCAGAACGAAGGCGTGCCCCTTCCGCCCGGCGCATTGCGACCGTCCAGGTTTTGGGTAAAGCCGTCCTGTCTTACAAATCCGCTAACCGAAAGGCCAGGTATGACCGTCCAGCGAAGTCCCACGTCCCCGAAGGAACGGTCGCGTCCATCATGCGCAGGGTTCTCATAGGCATCGAAATAAGGATTATTCCAGTCAATGGGTGTCGCGTCCGTATAGACGCCTTCCGCACTTGGATCCCCTACATTCCATTGATAGAAAGTGCCGTCCGGATATTTATACTGTTTCAGCTTTTTCATGTCCAGGTTGCGCTGGAACCATTGATACATATTCCGGGAACCCAGGGACTGGTAACCTTGCGAAGGGCGCTGCCCTTTATTTTGGGCATAGTTCAGGTTGACCGTGGCTACCAGGGCCGGCGTAATATTCAGCGACCCGCTGAAACTGAGGTTATTCCTTTTGAGATAGGTGTTCGGCTCGATGCCTGTGATATCGGTGTTGTTATATGATAAGCGGAAAGTAGTATTCTGGCCGCCGCCGGTGAGAGAAAGGCTGTTATTCAGCGTGCGTCCTGTCACAAAATATTCTTTGATATTATCCGGATGAGGTACGAACGGAGTAGCCTTGCCGAAGTCAGGGTCGGCACGATAAAAGCTGTATTGGTGGCGGACTGGCGTCCCGTCCATTTTAGGACCCCAGCTTTCATCCCAGCTGCCGTCCACATACTTGGTGTCGACCCCATTGATGGGGACAGTCTCAAAATCCAGGGAGAAGCCTGCACCATAAGTGTTCTGCAGGGGCATGAAATTACCTGCTTTCTCTATCGAGGCGGCAGAGCTAAACACCACGGAAGGCTTGCTGTTCCGGCTGCCTTTTTTTGTAGTAATGAGGATGACGCCAAACTGGCCCCTTAAGCCATAAAGGGCAGAAGCCGCTGGTCCTTTCAATACATTCACCGACTCGATGTCCTCAGGGTTGATGTCCTGTGCCAGGTTGCCGTAATCCCGCCCGTTCTTATTTGCATAATTGGTGTTCGAGATTGGCGTATTGTCTACCACGATCAATGGCTCCCCATCGCCGGTGACGGAATTGACGCCCCTGATCTGGATCTTTTGGGTGCCTCCCATGCTGGCGGCAGAAGATCCCGATACCTGCACACCGGCTATTTTACCTCCCAGCGATCCGATGACATTCTGCTCTTTGGCAACGGTGAGATTACTGCCGCTGATCTGCTGGGTAGAATAACCCACTGACCGCTCCTTCCGGGTGATACCCAGGGCCGTAACCACCACCTCATCCAGCTTATTGTTTCCCTGATGCATGACAAATGTAAAGGTCGCAGTCTCATTGTCCGACACCCGGATATCCCTGGTGAACGTTTCGAAGCCGACGGCCGAAATTTTTATTTTATAGCTGCCGGCTTTCAGGCCGGTGAGCGTGAACTCCCCGCTGTTGTCCGCAGCAACGGCCCTGTTCGTACCTTCCACAGTTATCGTGGCATTAGACAAAGGTTCTCCCGTCACCGTGGTGACCCTGCCCCTGATGCCGCCGTCGAAAACAATATTCGCCTCCGGCTGAACCTGCACCAACGGGACTACCTTTATTTTTTTTATGATGATATTACTGCTCACCTGTTCATATTCCAGGCCCGTATTGCGCAGCAAGGCATCCAAAACACGCGAAACAGGGATGTCCCTGCCCTGGTAATTGATATTATTATACCCCGCTATGTCATTGGTCTTGTAGGTGAAAGGCAGGTTGGTAAGCGTTTCTATTTTCCGAAGAGCATGCTTTAACGAGACGTTCTTCAGCTGGATGGACAGGGTCATTTTGTCCAGATCCTGGCCACTGCTGTCACGCGCCGCCAATAAGCCGCCTGAAACGAGCAGTATACCCAGGAAAAATGCTCTCATAATTAGACCTTTGTTTTTTGATAACAGGGCATGCAGATACAGGCATGATACATGCAAATTCATATATTTGATGAGTTTTAAGTAATTCGTAACAGGGTTATGTTAAAACTTCAGACCGCCCCAGTCGCAACCTGGGAGCGGTCTTTTTTAATGAATTTATGTCGGCGGGGAGATGTTCATAAGCATATATAGTTGAATTTTTGGTTTGAGTCCTATTGAATGATCCATACGCCGTCGGCTTGCCGCAGTATGGTATCTGTCAGCTTGCACAATACCTGTAAAGCCTGCTCTATTCCTATTTCCCTCCTGAATGACGTAGAAATCTTCAAGCTCAGAATAGCGGTATTGTCGATCCTGATCTTTACATTGTAGAGTCTTTCCAGGTCCGCGATGATGTCTTCCAATGCCTCGTCCTCATAAGACATATTTCCCTGCTGCCAGGCAGCTACAGCAGCCGGAGCGATCTTTTTTTCCACCACCGGATCAGCCTGGCTGCCGACCTTCACCAGCTGGCCCTTCACCAGTGTCGCTACCGCAATATTGTCATAGCTTACCTTTACTTTTCCCGTGCTCACGGAAACAATGATGTTTTTTCTGTCTGGATACGCTTTGATATTAAAGGCCGTGCCCAGGACTGTGGTAGAGATCCTGCCGGTATGAATGATGAACGGGGCTTTCTCAACATGCTTTACGTCAAAATAAGCTTCTCCGGACAAGGTCACCTCCCTTTTGCCTCCCTTAAAATGTGGAGGGAATTCGAGTGAGCTGGATGCATTTAGCCACACCTGTGTGCTGTCGGGTAACAACAGATATTTGTATTCGCTTCGTTCGGTAATTGTTTTGGTGAGAGCGGCGGCCACAGGCGCCGCAGGACCCCGGCCTGTTCTATTGAGCAGCCAGGTGAGCGCTACGATCGTCACCAGGCTTGCAAGGACAATAATGCCGGTCACCGGCTGCCTGCCAAAACGGTTTCTCTGCAGCTTGATATCAGTGGCTTTCGTTTTATCTGTCAAAACAAGATCCCCCAATTCATTTACATACGTCAGGGAGGAAGGTGCTTGCACATTCTCCTCGTAAACGCTTTTGATCAGCTTTCTCAGCGGCTCATCCTGGCCGGACGAACGAATGTGTGAAAAGAACTCTTCCAGCTCTTCCCGGGTACACTTATTCTCCAAATATTGCCGGAACAGGTATTTTAGTCTTTCTTCCATTAAAAAAGGTGTTAACCTTCTTTAGAAGACGAAGCAGCCGGCAACTATTCCTATCCGGCACAAAAAAATGATCCTAGAAGAAAAAAAGCCCGGAATGACGGGTTACAAAGTTGCGGATGGACTGGATGGCGGCGGAAAGCTGGTTTTTTACAGTATGACGGGAAATGGATAATTCCTCCGCTATTTGGGCATGATCCAGGCCTTCTTTCTTGTGTAGACAATATATACGCTTGCGTTGGGGGGGCAGCAGATCGATGGCCTGCTGGATGATCTGGTTGTATTCCTTCGCTTCCATCCATTCGTCAGTATCGCTGCGGGCCTGGGAAATATTATTCCAGATCGTCTCCTTCAGGCGGCTATCGGCCGCTGCTTTACGGAGAAAATCGATCACCTTGTTCTCCGTCACCCGGTAGAGCCATGCCTCGATATTGTGAATTTCCTGCAGGCGATGCCGGTGCTCCCATAATTTCAGGAACACCTCCTGGATAATATCCTTGACATGCAGCTCGGACTTGACCAGGCATAGCGCCAGCATGTACAGCCGGTGCTCGTACTGCTGGAAAACGTCTGCAAAGAACATCTCCAACGCACGCTCATCTCCATCGCCATTTATGGGGTGCAGGAAGCCGGTCATACCTAAAATTACGTCTTTTTCAATTTCCAAAAGCTGATCTTCCTTCTCCGTCTGAATCCCAGGTATTCATAGATCCTGATAGCCCGCTCGTTTGTCTGCAGCACGTGGAGAAAGGGCGTGATCCCTTTTTCGAGATTGACGCGGCAAACATGCGTTGTCAGCTGCTGGGCATATCCCCGTCCGGTATAAGCGGTGTCGGTGCAGATGGCGCTTACTTCCGTAAAGCCTTCCAGCCGTATACGCTCGCCGGCAATAGACACCAGCTTGCCTTCCTGCCGGATGCCGTAATAATTACCCAGCTGGTGCGTATCGGGCTCATAATAACCCGGCTGCACCCTGTTGATCAGTTCGAACATTTCGTCCCGGTCGGCAGCCCCAAGAGGAACGACATCGGCCGGCTTAAAAGCCACGGGCCCCGGGAGGATCATCTGCGCACAAGGCAGCTCCGAGATCAATTCCCAGTTAGACGGCAGGTGCGGCAAGTCCCCGATCAGGAAAAAGGTTTCTCCCGGCTCCAGCCATTCATTCAATGCGATTATACTTTCCGGTAATGCATAGTTGTAGGCAATAAAAGGCAATACTCCCTGCCTGTAGCGCTTTGCAGCGGCAAAGCCGGCAGAGAAAGACCGTTGGACGCCGGTCAGCGCCCACCAGGCGGGGTTGTCAAGTTTTGCGAAATGGTCATGGGTCATACGCAAATTTACGGACAGCGGCTATTCCACCCGCCAAACCCATTATTTATTCTCCAACGCAAAAGCCACATAACTGTCGCCGGACAATGTATTCAGCTTTCCTCCTCCACAGGCAATGACAAGGTATTGCCTGCCCTCCAGCTCATACACGGCAGGGGTCGCATACGCAGGCACAGGGAGTGTGTGTTCCCATAGCAATTTACCCGTGCGCTTGTTAAACGCCCTGAGCTTACCATCCTTTGCAGCGGCAATGAAGAGCAATCCTCCCGCTGTGACCACTGAAGCTCCATAATTCTCCACGCCGGTTGGCTCCTTTGCCTGGGGAAAAGCAGGATCACTGCCTAAAGCTGTTTTCCAGACATATGCACCTGTATTGAGATCGATGGCATTCAGCGTACCCCACGGTGGAGAAATGGCGGGATAACCTTCCCTGCTCACAAATTTATTATAGCCCGTCATGGCATAAGGCAGCTTCGCAGGATCATCTTTCCTGGCAGCGCTGTCCACAAAAGCAATTTTTTGTTCCCTTCGGTTGTTCAGTACATAGCTGGCCAGCGCCCTTCGTTCTGCACCCGTGAGTTGCTTGAATGCCGGCATCATCCTTCGGCCGCTCTGTACCAGCGTATCAAAAGAAGCAGGCAAATACTTTTGCTGAATTTTCTCCAGGGATGGCACGGCGCCCCCTCCTTTCCGCTGTTGTCCATGACAGCTCATACAATTAGCCTGGTAGAGGCGGAGGCCTGCCTGGAGGTTGTCTTCATGCTCCGGTGCTGTCGTATCCACCCGCTTTGCCTGCATGATCCAGGCCATTTCATTGGCATTGATGTACAAAAGCCCCGTCTCCGGATCAAAGGTAGGCCCTCCCCATTCCGCACCGCCATCCAGTCCGGGGAACTCCACCGTACCTTCCATGGAGGGCGGGTTGAACATATGATCTCTTTTATAGCCCAGGAATCTTTTTTTCACATCCGTGAAGGACGAGTCAGACAGATAGGGATTGATATCTTTCTCCGTCATCAGCTGCCGCATAAAAGGCGCCGGTGCTGATGGAAACGGCTGCGTGCGCGATAGCTGCTCCCCTTCCAGCTCGCTGACCGTCGGCACGGGTCTTTCAACTACATCGTACACCGGCTTGCCCGTCACGCGGTCGAAAACATACACGAATCCCATTTTGGTGGTCAATGCCAGGGCATCTGTCTTTTTTCCGCCCCTGTCGATCGTGACCAGCGCGGGAGGCGAGCTGCAGTCCCTGTCCCACACATCATGATGGATGAGCTGATAATGCCATGCCAGCTTTCCCGTTGCCGCATCGATAGCCAGCACGCAGTTGCCAAAAAGGCCATCGCCCTTTCTTCTGCCCCCGTAAAAATCGTAGGAGGCCGAGCCGGTTGCTGCAAATAGCAGGCCCCTTGCCTCGTCCAGGCTAAAGCCGCTCCATGCATTGGCGCCACCGATGAACCGGTAGGCCGTCGTATCTTCCCAGGTCTCAAAACCTGCTTCGCCCGGCTGTGGGATGGTATGAAAGATCCACGCCAGCCTGCCTGTGCGCACATCGTAGGCTCGTATGTGACCCGGCGCTGCCGAAGGTCCTTCATCCACCCGGGAGCCCATGATCAGCAGATCCCTGTATACCGTGGGCGGCGAAGTGGCAGTAACGAACAGGCTGCTCACATCCCTGCCCAGCCCTTCATGCAGATCGATCTTTCCCTGGTGCCCAAAACCCTGCACCGGATGCCCATCCAGCGCATTTACGGCATAGAGGTTAGAGCCGGCCGTATAATAGATCCTTTTATCCTCCGCTCCGTCGCTCCAATACGTGACACCCCTGCAATTGTTCAGGATAAAGAACATTTTTTTATCACTGCTCAGCGAATCGAAAGGACTGAACTCCCATTTCCGCCGCCCCGTTGCGGCATCGATGGCAAACAGCTTCATCCCGGGAGAAGTGCCGTATAGCAGCCCGTCCACGACGATAGGATTACATTGTATCTGGGAATGATGGGCGGTGTCGACGTCGCCAGCGTGGTATTCCCAGGCGACCTTTAATTGCGTTACATTGCCCGTGTCCACCTGCGTCAGCGAGGAATAATGGATGCATTCATCCGAGCCTTTGCATTTTGTCCAGCCGCCATATGATCTGTGTGATGACGAACGGCAGGCGCATAACAGGAGGAGTACGCCCGGAATAATTTTTCTCATGGCAAACAATTAATTATTTTTTGGTCTTGTAGATCCTGATCGTTACAGGCTGCAGGCCCGGCAGATCGTTTGACGGCCTGTCCAGATAAAAATATGAAGTTGCGGACACATCATCGCTCCGGTAGAACATAACGTATCCGTCCGGCAAAGAAGGATCATTCAGGTCCGTTATTTTCCCCGGAGTATACAACGGCTTCACCGGTCCCTGCTGATCGTCGATGGTGGCGGGTATCAACGGCACTCCTTTCGCCTGCAGCTGCGTCACCAGTTTTTTCTCATTGCTGCCCATTTCCGGCAACACAACCTTACAGTCTTTTTTGAAATAGATCGGGTCAGGGATATGCCATCTGTAAAAGGCCCATCCCCTTCCATCCTTATTAGCCGACAGACAGCCTGCATAGTCATTGTAAAATTCGCCCTCTCCCCAGCCGGAACCTATATAATCCTCCGTGCCCGTACCGGACAATGTGGGATATTGCCTGTCCCCATCCAGGTACATCTTCACCTCGCCTTCTCCCCACCAATGCTTTTCATAGATGGGATTTTCCACAACTCCTACGTTGACGCCCAGGAACCTTCCTTTGCCCGTAACCCGGGGCAGCAGCTGGAAATCTTCCGCCAGGCGGGTGGCGGTATCCCTGTGCCAGTAAGCATGAAAATAAAGGTTGCTCTCCTTCCATTGACTGACCTGCTGGAAGTCGATATCGTAAAAGATGTGGCTCAGCCTTGTACTGCTTTCATTGGTCACCTGTATCCGGGCGCCCCGGCGGAAAGGCATGGGGATATAGCAGATAAATGATCTTCCCTCCGGATCGGCAAAAAGCGCGTTGTGAAATATTGTTGTTCGTCCCAGGCCCATGCCAAAGAAATCTCCCAGTGGCGCCGACACCGCAGGTCTGACGGCGTCATCCCAGAACATCTCTATCTTCAGGCTGCGCAGCATTTCAGGACTGCGGTCGTCAATGGTTACCCAGATCCTGTTGATGATCCCCCCGCCCTTCACTGTCAGCAGCTGTTTCGTCTCTCCGGGAGCCAGGTCGTCGGAAGGATAACCTTTCGCTCCGTTGTTCCGCATGGCGCCCTTGCCTTTTTCCGCACCCGGATTTTCAAAGCTGGCCCAGCGGGGACTGCTGGTGCTGTCAAATTCGAAAAGGGCTTTTCCTCCGGGGACTTGACCGGCCAACATGGAATATATTAATAGCAAGGGGATGAGCAGAAATGGGATTCTCATATAATATCAATCGTTTAGTACCGAACCTATGAAAGGTACATTTATTTTTCAAAAACGGTACATTCGTCTATGCGATACATCTAGCAATTATTGCTCAATTTCCTTTCCAGCACTACCCTCTCCGCCTCCGACCCGGCCAACGCCAGCGCCTGCACAAAATGCTGCCTGGCCCTCTCCTTATCGACACCTGTATACAGTTCGCCCAGCAGCGAATGATAGAATAGATTGCCGGACAGCTGCAGTCCCTCCGCTTCCACTATCGCCTTTTCTTTTCCATAGACCCTAAAAAAAGCATACGCCCTGTTCAACGCAGCAATAGGAGAATATTCCAGGATCAACAGCTGATTATACAGACGCAGAATGTTTTCCCACTTCTCCCGCTCCGCCACATGATGGGTATGCCACCAGGCTATCGCAGCCTCTAAATGATACTTCGATATCTCTCCCCTTCCGGATGCCTGCACAAAAAAATGGCTCCCCCTGTCGATCAGCTCCTGGTTCCAACGGCTGGTATCTTGTTCCTCATATAACACCAGCTCCCCGCTATCGTCGATCCTTGCGTCAAAACGGGATGCCTGAAAACACATGAGGGCCATCAGCGCATATACGCCGGGTTTGCCGGTTGGAGGATAGCCTAAGAGCAGGTAAGTCAGCCGCATGGCCTCGAAACAGAAATCTTTCCTCAATACCTTGTCAACGCTGGCCGAATAATATCCTTCATTGAACAGCAAATAAAGGCATACCAGCACCGTATCCAGCCGGGCACCTATAGCACTGCCTTCAGGAAAGGCTATTTCTACCTCCTCTGCCCTCAGCTTTTCCTTTGCCCGGAACAACCGCTTGTTTATATTTCCTTTGGATGTAAGCAGGGCCTGCGCGATCTCGTCGATGGTGAAACCGCAAAGAACGCGCAAGGCCAAACTTACCTGGGACTCTGCAGGTATTGAAGGGTGGCAGATGGCAAACAGCATCTGCAGCTGGCTGTCAGTAATATTCTGGCCTGAAAGGTCGATGTCCATTTCAAAGCTGCGCTCGCCACCTTGTATCAGATCCTTCCGGATCCGCTTTTCAAACACCTTATCATGCTTCAGATAATTCAGGGCATTGTTCCTCGCTACAGTATACAACCAGGCCACGGGATTGGAAGGCACCCCCTTCATACCCCAGGTCTCCGCTGCGGATAAAAAAGTGTCACTGACGATGTCTTCCGCAATGTCCATATATGCCATCCCAAAACGGCTGCATAACACTGTCACCATCTTGCCATATTCCTTTCTGTAAAGCTCCGGTATCAGGTCCATGGCACTACGAATTATCATCCGGTGCGACCAGCGGCCTTACCTCCACCTTGCCACCCCCGAAAAGCATCGGGCAGGCCTTGGCTATTTCGACAGCCTCTTCGACGGATTGGGTCTTTACGACAATGTAGCCGTTGATAAACTCTTTTACTTCTGTGTACGGGCCGTCAGTGACCACATTGCCAGGCGCCACAGTCTTCGATTCTCTTATTCCAAGCCGGTGGCCGCCGTCGGCCAACATATCCCTGGCGGCAATGCCGCCCATCCAGTTACTCCAGCTGGTCATCATTTCCTGCAATTGGGCAGGGGTCAGCTGGGGCGCTGGCTCAGTAGGAGTGCTTGTTCGGAAGATCAATGCAAACTCTTTCATTGTAATACATTTTAAGGTTATTGTATACCCTATAGACAACCCATCTTTTCCGGATAGGACAAATAAAGACATTTATTCTTAAATTGCCTCTGTCAATGCAGACTCAATTCCTTTTACCGCCGCCTTCCATCGCGGATCACGTAAATTACAGGGTCGTGCTGGAAGCGGCATGCCTCCCGCGGGATATCGTTATACCGCTCATTGCAAATGGCCATCCCGGCATCGTTTTTCAATCCACCGCCGTGCATAGTGAGCTGTTGCTTTACGGACAGACTGTCCAGCCTGTCGAGTTCTATGCCACAGGCAGCCTGACGATCATTGCCTACTTCCTGTACCCACCCGTCCTGAAAGCCTTCTTCGGCCTCGACGCTAAAGAAGTCACGGACAAAAGACTCGACCTGGACCTTCTTCCGCCTGCCAGGAAAATGAGGCTGAAAGAACAGCTCCTGAATACTCCGGACCTGAGCGCCCGCCTCCGGTTGATGGACGATTATATCCTTAAACTGGCCGGATCCAGTCATGCCGATGTCAACAATGCCATTGCTTTTGCCACACAGACCATCCAAAAGGCCGGTGGCCTGGTATCATTAAAAGATCTCCAGCGCGAGCTTTGTGTCACCGAAAGAACCTTTCAACGCATGTTCGAATCACATGTAGGCCTTCCCCCAAAGATGTTCCGCAAGATCTGCCAGTTCGATGCCGCATTCCGGCGGCTCAACCAGGGCCAGTTTGTCCGGCTGGCCGATCTTGCCTATGAGCACGACTATGCTGACCCCAGCCATTTTATACGTGTATTCAGGGAGTTTACCAACCGCAGCCCTAAAGAATACCTGAAGGATATCCCGGATTTTTAAACGCTCACCAGGAATGCCTGCCGTAATATCAAAAAGTATAAAAAATAGATCAAATTCATCCTGTTTTTCCATCCAGCCTGGGTTTACTTGCACCCAAACTGTATTATGAAAAAACCGGCCCTCCTGCTTTGTACCGCCCTGTCCATTGCTTTGTCCCTCCGGGCTCAGGCAAATATCTCCATCACGGCAGATGGCTCTTCTATCACTTATGCCTTTGCTGTAAAGGAGCTTACCGGTTTTCTGGGTTCTACTTCCCTCCATATTCACCTCTCCACCGATGCTTCGCTGTCCGCAGGCAGCTTTTTCATCGACAATGATCCCGCAGGCAAACAGGTCCTCCTCACTGGCAGTAATGAAACTTCCATGCTGCACGCCGTATACACCTTCCTGGAACAACTGGGCTTCCGCTTTGAGATCACCGGCCCCATCTACCCTTCCCGGCTCAACCCCGAAAAATTAAAACAAGGCCGCACGCTTATTCAGCCCTTTGTCCTCCAAAGAGGTATCCGACAGCACCTCAATTTTCCAATGGATATCTCTTCCTATCCGTTGGAAGAAGCCAAAGCATATATAAAGGATCTGGCCAGGCTCCGGTTTAATTACATCACTTTTCACAGCTATCCCGGACAATGGTACGAGGTGCACAGAAAAGATACTACCGAATGGGCCGGTAATTTTTTCTATGGTCAGCAATACAACATCCCTGCTCTATCTTTTATAAAGGGAAAAGTACGCAACAATGCTGTTTACTGCATCCCGGCCATCGAACCCTTTTACAATGACACACCCGTAAAAAGTAAAATGGCCATCCACTGGTTACAGGAGATCATGTGGGAATGCAAACGCGCGGGTTTGACCATCCGCTTCTCCTTCGAGGCCCGCAGCGCAGCTGCCGATGTATCCCGCACCCTGGAGACAGCCCGCGCCATCCTTGCCGAATATCCCCTCATTGACGAGCTGGAATTAATGACCGAAGAGACAGGCGGATGGGAACCGCCTGCCACCCGCATTCATACGGACGAGATGCTCACCTCCCATTTCGGGCAGGAGGCATTGGATGACCGCACCATCACCGCTCCGATCAGGGATGGACAGCCGGGGCTCGACTACCTCTTTGGCCAGATCGGCCATAATATCCGGGCATTGAAGGTCATCACCGACACACTCCTTCGCCCGAAAGGCATCAAAGGGTGCCTGGGCTTATACGTCGCCATCCCGGAATACCTGCCTGCCACCTGGCGCTTGCTGCAGAAATATGCTCCCGGCCAGGATTATTCCATCATGCCGGCCCATGGCGCGCGTAAGACATCTCTTCAACTACCCCTGACCGGGATGAACAAAAAAGACTGGAATAATACCATGATCTATTCGTGGATAGAGTTCGACGGTATCATGTACCTGCAGCAAAACGCCGTGCGCGGCATCCGCCGCCTGCTGGAATATGCGCAGGACGTCAATGGTCCGGGTAATCCCATCGGGTCCATCTGCTTCAACCACTGGCGGACGGCGGAGAACAGGGTAACTGCACGATATGCCGCTCTGGCTTCGCTATATGGAACCACAGACGAAGGGGACTTCTACAGGGACTATGCAAAAGGCCTGGGCATCGGCGAGACCATCTCATTTACGACGGCAATGAAGATCATCGACGATGCCGACTGGTTTGCCACCACCAGTCTCACCAATGTGGGGTTTTGCTTTGCCGGCGCCTGGGGAAAAGGTTTCGCCGGCTTTGGCAGGCTGAACAAAGATAATTTGAAGAAAGGCCGGGAAATGTATCAGCAGGCCCTTGACCTTATCCAACATTGCGCCCCCGGCACCACCAACAGGGCAGGCCGGGACTTCCTCGCTTTCATGGATAATCGCCTGCGCGCCACTATCGTTTACTTCCGGGCCTATGAAAAAGGGGCGGCATTGCAGGCTTTTAATAAGATCTCCGGACTTTCACCGGGAGATAAAAAACAAATAACAGCCATCTGCGATGAAGCTTCCCTTCTGTTTCGTCAATACATTCAGCTACAATCCATGCTGTTGCCCGACAGAGGTTGCGAAGGCGTCATGGTGAGCGCTTACTGCACACCCATCGCTATCCTCCAGCGGATCCGGTATGAATATGCCGGTATTCCCTATAACGATCCCCCGGCAGCAGGCAAGCCGGTTGACGCCCCACCCCCGCCTATCACCTTTTGAGCTTTTTTCACTCCCGGGTAATATTTATATATTTACCCAAACAGACTGAAACTATGCTTGCACTTTACATTCTTGGAGGCATCCTCCTCCTTATTCTGCTGGAATAAGGCTCAAAGAGGAAGGAACAGGGACCAGGGCCACCTGGGGCATTGCCAGCTCCACTCCCTACCCCATGAACATCATAAAATTAACAGGTATTATGGAAAAGAACCTGGATAGGGATTTCACCAAAGGGCTGGGTCAGCTGAAGATGCTTAGCGAAAAATAATTTCAGCTGACGATCAGCCGAAGGAATTCTTCCTTTTTCCGCCTTGATACGTCGATGACATCCCCGTTCTGCATCACCACCTGGCCGCCTTCCCCGCGGATATAACGTTTGATATGTTTCAGGTTGATGAGATGGGAATTATGCACCCGGAAAAAATGATAAGGCAGGAGGAGGTCCTCGAACTCCTTCAACAGGCGCGTCACCAGGATCGACTTGCCTTCCAGGAAAAAAAGCCTGGAATAGTTCGAGCTGGACTCGATGTGCAGGATATCCCTGATAGGAATAAATTCCAGCCCCTCCGTAGTGGGTACCGCTATTTTTTCATCCTGGCTTTTGACAGGCGACAAAGATTGTTTCAGCACATCCAGCTTGTCCTTTGTCTGCACCTGCCGCTGCCGGGCCAGCCTTTCCACCGCCCCCTGCAGGTCTTTGATGGCCACCGGCTTCATGAGATAGTCAAAAGCGCTGATGCGAATGGCATCCACCGCATAATGATTATAAGCGGTAGTAAAGATGATATCAAAGTCCAGCTCGCCCAGCTCATCCAGCATACGGAACCCATTCATCCGCGGCATCTCGATATCCAGGAAAATAACATCCGGTCTGTGCTGCCGGATCAGCAGGATAGCTTCTTCCGGTCTTCTCGTAGTGGCGACAATGGCAATATCCGGACAGAATTCAGTCAGCTTCTGCTCCAGGTTCTGCAGGCTGCTCAGCTCATCGTCCACTAATATGGCTTTTAATGGCTCCATCTTATACGGCATTTAACGTGATCTCTACTTTGGTGCCCCCCGCACTTTTATCCGCGTGGTAAAGGTCCGTGATCGTCACCGCACCTTCCCTGTCATTATTGAAGAATTGGATCCTGTCTTCCGTGATGGCCAGGCCCATGCTGCGGTGATAGGGCTTGTTCTTCTGATTGTATTCTTTGGATTTTTCACGCCCCACACCATTGTCCTGTATCACATATTTGATCTTGTCATCCTCCAGGGTGGCCGTCACCGCCAGGTAAAGCCCGTCTTCATCACTGTTGGCCAGTCCATGCACGATGGCATTCTCTACATAGGGCTGTATCAGCAGGGCCGGCGCCCGGTAATCCCCACCCAATAAGGCAGGGTCGATCGTCGCTCTATAACTGAACTTATGGGCAAAGCGCAATTGCTCCAGGTCGACATACAGCTGCAACGCCTCCATGTCCTTGTCGATCGGCACCAGTTCCGACTGGCTGCTGTCCAGGATCATCCGGATCAGACGGGCAAACTTATTCAGATAATCGATGGCGGGACGTTTCTCATTGCGCATGATAAAATTCTCAATGCTGTTGAGACTGTTAAAAATGAAGTGCGGATTCATCTGCAGCCGCAGCACCTTTGTCTCCAGCTCGGATTTGATCTTCTCTGCCTTTATCTTGTTACGCAGGTTCCGTTGATAGAATATGACGCCCAGGGTGACCGACACCATCGCAAAGACCAGGATGTAGATCACCTGCCTGCGCCGGTTACTTTGCAGTTGCAGGTTCTTGATGTCATTGTCCTGCCGCAACAGCCGGATCTGTTCCTCTTTCTGCTGCGTCTGGTAATTTACTTCCATATCAGCCAGGCTTGTCTTTGTCCTTTCATTCGCCAGCGAGTCCTTTCGGAGGAGCAGTTCCTGCTGGTATTCATAGGCGCCCTTATAATCTTTCAGCCTTGCGCTGACATTGCAGAGGTTCGACAGGGCCAGGATGATCAGCCCGCTATGCTTGTTATGCCTTGCCATATCCAGGGCCCTGACCAGACTTTCCTTCGCCCGCCCGTATGCATGGACGCTGGTGTCGAGGGCGCCCAGGCTTAAGTAGGTCTGACATAGATTGAACCAGTTGTCGGCTGCATGGAGCTGCTTGACATTACCTGCCAGGATGGCCCTGGCCGCATCGAACTTCTTTTGCCCGATGTATATACCCGCCCGCAAATAACGGTTGGTATACATCTGTGCGCTGTCATCAAGCTTTTTAGCGATGCCTTCCGACTTTTCCAGGTAGAAAAGAGCGGAATCGAATTTTTCCGCAGCCGTGTAATACCCGGTCAGATTAGCGGCCGTCGTCATAAACGGCATGTTCATATCGGCCAGGTAACCCAATGCCTCTTTCGAATAAACGATCGCCTTGGGAAGGTCTTCCGATTCATTGTACAGTTCCCCGAGGTTGGCCAGCGCCATTCCGAGGCCAGGCAGATCACCGTTCTTACGGTTGCCATTAATAGCCACATAGTAACTACGGATCGCCGACTTGTACATACCCAGCCATTGATAGACAGTGGCGATATTCGTGGAAAGCGAGATCTTTTTTGGTGAGGTATCCGGCATCGTGTCGGTAAAGGCTGTCAGGGAATCCAGGTACCGGAAGCTGGAATCTTTATTGCCCATTTCACAATAGCGATCCATCAGTTCCCGCACCGAAAAGACATTGTACTTCCGCCGCCTGTCAGGGAAATAAGGCAGCACTTTTTTATAATAAACGACGGCGCTGTCCGGCCGCTGTAATTTATAGGTAAAAGCCTTTGCAATAAAAAAATTGAAGATGCCCTTCATGGTGTCCACGTTGGCGGACTCTGCCATGGCCAGTCCGATCCTGGCCCAGTCATACACCGGGTTCAGCTGGTCCTGATCCAGTGAATCGTTGATCGCCTTCAGCAGCCATCGCATTCGCGCCGTATCCGAAGACAAGGCCTGGTAGGCCGGTGGCAAACTTTGCGGAGCGCGTTGCGCTATCGCAGGCACCAGCATGCTCAGGCAGACCGTCAGTAAAAAAAGCTTCCCTTTCATTCCTCTCAAATTAAGTATAATCCTTTGAACGCACCAGCAAACCTACCACTTTGTGGGTAGTTCCCATGGTCCAGCTACACCATCTGCCCGGCTGGCTGTATAGATGGCTGCCCATGATCAATAGCCGGTGGCCCTGACCCTTACAGACAGACACATGTCAAAACCTGCCACCTATTGAATCATGCCGTCCGGCAGTACAGCGGCGATTGGATGGTGACAAAAGGCCCGCTAGTTTCACACCGCTTAAATACTCCATCATGAAAAAATGTCTGCTCTCCCTGCTGCTATGGTTTCCGCTCATCGTCACCTATGCCCAGCTGGGCGACATCCTGAAAAGAAAGGCGGGCGAAGGCGCCCGTCAGGGAGCCGCATCCGGCACGGAAAAAGCATTGGACAAAGGTGTGGACAAGCTCTTTCACCGTAATAAAAAGAACACGTCCCAGCCTGACTCCACGACCCGCGCCCAGCATACTACATCTACCCCACCCGCCGTCCCGTTAAGCACCTACAGCAAATACGATTTTGTCCCTGGCGAAAAGATCCTGGGATTCGATGACTTCTCGCAGGACGCCATTGGTGACTTCCCCGGCAAATGGACCACGAACGCCTCCGGAGAAATCGTGGCCACTAATGAATACCCCGGTAAATGGCTGAACATCTCCAAAGAAGGATCTTATGTGCCGCAGTTCATCAAGGGACTTTCTGATAATTTTACGCTGGAGTACGACCTTATCTTTATTCCGCCGGCGAACCCCACCGGTCCCAATACGCCTGCAACAGCACTGCAGGTGATCAATGCGCCAGGCGGCAAGCCTAATTTCGATTACAGCATCGACCGCAGCTATTTCCAGCTGGACCCTTACATGGGAAATATAAATATTGCCGGTTACACGGCCTCGGGAGAAAAGATCCTTAGCAACGAGTTCAGCGTAAAAGGCATCCAGCGAAAAACTCCATTTCGCTTTCATGTCTCCGTATGGCGCCAAAAAAGCCGGCTGCGTGTCTACCTGGACCAGACAAAGGTGGTGGACGCCCCCTCCCTGCTGTCCCCCGACATAAAATACAACGGCATCCGCCTTGCCACCACCATGAGCAATGACGGCAGCATTTGGCTGATCGGCAATTTCAAGTTTGCCTCCGGACTGCCCGACACGCGCAACAAATTGCTGACCGAAGGAAAATTCTCCACCACCGGTATCCTCTTCGATGTCAGCTCTGCCGTTATCAGGCCGAACTCCTACGGAACATTAAAAGATATAGCTGCCCTTCTCAAAGACAACCCGGGACTTAACATCAAGATCATTGGCCACACGGACAATGAAGGTGACCCCAAAGCCAACCTGGATCTGTCCCGCAGAAGGGCCGAGGCGGTGAAGGCTGTCCTTGCAAGCGAATTTTCCATTGAAGAAGGCCGGCTCCAGGCAGACGGCAAAGGCGCTGATCAACCAGCCGCACCGAATACAACCCCTGAGGGGCGGGCGCAAAACAGAAGGGTCGAATTTGTAAAATTATAAAACTATATACGATGCAATACCTATTGTATGCTTTATTGCTATTCCCGGTCATCCACACCGGCAATGCCGGTCCACAGCAGGACGAGACCGTCCCTGCATCCCTTACTTTCGATTGGCAGGTGACACAGCTCACCGGCGCCGATGATGAAAAAGATCCTCACGAAGTCACCTATTATTTCACCACCAGCGGAGACTATGCCGCCATCAAACCCCGGGACAAAAGCTTCAGCCTGATGGTCTATTCTAAAGGCGGCCATACCTGGATGTTCGATGATAAGACCGGGACCATCATGGTGATGAGCATGCCCAGGGTGGTCGGAAAAGGCGCATTGGCCGGTAAACAAATGGCAGAGCATTTCAACAAGGGTCCCCTGAAAAAAGACGTGGATGATGAACACATTTCCATGCGCAAAACAGGCCGCACCCGCGAGATAGCCGGGTATACAGCCGATGAGTACGAAATGACCAATAAGGCTGCGTCTTCAGGTAAGACAGGCGCAGCCTCCTTCTGGTACGCCAAAGTCCCTTTCGACCCCGTGAAGATCTATACCATGGGCGCCGGCAGGCCGGCCGATCTGGACAAGCTGCGCAATGATCCGAAAATGAAGAACAATATCACCGCTATCCCTGTCCTGAACATCAACTACCTGTGGGTTGAGACAGAGGCCGGCGGAAAGAAAGGACTGCAGACCCTCGCCATAAAAAAGAACGCTATCACGATTACCACCACCGGATATAAAATAAAAACATTCAATCATTAAACATGTACAAGATGAAAAAAATGATCATTTACGCAACCCTGTTCACGGCCCTGCTGTTCACCGCCTGTAAGAAAAGCAACAGCGATACTCCCGCCGCGCCCCTCCAGGCAAAGCTCAATGGAAAGCTGATCAGGGTTACCAATCTGCTGACCAATCCGGATATACAATACAACAATATGAAGCTGCTGGGTACGTACGGCACTGTCGACGGCGACACCTCCAAATCGTTTGCCCTGACAGTGGCATATGAAGATATTGCAAAAGGCGAGACAGTGGACATGGCTACTGACAATGTCGGAAAGGCTTTTATATCCTACCGGGAGGGCGGCGGGGATATTTACGGGGCCGGTTATGGATGGGGAGGCAGTTCCGGTAAAGTGACCGTTACATCCAACAACCATCAACAGCGAAAGATCGAAGGCAGTTTCAGCTGTGTGATGGTCAACGGCAACAATGTCAGCCAGACCATCACTGTTACAGAAGGCCTTTTTTCCGTCAGCTATTGATGCTCCTCATAATTTAAACATTTAAAAAACTCAAACCATTAAAAACTCACCAATGAGAACGATGATCCTCTACGGAGTACTGTTGGCCGGCCTCCTGACCGCCTCCTGTAAAAAAAATAATTCCGATGTCCTTGCGGGGCCTCTGTCGGCAAAGCTCGATGGCAAACAGATGAAAATAAGCAATGTGCAGGTAACCCCTGAATTACAGGGCCTTAACAACCATATTCTTTTATCCATCACCGTCAATGTAGATGAAAGCAATACCAAACATTTTTCTTTAATGATTGCCTATCAGGACGTCACCAAAGGACAGACCATCGACCTGGCGAACGACGACGGAAAAGCCTACCTGATCTATACGGACAGCAATGGGGATTTTTATGGGGCAGGCGATGAATGGGCCAACGGATCGGGTAAGGTAGTCATTACGGCTAATGACCAAACAAAGAGAAAGATCGAAGGCACTTTCAGCGGCGTACTGGTCAATAGCAATAATACCAGCCAGACCATCACTGTTACGGACGGGTATTTTTCCACCAGCTATTAAGCATTCCTCACCTTTTAAATAACTCGATATGAAAATTACAATACCGGCAGCCATTGCATTGTCATCCCTGTTGTTCTCCTGTACCAAGGGCCCGTTCTACGTCCTGCCCGTCATCCCCATTCGCCAAAACGAGAACCCTGTATCGACCCTGGCATTCACACAAGGCCACACCAAACCCGCTTTTAATCTCGTAGCCTCTTCAAACGACTATCCCAGCGAATATGGCCTGCTGTTCACGGCATCAAAAAAAGGCAATCTCTACGCCCTGGGCCTGAACGTCCCCGATACCGGCAAATATATCCTGACCCTTTGGGACGCAGACACCAAAGCCATCCTGCTACGGGATTCCGTGCACTATACCCTCAATTATGGTTTTTTATATATCGACTTCGGCACCCAAAATAAAGAGGTGGAGATCATTCCCAATAAGAAGTATATGGCCAGCGTATTTATGCCCCGCAGCCCGGCAGGCGCCCCGTTGAGCTATCACTCATTATTCCAGCCCGGCATCGAACAATGGGTGCCGTTCACGCAAAAACATATTACTGTGCTGGGCAGTTACTTTACCAAGTCCGACGTACCTACCTATCCGGATGTACAGGTCTACCACCAGGATGTACTGGTCGGCCTGGCGGATATCGGGTATTATGCGACAGAATATTGAGAGAGGGGCGCCAACCCCTCTTTAATTATCTTTGGGACATGGATAGCCCGTTGATCACTTACCTGCAGCTTTTCACACAGGTCCCGGAAGAAGACAAGGCCCTGCTGACGGATGCATTTGAGCCCCGTAGTTTCAAAGAAGGCGAGGCTCTCTTTCACGGTGGCGCCATCTGCCGGGAAATGTTCTTCATCTGTCAGGGGGTGCTTCGTATCCTCGCTTCCAACGCAAAAGGCGCTGAGGTGACCCATTATTTCCTCAGCGAAAACACGTTTTGTACCATTCTCAACAGTTTCAACAACAAGGTTTTGGCCGAAGAGACCATCGAGGCCGCCTGCGAGACGGAAGTGCTGGTGATCACTAAAACAAGACTCCTCTCCCTTTACAAAAAGATCCCCTACCTGCAAGGGCTGATCAACCAGATCACCCAGCAGAAGCTGCTGGATAAGATACAGACGCGCAATGCCTACCTGGGGCAGGATGCATTGACCCGGTATAGATTGTTCATGATGCGGCAGCCCGACATCGCATTGCGGGTACCGCTAAAGGATGTAGCATCCTATCTGGAGATCACGCCGCAGTCGCTAAGCCGCATTCGGAAAAAGGCATAGCCCTGCGGACCTCCATTTCTTACCAATTGGTAACTCCCTTCTCCCCACCCTTGCTGAACTTTGTGCCTGTAAAAAAAAATTTATGGCACAGCACAACAACACACTCAAAGACAAAAAAGTCCTCCTTTTCGGTGGCAGCTCCGGCCTGGGCCTTGCCACCGCCAAAGCCGCAGCCGCAGAAGGGGCCATCGTCACCATCGTATCCGGCAACCAACAACGCCTCGACCTGGCCTTACAACATCTGCCGGCCAGCGCTACAGGACAAGCCATCGACCTCAGCCAGGAAAAGAACATACAGCAGTTTTTCGCAGCAGCCGGCAAATTCGATCACTTCATATACACTGCAGGCGAGAACATCAAGCTCAATCAGATCAGCGACACAGATATCGACACCGCCCGCGGCTTTTTCAATCTTCGCTACTGGGGTGCCTTCGCTGCCGTCAAATACGGCGAATCACATATCAACCCCGGCGGCTCCATCAGTCTCACCGGGGGCATCGCTGGCGCGAGACCCGGAAAGGGATGGTCCGTTGCGTCCAGCATCTGCGGCATGATGGAAGGTTTCACCCGCGCCATGGCTGTGGAGCTGGCGCCCATACGCGTCAACTGCGTCGTCCCTGGTGTGATCAGGACCGATCTATGGAGCAGCATGCCGGAAGCAGACAGGGAGCAGCTCTATACCAGCGTCGGCAATAGTATACTCTTGCAACGGGTAGGCGAAGCTGAGGACATTGCCCAAACCTTTTGCTATCTCATGAAACAGACCTTTGGCACCGGTCAATGCCTGACAGTGGATGGAGGCGCCGTTTTGATATAAAATTCCTCATCATTTAGCAACGGGCCCTTTAGCGGCTGCCTCGATCACGGCCGCCACTGCCCTGGGCTGCGAAACAAATACCACATGGCTTGCCTTGATCTCCGTGACTACCGAACCAGCGCGTTTATACATCTGCCGCTCGGTGTCGGGATTGATCGCCTTATCCTCTGTTGCGACGATGGCCCAGCTCGGTTTGAACTTCCAGGCGGCCGCTGTCAAAGGCGTGACACCGCATTTGACGCTCCAGGCTCCTTGCGAAGCATACATGAATGCAGCCTTGTCCGCCGGCAGGTCCGCACAAAACCCCGCGTGGAACTTTGCTTTGTCAAAATAAACGTACCCTTTGTCATCAGGCGGCATGGCACCATTCTCAGGGGCAGGCGGCGCGGCGGTAGCCCACTTCAGCACATTCTCACCGGCATCCGGCAGGAAAGCGGCCACATACACCAGACCCGCCACTTTCGGGGAAGCGCCGGCCTGGGATATAACGGCCCCGCCGTAGGAATGTCCTACCAGGATAACGGGCCCTTCCAGCTTGTCCAGAACACGGTCTACCGAAGCTACATCGTCTTCCAATGAGCTAAGGGGGTTCTGTACCGCGATGACATTATACCCTTTTGCCGATAATAGTTTATACACCCCCTCCCATCCGGAAGCGTCGGCAAAAGCGCCATGCACCAAAACAATGTTTTTGATGGGGCCGGAGGTTTGAGCCATCCCGCCAAGGGACAGCAGGGCTCCCAATAAAATTGCAGCATACTTCATGGTAAAATTATTTACCACAATGCTACTACAGCCTGGCTTTTCAGGCAATTGCCAAATAAATGCTTTTGTTGTATGAATGATGGATGTCCGAAAACCCTCCCATGCCGAGGGGATCTTCCGCTTATATTTGCAGTCGAAGGAACTGTTCCCAATGAACAAACGGATGGCGCCATGATCAACCATCCCGATACTGACCTGGCCGACCCGGCATGGAATACATCCGGTGTCCCCTGGTTTACCCCTAACGCTGCCTCGCTGAAACGGATTTACCCATATCCTAAAAATAATCATAATACATTTAAACCATGCACCTCTGGCCGGGTCACATTGCCACATCCTGTTCTCCAGGTCATCATCTGGCAAAGCGGGCTCGTTTTTTGCGTTTGCAGGCGAACATTTTATGGAGTAAATTTGTAATTGGTTAAATAATAGGATCAAACCGATAGGATTGGCATAATTAATTATCATACAACAACTTAAGAAGCATGTACGACATTTGTTGCGTAGGACACATCACCCTGGATAAAGTAGTGACCCCCAAAGCCACCGTTTATATGGCGGGCGGCACTTCCTTCTATTTTTCCAATGCCATCAGCAATATGGACCTGAGCTATACGCTGGTGACCGCCCTTGCCGAAAAGGACAAGGACATCGTTGAAGAGCTTAGGTCAAAAGGTATCGAGGTCATCGCCCTTCCCAGCGCTTACACCGTTTATTTTGAAAATATCTATACCAAGGATCAGGACCACCGTGTACAACGGGTCTCACAGAAAGCCGATCCTTTCACGGCAGATCAGCTGCTATCCATTGACGCACGGATCTTTCACCTGGGGCCGCTCTTAGCCGACGATATCCCCTGGGAACTCATCAGGCCCCTTTCGGAAAAAGGCATGGTATCCCTGGATGTACAGGGGTATCTGAGGGAAGTGCGCAAGAAGAATGTGCATGCCATAGACTGGCCTGCCAAAAAGGAAGCCTTGAGATACGTACATGTCCTGAAGGCTAATGAGTCGGAAATGATGGTACTGACGGGAGAAACCGACGTCCGCAAAGGCGCCAGGATCCTCTTTGAATGGGGCGTAAAGGAAGTGGTCATCACCCTGGGCAGCAAAGGCAGCGTTATCTACAACGGCCGTAATTTCTATATCATCCCCGCTTATAGTCCCGTTACATCTGTCGTCGATGCAACGGGCTGCGGTGACACATATATGGCAGGCTACCTGTATTGCCGGGCAAAAGGAAAAAACCTGCAGGAATCCGGCGAGTTCGCCGCTGCCATGGCTACGCTTAAAATAGAATCTTCCGGTCCTTTCACAGGCACGGAAGAGGATGTAATGGCCTTGCTCGCCAACAACAAACGGAGAGTATTCCTGGAGGTTTAACCTATCAGCAGGTCCGGTTCCCGCAATCCCCTTCATCTCTTCCGACATCTCATTTTTCACCGTCATGACGACAGGTGTTGAGAACAGCCTGTACAGGTCATCCTGGTATGGCAGGTCTGCCGTTTGTTCGCTGGCTTCCAGGAGGCTCCTTTTAGCAGGAGCCCTGTCTGTCAGTGGTCCGACCTCTCTGTTTGTATTTATTGATAATCAATCAAATAGAAACTTCCGTCCTTTATTTTAAATACGATATTTCGTATTTATCTCAGGTAGGATACGAAATTTCGTATATTTTTCGTAATTCTGCATCAAACCCATAAACAGCACTACTAATGAAGGATCCCCTTTCCCTATCCGCATTGTTTTCGGCTTTTGGCAACGATCTGGCCACAGTAAGCAATAAGAAAGACCTGCTTCAGCAGATCGCCATGCATTTCAATCCTCGGCTAATCTTCAGCGATATACTTCTTTCCATAGTAAATGAAGACAAACAGACCCATGGCGTCTTTATCTACCATTGCGACCCCACCCGTCGGGACAAAAACGAATATGCCACCCTGTCAGATGAAAAATTCAGGTTGGATGACGGCGTCTGCAATATTACCATGGCCTCTCCCTCTCCCCTTGTCGTAGACATCGCCAGTATCCTTCTCCGGCCTGATCCACCTCGTTATATAGCGCGATGGTACCGTCCTGCCATCAGCAGGATGATCGCCGTTCGCCTGCGAAGCCACAACCAGCTGCTGGGCGCTCTCTTTTTCTTTTTCGAAAAAGCCCACATCGCCATCGACGACCTGGAGATGGTGCAGCATTTCTCCTACATGATCGCGCCCGCCCTGAAGAATATCCTCGCCGACGAAAGGTTCTCCCGGCAGCAACAGGACAATAAGACCCTGCTTTCCCTCAGCACCGAATTTGTGAAGGTCCGGGATAAAGAGGACCTGTTCCGGCTGCTGGACGTCCGCCTGCGGGAGCTTTTTGAATTTGATAGCAGCAGCATCGCCCTGGTCGATAAAGAGAAAAAAGCCTTCAGGATCACGCCCCTTCAGCAGCCTGCCGCAGCCATCTTAGGGGGTGATCACATCCGGGAAGCAAATGAAGGTATTCCCTATGATGATGACCTGATCGAAGCTACCCTCGCCGCCGACCATCCCCTGGTCTTCGATCTTGACGAATATATGTCCCCTGAAGCGCCGGAATACATCCGCCACAGCCATGCCAGAGGTATCCGGGAAGTCGTTCTGATGGCGCTGCGGAAAGAAGGTGAAAGTTTCGGCTTCCTTATCCTTTTCTCGACATCCAAAGGCTGGTTCACACCCCGGCACCTGGATATCATTCGCTCACTCTCCAGCCAGCTGTCCATCGCATTTACCAATATTTTTACCCACGAGGCCATCCTGGAAAGAGAGCATGACAAGTCCCTCGTGTTGTCTCTTGGTAAGGATCTTACTTCCACCCGTAATAAGAAGGATCTTCTAACCGTCATCGAACGTACCTTACACCATATCCTGCCATATGATGAATTGACGATCTCCCGTCTCAATGCGGACAACGAAACGCACAGCGCTTATTTATACGACCTGTCAGAGGAGTTAAAAAGCCACCCGGAATATATCACCCGCGCCGCCCAGAAATATCCCGTGCAGGATGGTATCTATGAAGTCCTGCTCCAGTCGGAAAAACCCCTGATCTATGATATGGACCAGCTCATGGAGAATGCGGCTGTAGCACCCTATGTTACCTTTTTCCATGACAACGGCATGCGGGAAATGCTGGCCATCCCGCTAAGGGAAAATAATCAGGGCTTTGGCGGCGTCTTCATCTATCTGAAAGAAAAGGGGCAGATCAGCCACCGGAGGCTCAGCCTGCTGCAGGGCCTTTCCGCACAGATCTCCATTGGGGTGACCAATATCTGGGCCTATGAAAAGATCGAAAGCCAGCTGGAAGAGATCCATCATTATAAGTTCCGGCTGGAAGAAGAAAACCTCTACCTCCAGGAACAGATTAAGTCAGCGCACGGGTTCACCGGAATGATCGGCGCCGGCAGCGCCATGCAGAAACTTTTTCAGCTGGTGTCCATTGTCAGCCCCTCGGACAGTACCGTGCTTATTCTCGGAGAGACCGGCACCGGCAAAGAGCTGGTGGCAAAAGCCATCCACAACACCTCGCCCCGGAAAGATAAATTTATGATCAAGGTCAACTGCGCCGCCCTGCCTGCCAACCTGGTGGAAAGCGAGCTGTTCGGTCACGAGAAAGGCAGCTTCACGGGCGCGGTGGAACGACGCATCGGCAAATTCGAACTGGCCAATAACGGCACCCTGTTCCTGGATGAGATAGGAGAAATGCCGCTGGAGCTGCAAGTCAAGCTGCTGCGTGCCATTCAGGAACGCGAGATCGAACGTATCGGGGGCAAAAGCGTCATAAAGACCAATGTACGCATCATCGCCGCCACCAATCGCAACCTGCGAAAAGAAGTGGAAGCGGGAAAATTTCGCAGCGATCTTTTCTACCGGCTCAACGTCTTTCCCATCCACCTGCCTCCCTTGCGTGATCGAAAAGAAGACCTTCCCATGCTGGCTTCTCATTTCATCAGCCAGCAGACCCAACGCTCCGGTAAGAAAATTGCCAATATCTCCCAACGGGCCCTGGAGACCCTCATGCGCTATGACTGGCCCGGCAATGTCCGCGAGCTCGAACACCTCATCGAACGCAGCGTACTGATGACCACCGGCCCCACGATCAAGGAAATTCCCCTCCCCTCCGATGTGGATACCGGCTTCTCCGACCCTACCCATGGATCCACGCTAAAAACCCTCGATGAACTGGAAAAAGATCATATTCTCGTTGTATTGAAAAAATGCGGCCATAAGATCGGCGGCCCGGGGGGCGCAGCCGAGCTCCTCCGCCTGCCCGCCACCACCCTTCATTCCAAGATCAAAAAATTAGGCATTAAAAAGAACCTGCAATGATAAGTTGCGTATATTAGAGAGTTGGGCGCAATTGGTTCTAAAATCGTTCGCTTAAAAATTTACTAAATGGCAGTTACCAAAGCTGACAAATACAACAGAAAAAATTTTTTTGCCAGTTTTGGGCCTGCCGCCGCAGCAGGCCTTTTTATAAACACATTTCCTTTTTCCTCAGCTGCTGCACAAATCAAATCATTTGATCCAGGCGAAACCGAAGGTGACTATCTGTTTACTGATGGACTAATGTATATGAACACCGGCACATTGGGTCCATGCCGTAGAGAAACGATCAATGAATCGCTGAAGATGTGGGAAGAACTGGAATCCTTACCTGTGAAATTTTATGGAAAATTCGGCGCCGAATCATTAGCTGAAAAGACCAGAGGCATCGCCGCAGGATTACTTGGTTGCGATATAAACGAAATAGTAATTACCAACAGCACTACCAGCGGGATGAATGCCATTGCCCAGGGATTACGATTAAAAGCAGGAGACCGCATCCTTACTACAGACCAGGAGCATGGAGGAGGATTGTTGTGCTGGAATTATTTTGCTAAATATTATGGTGTTATCGTGGATAAGATAACTATTCCTCCTGGTGAGAATAATGCTGAACTAATTCTAAAAAAGGTAAAAGATAATCTCAATAAAAAAACAAAGCTCATTAGTGTGAGTCATGTTTTTTCATCAACCGGACTTCGGATGCCCATTGCTGAAGTATCTATATTAGCCCGGGAGAACGGCGCTTTATGTATTGTGGACGGTGCTCAAGCCGCAGGAGCAATCAAAGTGAATGTAAAACAATTAGGATGTCATGCGTATGCTACCAGCGGGCATAAGTGGTTAATGGGCCCAAAGGGAACGGGACTCTTATATCTTTCAAAGGATGCACAGGAAATTATTCGCCCCATGCAATTTGAGGAGTCCCATAACACCTATAATGATGGGAATGGTGTAGTGAACCTGGCTTGTATTTTAGGATTGGGCAAAGCAATTGAATATCTTCAATCCGTTGGCATCAATAAAATTGAAGAACATAATTTATCGTTAAGGAATAGACTGTACGACAAACTAAAAGATCTTAAAAACGCAACTATCCTAAGCCCCCAGGCAGGACCACTTGCTTCTCCGATGCTTACGTTACTACTGCCTGACCGGATTGATAGATCGGCGTTTGTGAAAATACTTCTGGAAAAGTATAACTTAAGTATACGTCCCACACATAAAGAATTTGGGTTTAATGGAATTCGGTTTTCAATCCATATTTTCAATACGGAAAATGAAATTGATTTTGCAGCTGAAGCATTGCGGAAAGAACTGGCTTGATAAACATATACTGCGCCCAACCTGGGGTTTTCCATTATGAAACTGTAAATTTTTGCAATGATCAATAAGAAAGATATTTTCATATCCATTGTACTCGTGACGATTTCTTTTCATTCTTTAAAAGGCCAAACAACTAATTTGATTGAAAGAGATTCGATTTTGAAATTTGAATTTGAGGGTATGCGAATTGGGGTGGCTGAAAACGAAGACGGACCGACAGGAACAACAGTGTTTTATTTCCCCGATGGTGTTATGGCGGCAGGTGATATAAGAGGAGGGGCCACCGGTACGCTAAATTCTTCAGTTGTGTCGACAAGTTATGAAAAGAAGATGATTAATGCCGTTGTGTTTTCAGGTGGATCGTGGTTTGGTTTATCCGCTGCCACAGGAGTAGCTAATGAAATAAAAAACATTAAAGCAAAAGAGGGGAATGTTGACTATGTTCCAGGTGTGCTCGGTGCTATCATTTATGATATTGGCGACCGGCGGTTTAGCAGGGTGACGCCCGATGATCAACTCGGAAAAACGGCATTAAATGCTGCGAAGCAGAACTGGTTTCCTCTTGGGCCTAAAGGTGCCGGACGATTTGCTATGCAGGGAGGCTATTATTTTAATATTCCAAGAGATAAAGGGGTTGATAGTTATGATCTATGGCCACATTCAGGGCAAGGTGGAGCATTTGCAACTATTGGCAAAACAAAAATTGCCGTTTTCACCGTTGTTAACGCACTGGGCGCAATCGTTGACCGGAACGGGAAGCTAGTCAGATGTCATCGGAACTCAACTGACGAGGATTGCCCCTCCATCGAGGATTTGATTAGAAGATCCAAAATTGGCAAACAATTAAATTCAAAAGGTAAGGATGGCCCAACGGAAAACACTACGTTGACGCTGGTCGTGACAAATCAAAAATTGCCTTTCTGGGCTCTGCAAAGATTGGCGACACAAGTTCATACTTCGATGGGACGTGGCATCCAACCTTTTTCAACTCAATTCGATGGTGATGTGCTTTATGCTGTAACCACAGGTGAGATAGACAATTCAGATTTGTCGCCTATGGATCTAGCCGTTGCCGCCTCCGAATTAGCCTGGGATGCCATCCTCAATAGTGTACCTCAATTGCCGGCACTTCCGAAGGACACTCAATTGGTTGTTAAAGACGGATTATTCAAGTCGTATGTGGGTATTTACAATTTCTATGGCGATGGTCAACTTACCATTTCAGAGAATAATAATGGGCTAACTGCAAAATTTAAAGGCAATGGACGTATATATTTTGATGAAAATAGAGAATACCGTTTGAAGCCTGCCACCAATGGATTATTTATTATTGATGCACCATCCAAAGATGTAATACGATTCAATCAATTAAGGGGAAGTTCTGTTGCAGCAAGCATGACCATCAATCCGGGTCCATGGCACATTGAGGCAAAACGGAATTAAAATCGTCTTCCATCAACTGCCCCAGTTCCCTTTTATTTTTTCCGGTGTTCGTTCAGTAGCACACTGATATCCACACCATCAATTTTCAGTCCCTGTATATTGCAATCCTTTAGTTCTACGCCGCTGAGATTGCAGTTCTCCAGCACACTCCCTTCCAGGTTGCAATCTTCAAACTTCAATGGGCGCATCTTCGCGTGCGGATCATACATCGGATGTCCTTTCGGCGGCATACCAATATTGTGGATATAAGCGCCGCCCAATTGAGCGCCCTCGATCTCCAGGTCGCTGAGATTGGCATCCATGATCCGGGTGCCTGCCATCATCACATCCTGAAAAAGGCAGTCTTTCAGCATCACCCTGACAAACTTCGATCCGTCGATCATCGCCTCGCTGACGTCCAGCTGTGTATGCGCATTCCGTATTTTTGTCGATTCCATAAGTTTTTTTCAAAGTTAGTTTGGAAAAACAGCATCTACGGTGGGCAAAAAGGCCAATTAAGGGGGGCAATCACGACAACTCCATAAACCTGAAATATGCAATAAATATTGAAATGACCAAAGTTACCAGATTGGTAATCACATTTTTTGGTTCATGGTGCAGCCCCCATAGCACGGAATCCTCCAGCAGCACGATCCCCCTTCTGTCAGGCTTGCGCGTCAGGAAGCTGATGATGGATGATGCAAACTGTCCTACCCTGTCGAAAAATTTTTCCATAATTATTCTGTCCGCAGTACCTGATCATTCCGTTCTCAGGCTCCTCACCGGATTGGCCATCGCCGCCTTCATAGCCAGCACACTCACCGTCACCAGGGCGATGAGCAGGGCCACCACGCCCGCCAGCAGAAATACCCACCAGCTGATCGTCACCCGGTAGGCATAATCCTGTAACCACCGCTGCAGCACCCACCAGGCTAGCGGCCATGCGATCACGTTAGCAATAACCACTAGTTTAATAAAATGACGGGACAGTAATCCCACGATGTGTTGTACCGAAGCGCCCATGACCTTGCGGATCCCGATCTCTTTCACCCGCTTCTCCGCCGAATAGCTGGCCAGACCGAACAATCCCAGGCAGGAGATAAGGATGGCCAGGATCGCCAGGATCCCCACCATCCGGGATACCTGCGCATCCGCCCGGTAAACTTCCGTAAAATGATCGTCCAGGAACTGATAAGCCAGGGGCCTGTCCGGAAAGATCCGGCTCCACGTCGACTGGATGAAAGCAATGGCTTCCTTATCCTTTCCTCCGTTGATCTTAACGGACAGCGTGTTGAAGCCCCAATTCTTCTGATTTAAGAGGAACATGGTCTCGATCTTATAATGCAACGAGTTGAAATTAAAATCTTTTGCAATGCCCACGATGTACCCTGTGGAGTCAAACCCGAAATGCTGACCGATCAGGGTCGACAGCTCAGCCTTCGGCTGATCCTTGGATAGCTCCCTTGCCAGCGCTTCATTGATAATATACTCACGCCCGTTAGCCCCCTTCTCATGTGAGAAATTCCTTCCCGCCGCCAGCGGGATCTTATAAAGGCTCAGGTAATCCGGGTCGACTATCAGCCTTGTGGACGTCAGCTGCCGCAGAGGCCCTTCCCCCTTGAATTGCACGCCCGACTGATCCAGGTGGCTGCCTAATTGATCCTGCGCGCCCGTCACTGCCGCTATATATGCATTATGGGAAAGCTCCTCTTTTAAGAGATCATATTTCTGTGATGTCACCCTGTCCAGCTCGATGGTCAATACCTTGTCCCGGTTGAATCCCGGGTCCCGTTCCTGCATATAGCCCAGCTGCCGGAATACAAAGATCGTGGCAATCATGAGAAAGATGGCGCTGGCAAACTGCCCCACCACCAGCACATTCCTGAGCCTTCCCTTATTCTTGCCCGTCAGTGACAAACCTTTCAGCACCTTCACGGGTTGAAAGGAAGACAGGTAAGTGGCAGGATACAGTCCCGACAATACACCTACCAGGATCGTTCCCACGACGACCGCCGCGACCAGCCAGGTATTGCCCTGCAGCACTGATGCCAGATGCCGCTGGCTTAGGTTGCTGACATACGGCAACGCCAGCATCACCAACCCGGCAGCCACTCCCAGCGCTATCAGCGAAAGCAGGATCGTCTCTCCCAGGAACTGCGCGCCCAGCTGTATACGCAAGGCGCCGATCGATTTACGGATACCTACCTCCTTGGCTCTTTCAGCGCTCCGCGCAGTGGACAGGTTCATAAAGTTAATACAGGCGATCAACAGGACGATCAGTGCGATCGCTGAAAAGATATTCGTATAATTCTTATCGAACTTCTGGTAGTTGAGATAATCCAGCCCGATGTCCGCTGCATTGGCATGCACATCCTGGTACCGCAGCAGGAAGAGCTCGTAAAATTTCCAGCCATCACCTTGCAGATGCTTTTTCAGGTACGCCGGGAATTTCTTTTCCATTGCCGCCACATCCGTATTGGGCGCCAGCTCAAAATAAGTATCCAGCCAGTTGCCCCCCCAATTATTCATCCACTCCGGCTTATAAATGGTATTGAATGAAAAAAGCGCATCGAACTGCAGCTGTGAATTCTCCGGCACATCAGCCAGTACCCCAGTCACTGTGTAGAAGGCAGTGTCGGCATCAAAATGCGAGATACGCCGCCCTATCGGATCCTCCGACCCAAACAGCTTTCGCGCAGTGCCTGCCGTGATCACGGCGCTATGGGGACTTTTCAAAGCCGTGGCCCTGTCCCCTTTCAGCAGCGGGAAATCGAACATCTGAAGGAAAACGCTGTCGACAAAAAAAGTCTGGGGAAGGTAGACCCGCTTGTCCCCGTAGGTCATCTGGAACTTCGTATTCCATCTTATCCGGGTGAAATTCTTTACTTCCGGAAATTCCTGCTGTATGGTGGGTCCCATAGGAAACATCGACAAACCCACTTTCTGCGAAGCTACCATACCCGGGAACTTTTGCACCTCGTTCAGCCGGTAAAGGTTCTTATGATGGAAGTTGTCAAAGCTCCGCTCGTAAAAGACAAACAGCAGGATGGTGATGCAGGCCGCCATACCCGTAGCCAGCCCTACGATATTGATGGCGGAATAGACCTTGTGCTTCCAAAGGTTGCGCCAGGCGATCTTGAAATAGCTTTTAAACATGATGGCATTGTTTTAAGGTGGGATCGAATGCCTCACGTGTAGGGAATTAAAGATAGGAATTTTTTCGTAACAACTTATTTTCTCCTGGCCCGACAATTGCATTGGATCATTACCCAGTCCCAAATCTTATCAACTATGTATAATCTTTACGCCTGCCGCAGGATAGCTGCTTTGCCGGTCTTGTCCTTCCTGACCCTTCTTTCCAGTGTTTTCCCCTCCTTTTCCCAGTCTGTCGGCGGATTGGGAAAGATCACCGACAGTGGCTTTAGCCGCATCACCTTTCCCGGTTTCATGGCAGGTCCCAACGTCAGGGGCATGATCGCCTTTGACATCGACGGGGATGGCAGAAAGGATGCCGTCCTTGTAAATGCCACTCCCGTGAATGCCATCACCATTCTGCAGAACCTGAGCATCCCGGGTATGCCGGATTTTGAAAGCGCGACGTCGGCATTCGTAACCCCGGGCAACAATCCCGGATCGGTCGCTTATGGCGATCTGGATGGAGATGGCAAACCGGAACTGCTGGTGGTCAATTTGGGCGACCATAATATTTCCATATTCAGGAATACCAGCACGCCCGGCCATATCACCTTTGACACGGCAGTTAAAATTGGTAACGCCACTTACCTCGGCGACGTACTCATCCGGGATTATGATCACGATGGCAAGCCGGACGTGGCTATTCCCGCCATCCCACAGGACTCTGCCCGTGGATACAATGGGTTTGCCATCTATCGCAACACCAGTTCCCCGGGCGTCTTATCTTTCCAGCAGAGAGTCGACTTTTTTGTCCAGGCCTTTCCCGGCGCTGTATCTTCCGGCGACCTCACGGGAGACAGCTTGCCTGAACTGATGTACTGCCCCGACCTGTCCAATAAGTTTTGTATACTGGTGAATACCAGCACACCTGGCGCCCTGTCCTTCGATACCGCGGTCAGCTGGCCCATCGGCAACTATCCCTTCGGCTCAGCCATAGGCGACCTTGATGGAGACGGCCTGCCCGATGTCGCCGTGTCCGTCAGCCATTATAACACTTTGTCCTTGTTCAGGAACACCCGGACAGGCATCGGACTTTCCCTTGACCAGACGGAACTCACTGTCGGCGACACCCTCCACCCTTATCCCGGAGCCGTTACCATCTGTGACCTGAACATGGACGGAAAACCCGACCTGCTCATTAGATGTAGTAATAGCAGGAATGGCGCCCTGCTTCAGAATGCGACTGCGGCACCCGGATCATTTACCTTTGCCCCCCAACGATTTATTTCCATCCTGCCCGACACGTCCATCGTACCCGACCCTTTCGGCGAAGGCGCCGCCTATGGACTGGAAATCGACGACTTTGACGGAGACGGCAGGCCCGATCTCCTGATGACCGACGAAAGATCACAGTATAGCGTCTATTACAACACGCTGAATATCCGTCTCAGCAGGGTCGGCGCTCCCCTGGTCGCCCCTTCCGGCGCTTCCCCGGTATCCGATACCGTTGCCACTTATGTCACCATCGATACCACCGTGCAGACCCATAACGGCACCCCCTATCTGCAGAGACATTTTGATATCGAGCCTGCCAGCAACCCTGCTGCCTCCACGGCCACCGTCACGTTGTATTACAACCAGCAGGACTTTGATAATTTCAATGCCCTGGCGGCCCATGGGGACGATCTGCCCACCAATGCTTCCGACACCGCGGACAAAGCGCATATTCTGATCTTCCAGTACCATGGCACCAGCGCCACCCGGCAGCCCGGCAGTTACTCCGGTAGCAGCCAGCTGATCAACCCCGATGACAGCAAGATCGTTTGGAACGACTCCGCCTCCCGTTGGGAAATTACCTTCGACGTTACAGGCTTCAGCGGCTTCTTCCTGGGAACCTCCGGCACGGTGCTGCCGCTTACCCTGCTCTCGTTCAACGGCCACCGGCAAGGCGCCGACGCCCTCCTGGAGTGGACCACCAGTGATGAGATCAATGTCAGCCGCTTTGAAGTACAACGCAGTCTTAACGGCGGCAGCTTCACATCCATCGGCGTCGTCCCCGCAACAGCCGATATTCATCACTATACCTATACAGATGCTGAAGCGCAGGATAAGGCTTATTTCTATCGGCTAAAGATCATCGACCTTGACGGAAAATATAGCTATAGCAAGATCATCAGCATCGCCGGAAGCAATAGTCTGTATGGCCTGAGCCTTTTCCCCAACCCTGCTCACAGCCTCGTTACCATTCAGTATCCGGAGGTCACAGGCAACATTGCACAAATTCAGCTCCATGACTTGTCCGGGCGTGTGCTCCGTACCATCAAAGCTGCTCCCGGCAGCACGCAGATCACCCTTAACCTGGATGAACTGGCCGCCGGCATTTACCAGGTGCAATGGTCAGATGGCAGCCATAAGCTCAGCAGCCCGCTGGTGGTAAAATAAAAAAACAGATATCAACTACGGACGTCTGGCGTACCATAACCGGGCATTCCTTTATCCAGCTATAAGCCCAATAATCTGATTCTCAAATAATTACTTTTTTGGCATCTTAATAGCTGCCTTTCAGCCAAATATTTCCGCATATGCGTTCGACCCTCTCCGTTTGCTTGCTGCTGACTTTCGCAGCTTTGCTATCACCATGGGCCGCAAACGCCCAAAACTTTGAAAAGATCGTGTTCAATGCCAATGACAGCACCGGCGGCTATTACCTGGCCATACCGCCCGCAGGACCCGTAAAAGCCACCCTTATCATACTCAACAGCTGGCGCCCCCCGGAAACTATCCTGCCGGAGACCATGCTGCACAATGCCGCCTATGCCAATGGCATCCTTACCATCGTAGCTTCCCTGGGCGACAGGCTTTTTGCCGATACGTCCGCTGTAACACGGATCAATACCATCCTTCAGCATGCCCTTACCCGCTTTCCCATCGATAGCTCCCGGATAGCGCTGGCGGGCTATTCCTTTGCCGGCAATATCGCGCTCCGCTATGCGGAATTAACCAATGAATACCCTGCAAGATTTCCCCTTCACCCCCGCGCCGTTTTCACCGTGGACAGTCCCGTCGATTGTTTTGCACTCTGGCAATGGTGCGAAAGGGCCATCAAAAAGAATTTTTACCCCGGCAGTGTCGGCGATGGCAAATTTTTATTGGATGTCATGACAAAGTCCTATGGCTCTGTACAGGACCACCCGCAACTGTACAAACAGCTTACTCCATTCAATCACGCATCAGACGAACCCGGTAACGAACAGTATCTGCAACACACCGCCGTCCGGTTGTACTACGACACGGATATAGAATGGCAGCTGAAGTACAGGCGTAACAGTTACTACGATACTTATATGCCCGATGCCTCGGACATGATCAGCCGGCTCCTGCTGGCCGGAAATGACAAGGCCGAATTCGTAACGGCCCGGCAAGGCAAAAGGAGCAATGGCATCCGCAGCCCCAATGCTTTTTCCATGGTAGATGAGGCGGAATGCATGCTATGGCTGAAAACAACATTGGATGTCTTCGATCCCAATACCTGGACTGCGTCATATAAGCTGGACATTCCCAAGGGCTGGGGCACCGAACACTTTGCTTTTCCCTTTGACTTTGCGCCACAGATCCCCTACAAAGGTGTGGAAGATCTGAGATTCGCACCCGGCTGGGAAGATGGCGCCAGCGAAGAGCACTGGGCCTATGCTTATTTGTGGTGGCTGGAAGGGCGCCCCCGGCTGACTGCGGAAAAATTACAGACCCACCTGCAGGATTATTACAACGGTCTCGTCGGACGAAATATAGCGCCCCGCAAAATACCCAGGGAAAAACTGATCCCGGCAAAAGCAAGCCTTAAAGCAGTTGCCACCGCCCCCGGCGACAAAGCAACATTTGCAGGTACCGTCGTAATGCTGGATTATCTCACCCAGACCCCAATGACACTGAATGTACTGATCCACTGGAAAGACCTGCCGCTGCCGGACCGCTCAGCCGTTTTTTTTGAAGTATCTCCCCGGGCGACGGATCACAGGATCTGGACACAGCTAGATGCCCTGAATAAGGAGCTGGATTTTTCGAAAGCCCATTAAAAATGTTAGCTTAGCGCATGCGCTCCAAACCCGGTTTACTCCTCATGGCCGTTTGCTGGTTATGCATAGGCTGCAATAACGACACGGGCGCCACCCGCGACCCCGATGCTTCGGTTTCCACGCAGCACGCTGCCATACCCGTCATCAATTACTCCGTCACAGGCTATCTGCCTCATGACACAGCCCTGTTCACGGAAGGGCTCCTTGTGCACAACGGTCAGATCTTCGAAAGCACTGGCTCACCGGAAGAATTTCCCGATGCGGAGTCCCTGGTAGGCATCATCAACCCCTTCACAGGAAAGATGGATCAGAAGATCAGGCTGGATAAAGAAAAATATTTCGGAGAAGGCATCGCGTTCCTGAAAGACAAGCTCTACCAGCTGACCTACCTCAACCAGAAATGCTTTATCTATGACACCGCCACTTTTAAAAAGACGGGCGAATTCTCCTTCGCGAGCAAGCAGGGATGGGGCCTCACCACTGACGGTACGCACCTCATCATGGACGACGGTTCCGACGTCCTTACCTTTCTCGACCCCTCTACGCTCAAATCCGCTAAAACCCTGAAAGTGACGATGAACGGCATCCCCCGCGACAGCCTCAATGAATTGGAATACATTAAAGGATATATCTATGCCAATGTCTGGTATACCCATTATATCCTGAAGATCGACCCTGCCACAGGCAAGGTGATAGCTCGGCTGGACCTGTCCTCTATCGTTGCCGACGCACGTAATAAGAATCCCCGCGCCAACGTACTCAACGGCATAGCCTATGACCCGGCATCCGGCAGGATCTACGTAGTTGGCAAACGCTGGCCGAATATTTATCAAATAAATTTCCCTCATTGATATGAAACCTTTCCTCACAAGCCTGCTCCTTCTTGTATGCTTATGTACGTTCGGTCAGGCGCTACCCGACAGCCTCCTCGAAAAGATCGATCATCTCTTCGAAGACGTGGATCACCACAATACCCCCGGCTGCACCGTGGGCATTGTAAGGAATGATTCCCTGATCTTCAGCAAAGGCTACGGAATGGCCAACCTGGAATATGACATCCCTAATACCCCGGCCACCATCTTCCACATGGCTTCCATATCCAAACAATTTACCGCTTTTTCCATCGTCCTGCTGGCCAGACAAGGGCGGCTGCGCCTGGACGACGACATACATAAATACCTCCCCTGGTTCCCCGACCTGAAGGAAAAGATAACCATACGCCACCTCCTGAACCACACCAGCGGCATAAGAGATCAGTGGCAGCTGCTGGCCATCGCTGGGACTACCCTCAACGACGTCATCACACAGGACCAGATCGTAAAACTATTAAGCCGGCAACAGGCGCTCAATTTCAAACCTGGCGAGGAATACAGCTACAGCAACAGCGGCTTTACCATGCTGGCTGAAATAGTACGTTCCGTTACAGGACAAACCCTGCGGCAATTCACTGATTCCGCTATTTTCAAGCCGCTGGGTATGAAGGACACCCATTTCCATGATGACTGTACCGAGATTGTCAGAGGGCGCGCCTATTCCTACTACATGACCGACGGCACACACTTCGTCAACAGCATCCTCAGCTACTCCAATGCAGGCGCTACCAGTCTCTTTACCAATATCAACGACCTGTCAAAATGGATCATGAATTTCTATGACCATAAAGTGGGCGATCAGCAGGACATCGATCAGCTTACCCTGCCAGGCCGGCTCAACAACGGTAAAATACTTGACTATGCCCTGGGCATCGGCCTCATTGATCAAAAAGGCTGGAAAGGGTTTGCACACTCCGGCGCCGATGCCGGCTATCGTACGAACCTGGCAGTTTTCCCGGAGAAGAAACTGGGGTTCCTTGTCTTCAGCAACCGGGGCGAATTCAACTCCGCTAACAAGGCAATGGCCATGGCAGATCTTTTTCTCACCGATAAGTCCAACAGCCCTACGAAGGTCAAAGCCGAAACGCAGGACAGTAGCCATGCTGCGCTGAACAATCCCGCCTCCCTGAAAAAATTCATGGGCGATTATGTTGCAGATGAGGATGGCAAGCGTATTCATTTTCGTATCAGTAATAATAAGCTCTATGCCGATGGTTCCAACCGCACAGATTTGTTAGTGGAGATAAAGGATACGCTTTCCCTCTTCCTGCATCCGGAGGTTAAGGTCACCTTCAGCATCATCCATCCGGGAGACACTACTGTAACCATGGCTTTTTCCCCTACCGAAAGAGAAGTGTACAGAAAATACGCGCCCCTTCCTGCAATAGATGTAATATTATGGGCCTACACAGGCACCTATTATTGTCCTGAACTGGAATGCAAATACGCCATCACCTTAAAAGATCATCATCTGACGCTCACCAATATCAAATACAATGATATTCCGCTGACCTTCGAAGGTACCGACCATCTCTTTAATAATTTCTGGGCAATGTATCATCTCCGGATGCTGCGTAATGCGACGGGAAAAATCACCGGTTTCGAGGTCAATAGCGGCCGGCTCCGGCACCTGAAATTCAACAAGCTGATAGGGCCGGGCCAGCCATAGGAGAAAATCCGGATGGTTTCAGTTAATAATTGAAAAGCCCCATACCCGCCGCTGTCGTAGTTTTATTGACATACAATTATATCAAATGTCAACCATTCGGTCTCTATTTCTTGCCTTGACCATCCTCACCATCACCTCATTCAACGCCGGGGCCCAGTCCGATACACCCGCCCCGCAATACGGTAACCTCGCCACCATTGCCGTTGCCTCCGGCAGCGGCCGGCCATCCTCCTCCCTGGAAGGACTGAGCGATGGCGCTACACCTACGCCTCCCGGTGACCGCCGCTATAACCGCGCCCAGCAACGCCTGGGAACACAATGGCTGCAATATGAATGGCGCCAGCCCGTTCTAATCAACAAGATCGACCTGTTCTTCTGGAACTATGGGAGCCTGATCCGCCTGCCCGAGGCCTATCGCATCACTTACTGGGACGGTCACCAGTTCGCACCCGTGCATGCGCCCACGGGTTTGGGTCTGATCAACAACCAATATAATACCACCACATTCGAAGCGGTCACCACGACCCGCCTCAGGCTGGAGCTGGATTCTGTCGACCGCTGGACCGCCACCCTGGCGGAATGGAAAGTTCCCCGGCCTGCCGGAGCGCCCGATTACCCTCCCATCGTCATTGCCGGTCCGGACCGCGACATGGTGACTGGCGGAAAAACATGGCTGGCAGGCGACACCCGCTCCGTCAGTCCCATCACTGCCACCTCCTGGAGCCAGGTCTCCGGTCCCGGCAAAGTTCAATTCGCCGACGCTGCATTAACCCATACCACCGCTACTTTTGCAGGACCGGGTGACTACACCCTCAACTTCACAGCCCATCAGGGTAGTCTCAGCACAACTTCCTCGTTAATAGTCAAAGTACGCCCCCGTCCAAAAGATAAAAGACTCGATGTCGTATATACCAGGCATTACAGCATCGATAGCAAGCTCTGGAACGACCGGGTCAAAAATATCATTGTTAACTGGATACCCTTATGCATCGACCAGATCGAACGAACCGATCTGACAACAGGGGAAGGCGGGCTGGATAATTTCATCGAGGCGGCCAAAGCGCTTCGCGGGGAGCCCCATGGCGCCCACAAGGGCTATGTCTTCTCCAATGCCTGGGTCCACCAGACAGTGGAGTCCATCTGCGAAGCCCTGATGGTAGATGCCAAAGGAGATACGGCGATCCTCTCTGCACAGGGAAAAATGAAGGCTGCCCTGGAAAAATGGATCCCCATCATCCTCGCAGCCCAGGAACCGGATGGCTATTTGCAGACTGCCTATACCCTCCGTGACACAAGCCGCTGGCACGCTCGCTGGTCTCCCGAAGGCCGTGGCAACCATGAAGGATATGTATCCGGCTATTTCATCGAATCGGCCATCAATCATTACACTTTGACGGAAGGTAAGGACCGCCGGCTCTACAATGCCGCTAAAAGACTGGCAGACTGCTGGGTCGCGAATCTACGTCCGGGAAAGATAGCCTGGTACGACGGTCACCAGGAGATGGAACAAGCCCTGGTGCGCTTCGGCCGATTCGTCAACGATATGGAAGGCAGTGGACATGGCGACAGCTACATACAGCTGGCTAAATTCCTGCTGGACAACCGTAACCATGGCAGTGAATACGATCAAAGTCATGTCCCTGTCCAACAGCAATACGAAGCCGTAGGGCATGCGGTCCGCGCTACCTATACTTATTCCGGCATGGCCGACGTGGCAGCGGAAACAAGAGACCCGGATTACCAAAGTGCAGTGCTCTCCCTCTGGGACAATATGGTCAATAAAAAATACTACCTGACTGGCGGCATCGGCAGCGGAGAGACCTCCGAAGGATTTGGCCCTGACTATTCGCTTCGCAACAACGCCTACTGCGAATCCTGCTCCAGCTGCGGCCTGATCTTCTTCCAATACAAGATGAACCTGGCTTATCATGACGCCCGGTATGCCGACCTGTACGAAGAGACCATGTACAATGCCCTGCTGGGTTCGCTCTCCCTGGATGGCAAAGACTTTTACTACACCAATGCACTGGCGTCCTCCCAGCCCCGCTACCAGTGGCATGTCTGCCCTTGCTGTGTAGGCAATATTCCCCGCACCCTGCTGATGATGCCCACCTGGACCTATGTGCGTGGCGACGACGGCTTGTATGTCAACATGTACATCGGCAGCACCATCCGTGTAGAAAAGATTGCCGGCACAGACATTATTATGACCCAGCAGACCGATTACCCCTGGAATGGACATATCACCCTTACGGTTGATCCTCAACAGCAGACGACGCAGCCATTCACTGTCTATCTTCGTATTCCCAACCGTACCACCAGCGCCCTGTATACTCCCATCCCCGAAGTAAAAGGCTACCGGTCCATCTCCGTCAACGGCAAGGCACAAACGCCAGCCATCATCAACGGCTACATAGCCATCCGGCAGAGCTGGAAGAAAGGTGACAAGATCGTACTGGACCTGCCCATGACCATCCAGCAGATCACCGCCGACGAAAAAATAGAGGCTGACCGTGGCCGTATCGCTCTCCGCTACGGCCCCCTCCTGTACAATGTGGAGACAGCTGACAACCAGGATATCAGCCAAGCGATGGGCAAAGCTCCCCTTTCCCTGGAATGGAAGGACAGCCTGCTGCATGGCATCATGGCTATCAAAGGCACATGGGCTGATGGTACGCCGCTGCTGGCGATCCCGAACTATACCCGGCTGAATCGAATCACCCCCACGCCTTATCCGTTGCAAATTCCCGACAAAACACCTGCATCGATTATCTGGATAAAGAAATAACTTAGCAATCATAATTCACCAAAGCATGAGAAAACAACTGCTCTTATTTATTGTATCCTGCATCTCCTTCCTTTATAACCCTGCCTTTTCCCAGCTGGCTCCCGGCGAATACGCCCCCTGTCAGGAAATGCCCGGCCTCATCACCCGCTATGAGGCAGATCTCAATGCCCTGGTGCGGTTTTATACCACTCCCGCCAATGCCAGTGGCTTCGGCCGCGGCGGAGACCAGGAAAGCGGGGGCGGATCACCAGAAAAACGAACCAGACTGGAAGCCCTCTGCCACGAATACCTGAAAAAGCTGGAACAAATTGACTTTAAAAACCTCTCACAGGAATGCAAGGTCGATTATATCCTCTTCAAACGCGACCTCGATGCCAAATTGCAGGTGTCCGCGAATGAGGCGGCCGGCTATGACAAAATAAAGAAATGGTTCCCTTTCTCCGATTCCATTTACGCTGTTGAAAAGCTCCGCCGCCGCGGCCATCAGCCCGACGCGGAAGCCACCGCCAAAAACTGGTCCACCTTTTCGGGCCAGATAAAACAGCTGAAGATCCGTTTGAAAACAGACAGCTCGCTTACTATGGACCAGATCTACCAGGCAGGCCTGGTCATCAACGACCTGAAAAGGTCCATCGCCTCCGTCTATAATTTTTTCAACGGCTATGATCCTCTCTTCACCTGGTGGATGCCCAAGCCGTATAAGGAACTGGACGACGCGCTCGCTTCCTATGCCGATGTATTCAAGGAAAAGAATAAAGCCTTTACCCCGCCCGACAGCAGCGGTATCGTCGGTAAACCCGCCGGCCGGGAAGAACTGCTGCGGCAGCTGAAATACGAGATGATCCCTTACTCACCGGAAGACCTGATCGACATCGCCAATAAAGAATTCGCCTGGTGCGACGCGGAGATGCTGAAAGCATCCAAAGAAATGGGCTTCGGCGACAACTGGAAAGCAGCCCTTGAAAAAGTAAAGAATACTTATGTCCCTGCCGGTAAGCAGCCCGAAATGATCCTGGACCTCTTTAATCAGTCGGTGGATTTCCTGAAAAAAAACGACCTCATCACTGTCCCGCCCCTGGCCGAAGAGACTTTCGGCATGATGATGATGACCCCGGAACGCCAGCTGGTAAACCCCTTTTTCCTGGGAGGTAATGATATCATCATCTCCTACCCTACCAATACCATGGATGAGGACGACAGACTGATGAGCATGCGGGGTAATAACCCCCATTTCTCCCGCGCCACCGTTCACCATGAATTGATTGCCGGGCATAACCTCGAATTTTACTCGAATGCCCGCTATCGCACCTACCGCAACTTCGATACCCCTTTCTGGATAGAAGGCTGGTCGCTGTATTGGGAGCTGCTGCTCTGGGACCTGAAGTTTCCCAGGGGACCTGAGGACAGGATCGGTATGCTCTTCTGGCATATGCACCGCTGTGCGCGCATCATCTTCTCCCTCAACTATCACCTGGGCAAGTGGACACCCCAGCAGTGCATCGACTTTCTCGTCGACCGCGTAGGTCATGAAAGGGCCAATGCCGCCGGAGAGGTCCGCAGATCTTTTGTGGATCACTACCCGCCATTGTACCAGCTGGCCTATCTTACGGGCGGACGACAGTTCTATGCTTTAAAAAAAGAATTGGTGGACAGTGGCAAGATGACCTACAAGCAGTACCATGACGCCGTGATGCACCTGAATGCGATGCCGGTGGAAATGGTACGGGCTATCCTGACCAAACAGCCGCTGGAAAAGGATTTTACCACAAAATGGAGGTTTTACGATCTGGGAGGCGTGAAATAGCTTACCACACATAGGTCGCCACTGCTCCGGCGCTCAGGGTCTGCGTTGTCGTTCCTTTATTGTCCTGGACGATAAAGGATAGAGCGCTATCACTCTTATTCAGCACGATCAACACCGTCTTCCCCGCCGGCGTGCGGAAAGCCACATTCGGCAGAACCCCTCCACCGGGGACAGCAGCAGATCCTGCCGGCCCGGCGGTCTGCAATTCCGAAGCGATCCTCACCGATCCCGGCCGTACAAATTTGGCGGCATGTGCGATGATGTAATAAGCCGGGTTGCGCGTCACCTTGTCCCCGTCGATGGTCACTGCCCCCAGGCAGCGATCACATCCGCCCCTGTCCGTATGCGGGTTATTGTCAGGGTCCGCAGCCAGGTTCCATTCGATGACATTCCTGCTCCAGTTACGGGTGGCGCCGATGATGAGGTTTTCTATATGCTCCGGTATATCCCTGGAAAAATCTCCCGGGGCACCAACCCACTGCTCAGTGAAATAAAGATTCTTCGACGGATAGGCTTCGTGGACCTTCGACATGGCTTCTATCGTGCCACCATACAGGTGAAAGGCCGATCCATCAATGTATTGCCGGGCTTCGGGGTCATCCAGTATGCTAATGGGATACTCCGGCTTATCGCAATTGTGGTCGTAGATGATGATCCTGGTTCTTATACCTGCCTGCTTGAAGGCAGGGCCCAGGAAATTCTTCACGAATGCAGCCTGTTCCGGCGCTGGCATAAACATGCTGGGATTATTGCCCGGATGCAAGGGCTCGTTCTGCACCGTGATGGCATCCAGCCGGATGCCTTCCTTCGCCATGGCCTGGAGATACTTTACAAAATAACGGGCATATGTCGCGTTATACTCCGGCTTCAGACTTCCTCCTCTTGTATCGTTATTCGTTTTCATCCAGGCAGGCGCGCTCCATGGCGTGCCTACTATTTTCAGTGAAGGAAAAATGGTCAGGATTTCCTTCAATACCGGGATGACATCCTTTTCATCGGAGCCCAGGTCAAAATGGGACAAGGAAGTATCCGTCTCCCCTGCCGGCATGTCGTCATAAGAAAAAACATGATCGTTGAGATCGGACGCGCCGATGCTGATCCGCAGATAGCTGCCGCCGATGTGATCACCCTTTGCGGAAAAAAGATCTTTCAGCAGGGCTGCCCGCGCCGGAGCGCTCATATGGATGATGTGTTGTGCGCTGCCGCCTGTAAGGGCCCATCCATACCCGTCGATGGACTGGTAAGATTGCCGGGCGTCCACCCGGATGAGAAGGTCTGCCCTGGCGGCAATAGTATCCTGGCTTGGGTCCCAGGGAATTGCTGGCTGCGGTTGTTGTTTGGTGAAGAAGATCTGCCGTGCAGGGTCTGTCAGCCAGCATGTAGCTTTCACCTGCGCACGCACATGCAGCAAGCTGCACGTCAAAAACCCTAAGAACAATGTCCGCATGAGCACTGTATGATAATTGTGGAAATAGAATGAGGCAGGCTCTCCGTCACGGACTCCTTTCCTTTCAGGATAAGCCGGTAAGATAATTTATCAGCCGTGGTATTCAGCACGACCACCGCAATGCTCCCGTCTGTATTGACAAAAGCCGCCGTTTGCAGCTGCGCCCTGTTGGTGGAGGCGGCGATCCGTTTTGCCCCGGGCTTCACGAATTTTGAAAAATGACCGATATAATAATAGGCATTGGTATAGATCAGTTTTCCGGTGCGGGTGTCGGCATGCACCGGGGCAAAACAAAAATTGCCCACATGGTTAGGTCCGCCCTTCTCATCCAGCAGGATATTCCAGTCCGTCCACCCCACGCATCCATTGTTGAAATCATTTACCATAGAGTAGCCATATTTCTCTCCCAGCGACCAGTTATGGACACTGTCTAAATTGAACTTTTCCTGACAGCCTTCCGTGAACAGGAGGTTCACATCCGGAAAAGCATTGGTCACCAGCTTCATGTTCTCGAATTGCATCGGTCCGCCCGTCCAGGTCTCATACCAGTGATACCCGATGCCCCAAATATATTTCGCCGCTCCCGGATCATCCAGGAGTGTGCTGGCCCGCTGGTACAGCAGGTCACGGTTATGATCCCAGGCGATCAGCTTCTTATCACCCATGCCGGAAGATTGCAGCACCGGCCCGAGATAATTTTTGATAAAATCCCTTTCTTCTTCTGCCGTATATATACAGGACTCCCATTTCTGTTTGGCCATTGGCTCATTCTGCACGGACAGGCCCCAGACCGGGATACCCTTCGCCTCATAGGTCTGAATGAACTTTACATAGAAGTTCGCCCAGCTGTGTCCATACTGCTGCTGTTGCAGATGTCCGCCGCCAAGGACATTGTTATTGTCCTTCATCCAGCCCGGAGGGCTCCATGGCGAGACAAAGAGCCGGAGGCTCCCGCCGGCAGCCGCAATGGCTTGCCTGATCAATGGGATGCGGTACTGCTCATCATGCGCAACACTAAAGCTGGCGAGGGCCGTATCCCTGTCTTTCACATAGGAATAGCTCCCGCTGGAGAAATCACAGCTTTGGATATTTGTCCGGGCGAGCGTATACCCAATCCCGCTCTCAGTATTGTAATACGCCCTCAGCAGCTCCTCCTGCCGGGCCTTTGGGATCTTTGCGAAGGTCTCGGCCGAAGCATCCGTCAATGCCCCGCCGATGCCGATAATGGTCTGAAAGGTCGACCGAGGGTCCACTAATACAAAAGGCTCCGTCTCCAGTGGCTGCCTGGACGCGGTAAAGATGAGCTTTCCGTCTTGTGTCAGCCGCAATTGGGATTTTTCTGCAGTCGTGTAGATGGAACCAGACTGGGCAAAAGTGCCGGCGCCGGTCAGCACCAGGAAGATGGCAAGGATCAGTTTCATCTCCTAAAGATAACCAATATTTCTGCTTAGCTTCTCCGTCAGAGGCGTAATGTACTACTTCAAAACCACTGCAACGGCCTTACCTGCGTATCCAACGTTCGAAGAACTCATATGTTCTCAACATCTGATCGATCCGCTGCCGGTTGTCCCCGCTGCGGGTAAGCTCGTGCGTTCCACCCGGATGACGGACATACTCAACGGGGCGCCCCAGCACCTTCAGGCTTCTGTACAACATTTCCCCCTGTACAAAGCCGGTCCTTCTGTCATTCTCTCCATGGAAAATGATCAGGGGCGTCGTAATGTTGGCCACATAGGTGATGGGCGACTCCCGCTCCAGCACAGCCCTGGTATGTGCTTCCCAGGGATAGCCGCCGAAATAGTTGGGCACGAGCCGCCAGGCATTGCCTTCCCCGAAAAACGTCGCCAGGTCATATACGCCCCGTTGGGCGCAGGCCGCCTTAAATCGATGGTCATGGCCTACGATCCAGGCCGCCAGATACCCGGCATAAGATCCGCCGCTGACCACCAGCCTGGAAGTGTCTGCCCACCCCTCCGCTACTGTCTTGTCGAGTGCCGTCAGCACATCGCTCGTGGGACCTGTCCCCCAATCCTCCACATTGGCCCGGAGGAACTCCAACCCATAACCGCCGGAACCCCGCGGGTTGCTGTACACCACTCCATAACCCTTGCTGCAGAAGAACTGGAACTCATGCCACATGCTGGTCTCTCCCGGTCCCCACATCGCCGAAGGGCCCCCATGGATATCCAGCAGCAATGGATACTTTTTACCCGGCGTATAGTCCGCAGGCTTCATCACCCAATACTCGACGGTGAGTCCCTTGTCGTTTGTAAAACTGTGCTTCTCCGGCAGCGACAGCTGCTTGCGTTGCACCCAATCATAATTGAAAGCGCTGATCCGGCGCACATGCTGCAGGGCAGGATCGGCTACGTACAGGTCGAAAGGATCGTTCACTTCCGAACGGACAAATACCACCTTCCCGCTGCCCACGTCAAAACTGCCCGTACCGCTGTTATAGTCCGACAGCTGCTCCGTCCTGCGCGTACTGACACTCACACGGTATAGCGGCGCCCCTCCATTGGAAGGGGCCGTAAAATAGATCCACTTTTCATCAGGACTCCAGGTATAGCCACCCTTGCTGCGGTCGAAAGGCAGATCGATCGGGCTGCCGCCTTGCAGGGGGACGATCGCCAGCTGCGGAACAGTGACAAAAGAAGTATTGCTGTATTGAAAGGCCAACCAATTGCCCGAAGGGGAAAGCACCGCGTTGGAATAAACTTTTCCTTTCTCCCCTAATAGTAGCCGCGGGTGTGTGCCATCCCTGTCGGCCAGGTAAACACTGCTTTCCAGACTCCTGTCCGGATGCTGCGTGGAGTCCATGTTACCTGTAATGACCAGGTGCCGTCCGTCCGGGGTGAAGTCCACATCGGAGTAGCGGTAAAACCCACGGGTCACCGCCACCGGCAGAGCGCCTGTCCGCACCTCCTGGATATAAAAATAATTAAAGCTCATCTCCGCATTCACCACCATCTCGTCCTGGAAATTGAGCCGGTTCACCACTTTCGCTTTTTTATCCGTGATATCGTTTTCCAGGTACGCCCGTACCTCCTCCGGGTTCCCATCTGGGTCGGGCTTCGCACGGGCGGCAGTGAGATTTTCATTCTTGTCAAAGCCCGCCTGCTCAAAAGGCCAGGATGGCAGCGCGTGACCAGGGTTGAGCACAGTATCCCGGACCAGCTCTCCCAGCCGTATATTCGAAGAGAATAAAATGGCTTTCCCATCCGGCGACCACTTCGGGGTACCGGCTCCATATTTATAATGTGTGAACTGCACCGGCTCCCCGCCATCCATCGACAAGATGAACACCTGCGGTTTGCCGTCCACCGCACGTACAAAAGCCAGCTGCTTTCCATCAGGGCTCCAGGCTGGCTGAGATGCACCCTCTTTCACCGTCAGTTCCTTCGGCAGCGTCCCGTCCTCAGGTGATACGACATAGATGTGATTGACATATTTATAATCTGGTTTTGAGTCGGGATCCGGCTCTATCCTTGTCACCGTGAACGCTGCCCGGCGACCATCCTTGCTCAACGTAACGCCGCTGAGAGACTGGATCTTCAGCATGTCTGTAACTTTCACAGGCTCTTTGCCAGCCTGCCCATATGCTAAAAGGGAAAAGAATGCCAGGGCGGCAGTCAGGTATTTTCTCATGTATTAAATTTAGGAGATTTCTTCCTCACAAAGTGCACCGCTCATGATAATTCACCAGCCTTATCGGCTCCCAGTCCATCTCCAGGCCCCGGTAAGTCCTGCCAATAGCGTCCAGTGCAGCTTCCACCTCCTCACAGGATGCCAGTGTCACCAACTGCCTGCGATGTTCCGCCAGACCTGGCAGACCCTTCAGGTACTGGGCATACCGGCCCCGCATTTCACGAAGACCGATGGGCCCGTGCCAGGCCACTGCCTTTTGCAGGTGCAGCTTACAGACATGCAGCCTTTCCTCCAGGGTCGGCGGCGGATGCAATTCTCCTGTCTCTCTTAAATGCCGCACCTCCCGGAAGATCCAGGGATACCCAATGGCCGCACGGCCTATCATGATGCCATCTACTCCATAACGATCCCCATACTCCAGCGCCTTTTGGGGGCTATCAATATCACCATTGCCAAAAACAGGGATCTTTATCCGCGGATTGTTCTTCACCTTCCCGATCAGGGTCCAGTCCGCCTCCCCTTTATACAATTGGCTTCTCGTCCTTCCATGGATGGTCAGGGCCGCTATACCGGCATCCTGCAGCCGCTCAGCTACCTCTTCGATATTCTTGGTCGCGTCATCCCACCCCAACCTGGTTTTAACGGTGACGGGTAAACGCGTAGATCGTACGCACGCTTCTGTCAGCCGCACCATCCGTTCCACATCCTTCAATACCCCCGCACCAGCGCCTTTACCGACAACGCCTTTCACCGGACAGCCGAAATTAATATCCAGCAGGTCCGGCTCCGCCGCCTCTACGATCTGCGCCGCCATCGCCAGCCGCTCCTCATCCCCTCCAAAGATCTGGATACCCACAGGCCGCTCGTCCTCGAAAATATCCAGCTTCCGCCGGCAGGCAATGGCATCCTTGATCAACCCCTCGCTGGAAATGAACTCCGTGTAGAGGAGATCTGCCCCATACCGCTTGCACACGGCCCGGAAAGGCGGATCGCTCACGTCTTCCATGGGCGCCAGCAGCAGCGGAAAGTCTTCCAGGGTTATGTTCCCGATCTTCACCATATTTTTCAGTTCAGCGGCAAAAGTAGGCCATCCTTCCCAGATCTGGCCTTCCAGGGATACGTAAAGCGATGAAATGCTTTAACGGGGTATAATAAAAATATAATATATGTCGTTTTGATGGCGGTAGGGAATTGATCTGTAACCCCCTCTATAAATCACGATGAAAATACTCACTGTTCTCACATTGGCATGTCCATTCGCCGTGCTCTTCCTCGCCGGTTGTAAAAAAAACAATAACAGCTATCTCAACGTCGACGGTATCTCCGCAACATTGGGCGGGATCTCCTGGCAATCCCGATATACTGTGGGCATTGCACCCGCTAACGCCGGCTTTGTTTATCTCTATGGCTATGCTGTCAATGCAGGCGACACTTCCGTGATAGAGCTGGATATCTCGGACAGCGTTCAGGTAAATGAACCTGATCCCTTCAAAAGCTCCACTGCCTCCTTTTCCAAAAGCGATGGAACTACCTATATACTCGATGATATTTTTGGCGGCCACGGTACCATCACCGTAACCTCCAGGTTCGGGAGTATACATACGATCGCAGGTACCTTCAGCGGCGTGTTCTACAATACGCAGAATAGTGATGACAGTATCCAGATCGACAATGGCCATTTCAATACCAGCTACTTCACAGAATAGTAAATTTCAAAATATCAAATAAAATGCCGGGTCGGTCCTACTGATCCGGCATTTTCGTATTTTCCCCCTGCTAAAACACGCGGCATACATGACCAATACTCCCCATCGTTTAAAAGACCTCGGATTCAAGACCTTTTTCCTGCTCTTTCCCGCAGTGATGGTATACATTCTCCTCACTGATACCGACGGCTGCGGCGACCTTCCCCGGGACTTCCGCTTCTTCCCCGTCGCCGGAGGTTCCGCACTCCTGCTGGCCGTCGTCTGGAGCATCATCGACAAACAACGTCATCATTATATCAGGCTCCAATACCTGCTGCAAACGATGCTCCGCATATTCCTCGCTTATACCATCATGCAATACGGCGCTGCCAAAGTGCTGGACGTACAGTTCAATTCCAATATCTCCTCCCTCGACTCCAGGGTAGTGGACATGCGCCCGATGGGTGTCGCCTGGTCCTTCTTCGGCTACTCCTTCCCCTATGAGTTCTTCATCGGCTGCAGCCAGATCGCCGCAGCCATCCTCCTCCTCTTCCGCCGTACAGCGACCCTGGGGGCCATCGTTATGGTGACTATCATGAGCAATATCGTCTTCGTAAACTTTGCCTTTGACGTATGTGTAAAGTTCTTCTCCTGCACCTACCTGGCCATGTCTCTTTACCTGCTGGTAGACGATGCCGCGCGCCTCACCAACGTTCTGCTCCTCAACAAAGCGGCGGAAAAAAGGACCTGGCCCCATCTGTTCAGGAAGAAGATCATGAAGAGGATCGCAGGCGTCATCGGCATATTGCTGGGCCTTTTTGCGATTGCCTATCCCATGTATGACACCCTGCGCATGAAAGAAAAATACGGCGTCGGCAAACATACAGCGCTCTACGGCGTCTGGTCCGTCGACAGTCTTCATCATTCCCGCGACTCTATCAACCTTGCGCTGCATGCCGATGAAGGCGGCTGGAGAAAGATCATCTTCGAAGACTATAACGATGCCTCCATAAAATCCTGGACATCGACCCCGGATTACTTCGGCTATGATGTGGATACGGCCAAACACGCCGTTCACATGAAACGCACGTACCCGGATACCCTCCTGGTGATCAATACGACCTATCATCTCGACAAAGACACGCTCTATCTGCGTGGAAAACATGGTGAGGATTCATTATATGTTCGCCTCCACCTGCTGCGAAAATACTTCCGGCGTTAAGAATCCATCCGCAAAAGGACGATAAAGTACTAAAATACTCTTAGACGTCGTTCAATAAAGTAAGAGAAATTCGTCTTTAAATCCAATTCATATGATGAAGTCACAGACAGTTGCTTTTCTGTTGGGGTTTACACTTACGTCCGTTGTGCTGTTGTTCGTTCCCGGCATTTCCAAAAAGACCAGTCAGACCGGCAATGCCGGAGATCATAAACTCGCGGGCGTCACCGGGAATGTCATCCCCAGGCCTGACGTAAAAAACGCAGCCAGTTACCATGCAACACGTTGATGATCTCCTCAGGCCCATATCCCCGCTGCTCCAACAAACCCCCTAACCTCGCCAGGTCGGCTACTGTATCCAGGTCATAAGGTGATTGCTCTTTCCCGAACATACCATCAAGGTCGCTTCCAATCGCTATGTGCTGGCTGTTGCCTGCCAACTGGCAGATATGGTCATAGTGATCTATCAATTTCTCCAGGTTGACGCCCGAAGTGCGGGGATCCGACTGTCCTCTCACCCAGCCATCAGACAACATCCACGCATCCAGTACTCCCCCGATGACCGCACCTCGTTGGATCAGGGTCTTTATCTGGTCATCCGTCAGCTGCCGCTGATGCCGTACCAGCGCTCTGCAATTATGGTGGCTGGCCCATACAGGTCCCTTATAAAGATCCATGGCCTGCCCGAAAGCTTCGTCCGTGAGGTGCGTAATGTCCAGGATCATATTCAGCCGCTCCATCTCCTTCAGCAGCTCCAGGCCCTGGCGTGTAAATGGCCCCGTCATACCCGTACCCGGCGCGTAACGTCCCGGTCCGTAATGTGCCGGACCAACGGCCCTCAGGCCATTCCGGTATGCTTTTTCCAGGTAGGAAAGATTTACCAGGCTGTCGGCGCCTTCCAGACTTAATATATAGCCGATAGGTTTTTCGATATCCTCACCCTGCATCCACAGGTCGACATGCCGCTCGAGCGCAGCCCTATCTCCGATCATAACCATTTCACCCTCCTCCTCCATGGCTTTATACCAGGCCAGCTGGCCCTGTGTCTGCGCCCAGGCCTGTTCGGGTGAATGCCAGCCAGGCAGCATACTCCCGGCATCCACATATCTTGCGATCTGTGTTGCCGCCACCAGCCCGACCCCTCCTTTGCGCAGCTCCGGCAGGGACACCGTTCCTTTTCCCCGGTCTGATTTATCGGTGAGTCCATTTTCCCTGTCGCGTATCGCTGGTACAGGTAGTCGAAGGTCCCTGTTCCATTCCAGCGCATTCATGGACAGGTCCAGGTGGGCGTCTATTATCAACATTGTTTTTTCTCCAATTCTTTTTTTACTACGTCCACAGGATATTTCAGCGCCAGCCTCCTGATCTCATAGCTGAATTGCGTAAAGGTCTTTTCCCATTGCCGGGCCTCCTCATCCGTATAAGTATAAAATCCCTTGCCATTCGCAACGCCCCTTCCCCCGGCCTTCACAATGTCATCGATCAGCTGCGGCACCCCTGTACTGTTGCTCAGCGCAGGAAAGAGGTCCTTTATCACTGTATGATAGGCCGTCACGCCGGTGAGGTCCATCCATCGGAATACGCCTACCAGGGTCATCCAATAGCCGGCATTGTTACGACAGGCCCTGTCTACATCCTCCACTGTGGCATATCCATGCTCTACAAGGTAGAAGGCCTCCCTGTACATGGCATACATCAGCCGGTTGGTAATAAATCCCCGTATATCCTTTCGCACCAGCGTTGGTTCCTTACCCCATCCCTCTGCTATGTCATACAGGTATTCCCCAAGCGCTGTCTCACTTTGCTCTCCGCAAATGATCTCCAAAAAACGGGTGGTATGCGATGGCTCCGCCCAATGCAGGCCGAAGAACCTATGAGGATATTGTGTCTGGGCCTGCAACAGGCTGATAGGAATAGCCGATGTATTCGACGTGAGGATGGCATCCTCCGCAATGACTGCTTCAATCTTCCTGTACACCGCCTGCTTAATGGTGAGGTTTTCCAGCGTGCATTCAATGACGATCCTGCAGCCTCGCAGATCACCATAATCTTCCGTGATCGTTAGCCGCTGCCGCCATCCATCCATTGATGCGTCGATCAATCCCTCCTCTACCGAACGTTCCCAATGCCCGCGCACTCTCCGCTCTGCATGTTCCATGTCTGCCGGCAGGGGCGCCACGGCCACCACCGGGTGTCCTGCCATCAGCAGGCAGGTAGTAATGCTGCATCCCATCAGCCCCAATCCTACCACACCCACCGGCATAGCGCCCGCCTTCATTTTTGATCCTGTCATAACGTATTTTTAGTAAGTGGCCCTTCCTCCCGAAAGATCGAAAGTGAAGCCTGTGGCGAAACTATTTGACGGAGAGACAATAAATAAGGCGAGATCTGCCGCCTCCGTCAGCGTCCCGCATCGTTGCATCGGTATCTTATCCGTCATATAACGCACCTGCTCGTCAGGCATAGCGTCCACCAGGGCCGTCCTGATCACGGCGGGAGCCAATGCATTCACGGTGATGCCGGCGGTGGCATACTCCTTTCCCTGCACTTTGGTCATCCCGATCACCGCCGCCTTGCTAGCGGAATAAGCCAGCATGCCCGCATTCCCTTCCTTCCCGGCGATAGAGGCGATATGAAGGATACGGCCGTAACTACGCTTCAGCATCTCTGGCAAGACATACTTCGAAGTATGATACGATCCCATGAAGTTCACCCCAAATACGGCAAGGAGATTCTCTGTATCTACTTCATGGCTTTTAATATTCGTTTTCCCCGTGATGCCTGCGCTGTTCACCAGCATGTCGATCCTCCCCCATCGATCCGCCGCTTTGGCCACTGCCGCCTTCACCATTCCTTCATCCGTAATATTCACCGGGACCACTATACATTCTCCGGGCAACATAGCCTGTGTAACAGCCAATCCTTCCTCGTTCCGGTCGAAAAGCGCCAGCGATACGCCTTTCTCCGACAACCGCTGCGCAATGGCCCGCCCCAATCCGCTGGCGGCGCCGGTGACGATTCCCGTCTGTTGTTCAAAAGGTATATTCATTTGATCCAAAGCTACGTGTACCATGCATCGGGATTTTTATCAATCGATTGCGCAAATAATAATTGCGCAACCGGTTGAGCGGGGTACCCCCCTCTATATTTTTTAGTATCTTTAAGATATGCCTGATCACTCGCCTACGCTCAAGGAAATCGCCCGGCAGCTGAACGTTTCAGTGTCCACCGTGTCCCGGGCCCTGCATGATCATTACAGCATCGGCCTGCGGACGAAAATGCAGGTACGGCAGCTGGCAAGCGAACTGCATTACGAGCCCAATCAAACAGCCATTTTTTTCAAGCAGAAAAGGACCTTCATGATCGGCGTCATCCTGCCCAACCTGTCCCAGGACTTCTTCGCCTCCATGGTAGGCGGTATCGAGGACGTGGCCTATGAGAAAAATTATACCGTGATGCTCTGCCAGTCCAGGGATGACCAGGCAAGGGAAATACAATTGGTCAACGCCATGAGATCCCAGCGTGTCGACGGCGTATTGATATCCATTTCCAAAGACACCACCAACTACGAACACTTTGAATTACTGAGGCGGCATAAGATACCCATTGTCTTTCTCGACAGGATACCCAAAATGCCGGATATCCATTACATCGCCAGCAGCCTGGGAGCCGGCATGCAGCAAGCCATCGATTTTCTCATCAGGAAGAAACATAAGCGCATCGCCCTTATCAATGGCCCGGGGCATCTTTCCGCCAGCCAGGAAAGATTGGAATCATTCAGGAATACGCTCTGGCAGAAACGGAGGAAATACGATCCCAGCCTCGTCACCTGTTCGGATCTTTCCAAAGAAGGCACCTGCAAAGCCATGCAGCAGCTGCTCGATCAGAAACAGCGGCCCGATGCCATCATCACCTTCAACGATTATGTCGCCCTGGACAGCATCCAATATGCCAAAAGATCGAAGATCAAAGGCATCAGTTTCGTCAGCTTTGCCAACGAGCCCATTTGCGATTATATCGACAATGCCCCTATCGCTTCTGTGGAGCAATTCCCTTATCAGCAGGGACAGAAAGCCACACAGCTGTTGCTCCAATTGCTGGATAAACAGGCCGGCGAGGCTGATGATCCTTACCCACTGCTGCACCATGAGCTCCTGCAACCTCAACTGGTCATCCACCGGCCGGCCTGACAGAAGGTCCGCGGCCCTTACAGCACTATGATCTTACGCGTAATATTTTGCGTCGCACCTGCCACCCGGAGGATATACATGCCCGGCGCCACACCCGTCTGCTTAACATCATTCCATCCCAACTCGGTCGTCCCTTGCGCAGCCATCGCCTCTTTCCTGAGCACCGGCCTGCCGCTGAGGTCCCACAGTTCCAGGCGCACCTTCCCCGCCACATCCTGCGTGACATAGACTGACAGCTTATTTACCACCGGATCAGGGAATACCCGGATGCCATTACTCCCGGTATTATCCAGCGCCAACGTCAAAGCGCTCAGGACAGGCGGCAGCGACGAAGCCCCCGTCGTCCCGCAACCGTGCCGGTCATAGGCCACTCCCCCCAAACTGGATGTTGTATCCAGTCCCGTTGTCCGCGCATACTGATGAAAAGTGGTGTCCACCGTCTCTGCTGTTCCGTCGCCATTCGTGTCCCGGGCAAAATAGGCAGCACAGGGATTATTATCCTTTGTATAATATTCGTTGTAAGTAAAAGTCAGATTGGACTGAGCGAATGTGAATGCAAGAACAGTATTCGACAACGACGACACTTCATTTTCATCAAAGGTCAGGTGCTGAATACGGTTCATAACTATCTCGGCCCACCTGCCCGCAGGGTCCAATGTACCATAATGACCGTTTGCCCTGTTGTATAGGGCTGGGTTGATAGTAAAGTTGTTCGAATCCGTATTGTACTTTACGGCCACATCGGAACAGGTAGAGGTCGGGTTATTGCTTCCCAGGTACATGCCCGGCCCCAGGTTGGCCCACACATTATTGCCGATGACGAGGTGCCCCCCGCTGGTGCTGGAATCCTGTTCATTGCCCACAGAGATACCCGTGCCGTTATTGTAGCTTTCATTTTCCTGTACCGTGACATGTAAGGAACCGTCCAGGTAGATACCCGCCGAAGTGGCCACCGGCGAGATACACCGGTAAACGGAATTATCTTTGATCAGCCCATTCCGGGACTGGTTATTGGCCTTGAGCAGTGCCGGGTAACTCTCCAATACCCATTTGTAGTTGCCTGCCGCGACGATCCCGATATTGGCCACATCGTAGATCTCGTTAGCCGAGACAGTGAACGTATCCACATTGCCATTGATGGCCATCCCCTCCGCATAACCAGGTACAATATCATGTATTGTATTGTTATCGATGAGCAGGTTGTTGATAGCTGTATTGGTATTCCCTAATACCGTAATGGCACTGAGCACGTCATTCGGCTGGGGATTCTTTGCCTTCGTCGTATCCCTTGTCCATTTCAGATCGTGCAGGTCGTTACCCACGATCTGGATATGGTTGCCGTTGCCTTCGATGACAATGCCATAACGGACATCTTTCAAGGTCACTCCGCCCACCACCGTCGTAAGGGTAGAGTCATTCGTCAGGTGCTGGATATCCAGCCCGCTGATCCTGATATAGCTGGCGCTGTCTATGACAAACATGCTGGCATACTTCTGGGTCAGGCCTCCCCCATCCACCGCGGCCCATTCGCCCGGGTAGTTGGTGATGGTAAACCATTTTTTATTCTGCCCCCGGTTATGGCCGATGTAGACACTGTTGGTAAGGTTATAGGTCCCTCCACGCAAATAAACGGTGATATTGGAATCGATCAGCGCCGCCGGTACCACGCTGAAATCATAGCCTGCCCCATTCACAGCCGTATTGATCGTCCTCCAGGGTTTGGCTTTCGAGCCGTCACCCGTCGTGTCATTGCCGGATGTGCTCACATAGAACTGGTAACGGGCGCTGCGGTAGATAATGTTGGAGTCTACATTGGCTGTCTGCGTCACCGTACCTGCTGCTCCCGACACCGTGACGAGATTCCCGTAATATCCCGGAGCGATGGTTACAAACCGGCTGGTATCGATCAGCACATTGTTGGGCAGACTGCCGGATCCGGCTATATACACAGGCCAGATGTTCCTATCCAGGGAGCCGGGGAATTTCGCCTCGGCTGTATCGCTGTTCCAGAGCAGGTTCTTAAATGTACAGCTCCGCAGATCGATGTTGCTGCCACCCCCCGAGATATAGACCCCATAGGCCGTGATATTGCTGATATTGGCAAACTGCAGGCCCTGCAGCCGGATATTGCTGGCTCCGGCAATGCTGACCATGTACGAATAGTCGGCCGTCAACCGGCTTCCGTCAAATTCCACCTGCTCCCCCGGGTAAGCTTTCAGGATGAAATAATGACCGTTGCTGCCGCTTTTGTCGCTGCCGATATAGATCGTCGTGTCGGCGCTTAAGTGGTAAACACCCTGCCGGAAATAAACGATCACATCCGATGTGTCCGCTTGCCCCGATCCGAACATGCCGGAAAGCAGATTGTTCCAGGGATTGCTGAAAGTCCCATCCCCATTCGTGGGTTTGGTAATGTCTACATAATACGTTCTTTGGGCTGATAGTTCCTTGCCGAGGAGCTGCAGGAACAAGCACAGACAAAGGAGTAAAGTTCGCTGGTTCATAAGATCTCTTTTTTTGGTTTAATAATTATTACCATAGAGAAATTAAGAACAATCCGGCGACCGGCAAAAATCTGAAACAGGCTGTGGCGTTGAATTGCATCACACAACCGTTTGCGAAGAGCAGGCAATCGTTTGCGCTAATTTTCAACAGCTGCATGCCTGGCGAATCCGGTAAAGAACCTGAGAACTGAATAAAGAAAAAGGCCGTCGTGAGACGGCCTTAAATCATTTTACTTCGATGTAGCGTTTATAAAGACATACGATAAGAACAAGACCAGGCTAAGAAAGGCTACTGCCAATACGATCGTCACAGCTGTGTTTTGAAAGGCACCACCTTTGGGTGTATGCGTTCCGGCTTCGGGTTTCATATGACTGGATTTTGATGAGCAAATGCATTAATCGTATTAGTAATATATGAAATGTTTGTGGTATTTGCAAGCCTAAAAATCCGAATAACGTATAAACTAATGCTTTTCACTCATATAAAACACCAATTTTCCCCCATTCATGAGCTCCTGATGAGTGATAAAGCGGCGGGTCAATGGCTGGCCATTCAAGACCGCTTTGCGCACATATACATTCTTTTCTCCCTGTCCCTGCACTTCGATGATGAAATCTTTTCCATTTTCCAGGTGTAACACGGCCCCATTTACGGCCGGGCTGCCCAATGCATATTGATCTGAACCCGGCGCTACGGGATAAAAACCCAAGGCGCTGAAAATATACCAGGCGCTCATCTGTCCGCAGTCATCATTGCCTCCCAGGCCATCCGGTGCATTGCGGTATTGCTTCTTCATGATCATCCGTACACGCTCCTGCGTCTTCCAGGGCTGATCGGTCCAGTTGTACAAATAGGCCACGTGATGCGAAGGTTCATTGCCATGTACATAATTGCCGATGATACCGTCCCTTGTAATGTCCTCCGTCTCCGCAAAGAACTTATCCGGCAGCTCCATGGTGAACAAAGAATCCAGGTGCCGGACAAAACGCTGCTTACCGCCCATCATCGTGATCAGGGCCGCCGGATCATGCGGAACATACAAACTATAATTCCAGGCATTCCCCTCGATAAAACCCTGGTCGTTGGTGCTCAGTACGTCGAACTCTTTTTTGAAGCTGCCATCGGCCTGCCGGGGTCGCATATATCCGATGGAAGCATCCCAGACATTCTTATAGTTCTCCGAGCGCTTCATATACGTTGCATAGATATCCATTCTTCCCAGTTTCTTTGCCGCCTGCGCAATGCTCCAGTCATCATACGCATATTCCAGTGTATTGGACACGGAAGTGCCGCTGCCTTCCGCAGGGACATAACCTTTGTCGATATAGGCGCCCAGTCCCATGAAATCCCGGTGCTGCGAAGTGGCGATACAGGCATCCAGCGCCTTGTTCGCATCAAATGGCGCATTCCCTTTCACGATGGCGTCCGCCACTACCGACACACTGTGATAGCCCGACATACACCAGTTCTCATTGGCATAATGCGACCAGATGGGCAGCATATGCTGCGTGCTTTGATCAAAATGCACCAGCATGCTCCGGACCATATCGGCATTCCGTCCCGGCTCCAGGATATTGAACAAAGGATGCAGCGCCCTGTGCGTATCCCACAACGAAAATGTCGTGTAATTGGTAAACCCCTCCGCCTTATGGTTCACCTGATCCAGTCCCCGGTAGGCCCCGTCCACGTCCATATAAACGGTGGGGTTGATATAAGCATGATAAAGGGATGTGTAGAAATTCTCCTTCTCATCTTTTCCCGCCTCGATCCGTGCCTTGCTCAGCTCGCGGTTCCACCAGGCCTGGCCCTCCTGCTTCACCCGCTGAAAATCCCAGCCTGGCACCTCTGTCCGTAAATTTAACAGGGCCCCATCCGTGCTGACGGAAGACAATGCCATCTTCAGCTTGATCTGTTCCCCCTCTTTTGTATGGAAGTCGAAATTCATGCGGATCTGCCTGCCGGCGATGTCCGGGAAATTATGGTTCTGGTCAAACTTACCCCAGAAACCCCGGTACACCTGCTTCTTGCTATAGTTCCTGCCGCCATACTGGACAAATGGTTTGGAAAAGCTCAGCGCAAAATATTCAGTTCTTGTCCTCCCCCAGCCATTGGTCTGCCGCCATCCTGTCACCAGCGTATCATTCTCCACCCGGACAAAGGTCCAGACATTCTTGTCCTCGTAATTATAGATGCCGCTCATCAGGTCCAGGATAATATGTGCCTGATCCGTGGCAGGGAAAGTATATTGATGCATTCCCACCCGGGAGCTGGTGGTCAGCTCCGCCAGCACATTATAATCCTCCAGCTTCACCTTGTAGTAATTGGCTTCCGCCACTTCCGTCGCATGGGAGAAAGCGCTTCTGAAGCCGCTCCGCGGCTTGTCCGCAACACCGGGATTCAGCTGCAGCTCACCCACAGTCGGCATGATCAGGAAATCCCCCAGGTCGGAATGCCCCGTACCGCTGAAATGCGTATGGCTAAACCCGACGATGGTCTTATCGTCATACTGGTAACCTGCACAGTATTTATATACATCCGGATTATACTTCCCATTCATCTCGTAAGGTATGGTATCCGTATCAGGGCTCAGCTGCACCATACCGAACGGCACCGTGGCGCCCGGATAGACATGGCCCATCCGCTGAGTTCCGATGATGGGGCGTACGTACTGCACCAGGTTTTCATCGGAAGCGCTCTGGGCAAAAGAAAATACGGGAAGACTGGCTAAGATCGCGAATAGTGATGTGCGCATATTGGTAAGGGCCCTTCCATTTGGTCAGTCAGGGAATTGCAAATATAGTCCTGTAATTGTAAACAGAAACTTAATGGGCTGGGCGAACCATCCTGCTCTGTCCCGCTTACGGCCTGGTGGATTCAAAATCCCATACCATATCGTATTTGTCCGGAATGACCCAGTTGCCATGAATATTCACAAAGCCACTTTTGGTCTGGTTATTCGTCCTTACGGGTAAAAGGCCATAATTATACGTTAGATCATTTACGGTAAAACGGGTTGTCTTAAATAGAGTCCGCCCCTGGCCGTTTATCAGATTTATTTCGTTCTTACCAGGCTCGTCGCCAATCTCTCCGATCAATAGATCATGGCCCGCATAATGGAGGATGGTATAAGAAAAAGGAAGGAGCTCGTTGCCTTTTTTATCAATGACCCCGGACGCAAGATACCCTGCCTTGCTGGCTATAAGACGATTGCCGTCGATAAACTGCAGCCCACCCCATTTAAAAGGCAACACATACTTGCCGGACTTATTGATCAGCGCATACTTGGGCTGGTCCGCCGAATCGACAATACTATGGTCTGCCACATTATAGGCAAAGAATGAAGAACTTTTTTGCACGCCTTTCCCCACTATAGCCAACCCTTTATAAAAAGTTTCCGCCCGGCTGAACGGTCCTGATATCACCAGCCGCCCATCCGTATTCACATATCCGTATTCGTATTGGGCGTCGGGGACGTCATCCGGCCCCTTAACCATTTTTCCCACTGGCGCCAGGCCTTCGCTAAAGTCATCCGCCTCATCGTATACCAATGGCACCACTATCTTACCCTGCCGGTTGACAAAACCTACTTTATTCCTTGAGTCTTTCACTTTGGCAAATCCTTCATGCCATATGCCAATATAGGCGAATATTGGTCCTATCAGTCGCTGGCCCTTTTTATTGATAATACAATAACCGCCAGTAGCCCGCTCTCCGGTCATGTCATTATCCAATTTGCCGGCATAGACCTTCGCTACCCCTTTGTCGAACTCGAAGGCCTCTGTATATTCCGGCCGGATCATCATCTCACCTCGAACATTGATATATCCCCATTTCTTTTTGACACAGACAGCGCAAAGCCCGCCGGCAAACATACGCGTCTCGTCATACCGGGGTTGGATGGCCATCTTTCCGGTGGTGTCGATAAAACCCCATTTACCATCTATTTTTACGGCTGCCAGCTCTTCGGAAAATGTCTCCGTCTTTTCATATTGTAAAGGGATCACCAGCTTTCCATTTTCATTACAATACCCCCATTTCCCTCCCTCCATATGATAATCCACCGCCTTTCCCCCTTTATTCACGGCAATAAGACCGTACCCCCAAGATCCAATATCATCATATTGAATAGGCACTATTTCACTTCCTTTCAGGTCTATACAACCGAATTTTTTATGCAGCTCGGCTCTTGCAAGGATCTTTCCGGCAGGCTTTGACTGGGAAGATGCTGCTAATACCGTCGTAAGAAGACACAACGACAATGAGATTTTTTTCATCTTGCTAAAGATATAAAACATCCCTCGCTGGTGCAAATCCATCAATGAATGGTTACCGTTGCGCCTAATTTATTATAACCTGTCGTCTCCTCCCATACATTCTTATTCGCCAGCCGGATGGCATACTCCGTACGACCCGCCAGGGACGGGGCCGCATCCGGCAAATAAAGCAGCAGGTCATACACGCCTTTTGGCATGCCTGCATCCGTGCTAATGGTCTCGTTCACCGCCACTGGCCCGCTATACCATCTGCGTACATCCGCTGACAGCGGGAAGACATACGCTGCGCCTCCATCTCGTGCACGCAGCACCAGCCTTGCCGGCCGCTGGTTATAAGGCGAGGCGTACCCTTCGTTCCTCAGGTTCAGGCTAAGCTTGAACTGCATCCCGGCCTTCACAGGCACGCCCGGATAGACCCCGCTCACCAGCACGAACCTGTAACCCAAGTTCTTTTTAATATTCTCCATACAGCCCCCGTCCACCCAGTCATTGTTCACGTCATTATTGTACGCACAGTTGAGGAAGCTGTAATGCAGGCCATTCATCACCGTTTGCGCCATACCCGCCGTCTCGCAATCATTCTGCGGGCTATAGGTATCATCGCACGTCTCACCGCCCACCGCTGTATACCTATTGTCAGCCTGTGCATAGGCTTCCAGCACCGCAATGGCGGAGCCACCGGGTGTGGAAGAGTTGCCATAATCATCATACGTACCATAATCCCCTACCCCGGCAAGGAAACAGTCATTGTGAAGGCCGATACGCGCTTTGTCCTCACCGGAAAAAGCTTCCGCATCCGTCAACGCTGCCGAAGCCACGGGCGCGTCGACACCGTATACATATCGCTGTTTCATCTGCGGCGTACGCACCTGCACCATGCGGCTGGCAGGCAGCGCCCCCAGCAATGCTTTCAGCACTTCGATCTTATCCCGCCAGTTGTTGTCCAACAGCTTCGACTGACCATTCGACGACGGGTCACCAAAATAGTCCGAATAATAATTCTCACCCCAGATGCCGACAAATCCCATTTGTACGCAGGCGACCACATCCGCATTGTCCTGCAGGATGGGTTTAAGCTGGGCAATATGCTGCAGGACAATGTCTTTCGGCGCATCTCCATAGGGTGGACAAATGCTTGCTCCGGGACAGGCGCCTGCATGCGTAGACGTCGTATAGGACCAACGGGGTATCAGCTTAACCCCCGCATCCCGGGCCGCCTTGAAATCTGCCTTGATCTTATCCAGCAGGTCGGCAGGCAGGGCGCCGCCTGTCAATCCATCCAGGACAAAGCTCCGGAATACCAGGGTGCTGTAGAGCTTATAGACTCCGCCGCCATCCGCCTGCTGCAGGGTCCGCCATGCTTTCAGCTGCGTAACATCCAGGGGGGTGTAATGATCCGCATGCGTTTCCGTCGCCCGGTAAAATCCCCGTTCAGGATTGGCAAAGTCCGAATCACTCGCCGTGTAACGGACGGTATCGAGCCGTGCGGGCGTATACAGCACGGGCTTTTCCAGTTTGTCACAGGAAAGGACGGAGCAGCAGCCGACGACCAGTAAAAAGAATATTAATGAATAGACCTTCATGGGTAATGTTTATTCGCTCATGTCAATGAATATCGGTGCGGATCCTTCGTCAGGCATCGTGCCAAGGGTTTTACTCCAGTCATTCTTGGTAGCCGTAAAAGCTAACCGAAGTCCTTTACCGGTGAGCCCCCTTAGCTTCGACCGTTTAAAAGCTCCTTCGAATTTCAGCGTGGCGCCGTCCTGTACGACGGTGCCTATCTGGTAAAAATCGGCTACGGAGACACCGCTCCATCCCCATGAGTTCTGTGTGGCGCCGGAAAAATAGAACGGATCGAACCATTGCTGCAGCATGGCGCCCTCGATCAGCACGTCGTACCCGCCTCCTGGCCAGGTGCCGGTGACATAGCCGGTGGCTGGGTTGTTATCCGCATCCAGGTAGAAGTCGAAGATATCTCCTGCCGCGACAGTAGTTGTCATCTCAAAATAGAAGTAGACATTATCACTGCTGTAATCGAACTTTGCTTTTGTAAAGATCCCTCCGTCGGCGCCCGGTGTGATGGCATTGTACGCCACCGTATCCCAGTCCGACAAGGTATTGTCATCCAGCTTCACCGCCGATGACTTCGCAATATGGATGACCGTAGAACCTTCCGCCTTTATGCCGCCCGCCGTAGTGACATACAGCGTGGGTACATACTTCCCTTTGCCGGGATAAATATGCACAGGACTTTTGTCCGTGGAGCTTTCTCCGTCGCCGAAATCCCATTTGTAGGAGGTCGCTCCTTCCGTTTGATTGGTGAATGTGACGGTATAGCCTTCCAGGCTCACGGTGTAAATGACGTCAGGTGGGGCGACTGCATCTTTCTTACAGGAGCAAAGCCAGCAGCAAGCCAGTATATAGAGTATTTTCTTGATAGGTGTCATGATAATGGGTTTTATTTGTTTTGCGTACACAACGTATTGGTCTGCACCTCGTCAATGGGGATGTAATAGATGATCTTCGGATTGTCCGGGGCGATGACCATATTTGCATAGCCTGTTGGCTCCTTCGAGAGGTCGATATCCGTCTCCTTCAGACCAGGCAGATGATATCCCCAGTACGTCCTATTCAGGCTCCGCTGGTTGCGGTAGACATCGAAAACACGATGCCCTTCGAATGCCAGCTCAAAACGCCGTTCGTTCAGCACCAGATCAAGTGCCGTATAACCGGCAGGTACAACACCATTATAAAGGCTTCCACCCAGGCCCCTGTTCTTACGGATCATATCCACGTCATCAAGCGCCGCCGCTGTTTGTCCGGCCTTCGCTTCCGCCTCAGCCTTGTTCAGGTACATCTCGGCCAGCCGGAACATAACAGGCGAGCTCAACGTAGGGCTGCCGCCCTGGAAGGAGAACTTCGTGATATAATATGTTTCAATGCCGTTCTTCTTTTGTATCACCCCGCCGCCATCCTTGAGAGGCACAATATAGGACCAGCGTACATCCTCCGGGTGGGCAGACATACTGTCCCTGATGGAGGCAGAAGCGAATTCTTCACCCCAGCCCGAATTGCCGTCAGAATAGATCATGGATGCGATGGAGCCGAATTTTCCGTAGTCCTCCGTAGCCGTGAAGGCAATACAGAAAATGGTTTCGGGGCTGGCCGCCGCATTAGCGAATAAAGTAGGATATGTGGCCGCCGTGCTGAGGCTGAATTTCCCGCTGCTGATCGCTTTATCTGCATAATAAATGGTGCTGTCATTATTGCCTTCATACAGATACGCCCTCGACAACAAGGCCCATGCCGCCTCCCGGGTGGCATATTGTACTCCCCTGCCCTGCACCATCAGGTCCGCCCCTTTTGCCGCATCGGCTATGATCTGCTGGTAGACCTGCTGCACCGTAGCCCTTGCCTTCAAAGCCGGGTCGCTGGTGGAGGTCCGCAAAATAACGCCATCTCCGGTGGGAGCGATGGTATATGGCATCGCGTATAAACGCACCAGGTTAAAGTGTGCGAAGGCGCGAAGAAAATAACATTCCCCCAACAGTTGTTTGGTGACGTCATCCGGATTGGAAACTTTTTCCACCGCTTCGATCACCGTATTCACGTCGCTGATGATCTTGTAAGAGATGTACCAGAAGTACCGTGTGTTGGTCTGCGTCGGAGTATGTCCCAGGGAAAAGCTGTAGAACAGGTCGTCGGTCGTCGTCTGACCGCAGACGATGTCATCACTGGCGAAGTCCGATGTCTGAAAATATTGCCGCAGGTACATATTATTGTCGGTCTGCGAGCCGGCGAAGGTAACATGGTCTTTGAAAAGCGCGTATGCGCCATTTACTGCGTTTTTTAACCCTTCCGCGGAGTTGGTCAGCGTGGCTGTCGTAATGGCGTCGCTGGGCGTAACATCCTTTACGCAGGATGCCAGCATCAGCAGCAAGGGAGATAGTGTCCAGAATAGTTTAGTACGCATGGTGTTAATATTTTTATCAGAACCTGAAATCAATGTTGAAGAGATACTGCCTGTTGTTGGGATACTTGAAATCCGATACCCCCGGCATCACATATACTCCGGGCGTAATGGTTGTCTGCGGGTCCTGCCCGAAGAACTTTGTAGCCCGGTACACATTATCCGCGGACAGCGAGACCGTCACGCCGTCCAGCTTCAGCTTCCTTATGGCCGCTTTCGGCAGATCGTAGGACAGGGTGACATTCCGGATGGCGATGAAGCTCCCGTCCTTCAGATAGCGGGTAGACGTCTGCGTGGAATTATTAGCGTTCTGAGGACTGGGCTCCGAGGCGATATCACCCGGCTTCGTCCACACCTTATATCCTTTTGGAAGAACGGCCTGGTTATAGTAAGGCTCGCTCCCGTCGTTCTCCACAAAACGCAGGGCATTGCTGAAGATCTTGTTGCCCGAGAGGAAATAGGCATTGACGCTTAGCGTAATTCCCTTATACCGGAAAGAGTTGGTCATGCCTCCCTGGAACTTCGGCAGCGGGCTCCCTGCTTCCTGGTACGTCGCACTGTCATAGTTTGAAGTCGCTTGCCTGTAGATAACTTTCCCTGCCGCATCTTTCGTGATCTGCTCCCACAAGGGCGCCCCCGTCTGCGGGTCCACTCCCATCCACTTGGGCATATAGAACTCATAAAGGTTTCCCCCATTGCGGTAGATCTGGGAAATGCCCCAGGTGGACTGTGTATTGATGCTGACGGCAGGGAACTGCCGCAGCTTATTCGTATTCCAGTTGATGTTGAGGTCCGTCCGCCATTCGAAATCACGGGTGGTGATATTCAAAGTGCTCAGACTGATCTCGATGCCCTTGTTGGCGATCTCACCCCTGTTTTCCCACCTGCTCTCAAAGCCCACAGACAAAGGCTGTGACACCTGCAGCAGCAGGTTGCGGGTGATATTATTATACACATCCACCGTCAGGTCCACCCGCCTGAACAATCCCAGATCGATGCCTGCATTCCATTGATGCTTGCTTTCCCAGGTCAGATCCGGACTGGGCAGTTGGGAAGGCGTCGCTGCTATCAGCGAATTGTACTGGCTGGACAGTGAATACAATCCCAGGTAACGGGAAGATCCGATGTCCTGTGTGCCCGTGATACCATAGCTCAGCCGCAGCTTCAGGTTATTCACGAGATGGTTGTTTGCAAGAAAATCCTCTCTGCTCAGCAGCCAGGCGGCACTGATGGCGGGAAAACGCGCATAACGATGGCTGGAAGGAAAGGCAGAGGAGCCATCCACCCTGTATGAGCCTGTGAGGAAATACCTGTCCAGGTAGCTGTAGTTCACCTGTGAGATATAGGACAACAAAGTAGCCTGGTCATTGCTGCCGCTGACCACCTGGCTGTTGGACACGGTATTCAGCACCTGCAGGCCCACCGGCAACCCCTTACCCTCCGCTCCGTTAAGCTCTGTATGACTGCCTTCGAAAGCCACCCCCGCCAGACCGCTGATCCTGTGTGGTCCCAGGTTGAAATTGAATTTGAGGAGGTCATTGGAGATATAGCCATAATTGAAGGTGTTCATCTCGTTGAGATAACCCGTCCCATGATACTGCCCCGCTGTGAGGGGTGAAAAGTAGGTGGTGCTCTTGAAATAAGCAGCCGATACCCGGTTGGTGCTGGCCAGCGACAACCAGGGCGTCAATGTTACATTTGCGTTGAGATCATAATTGGCATCGAAATTCTTATACGGGTGATTGGAGTTCTGAATGGTGTGGATGGGGTTGACCTTATCTCTCGACCACCATTTGAAGGTGGAGCTGCCATCGACATACACCGGCTTTCCCGTGCTGTCAAAGGGATTATCCCAGGGCAAATTGAGATAGGCATTGTACACATCCATGTAATCATAACTCTTGCCCGTCGTCCCGCTGATATTGATATTGTTGGTGACGGCAATGGCCTTGTTGAAATGATACGTGCTATTGGCCCGAAGGTTGATGCGCTGATATTTGGTGTTCAGGAAGGTCCCCTTTTCATTGTAATAGGACAAACCCACATAATAGTCCGCCTTTTCCGTCTTCCCGCTGGCCGACGCATACAGGTTGGTCATCGGTGCATGCCTGAAGGTTGTCGTCAGCCAATTGTAGTTCCGATCGCGCAGGCTTAACGGTCTTTCGTTATAGAATTTCAGGATATCTATCTTGAAAGAATTGTCTGTTTCCGTTGGAATATAATCCCGGTAATACTCCTTCTGCTGATTATACAGCTGGCTGCCCGACATCATCTTCATCTCTCCGAAATCCGGTGTGCGTAACCCTTGTGTCACTTTCACCTCATAACGGGTCTTGCCGGCAGCTGCTTTTTTCGTCGTAATGATGATCACTCCGCCATTGGCCTGGGACCCATACATGGCCGTAGCGCCGGCATCCTTCAGCACCGTCACGCTTTCCACATCGTTGGGGTCATAATTGCCGCCAATGATCCCATCCACCACGAACAGCGGGCTCTGGGAGGCATTCACGGAAGAGACGCCCCGCAGCCTGATCTCCGCCGCGGCTCCCGGCACGCCGGAACTGTTCACCACCTGCAGGCCTGCGACCTTGCCTTGCAGCATGGACCCTATATCATTCGTAGCCACATCCTTTAATTTTTCCGCCGACACCACCGTAACGGCGCTGGTCAGCTCGCTCTTGCGCTTGTCGCTGTAACCCACTACGACCACTTCATTTATCTGTTGATTGGATTCCTTTAAAGTGATGGCTAAGGTTGAACGCCTGTCGATCTTCACCCACTGTGTCTCATATCCTACAAAGGAGAACTGCAAAGTGTCACCCTCCGATGCCAACAAGCTGAAATAGCCCCTCGCATTCGTTTGTGTGCCTTTCGACGTTCCCCTTATCAGGACAGATACATTCGATAACGGCTCTCCCCGTTCATTCCGTATGATGCCGGTCACCTGGTCTGCTGCGACAGCCACGGATGAGGATCCCTCGCTCAGTACAATAAGATGATTGCTGTTGATGGAATAATCCAGGCCCGTCCCTTTCAACACAAGTGAAAGTACATACTCGAGAGGCGCCTCCTCCACTTTCAGGCTGACCACTTTCGTCTCGTAGAGCTCTTTATACTGGTAGAGGAACCGGTAGCCGGACTTTTGCTCTATCAACGACAGCACGTTGGACAGCGGCTCTTTGTTGACCGTGAGACTGATCGTCTTCTGGGAAAAGGCCCATACAGAGAGATGGACCCCGGCCAACACCATGCATAAAGCTGTTATTTTCATGATAAACAGTAGTTTACGCCGGGCAATAAGTCGCCCGGGAAATGCAGTTGTTCTGGTAAAATGCATACCTTTGGTTTGATTAAGTTAGTAATAGGCTTTCAACTGCCTGTTGGTAACTCCGGAGAGGTGGCGCAATCACCTCTCTTTTCATTTACAGGCCTTCCAACTTCATGAAGACATATTGTTTGTTTTTATTTACTCCTGGTGATCATAATGGTCTTGCCATTAATATCATAATCGAATGGTGCGGAATGGCGTAAAGCCTCAAGGGCTTCTCCCACCGTTTCTTTTTCAAAGGAACCTGTAAAAAGCAGGGATTGCTGGCTGGTGTCGGTAAACACAATATGCACCTGGTACCAGCGCTCCATTCGCCTGGCCAGCAAGGCAAAGGACTCTTTTCTGAATACCAGCTTTTCTTTTAACCAGGCGGTCTCGATATAGCTGCTGTCTTTAGGATCCGCTTCCACCTGTGTCACCCGGATCACCTCGTCGTGGTTTCTTGCCTTGGCGCTGTCCGTCACCGGCGCCGCCATCATTTCCCGGTTGCGGATGACGATTTTTTCATTAGGCCTTAAAAGTATCTTCCGCTCAGGGTCCGATCGCAGGCTGACCTCGATGACGCCACGCACCAGGGTAGCTTCCACAAAGGAATCTTCCGCATTAGCCCGCACATTGAAAGCCGTCCCCAGCACCCGGATGATGACATTGCCCGCATGCACCACCAGTGGCATATCGGGATTGCTGTGAATATCGAAATATGCTTCCCCCGTCAGCTTCATCTCGCGTTTTCTCACGCCGAAGTCCTTGTTATAGGCGAATTGACAGGCGCTGTTCAGCACTACCGTACTGCTGTCCGGCAGGTTGATCAAAGTTTTAGAGCCCGTTTTCGTAACGATCCGGTCATAGGGCTCTGCACCCGCGCCGGACGTTTTCCCTGTCTTCCTGAAGACGATACCTGCCGCCACCGCGACCACCAGCACCACCGCCATCCCTGCAAACATCCTGCTCCTTCCGGCACGGCGGGCAATATGTTCCTCTTCTTCGGCCGGACCAGCCGTCCCCCGGACCTGGTGCATGATGGACGACAGACTATTATTCCTGGCCGACATATCTTCCGCCGAAGGCCGGAAAGCAAGTGTCCTCAGTTCGGACAACAGCTCCCCATAAGGCATCGTATCCTGCCGCTCCTGCAGCAACAGCTGCAATTCCCGGAGCTCTTCCTCCGTGATCTGCCTGTCGTACTGCTTAGCCAGTAATTCCCATAGTCTTTTGTCTGCCATCTCATAGGCTGATGCAGAAAAGACCATTTACCCCTAAAAGTTTCCGGAAAAAATTAAAAAAAAATTAATGCTGGAGAAAAGTGAGAGGCACCGCGAGGCCGATCTTCTTCAGCGCGATGCTCATTTGAGCCTCGACGGTCTTGACGGAAATATTCAGCAGCTCCGCCACTTCCTTATATTTAAGATTGCTTTCCTTCACCAGGAGAAAGATCAGCTTGCATTTCGGCGCCAGCTGGTCGATGACCTTATTAATATAGCGTACCATCTCCGAAGAGATCAGCAGCTGCTCCGGGCTCACTTCCCACTGAACCGGGAAATCATGCAGCTCATCCTCCGCCACACGAACGGCGGACCTTTGGGACCGGAGGAACTCCAACGACCTGTTACGGGCGCATTTCAAGAGGTAAAGATCGGGATTGACCACCGCCTTCAGCAAGGGCCTCCGCTGCCAGATCCGCAGAAATACGTCGTTCACGATCTCTTCGGCGGCCTCCTTTTCCCCAACAATGGAACAGGCCAGCTTATACAATCGGTAAAAATACAGGTGATGCAGCCCTGCAAGGGCTTCCTCATCCTCTCCCAGGGAGAGTCTTTCGAAAAGAATATAAGCAGCATCCTTGGTCATACCTAACACCAATGTACGGAGATTTTCCGCTCCGTTCCCCCTTAAGCCCCTCGCAAACGTTTGCGCCATTTTTAGAAAAAGGACCAGGGTTCACCGGCATATCCCCCCCTTTCACCGGCCTTTTCGGGTTATTAGACCTGCAACCCTTCGCTCCTATCCTTATTTTCCTAATTTTACACCCCATGGAAAAGACAAAAAGACCACCTAAAGGACCTGGATTGTCCTCCCTGCTGAAACCTTACAGGGGACTGCTTGCCCTCCTGATCTTTTTAGCTTTGCTCAGCAATGGCCTCAACCTGGCCTTGCCCAAGATCATTGCCGCCGCCATCGATGCATTCGGGGTCCATGGCCGGCACCTGGATATGCATGACATCATCGTGAAGTTCATGATGGTTACCTCCGGCGTTTTTATGCTCTCCTACCTGCAGAGCATCGTTCAGACCTACGCATCGGAAAAGGTAGCCCGTGACCTGCGCACCCGCCTGTCCGAAAAGATCTCCCGCCAGAGCTATGAATTTCTTCAAACGACAAGTCCTTCAAAGCTGCTGACCAACCTGACGGCGGATGTGGACTCGATCAAAATGTTCATCTCCCAGGCCATTGTATCCATCTCTTCTTCCCTGGTCATCATCGTGGGGGCCAGCGCTCTGCTGCTGTCCATCAACTGGAAGCTGGGGCTCATCGTCATCGCCATCATCCCTATCATCGGCATTACCTTCTTTATCGTCCTTCGTAAAGTCCGGACCCTGTTCCTGAAAGCACGGGAGGTCATCGACAGGCTCAATAAGGTCATCAACGAAAGCATCCTGGGCGCCGCCATTATCCGGGTGATCAACTCCCAGCAGCAGGAATACAACAAATTCCTGGACGCCAATAAAAATGCGCTGGGACTGGGACTGAGCATCCTGCGGCTCTTCGCCTCGCTGATCCCCGTCATCATTTTCGCCAGCAATATGGCCTCGCTTGCCATCCTTGCCATGGGCGGTCGCTTCGTCATCACGGGTAATATGACACTTGGTAATTTTTCAGCCTTTAATAATTACCTTGCCATGCTCATCTTCCCCATCCTGATCATCGGGTTTATGAGCAATGTCATCGCCCAGGCCAGCGCCTCCTATGCACGTATCAGCGGCGTTCTGAATGCTCCCGATCCTGTAGAGACCGGCACTTTGAAAGCAGCTTTAAAAGGTGACGTAGCCGTGAAGAACGTGTCCGTAACCTATAAAGACAAGACGGTCCTGAAAGATATCTCCTTCACGGTTGCCGCCGGCTCCAAAACGGCCATCATCGGCCCCACAGCCGCCGGTAAAACCCAGCTGCTGCACCTGCTCACCGCGCTCACACGTCCTAATACAGGCGCCATCGTATACGACGGCCATCCCATTGCTGACTATGAAAAAGAGACCTTGCACAAACAAATAGGTTTCGTTTTCCAGGACAGCATCATTTTTAATATGAGCATCAGGGAAAATATTGCTTTCAATGAGGCTGTCACTAAGGAGGACATGGAAAAAGCCATTGCCACCGCTGAGCTCCATGACTTCATCGCCTCCCTCCCTGACAAGCTGGATACCGTCGTGTCCGAAAGAGGGTCAAGTCTCTCGGGCGGCCAGAAACAGCGCATCATGCTGGCCCGTGCCCTGGCCATCAATCCACGGGTGCTCCTGCTGGATGATTTCACCGCCCGCGTGGACAGCAGCACCGAACAGAAGATCCTGGAAAATGTACGACGTAACTATCCGGGCATTACCCTCTTGTCGGTGACCCAGAAGATCGCCCCCATCGAAGAATACGAACAGATCATCCTGCTGATGGAAGGAGAGCTTATCGCCTCCGGCACCCACGGGGAATTAATGAACACCTGCCCGGAATATGTCCAGATCTATCAATCACAACGTAGCACCAGTCATTATGAGCAGCACGAACTACAATCTTAATACCATCGCCGGCGAGCAGACGAAAAAGACATCCAATTGGTCCGCCGTCCGCAAACTGGTCGACCTCCTGCCGGAACAGCGATCCAAACTGATCTGGGCCCTCATCGCCATCCTGGTCTACTCCGGGCTGACCATGATAGGTCCCTACATCGTGGGCATCACCATCAATAAGTATATCCTTCATCACGACTTCCACGGCGTGCTCGTCAACTGCGGATGGCTGCTGCTGGTATATGGCGGCGTGCTCATCACCGTCTATCTACGCACCATCCTGATGGGCAACTTCGGTCAGCACCTCCTGTTCACCCTCCGCAACGCTCTTTTTAACAAGCTGCAGGAACTACCCGCCGGGTTCTTCAATCAGAACAAGGCCGGTGATCTCATATCCCGGGTGAACAACGATACAGACAAGATCAACCAGTTCTTTTCCCAGTCCCTCATGCAATTCGTCTCCAGCTTTTTCATCATCATAGGCGCCGGCATTTTTCTGCTGGCCGTCAACTTCCGCCTGGGTCTTGCGACCCTCGCTCCGGCTGCCCTCGTATGGATCTTTACTAAACTGGTCACGCCCTGGGTCAAACGAAAAAATGCCGCCAACCTGAAAAGCGTGGGCGGCATGAGCGCCGAGGTCCAGGAAAGCCTGGATAATTTCAAGATCATCATCGCCTTCAACCGCCGCGACAGATCGGA